>Ga0209281_1000125_pt1 | contig 200371 bp, 180 predicted proteins | sample MedtruBG_FD_187514 | JGI IMG/M metagenome (GOLD analysis project Ga0209281, IMG submission 187514) | Root nodule microbial communities of legume samples collected from California, USA - Medicago truncatula BG (SPAdes) (version 2) | ecosystem: Host-associated > Plants > Roots > Nodule | place... | reverse complement strand
TGTGGTGCGGGCATGGCGGACCACGTCCTCCGCGTGGCCGCCGAGCCGGTCGCGCAGCACCCGGGACAGCAGCGTGAAGTGCCCGTCCGCATAGGCCCAGCGGGTGCCGGGGGCGACGTCGAGCGGCGTGGCCTCGGCGAACGCCGCCGGGTCGGCCTCGAGGTACTTCATGCGGGTGGACGGGTCGAACGCGGTGGGCCGGTGGGTCAGCGCGAGGCCGCTGGTCTGGCGCAGCAGCATGTCGACGGTGATGGCGGCGCGCGGGTCGCCCGTGCCGGCCCACGCCGGCAGGCCGGTCGGACCGTCGGGGGCCATGCGGCCCGCGGCCACGGCCGTGCCCGCCAGCGCATGGGAGATCGACTTGGCGACCGACCAGCTCGGCATTGCGGTGTCGATGCCGTGGCCCGGCGCGTAACGCTCGGCCACGATGCGGTCGCGGTGCACCACCAGGACGGCCTTCGTGCGGTGGTGGGGCGGGGCGGGCGTGTCCGCGAACGCGCGGTCGAGCAGGTCGCGCCACGGGCCGGGCGCCGGTTCCACCGGCGCGGCGGCGTCCAGGGCGGGCCAGGGCGACTCGTACGTCACGGGGGGCAGCGTGCCGAACACCGGGGGCGTGCTGCCCTCGGGCAGCAGCACGCAGCCGTAGCCGTCGAGCCAGGCCGACTGCCGCTCGAAGCCGCCCGCGAACCGGGCCGACACGCGCCGCGTGTCGCGGTCGACGTCGTACGACAGCAGTGGCTCCGTCCAGGCCATGCCCGGCAGGCCGAGCACGTTCTCCGAAAGCACCTGCCCCGGCGGCTGCCCCGACGTGAAGACACCCGTGCACAGCTGCTGGCTCGTCAACCCGGCGGCGACACGCATCGGCGCCGTGGGACCCGCGGCGCAGGCGGCCAGCGCGAACGACAGGAGGGCGGTGCCGGCACGCGTCGGCAGGCGGGTCGGGAGGACGGGCATCTCGGTTGCTCCAGGACGGTGGAGGGGGCAGCGTAGGGCCCCCTGTTTAAGGTCCTTTTAATCGGCCGGGCTCCCGTATGATGAACCGACACCTCGCGGCAGTAAGACACCCACGTCACGCGGCGCCCTTCGGGCGTCGGGAAGGAAACAGGATGCCTCAGTGGTGGGAGCGGCTCTTCGGCCGACCGACGATCGACCGCCTCGCGCACCTCGTCGCGGCGGCGCTCCAGGCGCGTGGTTCGCCCGCGCTGACCTTCGATGCCGCGCAGCGCGAACTGCGCACCGGCGAAACCCCGCCGCGCATCTATTACCTCGGCAACGTCTTCAGCGACTACGTCCGCGCCTCCCGGGCCCAGCGTCCCGCAGTGGTCGCCCGGTTCGTCGAGGCCCTGGCCGCCGCCGAGGAGGCCATGCCGTTCAGCTACGCCGCGGCCCGCCCGCACCTGATGCCCGTGGTGCGCGGCGCCGGCGAGGACGACCTCGCGCGGCTGCAGGCGCGGCGGTCCGGTGCCACCGAGTCGGAGGTGGCCACGTTCCATCCCGCGGCCCGGCCCCTCTTCGGCGAACTCACGGTGGGCCTCGCGTACGACACGCCCCATGCCATCCAGCGCCTGAGCACCGACCAGCTGGCCGACTGGGGTGTCGCGTTCGAAGACGCGTTGCGCGATGCCCTCGACAACCTGCGCGCGCGGCCCGAGACCCCCGGCTGGGTGGCGCTCGGGCACGGCGTCTGGTCCGGGCAGTGGGGCGATGACTACGAGTCGTCCCGCCTCCTGCTGCCCGACCTCATCCACCGCCTCGGCGTGCACGAGCCGGTGGTGCTCACGCCCCTGCGGCGCATGCTGCTCGTGACCGGTGCGCGCAACGAGGCGGGTCTCGCCGAGATGGCGCGCGTGAGCCTCGAGGCCTTGCAGGAGCAGCCGCGCTGGCTGTCGGTCACGCCGATGCGGCTCGTCGACACGGGCTGGGAGCCGTTCGAGCCGCCGCCGGACTGCGCCGCCGCGTTCGCCGAACTCGCGGCCATCGAACGGGCCGAGCGCTACGCCACGCAGAAGGCCGCGCTCGACGACCTGCATGCACGCGACGGCGTCGACGTGTTCGCGGCCGACGTCACGCTGTGGCGTTCGCCCGACGGATCGCCCCGGGCCGTGACCACGTGGACGCGCGGCGTCACCACATGGCTGCCCCGGGCCGACCTGGTGGTGCTGGTGGACGGCGAGGTGTCGCTCACCGTGCCGTGGGCCGACCTGCGCGAGCTGGTGGGGGCGCTGATGGCACCGCTCGACATGCAGCCCGAACGTTTCGAGGTGACGGCGTTCCCCGACCGCGCGGCATGGACCGCGCTGGCGGCACGGGGCGTGTGAGTCAGAGGAAGCTCTCGGGCGTCACCGCCCACAGCACCTCCGACAGGAAGCGCCGCCAGGCGGTGGTGTCGGGCTCCACGTCGGTGGTGACCGTCACGCCGCCCTCGTCGCGTTCCCACACGAGGCGGTCGTCCCGCCACGAGACGCGGTAGCACTGCGTCGCCAGCACCTCGTCGAGTCCGGCCCGCAGTTCCAGCGCGAGGGCCTCGCTGTCGATGACCACCGCGGTTTCCGTGTTGAGCCACACCGACCGCGGGTCGCCGTTGAACGAGCCGATCACCACGGTGCGGCCGTCGACCACCATCGTCTTCGCATGCAGGCTGGTGCGCGAGCGGAAGGGGCCCGAGCCGCCGTCCTTCACCTCGGGGTCGCGCACGGGTTCGAGCGGACGCAGTTCGTAGAGCTCCACGCCGGCGCGTGCGAGGCCGGGCCGGTAGTGCGCGTAGCCGCCGTGCGCCGGGATGACGTCGTTGGCCCCCAGCGAGTTCGTCACGATGCGCACGCGCACGCCCTGGTCCACGAGGGTCTGGAACTGCTTCACGCCCAGGTCGCGCGGCACGAAGTAGGCCGAAACGAGTGTCAGCTGCTTCTTCGCGCCCAGCAGCATCTGGCGGATGCGCGGCCCGATGCGCACGCCCTCGCGCGCGGCCGAGGCCTCGCCGCCGGCCTTCTCCGGGAGGTCGTAGAGCACCTCGGCGGGTGCCCACGTGAACGGCACGGTGCCGGCGAGCAGGTGGCTCGCGAGCGATGCGGCGCCCGGCAGCGGCGTGACGTCGTTGCCCACGGGCGGCAGGGCCTCGGGCAGTGTCGCGAGGAAGTGTTCGACGGGGATCGCGTACGGGCTGTTCCAGTAGGCGTCGAACGCGGCCGAGGTCTGCTGCGCGACCGGCCCGGCGGCCAGCACGTCGAGGTCCACGAACGCGGTGGCGGCGCCGGTGCCGAAGTACTCCTCACCGAGGTTGCGGCCGCCGACGATCGCCACCGCGTTGTCCGCGATCATGGCCTTGTTGTGCATGCGCCGGTTCAGCCGGTCGTTGTCGAGGAGGAACTCGGTCGTTCGCCAGAAGCCCATCGTGCCGCGCACGCGGAACGGGTTGAACACGCGCACGTCGATGTTGGGGCGGCGCGCGAACGCGGCGGCGAGTTCGTCGCGGTTCTCGGTGTGGATGTCGTCGATCAGCAGCCGCACCCGCACCCCGCGTTCTGCCGCCTGCGACGCGAGCCGCAGCAGCGTGCGGCTCGTCGTGTCGTCGTTGATGATGTAGTACTGCAGGTCGAGCGTCTTGCGCGCGGCCAGTGCCAGCGCATGGCGCGCGGTCAAGGCCTGGTTGCCGCGGGGCAGCAGCCGGAAGCCCGACTCCCCCGAGTGGGCCGCGGCGAGTTCGGCCACCGCGTCGCCGAGCGGCGTCGACGTGCCGGGCGGCAGCGCGTACGAGTCGGGCCGGGGCAGGTCGGTGCGGATCGACACGCAGCCTGACAGCAGCCACGCCAGGGCCAGCCAATGTGCGGGAGCAACGGAAGAACGGCTCGACGGGGGCAGGGGCATGGGCAGTCCGCGTGGTGCGTTCCCATGGTAGCCCGGCTGCGGAAGATCCGCCTGCGCCCCCCGACCGCGTCGGACACGAGGCTTTTGGCCGAGGCGGGGATCTCCCCGCCGCGTCCCGGGCTCAGGTGTCCGTTCCGCGCGCCACCCACTCTCCGAAGCGCGAGACGTCGATGTTCGAGCCGCACACGACCAGCGCGACCCGCTTGCCGTCGAGCCGCGAGCGCAGCGGCCCGAGCAGCGCGGCCGTGGCCGCCGCCGCGGCGGGTTCGGCCACCAGCTTCATGTCGCGGTACAGGTGCGCCATCGCGCGGCACAGTTCCTCGTCCCACACGCGCACGATCTCGTCGACGAAACGCCGGCACACGCCGAAGCTGTAGGGCAGCGTGTACGGCGCGCCGAGGCTGTCGGCGATGGTGTCGACCCTGTCGAGCTTCTCGGGCGCACCGGCGCGGAAGCTGCGGTACATCGCGTCGGCGCCATACGGTTCGATGCCGAACACCTGGCAGTCCGGGTTGACCTGCTTCACCGCGGCGGCGATGCCGGCGCACAGGCCACCACCGCCCACGGGCACGACGACGGCGTCGAGGTCCGGCACCTGCTTCATCAGCTCGAGGCCGATGGTGCCCGTGCCCTCGGCCGTCAGCGCGCCGTCGAACGGGTGCAGCATGGTGCGGCGCTCGTCCTCGACGACGCGCAGCGCGAGCGCGAAGGCCTCCTGGATGGTGTCGGTCAGCACCACCTGCGCGCCTTCGGCCTCGCACGCGGCGATGCGCGCGGGGCTCGCGCTGCGGGGCATGCACACCTTCGCGTGTGTGCCGGCCACGCGGGCGGCGTAGGCCACCGCGATGGCGTGGTTGCCGGCGCTGGCCGCCACCAAGCCGCGCGAGAGCGCCGCGTCGTCCATGGCCGCGATGTTGTTCAGCGCGCCGCGCAGCTTGAAGGTGCCGGTGCGCTGGAAGAGTTCGAGCTTGAGCCACACCTCGGTGCTCGGGTCGAGCGCACGCTCGACGATGCCGGTCTGCCAGCGCCACACGGGCGTTTCGAGCACCTTGCCGCGCAGGCGGTCGGCGGTGGCGCGCAGCTGGTCGAGGGAGGGGTAGGGGGCCGAGAAGGCGGTGTTCGTGGTGTCCATGTCGATTCGGGGTTCGCTGAAGGGGGCGCGGGGCGCGACGGAACGTGGGACCGTCGAGCACCGGCACGCGCCGCAGCTCAACGATCCGGGCGAATTCGAATGGAAATGACGGCCGCGGACGCCACGGCGCCGCCGCGCACGGAACGTGCGGACAGGGGGGGCGTGGGCTGGAACCGGTTCATGGTCGGGCCATCATAACCGCCGGGCTCGCGGTCGTCACGCCGACAGTGCGACCGCGCGGTGCAGCCACGCCGGCCCGGTCACGGCGCCGGCGAGGAACCGGCCCACCTGCCGCCGCGCCACCTTCATGCTGTGCGTGCCGCCCTCGGCGGACGCGTGGGCGGGGGTGTCCACCAGCGCGTCGGTCAGGTTGACGGGCTGCACCAGCACCCAGTCGAGGCCGCTGTCGCGCACGAGGGCCTCCTGGCGTTCGGTGTCGGCGATCTGCGGCGCGAGCAGCAGGCGGAACACCAGGCGTTCGACGAAGGGCAGGCGGTCGCGGGTCTCGCCCACGCCGTAGCTCGACTGCACGACGAGGCGGCGCACGCCGTGGCGGCGCATCGCGTCGATCACGTGGCGCGTGCCGGCGGAGCGCACGTCCATCGGCGTCGCCCGCGGGCCGCGCAGGCGGACGGTCAGCGCGTTCTCGTGGATGCCGAGCGTGACCACCACGGCGTCGTGGCCGGGCACCACGCGGTCGATGTCGGCGGGGTGGGTGGCATCGCCGTCCACGCAGCGCAGGTGGGGCGACAGGTCCCGCAGGCGCGAGGCGCCGCGGGCGAATGCGGTGACCTGGTGGCCCGCGGCAAGCAGGGATTCGAGGGCAGCGCGGCCGGAGCCGCCGGTGGCGCCGATGACCAGAACGTTCATGTCGATCTCCTCGGTGAAGTGGTTGAGGCGTCCAGTGTCTGGCGCCGGTCCTGGACGATCCATGCCCGCAAGTCTGCTTTCGATGCTCGAACGTCCAGGGTTGCTGGACGGACGGGCCGAAGCGGCGCACAGTCGACCCATGGACACCCCGCCGCCCCCCGACCTCTGGCCATCGATCGACCCGCTCGGCGAAGCCCTGCACGCGCTGCGCATGAGCGGCGTGTTCTGCTGCCGTTCCGAGGCCACCGCGCCGTGGGGCGTCGCGATGCCGCCGATGGCCGGCTGCGCGATGTTCCATGTGGTGACCGAGGGGCAGTGCTGGATCGAGACCCCCGACGCACCGGCCCGCTGCCTGCGGCCCGGTGACTTCGTGCTGGTGCCGCACGGCCACGGGCACCGGCTCGTGAGCGAGCCGGGCGGCCACGCGGACGAACTGTTCGCGCTGCCGCGGGAGTTCACGAGCGGCCGCTACGAGGTGCTGCGCTTCGACGGCGGGGGCGCGGCCTGCGGCCTCGTGTGCGGTGCCGTGAAGTTCGAGGACCCCGCCGCGCGACGCCTGATCGCGCTGCTGCCGCCGATGCTGTGGATCGAGTCGGGGGAGGCGCCGTGGATGCAGGCGACGCTGCAGCACCTCGCGGCCGAGGCCCGGCAGATGCGCCCGGGGGGCGAGGCGGTGGTCACGCGGCTCGCCGACATCCTGATCATCCAGGCGATCCGCGCCTGGATGGCGCACGACACCACGGCGCGCACCGGCTGGCTGGGCGCGTTGCAGGACCGGGCGATCGGCGCGGCGCTCGCGGCGATCCACCGCGACCCCGCGCGCGACTGGACGCTGGTGTCGCTCGCGGCCTCCGCCGCGATGTCGCGCTCGGCCTTCGCCGCGCGGTTCACGCAACTCGTAGGGGTGCCGGCGATGCAGTACGTGGCGCAGTGGCGCATGCAGGTGGCGCACACGCGGCTGGCCGAACACGGTGGGGCCATCCCCGAGGTGGCCGAGGGTGTGGGCTACCAGTCCGAGGCGGCGTTCAGCCGCGCGTTCAAGCGCCACCTGGGCGTGGCGCCCGGCGAGGTGGTGCGGCGGGCCCGTGCCGCCGCTCAGTAGCCGTACAGCTCGGCCGGGTTGTCGACGAGGATGCGGCGGGCGTGTTCACCGAAGCGGGCTTCGGCCCAGCCGAGCAGCGCGCGGTTGTCGGGGTGGGGCTTCACGTTCGGGTGCGGCCAGTTGCTGGCCCACACGCAGCGGGACGCATGGTGGCGCACGAGGGCGTCGGCCAGCGGCACGATGTCCTCGTAACCCGGCGGCCCTTTCTTCGACGTTTCGTAGGGCGCCGCCACCTTGATCCAGCACCGGCCCTCGTCGAGCACGCGGCGCAGCGACAGGAACGAGGTGTCGTCGGGCGTGGTGGGGCCGAGGAACTTGCCGATGTGGTCGATGACGAGCTTGCCGGGCAGGCGGCGCAGGCGTTCCTCGTACTGAGGCAGGTCGCGGCCGTCGAGCTGCAGGTCGATGTGCCAGCCCATCGGGGCGATGCGTTCGGCCAGCGGCTCCAGCGCGTCCCACGGCAGCAGGCCGCCCGACAGCATCATGAAGCGGATGCCGCGTGCGCCGGCGTCGTGCAGGCGCTTCAGTTCGGCGTCGTCGACGTCGGGTCGCACCACGACGACCGCGCGGGCGCCGTCGCCGAGCCGGGCCACGGCCGAGAGCGTGCAGCGGTTGTCGAAACCGTAGCCGGTGGGCTGCACGATGATCGCCCGCTGCAGGCCCAGCGCCTGCTGCACCGCGCGGTAGGCCGGGGTGGGGGCATCGGGCGGCGTGAACGTGGCCGTGGGCGCCAGCGGGTAGCCGGGCTCGTAGATGTGCACGTGCGTGTCGCACGCGCCGTCGAACGCGAGAGGGGACATGTCGATTCCGGAGGGAAGAGGGGTCAGCCCGCGGTGCTGTCCGCGGTGTCGGCGAAGGCCGGCCACTGGCGCAGGCGGCGGGCGTCGGGGGCGTTGACGGCGCCGACGGGGATCTCGCCGCGCAGCAGCGCGGTGAGCTGGGTCACGGTTTCCATCGACTGGTGTTCGACGGCCGGAGGGGTCAGGCCGCCGATGTGGGGCGTGGCGACCACTTTGGGGTGGGACGCGAGCCGCAGGCTGGGCATCTGGTCCGGCGCCATGCCCACGTCGAGCGCGGCGCCGCCGAGGGGCCCGTCCAGCGCCTCCAGCAGCGCGGCTTCGTCGACGAGTTCGCCGCGCGCCGCGTTGATGAAGAAGCTGCCGGGGCGCATCGCGGCGAAGGTTTCGGCGTTGAACAGGTGGTGGGTCTCGGCCTTGGCCGGGGCAAGGCACACGACGAAGTCGCTGTGCTTCAGCAGTTCGGGCAGCGCGACCTGGCGCAGCGACCCGTGCGCGGCCACGGGCTCGGGCGTGGTGACGAGCACGGTCATGCCGCAGGCCTGGGCGAGGTCGCACACGGCCTGCCCGATCTGCCCGTAGCCCACGACGCCGACCGTGGCGCCCCGCAGCTGGCGGCCCATGAAGGGCGGCAGCGGCCAGCCGGCGTGGTACGCCGCGGCGTAGCGGCTGATGCCGCGGCCGAGGTCGATCATCGAGGCGATCACCCACTCGGCCACCGCGGCGACGAAGCCGGCGCTGGCCTGCGTGACCAGCACGCCGTGGCGGCCGGCGGCCGGCACGTCCACGGTGCGGATGTCGATCGCGCAGCGCAGGAAGGCGGCCAGCCGCGGGCATTGCGCGAACAGCGTCTCGGGCCCGGGTGTGCCGCGGTACGCGATCAGCGCGTCGCAGCCGTCGAGGGCGTCGACCAGCGCGGGGAGGGGGAGCTCGTGCGGCGTCTCGTTGAGGCGGACGTCCGCCACGTCGCGCAGCGCCGACAGCGCGCGTTGTCCGAAGTAGTGCTCGAACTTGTCCTGGGGATGGCTGACGAAAACCGTGGTCATGGTCTGGCTTTGCTGGGGGATTTCCTGGCGCCGGGCGGTGGCGCGACGGACTCGCGCTCCACCAGGCGCACCTGGCTGAACAGTTGCTCGCGCGGGGCCGCGCCGTCGGTGGCGACGGCCTCGACCATCGCGTGGGCCATCTCGCGGATCGGCATCTGCACGTGCGTGAGGCCCGGGTTGGACAGCGCCGCGAGGAACAGGCCGTCGATGCCGACCACCGACACGTCCTGCGGCACGCGAAGGCCTCCCTCGCGCAGCCCGGCCATCAGGCCGAGGGCCATCAGGTCGTTCAGCGCGACGATGCCGGTGGGGCGCTTCGGGTCCGCGGCCAGCTGCAGGCCGGTGGCCCGGCCCACCTCGGCGATCACCGAGTCGCCGTATTCGTCGAGCGTGCCGCCGTCGAGCACCACGGCGCTCTTCGACAGGCCGGCGGCCTCGGCCGCGGCGCGGAAGCCCGCGATCTTGTCGCTGCGGCTCATGGTCATGCCCGACACCGTGACGAACGCAAGCCGCTGGTGGCCCTGCGCGATCAGGTGGTCGGCGGCGAGCCGTGCCGCCTCGAAGTTGTCCGGGGTGACGTGGCCCACGCCGGTCTTCTGGCCGAGCGTGGCGCGCCGGTCGTAGCTCATGACCGACATGCCGCGTTCCACCGCGCGCTCGAGGTGGCGCTCGTCCGCGAGCGAGGAGATCACGATCACGCGGCGCACGCCGTGCGACAGCAGGTCCTCGAAGAACGCGGCCTCCTTCGCGGCGTCCCGGTACGTGCTGCCGATCAGCAGCCGCAGCCCGAAGCGGTCCTGCGCGAAGGTTTCGACCTCGCGGGCGATGAACCCGTACATCGGGTTGGACATCGACGGCACCAGCAGCCCGAGGAGCGGGGTGTGCCCCGTCTTGAGCTGCTGGGCCAGCTTGCTGGGGCGGAACTGCAGCGCCTCGATGGCCGCCTCGACCCGCTGGCGGGTCTCGGGGCGCATGCGGTCGGCGCGGCCGTTGAGCACGTTGGACACGGTGCTGGTCGACACGTCCGCGTGGCGTGCGACATCCTGGATGGTGGTCACTGTTGGAGTACCCGGGAGAGGCATCGGCTACAGGCCGAGCCGGTTCGGCAGCCACAGCGAGAACGACGGCACCAGGACGAGCACGATCAAGGTGACGAGCAGAACAGCCAGGTACTTCATCATAGGCCGGGTCACGTCCTTCACCGTGGTGCCCGTGATGGCGCAGGTGGCGAAGAGGCCGAGGCCGATCGGCGGCGCGAAGAGGCCCAGGCCCATCGCGATCACCATCACCGTGCCGAAGTGCAGCGGGTGGATGCCCAGCTGCTGCGCGATGGGGGTGAGCAGCGGTCCGAAGATGATCAGGGCCGGCGCACCTTCCAGCACGGCACCGAAGATGATCATGATGCCCACCGACAGCAGCAGGAACATGAGGCTGCCGTAGTCGTTCGCGAACGCGATCATCGAGGCCGACACCAGCTGCGGGATCTGCTCGATGGTCAGCGCGAACGACACGCTGGACGCGGCGGCCACGATGAACAGGATGCTGCCCGCCATCGACGCCGACTTCACGAACAGGCGCGACACCGAACGCAGCGTCAACTCGCGGAAGGCGGCGCCCCCCACCAGCAGCGCGTAGACCACGGCGAAGGCCGACACCTCGGTGGAGGTGGCGACGCCGGACGTCACGCCCTTGCCGATCATGCCCACCATGATGAACGCCACGAGCGCGCCACCGATCAGCGGCAGCAGCGGCGTGCGCTTCTCGAAGGCGTCGTCGGGGTTGATCTTCTTGCCCACGATGACCGCGATGACGGCCAGCGACAGCGCGAGCACCGCTGCGGGCACGAGCCCCGCCATGAACAGCCCCGCGATGGAGATGTTGGCGACGAAGCCCATGATGATCATGTTGATGCAGGGCGGGATCGTCTCGGCCATCACCGCCGTGCACGCGAGCAGGCCGGCGGCCTCGTTGGGATCCTGCTTCGTGCGGCGCACGGCCGGCATCACGATGCCGCCCACCGCCGCGATGTCTGCGAGCTTGGAGCCCGACACACCCGAGAAGAAGGCCGTGGCGGTGATCGAGATGATGCCGAGGCCCCCGCGCACGCGGCCGAAGATGCGCAGCAGCAGCTCGATCAGCCGCGACGACATCCCGTTGGCCTCCATCAGCAGGCCGGCCAGCACGAAGAACGGAATCGCCAGCAGCACGAAGTGGTCCGCGCCCGCCATCACCTGCTGCGAGTACACGAGCATGGGCAGCGTGGGGTCGGACAGGAAGTACAGCAGGGCGGAGAACGCGAGCACGAAGCCGATGGGCACGCCGAGCACCAGGCCGCCGACGAAGGCGACGCCCAGCAGCAGGCCGTGCGGGATGGCGTGGTCGGGCATCACGCGGTTCCAGCCGAACACGAGCACGGCGACGAGGGCGCAGCCCACGAGCGTGTTGACGACGAGGCGACGCGGGCCGTTGCAGGCGTTGGCGATGGCGAAGAGGGTCATGAACGCGCTGCCGAACACCACCGGGAACACGTAGAGCCACTGGGGCAGGCCGATGGACGTGGTCTGTTCCCAGGTGTCCACGAGCAGCAGCACCGAGGACAGGCACAGGCTGGCCGAGACCCCCGCGATGATCCAGTGCCCCACCTGCACCATGGCGGGCTGCCAGCTCGCCGGCAGCTTGTCGCGGAAGATGTCGACGCCCACGTGCTGGCTGCGCGCGAGCACCGTGGCGGCGCCGAAGAACACCAGCACGATCATCAGCGCGCGGGCGATCTCCTCGGCCCAGTCCACCGGGTCGTGCAGGAAGTAGCGGAACACCACCGACAGGAACACCACCACCACGTCCACCGCGAGGACGATGCCGGACAGCACCTCCGTCGTGTGGGTCAGGCGGCTGAGCCAGGTGCCCGCCGTGGTGTCCGAGCGGAAGCCCAGCGGCGGGGCCGTTGCGGCCACAGCGCTCACGCCTGCCCCCGGGCCGCGTCGATCGCGGCGAAGAGCGGGGCGGTCGCCGGGTACTGCTTCGCGAAACCGGACCACAGCGACTTCTGCATCTCGGCGCGCACCGCGGCGCGTTCGGCGGCGGCCATCGGGAAGAACGTCATGCCCTTGGTCTTCAGTTCGTCGACCGCGGCGGCGCTCTTCTGGTTGGCGATGGCGCGCTGCTGCGCGGTGGCGTCGGCCACGGCCTTCATGAAGGCGGGCTTCAGGTCCGCGGGGATCTTGCTCATGCCACGCTTGCCGATCACCACCACCATCGGACTGAAGAGGTGTTCGGTGACCCAGCACGACTTCACGACCTCGTTGAGCTTGCTGGCCAGCACCGTGGCGGCGTCGTGCTCGAAGCCGTCGACCACGCCGGTCTGCGCGGCCATGTACAGCTCGCCGAACGGGATCGGCGTGGGGATGGCCCCCATCACCTTGAAGGTCTCGATGAAGGCCGGCGTGGGCAGCACGCGCAGCTTCACGCCCTTCACCTCGGCCAGCGACTTCACCGGCGCCTTCGTGTAGACGCTGCGGGCACCGAAGTGCGAGGCCCAGGTCAGCACGGAGCAGCCCGAGCGCTTGTTCAGGATGTCGTCGAGCTGCTTGCCCGCCGCGCCGTCGAGCGCCCGGCCCGCGTGGGCGTAGCTGTCGAACAGGTAGCCGAGGTCCAGCATGCCGATCTCGGGGGCCACGGTGGCGAAGATCGACGAGCCGGTGACCATCATGTCGATGGAGCCCACCTTCACCTGCTGCACCACGTCGGCTTCCTTGCCGAGCTGGTTGTTCGGGAAGTAGTCGATCTTGAAGCGGTCGCCGGTGCTGGCCTTCAGCGCGGTCTCGAAGCTGCGGTACCAGACGTAGTGGGCGGCGTTTTCGTCGGCGAGCATCGACGAGGAGAAGCGCAGCGAGATGGGGGCCTGGGCGCGGGCGACGAACGGGGCGCCCGTGGCGGCGGCCACGGTGGTCACGGAGGCGGCCTGAAGAAAGCTTCTGCGGGAAGTCATGGGGTACTCCAGATAAGAAAAACGACCCGAAGCGCGGCGGGCCCACCGTTTGTGTATCGGTTTACTGCAACGGTTTACTGTAACGGTTTACCGATTTTTGACGGTCTAGGGATTACCCGGTCATGCGCAAGCGCGTCGCGGTTCCCGCCAACGCGTCATCCCGGCGGAGGCCGGGACCCTGGGCGTTTAGACGACGCTCAGGATCCCGGTCTGCGCCGGGATGACGGTGGGGGGGTAGTTCGAGGAGGGGTCAGCGCACGTACGCTTGGGTCAGCGCCGCCGGGGACGTCTGCCTTCCCACGAGCCCGCCCACCGCCAGCAGGGCCAGCAGGTACGGAAGCATGATCAGCAGCGCCCCGGGCACCTCGATGCCCATCGCGGGCAGCTGGAACTGCAGCGCGGTGGCCGCGCCGAACAGCAGGCAGGCGCCGGCCGTGCGGCCGAACTTCCAGTTGCCGAAGATCACCGCGGCGATGGCGAGGTAGCCCGCGCCGCTGGTCATGCCTTCGGTGAACGTGTGGATGTCGCCGATGGACAGGAAGCAGCCTGCCAGCGCCGACGTGAAGCCGCAGAACAGCACCGCGCCGTAGCGCACCGCGTTGACGGACAGGCCCGCCTTGTCGAGCGCGCGCGGCGCCACGCCGGCCGAGTGGATCGCGAGGCCGAGCGCGGTGTATCGCATGACCCACGCGGCGGCGAGGATCACCACCACCGCCACGTACAGCAGCCAGGCCTGGCGGAACACCGCCTCGCCGAAGACCGGGATGTCCCCGAGGAAGGGCGGGGCCCACTTCTCGAGGCCGGGGATGGTCTCGCGCGAGCGGCCGCCGAAGATCTCGCGGTACGCGAGCGTGGTGGCGCCGAGCGCGAGGATGTTGATGCCGATGCCCGTGACGATCTGGTTCGCCCGCAGCGTGATGCTGAGCCAGGCCTGCAGCAGCGCCACCGGCATCACGGCGGCCAGGCCGATCAGCAGCCCGAGGCCCGGCGACCCGGTGGCCCACGAGCCCACGGCACCTGCGAACGCACCCGTCAGCATCATCCCCTCGACGCTCATGTTGAGCACGCCGGCCCGTTCGCTGACGAGTTCGCCGGTGGCCGACAGCAGCAGCGGCGCGGCCAGGCGCAGCGTGGAGCCGACGAACACGGCGGCCATTTCTTCGGTCATCGCGGAGTCTCCTTCTTGTCGAGGCGGTGCGCCGCACCGGCGAGTGTCACGATGATCAGGCCCTGGATCACGACGACGAGGGCCGTGGGCACGTTGGCCGACATCTCCATGTTGATGCCGCCCGAGCGCAGGAAGCCGAACAGCAGCGAGCCGGCGATCACGCCGGTGACCGAGCCCCGCGCGAGGAGGCCCACGACGAGGCCGTCGAACCCGTAGCCCGACGAGAAACCGGTCTTGAGCGAGTACTGCTCGCCCTGCAGCATGAAGGCGCCGGCGAGGCCGCCGAGGGCCCCCGCGGCGAACAGCACGCCCACCACCGACGACACCATCGGCATGCCGGCCCGGCGCGCGGCCAGCGGGTTCAGGCCCACCGCGCGCAGGCGCAGCCCGAGCACGGTGTGGTTGAGCACGAGGGCCACGACGATCGCGAGCACGATGCCCACGGGCAGGCCCCAGTGCAGCGGCATCGAGAAGTCGCCGGTCAGCAGCGGGATCTTCGTCGGGTCGGGAATCTCGAGCGACTCCGGCAGCGTGGTGGCGTTACTGACCGGCTGGCGCAGCAGCTGTTCGCTCTGCACGCTGCCGTACACCATCCACACCGCGATGAACGACAGCATCAGCGTGCTGATGACCTCGTTCGTGCCCACCTTGGCCTTCAGCACGCCGGCGATGGCGCCCCACAGGCCGCCCGCGAGTGCGGCGGCGAGGGCGGGCAGCACGAACGAGAGGCCGGCGGGCAGGTCCTTCGCCCCGCCGTACAGCGCCACTGCGGTGGCGACGATGCCACCCACGGCGATCTGGCCTTCGCCGCCCACGTTGGTGAGGTTCGCGCGCTGTGCGAGCACGAAGCCGAGGCCCACGAGCGCAAACGCGAGGCTGCGGTTCAGCGAGGCCGCCACCGCGTACGGCGAGCCCCACGCGCCCTCGGCGAACGCCTCGACGGCGTCGGCCACCGGCACGCCCATCAGCGCGACCAGCAGCAGGCCGAAGGCGAGGGCGCCCAGCACGGCGGCGAGGGAGATCCAGACGGCGGGCCGCGCGAGGGCGGACCGCCAGGGCGAGGTCATGGCAACGGTGTTCATTCGGTGTGTCCCGCCATCCAGGCGCCGATGCGGTCGCGGTGTCCCGCGTCGGCCGGGCACTGGCCCATCACGCGGCCGCGGTACAGCACCACCACGCGGTCGGCGACGGCGAGCAGTTCGTCCAGTTCGGAGGAGATCAGCAGCACGCCCACGCCACGGTCGCACGCGGCGCGGATGTGGCCGTACACGGCCTCCACCGCGCCCACGTCGAGGCCCCGCGTCGGCTGGGCCGCGAGCAGGAACGAGAGGCCGTCGAGCGTGAGTTCGCGCGCCAGCACGGCCTTCTGCTGGTTGCCGCCGGAGAGACCGCCGAAGGTCACGTCGGGGCTGGCGGCGCGCACGTCGAAGCGCTGCATCAGCGCGAGCGCGTCGCGGCGCATCGCCGCGCGGTCGAGCAGGCCGAAGCGCCGGTAGCGGCCCAGGCGGTCGAGGAAGAGGTTCTCGGCGACGCTCATGCCGGTGATGCAGCCGACCGCATGGCGGTCTTCCGGCACGATGCCGACGCCGGCCGCGGTCAGCGCGCGGGGCGCCGCGGTGGTGAGTTCCTTGCCCGAGGCGAACCAGCGGCCTTCGGTGGCGGGCAGCAAGCCCGACAGCACGGCGCCGAGTTCGCTCTGGCCGTTGCCCTCGACCCCGGCCACCGCGACGATCTCGCCGGGTTCGACGAGCAGCGTGAAGCGGTCGAGCCGCACGACCCCGTCGGGGTCGCGCACGGTGAGGCCGTCGACCATCAGCGCGGGTTCGGGCTTGCGCGAGGGGCCGGCGGGCGGCGGGGTTTCGGTGCGCTCGCGCGGCCGCAGCGGGCTCGTGTCGCGCTGGATCATCGCGCGCACGAGGTCGTCGAGGTCCTGCTCGGGGTGGTCGGAGCGGGCGGCGATGCGGCCGCCGCGCAGCACGGTGGCGCGGCGCGCCACACGCTTGATCTCGGCGAGCTTGTGTGTGACGAGCAGGATGCCGCAGCCGGTGGCGGCGACCCGCTCGCAGACGTCGAGCAGCGCCGCGATCTCGGCGGGCAGCAGCACTGCGGTGGGCTCGTCGAGCACCAGCAGGCGCGGCTCGCGCATCAGGCACTTGACGATCTCGACGCGCTGGCGCTCGCCGATGGAGAGGTCCTGGATGCGCGCGTGGGGCGACAGCTGCAGCCCGTAGCGCGCGGAGAGGTCGGCGATGCGGTCGGCGCAGTCGCGCCGGCGCAGCACGCCGCGGGTCTGCTGGCCGAGCAGCAGGTTGTCGACGACGCTCAGGTCGGGCACGAGGCTGAAGTGCTGGTGCACCATCGCCACGCGCGACGCGAGCGCGTCGGCCGGTCCGGCCGGGCGGTAGGCCCGGCCGTCGAGGGCCATCTCGCCGCCGTCCGGCGCGTACACGCCGAAGATCAGGTTGCACAGCGTGGACTTGCCCGCGCCGTTTTCCCCGAGCAGGCAGTGCACCTCGCCCGGCGCGAGTTCGAGCGACACGTCGGCCAGCGCCTGCAGCGCGCCGAACCGCTTGCCCATGCCCGCCAGGCGGAGCAGCGGGGGCGCCGCCGCCCCGGCGGGCGCCATCGGGGCGGAGCGCGCGGGCTCCAGCACGTCGTGCGACATCGCGATCAGCCCTCGAGCACCTTGATCTTGCCGCTCTGGATGTCCTTCTTGATCTCGTCGATCTTGGCCTTCATCGCGGGCGTGGCGCCGCAGGCGCTCATGTCGGAGGCCTTCGCACCCATCGCGAGGCCGAAGGGCTTGTAGCCCGCCTTCCACGTGCCGGCCACGGCCTCGTCGATGGCGTACTCGACCTGGTAGCCCACGCCGGTGATGCTGTAGGCGATGTAGAGCGGGTCGGTGCCGCAGCGGTCGGTGTAGCTGCCGATGATGTGCGTGCCCTTCTCCTTCGCCGCCTGCTCCATGCCGCGCAGGCCGAGGTTGAGGATGTGGTAGTGGACGTCGGCGCCCTGCGCGATGGCGGCGAGCGTGGCCTCCTTCGACTTGGCGACGTCGTCGAAGTTGCCCGTGTAGTTCTCGACGTACTTGATCTTCGGGTTGATGTACGCGGCGCCCTTGCCGAACTCCTTGCCCGCGTTGACGATGGACGGGATCTCCATGCCGCCCACGTAGCTCACGGCCCCGGTCTTCGACAGCATGGCGGCGGTGGCGCCGGCCACGAAGGCGATCTCGGCCTGCTTCACGTCGTAGCCCGCCACGTTGGGCAGCGTGTCGCCCTTGCTGCCGCCCACGATCGAGAACTTCGTCTTCGGGAAGCGCTTGGACACCTTCAGCAGCGCGGCCTGCGTCTGGCCGCCCACGCCGATCACCAGCTGGTTCTTCGACGCGAGGTTCGTCAGCGCCTGCTCCATGTCGGCGTAGTTGATGTTCTCGATCATCTGCACCTTGATCTTGTCGCCGTGCTTCTTCTGCGCGGCGACGAGGCCGTCGTAGCCCGACTCCATCCAGCCCTTGTCCGACTTGGAGCCGGGGATCAGGATGCCGATGCGCGTGGCATCGGCGGAGAAGGCCACGAAGGGCACCGCCACCAGGCCGGCGGCGAGGAGGGCACGGAGGGAGAAGGACCGGCGGGACGTGGAGCTGGACAACATGGCATTCCTTTCGCTTAAGGGGGTGTGTTCTTGTAATTAATCACTTACTGAGTTCATGGTCGCCATGTTTGCAATAACGGTGCCAAGCGGTGGTCTCTCCCTCGGTGACGCCTGGTGCGCCCCGGGTGCGGCGGGGCGGAAGGCCGCGCGTGCGTGTCAGGCCTCGGCCACCAGCTTCGGTGCACCGCGCCCCGAAGCGATGCACGGGGCCCCGCAAGCGTGCGGCGCGGCGTGGACGACGTTCGTGTTCCTCACCCCCTGGAGATCCGCATGACATCCGAAACGAAGGGCCGCCTCGGCACCGCCGACCACTACCACTGGATCGCCTCGCCCGCCGAGGTCGACATGGCCATGCCCGCGCCTGCTCCCGTGCCGCTGAGCGTGCTGGCCGAGCCGCAGAACATCAAGGTCGACCTCGCGCGCACCGCGATCGTCGTGATCGACATGCAGAACGACTTCTGCGCGCCGGGCGGCTGGGTCGACGCGATCGGCGGCGACTACCAGAGCGACCGCGCGCCCATCGCCCCGCTGCAGAAGCTGCTGCCCGCGCTGCGCGCGAAGGGTGTGCCGGTGATCTGGGTCAACTGGGGCAACCGGCCCGACCTCGCGAACATGCCGCCGAACCAGATCCACCTCTACAAGCCGAAGGGCGAGGGCATCGGCCTCGGCGACCCGCTGCCCGGCAGCGGCGCCCCGGTGCTGCAGAAGGACTCGTGGGCCGCGGCCGTCGTCGACGAACTGGCGCCACTGCCCGGCGACCTCTCGGTCGACAAGCACCGCATCAGCGGCTTCTGGGACACCCCGCTCGACAGCATCCTGCGGAACCTCGGCACGAAGACGATCCTGTTCGCGGGCGTCAACACCGACCAGTGCGTGCTGCACTCGCTGACCGACGCGAACTTCCTCGGCTACGGCTGCGTGCTGGTGGAGGACTGCTGCGCCACGAGCTCGCCGGCCTTCTGCACCGAGGCCACCGTGTGGAACGTCAAGAAGTGCTTCGGGTTCGTCACCGACTCGGCGCGCCTGCTCGATGCCCTCGGCCGCGGAGCCTGACGTGACCGACGACCACGGCGCGTTCGTGCCGGGCGGGCGGGTGTCGCGCGGCCCCACGGGGTCGGGCGCGCTCGACGGCCTGCGCTTCGCGGTGAAGGACCTGATCGACGTCGAGGGCGTCGTCACCAGCGGAGGCAACCCCGACTGGGCCGCCTCGCAGCGTCCCGCAGCGAGCGACGCTCCCGCGGTGCGTGCATTGCGGGCCGCGGGGGCGTCGCTCGTCGGCAAGACCGTCACCGACGAACTCGCCTTCAGCCTCGAGGGCGAGAACCACCACCACGGCACGCCGCGCAACCCGCGAGCGCCGGGCCGCCTGCCGGGTGGGTCGTCCAGCGGGTCGGCGGTGGCCGTGGCCGCGGGCCTGGCCGACGTGGCGCTCGGCACCGACACCGGCGGGTCGGTGCGCGTGCCGGCCTCGTTCTGCGGCGTGTTCGGCTTCCGTCCCACCCACGGCCGCATCTCGCTCGACGGCGTGGTGCCGTTCGCACCCAGCTTCGACACCGTGGGCTGGTTCGCGGCGACGGGCGAGGTGCTGCAGCGTGCGGGGCGGGTGCTGCTCGGCAGCACCGGCACAGCCGCTGCACCGCTGCGCCTCGTGCGCCTCGACGACGCGCTGGCCGCCGCCGATCCGGGCAGCCGCACGCGCCTCGTGCCGCTCGCCCGCGCGCTCGGCGCCCAGGACGGCTTCGACGTGTTCGAGGGGGACCGCGCGTCGTGGCTGCGCGCCTACCAGGTGCTGCAGGGCGCGGAGATCCGCGAGACGCTGGGCGGCTGGATCGCCGAACGGCGGCCCCGCTTCGGCCCGTCGATCGCACCGCGTTTCCACGGCCTCGCCGGCATCCCGGCTGCCGAGGTCGACACGTGGCGGACGTGGCGCGTCGAGCAGGTCCGCCGGCTGCACGCGCTGTTCCCGGCCACCCGGTCCACGGCCTGGGTGCTGCCCAGCGCCCCCGGCGTCGCGCTGCGCCACACCGCCTCGCCCGACGAGCGCGGCCGCTTCTACGACGTGGCGCTGGCGCTGGGCGCCATCGCCGGCCATGCCGGCCTGCCGCAGGTGAGCCTGCCGCTCGCGACGAGCGACGGCCTGCCCATCGGCCTGTCCGTGATCGGGCCGCCTGGCAGCGACGAAGCCCTGCTGGCGCTGGCCGCCGGCCTCGACACCGACCATCCCTGAGAATCCGAGCCCATGCCGACCCCCACCGCCCGCCGCCCGAAACGTGATCCCGCGAAGACCCGCGCCGGCATCCTGAAGGCCGCCGTCGCCGAGTTCGCGGCCAAAGGCTACAGCGGCGCCCGCACCGAGCAGATCGTGAAGCGGGCCAAGACCAACATCCGCATGCTGTACCACTACTTCGGCGACAAGGACGGCCTGTACGTCTGCGTGCTGGAGGAGGTGCTCGCGAAGCTGCGCACCGAGGAGCTGCAGCTCGACGTGGGTGGCACCGCGCCGCTCGACGGCATCCTGCAGATGTTCGACTTCATCGACGGGCACTTCGCCCGCCACCCCGAGCTGCGCAACCTGCTCGCGTTCGAGAACCTGAACCGCGCGCAGCACCTGAAGCGCTCCACCCGCATCCCCGAGATGGCGACCCCGGTGCTCGGGCTGCTCGACGGCGTGCTGCAGCGGGGCGTCGAGGAGGGCTCGCTGCGCCCGGACATCGACGCGCTGCACCTCTACATCACGATGGTCAGCATGGTGTACTACAGCAAGGCCCACGTGTTCACGCTGTCGCGCATCTTCGCGGAGGACCTGCTGGCGCCCGAGTGGCAGCAGCGCCAGCGCGAGCAGGCGAGGGCGATGCTGACGGCGTACCTCGCACCGCCGGCCGACTGTTCGAAACCCAGCAGGCGCAAGGCGAAGTGATGGAAAGCCAGCAGCGCTGCTGGCTTTCCGGCGGTGCCGCACCTTGCGGTGGTTTGCTGATTTCTCTTTTGAAATCAACGGGTTGAATGCGGATCGAGGGGCGGAAATCCCTCGGCACATCGCTTGCGAAAGACCGGTCCTGACATGACCAGTCCACGCAAGCCCGCATGACCTTCACCAGCCTCCGGCTTCCCACCCCGACGCTCCACGGCCGCATCCGCGAGGAGTTGCGCGAGCGCATCCTCTCCGGCGCCTGGCAGCCGCACGACCGCGTGCCGTCCGAGAGCGCGCTGATGGCGCAGTACGGCGTCAGCCGCATCACCGTGCGCCAGGCCCTCGGCGACCTCGAGAGCGCCCGCATGATCTTCAAGGTGCCCGGCAAGGGCGCCTTCGTCGCCGAGGCCAAGCCGTTCCAGGAACTGGGCCGGCTGCAGGGCTTCGCCGAGGCCATGGGCGAGATGGGCCACGAGACCTTCAACCGCGTGCTGCGTTGCGAGACCGTGGCCGCGGACGACACCGTGGCCGATCGCTTGCGGCTCGCACCCGGCACCCCCGTGACCCACATCCGCCGCGTGCGCTACCTCGGGCGCGAGCCGGTGTCGGTGGACCACACCTGGCTGCCCGCCGACCTCGGCGAACGCGTGGCCCGCGAGGACCTCGCCACCCGCGACATCTTCCTGATCCTCGAGAACGAGGGCGCCACGCCGCTCGGCCACGCCGACCTCGCGTTGGGCGCGACCGTCGCCGATGCGGAGGTCGCCGCGCAGCTCGGTGTGAGCGTCGGGTCGCCGGTGCTGCACATCGAGCGGCTGACCAGCGACCGCGAGGGGCGGCCGGTCGACTTCGAACACCTGTACTGCCGCTCGGACAGTTTCCAGTACCGACTGCGGCTGCAACGCCGCTGAAGAAAGGCACCATGAAAACGCACACCGTCATCCCGGCGAACGCCGGGATCCACCGCTCCCTCTTGCGCGCCGGTTCACCGGTGGGTCCCGGCGTTCGCCGGGATGACGGAGTGCGGGCATGAACACCATCGAAACCGAAGTCGACGTGCTGGTGATCGGCGGCGGCACCGCCGGCCCGATGGCCGCCGTGAAAGCCAAGCAGGCCAACCCCGCCTTGCGCGTTCTGCTGCTCGAGAAGGCCAACGTGAAGCGCAGCGGCGCCATCTCGATGGGCATGGACGGCCTGAACAACGCGGTGATCCCGGGGCACGCCACGCCCGAGCAGTACGTGCGCGAGATCACCATCGCCAACGACGGCATCGTCAACCAGAAGGCCGTGATGGCGTACGCCACGCAGAGCTTCGCGATGATCGAGGAGCTCGACCGCTGGGGCGTGAAGTTCGAAAAGGACGAGACGGGCGACTACGCCGTCAAGAAGGTGCACCACATGGGCAGCTACGTGCTGCCGATGCCCGAGGGGCACGACATCAAGAAGGTGCTGTACCGCCAGCTCAAGCGCACGCGGGTCGAGATCACCAACCGCCTCGTCGCCACACGGCTGCTGACGGGGCCGGACGGCCGCATCGCCGGCGCGATGGCCTTCGACTGCCGCACCGCCGAGTTCCACGTGATCCGCGCCAAGTCGGTGGTGCTCGCCTGCGGCGCGGCCGGGCGCCTGGGCCTGCCGTCGTCGGGCTACCTGTTCGGCACGTACGAGAACCCCACCAACGCGGGCGACGGCTACTCGATGGCGTACCACGCGGGTGCCGAACTCTCGGGCATCGAGTGCTTCCAGATCAACCCGCTGATCAAGGACTACAACGGTCCGGCCTGCGCGTACGTCACCGGCCCGTTCGGCGGCTACACCACCAACGCCGAAGGCCAGCGCTTCATCGAATGCGACTACTGGAGCGGCCAGATGATGTGGGAGTTCTACCAGGAGCTGCAGGGCGGCAAGGGCCCGGTGTTCCTGAAGCTCGACCACCTGGCGGAAGAGACGATCTCGCAGATCGAGACCATCCTGCACACGAACGAGCGCCCGAGCCGCGGGCGCTTCCACGCGGGCCGCGGCACCGACTACCGCGAGCGCCTCGTCGAGATGCACATCTCCGAGATCGGCCTGTGCAGCGGCCACTCGGCCTCCGGCGTGTGGGTGGACGAACACGCGCGCACCACGGTGCCGGGCCTGCATTCGGCCGGCGACATGGCCTGCGTGCCGCACAACTACATGCTGGGGGCGTTCGTCTACGGCCGCCTCGCCGGCGAGAGCAGCGCGGCGTGGTGCGCCGGACACGACTTCGCCCCGGTCGACCCCGAACAGGTCGAGCGCGAACGTCAACGCGTGTGGGCGCCGCTGCTCCGCGAACAGGGCCTGCCGCCCCACCAGGTGGAGTTCAAGCTGCGCCGCCTCGTCAACGACCACCTGCAGCCGCCGAAGGTCACCCGCAAGATGGAGATCGGCCTCGAGCGTTTCGAGGGCATCCGCCACGACCTCGAGCAGATCAAGGCGCGCGACGCCCACGAACTGATGCGCGCGATGGAGGTGCACGCGATCCGCGATTGCGCCGAAATGGCGGCCCGCGCTTCGCTGTTCCGCACGGAGAGCCGCTGGGGCCTGTACCACGCGCGTGTCGACTTCCCCGAGCGCAACGACACCGACTGGTTCTGCCACGCCCAGCTCAAGAAGGACGAGCGCGGCGCGATGACGAGCTTCAAGCGCCCCATCGAACCGTACCTCGTGCCCATCGCCGAAACCGAACGCAACGCCTACCGCGAGCTGCGCATCGCGGTGCCCGCCTGAGAGGACCCTTCGAATGCAATACGCCCCCATCGCGTTCACCCCCCACGCCGTGCCGGTGTCCGTCGACGCCGACAAGTGCATCGCCCACAAGGGCTGCACCGTCTGCGTCGACGTCTGCCCGCTCGACGTGCTGGCCATCGACCTGTCGAAGGGCACGGCCTACATGAAGTTCGACGAATGCTGGTACTGCATGCCGTGCGAGAAGGACTGCCCCACCGGCGCCGTGACCGTCGAGATCCCCTACCTGCTCCGCTGACCGACCGAGGAACCCACCGATGAACTTCCGCATCCCCCTGACCGGCCTCGCGCTGGCCTTCGCCCTCTCCGCGGCCCACGCCGGCGAAACGATCCGCGTCGCCCTCGGCACGCAGGACACCACGATCAACTGCGCCACCGGCGGCCTGCTGATCCGCGAGCTGAACCTGCTCGAGAAGTACCTGCCGCGCGACGGCAGGTACAAGGACGTGACCTGGGACATCCAGTGGAAGAACTTCACGTCGGGCGCGCCGCTCACGAACGAGATGGTGGCCGACAAGCTCGACTTCGGCGCGATGGCCGACTTCCCCGGCTCGCTCAACGGCGCCGCGCACCTGAAGGCCGGCAAGAAGAGCCTCTTCCTGTCGGTGCTGTCGGGCAGCACCTTCGGCTCGGGCAACGGCATCGTGGTGCCCACCGCCTCGACCGTGCAGTCGCTCGCGGAGCTGAAGGGCAAGCAGATCTCGGTGCCGTTCGCGTCGACGTCGCACGGCATGCTGCTGCGCGCGCTGAAGGCCCAGGGCATCGACCCCGAGAAGGACGTCAACATCCTGACCCAGGCGCCCGAGGTCGCCGGCTCGGCGCTGCAAGCCAACAAGATCGACGCCCACGCCGACTTCGTGCCCTTCGCCGACCTGTTCCCGTACCGCGGCTTCGCCCGCAAGATCTTCGACGGCGCCCAGGCGAACGCGCCCACGTTCCACGGCACGCTCGTGAACGCGGAGTACGCGAAGAAGTACCCCGAGATCGTCGTCGCGTACCTGCGCGCGGCGCTCGAAGCGCATCGCCTGATCACCGCCGAACCCGAGAAGTACAGCGAACTCATCGCGAAGGTGACCGGCATCGAGGCCGAGGTGAACTACCTGTTCCACGGCCCGCTGGGCCTGCAGACGCGCGACTTTACGTGGAAGCCCGAGTACCGCCAGGCGCTCGCGACCTCCATCGACACACTGCGCATCCTCAAGCGCCACGACTCGGACCTCACGGCCGACACCTTCATCGACGACCAGTACATCCGCGCCGCGTTCAAGCAGGCCGGCCTCGACTACGACGCGCAGCTGAAGGCCTACGACAAGGCGCCGCTGAAGGCGAACGACCACCTGACCGGCAAGCCCATCACCGACTTCAAGCGCGTGGCCCAGGTGTGGGTGGAGGGCGAGCCGCGGGTGCGCCACTACGCCGCGCCCGAGAACGCGTTCGCCGACGCGAAGAAGGCCACCGCCGCCGGCCGCAAGATCCGCGTGATCTTCGCGCACGACGACACGCTCGGGATCAAGCTGCTCGCGAACCAGGCCTGGTTCGCCGCCGATGCGAAGGGCCAGCTGCGTGCGTTCCTGCTGAAGGACTCGGCCACGAAGTGGGCCGCCGCCAACCAGGGCAAGGTGGTCGACTTCACTGCCGCACGCGACACCGCCACCCGCGTGGCCCTCGCACCATGACCACCGCGGCCGTCCTCGCGCCGCCGGAGGTGGCGCCCGCGCCGGCCGGGTCGCGGCGCCTCGGCCACTGGGTGGCCGGCACGCTGTCGCTCGTGGCCTGCGTGGTGCTGTGGCACCTGCTGTCGAGCTTCCACGTGCGCACGCCGGTCATCACGTTCGCGAACGTGCCGCCGCCGCTGGAGGTGGCCCGCGCGGGGCTCGACCTGCTCGGGTCGCCGAAGCTGCTGCAGCACCTCGGCTGGAGCCTGTTCCGCATCGCCGCCGGCTTCGCCGCGGCGGCCGTCGCGGGCATCGGCCTCGGGCTGTTGATCGGGCGGTTCGCGTGGGCGCAGGCGGTGCTCGCACCGCCGCTCGAAGTGCTGCGGCCCGTGCCGGCCGTCGCGTGGATTCCGCTCGCGATCCTGATGTTCCCGTCGTCCGAGGTGTCGATGATCTTCGTGACCTTCACCGGTGCGGTGTTCCCGATCCTGCTCAACACCATCCACGGCGTGGAGGGCGCCGACGCCCGCCTCGTCGCGTCGGCCCGCAGCCTCGGCTGCCGCGGCGGGCGCGTGTTCACGCAGGTGATCCTGCCCGCCGCGGCGCCCAGCATCGCGACCGGCCTGTCGATCGGCATGGGCACCTGCTGGTTCTGCCTCGTGTCGGCCGAGATGATCTCCGGGCAGTTCGGCATCGGCTACTACACGTGGGAGTCGTACACCTTGCAGAACTATGCGGGCATCGTCGTGGGCATGTTGTGGATCGGGCTGTTCGGCATGGGCAGCAGCGCGCTGATCCGCAAGGCCGCGCGCTGGCTGATGCCCTGGCAGGAGGCACGCGCATGAGCGGCCACATTCAACTCGAACGGGTCGGGATCCACCTCGGCGCCGGGCACACCCGCTTCGAGGCCGTGCACGACCTGAGCCTCGACATCGCGCCCGGCGAGTTCGTGTGCCTGCTCGGGCCGTCGGGCTGCGGCAAGTCGACGCTGCTGGGCGCGCTGGCCGGGCACCTCGCACCCAGCAGCGGGCGCATCCGCGTGGACGGCGAGGCGGTCGACGGGCCCCATCCGTCGCGCGGCCTCGTGTTCCAGCACCACACGCTGTTCCCGTGGAAGCGGGTGGTCGACAACGTCGCGTTCGGCCTGCAGATGAAGGACGTGCCCGCCGGCGAACGCCGCACGCGGGCGCGCGAGCTGCTCGCGAGCGTGGGCCTCGGTGATTTCACCGAACGGTATCCGTCGCAGCTGTCGGGCGGCATGCAGCAGCGCGTGGAGATCGCGCGGGTGCTGATCAACCGGCCCGCGGTGCTGCTGATGGACGAACCGTTCGGCGCGCTCGACGCGTTGACCCGCGTGAAGATGCAGCGGCTGCTGCTCGACGTGTGGGCCCGGGTGCGCACCACCGTCGTGTTCGTCACGCACGACATCGACGAGGCGCTGTTCCTCGCCGACCGCATCGTCGTGATGAGCGCGCGGCCGGGGCGCATCGTCGAGCAGATCGTGCTGCCGTTCGCGCGCCCGCGCGACGCCACGCTGCTGACGACGCCCGAGTTCGCCGCGCTCAAGCGCCGCTGCCTCGCGCTGCTGGAAGAGCCCGACGAGGACGACCCGCTGCCCCGCCTGACCCCGCTCGGGGAACCCGACGCCGCCTGGCGTTTCGCTGTCTGAGGATCCATCACATGACGCTGTCCGCCCGCCTCTCGAGCGACGACCCCGCGGTGCGCCGCATCGCCCTGCTCGAACTGGCCGACGACGAGGACGAGGCCGGCCTGCCGGCGCTCGTCTCGGCGCTGTCGACCGACCCCGCGGCCATCGTGCGCGACGAAGCCGCGCGCCGGCTCGCGAGCTGGGACACGCCCGAGGTGGTCGACGCACTCGCGAATGCGCTGCTCGACCACGACACCGCCGTGCGTGCCACCGCGGCCCAGAGCCTCACCGAACTGAAGGACCCGCGTTCGGGCGAACGCCTGCTGCCGTGGGCGCGCCATGCCGACGCGTCGGTGCGCGCCGCCGCGTTGCGCGCGCTGCGCGAACTGCGGCTGCCCGCGGCCGGTGAACCGGCGCTGGAGGCCGTGGCGAGTGGCGACGCCGCCGTGCGCCGCGAGGCCGTGGGCGTGCTCGGCTGGCTCAAGCGCGCGGACGCCTTGCCCGTGCTGGCGGGGCTGGCCACCGGCGACACCGACCTCGAGGTGCGCCGCGCGGCGGTCGGCGCGCTGGGCCTTGCCGACGGGGACGGGGAGATCGAGTCGGTGCGCGTGGCGCTGGAGTCGGCGCTGTCCGACGCCGCCTGGCCCGTGCGCGAGGAGGCCGCCGGCACGCTCGCGAAGCTGCGTCCCGCGGCGTCGGTGCCGGCGCTGCAGGCCGCGATGTCGGACGAACTCTGGCAGGTGCGCCTGCGCGCGGCCCGCGCGCTCGGCCGCCTGCGGGATTCGGCCGCGCTGCCCGAGCTGACCGAGGCCCTCGCACATCCGATCGCCAACCTGCGCAAGGAGGCGGCCATCGCGCTCGGCGAGGTGGGGGACCCGGCCGGCGTGCCGGCGCTGGAGGTGGCCGCGGCCGATGCCGATCCCGAGGTGCGCAAGGCCGCGCGCCTGGCCCTCGGACGGATCGTGCGATGACCCCCGCGCCCGAGGCGGTCGAACTCGGCCGGGGCCGGCTGACGGTGCGCTGGTCCGACGCCGTGGTCGAGTGGCCGGCCTCGCGCCTGCGCGCGGCCTGCCGTTGCGGCGATTGCCGGTCGCTGCGGCTCGCCGGCCGGGCGCCGACGGGCGAGGGCGCGGAACTCGCGGGCGCGGAACCGGTCGGACAGTACGCCCTGCAGCTGGTCTTCCGTGACGGCCACGACCGTGGCATCTACCCCTGGGAGCTGCTGCGCGCGGGCTGACGAGGCATGCGGATTGCCACGAGGGAAGGTGTTGTCCGCATGGAGTTGTCGTCATGACCCGAGCCCCCTTCGAAGACCGCCGCCACGCGGGGCGCGACCTCGCGCAGCGGCTGTCGCGCTTCGCCCATCGTCCCGACGTCACCGTGCTCGCGCTGCCGCGCGGCGGCGTGCCGGTGGCGGCCGAACTGGCCACCGCGCTCGATGCACCGCTCGACGTCTTCGTCGTGCGCAAGCTGGGGGTGCCCGGCCAGCCCGAGCTGGCGATGGGGGCCATCGCGAGTGGCGGCGCGCGGGTGCTGAACGAGAACATCGTGTCGGCGCTCGAGATCCATCCCGAAACGGTGGACGCCGTCACCGCCGAGGAGACCGAGGAGCTGGTGCGCCGCGAGCGCGCCTACCGCGACGACCGCCCGCCGATCGACGTGCGCGGCCGCACGGTGCTGCTGGTGGACGACGGCGCGGCCACGGGCGCGTCGATGCGCGTGGCCGCCGAGGCGCTTCGCCAGTTGCACCCGCTGCGCATCGTCGCCGTGCTGCCGGTGGCGTCGCGCGATGCCTGCGAACGCATCCACCGCGTGTGCGACGCGGTGGTGTGCGCCGAGATGCCCGAACCGTTCCGCGCGGTGGCCGTCTGGTACGACCGGTTCCCTCAGGTGGACGACGAGGAGGTGCTCGCCGCGCTGGCCCAGGCCCATCCGGCCGGGGAGGGCACCGCATGACGACGACGCCGTGGTTCGATGCGGGCGTGCGCCCGGTGCACGTCGGGGTCTACCGCCGCCGCTGGCCGGGCGGGCCGTATGCGTGCTGGGATGGAGAATGCTGGCGGGCCGATGCGGCCACGCCGGAGGTGGCCGCGGCACACGAGGCGGTCAGCCGGGTGCAGGAGGCGGCGTGGCAGGGGCTGGCGGACGCCCCGGCCGTGCTCTGCCTCACGTGCCGGGGGCACACGGTGATCGACCGCGGCGTCGACGAGGAGACGGGGGCGGACCTGATCAGCGAGTGTCCGGATTGCTGAACACGCTTACAGAAATTACCTGATCGCCCGTGCCCCTCGGGGCGGGTCGCGAGGCAACATGCGCGCCGTGCTGCAATCCTTCAGCGGCGTGGGCGGAGTCGGAAGGGGATGCGGTCCCTCCCATTGCATCCGGACTCCTCGCCCATGGCCTTCCGCCGCGCTCCTGCCTCGTCGTCGACCCGCCTCGCGGCGCTCGTGCCCCTGATCGCGCTGGTCGCTGCGTGCGGTGGGGGTGGTGGAAGCGGGAACGATGTGGTGTCGCCGCCGACGGCGTCGCCCGCCCCGTTTCCGGCACCATCGCCGTCGCCTGCACCTGCACCTGCACCTGCACCTGGCCCCACGCCTGCGCCCGGCCCCGCGCCAGCCCCTGCCCCCGCACCGGCGCCCGCGCCCGTCGTCGACGCGGGGACGACCGTGACGATCTGGGCTCCCACGGGCACCACGCAGAAGCCCCCGGTCACGGCCGGTGCGTGGCGCGCCGGCGGCCCGAACCCCGAGCAGTCCGCCTTCGTGCTCGTGAAGGAGTCGGCCCACTTCGCGTTCTATTCCGACGAGGTGCTCTCCGACGCCGACCTGACCCTCGCCGCCGAGACCCTCGAGAACACCGTCTGGCTGAACCTGTTCGATTCGAACCTCTTCATGCCGGAGCCCTTCTACAACCAGGCCGACAAGATCAAGGCGGCGGTGCACATCCATTCCGGCTGGGGCCTGACCGGTGGGGCGTGGACCGACAGCCAGCGCAAGCTGCACCTGGGCATGTGGATCGCCCCCGCCGCGCTGAAGGACCACTGGGGCCTGACGCACGAGTTCACGCACGGCTGGCAGTCGTGGGCCGCGAGCAACGGCGGCCTGGCCTGCAACCAGTCGAACACCTGCGGCTGGATCTTCGAGAGCCACGCGAACTTCACGCCGCACCAGTTGCCCGAGTACCAGGGCAACGTGCACTGCTCCGAGATGCTGCCCAACGCGCCGCACCTGTACCTCGGCTCCACCCGCGACCGGTACTGCAACTGGCAGTTCATGGAGTACCTGAAGGACAAGCACGGCCCCGAGGCGGTCACGCAGATCTGGACGACGTCGGGCGCCGACCCGCTCATGAACATCCAGAAGTCCCGCGGCTGGACGCTCTCGCAGCTCAACGACTTCATCGGCGACTGGGCGATGCACAACGTGACGTGGGACTACCGCGCCACGCCCGCGGCCTTCCGCAGCAGCTACGGCAACATCACCGCCACCGACCGGCCCGAACGGCTGCGCCGCCTGATGCCGCTGGAGGCGCTCGACACGAACTGGGCGGCGAACCGGCGCTTCACCTCGCCGTACTTCGGGTCGCCGCAGCGCTTCGGCTACAACGTCGTTCGCCTGTACCCCGAGAATGGCGCCACCACCGTGACGGTGAAGTTCCGCGGCATCGACGCGGCGGGGGCGGGCACCGACTTCCGCTGGGGCCTCGTGGCCACGAACACGCAGTTCACGTCGGCCCGCTACAGCGCGCTGCAGAAGGGGCTCGACGCCGACCTCACGTTCAAGGTGAACGCCGGCGAGCCGCTGTTCCTCGTGGTGGCCGCCACGCCGTCGGTGTTCGACACCATCGTCTGGGACCAGGCCTACGGCACGATCCGGCGCCATGCGTACATGGTCGAACTCGCGAACGCGTGGCCGCAGGGTTTCCAGGGTGGCCAGCGTGACGCATGCCCGTCGGGCACCGTGCGACATGGCAACGGCGGCGGGTGCGCGCCGTCGAGCACACCGTCCACCGTGTACGTGGGACCGTACGCCACCATCCTGCCGAATGGCCGGGCCTCGGGCACGGCTCGCATCGAGGACCAGGCCATCGTCTACAACGGTTCGGTCACGGGCGGCACCGTCGGCGGCCTGAGTGTCATCGGGGCCAGCAACAGCGCCTTCGCGGTCTCGGGGTCGGCGCAGGTGCGAACGACCTTCTACCCGCTCGGCTTCTTCGAGGCGAACCAGCAGGCGTCGGGCACGCTGAACCTGCATGGCGACGTGGAGTACCGCGGCGCCGGGCTCAACCTGTCGGCGGGCAACCGCTCGGGCTTCGTCGACGCCACGTCCACCGTGGGCGCGTCCACCGACGTGAACCCGCGCACCGCGCCCGCGTGGCGCCCGTGAGCGGGCCCGTCAGGGCTCGTGGTCGGCGCTGACCTTCGCGAAGGCCAGCTCCACGAAGCGCACGAACGCGCGCACCCGGGGCGACAGCTGGTGGCGTTGCGCATAGATCGCGTAGATGTCGGCGTCGGGCGTGCGGTACTGCGGCAGCACTTCCACGAGCCGGCCGCTGCGCAGGTAGCGGCGCACGTCCCACTCGGCGCGCATCAGCACGCCGTGGCCGTCCAGCGCCCACTTCACGGCGATCTCGCCGTCGTTGGTGGACAGGCTGCCGCGGGTCTTGATGGACTCGGTGCGCTGGTTGGCGCCGCGGCGGCTGGTGAGCTTCCACACGCCGAAGCTTTCGTCGCCTTGGCGGATGCCGATGCAGTTGTGGCGTGTGAGGTCCGACGGCGAGCGGGGCGTGCCGTGTTCGGCGAGGTAGGCCGGCGAGGCGCACAGCAGCCGCCGGTTCTCCGCGAGCCGGCGCGCCACCACCCGCGCGTCGGGCGGTTCGCCGAAGCGGATGCAGACGTCGTACGCGTCGTCGCTGAGCGGCGGCGGGTTCACCGACAGCTGCAGTTGCACCTCCACCGACGGGTTCGCGCGAGCGAAGCGCGAGACCACCGGCGCGAGGTAGCTTCGCCCGAAGCCGAGCGTGGCGTTCACGCGCAGCAGCCCGGTGGGCTGGCCCTTCGCGCTGCCGAGCAGCTGCTCCATCTCGTCGATCTCGGAGAGGATGCGCCGCGCGTGCATCAGGTACAGGTCGCCCTCGGGCGTGAGGTTCATTCGGCGCGTGGTGCGCACGACCAGCGCGACCCCCAGCCGGGCCTCCATGTTCGTCAACCGCTTGCTCACGGCGGCGGTGGTGAGGCCCAGTTCCCGGGCCGCCGCGCTCAGGCTCCCGGCGGCGGCCAGGGTAGAGAAGAACCCTAGTTCGGAAGGCTGTGCGCCTGGGGAAACCAGCATCGTTTGTTGAAAACAGGTTAAGAGTGAGTTGACTCTAGGCCTGCATCGCGCACCTGTCCACTCCATAGAGTGCAGACCATCCCCTTGAGTCCCCTGGAGAGCGAGATGCGATCGACGACGTGTTCCCCCACCCTGCAGACCCTCGGCGCCGCGGCCCTGCTGGTGCTGGCCGGCCAGGCCTTCGCGCAGGCGTATCCGGCGAAGCCGGTGACACTGATCGTGCCGTTCCCGCCCGGCGGCACCACCGACGTGCTGGCGCGGGCGCTGGGCGAGAAGCTCGGGCAGTCGCTGGGCCAGACGGTCATCGTGGAGAACAAGCCTGGCGCGGGCGCCACGCTCGGCGCGGACCACGTGGCCAAGTCGAGCCCGGACGGCTACACGCTGCTGATGGGCGCGGTGCACCACACCATCGCCACCAGCGTCTACAAGAAGCTGCCGTACAGCTTCGAGAAGGACTTCGCGCCCGTCACCACCGTGGCCCTCGTGCCCAACGTGCTCGTGATCAGCGAGGCCACGAAGGCGACCGACGTGAAGTCGCTCGTCGCGCTCGCGAAGAAGGACAAGTTCACGTACGGGTCCAACGGCAACGGCACCGCTCAGCACCTGATCGGCACGCAGTTCGCCTCGCTCACCCAGACCGAACTGCTGCACATCCCCTACAAGGGCAGCGGCCCGCTGACCACCGACCTGATCGGCGGACAGATCACGATGTCGTTCGACACGATCACGCCGGTGCTGCCGCACATCAAGGCCGGCAAGCTGCGCCCGCTCGCGGTGACCACCGCGAAACGTTCCACGGCGCTGCCGAACGTGCCCACGCTCGACGAACAGGGCTTGAAGGGCTTCGACCTCGGCACCTGGTTCGGCGTGCTGGCGCCGGCCGCAACGCCGAAGGACATCGTGGCGCGCCTGAGCTCCGAGATGACGAAGATCATCGCGTCGCCGGACTTCCGCAAGCGCATGGAGGAGATCGGCGCGGAGCCCATCGGCGATTCGCCCGCGCAGATGGCGCAGCTGATCAAGGCCGACACCGAGCGCTATGCGAAGCTCGTGAAGGCGGCGAACGTCACGCTCGATTGAGAGGGGTCATCCCGGCGCACGCCGGGAGCCTCGGCGGTCCGGCCGTGCCGACGGTGCCATGGGCCGCGATTCGAGCAGGTGGGCCTTGAGCAGCAGGGCCGCCGGCGACAGCTCGCGCGCCGCCGCCGTGCCGAGCAGCAGGTGCCGGCGCGCCCAGGGTTCGTCGAGGTCGATCACCACCAGCGACTTCGGCACCGGCGAGCGCAGCACGCCGACCGGGAGCACGCCGATGCCGAGGTTGGCTTCGATCATGCGGCACATCGCGTCGAAGCTGCGCACCTGCACGCGCAACTGCATCGCCTTGCCGGCGAGCTGCGCCGCCCGCGACGTCAGCTCCAGCAGCGAACTGCCGCGGTTGAGTCCGACGAACTCGTGGTCGAGGCACTCGGCGTAGGTCACTCTCCTGCGGCGCGCCAGCGCGTGCCTGCGTGAGCAGAGCACCGCGAGCCGGTCCGCCTGGAACCGTTCCACCTCGAGCCCGTGCGCAGGGGTGTTGTCCGCGAAGATGCCGATGTCGGCTAGGCCATCCACGAGCGCGCGGGCGGTCTCTCCGCTCAGCTGTTCCTCCACCTCGACGCGGATGTCGGGCTGTGCCTCGAGGAACGCGGCGAGGCGTTCGGGCAGGTATTCCGTCAGCGCGGACATGTTGGCCCACAGCCGCACGTGGCCGCGCACGCCGCGGGAGTAGTCACCGAGTTCGCTGCTGAGCTGTTCGAAGCCCTGGAACAGGCGCAGCGCATGCTGCATCGCCACATGGCCGGCCGGGGTCAGCGACACCCCTTGGGCGGAACGCTCCAGCAGCCGCGTGCCCGAGGCGCTCTCGAAGTCCGCCAGCCGCCGGCTCGCCGCGGACAGCGCCAAGTTGCACGCCTGCGCGCCCTTCGTGATGCTTCCGGATTCGGCCACGGCGCAGAACAGCCGCAGCGTCACGAAGTCGATGCGCGCGGGGTTGATCAACCGGTCCATCCGGGGAATTCTACGGACTTCGCAAAACGCGAAGGCCCGTTGTCCACTCGGCAATTCCGCGGCAGCGCCTCGCGGCCTAGAGTCCGTCCCATGCAACGAGGAACGGGCATGGACGCACTGAAGGGACTCAAGGTCATCGAACTGGGGCAGCTGATCGCCGGCCCCTTCGCGGGCAAGACGCTCGCCGAGTTCGGCGCCGACGTGATCAAGGTCGAGCCGCAGGACGTGGGCGATCCGCTGCGCAAGTGGCGCATGCTGCGCGACGGCACGTCGGTGTGGTGGGAGGTGCAGTCGCGCAACAAGCGTTCCGTGGCCGTCGACCTGCGCAGCGAGGAAGGCCAGTCGCTCGTGCGCGACCTCGCCCGCGAGGCCGACGTCGTGATCGAGAACTTCAAGCCCGGCACCCTCGAGAAGTGGGGCATCGGCTGGGACGTGCTGCACGCGCTGAACCCGCGGCTGGTCATGCTGCGCATCTCCGGCTACGGGCAGACCGGACCGTACCGCCACAAACCGGGCTTCGGCGTGCTGGGCGAGGCCATGGGCGGGCTGCGCCACCTGACCGGCGAGCCGGGCCGTGTGCCGGTGCGCTGCGGCATCTCCATCGGCGACACGCTCTCCGCTCTGCACGGCGTGATCGGCGTGCTGACCGCGCTGTACCACCGCGACGCCCGGGGTGGCGAGGGCCAGGTGGTCGACGTGGCGCTGTACGAGAGCGTGTTCAACGTGATGGAAAGCCTGCTGCCCGAGTACGACGCCTTCGGCGCGGTGCGCGAGCGGTCGGGCAGCGCATTGCCCGGCATCGCGCCCACCAACGCCTACCGATGCGCGGACGGCAGGTACGCGCTCGTGGCCGGCAACGGCGACAGCATCTTCAAGCGGCTGATGGCCGCGATCGGACGGCCGGACCTCGCGGACGACCCTGCGCTCGCCCGCAACGACGGCCGCGTGGCCCGCGTCGACGAGATCGACGCCGCGATCGAGGCCTGGACGGTGGCGATGCCGCTCGACGCGGTGCTCGCGGTACTGGACCAGGCCGGCGTCCCGGCCGGCAAGGTCTACGCGGTGGACGACATCGCCCGCGACCCGCAGTACCTGGCGCGCGAGATGATCGTCGACGCCGTGACCTCGGACGGATCGGTGCTCAAGGTGCCCGGCATCGTGCCGAAGCTGAGCGCCACGCCGGGGCGCATCGCGGCGCCCGCGCCGCGGCTCGGTGAACACACCGCGGAGGTGGTCTCCGCGCGCGGCTGGCCGGTGCGCGGCTGACCCTGGACCACGAGGAACGAATACCATGCAGGCAGGCAACGGGCAACAGCTCGCCATCAACGAAGTGGGAACGCGCGACGGGTTGCAGGCGGAATGCCGTTTCGTCGAGACCGACGACAAGGTCGCGCTCGTCGACACGCTGAGCGGCCTCGGCTACGCGAAGATCGAGGTGACCTCGTTCACGTCGCCGCAGGCCATCCCGGCCCTGCGCGACGCCGAGGCGGTGATGCACCGCATCCGGCGTGCACCCGGTGTCGTCTACACGGCGCTCGTGCCGAATGTGCGCGGTGGCGAGCGGGCCCTTGAGTGCCGTACCGACGAGTTCAACCTCGTCATGTCGGCGAGCGAGACCCACAACCTCGCCAACCTCCGCATGACGCGGGCGCAGTCGTTCCGACAGCTGCTCGACGTGATGGCGCTGGCCCGCGAGGCGCGTGTGCCGGTCAACGTGTCCCTGTCGTGTGTCTTCGGGTGCCCGATGGAGGGCGAGGTGCCGCTCGATGGCGTGCTCGACTGGATCGACCGTTTCGCCGAGGCGGGTGCACGGGGCATCACGCTGTGCGACACGACGGGCATGGCGTACCCGACCCAGGTGCAGCAGGTCTGCGAGGCGGCACTGCGGCGCCAGCCGTCGCTCGCCTTCACTGCGCACTTCCACGACACGCGGGCGATGGGGCTGGTCAACACGGTCGCTGCGGTGGAGGCGGGCATCCGGCGGTTCGACATGTCGCTGGGCGGCATCGGTGGCTGTCCTTACGCACCGGGGGCGTCGGGCAATGTCGCCACGGAGGACGTGGTGCACATGCTCGAATGCATGGGCTACGACACGGGGTTGTCCGTGCCGGCGCTCGTCGAGGCGGCGCACCATCTGGCCGGGTTGATCGGCCACGAGGTGCCGTCGCAGCTGTCGCGCGCCGGGGACCGGTGGACGCGGCACGCACCGCCCGAGGGCTTCGAGGCGATCCGCGAACGCGCACTGGCGAGGGCCGCATGATCGATCACCTGGACCACCTCGTGCTCACGACCGCTCACGAAACCGCCTGCGTCCGCTTCTACACGGAGGTGCTGGGCATGCGGCTCGAATCCTTCGTCGGCGGTGCCCCGCCGGTGGAACGCAAGGCCTTCGTGTTCGGCGCGCAGAAGATCAACCTGCACGTCAAGGGTCGCGAGTTCGAGCCGAAGGCGCACACGCCGGTGCCGGGCGCGCTGGACCTCTGCTTCATCGCGGCGGTGCCGTTGGATGCGGTGATCGCGCGCCTGGAGGCGCTCGGGGTTCCGATCGCCGAAGGGCCCGTGATGCGCACGGGTGCCGCGTCACGGATCCGATCGGTGTACGTGAGGGACCCCGACCTGAACCTCATCGAGATCTCGGAGCTGGCGCCATGAGCCTCCCGATCGTGGTGTTCCTCGACGCGGGCAGCCTGCCGCGCCGGCTGACCTTCGCCTCGCCCGTCACCTGCGAATCGCACGACAGCACGTGGCCGGAGCAGGTCGCCGCACGCATCGCGCAGGCCGACGTGGTCGTCACGAACAAGGTGCGCCTGACCCGCGAGCAGCTGGGCGACGCGCCGCGGCTGAAGCTCGTGGTGGTGGCCGCGGCCGGCACCGACAACGTCGACCTCGACGCGGCGAAGGCGCTGGGCATCGCCGTGCGCAACGTGCCGGACTACGGGACGGACTCGGTGGCGGAACACGTGATCGCGGCGCTGCTGATGTCGCGGCGTTCGCTCGCCACCTATGCGCAGGCGGCCGTCGATGGCCGGTGGTCCGGATCGCCCCACTTCTGCTGGCACGGGCCCGCCATCCGCGGGGTCGGTGGCGCGTTGCTCGGCGTGGTGGGCCGCGGCCGCATCGGCGAAGCCACCGCGCGGCTGGCCCGCGGCCTCGGCATGCGGGTGCTGTACGCGCGCTCGCCGAACCGGCCGCCCGAGGACGACGAACGGGAACTCGACGACCTGCTGTCCGAGGCCGACGCCGTGACGCTCCACGTGCCGCTGACGCCGCAGACCCGCCACCTGATCGACGCGCGTCGACTGGCGCTGATGAAACCGACGGCCACGCTCGTCAACACCGGCCGCGGTGCCCTCGTGGACGCGCAGGCGCTCGTGCACGCGCTGCGGTCCGGCGCTCTGGGTGGCGCGGCCCTCGACGTGCTGGACACTGAACCTCCTCCTCCCTCGCACCCGCTGCTCGCCGAGGGAGTTCCCCACCTGCTGGTGACGCCTCACGTCGCGTGGGCCAGCGAGTCGGCCCAGGCGAATCTGGCGTCGAAGATCGAGGACCTCGTCGAGCGGCACCTCTCCCTCGAAAGAAGCTGAACATGCCGAACTTCCGACGCCGCACGATCGCCATCCTGCTCCTCGCCACCTGCACAGGGGGCGCGGCCCTGGCCGACGGCACCTGGCCGAACAAGCCGATCACGCTGATCGTGTCGAGCGCCGCGGGCGGCACGACCGACATCGCCGCCCGCATGCTGGCAGAACCGCTGGGCAAGGCGCTCGGGCAGACCGTGGTCGTCGACAACCGCGCGGGGGCGAGCGGTGGCATCGCCGCGTCGACCGTCAAGCGGTCCGAACCCGATGGCTACACGCTGTTGATGCAGTACTCGGGCTACCACGTCATCACGCCCCACGTGGTCAGGAACTCGCCGTGGGAGGCAAAGGACTTCCAGGCCGTGGCGAACGTGCTCGCGGCCCCGCAGGTGATCGTGGTGCGCGAGGGCCTGCCGGTGAAGACGCTGGCCGAGCTGATCGCGTACGCGAAGGCGAACCCGGGAAAGCTGACGTACGCGTCGTCGGGGAACGGTTCGTTGCAGCACGTGACCGGCGCGATGCTGGAGCAGCAGGCGGGCATCGAGATGACCCACGTGCCGTACAAGGGCACCGGGCCCGCGCTGCAGGACCTGCTGGGCTCGCAGGTCGACCTCACCTTCGGCACGCCGCCGCCGTTCATGCCCTTCATCCACTCCGGCAAGCTGCGGGCGCTGGCCGTGACGGGCAAGGCCCGCGTGCCGTCGCTGCCGAACGTGCCCACGGCGGCCGAGGCCGGGCTGCCGAAGCTGGACGCGACCTCGTGGTTCGCCGTGTTCGCGCCGGTGAAGACGCCGAAACCGGTGATCGACAAACTGTCGACCGAGATCGCGAAGGTCATGGCGACCCCCGCGTTCAAGCAGAAGGCCACCGAACTCGGTGCGACGGCGGAGTTCATGAACCCGCAGCAGCTCACCGACTACAGCGGGTCGGAGCTGGCACGGTGGGCGGGGGTGGTGAAGGCGGCGAAGATCCAGGCCGACTGACGCCGCGAGGGCGGCCGCCTATTTCGCGGTCTTGTTGGCCACCTCACCCAGCATGATCTGGTACAGGATGCGCGCACTGAGCCGCAGGTCTTCGATGGGCGCGCCCTCGCCCAGGCCGTGGTAGTTGATCGGCGGCCCGAACGCCAGCGAGAAGAGCGGGCCGGCCGCAACGAGGTTGACGAACCCCTTGGCGTCGGTGCCGCCGCCAATGGCCGCCAACGGCATCGGCGAGCCCACGGCCCGCTGATAGGCGCCGCTGATCCGCTGGAACAGTGGGCTCTGGGGATTTCGCACGTCGGGGGCCGCGGCGTTCGTGCTCGTCACCGCGATGGCCTGGCCCGGCTGGTCCCGCTGGAAGCGGTCGACCAGTTGCCCGAAGGCATCGGGGAAGATGCTGCCGCCGGACAGCAGCCCCTCGGTCTGGCCGTCCCATGCCGTGCCGTGGTGGCCGAGGGCATAGCGGATGTCGATCCGGAGCGCCACGTCCTGCGCGCTGGTGGTGACACGCGTCAGCGCGTAGGTCGTCCCGTTGCCTTGGGTGAAGACGTCGTCGTGACGTTCGAGCAGGTCGGGGTGCTTTTCCCCGAACACGGTGGTGCCCCAACCCCAGGCCATGAACTGGAGCATCCGCCCGACGTTGTTGGGCACGAGCGTTCCGTCGTCCACCAGGTGGGCGAGGAAGTTCGAGAGCGAGACGACCGGGTTCGCTCCGTCCGCGCGGTTCTGCTCCGGTACCGACCCGTGTTGCGCGCCGAGGACCTTCGTGGTCAGCACCACCGCGTTCGCATCGCGCGACACTTCGAGCGGTGCGCGCCGATACTGCGGGTCGTCGAAGCCGTATTGCTGGTAGAGCGCGGCCACGTTGGCCGCCAGCTGGTCGAGCGCGGCGGGACTGTCGCCGTTGATGCGCGCGACCACCGTGTCCGGGATCTGGTTGGTGGCCCCGGGGGCGCTGTCGAAGGTTTCGACGAAGAGGCCGGTGCCCGGCGCCGCGCCGAGCGGCAACGTGAAGACCGGCCGCTCGATCCCCTTCTCCGCGCGGACCGTCCAGGCCGCGTCGAAGACGATGCCGAAGTCGGGCGCGCCCACCTCCTGGAAGTAGTACGCGGTCGAGAAGTCGGTCTCCTCGGAGGTGTCGAAGATCAGTTCGATCGACAGCCCGTCGAGCGCGTTGGTGTTGTCGTAGAGGTTCGCCAGCGCCCGCAACACGATGAACCCGAGGACGGCCGGGCCCTTGTCGTCCACCGCGCCCCGGCCCACCAGGAAGGGCTGGGGCGAGCCGCGGTGGTCGCGCGTCTCGATGCGTGGCTCGAACGGCCGCCAATCCGCATTGCCGGGCGGTACCGTGTCCAGGTGCGCGAGGATGGCGATCTTCTTCGGCCCGTTGCCGAGTCGGAATCCGAACACCCATTGGGTGGGGGTCGTGCCCGCCGCCCCGCGCCACTCGAATGGTTCGAGCTTCAGGGTGCGCTGCCCGCGGTTGAACGTCTCGGCCAGCCCGTTCAGGTAGTCGCGTGCGCTCGCGAGGTTCTCGACCACCCGCTGCTCGCTCTGCGGGTCATCCGTGCGGTAGGTCTGCAGCGTGACGAGGCGACTCGTCTCGGGCACGAACTGCTCGGCCAGCATCTGCTCCAGGGGCGAGCGGATGTCGTCGTCGTCTGAACTGCCGCAGCCAGAGAACAACACCAGGGCCGCGACCGCCAGGCGGGCGTGGCGCCCGAGGTCGCGTTTCATGCAATGGAGCATCGACACAATCACCTCCCGCGTGTTCAGGGCGAGGGCGAGTATGGCGCTTTCGTCGACGGCGGTCGACGAATCACCCTGCTGCTTTCGTTCAGGGCTTGCGCGGCCTCGTCCGCCTGCTGCGGCAGAGGGCTTCGATGTCCTGGCCGTCGACGCTGCTCATGCCCGCGTAGACACCGCAGGGCCACACGGTTCCGCCGTACGGTGACAGGTCCCAGTAGACCGGCTCGACCACGCAGATGTCCAGGTGCTTCACGCGCCAGCCCCCGTCGACGCGGTTCAGCACGGCCCACAGACCGTGGCCGTAGTTCGGGTCGCAGTTGCGCTCCGCGGACCACACCATCGGTTGGCCGGGCTGGCCCACCAAGTCGCCCACCAGGATGGCCCAGTCGCTGTCGACGTTGAGCAGGTCGACGCGGATGCGCACGGGCTGGTCCGCCTTGACGGCGGCCTCCGGGCGCACGGAGTCGAGGATCTCGCGGCGTTCCGCGGAGGTGGGTGCGCGTGCGAGACCGGCGCCGGACCACGCGACGAGGGCCAGCAGGAGGGCGAGGCGGGAACGGAAAGGCATGGCACGCGGCGAAGTTGACGGGCGCCGCATGATGCCACTGCGGCGTGCCGTCGTCCGCGTGGGCCGAGCCCCGGCGCGGGTCAGGCCGCGCGGCGGTCGCTGGCCGTGGCGGCCAGGCGGGCGCACACCGCGGCGGTGACCTGGGCGGTCGTCGCGGTGCCGCCGAGGTCGCGGGTGTGGAGCGAGGGGTCGGCCGTCACGGCCTCGATGGCCTGCATCACGCGCGCGGCCGCGGCGTGTTCGCCGAGGTGTTCGAGCAGCATCACCACCGACCAGAACGTGCCCACCGGGTTGGCGAGGCCCTTGCCCATGATGTCGAAGGCCGAGCCGTGGATGGGTTCGAACATCGAGGGGTAGCGGCGCTCGGGGTCGATGTTGCCGGTGGGCGCGATGCCCAGGCTGCCCGCGAGCGCGGCGGCCAGGTCGCTCAGGATGTCGGCGTGCAGGTTCGTCGCGACGATCGTGTCGAGCGTGGCCGGCTTGTTGACCATGCGCGCGGTGGCGGCGTCCACCAGTTCCTTGTCCCACGTGACGTCGGGGAAGTCGCGAGAGACCTGCACGGCGATCTCGTCCCACATCACCATCGCGTGGCGCTGGGCGTTGCTCTTCGTGATGACGGTGAGCTGCTTGCGGGGGCGCGACTGCGCGAGCTTGAACGCGAAGCGCAGGATGCGCTCGACGCCCACGCGCGTCATGATCGACACGTCGGTGGCGGCCTCGATCGGGTGGCCCTGGTGCACGCGGCCGCCCACGCCCGAGTACTCGCCTTCGGAGTTCTCGCGCACGATGACCCAGTTGAGGTCTTCGGCCTTGCAGCGCTTGAGCGGGCCGTCGATGCCGGGGAGGATGCGCGTCGGGCGCACGTTGGCGTACTGGTCGAAGCCCTGGCAGATCTTCAGGCGCAGGCCCCACAGCGTGACGTGGTCGGGGATGTGCGGGTCGCCGGCCGAGCCGAACAGGATGGCGTCCTTGCCGCGCAGCGCCGCGAGGCCGTTGGCCGGCATCATCTCGCCGTGGGCGCGGAACCAGTCGCCGCCCCAGCCGAAGTCCTCGAACTCGAACGAGAAACCGGCGCCCGTGGCGGCCAGCGCCTCCAGCACCTGGCGGCCCGCAGGCACCACTTCCTTGCCGATGCCGTCGCCCGGGATCGTGGCGATGCGATACGTCTTCATCAGTCTCTCCTCACGTCGATGCGGCAGGAGTGCCGCGGTGAAGAGACTTTAAGAACGGAGGCCGTGTGGAATCGGTGAGGAATTCAATGCATTGTTGAATCCGATTCAAAGGTGCCGCGGGGGCTTCCGAGGGTAGGGCGGGGCGGCCTCAGGGTTTACCTGGAGCCGGCGTGCGCCGGATGCCGGGGTCCCGAACCAACTGGCCGTCCGACTTCGTGAAGTCGGGGATCGGGCCGACGGGCAGCAGCTCGAGCACGGCCTCGGACGGGCGGCACAGCGCGGTGCCCAGGGGCGTGGAGACGATCGGGCGGTTCATCAGCACGGGGTGTTTGCCGATGGCGTCGAGCAGTTCGTCGTCGGTCCACTTCGGATGGCCGAGGTCCAGCTCGGCGAACGGCGTGCCCTTCTCGCGGAGCAGGTCGCGCACGCCGATCTTCATCTCGGCCAACAGCGACTGCAGCGTCTCCTTGGATGGTGGCGTCTTCAGGTACTCGATCACCTGCGGCTCGAGGCCGGCGTGTCGGAGGAGGGCGAGGACGTTGCGGGAGGTGCCGCACGCGGGGTTGTGATAGATGACGATGGGGCTCATGGGGGCCGATTCTCCGCCGATCCACGCCAGCCCCCCGTCATCCCGGCGAACGCCGGGATCCACCGGGGCCGCAGCACGTGGGCGGGCGGTGGACCCCGATGTTCATCGGGGTGACCGCGGTGCTGGGAGACACGGTACCGCTCGGGCAGCACACCCGGGTCGACCCGCGGTTGACGTTCCAAGACGACTGGTCATATTATTCGCCCATGCCCCGCACCGCCGACCCCACCGACATCCCCGAGCGCCTGCTCGCCGCCGGCCTCGACCTGTTCCTGAACCAGGGCTACAACGCCACCGGCATCCAGCAGCTGACCGACCACGCGCGGGTGCCGAAGGGGTCGTTCTACAACCACTTCGCCAGCAAGGAAGCCTTCGCGGCCGGGGTGGTGCAGCGGTACGCGGAGCTGATGCAGGCGTCGTGGGAACGCATGATGGGCGACGCCCCGGCAGACCCCATGGCGGCCATCCGCCACGTCTTCGCGAAGATGCTGCGGTACCACGACCGCCTCGCCGAGTCCCCCGCGGGCTGCCTGATCGGCAACTTCGCGGCCGAGATCGCTGTCTCCAGCGAACCCTGCCGGCAGAACCTGCTGGCCGCGCAACTCGCGTGGCGGCAGCGGCTCGCGGGCCTGATCGCCGCCGGCCAGGCCGCCGGCGAGATCCGTGGCGACCTCGATCCCATCGAACTCTCCGCGCTCACCTGGAGTGTGTGGGAGGGCGCCCTTCTCCGCATGAAGGTCGAACGTTCCGTGCAACCCCTGCGCGACAGCGTCGCCCTCGTGCTCGACCGAATCTACCCACCCATCACCATTCGCCCATGAACGCCAAGACCGATTCCTTCCTGACCGACGCCCTGTTCCAGCCGCTGCAGCTGGGCCGCATCCAGCTCGCCAACCGCATGGCCATGGCGCCGCTCACGCGCAATCGCGCGGCCGACGGCAACCTGCCCGCGGACATGGCCACTGACTACTACAGCCAGCGCGCGAGCGTGGGCCTGATCATCGCGGAGGCCACCCAGGTCTCCGAGACGGCCCAGGGCTACAACGCCACGCCGGGCGTGCACACGGCCGAGCAGATCGCCGGCTGGAAGAAGGTCACCGACGCCGTGCACGCGAAGGGCGGCCGCATCTTCCTGCAGCTGTGGCACACCGGCCGCATCTCGCACACGCACTTCCAGCCGAACAACCAGCAGCCGGTCGCGCCGTCGGCCATCGCCGCGAAGGCCAAGACCTTCATCGTGGGCCAGGGACACGTCGAGACCTCCGAGCCGCGCGCGCTGGCGACGGACGAGATCGCCACCGTGGTGAACGACTTCCGCACCGCGGCCGCCAACGCCATCGAGGCCGGCTTCGACGGTGTCGAGATCCACGGTGCCCACGGCTACCTGGTGGACGCCTTCCTGCGCGACGGCTCCAACCATCGCACGGATCAATACGGCGGTTCGATCGAGAACCGCGCCCGCTTCCTGCTGGAGGTGATGGCCGCCGTGGTCGGCGAGATCGGTGCCGACCGCACCGGCATCCGCCTGTCTCCGGTCTCGCCCGTCAACGATTCGTCCGAGAGCAACCCGCAGCCGCTGTTCGAGCACGTGGTGCGCGAGCTGGAGAAGCTGCACCCGGTCTACATCCACGTCGTCGAGGGCTACACCGGTGGCCCGCGCGACAACGCCCCGTTCGACTACGAGGCGCTGCGCCGCCTGTACTCGGGCGTCTGGATGGTCAACAACGGCTACACGAAGGAGATGGCGGTGGAGGCCATCGCCAGCGGCCGCGCCGACCTGGTGTCGTTCGGCCGCCCGATGATCACCACGCCCGACCTGCCGCGCCGCTTCAAGGAGAACAAGCCGCTGAACGAGCCCTTCGCCGATGCGCCGCTGTACGGCGGCCGCGGCCCGCACGGCTACATCGACTACCCGTCGCTGGCCTGATCCCATGAGCCGGAAGCTCGAAGGAAAGATCGCGCTCGTCACCGGCGGGGCCGGTGGCATCGGCCGCGCCACCGCGCTGGCCTACATGCGCGAAGGCGCCAAGGTGGCCGTGGCCGACCTCGACGAGGCCGCCGCGCGCGACGTCGCCGACGAGATCAATGCGGCCGGCGGCGAGGCCCTCGGGCTGGCCGCCGACGTGTCGCTCAGCGAGGACGTCGAGGCCATGGTGGCGCAGGTGGTGGCCCGCTTCGGTCGCCTCGACATCGCGTTCAACAACGCGGGCATCGAGGTCGAGCACGAGCCGTTGCACAAGACCGACGAGGCCATGTTCGACCACCTGATGAACGTCAACGTGAAGGGTGTGTGGCTCTGCATGAAACACGAGATCACGCAGATGCTCAAGCAGGGCCACGGCGGCGCCATCGTCAACACCGCCTCGGTGGGCGGGCTGATCGGCGCGCCGCGGCAGCCCATCTACGGCGCCACCAAGCACGCGGTCGTGGGCATGACGAAGTCGGCGGGCCTGGAGTACGGCCGCAAGGGCATCCGCGTGAACGCGGTGTGCCCGGGCATCATCCGCACCGAGATGACCGAACGCGCCATCGCGCGCGAGCCGCGCCGGCAGCAGTACATCGACCAGGCGCACCCCATCGGGCGGCTGGGCGAGGCCGACGAGATCGCCCGTGCGGTGGTGTTCCTCAGCTCCGACGATGCAGCCTTCGTGCTGGGCCATCCGCTCGCGGTGGACGGCGGCTACACCGCGCGCTGAGCCTTCTCGAGCTTCTTGATCGCGGCGCCCAGGGCCTGTTTCGTTCCGGCGCAGTCGGCCCACGGGTCCACCTTCCTGAACGACAGGTGATCGAGGGCGTTCGCCACGGTCCACTGGCTGCCGCTCTTCACCTCGGGCAATTCGTCCCACGCGATTGGCATCGACACGCCCAGCCCCGGTCGCGCCCGCGCACTGAACGCTGCGGCGGTCGTGGCGCCGTGGCCGTTGCGCAGGTAGTCGATGAAGATCTTGCCCACGCGGTTGGCCGGCCCGCTCTTCACGACGAAGCGGTCGGGGATGTGGTGGGCCATGTGGGCCACCACGTCGCGTGAGAACGCCTTGACCGTGTCCCAGTCCAGGCGGGGCGCGATGGGCACCACCACGTGCAGGCCCTTGCCGCCGCTGGTCTTGAGCCACGAGGTTAGTCCGAGTTCGGTGAGCAGTGCCCGGGTCAGGATCGCGGCCTCCTGGATCATCGGCCAACCGACGCCTTCGCCCGGATCGATGTCGAAGACGATGCGGTCGGGCTTGTCGATGTGGCGTGCCTTCGTGTTCCACGTGTGGAACTCGATCGTGTTCATCTGAGCGGAGGCGGCCAGCGCCTTCGCGGAGTTCACCTCCATCAGCGGATCGTGCCCTTCCCACCGCGACGCGGGCAGCTCCTTCACGCCCTCGATGCGCATCTTGCCCATGTGCTTCTGGAAGAAGAGTTCACCGCCCACGCCCTCGGGGCCGCGCACCAGCGACACGGGGCGCCCCTTCAGGTGCGGCAACAGGTGCGGCGCGATGGCCTCGTAGAAGCGCACGAGGTCGAGCTTCGTGGTGCCGGTGCTCGGGTCGATGACGCGCTCAGGGTTCGACACCTTGACGGAGGACTTGACGATGGCTGGCGCGTCCACGGCTTTCTCCCGCGTGATCTGGCGCGCCGGCTTGTCGGTGCGCAGGCTGACGAAGACGGCGTGGCGGATCTGCTGGTCGGGCGTCCACTCGCCGAAGTTCACCTCGGCGATGCGGGTGGGTTTCACCCAGCGGTCCACAGCGCCGGGGCGGCGTGACCAGCGGCTGCGTTTCGCGGGGCCGTCGGATCCGAAGGCCGGCTTTGGCGTCTCGATGGCGGCCAGTTCCTTCCACAACGCGCGGGACGTCTCGGTGTCCCAGCCCGTGCCCACGCTGCCCACGGGCTTGAGCTTTCCCGACTCGTCGTGCACGGCCAGCAGCAGGCTGCCGATCTCGCCGTCGACGTTCTTGCGTGCGGTGAAGCCCACGATCACGAACTCCTGCCGCTGCTGGCACTTGAGCTTGAGCCAGCTGGTGCTGCGGCGGGACTCGTAGGGCGCGTCGGTGCGCTTCGCGATCACCCCTTCCAGCTTCATCGCGCAGGCGGAGGCGAGGATGCTCTTGGGATCGGCCTCGATGTCGGCGCTGAAGCGCACACGGTCGCCGCCGTGTTCGTCGAGCAGCGCCTTCAGCGCCGCGCGGCGGTCCGACAGCGGTTCGCCGCGGAGGTCGCGCCCTTCGAGGAACGGCGCGTCGAACAGGAAGTAGACGATGCGTCCGGTGCGCTGGCGGTCGAAAGCGTTCTGCAGCGCGTTGAAGTCGGGGACGCCGTCGTCGTTGAGCACCACCAGTTCGCCGTCGAGCCAGCCGCTCTTCACGCCGAGGTCGCGCAACGCGGCCGACAGCTCGGGAAGCCGCGCGGTCCAGTCGTGGCCGCCGCGGGTGATCAGCTTCGGCACGCCGCGCTCGAAGCGCGTCATCACGCGGTAGCCGTCGTACTTGAGTTCGTAGGACCAGGTGCCGGAGGATGGAACGCCGGTGGCGAGCGTGGCGAGCTGGGGCGACAGGGTCTCGGGCAGCGGAGCGAGTTTGGCCGTCTTGCGCGCGGCCGGCCTGCGCACGACGGGCTCGAGCGGCTTCGACGTGATCACGCTGTCGGGCATCGCGACCACCACGTCGTAGTCGGCGTGGGCACGGGCGTGTTCGTCACGCTTCTTGAAGAGCAGCCAGGTCTCCTTGCTTTCGTCGGGCCGCTTGAGCCGCACGAGTTCCCACACGCCTTCGAGCTTCTCGCCGTGCAGCTCGAACGACAGCTTGCCGGCGGCGATCCCCGCGCGCGGATCGCCGTGCGGCGTCCACGTGCCGCGGTCCCACACGATCACGTGGCCTGCGCCGTACTGACCCGGCGGGATCGTGCCCTCGAAGTCGGCGTACGACATCGGGTGGTCTTCGGTGCGCACCGCCATGCGTTTGTCGGCGGGGTCGTACGACGGGCCCTTGGGCACGGCCCACGACAGCAGGACGCCGTCGAGTTCGAGGCGGAAGTCGTAGTGCAGGCGGGTCGCGTCGTGTTTCTGGATCACGAACGACAGCGCCTGGCCGGCCTGGGCCCGCACGCCGCGCGGCTCGGGGGTCTTCGAGAAGTCGCGCTTGGCCCAGTAGCGGCCGAGGGGATCGGAGTGGGGCGTCGGCATGGGCGATCAGGCGCGCTTGCGGGCGGCCGGTGTCTTCTTGGCGGCGGCCTTCTTCGCCGCGGGTTTCGTGGCCTTGGCCGCGGGCTCGTTGGCTGCGGCGCCGCGACGTCCGCCCAGGCTCTGCTTCAGCAGCGCGGTGAGGTCCACCACGTTGGTGGTGGCGCCGGGGCCGGCTTCCTCGAGCGGCGTCACCTTCTCGGTCTTGCCCGCCGCCACGCGTTGTGCGATCAGGGCCTGCACCGCCTCGGCGAAGTGGTCCTCGTAGCGGTCGGCCTGCCACGTGTCGGTCATGTCGGCCACCAGCTGCGCGGCCATCTTGAGTTCGCTGTCCTTCAGGTTCGCGGCCGACTTGCCGGCCGCGGGCAGCTTCAGGTCCTCGATGTCGCGGATGTCCTTGGCCCACCGCAGCGTGTTGAGCATCAGCGCGGGGCCGGCCGGGATCAGCGCGGCGAGGTGTTCCTTCGTGTGCATGACGACCCGCGCGATGCCGATCACGCCCTGCGCCAGCATCGCCTCGCGCAGCAGCGCGTAGACCTTCTCGCCCTTGGCGAGCGGTTCCAGGTAGTAGGGGCGTTCCAGCTGGGTGAAGGGGATCTCGGTCGCCTGCACGAAGGTCTCGATCTCGATGGTCTGCATCGTCTTCGGGTACGCGGCCTTGATCTCCTCGTCGCTGAGGATCACGTAGTCGCCGTCGGGCTGCTTCACGCCCTTGACGATGTTCGCCTTGTCGATCTCCTTGCCGGTGCGCTTGTTCACGCGCTTGTAGCCGACGGGGTCCATCGAGCGCTTGTCGAGCCAGTCGAAGTCGATGCCGGATTCGGTCGACGCGGGGTACAGCGCCACCGGCACGTGCACGAGCCCGAAGCTGATGGCCCCTTTCCAGATGACTCTCGGCATGACCGTTCTCCCAAGCCTGCGGGGGACCATCGTGCGACGGCACGACGGCGCCGGACGTAGGACGGTTCAGCGATCCGCTGTCAGGCGACCGCGCGGGCGGCGAGCCAGCGTTCGAGGTCTTCCGAGCCGCCGATGCGCGTGCCGTTGACGAACACCTGCGGCACCGTCGCCTGGCCCGCGATGGCGCTGAGGGCCTTCGAGCGGATGGTGGCGTCGAGCGGCACGTCGACGAAGGGAACCTTCGCCTCGGCCAGCATCTTCTTGGCCTTCGCGCAGAACGGGCAGCCCTCGCGGGACAGCATCGCCACGGCGTCGGGGGCCTTCGCGTCGGGGGCGAGGTACTTCAGCATCGTGTCGGCGTCGGACACCTCGAAGGGGTCGCCTTCCTTGTCGGGTTCGACGAACATCTTCTCGATCACACCGTCGCGCACGAGCATCGAGTAGCGCCATGAGCGGTCGCCGAAGTTCAGGTCGCGCTTGTCGACGAGCAGGCCCATCTGGCGGGTGAACTCGGCGTTCCCGTCGGGCAGCATCGTCAGGTTGTCGCAGTGCTGGTTGCGGGCCCATTCCTCCATCACGAACGGATCGTTGACGGCGAGGCACACGACGTCGTCGATGCCGTGCTGGCGGAACACCGGCGCCAGCTGGTCGTAGCGGGGCAGGTGGGTGGACGAGCAGGTGGGCGTGAACGCGCCCGGCAGCGAGAAGACGACGACGTTGCGGCCTTCGAACAGCTGCCGGCCGTGGACGGTGGTCCAGTCGTTGTCGCGGCGCACGCGGAACGAGACGTCGGGGACCCGGTCGCCTTCCTTGCGGTGGTCGGGTGCGGGGTGGGCCATGGCGGTTCCTCGAGGGATGGTCGATCCGCCGAGGATGCGGCCGCTGCCCGGCCGCGCGTGTAGGACCGGGCCGCGCCTACTTCTCGGCCACCGCCTTCAGGTTCGCGAGGCCGCGCTCGAAGTCCTTGCCGACGAGGCTGTCCATGCTGGCGAAGAGGCTCATCACCTTGCCGATGAAGAGGTTCGGGCCGAACATGGCCCAGGTCACCGTGGTGGCGTCACCCTGCGGCACCAGCACGAACTCGGCGGTGTTGTGGGCCTCGAAGGGCGCGAGGAAGTCCAGCTTGATCACCACGCGCGACGGCGCCGTGGCCTCGGTGATCTCCATCTGGCCCTTGCCCACTTCCTTGTTGCCCTCCCAGCCGTACAGCGCGCCCTTGCCCTTCGGCGCGCCGCCGTGCTCGCGCTTCATCGCGGGGTCCAGGCGCTCCCACGGCGACCACTGCTGCCACTGGTGGAAGTCGTCGATCAGCGCGTACACCTTGTCGGGTGGCGCCTTGATGGTGGCGGACCGCTCGACGCGGAAGGTGTCGGGCCGCGTGGCCGCGAGCGCGAGCACGGCGGCGATGACCACCACCACGGCGATGCCGATGTACTTGAACATGTCGTCCTCTGTCCCTGGCTGGGGGCCTGTTGTGACGCGGATGCTACTGGGTGGGCACCGGGTTCGGCAACTGGCTTCGCCAACGACCGGGGCGTGTCAGTCGAAGCAGGTGTCTCCGGCCTTCATGGCCTGGAACAGCGCGGCGACGAAGGGCAGCGTGGCGTCATGGGCGCGCCCGAACGCCCGAATGAACGCGACGGAGGGGGCCGGGGTCGACGGCTCGGACCGGGGCGTCACTTCTTCGACTGGTTCAGCAGGTTCTGGTACTCGACGGACATCTGTTCCATGTACTCGATCGCGGCCTTGTACTGCGTCTCGTGGAACGCCATCAGCTTGTCGAACTGGTCCGCCGCCTGGGCGAAGGGCGCGCCGACGGTGCGCATGGAGTCCACCAGCGTCTTCTGGGACTTCATCACGAGGTCCCACGACTGGTGGGCCTGCTCCGCGGCAGCCTTGGACTGCTCCCACAGGGTTTTGGCGAGGTCGGTCTGGGTCGGGTTGATCACTGCGCTCTCCTTTGGATGGGACATCGAATGGCATCGAATCGAACATCCGCCCTGCGGTCGCACGGGTCGATGGCCGATTCTGCGCCCGAGGCGCCGCCCGATTCAACGGTCAGGGCGCGTCGGGACGCTCGAGTCTGGGGCGAACCAGAAGGTAGCGCAACACCAGCGCACCGGCTGTCGCGCCGACGGTCGCCAGCAACCATGTCAGGGGTGACGCGGGCGACAGGGAGGTCGACGCCGGGTCTGCGTGGCCCAGCACCGTGACGGAGGTGTTGAGCGCTGCGTGCAGCGCGATGCAGGGGATCAGCGAACGTGATCGCTCGTAGAGCCAGCCCAGGAAAAGACCGAGCAGGAACGCGAGGCAGAACTGGTAGATGTTCAGGTGGGCCACGCCGAAGTAGAGCGCCGAATAGCCGATGGCCAGGCCGCGCGGGTACTGCGCCAGGAACGCGCGCAGCAGGATGCCGCGAAACAGCAGTTCCTCGAGGAGCGGGGCGAGCACGCAGGCGGCGATGAACGCGGACACGGTGGGCGCGGCCATGTCCGCGAACGCGGCCTGCTCCCAGGACGAGGTCGGGAAGATGGCTTCGAGGGCGTCGACGAGCACCACGTCGAGCAGAAGGATGAGCGGCAGCAGGCACAGGACCGGAGGGACCAGCAGGACGAAGGTGGCGATCGCCGGCGTCTTGCCGGGATGCATCAGGTCGCGGTGGCGGATGCCGAGCTTGTGCGCCACGAGGCCCACGAGGACGCCGTTCGCCAGCAGCATGCCGAGCGTGGCGAGCTGGTCTGACCCCAGACCGAGGCCGTGGCGGAGGTCATGGAGCGCGGCGGCCACCAGGTACTGCAGGAGAAAACCCGCGAGCAGCAGAAAGGCGGCCTGGGGCGCGGAGGGGAAGGCAACTTTTTCGGGTGGCATGGATGGCGTTCAACCCATCGCGTCGACGATGCCGCGAGGCGCCAGGGAAACACGCACCCTCATGCGAACGATGGATCCCCGCGCCCGAGGCACGGCGCGCCCCGGCGGGCTTGAACTGCCTTCGACCATGTGACCTCCCCAGGCCTTTTGATTCTGGATGGGCTCGACTCTACGCGAATGATCGGGGAGGAGAAGCGGGATGGGCCGACTCCGGTCTCAGCAGTCGTTCATTCCTGCGCGGGGGCGCCCGTCATGTGCAGCAGCCCCCACCCATGCCCGTCCAGGTCGACGAAGCTGTGCGAGTACATGAACCCGAGGTCTTCAGGCTGGTCGTACGTCGTGCCGCCGGCGGCGAGGGCCTTCGCGACGAGTTCGTCCACCCGCTCGCGGCTGTCGCAGGCGAGGGAGAGCAGCACCTCGACGGCCTTGCCGGTGTCGCAGACCTCCTTGGGCGTGAAGTCGCGGAAGCGGGCGTGGGGGAGCAGCATCACGAGGATCGTGTCGCTGACGACGAAACATGCGCCCGCGTCGCCGGAGAACTGGGGGTGTTGCGGGAAGCCGAGGGCCTGGAAGAAGGCGACGGACTTCGGCAGGTGGGCGACGGGGAGGTTGATGAAGATCTGCTGGATCATGGGTTCACCTTGGGGTGGGGGGGCGTGGGCGACCGCAAGAAGAGTTGTCAGTTCGTCGCACGCTCTCCAGAAACCCGTCGTCCCGGCCTGCGCCGGGATGACCGCGTGGTTCGGGGCCATCGGCCGACGCGCCGATTTCCCCGGACGGGGGATCAGTTCGGCGCCGGCAGCATCGACTTCCCGCAGTTCATCATCCACGCCGTGCCGTACTTGTCCTCGAGCATGCCGAAGCGCTCGACCCAGAAGGTCTGGTCCAGCGCCATCGTGACCTTGCCGCCCTCGGCCAGTGCGTTGAAGATGCGCGTGCCTTCTTCCACCGATTCGTACATCAGCGCGAGGGTGATGCCGTGGCGGCCGTGGAAGGGCATGCCCCCGGAGTCGGACGCCATCAGGCGGCGGTCGTTGCCGAGGCTCACCGAGATGTGCATCGTCTGCTGCAGGTGTTCCTTCGACATGTTCTGGCAACCGGGGGAGCCGTCGAACTTCTGCTCGTACTCGACCTTGCCGCCGAGCACCTTGGCGTAGAAGTGCATCGCCTCGGAGGCGTTGCCGTTGAAGGTCAGGTACGGATCCAGCGTGGTGGCCATGGCGAACTCCTCGTGGGTGGGCGGATGGAGCGGCCAGCTTAAGCGCGGACGCTCCAAAACACAACCACAAGGTTTACCGTAGGGCCTTCAGGCGATCCGGGAGTAGCGGGCGGTCGTCCGCGCCGTGCGCAGGTGGGCGTCGAACACCATCGCGACGGCGCGCACCACCTGCCAGCCGGCCGGGGTGACCACCACGGCGTCGGGGGTGAGTTCCACGAGGCCCATGCCGGCGAGCGGCGCGAGGTCGGCCAGTTCGGTTGCGAACCGTTCGGCGAACACACCGCCGTGGGCGCGCTCGAACTCGGCGTGGTCGAGGCGGCCTCGGCACATCAGCGCCATGATCGCGTCGCGGCGGGCGACGTCGTCGGCGTCCAGCGCGTAGCCGCGTTCGATGGGCAGTTCGCCGCGGTCCAGCGCCGCGTGGTACTCGGGCAGGGTCTTGGCGTTCTGGGCGTAGGTGGAGCCGATGCGGCCGATGGCCGAGACCCCGAGCCCGACGAGGTCGCAGTCGGGCTGTGTGCTGTAGCCCTGGAAGTTGCGGTGCAGCCGGCCCTCGCGCTTGGCGATGGCGAGGCTGTCGTCGGCGAGCGCGAAGTGGTCCATGCCGATCAGCTCGTAGCCATGGTTGCCGAAGACGCGGCGTGCCTCGCTCACCATTGCCAGCCGCGCGGAGCCGTCGGGCAGTTCGGCCGACACGATGCGACGCTGCGGCTTGAACCGCTCGGGCAGGTGGGCGTAAGCGTAGAGCGCGATGCGGTCGGGGTGCAGCGCGGTGACCTGGCCCAGCGTGCGCGCGAACGACTCGGGCGTCTGGCGGGGCAGGCCGTGGATCAGGTCGACGTTGGTCGACACGAAGCCGAGCGAGCGCGCCGCATGGATCAGTGCGGCCACCGACAGGAACGACTGCTCGCGGTGCACCGCCTGCTGCACGGCGGGGTCGAAGTCCTGCACGCCGAAGCTCAGGCGGTTGAAGCCCAGCTCGCGCAGGAACGCGAGGCGATCGGCGTCCGCGGTGCGCGGGTCCACCTCGATCGACACCTCGGCGTCGTCGGCCAGCGGGAACGTGGCCTTGATCATCGCCATGAGGCGCGACAGCTCGGTGTCCGACAGGAAGGTGGGCGTGCCACCGCCCAGGTGCAGCTGCGTGACCGGCTGCGGGCCGGCGAGGGCGTCGCGATACAGCGCGATTTCCTTCGCGAGCAGGTCCAGGTACGGGCCCGCGCGGTCGTGGTGCTTGGTGACGATCTTGTTGCAGGCGCAGTAGTAGCAGACCGATTCGCAGAACGGGATGTGCACGTACACCGAGAGCGGCCCCGGTCGTCGCCGTGCCAGCGCCCCGCGCAGGTCGGCCGCCCCGAACGCCGGCGTGAAGCGGTCGGCGGTGGGGTACGAGGTGTAGCGGGGACCGTTCGTGTCGAGACGGGCCGGCAGGGGGATGGGGGTCGAGCTCATGGCGCCACTGTGGGGGCGAGTGGCGGGCGCGGGCTTGATCTGGCGCAAGGTCCGGGGGCGAGGGCGCTCAAACAATCGGCTCGTACTTTTCGCAACGACCCCGACCATGCGCCTCATCCCCATCACCGCGGCCGAAACGGCCGAGCAAACCTCCGTCTGCGCCGGCTGCAGCCTGCGCGAGCTGTGCCTGCCGCTCGGGCTGTCGGCCGAGGAGCTGGACGACGCGGGCGAGATGGTGGCCTACCGCCAGGCGGTGGCGCGGGGCGAGGCGCTGTTCCGCCACGGCGACACGTTCCACTCGGTGTTCGCGGTGCGCACCGGCTTTTTCAAGACGCGCGCCGTGGGCGCCGACGGGCACGAATGGATCACGGGCTTCCGCATGTCCGGCGACCTCGTGGGCCTGGAGGGCCTCGGCGACGACCGCCACGTGGGCGACGCGCTGGCCCTCGAGGACTCGCAGGTGTGCGTGATCCCGTACCCCCCGCTGATGGCGCTGCTGCGGGACTCGCCGCCGCTGCAGCGGCAGTTCCACCGGCTGCTGGCCCGCGAGATCGCACGCGACCATCCCGAACGCCTGCCGGGCCGGCTGCGCGCCGACACCCGCGTGGCCGCCTTCCTGCTGGACCTCGCCGACCGGCTGCAGGCCCGCGGCTTCTCCGGCTCGTCGTTCGTGCTGCGCATGACGCGCGCCGAGATCGGCAGCTTCCTCGGCCTCACGCTCGAGACGGTGAGCCGTGCGTTCTCCGCCTTCCAGTCCAAGGGGTGGATCGAGGTCAACCAGCGCGACATCCGCATCGTCGATCCCGAGGCGCTCGCCGTCACGGTGCGCGCGGAGGTGCCGTGCTGACGCAGACCGCCGCGCTCCCGGCGCTGGCCCCGGCCGAACGCGCGGCGCTCGACGACGGCGCGGCCCTCGCCGGCCACACCGAATGGGTGGACCGCGCGGACGGCACGCGCGAGGCGCGGTCGGTGTTCGCCGTGCAGGGCATGTACTGCGCGGCCTGTGCGGGAATCATCGAGGCGGCGTTGCGCTCGGTGCCCGGCGTGGCGCGGGCGGAGGTGCATTCGGCCTCGGCCCGCGCGAAGGTGCACTGGGAGCCGGAGCGCACCAGTGCATCGGCCCTGGTCGACGCGGTTCGCCGCGCCGGCTACGACGCGCTGCCCGCCACCCACGAGGCGGCGCGCACGGCCCGCCGGCGCGAGGCACGCCAGGCGCTGTGGCAGCTGTTCGTGGCCGCCTTCTGCATGATGCAGATCATGATGCTGACGGCGCCGGTCTACGTGGCCGCGCCCGGCGAGATCCCGCCCGACCAGCTGGCGCTGCTGCGCTGGAGCGCGTGGGTGCTGACACTCCCCGTGGTCGTGTTTTCGTGCGGACCGTTCTTCCGCGGCGCCTGGGCCGCGCTGCGTCAGCAGCGCATCGGGATGGACGTGCCCGTCGCGCTCGGCATGGCCATCACCTTCGTCGCCGGAACCGCGTCCACGTTCGATCCGGCGGGCCTGTTCGGCCGCGAGCCGTACCTCGATTCGCTGGCGATGTTCGCGACCTTCCTGCTCGCCGGCCGCTGGCTGGAGCGCCGTGCGCGGCACCGTGCCACCGAGACACTGGAGAGCCTGCTGCACCGGCTGCCGGACGCGGTGGAGCGGCTGGCCGACGACGGCTCGGCGGCGATGGTGGCCGTGGCCCGTCTCGCGCCCGGCGACCGCGTGCGCGTCGCGGCGGGCCAGGCCTTTCCCGGTGACGGCGTGGTGCTCGAAGGGCATGCGCAGGCCGACGAATCGCTGCTGACGGGCGAGTCGCGCCCGGTGGACCGCGGTGTGGGTGACCCGGTGCTCGGGGGCAGTCTCAACGTTGCCGGCCCGGTGGTGGTGCGGCTCACGAAGGTGGGCGACGACACGCGGCACGGGCACATCGTGCGGCTGCTGGAGCGGGCGCTGGCCGAACGCCCCGGCGTGCCACGGCTGGCCGACCGCATCGCCGGTCCCTTCCTCGCGGTCGTGCTGCTGCTGGCGGCGGGTGCCGCGGCCGCTTGGAGTGCGGTGGATCCCGCGCAGGCGGTGTCGGTGGCGGTCGCGGTGCTGATCGTGACGTGTCCCTGCGCGTTGTCGCTCGCGGCCCCGGCCGCGTGGCTCGCCGCGGCGTCGGCACTCGCGAAGCGGGGCGTGCTCGTGCAGCGGCTGGAGGCCATCGAGACCCTGGCTGGCGTGGACACCGCCTGTGTCGACAAGACCGGCACGCTGACCCGCGACACGCTGACCCTCGCCGCCGTCGAGGCGCCGGACGACCGGGTGCGGGACCGCGCCGCCTCGCTCGCGGCGCTGTCGCGGCACCCGCTGTCGACGGCCCTGGCCGCGGCGCTGCCGCCCGCCTCGCCGGCCTGGGCCCGCGTGCGCGAGGTGCCGGGCTTCGGCGTCGAGGCGGTGGACCCGGACGGGCGCACGTGGCGCCTCGGTGCCCCCGCCTGGGTCGGCACCGACCCGCTCGACGACCGTCCCCAGGTGGCCTGCGGGCCGACCGGCGGTCCGTTCGCCCGATTTGCATTCGACGAGATGCTGCGCGACGACGCCACCGCCGCGGTCGCCTCGCTGCAGCAGCAGGGTCTGGACGTGCGCCTGCTGTCGGGCGACTCCGAGGCCAGCGCGCGGCGCGTGGCGGCCCGCGTGGGCATCGCCCACGTGTCGGGCGGCGCCACGCCGGACGACAAGCTCGCGGCCATCACCCGCCTGCAGGCCTCGGGCCACCGCGTGACGATGGTGGGTGACGGGCTCAACGACGGACCGGTGCTGGCGCGTGCCGACGTGTCGTTCGCGCTGGCCCACGGCAGCGCGCTCGCGCAGCAGCGGGCCGACTTCGTCGTGCTGGGCAGCCGGCTGTCGGCCGTGCCCGACGCGCTGGTGCTCGCGCGCCACATGGCGCGTGTCACCCGCCAGAACCTCTTCTGGGCCGCCGCCTACAACCTGACCTGCGTCCCGCTCGCGCTGGCCGGCTGGATGCCGCCGTGGGCGGCGGGCGCCGGCATGGCGCTCAGCTCCCTGGTCGTCGTGCTCAACGCGCTGCGGCTCGCCCGCTGAAGGATCCCGCCCCATGGACACCCTCTACCTGCTGCTGCCGATGGCGGTGCTGCTCGTGCTCGGCCTGATCGGCCTCTTCGCCTGGGCGCTCGACGCCGGGCAGTTCGAGGACCTCGAGCGCGAGGGCTGGCGCGCCATCGCCGAGGAGCCCGGATGCGACGCGCTTGATCCTGGTCAAGCCGCGAATGAACCCGCGTTTCGACAATGAAAACCAGGATTGAAACGAGGACAAGTCCGCCATGAACGACGTGACGCATGCAGTGAACAAGACCGGCCCGGTGCCGGTCTACAACGACCGGGTGGTGCGGAATTTCACGCTCGCCGCGGTGTTCTGGGGGGTGGTGGGGATGCTGGTGGGCGTGGTGATCGCCGCGCAGCTGACCTGGCCCTCGCTCAACTTCGGCATCCCGTGGCTCAGCTACGGGCGGCTGCGCCCGCTGCACACCAACGCGGTGATCTTCGCGTTCGGTGGCTGCGCGCTGTTCGCGTCCAGCTACTACGTCGTGCAGCGCACCTGCCAGGCGCGCTTGTGGGGCGGCTGGCTCGGCGACTTCACCTTCTGGGGCTGGCAGCTCGTCATCGTGGCCGCGGCCATCTCGCTGCCGCTCGGCATGACGCAGGGCAAGGAATACGCCGAACTCGAATGGCCCATCGACCTGCTGATCGCAGCGGTGTGGGTGGCGTACGCGGTGGTGTTCTTCGGCACGATCGGCGTGCGGAAGATCCGCCACATCTACGTGGCCAACTGGTTCTTCGGCGGCTTCATCCTCGCGGTGGCGCTGCTGCACATCGTCAACTCGGCGGCCATTCCCGTGAGCTTCACGAAGAGCTACTCGGCCTACGCCGGGGTGCAGGACGCGATGGTGCAGTGGTGGTACGGCCACAACGCCGTGGGCTTCTTCCTCACGGCCGGCTTCCTCGGAATGATGTACTACTTCATCCCGAAGCAGGCCGAGCGGCCGGTGTACTCGTACCGCCTGTCGATCGTGCACTTCTGGGCGCTGATCTTCACGTACATGTGGGCGGGCCCGCACCACCTGCACTACACCGCGCTGCCCGACTGGGCGCAGAGCATCGGCATGGTCTTCTCGCTGGTGCTGCTGGCCCCGAGCTGGGGCGGCATGATCAACGGGATCATGACCCTGAGCGGCGCCTGGCACAAGCTGCGCGACGACCCGATCCTGAAGTTCCTGATCGTCGCGCTGTCGTTCTACGGCATGGCCACGTTCGAGGGCCCGATGATGTCGATCAAGACGGTCAACGCCCTCAGCCACTACACCGACTGGACCGTGGGCCACGTGCACGCCGGCGCCCTCGGCTGGGTGGGCCTGATCTCGATGGGCACGCTGTACTACCTCGTGCCGCGCATGTTCGGCAAGACCAAGATGCACAGCGTGCCGGCCATCGAGCTGCACTTCTGGGTGGCCACCGTGGGCATCGTGCTCTACATCGCGGCGATGTGGATCGCCGGCGTGATGCAGGGCCTGATGTGGCGCGCGGTGAACCCGGACGGCACCCTGGTCTACACCTTCGTCGAAAGCGTCAAGGCGACCTTCCCGTTCTACGTGGTGCGCCTGTGCGGCGGCCTGCTGTACCTCGCCGGCATGCTGATCATGGCCTGGAACGTCGTGATGACCGCGCGCTCGCCGCGGGTCGCCCCGACCGTGCAGCCCGTCGCCGTGCCCGCCTGATTTCACGGGATCTCACCGGACCTTCACCATGGCATCCAACACCAAGAACCAAGGCTTCTTCAGCCACGAGAAGATCGAGACCAACAACCTGCTGATGATCGTGCTCATCGTGCTGGTGGTCGCGGTCGGCGGCATCGTCGAGATCGTGCCGCTGTTCTTCCAGCGCTCCACCACGCAGCCGGCCGAGGGCCTGAAGCCCTACACGCCGCTGCAGCTGGCCGGGCGCGACGTATACCTGCGCGAGGGTTGCTACAACTGCCACTCGCAGATGATCCGCCCGTTCCGCGCCGAGACGCTGCGCTACGGCCACTTCTCCACCGCCGGCGAGTTCGTCTACGACCACCCGTTCCAGTGGGGCAGCAAGCGCACCGGGCCCGACCTGCACCGCGTGGGTGGCAAGTACAGCGACGACTGGCACCGCATCCACCTGATCAACCCGCGCGACCTCGTGCCCGAGTCGAACATGCCGGCCTACCCCTGGCTCGAGAAAGCCAAGGTCGACCCGGCCGACATGGCGCCGAAGCTGCGCGCGCTGCGCACGGTGGGCGTGCCGTACACCGACGCCGAGATCGCCGAGGCCGGGGCGGCCGTGAAGGACAAGACCGAGCTCGACGCGCTCGTCGCCTACCTGCAGGTGCTCGGCACCACCCTCAAGTGAAAGGTTTCCAGATGGACGTCAACGACCTCCGCATCGTGGTCACCGTGCTCTCGTTCCTGTGTTTCGCCGGGATCGTCGCGTGGGCCTGGTCCCGCCGCAACCGCGCCGAGTTCGAAGCCTGCGGTGAAATCCCCTTCCTGGCCGACCGCGAGGGCCCCCGCTCATGAGCGACTTCTTCAACCACGGCTGGTCCATCTTCGTGGCCGCCGTCACGGTGGTCTCGCTGCTCGCGTGCCTGTGGCTCCTCGTCGTCGCCAGCCGCCGCGTGCCGATGGCCGACGACGGCAGCACCGGCCACGTGTGGGACGGCGACCTCAAGGAAATGAACAATCCGCTGCCGCGCTGGTGGGCGGTGCTGTTCGTCGTCACCGTGTTCGCCGGTGGCGGCTACCTCGCGATGTACCCGGGCCTCGGCAGCCACCCCGGCCAGCTGGGCTGGACGAGCGAACGCGAGTTCCAGGACGAGCAGGCGAAGGCCCGCGAGGCGATGGCGGCGCAGTACGCCCCGTTCGCCGGGCAGCCGGCCGAGGTGCTCGCGAAGGACTCGACCGCCATGGGCATCGGCGAGCGCGTGTTCCTGAACAACTGCGCGGCTTGCCACGGCTCCGACGCCCGCGGCTCGAAGGGCTTCCCCGATCTGACCGACCGCGACTGGCTGTACGGCGGCACGCCCGCCATCATCGAGGAGACGATCCGCAAGGGCCGCCACGGCATGATGCCGCCCATGGCCGAGGCCATCGGCGGGGGGGCGAACGTGTCGAACGTCGCCAACTACGTGCTGAGCCTGTCGGGCAGCCCGCACGACTGGGTCAAGGCGATGGACGGCAAGGAGAAGTTCGCCGCCTGCGCGGCCTGCCACGGCGTGGGCGGCAAGGGCAACCCGGCGCTCGGCGCGCCCAACCTCACCGACAAGGTGTGGCTGCACGGCTGGGGCGAGCAGGCCATCGTGAACATCGTCACGCAGGGCAAGTCGAGCATGATGCCGGCGCACGAGAGCCGCCTGACCGACGAGCAGATCCACGTGCTGGCGGCCTACGTCTGGGGCCTGTCCAACGGAACCGCTTCGGCCAAGTGACATGAAGGTGATCCCGATCGTGCCGGCGGCGGAGGAGGAGCCTCGGTCGATCTGGCTGTACGAGAAGCAGAAGAAGATCCACCCCCGGTCGGTGACCGGGCGGTTCGCGCGCTGGCGCTGGATCATGGTGTGGCTCACGCAGCTCGTGTTCTACGGCCTGCCGTGGCTCACCTGGAACGACCGGCCGGCGGTGCTGTTCGACCTCGACGCGCGCCGCTTCTACATCTTCGAGCTGGTGCTGCACCCGCAGGACTTCATCTTCCTGACGGCGCTCCTGATCATCAGCGCGTACGGCCTGTTCCTGTTCACCGCGGTGGCGGGGCGGTTGTGGTGCGGGTTCACGTGCCCGCAGACCGTCTACACCGAGATCTTCCTGTGGGTGGAGCGCCGCTTCGAGGGCGACCGCCTCGCCCGCATGCGGCTCGACGCCGCGCCGTGGTCGTGGAACAAGGCCTGGCGCAAGACGGGCAAGCAGGCCGCATGGCTGTCGATCGGCCTGTGGACCGGCGTCAGTTTCGTCGGCTACTTCACGCCCATCCGCGCGCTGACCGCGGAGATCGCCTCGTTCGGTCTCGGCCCGTGGGAGGCCTTCTGGGTGCTGTTCTACGGCTTCGCCACCTACGGCAACGCGGGCTACCTGCGCGAGCAGGTGTGCCTCTACATGTGCCCGTACGCCCGTTTCCAGAGCGCGATGTTCGACCGCGACACGATGATCGTGTCGTACGACCCGCAGCGCGGCGAGGCGCGCGGCTCGCGCAGCCGCAAGGCCGATCCGAAGACGCTGGGCCTCGGTGACTGCATCGACTGCAGCCTGTGCGTGCAGGTGTGCCCGACCGGCATCGACATCCGCGACGGCCTGCAGTACCAGTGCATCAGCTGCGCGGCCTGCGTGGACGTGTGCGACGGCGTGATGGACAAGATGCAGTACCCCCGCGGGCTGATCCGCTTCGCCACCCAGAACGGGCTCGTGAACCGGTGGAGCCGCGCGCAGGTGCTGCGGCGGGTCTTCCGGCCGCGCGTGCTCGTGTACTCGGGCGTGCTGGTGCTGATCGCCGGCGCCTTCGTCACCAGCATGCTGCTGCGCAGCCCGTTCAAGGTGGACGTGGTGCGCGACCGGGGCGCGCTCGCGCGGCTCGTGGGCGACGGCCAGGTCGAGAACGTGTACCGGCTGCAGGTGATGAACGCCACCGAACGGGCGCAGCGCTACCGCGTCACGGTGGAAGGCCTCGACGGCGCGGTGATCAGTTCGGCGGACAGCCTCGACGTGGGCTCGGCCGACGCGCGGTGGCTGCCGGTGAGCGTGCGGGTGCCGTACGAGACGGCGACGGCCCTCGGGCCCGGTGCCCACCCGCTGAAGTTCCGCATCGAGCGGCAGCACGACGGCGCCGACGCGGCCGCCGCCGTGGTGGAGAAGTCGACGTTCGTCGTGCCGCGTTGAACAGGAGCATCCCATGACGACATCCGCTTCCAAGGCCACCGCGTGGTGGCGCCTGCCCATCGTGTGGCTCGTGATCGCGCTGCCCGCGGCCTCGGTGTTCGCCGGCTTCGGCATGCTGCGCCTCGCGTGGACCGACGCCGACGTGGTGCTGGCCGATCCGCCCCGCGTGACGGCCACCGGCAACGAGGCCCCCGCGATGAAGGCCCGCAACCACGCCGCCACGGGGGTGCGATGACCCGCCTCGCCGTGCAGATCCTGTGGCCGGCGTTCCTGATGGCTGGCGTGTTCGAGATGCTGCTGTTCGCGGTGGTGGACCCGGGCCAGTTGCAGTGGTTCGGCGGCCCGGTGATCGACTGGCCGAAGCAGGCGGTCTACACCGTGACCTTCGTGCTCTGCTGGGGCACCACGTCCACGGCGAGCGCGCTCACGGTGCTGCTGATGCGCGGGGCGGGCACGGTCAACCGCAACGATCCGTTCTGACGGCACGCCCATGGCCGCGGTCGACGTCGCCCTCGTGACCGGCGCCGCCCTGATGGGGCTGGCCGGCGCGCCGCATTGCGCCGCGATGTGCGGGGGCGTGAGCGCCGCCGCGGTCGCGCGGTGCGGGGGGCATTCGCGCGCGTTCCACGCTGGCCGTGTCGCCGCCTATGCGGCGGGCGGCGCGGTGGCGGCGTCGAGTGTCGGGGCGATCGCGCAGTGGAGCGCGATGACGCCGGCGCTGCGGCCTGTGTGGGCCATGCTGCAGGCCGCCGCGCTCGTGCTCGGGCTGTGGCTGCTGTGGACCGGGCGCCAGCCGGCGTGGATGGCGGCCTCGCGCGCGCCCACGCTGTCACCGGCGCTCGCGGCCGGGGGGTGGCGGCCGGTCGCCGGTCCGCTCCGTGCGGGTGCCACCGGCGCCGCCTGGATCGCCTGGCCCTGCGGGCTGCTGCAGTCGGCGCTGGTGGCCTCCGGGCTCGCCTCGTCGGCGGCCGGCGGTGCCCTCGTGATGGGCGTGTTCGCGGTGGTCTCGTCCGTGGGGCTGTGGGGCGCGCACCGCGTCTTCGGGCGGTCGGACACCGCGTGGGCCGTGCGGGCCGCGGGGGCGATGCTCGCCGTGGCGGCGGGCTGGGCGCTGGCCCACGGGCTGTGGCAGCGGCTGCTGGCCCTGTGCTGAGCGGCCGTCAGGCCAGCGCCTGCAGCACCAGCGCCTGAAGCAGCGTGTCGATGTCGGCCTCGTCGGGGGCCAGCGCCCGTGCGGCGTCGAGTGCGCCGTCGAGCAGCGGGCGGTCCACGCGGTCGTTCAGCTCGCGCACGATGCCGGGTGGCACCCCGTCGGTCAGCAGGCCGTCGTAGAGGCGCCCGAGCAGGGCCAGGGTTTCCGGGAAGGCCGGGGTGTCCGCGGACGGCAGGCTGCCGAGCTGGACGATGACGATCCGCGCCCCGAGCGCCTCGGTGGCCCGCACGAGCGCCAGCGCCGCCGGCGTGTCGGGCGACGGGGTCAGCAGCGCGACGTTCTTGCCTCGCAGCGGCCGTGGCGGGCTGCCCGCCAGACCGGCGGCCCGCAGCTGCGACGCGGTGTCGAACAGCGCGGCGGCCAGGAGGGAAGGGCGGGGCAGGGTGGAGTTCATCGCGGGTGGAATCACGGAACCCCGAGCGTAGGGCGATGGGCGCCGGCGTCCTTGACGGGAGTCAAGCCGGCCGTGCCGGTTCCGTTTTGTCACCGTTCGTTTACACAGCGCGACGCAGCGTGACACGGTGTTCGTCGGCCGGTGTCGGGCGGAGCCTAACCTGACGTCATTCCAGAAACACACCGCATCGGAGCCTCCCATGACCGCCCTCGCCGCCGCCTCGTTGTCCCATCCGCAGATCCGCCCCGCCGGGCTGCCGGCCACCGGCGCGGGCGATCGCATCGCGGAGGCGCTGCAGCTGGTGCGCGGCACGCTGCCGATCACGCGCCGGGTCTGCCAGCCGGGCACGGCGATCTACGAGGCGGGCGAGGTGTTCCGGTCGCTGCACATCGTGCACGCCGGGGTCTTCAAGCTCGTCACGCGGTCGTCGGACGGCCGCGAGCAGGTCACCGGCCTGCAGTTCAAGGGCGACTGGCTCGGCTTCGACGGTGTGGCCTCGGGCCGCCACGGCGCCGATGCCGTGGCCATCGACACCAGTGAGATCTGGACGGTGCGCTACGACGACCTGCTGCGCGCCTGCGCCACCCAGCCCGCGCTGATGCACCTGATGCACGTGGCGATGAGCCGCGAGATGACACGCGACCGCGACATGCTGCTGTCGATCTGCACGCTGCCCGCCGACGCCCGCGTGGCCGGCTTCCTGCAGCAGTGGGCTTCGGCCCTCGCCGAACGCGGCCTGCGCACCGACCAGATCACGTTGCGCATGACGCGTGCCGAGATCGGCAACTCGCTGGGCATGAAGCTCGAGACGGTGAGCCGCGCCCTGTCTCGCCTCGCCCGCGACGGCCTGATCGCGTTCTGTGGCACGGGCCGGCGCGACATCACGATCCCCGACGTCGATGCCCTCGGCGCCATCGCCGGGCGCCACGCCGCCACCCTTCAGTGAGGGGTGCTTGCGGCGAGCGCGCGCACGATCGCGTGGCGCAGCTCGTTGCGGGAGTAGGGCTTGGCCAGCAGCTCCCATGACGCGGGCGCCGTCTCGCTGGTGTCGATGAGCGCCGCCGGGTAACCAGAGACCAGCAGCACCGCCAGCGCCGGATCCGCGAGGCGTGCCTCGCGGGCCAACTCGGTGCCCCGCTGGCCGGCGCCCAGTTCGATGTCGGTCAGCAGCAGCCCGAACGCACCGGGCTGGCCGAGGCGCACCAGGGCCTGCTCGGCCGTGGCGCATGGTGTCACCTCGCATCCGAAGGCCTGCAGGAAACGCACGGCCACGGCGCGCACCTCCGGTTCGTCCTCCACCAGCAGCACCTTCAGGCCCGCCGGGATGGCGGTGTTCGCCACGACCACCTCGGGCTCGGCGGGGCGGGCCAGGTCGGCGGGCAGGTACAGCGTGACGGTGGTGCCGACACCCGCCTCGCTGTCCAGGCCGATGGCACCCTGCGACTGCTTCACGAAGCCGTAGACCGTGCTCAGGCCGAGGCCCGTGCCGCGGCCCACTTCCTTTGTCGTGAAGAACGGCTCGAAGGCGCGTTCCTTGACGGCGTCGCTCATGCCCGCGCCGGTGTCGGTGATGGCGATGGCGACCAGCAAGCCCTCGGGGTCGTCGCGTTCGAACGGCACGGACAGGTCGTCGGGCGGCACCGTCACGCCACGGCACGTGAACGTGAGGCGGCCGCCGGACGGCATCGCGTCGCGCGCGTTGATCGCGATGTTGAGCAGCGCGGACTCGAGTTGCACCGCGTCGGCCAGGCAGGCCGGCACGTCGGGCGGCACGTCGACGTCGATGCGGATGCGCGGGTCCATCGTGCGGCGGAGCATGTCGGCGAGCGAGGTCACCATCGCCTGCACGTCGACGTGGCTCGGGCTCAGCACCTGGCGCCGCGAGAACGCGAGCAGCTTGCCGGTGAGCTCGGCGCCGCGCCGGCTCGCACGGGTGGACGCGGCCACGAGGTGGCGCGCGTGGTCGTCGCCGGCCACGGCCGGCAGCTCCTCCAGCACCTGCAGGTTGCCCTGGATGACGGTGAGCAGGTTGTTGAAGTCGTGCGCGATGCCGCCGGTCAGCTGGCCCACGCTCTCCAGCCGCTGCGAGTGGCGCAGCTGCTCGTCGCTCTGCACGCGCTGCAGCGTGGCGGCGAGCAGGTTCGACAGCGAGACGAGGTAGTGCACCTCGTCCTCGCCGAACTGCTGCGGCGACCGCGCGCGCACGGTGAGCAGGCCCACGTCGCGGCCGCGGTCGGACAGCGGCACGCCCAGCGCGCTCACGAGGCCGGCGTCGAGGTACGCGGGGGGGACCTCGAAGCGGGTCTCGCGCCGGTAGTCGGGGACGACGACGGGGCGGCCCTGGGCCAGCACATAGCCGGGCGTGCTCGCCGGGTCGAACGGCAGGCGCTGTCCCACCGGCTCGCTGGGCAGCAGGCCGACGCCCGCGGCCACCACGAACTCCATGCGGTTCGGCTCCAGCAGGAACAGCACCGCGGTCTCGACCTGCAGCGCCTCGGCCGCCTCGGCGGGGATGCGCTGCAGCAGCACTTGCGGGTCGAGCGTGTCGACCGCGATGCGGCCGATGCGGGCGACCGATTCGCTGTAGCGCGCGCGGGCCAGCGCCTGCTGCACGCGCGGGTAGGCGCCGATGCCGCGGATGGCCGCGACGACGTACGGCAGGCCGTGGCCCTGCAGCGGGCTGAGGGCGATCTCGACCATCACCTCGCTGCCGTCCTTGCGCTTGGCCACGAGGTCCATCTGCGTGCCCATGGGCCGTGGGCGCGGGGCGGCGCCGTAGGCCTGCCGGAACGCCGCGTGGCGCGGGCGGATGCTGTCGGGGACCAGCGCGTCGACCGGGTGGCCGTTCAGTTCGCCCGGGGCGTAGCCCAGCAGCGTGTCGGCCGCCGGGTTGCTGAGGCGGATGATCCCCGCGTCGTCGACGAGGAGCAGCGCGTCGGGGTAGGCGGCGAACAGCGACCGGTAGAGGGCCGGGTCGTTCGCGGGATCCGGGGACGACGTCATGCGGACTCCACGGCCGGCACGAGCACGTAGCCGGCGCTGCGCACGGACTTGATGATCTGGGGCAGGTCGGCGTCGGCCTCGATCTTGCGGCGCAGGCGGCCGATCTGCACGTCGATCGTGCGGTCGAACGGGCCGGCGGAACGGCCGCGGGTGTGTTCGAGCAGGAAGTCGCGCGAGAGCACGCGGCCCGCGTGGTGCACCAGCACGCGCAGCAGTTCGAACTCGCCGCTGGTGAGCACCACCGGGGCGCCGTCGGGGCCGTGCAGCTCGCGCGAGCGTTCGTCGAGGGTCCAGCCGGCGAAGCGCCAGCGCGTGCCGGGTTCGGCCGACGGCCGCGCGGCGGGCGGAGCCGGCGGGGTCATGCGGCGCAGCACGGCCTTGATGCGGGCGACCAGTTCACGCAGGTCGAACGGCTTGGTCACGTAGTCGTCGGCACCCACCTCGAGGCCCACGACCTTGTCGACCGCGTCGCCGCGGCCGGTGACGATCACGAGGCCGCACTGCCAGTGCTCGCGCAGCTGGCGGGCGATCGCGAAGCCGTCTTCGCCGGGCAGGCCGAGGTCGAGCAGCACGAGGGTGGGCGGGTCCGACGCCATCAGCCGCATCAGGTCGCCGCCGGTGTGCAGCGGCGTGACCCGGAAGCCGTGGCCGGTCAGGTAGCCGGTCAGCAGGCGGGTGATCTCGGGTTCGTCGTCGAGGACGGCCAGGTGCTTCGGGTCCAAGGGGCGTCAGGGCGTGATGCTGCGGGGGATCCCGCAAGCGTACCTCGTTTGCGCGACAGGCCTTCTCCGGGGCGAACGCCGCGCCGCCGCCAGGGGCTTGGGCCCCGTTCGCGTGACCGATTGCCCGGGGTGGCGCAGGATCACCCGGATGGGGGTGTGCCGGCGCTTCCCGGCTTCCGGTAAAGTTCGCATCTTGATCGTTCAAGTAAAACCGGTTCCACAGAATGGGCCCGGTAGTGGATGATCCGGCTGTTTTTCCGAATTCCGACCTCATGTCCCACGCCAAACCTCAAGTCGTCTACCAGATCTTCCCCGAGCGTTTCGCGATCGGGCGGCCGCACGACAGCCGCTCGAAGCTCGCGTTGCCGGCGTACCAGAAGCCGGGCTACTCGCTGCGTGCCTGGCACGAGCCGGTGCTGCGCGAGCCGGGCTCGCGCGAGGCCGCGGCCGATCCGGGGCAGTCGTTCTACGGGGGAGACCTGCAGGGCGTGACGGACCACCTGGCCTACCTGCAGGACCTGGGTGCCACGACGCTGTACTTCACGCCCATCTTCGAGGCGCCGTCGAACCACAAGTACGACGCGGTGAGCTTCGACCGCGTGGACCCGATGTTCGGTGGCGACGCCGCGTTCGCCACGCTGCTGTCGGCCACGCGCGAGCGCGGCATGGGCGTGGTGCTCGACGCCGCGCTGAACCACGTGAGCTTCAACCACCCGTGGTTCCTGGCGGCACGCCGCGGCGAGTCGCCGTACCGCGACTGGTTCACCTTCCTCGATCCGAAGTCCCACGCCGAGATCCACTCGCGCGACCCGGCCGTGCTGGCCGAGGCCGACTACCTCTGCTGGTGGGGACACCGCTACATGGCCGAGCTGCGCCTCGACGCGCCGGGCCTGGAAGACCTGCTGTACCGCGCGCCGGGCAGCCTGCTGCGCCGCTTCCTCGACCAGGGCATCCAGGGCTGGCGCTTCGACACGGGCCAGGACATCGGCCTGCCCTTCGTGCAGCGCATGCGCGCCTCGCTGCAGGCGGCGTACCCGAAGGCCGAACTGCTCGGCGAGCTGATGAACTATGGCGGCGGCTGGGTCGGCGACGACCGCTTCACCGGCGTGATGAACTACTACCAGCGCTCGGCCGTGCTCGGCTGGCTCTCGGGCGACATCGGCGCGCGCCAGTCGAACGCCGCGCTGCGCGACGGTTACCTCGGCTCGGGACACGAGGGTTCGCTGTCGTCGTGGAACATGCTGGCGAGCCACGACACGCCCCGCCTCAAGCACCTGCTGCCCGACTGGGCCGACCGTCGCCTCGCGCTCGTCGCGCAGTTCACGCTGCCGGGCATCCCGGTCATCTACTACGGTGAGGAAAACGGCATGGACGGCGCGGGCGACCCCGACTGCCGCCGGCCGATGGAGTGGGACCCGTCGAAGTGGGACGGCACCACGCGCGAGTTCTACCGCACGCTGATCGCGCTGCGCCAGGGCAACCCCGCGCTGGGCGAGGGCCGCCTCACGGTGCTGGGCGACCGCCTCGACGGCACGGATGCGCTCGTGTTCCTGCGACACACCGGCCAGCCCGGCGAGACCGCGCTCGTGGTGCTGAACCGCGGCGACCGCGCGTTGGACAGCAGCCTGCTGCTGCCCGACCCGCACCTCTACAGCGGCCTGCGGCTGCAGGACGTGGTGGGCGACGGGTCGGCCGAACTGCTGATGGGCGGGCAGACCCGCGTGAAGGTGCCGGCGCGTTCGGCGGCGGTGTTCCTCCCGGATGACCACCTGCCGAACTTCAGGTACTTCAAGCCGCGCAATCGCTGGGCTTGAGACGCTTCGTCACCCCGGCGAACGCCGGGATGACAGCTTCAGAGCTGGATGCGCGACCCCACCGCCGGCGCCGTCGGCTGCGTGACCGTCCGGATGGTGCCGTCGTCCATGCGCACGTGCACCTTGTAGACCGTGGTGGAGCGGGCCTGCTTCTCGATCTCGTGGCCGGCGAAACCGCCGCCCACGGCGCCGAGCACCGTCATGGCCTTCTTGCCGTTGCCGCCGCCGACCTGGTTGCCGAGCACACCGCCCACGACACCGCCGGCCACGGCGCCGACACCGGTGCCTTCACCCTTCTGCTTGACGGCGACGACCTTCTCGACCACGCCGCAGCTGCGGCACTCGGCGGCGTCTTCCTGGACGACGGGCTTCGCCGATGCATGGTTCTTCGCGGCCTTGGCCGCGGGGGCCACCGGCGCTTCGGCGACGACGGCTTCGGGCGCGGCCTGGTTCTTCACGAGCGCGGTGGACAGCGCACCGCCACCCACGGCCCCCAGCACGCCGACCAGGCCGGCGATGGCCCACACGGGCAGCTTGCGGCGCGGGGCGGGCGTTTCAACATGCGAAGCAGCAACGACATCGGTCATTTCATTTCCCTCTTTTTCCTTCGTTCATCGGTGGCAGTGGCGCGTCGGCCGGTCTGCACCCACCTCCAACGCCGTCGCCAGACCCGGGGTTTACCCCGTGACGGGATCGCACGATGTAACGAAGGGTTCGGGACTCACGCGCGGGCAACCGAGGTGCCCGGCGCTTCGTCGAGGCATCCGAGCGCCTGCAGCGTGGTTTGCACGGCTTCGTCGAGTGGCGTGTGCGGTTCGGCGCCCAGGAAGGCGACAAGGCGCCGGTTGTCGAGTTGCACCGCCTGTTGCCACAGGTAACGCATCTCCTGCATTTCGCGGAACACCGTGACGAACGGGGACACCAGGCGGAACAGCCACCACGGGGCGGCGCGGACCGGGATGCCCGGGCGGCCGGCCACTCGCACGATCGCGCGGGCCATGCCGTCGCCGTCGGCATCCCAGTGGCCGCTCATGTTGAACGTCGCGAACGCGGCGAGGTCCGGCTCGCGCTCGACCAGACGCACCATCGTTTCGGCCACGTCGGGCAGGTAGGCCCAGGCGTGGCCGACCCCTGGCGTGCCGGGGTTGGTCACCGAGGCCACGGGCCGGCCCGGCTTCACGAGGGCCTGTGCGAACCAGCCGTTGCCCGGCTCGGGGCCGAAGAAGTCGCCGCAGCGCACGACGAGCGAGCGCACACCGCTGGCCGCTGCACGCACGAGGCGCTGCTCCATCTCGACGCGCAGGCGGCCCTTGCGCGTGACGGGGTGCTGCGGTGAACGTTCGTCCAGCAGCGGGAACGCGTCGGGGCCGTGGTTGTAGACGTTGCCGGGCAGCACGATGCGGGCGCCGTGCGTGCGGGCCGCGGCGATCGTGTGGTCGAGCATCGGCAGCACGAGGCGGTGCCAGTCCCGGTAGCCCGGCGGGTTCACGGCGTGCACGATGACCGAGGCGCCGCGGGCGGCGGCGGACACGTCGGCCGCCGCCATCGCGTCGCCGCCCACCCACTCGATGGCGAGGCCGGGCCGGCGGGCCGCGGCGGCCGCCGGGTCGCGGTGCAGCGCGCGCACGAGCCAGCCGCGCTGCAGCAGGGTGCGGGCCACCTGGCCGCCGATGCCGCCGGTGGCGCCGAGGACGAGGGCTGTGGGTCGGGTCATCACGTTCTCCAGTCGTTGTCGATGCACAGACTGTCGGCGCGAGCGGCCCGGCGCACAATTGCCCACCGCCGCATGGCCGCTATAGAAAATCGCATGGCCCTCCCCGAAGAACCGTCCTGGGACCTGTACCGCACGCTGCTGGCCGTGCTGGAGGAGGGGTCGCTCTCGGGCGCGGCACGCCAGCTCGGCATGACCCAGCCCACGGTGGGCCGGCAGGTGGAGACGCTGGAGCGCCTGCTGGGCGTGCCGCTGTTCACCCGCTCGCAGCTGGGCCTCGCGCCCACCGACGCGGCCCGCGCGCTGCGGCCCCATGCCGAACAGCTGCGCGCGGCGGCCGCGGCGCTGTCGCGTGCCGTCGGCGGGTCGGCCGACGAGGTGCGCGGCGCGGTTCGCATCACCGCCGCCGAGGTGATCGGCATCGAGGTGTTGCCGCCCATCCTCGCGTCGCTGCGGGACACCCACCCCGGGCTCGAACTGGAGCTGGTGCTGTCCGACCGCGTCCAGAACCTGCTGCAGCGCGAGGCCGACATCGCCGTGCGCATGGTGCAGCCCACGCAGGACGCGCTGGTGGTGCGCCGCGTGGGCCGCATCGGCCTCGGCCTGCATGCACGGGCCGACTACCTCGCGCGCCGCGGCACCCCGGCGACGATGGCCGACCTCGACGGCCACGCGCTGATCGGCTTCGACACCGAGGCCCCGTTCATCCGGCTGCTGCAGAGCGATCTGCCCGTGCACCGCGGCATGTTCTCGCTGCGCACCGACAGCAACCTGGCCCAGCTCGCGGCCATCCGCGCCGGGTTCGGCATCGGCTTCTGCCAGAACGCGCTGGCACGCCGCAGCGGGGACGTGGTGCGCGTGCTGGCCGACCACGTCGCGCTGCACCTCGAGACCTGCATCGTGATGCACGAGGACCTGCGCGACGTGCGGCGCTACCGGGTCGTGTTCGACGCGCTGGTGGAAGGCCTGTCCCGTCACGTGGATGTCACGTAAACAATCTTTACTCGGCGCGCGGCGCGTGACAGAATCGCGCTTCCGCATCCGGGGTGGATGCGGTTCCATCCCGCTTCCGCATCGTGAACGACACCACCCGCAAAGTCGCCGTCCCCGGCCTGATCGCGCTCGCCTGGCCCATCTTCATCGAACAGGCCCTGCACATCCTGACCGGCGTGGTCGACACCTTCATGGTCAGCCACGTGTCCGACGACGCGGTGGCCGCGCTCGGTACCGCGTGGCAGATCGTGGTGCTGTTCCTGATCGTGTTCAGCTTCTTCTCGATCGGGGCGTCGGTGGTCATCACCCACCACCTGGGCGCGAACGACCGCGAGGGCGCCGACCGCATCGCCGCCACGGCCGTGGGCACGAACACCTGGATCGGGCTCGTGGTGAGCCTGGCCGTGTGGTTCTTCGCGGAACCCATGCTGCGGCTGATGCAGCTGTCCGAGCCGCTGCTGGTGCACGCCGTGCCGTTCCTCCACTGGATGGGCGGCACGCTGTTCCTCGAGGCCATGAACTTCGCGCTGTCGGCCGTGCTGCGCTCGCACGGCCACACGCGCGAGGTGATGATCGTCACGCTCGGCCAGAACCTGCTCAACTTCGCGGGCAACGCCGTGCTGCTGTTCGGGCTGTTCGGCGCGCCGAAGATGGGGGTGCTGGGCGTCGCGCTGTCCACGGTGTTCAGTCGCTTCGTCGCCTGCATCGCGCTGTGGATCCTGGTGGAGCACCACACGCACCTGAAGATCCGCATCAGCGACTTCCTCAGCTTCCAGCGCGAACGCCTGTCCCGCATCCTGCACATCGGGCTGCCGGCGGCCGGCGAGAACATCAGCTGGTGGGCCGCCTTCATGGTGATCACCGCGTTCACGGCCCGCATGGGCGACACCACGCTCGCGACGCAGTCGTACACGATGCAGATCGCGATGGTGATGATGCTGTGCAGCCTGTCCATCGGCCTGGCGACGGAGATCCTGATCGGCCGCCTCGTGGGCGCGGGCCGCTTCGAGGACGCCTACGCCGAGTGCATGCGCAGCCTGCGCATCGGCCTCGTGGTGACCATGGGCGTGGCCGTCACGTTCGCGATCCTCGCGCCGTACATCCTCGGCATGTTCACCAAGGACCCGGAGATCATCGCCACCGGCTCGATGCTGTTGCGCCTCGGGCTGCTGCTGGAACCTGCGCGCGCGTTCAACCTGATCGTCATCAACAGCCTGCGGGCGGCGGGCGACGCGCGGTTCCCGCTCTACGCGGGCTTGCTGTCGCAGTGGTGCATCATGGCCTTCTGCGGCTGGCTGTTCGGCACGTTCTTCGGGCTGGGCCTCGTGGGCGTGTGGTGCGCGTTCCTGATCGACGAATGGCTGCGCGGCCTCGCGATGCTGCACCGCTGGCGCAAGCGCCGGTGGCTGAAGTACGCGCTGCGCATGCGGGCCGAGGCCACGGCCGCGGCGCCGGCCGCCGCGGCGTGATCTACAGGGAGACCATGGCCGCGCGCGTGCGCGCCGCCTGGGCCTCGATCCATTCGCAGAAGCGCCGCGCGTCCTCGGACAGCTGCGCCGGCGCCGGCTTCACCAGCCAGTAGCCGAACGGCGAGGCCATGCGCCGGCCGGGGAACACCTCGACGAGTTCGCCGCGCACGGTGGCGTCGATGGTCATCGCGAGCCGCGCCATCGCCACGCCCTGGCCCGCGAGCGCGGCCTGCACCTGCTGGTGCGTGTAGTTGAAGAAGAGCCAGCGCCGCGGCTCCAGGTCGGGCTCGCCCTGCTCGGCCAGCCAGCGCTGCCAGCTGACGAACTCCTGGCTGCCGCGCGGGTTGTCCTCCTCCATCAGCGTGTGGCCTGCGAGGTCGCGCGGGTGCGTGAGCGGCGGGCCGGTGCGCTGGGCGCGTTCGAGCAGCAGCGGGCTCACCACCGGGGTCACGATCTCGTCGAACATGGGCACCGCATGCGGCGTGATCTGTTCGGGACGGCAGTAGCGCAGCGCGACGTCCACCTCGCCGCTGTCGTTGCCGTCGGGGTCGACGATGTTGTCGGTGGCGCTGACGCGGATGTCGATCTCCGGGTGGGCGTGCTGGAACTCCTCGAGCCGGGGGATCAACCACAGCGTGGCGAACGATGCGAAGGTGCTGACACTCACCACGCGGCGGCCGCGCGCCTGGCGCACCTGCCGCACCGCGCCGTCGAGGCGTTCGAGGAACGGGTCCACCGCGCGCAGCAGCATGTGGCCGGCCTGCGTGAGTTCCACCTTGCGCGTGCCGCGCAGGAACACGACCGCGCCGAGGTCGTCCTCCAGGGCCTGGATCTGCCGGCTGATGGCGGACTGGGTCAGGAACAGCTCGTCGGCCGCGGCCCGGAAACTCAGGTGCCGGGCGACGGCCTCGAATGCCCGGACGGGCCCCACGCCGAGCGGTCGGCGGCGCACGTTATTCATGAGCAGAACGAGATAATCGGGTGCGGGCAACTCATTGGACGCATCAGGGGCTCCCCTCTAAGCTTCGCTTCATTCCAGTGTAGATGGAGAAAGTCATGAGCGGACAACTGATGAGCAGGACGCAATCCCGGCGCGACGCCCTGTGGACGCTCGCCCCCGGCGAAGCGCTGCGCCTGACCGTGGGCCCCGGCCCCCGCGAGCTGCGGGTGGTGGAGGGGTGGCTGTGGTTGACGACCGAAGGCACCCGCGACCAGCCGGCCGAGGATGTGTGGCTGCTGCCCGGTGAACCGATGGAACTGCCGGCCGGCAGCGAGTGGGTGGTGGAAGCCCGTGCCGCCGGCCGATTCCAGCTGCTGGTGCCTCCGCAGCCGCGGCCTTGGAGCGCCTGGCAGGCCAAGGTGACGTGGTGGCTGCGCGGATTCCGTCCGGCGCCGCCCCGCGGGCTGCGCGCCTGAGCGCCGTTCAGGCGTCGCGCGCCACGTAGCGCCGCCAGGCGCCCTCGGGCTGCGACAGCCGGTCGGCCACCACCGACAGCACCTTCGGGTTCCATGGCAGGCCGATGTGGCTGCCGTCCACCTCGACGTTCTCGGCGTGCCGGCCGCGCTGCAGCACGCAGGCCTGCCACGACACCACACCATCGCTTCGGCTGTAGACCGACGTGGTGGGCACGCCGGGCGTGGTGCGCAGCCGGGCGGACAGCTCGGCGTCCACGGCCGGCACCTGGCCGTTCATCGCGTGGTACAGCCAGCCGACGTTGTTCTCGTGGCCCGAGCCCGCGAACGGGGTGCCGAGCGTGACCACCTGGCGCACGGCGTCCGGCACGATCTTCGCGATCTCGCGCGCGTAGATGCCGCCCAGGCTCCAGCCGACGAGGCTGGCGCGCCGGCCATGGTCGTTGGAAACCGACTCGACGTGGCGGGCGAGGCCGTCCAGCCATTCGTCGATGTGACCCGGGAGGCCCGTGTTGAAACCCAGCTCCCAGTCGTACACCGCGTAGCCCAGCCGCTCGCAGCAATCGCGGAGCGGCGCGATGGCCCGCCGGTCGGTGGCGAGGCCGGGGAAAAACACGACCGGGTGGCCGTCGCCGGGCTGAAGCCGCGACCGGTCCATCAGGTGCATGCCGGCGAACTCGAAGGCCGCGCGCAGCGGTTCCATGCCCAGCAGGCCGAGTGAAGCCGGGAAGGGCAGGAAGGCGGTGGTCATGGGGGTCTCTCCGTGATGATCGAGATCGTTCTGTCTGCATGATGCGTTGGCATCGCAACGGCTCGCAATGCCTCCGACGGATGATTCGCGGTCAGCGTTCGCCTACGTGATGCAGCGTAGGTCCCTCCAGCATGAATCCTGCCTGCTGGCCGGCGCCCGCCGATGGTGCAATCCAGATGTCGAAGGCGCCCGGTTCGGCAACCCACTGGCCGTCGGGCCCGATGAAACGCAGATCGCTGCGGTCGAGACGGAAGGTCACGGCGGCGGATGCCCCCGCGGCCAGTGGCACGCGGCGGAACGCCTTCAGTTCGCGCACCGGCCGGGTGACCGATGCCACCCGGTCGTGCACGTACAGCTGCACCGTCTCGACCGTGTCGCGCGCCCCGCGGTTCGTGATGCGCGCGGTGACGGTGAGCACGCCGTTCCACGGCAGGCGCGCGGGGCTCACCGTCGCGTCTTCGTAGACGACGTCGCCGTAGCCGAGGCCGTGGCCGAAGGGGTAGAGCGGCGTGTGGGGCGAGTCGAGGTAGCGGGTGGTGTAGAACGCCTCGGGCCGGGACGGCAGCACGGGGCGCCCGGTGGGCTTGTGCGCGTAGTGGTAAGGCACCTGTCCGGACTCGCGCGGGAAGCTGACCGGCAGGCGGCCGGTGGGGCCCGTGTCACCGAACAGCACGTCGGCCACGGCGTGGCCGGTTTCGCTGCCGAGGAACCAGGTGACGGCGATGGCCTGCGCGTCGCGCACGGCCCCCTGCAGTGCGAGTGCACGGCCGGTGCGCAGCAGCACCACCACCGGCTTGCCGGTGGCGGCCACGGCCTCGGCCAGTGCCTGCTGCGCGGGCGGCAGGCCGATGCCGGTGCGCGAGCGGGCCTCGCCCGACTGCGCCTCCGTTTCGCCGAGCGCCAGCAGCACCACGTCGGCGCGCCGCGCCGCCGCGACGGCCGGGGCGATGTCGGTGCCCGGCACCACGGCCAGGTCGGACGGCCGCGCCATCGCCGCACGCAGGCCCTCGGCCAGACCCACCGGCGGACGCGGGCCGGGGAACAGCGTCCACGGGCCGTTCAAGTCGGCGGGGCCGCCCGTGAACGGGCCGAGGAGCGCGATGCGCCGGCCGGACTTCGGCAGCGGCAGCACCCCGCCATCGTTCTTCAGCAGCACGATGGACCGGGCGGCGGCTTCGCGGGCGAGGGGGCGGTGTTCGGGCCAGTCCGTGCGCTCGGGGGCGTCGAGCCCGCGCATCGGGTCGTCGAACAGGCCCAGCCGCTGCTTGAGCCGCAGCACGCGACGCACCGCGTCGTCGAGCCGGGCCAGGGGCACCTCGCCCGAGGCCACCAGCGCGGGCAGGTGGTCGCGGTACAGCCCGCTCTGCATGCTGATGTCGGTGCCGGCGAGGAAGGAGAGGCGCGTGGCCTCGCGCGCGTCGGCGGCCACGCCGTGGGCGATGAGTTCCTCGTCGGCGGTGTAGTCGGACACGACCACGCCGGGGAACTTCCATTCACCACGCAGCACCTGGCCGAGCAGCCACGGGTTCGCGTTCGACGGCACGCCGGCGATCTCGTTGAACGACGTCATCACCGCCAGCGCGCCGGCATCGAGGCCCGCCTCGAACGGCGGCAGGTACACCTCGCGCAGCGTGCGTTCGGAGACGTCCACCGTGTTGTAGTCGAGCCCGCCCTCGGCGGCGCCGTAGGCCGCGAAGTGCTTGACGGTGGCGACCATCGCGTCGGGCCGCGACAGGTCCGCGCCCTGGAAGCCGCGCACGCGCGCGGCCGCGAAGCGGCGGCCGAGGAACACGTCCTCCCCCGCGCCTTCGACGCCGCGGCCCCAGCGGGCGTCGCGCGCGATGTCGACCATGGGCGCGAAGGTCCAGCGGAAGCCGTCGGCCGCGGCTTCGACCGCGGCGGCACGGGCGGTGCGTTCGGCGAGGTCGGGGTCCCAGCTGGCGGCCTCGGCCAGCGGCACCGGGAATGTGGTGCGGAAGCCGTGGATCACGTCGGCCGCGAACAGCAGCGGGATGCCCAGCCGCGACTCGTTCACGGCGATCCGCTGCGCCTCCCGCTTGCCCGCGAGGCCCTGGCCGTTGAAGAAGCCGGTGATGCGGCCGGCGCGCAGGTCGGCCCGTTGTTCCTCCGCGCTTTGCTGCCGTGTCTCGGGGTTGGCGATGGTGCCCGCGGCCACGGGGGCGAAGAGGCTCAGCTGCCCGACCTTCTCCTCGACGGTCATGCGGGCGAGCAGCGCGTCGACGGGGTCGACCGGTGCCGGCGCCGCGGACACGAGGGTGCACGCGAACACCGGCAACGCGAACAGCAGGCCGCGTCGCTGCATCGGGGCTCAGGCGGAACGCCGGTGTTCGGCGATGGCCTCGGCCAGCAGCCGCGCGATGTCGTCGATGGCGTACGGCTTGGCGATGGTGCGCACGGGCAGGTCGGTGGTGTCGAGCACGGCGGCGTAGCCGCTGACGAGGATCACCGGCAGGCCGGGGCGCTGGCGCTGCAATGCGTGCACGAGGTCGACGCCGCTCATGCCGCCGGGCATCACGACGTCGGACAGCACGGCGTCGATGTCCTGGCGCGACGCCGCGATGGCGAGCGCGTCGGGGCCGCTGGACGCCACGAGGATCGAGAAGCCGCAGTCTTCGAGCGCCTGCGCGGTGAGGCCGCGCACGAGGGCGTCGTCTTCCACCAGCAGCACCGTGCCGCTGCGCGTGGGCACCGGCGTGGCGAGTGGTGTGGCCGTGGCCGCCGTGGGGACGCCGCTGGACGCCGGAAGGAACAGCGTCACCGTGGTGCCGCGGCCCATCTCGCTGCGCACGGTGGCGAGGCCGCCGGTCTGCACCGCGAAGGCGTACACCTGCGCGAGGCCGAGGCCGGTGCCTTCGCCCACGGCCTTGGTGGTGAAGAACGGTTCGAACACGCGCGGCAGCAGGTCGGAGGCGATGCCGTGTCCCGAGTCGGTCACGCCCACGGCGACGTAGTCGCCGCCCCGCAGGCCGGGGATCTCGTTGTCGTTGACCCGCCGGTTGAAGGCCCGCACGGTGATGATGCCGCCGCCACGCCCCTTCATCGCGTCGCGGGCGTTCAGCACGAGGTTCAGCACGGCCAGTTCGAACTGGACGGGGTCGAGCAGCACCGGCGAGGTGTTGTCGCCGGGATCGAGTTCGACCGTGACCCCCTCCCGCACCGCGCCGCGCACCAGGTCGGCCAAGCCGTCGAACTGGCGGGCGAGGTCGACGACCTCGCGGTGGCCGGGCTGCGCCCGCCCGAAGCTCATCAGCTGGCGCGTGAGCTTCACCGCCTTGCCGATGGCGCGCTCGCACGCGCCGAGCGCCTTGGTGGCACGCGGGTCGGTGGCGAGCTTGCCGGCGAGCTGCACGCCGGAGGACATGGTCTGCAGCAGGTTGTTGAAGTCGTGCGCGATGCCGCCCGTCAGGCGCCCGAGCGCCTCGAGCTTCTGGGTGGCGAGCGCCACGCGCTGTGCGCGTTCGGCCTCGGCCACGGCGGACTTCACGCGCCGCTGCAGGTTGGCCTCGTTGTCGCGCAGTTCGCGGCTGGCGGTGGCCAGCAGCTGCTGCACGACGTCGGTCTCGGCGAGGCCGGTGGGCTTGGGCCGCACGACGTTGCCGGCGCCGAGCGCCTCCGCGTCGGACTGCAGCAGCGCGACCGGGCCCTCGATGGAGCGGCCGAGCCACACCGCCGCGAGCGCAGCCACGCCCCACATGGCCGCGGAAATCAGCAGCATGGTGCGCAGGGCTTCCAGCGCCGGGCGGCTGAGTTCGTCGCGCGGCACGCCGATCAGCACGGACCAGCCCGAGTCGGGTGCCCGGCTGAACACCGTGAACACCTTGGTGCCGTCGAGCGTGACGGTCTCGTGCACGCCGCGGGTGTCGAGCCGCAGGCGCTCGAGCATGTCGGGCGTGGCCGAGCGGCCGATCATCTTGTCGGCATCGGCGCTGCGCGCGAGCACGCGGCCCTTGGCGTCGACCAGCGTGCCGGTCCAGCCGGCGGGCAGCTGCTGCTGGTCGAAGATGCGCTGCAGCTGCGAGGCGACGCTGGCCATCGACACGTGCATGCGCACCTGGCCGTCTCGCATCACCGGGATCCACACCAGGAAACTCTGCTGGCGCGTGATCGGCGACATGTACAGGTCCGAGACCACCGGGCGGCTGTCGATGCGGCCGAGCTCGGGTGGGGCCGGGACGGGCGCCTGCGGCACCGACAGCAGCGAAAACGGGGCCCGGGTGTTGATGAGCGTGCGGCCGGACAGGTCGGTGAGCACCACCGCGTTGTCGGCGCCGGGCGACACGGCGCGCGCCTGTTCGTAGAACGCACGCAGGTCTTCCCGGTCGAGCGCGGGGGACACGGCCAGGGTCTTCAGGACGCCGGCGCGGTATGCCACCTCGCGGTCGGCCACGAGGCTGAGCGCGCGGGCCGTTTCGGACGCGGCCGACGTGAGCGACTTGCGCGCCTCGACGTGGATGGTGTACGCCGCGAAGAGCGAGATGCCGCTCGTGGGCAGCAGCACGCCGAGGGTCAGCAGCATCAGGCGGCGACGCACCGAGGGCGATCGGCTGCGGAGTGGCGCCATGGGGAAGGCGCTGTCGGTGGCCGGGGCTTGCATGGACCGATTCTAGGAGCAGGACCAAGCCGGACCGGGCTGTCGGGACACTCCGTAACAACACCGCCGGTGTGACATGCCTGTGACCTCTGTGGCGCCCAGGCTCCTGGGGCACACCCTGGCTGGGGTGCGTCACAGCTGGTGGCGGTGCGGTCCGGTCCCTACGCTGCGGGGCATTCCAGTTCCGAAGGGTTCCCCATGTCGGCCGTCCAGAACAGTTCCAACCCGCCATCGCGCACGCCCGGTTCACCCGACGGGTGGGACGTGGTGCATGGCGTGCTCGACGTGGCCGGGTTCGTGCCGGGCCTCGGCGCGGTGCCCGACCTCCTCAACGCCGGGCTCTACGCCGTCCGGGGCGACCTCGGCAACGCGGCGCTGTCGGCCGCCGCGGCGGTGCCGCTGTTCGGCGACGCCGCGAAGGGCACGGCCATGGCGGTCAAGGCGGGCAGGGGCCTCGCGGCCGATGCCGGCGAGGCGGCCGTCAAGCGGGCCGTGCGCGAGGGCGGCGACGACGGGCTCGGGCGCGCGCTGGGCACGGGGCAGCCGTACGAGGCCCTGGTGCGCGGCGAGAAGGTGACGCTCGACGGCGTGACGATGCGGTCCGTCGAGTACGTCAAGCGGGCCCGCGACGAAGCGGCCGAGCTGCGCAAGGCCTTCGACGGCGGCGGGCGCAAGGACTTCCTCGTGTCGCTGGCCTCCGACCCCAGGAAGGCGGCGGCCCTGCGCGAGGCGGGTTTCTCGCCGGCCGAGATCGAGCGCATCGCGTCCGGCCGTGTGCCGCAGGGCTGGCAGGTGCACCACAAGCTGCCGCTCGACGACGGCGGCACGAACGACTTCGGCAACCTCGTGCTCATCAAGAACGACCCGTACCACATCGCCGTCACCAACACGCAGCGCACGCTGACCGGGCACCTCGAGCCGGGCGGTGCGGCACGCGTCGAGTGGCCGATGATCCCCGGCTTCGTTTACCCTGCGAAACCCGGAGTCACCGCGCCATGACCGCCACCACGATGTACGACAACGTCCTCTCGAAGATCCACGAGGAACAGCGCGAGGCCGGCGAAGCCGTGTTCGCGGGCGCGTCCGACGCGCGGCTGGCCGACCTCGTCGAGGAGGCGCGCGCCACGTTCGGCGCCCCGCTGCCGGACGACTACCTCGACTTCCTCCGCGAGGCCGACGGCCTCGACTTCAACGGCCTCGTGATCTACGACTCGCATTCGTCGCCCGAGGCGCGCACGGGGCATTTCTGGCAGGGCTTCGTGGCTGCCAACCTCGCCTGGCGCGAGGACGCGGCCAACCGCCGTTGCCTCGTCTTCGGGGACACCGACACCGACCTGCTGCTCCAGGACCTGGCCTCCGGCGAGTTCCGCCGCGTCGACCGGGTCGGGCGCGACCTGCAGGAGGTGTTTCCGTCGCTGCGCGCGATGTTCGAGCAGGTGCTGGCCGAACGCGCGGCCTGACCTTCGGCAGGCATCCGGGGCACAATCGCCCCGTCATGAAAGTTGTCGGATCGAAGTGGTGGGTGCTGGCCGGTCTCGGGCTGGCGGTGTGCGTGGTCCTGGTGTTCCAGGTGGCGGTGCGCCAGATGCGCGTGGGGGTCGAGCAGGCCCTCGGGCCGCGTGCGTCCGTGGGGTCGCTGGGGGTCGGGTGGTCCGGGGTCGTGATCACCGACCTGCGGGTGCGCGCCGAGCGGCCGCGCTGGCCCGCCGAGGACGAACTGCGCGCGGCGCGGGTCGTCGTGGTGCCCGAGTTGTCGAGCGTGTTCCGCGATGCCTGGCGCGTGCGCCTCGTGCGCGTGGAGGGCGCCTACGTGTCGCTGCTGCGCAAGCGCGACGGCGGGCTGCAGGTGGTGCCGGGCCTCGTGCGCACCGAGGCCAAGCCGGAGCAGACCGGCCGCCCCGTGAACATCGGCCGCATCGAACTGGTCGACGCCGCCGTCGAGTTCTTCGACGCCACCGTGCGCCAGCCGCCTCACCGCATGCGCTTCGAGCGGCTCAACGCGGAACTCGAGGACCTCGCGTTGCCGGGCCTCGACCAGCCGGTGCAGGTGGCCCTGTCGGCCGTCTTCAAGGGGCCGAAGCGGGATGGCGACATCACCCTGAACGGCCACGTCGTCCCGGCGTCGCGCGACGGTGAACTGAACGCGCGGCTCACCGGCGTGGACCTGATCGCGCTCGAGCCGTACCTGCTCAAGGTGCACGAAGCCGGCGTCAAGCGCGGCACGCTCGACCTGACGCTCGATGCGAAGGTGGCCCACCACCGGCTCCACGCGCCGGGCGTCGTCACGCTCAAGGACCTGGAGCTCGGCACGGGCAGCGGCGTGTTCGGCACCTTCGCCGGGGTGCCGCGCCAGGCCGTGCTCGCGAGCCTCGACCGCAACGGCCGCATCGAGCTGAAGTTCACGCTCGAGGGCCGGCTCGACGATCCGAAGTTCTCGGTCAACGAGGCGTTGTCGCTGCGCATCGCCGCCGGCCTCGCCGAATCGCTCGGCGTGAGCCTGGGCGGCGTCGTCGAGGGTGTGGGCGGGGTCATCAAGGGCCTGTTCGGGCACTGACTACGACTTGCGCACCCCCTTGGGCGGCGCCTTCACCGCGGCCGGCAGTGCGCCGCGGATCGACGAGGCGGCCTGGTCGAGTGCCTCCTTCGAAGTCTTGTCGCCGGTGTTGATGTCGTACAGCGCCGTGCTGAAGTGTTTCCAGAACAGCGTCATCTCCGGGTTGTTCGGCATGGGGCGGCCGTTGTAGATGGTGTCCATCGACGTGCGGATCTTCTCGTCGCTGTACATCGTCCAGAACATCGCCTTCGACGCCGGCACGCCGATCGGCTTGTCGGCGTTCATCGCGGCCAGGCCCTCGCGCTTGAGCAGGTGGTTCTTCAGGAAGTCGTTGGCCGCGGCCTTGTTGGGCGAGTTGTGCGTGATCATCGCGCCCAGCACGCCCACGAACGGCTTCGGCGCCTTGCCGGCGACGGTGGGCAGCATCGCGACGCCGTAGTTGATCTTCGCCTTCGAGAGCGACTCCCAGGCCCACGGGCCGGTGATCCACATCGCCTGCTTGCCGCTCTTCATGCCCTCTTCGGCTTCCTGGTACGTCATGCCGCCCTCGGGGATGGCGCCGCCCTTGATGAGCTGCTGCAGCATGGTGCCGCCGGCCACCGCGCCGGGGTGGGCGATGCCGGTGTCGGTGGCGTCGTACGAGCCGTCGATCTTGCGCTGGAAGACGTAGCCGCCGCCGGCCGAGAGCATCGGCCACGTGAAGTACGGGCTCGCGGTCTCCCAGCCGATCGCGCGCTGGCCCTTGACCTTCAGCTTGTTGTGGAGGGGGACGATCTCCTCGAAACTCTTCGGCGGGTTGGGCACGAGGTCCTTGTTGTAGATCAGGGCCACCGATTCCACGGCGATGGGGTAGGCCCACACCTGGCCACCGAGCGTGAAGGCGTCCCACGCGATCTGCACCACGTCGCGGCGGAACTCGGTTCCGGGCACCACGGGTTCCAGCCAGCCGGCCTTGACCCAGCCGCCCAGGCGGTCGTGCGGCCAGATCCAGATGTCCGGACCCTTGCCGGCCTTCATCGCGGTCTCGAAGCCCGCGGGGGCGTCGGTCGAGTGCGATTCGTTGTCGCCCGGCGCCTTCGGCCCCGAGATGTCCTCGAACCGGCCCGTGCTGCCGTTGAACGGCATCACGCGCACCTTGGTGCCGGTCTTGCGGGTGTATTCCTCCGCGACCTTCTGCAGTCCCTTGTAGCCCTTGTCGTTGTTGATCCAGATCGTCAACACGCCGGGGTCTGCCGCCTGCGCGCCGCCGGCGGCCAGCAGCAGACCCAGGAGCGTGGACGCCGCGGTGCGGCGGGTGAGGGGAAGGTACTTCATGGTTTTCTCTCCGAGGATGAAAAAAAGCCCCACCCGGTGCTGGGCGGGGCTCGCGAGTCGTCGGCTGTGTCGCCGCTCGATCAGTTCTTGACGACGTAGACCAGCGCGGTGCGGGGCGGCACCGTGAAGGTCCCCGTGCCGGTGACCACCGCCGCGGCCGTGGCCGGACGGCGGTCGGTGCCGGTGGCGTGCACCGGGTGCAGCTCGTAGGCCTTGCCCGCTTCCGCCGGGATCGTCAGGGTCTGCGCGACCTTGTCGACGTTGACGAAGTACAGGACGTCCTTGAAGTTCGCGCCGGCGTAGCCGGTGCCGTCGAGGTGGCCGACCAGCACGGTCGGGACCTGCGTCGCGCCGGTGTTGCGGAACGACAGCCGGGCCTTGACCTCGTCGGCGGTGCGCAGGCGGAAGAGCGAGGAGCTCTTGCGGATCTGCAGCAGGTCACGGAACATGCCGCTGGCCGTTTCGATCTCGGGCTTGCCCGGCTTCATGTTCGCCAGGTTCGCCGCGGCCAGCACTTCCTTCGCCAGGTCCTCGCTGCCGGTGACGGGCAGGCCCACGCCGAAGTTGTTCGACGCGTAGGTCCAGTCGAGGCGGTTGAACCAGTCGCCCGAGTTGAAGCTGTTGCTGTCCATCGACTTCGAGCGCAGCACGTCGGCACCGGCGTGGAAGTACGCGATGCCCTGGCTGAAGCTGTTGATGGCGACGGCCAGGTTCTGCGCGCGCACCCGGTCGTCGAGCGACGCGGTCTTCGGCATCTTCGCGGCGAGGGCGTCCCAGAACGTGCGGTTGTCGTGGTTCTCGTAGTAGTTCACCACTTCACCCGGCTGGCTCACGTAACCGGCCGGGCTGCCGCCGTAGCTGATCTGCTCGCCCGTCTTCGTGCTGCCGTCGGCCACCTGGAACGAGAACGAGCGCAGCGAGCCGGCGAGGCCCACGCGGATCATGTCGGCGGCTTCCGTGAGGTCACCGACGGTCTGGCCGCTGGCCGATTCGTTCTGGTCGTAGAACAGGCCGCTGACGTAGCCCTGGCGCTTGAAGTCGTTGCCGTCGTCGCAGCAGCCGCCGCCGCGGATGCGGTCGCGGGCACGGTCGCTGAAGGTGGCGATGCCGCTGCCGTTCAGCGAAAGCTGCGAGGCTTGCACGAAGCGCTGGCCGTTCTCGACTTCACCGAAGTTCCAGCCTTCGCCGATCAGGAACACGCTGCGGCCGGCGGCGGTGTCGACGTCGGTCTTGAGCTTCTCCATCACGCTGCGCGGCTGGTGCCCCATCAGGTCGAAGCGGAAGGAGTCGATCTTGTACTGGGTGGCCCAGGTCTTGACCGAGTCGATCATCAGCTTGCCCATCATCGCGTTTTCGGTCGCGGTGTTGCTGCAGCAGGTCGACGTGGTGACGTTGCCGTCGTTGTCCAGGCGGTGGTAGTAGCCCGGGACGATGCGGTCGAGCACCGACTTCTCGTTCTGGCCGTGCTGGAACGTGTGGTTGTAGACCACGTCCATGCCCACGCGCAGGCCGGCGGCATGCAGCGCGGTGACCATCTGGCGGAACTCGACGATGCGCGTGGCGCCGTCGGCCGAATTGCTCGCGTAGCTGCCTTCGGGGGCGGTGTAGTGGTACGGGTCGTAGCCCCAGTTGAAGCAGTCCCCGTCGGCGACACCCTCGGCCTTGATGGCGTCGCGCGGTCCGGCGGAGTCGCTGGCGCCGGCGGTGATCGCCGGCGTCTTGCAGGCGCCGCCCTCGGGCACGCTGCCGATGTCGTACACGGGCAGCAGGTGCACGTCGGTGAGGCCCGCGGTGGCCAGCGCCTTCAGGTGCTTCATGCCGTTCGACGCGGTTTCGGTGAACGCGCCGTACTTGCCGCGCTTGGCCTCGGGCACCGTGGTGTCGCTGATCGAGAAGTCGCGGACGTGCAGTTCGTAGATCGACATGTCCTCCTGCGAGGCGAGCGTCGGCGCCGGGGTGGTGTCCCAGCCGGCGGGCTTGAGCGCGGCGTTCGAGAGGTCGGCGATGTACGAACGCGTCGAGTCGGTGGTCAGGCTGACCGAGTACGGGTCGGTGACGCGGTTGCGCACGAGGCCCGTGCCGCGGGCGTAGACGTCGACGAGGTACGTGAAGTACTTGCCCGTCATGTCGCCGCCGAGGCCGCCGCTCCAGACGCCGGTGGCGGCGTCGCGGGTCAGGTCCTTCACGACGGTGGCGTTCGCGGTGCCGCTGTCGTACACGCACGCGCGCACCTTGCTCGCGGTCGGCGCCCAGACCTTGAGCGTCGTGACACCGCCGGCGGTCGTGGCGCCGAGGTCGTTCACGGTCGCGGCACTGGCGTACTGGTCGTCGAGCGCGCCGGCGATCTGCAGCTGGGTGGCGTTGAGGGTCTTGCCGTCGGCGCCTTCCTCCACCAGCACGATCTGGCCGGTGTGGAGGTCGGGCAGCTTGGCGAGGTCGGCGTCGGCGACGGACAGCACGGGGCCGGCGGCCACGTACTTGAAGCGTTCGGCCGTGGCGGGAGGCACGGTGCCGCCCACGGTGAGCGCGAGCGAGCCGTCCGCACCCCCGATCGCCACGCCCTTCGAGGCGACGATGGTGCCCTTCTTCGAGTGGTACAGCTTGAACCTCGAGGTGCCGGAAGCGCCCGGCCACTGGATCAGCTGGCGGTTCAGCCACACGCCGTTCGCGACCGTGAGGTTGAGCTGGGTCAGCGCGGCCACGCTGTTGTAGATCTTGGCGTCACCCTGGAGCAGCCACACGTCGCCGACCTGGTTGGCCACGGTCAGCACCTCGTAGGGGACGGAGATGTCGGAGGCGCGGCCGTCCTTGTCGTTGTTGTCCGGGTTGCCGGCGCCGCCCATGCCGTGGAGGACGAACTTGAAGTCCTTGCGGTTCGCGTCGTCCTTCGGGTTCAGCACCGGCACCTCGAAGACGATCTCCTCGGCGGTGGCCGCGTAGCCCGGGAAGGCGGTGAAGGGCACCGGCGCGTTCCAGTTGTTGATGACCACGCCGGCGGGCAGGCGCGAGGTGTCGAGGCCACCGCCGTCCCACAGGTGCAGGCCCCAGCCGGCGTAGTTGCCGTCGGTGCGGCGGTAGTGGATGCGCAGCGTCTTGAGGTCCTGGACCACCGGGACCGGACTGGTGGCGATGCGGGCGCTGAGCAGCGCGCTGGCGGTGCCGCTGTTGCAGAGGGCCAGGTCGGGGTCGGCCACCGGCGGAGGGGTGGCGTCGTCGCCGCCGCAGGCCGCGACCAGCGCGGCCAGGGACACGACGGTCAGGGTCGCGTGGCGTCGCCAGGCGCGGGAGGGGTTCTTGTTCATTCGTCATCCTCGGGTCGTTCTTCGGAGCAAGCCTTGTGGGCCCGGTGCTGCCGGATCGAGGAAAACGAAGAGCGGCCTGCGTGGGGAACGCAGGCATGTTCTTTACCGATCCAGCGTTGCGGATTCTGAATCGGTAAAGTTTTGGGTCAAGGCCCCTGGCGCGGGGACTTTCCCTGAGACGCGCCCTCCCGGGCGCGCCATCCGGCACTTAGTGCACGATCTTGCCGTCGGCGCCGAACATGGCGAAGTCGACGTACTGCGAACCGGTGCGGTTCTTCTGCGTGAAGTCGAGCACGTAGCCGCCCACGTCCACCGATCGGGCCGTCGTGATGGCCGAGGTCACGCTGGAGGCGGAAGGGCTCGGCAGGCCTTCGAGCGTCTTGACCAGCGCCTTCGCGGCGATGAAGCCTTCGATCGAGCGGGCCGACAGGTTCGGGTCCTTCGAGGCCTGGCGCAGTGCGAGGTATTCGCGCACCACGGGGCGGTTGGTGTCCTGCGCGAGCGGCAGCACCACCGAGAACGCGTAGCCGCGCGCGCCCTTCGGGCCCAGGGCCTTCAGCAGTGCCTCGGTGTCGATGATCGACATGCCGTACAGCGTCGCGGTGCCGCCGGCCATGCCGTACTTCTTGACGAACTCCACGGCAGCCGCGGTCGTCGCGCCGAGCAGCACCACCTGGGGCTGGGCCTTGAGCATGTCGGCCACCGCGCCTTCGACGGCGGTGGTGTTGCGCGGGTACGCGGCCTTCGCGGTCAGCGTCACGCCGGTCTTGCGCGAGGCCGCCTCGGCGCCCCGCAGCACGTCCTGGCCGAGGCCGTCGTCCTGGTAGACCAGGCCCACGTTCTTGATGCCGAGCTGGTTGAGCTGCGTGAATAGGCGGGCCACTTCATCGTGGTAGCTGGCCTTCACGACGTGCATGCCGTCGGCCTGCGCCACCGAGGCGGCGCCCGAGACGGCGCCCACCATCGTGACCTTGCGCTGCTGCAGCACGCCGTCCTTGGCCAGGGCTTCCAGGTTGGTGGTGCCGACGGTGCCGAGCATGGCCACGGGCGATTCGCCGGCGATCAGCTCCTTCGTGAGGCGCACGGTCTCGACGGGGTTCTGCGCGTCGTCGCGCGTGACGAGGGTGACCGGACGGCCGCGCACGCCGCCCTTGGCGTTGATGGCGTCGAAGTACAGCTTGGCGCCGGCGTTGATCGCGCGGCCGGTGACCCCTTGCGGGCCGCTCATCGGCGCGACCTGGCCGATGACGATCGGTTCACCGGCGGCCCAGGCGGGCAGGGTGGCGGCGAGGCAGGCGCCGAGGATCGCGCGGCGCAACAGCGAAGGGAGACGAACGGGGGTGAACATCGGAGCTCCAGACAGCAAGGGACACGCGACAGGCGTGGACGGCCGGCATGGTAGCGTTAAATCCGGGTTAACCCTAGTGGTTATTGCGTACTGTCCCAGAGACTTGCGACGTGGTGCACGAATGTTGCTATTCCAGGCGCTCGAACCATCCGTCCGGCACGGACCCATGGAGGCAGTCAGGCTTCCATCTTCCGAACATTCCACTACGGACGCGGTGGCAGTATGGTTGTGGACACTTCCGTCCGAGGACTTTGCGATGACTCCCGAACCCTCCACCCCTCTCTCGTTCGTCAGTGACTCCCCCGAAAGCCCGTGGGCCACGTACCTGTCCCAGGTCGACCGGGTCGTGCCGTACCTGGGCCCGTACGCCAAGTGGGCCGAGACGCTGAAACGGCCGAAGCGGGCCCTGATCGTCGACGTGCCGATCGAGATGGACGACGGCACCGTGCGCCACTTCGAGGGCTACCGCGTGCAGCACAACCTCTCGCGCGGCCCCGGCAAGGGCGGTGTCCGCTATCACCCCGACGTGACGCTCGAGGAGGTGATGGCGCTGTCGGCCTGGATGACCGTCAAGACGGCCGCGGTGGGCCTGCCGTTCGGCGGGGCCAAGGGCGGCATCCGCCTCGACCCGAAGGAGCTGTCCATCAAGGAGCTGGAGCGGGTCACGCGCCGCTACACCAGCGAGATCGGCATCATCATCGGCCCGCAGCGGGACATCCCGGCGCCCGACGTGAACACCAACGGCCAGATCATGGCGTGGATGATGGACACGTACTCGATGAACGTCGGCGGCACGGCCACCGGCGTCGTCACCGGCAAGCCGATCCACCTGGGCGGTTCGCTCGGCCGCGTGAAGGCCACCGGCCGCGGCGTGTTCGTCACCGGCCGCGAGGCGGCCCGCCGCCTGGGCCTGAACCTGCAGGGCGCACGGATTGCCGTCCAGGGGATGGGCAACGTGGGCGGAACGGCGGCCGAACTGTTCGTGCAGGCCGGCGGCAAGCTGGTCGCGATGCAGGACCACACCGGCACGGTCGTCAACCCCGCCGGCTTCGACGCGAAGGCGGTGCTCGAGCATGTGAAGCGCGCGGGCGGTGTCGCCGACGTCGCCGGTGGCGAGAAGGTCGACAACGAGGCCTTCTGGGACACCGACTGCGACATCCTGATCCCCGCCGCCCTGGAAGGCCAGATCACCCCGGCCCGGGCGAAGCGGCTCAAGGCGAAGCTGGTGCTGGAAGGCGCCAACGGCCCGACGCTGCCGGAGGCCGATGACGTGATGCACGAGCGCGGCATCCTCGTCGTGCCCGACGTGATCTGCAACGCCGGCGGCGTGACGGTCAGCTACTTCGAATGGGTGCAGGACTTCAGCAGCTTCTTCTGGACCGAGGACGAGATCAACGTCCGGCTCGACAAGATCATGGTCGACGCGCTGAACCACATCTGGGAGACGGCGGACCGGCACAAGATCACCCTGCGGACGGGGACCTTTGCGGTGGCGTGCGAACGCATCCTCATCGCGCGCCAGGAACGCGGCCTGTATCCGTGACCTGCGGTCATCCCGGCGATCGCCGGGGCGACAGGGCAGGTGAACCGTGCGGAAATGCTGAATTAGGGGTTAACCCTTAAATCAGTGCTTGCAAAACGTCAGGGTAAACCCTAGATTTGGGGTGTCGGCACCTGTTGTGCCGTTTTGGAGACCCTGATGACCACCGCCGCCCGTTTCCTGACCTCCCTGCTCCGCGCTCGGGGCGTTCCTTCGGACGTGGCCCGCACCGCACGCATGATGCGCGAGGCCAACCGCCTCGAAGCCTCGTCCCCGGCCGCCGCCGCTGCGCTGCGCGCCGCCGCCCGCGAAGTCGTCCTGGCCTGACCCAGGCCGAGCGGCCCGCACGGGCCGCCGGTCGGCCGTCCCGGTCGATCGCCGGGAATCCGTGTCCGCGGCATGCCGCGGGTCCGGAAACGAAAACGCCCGGCAGGTGCCGGGCGTGATCGTGAACAAGCCAGAGGGCAAGCGGCCGTGAGGCCGCCGCCGCTCAGTACTCCCAGAAGATGCGCTGCAGGTCGGCGCTCGAGACCCCCTTGGCCAGCGCCACCGCGGCCAGGAGCTTGGCTTTCTGCGGGTTCAGGTCGTGGGCCACGACCCAGTCGTACTTGTCGTCGGGCTGTTCCGAGTTGCGGATGACGAAGCCGTCGGCGATGCGCGACGAGCGCACGACCTGGATGCCGGCCGCACGCGCCTGCTTCAGCCCCTCGACACCGTAGTCGGGCACCGAGCCGTTGCCGGTGCCGGCGTGCACGATGGCCTTCACGCCCGACTTGATCGCGGTCTGCACGAAGGCCGTGCCCATGCTGCCGGAGCCATAGACGATGGCGACCTCGGGCAGCGTGGTGATGCTGTCGATGTCGAACTCCGACGTGGTGGTCTGGCGCTTGACCGGCGCGCGGAACCAGTAGGCGCGGCGCTCGACCATCATGCCGAGCGGACCCCACTGGCTGCCGAACGCGTTGGTCTTGATGTTCACGCGCTTCGCGGCGTCACGGCCCGAGAGGATGTCGTCGTTCATCATCACGAGCACGCCCTTGCCGCGTGCCGTGGGCGTGCCGGCGAGCACCACCGCGTCGTACAGGTTCAGCGCGCCGTCGGCCGACAGCGCGGTGCCCGGGCGCATGGAGCCCACCAGCACGATGGGCTTCTCGGTGCGGATCACGAGGTTCAGGAAGAACGACGTCTCCTCGAGCGTGTCCGTGCCGTGCGTGATGACCACGCCGTCGACGGCCGGGTCCTTCACGAGGGCCGAGACCTGCTTGCCGAGCGCCACGAGGCGTTCGTTCGTGAAGCTCTCGGAAGCGATCTGGAAGGCCTGCACGCCCTTCACGTCGGCCACGTCGGCGAGTTCGGGCAGGCCGGCGATCAGCTTGTCGACCGGGACCTTGGCGGCCTGGTAGGTGGCGCTGTTCGCCGACGAGGCACCGGCGCCGGCGATGGTGCCGCCGGTGGCGACCACGACCACGGACGGCTTCTTGGTGGGGGCCGCCGTGGTGGCGGTCTGGGCACACGCGGTGAATGGCGCGAGGACGGCGACCGCCAGAAGGGCGGTCACGGAACGGCGCAGCGAGGGCAGCATCGGATTCATGTCGGGAAGCTCCATGACAAGGGACAGGAAGTGTGCGCCGGATGCAACTGCCATGCCATTGATTTCGGGGGAGCCCCCGCCGCCGTCTTCAGCGCCCTTGACGCCGCTGCTGCCACGCGAGCAATTCGCCCACGATGCCCCGGCGGAACGCGATCACGCACACCACGAAGATCGCGCCGATGATCACGGTGATCCACGAACCCACCCGGTCGGCCAGGAAGTTCTGCAGGCCGATGATGGTGAACGCGCCGATCACCGGGCCGGCGAACGTGCCCATGCCGCCCAGCAGCGTCATCAGCACCACCTCGCCCGACAGCGACCAGTGCACGTCGGACAGCGTGGCGAACCCGAGCACCAGCGTCTTGAGGGACCCGGCGAGGCCGGCGATGGCGGTGGACAGCACGAAGGCGAGCAGCTTGTAGCGGTCGACGTCGTAGCCCAGCGAGACGGCACGCGGCTCGTTCTCGCGGATGGCCTTGAGCACCTGGCCGTACGGCGAATGCACGATGCGCACGATGGCGAGGAACACGGCGGCGAACACGGCCAGCACGACGAAGTACATGGTCAGGTCGTTCGACAGCGGGATGAAGCCGAAGAGCTTGCCGCGGGGCACGCCCTGCAGGCCGTCCTCGCCGCCGGTGAACGGTGCCTGCAAGCACACGAAGTACACCATCTGCGCCATCGCGAGCGTGATCATCGCGAAGTAGATGCCCTGGCGGCGGATGGCGATGAGGCCCACGACGAGCCCGAGGCCCGCGCCCACCGCGAGGCCGGCCAGCAGGCCGAGTTCCGGCGGCCAGCCGGCGGAGCGCACGAGCCAGCCGGTGGCGTAGGCCGCCGCGCCCATGAAGGCGGCGTGGCCGAACGACAGCAGGCCGGTGTAGCCGAGCAGCAGGTTGAACGCGCACGCGAAGATCGCGAAACACAGCGCCTTCATCATGAAGACGGGGTAGAGCCCGATGAACGGCGCCGCGAGCAGCACGACGAACACGGCGGCCCAGAGGCGCGGACCGGTGAGGAGCGAGAGGCTGGATTTCATGGCGGGCACCGGGGTGGAAGCGTTGGATGTCACGGCGGAGCTCAAGTCACTTCTCCTTGCCGAACAGGCCCGCCGGGCGGATCACCAGCACGATGGCCATGATCACGAACACGACGATGCTCGATGCTTCAGGATAGAACACCTTGGTGAGGCCCTCCACCACGCCGAGCACGACGCCGGTCAGGATGGACCCGAGGATGGAGCCCATGCCGCCGATCACCACCACCGCGAACACGATGATGATGAGGTTCGAGCCCATCAGCGGGGTGATCTGGATCACCGGGGCGGCCAGCACGCCGGCCAGCGCCGCGAGGGCCGCGCCACCCGCGTAGGTGAGCGTGACCATCACCGGCACGTTGATGCCGAAGGCCTGCACGAGCGACGGGTTCTCGGTGCCGGCGCGCAGCGTGGCGCCGAGGCTCGTCTTCTCCAGCAGGAACCAGGTGCCGAGGCAGACGGTGAGCGACGCCACCACGACCCAGGCGCGGTAGTTCGGCAGCACCATGAAGCCGAGGTCGGTGGCGCCCTGCAGCAGCTCGGGCACCGAATACTGCTGGCCGGACACGCCGAACTGCTCGCGGAACACACCTTCGGCGATGAGCGCGAGGCCGAACGTGAGCAGCAGGCCGTAGAGCGGGTCGAGCTTGTAGAGGTGGCGCAGCAGCGTCTTCTCGATCAGCACGCCGAGCGCGCCCACCACCAGCGGTGACAGCACGAGCGCCACCCAGTAGTTCAGCCCGAACTTCTCGAGGCTGAGCCAGGCCACGTACGCGCCGATCATGTACAGCGCGCCGTGCGCGAAGTTCACGATGCCGAGCAGGCCGAAGATGACGGCCAGGCCCAGGCTCAGCATCGCGTAGAACGAGCCGTTGACCAGGCCGAGCAGCAGCTGGCCCAGGAAGGCCTGCACGGGGATGCCGAAAATTTCGTCCATGGGAATCCAGGAAATCGGGCTGGCCGGGCGCCCGCGGAGCGGTGCGCCCGGAGGATCAGTGGGTTACTTCCAGAGCTCGCACTTCGACTCGGCCTTGGTGGTCCACGCGGCGTCGCCCTTGATGGTCTCGACGACGTTGTAGTAGTCCCACGGCTCCTTCGACTGGTCGGGCGACTTGACCTGCATCAGGTACATGTCGTGCACGAGGCGGCCGTCGGCGCGGATGGTGCCGTTCTTGGTGAACACGTCGCTGACCGGCGTCTTGCGCATCTGCGCGAGGACCTTGTCGCCGTCGTCGGTGCCGGCGGCCTTGACCGCCTTCAGGTAGTTCAGCGCGGCCGAGTAGTCCGCGGCCTGCAGCGACGAGGGCATGCGCTTGAACTTCTCGAAGAACTTGCGGCTCCAGGCGCGCGTTTCGGCGTTCTGGTTCCAGTACCAGCTGTCGGTGATGTACATGCCCTGGGTGTTCTTCAGGCCGAGCGAGTGCACGTCGTTGATGAACACCAGCAGGCCGGCGAGTTTCATCTTCTTCGTGATGCCGAACTCGTTGGCGGCCTTCACCGCGTTGATGGTGTCGCCGCCGGCGTTCGCGAGGCCGAGGATGTCGGCCTTGCTCGACTGGGCCTGGAGCAGGAACGACGAGAAGTCGCTGGCCGACAGCGGGTGGCGCACGGCGCCGGCCACGGTGCCGCCGGAGGCCTTCACGACGTTGGCGGTGTCGTTCTGCAGTGCGTGGCCGAAGGCGTAGTCGGCCGTCAGGAAGTACCAGCTCTTGCCACCGGCCTTCACCACCGCGCTGCCGGTGCCCTTGGCGAGCGCGACGGTGTCGTAGGCCCAGTGCACGGTGTACGGCGTGCAGCGCTCGTTGGTCAGCGCGGAGCCGCCGGCGCCGATCACGAGGAAGGGCTTCTTCTTCTCGGCCGCGACACCGGCCATGGCCAGCGCGGCGCCCGAGTTGGTGCCGCCGATCAGCATGTCGAGGCCTTGCTGGTCGAACCATTCACGGGCCTTGGAGGCGGCCACGTCCGGCTTGTTCTGGTGGTCGGCGAAGAGCACCTCGATCTTCTTGCCGTTGATGTTGCCGCCGGCGTCGGCCACGGCCATGCGCACGGCTTCGACCCCGGCCGGGCCGTCGATGTCGGAGTAGAGGCCCGACATGTCGGTGATCATGCCGATGCGGATCACGTCGCCGGAGATCTGGGCCTGGGCGGCGCCGCCGGCCAGCGTGGCGGCCCCGGCGAACAGGCAGGCCGAGGCGATGCGGGTCATCTTGTTGAACGTCATCTGGAGTTCTCCTGTTGGATGAGCAGAGCGGTGGGTGGGCTTAGACGCCCAGGTATTCGTGGAGGCTGTCGAGCTTCGACGGCAGTTCGGCCTGCGTGAAGGCCTGCTGGATGCGGCCGTGTTCCATCACGAGGAAGCGGTCGGCGAGCGGCGCGGCGAAGCGGAAGTTCTGCTCGACCATCAGGATCGTGTACCCCTTCTTGCGCAGCGTGGTGATCATCTGGGCGAGCTTCTGCACGATGACCGGGGCGAGGCCCTCGGAGATCTCGTCGAGCAGCAGCAGCCGCGCGCCGGTGCGCAGGATGCGGGCGACGGCCAGCATCTGCTGCTCGCCGCCGGACAGCCGCGTGCCCTGGCTGTGCGCGCGCTCCTTCAGGTTCGGGAACATCTCGTAGATCTCGGAGATGGCCATGCCGCCCTGTGCGAGCGCGGGCGGCAGCATGAGGTTCTCCTCGGCCGACAGGCTCGAGAAGATGCCGCGTTCCTCCGGGCAGTAACCCAGGCCGAGGCGGGCGATGCGGTGTGGCGGCAGCGAGATGGTCTCGGTGCCGCGCACCTTGATGGAGCCCTTGCGGCTGCCGATCAGGCCCATGATGGCGCGCATGGTGCTGGTGCGCCCGGCGCCGTTGCGGCCGAGCAGCGTGACGACCTCGCCCTCGTTCACGTCGAGGTCGACGCCGTGCAGCACGTGCGATTCGCCGTACCAGCCCTGGAGGTTGCGGATTTCGAGGAAGGGAGTTGCCATGGTGATCGGAGCTCTTTTCCTGTGACTTTCAGTGGCCTTGCAGCTGGGCGTCGGCGCTGCCCATGTACGCTTCCATCACGGCCGGGTTCTTCGAGACCTCGGCGTACGGTCCCTCGGCGAGGGTGGCCCCGCGCTGCAGCACCGTGATGGTGTCGGCGATGCTCGAGACCACGCTCATGTTGTGCTCGACCATCAGGATGGTGCGGTTGGCCGACACCTTCTTGATCAGCTGGCGGATGCGGTCCACGTCTTCCAGGCCCATGCCCTGGGTGGGTTCGTCGAGCAGCATCAGCTCGGGGTCCATCGCGAGCGTGGTGGCGATCTCCAGCGCGCGCTTGCGGCCGTAGCTCAGCTCGACCGTGGGCAGCGCGGCGTAGGCTTCGAGATCGACCGAACGCAGCAACTCGAGGGCGCGGGCGTTCAGCGGTTCGAGGCTCGACTCGGCGCGCCAGAAGTGGAACGAGGTGCCGAGCTTGCGCTGCAGCGCGACGCGCACGTTCTCGAGCACGGTGAGGTGCGGGAACACGGCCGAGATCTGGAACGAACGGATGACGCCGCGGCGCGCGATGCGGGCCGGCGACTCGTTCGTGATGTCGCTGCCGTTGAAGAGGATCTGGCCCCGCGTGGGGATCAGGAACTTCGTGAGCAGGTTGAAGCAGGTGGTCTTGCCGGCGCCGTTCGGTCCGATCAGCGCGTGGATGTGACCGCGCTGGACCTTGAGGTCGACCTGGTTGACCGCGACGAAGCCCTTGAACTCCTTCGTGAGGCCCCGGGTTTCGAGAATGGTGTCCATCGGATCTTTCCTGGCTTCGAGGTGGCTGGGCGCAGGCCGCGCCCACGGTGGAACAAACGATGGTGGCCCGACGTGTCGAGGACAGCGGACGCAGCGAAGAATACGAACGAGGTTGTGCCCCAGCAATGCGCAAAATTACCTTAGGGTGTTCCCTGGACCCATCCCTCACCCGCCGGCCGGGTCGGCCGGCGGGTCGTCAGCGCCGTGTCAGCGAGACGGGTTCGGTTTCACTTCAATTCGCGCTCAGTTGGGAATGACGATCGCACCGGCCGCCGTGGTGATCGTGTCGCCCGCCGCGGGCGTGGCCGCGATGTCGGGCACGTTCGCCGCGGTGATGGCGGGCGCCGCGCCCGGCGTGCCGCCACGCGGCACGGTGCGCACCACCTGGCTCGGGGGCAGGGCGGTCTGCTGCTTCATGTGGGCCCACATCAGGTCGAGCGCCTTGTTCATGTAGTGGTGCACCGGAATGAACAGCGTGTCGTAGCCCACCACGCCGCCTGCGGCGGGGTTGAAGCCGTCGAAGTGCTGGCCGTTGAGCACCTCGTAGTAGCGCAGCTTGCTCGCGGCGCCTTCCACCTTCGAGTTGTAGGCGGCGTACGCGCGGGCGGTGTGGTTCGGCGGCAGCAGCGTGTCGCTGCGGCCGGCCACGATGACCGTCGGCTTGCTGCGCAGGTTGCCCGACATCAGCACCTCCTGCACCCCGGCCTGCACCCGCGTGCTGCGGGCCAGCGCGGCGCCCGTGAGCGGCGTGCCGGTCACGGTGTCCACGCCCTTGACGAGGTCGTGCAGGCACAGCAGGCCGTCGAGCGAACCGTCCATGCGCTGCGTGGAGGGCGACACCCCCACGTGGTACAGCTTCGCACCCCCCACCGAGTCGTTGTAGACCACGTCGCCGCCCGTGTTCAGGCCGTTGCCGGTGGCGAACAGGATGGACTGGATGGTGGGCACCTGGGCCGCCACGTTGCCAGTGGCGTCGACGTTCGCGAGGCTGAAGCCGCAGACGTTGTCACCCACCGAGAAGCGGCCGTAGGCGTTCACGTAGTCCAGCGCGACGTACACGTCGGCCAGCCGGTAGTGCGAGGCGTGCAGCGCGTCGTGGTTCGGGTCGGTCCAGCCGTAGGCGCGCATCTTCGCGAGCGCGTCGTCGGCCTGGGCCGCGGTGGTGGCGCCGGTGACGAGGCCCTTGTCGGCCAGGCTCTGGCAGCGGTTCGTGGCGATGGTCTGCAGTTCGACGCCGCCCACCATGGTGAAGGCGTTGCCGAGCGGCGCGGTGCCGCCGCCGAACCAGCCCGGGCGCACGCCCGTGGGGGCCTGGGCGGACGCGGAGATGGCCGCGCATGGCTCGTAGATCATGCGCCAGGTGAAGTAGTCGGCGAGCGGGCGGCCGGCGTTCGCGACGGCGGCGCCCCCGGCGGTCACGGTGACCCCTGTCATCGACTTCGGCTGCACGTTGGGCTCGGAGACGGCCACGGCGTCGATCAGGCCCTCGGTGTCCTGCTCGGCGGCCTGGATGGATTCGCCGCCGCCGTTCGAGACGGACGAGGCGATCACGAGCACGTTGCCGGCGTTGTAGGAGCGCAGCTTCTTGCCACTCGGCGTGTCGACGGCAGCGTATTCCTCGTTGATCGCCCAGAGCGCGAAGCGGATGCTGTCGAGCACGTTGCGGCCCCAGTCCTTCTCGGGGTTCTGCTGCGAGTGGGCGTGCTTGTAGGCGAAGCGGTTCGGCGTGGCGGTGTTGAAGTCCGCGAGCGCGGTGCCGGTCAGGTCGCTCGCGAAGTGGGCGTCCTTGCCTGCGGTGGCGCGCGCGACGAGCCGGCCGTCGATCAGGTTGACCTTGTCCGCCTGCAGGTCGTGGTACCCGATGCCCTTGCCGGCGTCGGTGTAGGCCACCGCGCAGCCGCGCTTGAGGCCCCATTCGCCCGAGGTGCCGATGGCGCCGTAGATGCCGCGCGAGCCGGAGGACGGCGCGGTGATGATGCAGGGGGCGGTGCGGTCGAAGGTCGAGGGGATCTGCACCATCATGCCCACGTTCTTGCGCCCGGTGCCGTCGTCGGCGAACGCGATGAACTCCTTGCCGGCGATCTTGCCTTCGCCGGCGGTGACGGTGCCGGCGGACGTGACGTTCGGGCCGTACAGGGTGCCGTAGCCGCCGCCGGCGGAGAAGTCGACCAGGGCGCGGTAGTTCACGTAGATGGCCCGGCGGCGCAGCTCGGCGGCGGTGGGGTTGAGGGCGTCGGCGAACGTGGGGGCGGCGCCGGCGATGCCCGTCTTGCCGAGGCCGGCCGTCAGCAGGTCGTCGGTGGTGCCGTCGTAGCTGGTGGTCTTGACCGTGCCGAACCCGGCGGGCAACTGGTTCAGGTCGGGGGTGTCGTCGTCGTCGCTGCAGGCGCCGAGCGCCAGCGGCAGGCAGAGCAGGGCGGCGGCGAGCCGCGTCAGGGTGTGCGTCATCGGAGTTCTCTCTCGGGAAGAAGGTTGATGAACATCCAGCCATGTGTCGGGTGACACATTTCCGCGGCGACACCACGTCAAACTAACGGTTTCCCACAGTTGAAATCAGGGTCTTCCGGGTCAGACTGGTCACCGTGGGGCAGGAGCGTACGAGGGCCCCCTCCGTGCCACAACCCGCAAAATTTCCCTAGGGCTTCCCCCAAGGTCATGTCGATCGACCCGCTGATTTCAGACCCGCGCATGGCGTTCGTGTTCGACAAGGCCCCCGTGGGCCTGTGCGTTTCCGAACACCGCATCATCCGCCGCTGCAACGAGAAGTTCGCCGCCATCTTCGGCTACGAGGTGTCCGAGATCGAGGGGCAGTCGTTCGCGATGCTGTACCCCACGTTCAGCGAGTTCGAGCGCATCGGCCAGCTGAGCCAGACCAGCATGCGGGCCTCGGGTCTCTACTCGGACGACCGCATCATGCGGCGCAAGAGCGGCCAGCTCTCGTGGTTCCATTCGGTGGGACAGTCCATGGACCCCGACGTGCCGTTCGCCGTGGCAGTGTGGATGTTCGAGGACCTGGAAGCCACGCGCCCCGTCACGGTGGAACTCACCGCCCGCGAGCGCGACGTGGCGAGCCTGCTCGTCACCGGCGCCACGGCCAAGACCATCGCGCGCACGCTCGGCCTGTCGCCGCGCACGGTGGAGCACTACCGCACCAAGCTCATCAACAAGTACGACGTGCGCACCACGCACGAGCTGATCTCGCGCCTGGTGGGACCGGTGCGCTGACTTTTCCGCTGCGCGTCAGCGTGCGGCGCGGGCGTGCCACGCCGCCGCGAAGGCATGCGCACTGGCGGCCACGTCCTTCGGCGTCATGCCCGGCGTGAACAGTTGCGAGCCGATGCCGAAGCCGGTGGCGCCGGCATCCACCCACGACGCGAGGCTGGGCGCGGTGACCCCGCCCACGGGCCACAGCGGCGTGCCGCGCGGCAGCACCGACTTGAACGCCTTCAGACCCGCGATGCCGATGGACTCGGCCGGGAACAGCTTGAGCGCGTGGGCGCCGGCCCGCAGCGCGGTGAACGCCTCGGTGGGCGTGGCGACGCCCGGCGCGCACAGCAGGCCGGAGGCCTTGGCGTGGGCGATGACGCCCGGGTCGCAGTTCGGCGCCACCATCAGGCGGCCGCCGGCCTCGCGCACGTGGTCCACGTCGTCGATGGTGAGCATGGTGCCGCCGCCCACCCACACGTCGGGCGGTGCGATGCGGGCCAGCCGCCGGATGCACTCGACGGCGAACGGGCGGTTCAGCGGCACCTCGAGCATCCGGAAGCCCGCCCCGATCAGCACCTGGCCGATGGCCTCCGCCTCGTCGGGCACGATGCCCCGCAGGATGGCGACCAGCGGCGGGTCGACGGCAGCGAGGAATTCCGCGGGAGTGTTCTGGGTCATGGGCACACCCTATGCCTTTCGATGGCGGTTTCCAAGAGGGACAGTCAGGACAGCGCCTGGCGCACGCGCGGCGCAAGATGCCGGAGGGCGGCGAGGTGCACCTCGCGCGGGTCGAGGATGTCGAGCTTCACCCGCATCAACGCGGCAGCGGCGGCGTGCCCCTCGGCCAGCGCGCGCGAACCGATGGCATGCACTTGCGCGGGCGGCTGGTCGCCCCACGTGCGTCGGCGATCGTGCCATTCGGCGCCCATCAGCAGGCCGCTCAGGTACGACGCGGCGTGGGCCGCGGGCATCTCGCCCGTGACCACCTTCGCGCGGCAGCCGAACAGCGTGTTCGACAGCGCACCGTCGCGAGCGGCGGCCACGCCGGCCTCGAAGGCGGCGGGCGAGGCGACCGGGTCGCGGCTGGCCGCGGCCAGCGTGCCCTGCGTCGACAGCAGCGCATACAGCTCGCCGGTCATGAAGGTCTGGAACGCCACCAGCCGGCCGTCGCGCACCTCGGCCCACTTGCTGTGGGTGCCGGGCAACACGAACCAGCCGTCGCGCACGCCCAGCGCCACGGCGCCGAGCAGCTGGGTCTCCTCGCCGCGCATCACGTCCACGCGACCGTCGCCGCGCCAGCGCACGCCGGGCACGATGGCGGCCGCGCGGCCGAGCGTGGGGGCCGGCACCGGCACGAGCGCCTGGGCGAGCGATTCGAGCGGCTGGCCGGCATCGATGTAGGGCACCTCCTGCCAGCCCATCGCGCTGCCGATCATCCCGGACATCACGACCGGCGCGTCGGCCGGCACGCCGGGCAGGCGCTGCAGCAGGTCGGCGAGCGAGGCCTCGAACCGCCCGCGCGCCGCGATCACGCCCTGGTCGTCGGCGACCTCGGCGGCACACGTGCCGTCCGGCGCGAGCAGCCAGGCGCGGCGGTTGGTCGTGCCCCAGTCGATGCCGACGAGGGCGGAGGCGGGAGGGCTCATGCGGGGCTCCGGGGCGATTCTTCATTCATCATACAATATGGCCCGACCGCGGGAAGCGAGGCCGATAGACTCCGTCATCGCCATTTCGCCCTGCCCGCCACCCCCCCATGGCCACCCATCGCCCGCCTTCCGCGTCCACCTACGCCGGCCGCAACCTGCATGGCAAGGTGGTGAACGAACTGGGGCGGCGCATCGCGGGCGGGGACTACCCCCCCGGCGCGACGCTGCCGGTCGAGGAAACCTTGTGCGTGGAGCTGCAGGTCAGCCGCACGGCGCTGCGCGAGGCCGTGAAGGTGTTGGCCGCGAAGGGCCTGCTGGCATCCCGCCCGCGCGTGGGCACCCGCGTGCGGCCGCCGGAAAGCTGGAACCTGCTCGATCCGGACGTGCTCGCCTGGCGCTGCGCCACGCGGCCCGACCCGGCCTTCCTGCTGCAGCTCGCCGAGATGCGGGAGATCTTCGAGCCCGCGGCCGCCGCGCTGGCGGCCCGCCACCGCACCGCGGAACAACTGGCCGCGATCGAGGCGGCGTTCGATGCGATGGCCTCGGCCGAGGAACTGGGCGCCTGGGTGCAGGCCGACCTCGCGTTCCACGACGCCGTGCTGCAGGCGACGGGCAACCCGCTGCTGTCACCGCTGGCCGCGATGATCGGCTCGGCCCTCGAGAGCCTGCTGGGCCTCACGGCCCGCACGGCGGACAACTTCAACGCGAGCCTGCCGGACCACCGCGCCGTGCTGGACGCCATCCGCCAGGGCGATGGGGTCGCCGCGCGGCGGTGCATGGAGTCGCTGCTGGGGGACACGCGGGCGCTGATGACGCGGTCTGCGCCGTTCGTCTGAGGCGTGGGGCGGCGCGGTGGGCCCCGACGTACGCCGGGGTGACCAAGCGCTGTCATCCCGGCGTGCGCCGGGAGCCACTGCCGCCGTAACGCCTCAGTTGCCGACCACGAACACCGACACCGACTGCGCCGGCAGCGTGAAGGTGGCGTTGCCATAGGCATCCGCCGCTGCATCGGCCGCGCCCGATGGGAACTCGCGCTCCAGCACCGCGGTGGCCGGCAACCCGCTCACCGACGCCGTGGCGGCGATGGTGCCGTAGTTGATCGCGATCACCGTGCGCTCGTCGCCCAGCGTGCGCTGGAACGTGTAGACGAGGCCGTTGACGGTCGGGTTGTCGTAGGTGCCCCGGGCGATCGACGGCAGCGCGTGGCGCAGCGAGATCATCGCGCGGTAGTGGTTCAGCAGCGAGTTCGGGTCGTTCTCCTGCGCCGCGACGTTGTTCGTGGCGACGTTGGCCGAACGCGCACGGAACGGCGTGCCGGTGGTGAAGCCCGCGCGGGCGGTGTCGGCGGTCCAGCTCATCGGCACGCGCAGCTGCACGTCGCCGTCGAGGTTGCCGCGGCTCATGCCGATCTCCTCGCCGTAGTAGATGAACGGCGTGCCCGGTTGCAGCAGGTACGTGGCGGCTGCGAGCTTGTACTGTGCGACGTTGCCGGCGAGCTGGTCCCACGGGCGCGGGCCGGCGAAGGTGTCGTGGTTCGACAGCAGCGTGGACTTCGTGGACGCCTGGCCCGTCGGGAAGTACGAGGCCGACGCCTGCACCGCCCAGGCTTCGCCGCGTGCGGCCGCGATCACCTGCTGCTGGTGGCCGAACGCGAACGCACTGCCGCAGGCCGCGTTGTTCGCGTCGACGGCGGGCGGCGCCTCGCACACCATGAAGCGCTGGCGGTAGGCATCGAGCACGGTGCGCACGTCGCGCATCAGCGGCAGGTTCTCGGGCTGGGCCTCCCAGGCCTGCGGGCCGTTCTCGACGAGGTTCGCGGTGGCGTCGAAGCGGAAGCCGTCCACGCCGCGGTTGAGCCAGAAGCGCAGGCTGTCGTGGTGGTACGCGACGACGGCCGGCGTGCGCAGGTTCCAGTCCGGCATCTGGTCCCAGAAGCCGGCGAAGTAGGCGCCCGTCGTGGTGGCCAGCGTGTACCAGGGGTTCCGGCCGTAGAGGTTCCAGCCGCCCGGCAGGGTGTCCTTCCACACGTACCAGTCGCGGTACGGGCTGGAACGCGAGGCCTTCGACGACTGGAACAGCGGGTGGTCGGCCGCGCTGTGGTTCATCACGTAGTCCATGACGATGCCGATGCCCAGGCGGTGGGCCTCGGCCACGAGCGCGTCGAAGTCGGCGAGCGAGCCGTAGTCGCGTTCGATGCCGCGGTAGTCGGTGACCGCGTAGCCGTGGTCGTGGTCCTGGCTGTTCGTGACCGGCATCAGCCACAGGCCGGACACGCCCAGCGACTTCAGGTACGGCAGCCGGCTTCGCAGGCCCTTCAGGTCGCCCTGGCCGTCGCCGTCGCTGTCCTGGTAGCTGCGCACGAAGATCTGCGCGAAGACACCCGTCTGCCAGTGGGCCGGCAGCGCACTGCCCGGGTCGTTCACCGTGACCACGGCCATGGGGTCCGACGGCTGCGACCCGGAGGACTGGGCGGGCGGGGGAGGAACGGGCGCCGGGGAGGTGTCGCCACCGCCACCACCCCCGCAGGCCTGGAGGATCAGGAGGGAGGTGGCGCACACCATCGTGCGCAGCGAGGGAGAGAGCGGCATGGAACGAACTTCGATCGTTTCAGGAGGGGCCGGGAATTGTCTCGTGATCGATCAAGAGCTGTATCGGCGCTTACCCTCGTGATGGGTGCCGCGCGGTCCGTCAGGCGTCGTTCAAACGGCGCATCGTGTCGCCGTCGAGCACCAGCGTGGGGGCCGCCAGCGCTTCGTCGAGCTGCGCCACGCTGCTGACGCCGAGCACGGGCAGCACGGGCACCGTGCCGCGCAGCATCCACGCGAGCACCACCTGGTTCGGTGTGGCGCCCAGGCTGCGGGCGACCTCGTGGAGCACGCCGCGTCGGCGGTCCGCGCCCGGCGTGTCGTAGTCGGGCGGCAGCAGGCGGTCGGGGCGGGCGTAGGCGCCGGACAGCAGCGCCGAGTAACCCAGCACGGTCAGTTCGCCGTCGGTGCCCGCGTAGTCGAGCAGTTCCGGCGTGACCGGGAACTGCGTGGCTTCTGGCGCCGGCGTCCGCAGGTGCCGCGCTTCGAGGTAGCTGTGCCGCATCTGCACCGCGCGGAACAGCGGCAGGCCGGCCTGCCGTGCGTGATCCCTCGCGAGGGCCAGCCGCCAGGCCGGGTGGTTGCTCGCGGCGACGGCGCGCACGTCGCCATCGCTCACCAGCGTGCCCAGGGCGCGCAGCGTCTGCGAGAAGGCTGTCGCGCGGTCGTCGACATGGGTGTAGTACAGATCGAGGCGCTCCACGCCCAGCCGCTTCAGGCTGGCGGCGGCCTCGGCCTTGATCACCGAGGCGGCCAGTCCTTCGCGGTTGAACGCCGAGTACGGCTGCGACGGGTCGCGCGGTGCGGCGCCGACCTTCGAGGCGATCACCACCCGGTCGCGCAGCCCCCGGCTGCGCAGCCAGCGCCCGATGAGTGCCTCGCTCTCGCCGCCGCGGCCGCCGTCGGCCCAGAAGCAGTAGCAGTTGGCCGTGTCGATGAAGTTGCCGCCCGCCTCGACGAAGCGGTCCAGGATCGCGAACGACGTGGGTTCGTCGATGCGCGTGCCGAAGTACATCGTGCCGAGGCACAGCTCGGACACGTGGAGGGAAGGGTCGTTGCCGAGGGGAAGGTGTTTCATGGGGCCTCCGGGGTTGCGGTGTGAGGTCACTGTAGGCAACCGGGGCACGCAGGAGAAGCCGGCGGGACGGCGGTACATTCCAAACTCTCAGTTGGGAATCGAACCGCCATGGACCAGTTGCGAGCGTTGACGCTCTTCTCGAAGGTGGCCGCGATGGGCAGCTTCCAGCGTGTCGCCGTCGCCGAGGGCATCACCGCCCAGGCCGTGGGGAAAAGCGTGCGCCAGCTCGAGGAGCACCTCGGCGTGCGGCTGCTCCACCGCACCACGCGCCGCTGCACGCTCACCCAGGAAGGCCAGGCCCTGCTCGACACGACCCGTGCGCCGCTCGACGACCTCGGGCGCGCGCTGCAGCAGGTGCACGCAACGAGCCAGCAGGTGGCCGGTGCACTGCGCATCAGCGCCGCGCCGTCGGCGCGCGGGTTGCTGGCCGAGCCGGTGGCCCGGTTCTGCGAACGCCATCCGCGGGTGCAGGTCGACCTGATCGCGCACAACGCCTTCGCGGACACCGTCGACCAGCGCGTGGACGTGGGGTTCCGGTCCGGGCACGAACCGCAGGGGGACCTGGTGGCGCGCCGCCTCTTCACCGTGCGCCAGCAGCTGTGTGCCGCCCCGGCGTACCTGGCGCGCCACGGCACGCCGGCGACCATCGGCGACCTGCGCCGGCACCGCTGCACCGTCTTCCGTGACGCGCAGACCGGCCGGCCCTGGCCGTGGCAGCTGGGTTCCGCGGGCGAGGGGTTCGAGCCGGAAGCCGCGGCGTGCACCAACGACCCGGAAACCGAGGTGGCGCTGGTGCGCGCCGGGCTCGGCATCGGCCTGCTGGACGGCATCTGCGCCGCAGACGACCTGCGCGCCGGGCGGCTGGTGGTGGTGCTTCCGGACGTGCATCCGGAAGACCTGGGCTTCTACCTGTACTACCCGAGCCGGCGGCGCCTGCCGCAGCGCACACGCGCGTTCATCGACTTCGTCGTGGCCCATTTTGCGGGCCATTCCGCGGGCCGATGAAGGAACCGGCCCGCCCCGCGCGGCATCACGCCACCGCGAGCTGCGGCTGGGCCGCGTTCACGCGCTGTTCGGTCTTGGCGTCGAACAGGTGCACATCGGCCGGTTGCCAGTTGAGCGACACGGTGTCGCCCACCTTGCCGTCGACCTTGCCCGGCACACGGATGACGAGCGGGCCGGCGGCCGTCTCGACGAAGGCGTAGCTTTCCGGGCCCGTGGGCTCGATCATCGTCAGCTTGCCGGCCAGGCCCGTGCCCGCGGGCGCGAAACGCAGCGCTTCGGGCCGCAGGCCATACACCAGTTCCTGGCCATCGTGGGCCGCCAGCGCGGCGCCCAGCTGAGGCCCCAGCGGCAGGTCGACGCCGTTGGCGACGAGCGTGTTGCGCTCGCGCTTCGCCGTGATCATGTTCATGGCCGGCGAGCCGATGAACTCGGCGACGAACTTCGTGGCGGGGCGGCTGTAGATCTCGTCGGGCGTGCCGAACTGCTGCAGGATGCCGTCGCGCATCACGGCGATGCGGTCGCCGAGGGTCATGGCCTCGACCTGGTCGTGGGTCACGTAGACCGTGGTGGTCTTCGTGCGCTGGTGCAGCAGCTTGATCTCGGCGCGCATCTCGACGCGCAGCTTGGCGTCGAGGTTGGACAGCGGCTCGTCGAACAGGAACAGCGACGGCTGGCGCGCGAGTGCCCGGCCCATCGCGACCCGCTGGCGCTGACCGCCGGAGAGCTGGCCCGGCTTGCGGTCGAGCAGGTGGTCGAGCTGCAGCATCTTCGAGACCTTGTCGACGAGCACCTTGCGCTCGTCCTTCGGCACCTTGCGCATCTCGAGCGCGAACTCGATGTTCTGCGCGACCGTCATGTTCGGGTACAGCGCGTAGCTCTGGAACACCATCGCGATGTCGCGGTCCTTCGGGGCCACGTACGTGATGTCGCGGTCGCCGAGGAGGATGTTGCCCGAGGTGGGCGAGTCGAGGCCGGCGATCATCGACAGCAGCGTCGACTTGCCGCAGCCCGACGGGCCCACGAGGATGATGAACTCGCCCTTTTCGATCTCGAGGTCGACGGACTTGAGGATGTGGTGCGAGCCGTAGCTCTTCTTGACCTGGCGGATGGACAGTGCGCCCATGATGTTCTCCTTAACCCTTGACGGCGCCGGCCGTCAGGCCACGCACGAAATATTTGCCGGCGATCACGTACACGAGCAGCGTCGGAAGGCCGGCGATCAGCGCGGCAGCCATGTCGACGTTGTATTCCTTGACGGAACTCGTGGTGTTCGCGAGGTTGTTCAGGCCCACGGTCACCGGCTTGGAGTCGGCGCCCGAGAAGACCACCCCGAACAGGAAGTCGTTCCAGATCTGCGTGAACTGCCAGATCAGGCACACGACGATGATGGGCGTCGACAGCGGCAGCACGATGCGCGTGAAGATGCGCCAGAAGCTCGCGCCGTCCAGCATCGCCGCCTTGATCAGCTCGTCGGGCAGCGCCGCGTAGTAGTTGCGGAAGAACAGCGTGGTGCCGGGCAGGCCGCACAGCAGGTGGACGAGGATCAGGCCCCACACCGAGCTCGCGATGCCGAGCCAGCCGAGCACCTGCGACATCGGCAGCAGGATCACCTGCAGCGGCATGAACACGCCGAACAGCAGCAGCGCGAACATCGTCTCGCTGCCCTTGAACTTCCACTTGCTGAGCACGTAGCCGTTGATGCCGCCGAGCGCGGTGGACACCAGCACGGCCGGCACGACGATCATCACCGAGTTCCAGAAGAACGGCTGCAGGCCGTTGCAGTCCGCGCCCGTGCAGGCGGTGGACCAGGCCTTGCCGAACGCGGCGAAGTCGACGGCGTGGGGCAGGGCCAGCAGCGAGCCGCCGCGGATCTCGTCCATCGACTTGATGGACGTGACGACCATCACGTACAGCGGCAGCAGGAAGAAGGCGGCGAAGCCGATCAGCACGGCCCACAGCAGCCAGCGCTGCCAGGTGAGCGAGCGGCTGGGCGCCGGGGCGGACGCGGCGGGCGCGCCCAGGGTGGTGGCGCTGCTGCTCATCGCTTGGTGCTCCGGAGTTCGCTGTAGAGGTACGGCACGACGATGGCCGCCACGACGGCGAGCATCACGGTGGCCGATGCGGCACCGAGGTTGATCTGGCCGCGGGTGAACGCCATCGAGTACATGTAGGTGGCGGGCAGGTCCGTGGCGAAGCCCGGGCCGCCGGCGGTGAGGGCCATCACGAGGTCGAAGCTCTTGATGGCGATGTGCGACAGCACCATGATGGTGGAGAAGAACACCGGCCGCAGGCTCGGGATCAGGATGCGCCAGTAGATGCGGGGCAGCGAGGCGCCGTCCACCTGGGCGGCCTTGATGATCGAGTCGTCGATGCCGCGCAGGCCGGCGAGGAACAGGGCCATCACGAAGCCCGCGCTCTGCCAGATGCCGGCGATGGCCACGCAGTAGATGGCCTTGTCGGGGTCCACCAGCCAGTCGAACTGGAAGCTCTCGAACCCCCAGCCGCGCACGGTGGCCTCGATGCCGAGGCCGGGGTTCAGGATCCACTTCCACGCGGTGCCGGTGACGATGAAGCTCAGCGCCATCGGGTACAGGTAGATGGTGCGGAGCACGCCTTCCTGGCGGATCTTCTGGTCGAGCAGCACGGCCAGCAGCAGGCCGAGGGCGAGCGCGCCGCCGATGAACAGCGTGGCGAAGATGGCCAGGTTCCACGAGGCCACCTGGAAGCGGTCGCTCTCGAAGAGGTTGATGTAGGGCTCGATGCCGGCGAACTCGTAGTTCGGCAGCAGGCGCGAGGCCGACACCGAGAAGTACGCGTTCCACAGGATCAGCCCGTAGATGAAGAGGAAGCCGAGGACGAACGACGGGGCGACGACGAGCTTCGGGAGCCAGTCGATGCGCGGCCGGGCCGGCGAGGTGCTGGGGGTTTGACTCATGAAGTGGGTGGCCCGGGGCGGACTCGTGATCCGCCCCGGGCCGGTCTCCTGCGGGCTAGCTGAGGAAAGGTCGGTCGAGGACCAGGATCACTTGGCCTTGGCGGCGGACACGAGCTTGTCCATCACCTGTTCCGGCGTGTCCTTCTCGCTGTTCCAGTACTGCGACACCACGTCCTTGATGGCACCTTCGGCGGCGCTCGACACGGCCATGCCGTGGGCGATCGACGGCACGAGGCTGCCGGCCTTCGACGTGTCGACGAAGTCCTTCGACGACTGCTTGGCGCAGCTGTCGAACTTGTCGAGGTTCATGTTCAGGCGGACGGGGATGGAGCCCTTGTTCAGGTTGAACAGTTCCTGGAAGGCAGGCGACATGATCGCGCCGGCCAGGTTCTTCTGGGCCTTGATGTTCGCTTCGTTCTTCAGCTGGAACATGGCGAAGCTGTCGACGTTGTAGGTGTAGGCCTTCGAGGTGCCCGGAGCGGCCACGCATTCGAAATCCTTGCCCGGCGTCTTGCCGGCGGCGATGAACTCGCCCTTGGCCCAGTCGCCCATCAGCTGCATGCCGGCTTCGCCGCGGATGACCATCGCCGTGGCGAGGTTCCAGTCACGGCCCGGAGCGTTCTTGTCGGTGTAGTCCTTGACCTTCTTGAAGGTGGTCAGGACTTCCTTCATCTTCGCGCTCTTGAGCGTGGCGGGGTCCAGCTGCACGAGGGCCTTCTTGTAGAAGTCGGCACCGCCGACGCCCAGGGCGACGTCTTCGAAGATGGTGAAGTCCTGCCAGCTCTGGCCACCGTGGGCGAGCGGGATCAGGCCGGCCTTCTTGATGGCTTCGGCGGCGGTGAAGAACTCGGCCCAGGTGGTGGGCGCCTTCACGTTGGCCTTCTTCAGCACTTCGGGGTTGACCCACAGCCAGTTCACGCGGTGCACGTTGACCGGCGCTGCGATGTAGTGGCCCTTGTACTTGAGGCCGTCGGCGATGGCCTTGGGCAGGTTGGCGTCCCAGTTGTCGGCCTTGGCGACGTCGTCGAGGTTGGCGAGCACGCCTTCCTTCGCCCAGTCCTGCAGCGACGGGCCCTTGATCTGGGCGGCCGACGGCGGGTTGCCGGACACGACGCGCGACTTGAGCACGGTCATGGCCGAGTCGCCACCACCGCCTGCGACGGCGAAGTCTTTCCACGTGTCGCCCTTGGCCTGCATCGTGGCGGCGAGGGCCTTCGCGGCCTTGGCTTCACCACCCGACGTCCACCAGTGCAACACCTCGACCTCGCCGGCGTGGGCCAGCATCATGGTCGAACCCAGGGCCAGCGCGGCTGCGGCTTGCAGCGGCTTGACGGAGAACTTGCGCATGTTTTTCTCTCGCTTTCAGTAGGGAGGGGAGGGCATGAGCCCCTTGAAGTCATGGAGAAAAGATGCCGGCAGGGAGGAGCGGGGGCACCCCGGGGCACATCGACCTTCCAGGGAGATCGATCCCTCGATTCTTAATGAAAGATTAATTGACATTAATGAGTATTAACCCTCAGGCCGAAGGCGACCGGTGTGGAGATGTGCGGGGGGCGGACAAAAAAAGGGCCGGTCCGCCCCGGCATTCACCGAGGCCGAACCGGCCATGAGCCCCAGAGGAAAAGGAAACCGTCAGCCGGTCAGTAGGTGAGTCCGAAGCCGAACGGGAACAGCGTGTCCGCGGCCGGGTACCCCGGCACGTCGGGCTGGTTGTCGAGGATGGCCTGCACCTTGTTGGCGAGGGCGAACGGCATCTTGCCGGCGGGCTTCACCGCCGCGCCGGTGGCCAGCACCTTGCCGCCCAGCACGTCGAGCAGCGCGGTGTTGCTGACCCCGAAGCCGGCGACGATGGCGCCCGCGTCCTTCAGCCCGCTGGCGTCGTCGAGCACGTAGGGCTGGCGGAAGTAGATCGCGAGCACGGTCTTGCCCGGGCCCACCTCGTTCATCACCGCCTTGATCTGGTCGAGCGAGGGTGACACGAGCCACGACTGGGCCGTGTCCATCTCGGTGAAGGACAGCATGCCGTTCTCCCAGGGGAACGAGCCGCCGAACACCAGTCCGCTGTCGATGCAGGGCTTGCCCGCGTCGTCCGCCGAGAAGTCGGCCGGGGACACGCAGCGGTCGCTCGAGCCCCAGCTTTTGCCGGTGGCCGGGTTGATGCGGCCGCCGGTGGCGGGGTCGGTGCTGCTGTACGTGCTCGTGTACTTGGTCGTCGTCCCCGGCACGAGCCGGTTGTTCGACACCTCGACCCGGATGATCGCGACGTCGTGCCCGGCGGCGCTCGGCCGCGCGCCGCCGACCAGCGCCTCGCCGTCGGTCACCGTGTAGCCGTACTTGTCGACGTCGCTCTTGGCGAGGCCCATCGTGTAGACCTTGGCCCCGGCCTTCAGCGGCAGCGTCTTGCCGCCGCCGGCCTGGTCCTTGTTCTGCAGCAGCACGATCGACTTGCGCTGGAGGTCGAGGCCGGCTGCGCGGTTGGTGTCGCTGCCGATGGCGCCCGCGGCGAGCGTGGCGTCCACGTACGGGTTCTCGAACAGGCCCAGCTGGAACTGCTCCTTCAGCAGGCGTTTCGCCGCCTCGGTCACGCGGGCCTCGGTGACGAGGTTGGCGGTGACGAGGTCGACGATGGTCTTGTTGACGTTGAAGCCCGACAGCGTTTCGGTGCCGCCGTTGATGGCCGCGGCCACGCGTTCGGCCACGCTCTTCTTCTCGAGGCCCCAGGCGCGGTCGTTGATGATGCCGGTGTCCGAGTTCACGTAGCCCTGGAAGCCCAGCTTGCCGCGCAGCAGGTCGGTCACGATCTGCTTCGAGAAGGCCATGCCGGTCTGCTCGTACGTCACGCCCTCGTAGGTGACGTTGATGGGCACGCCGTAGTACGGCATCACCGACGACACGCCGGCGTCCAGCGCGGCCATGAACGGCTTCAGGTGATAGCCGAAGTTGCCGCCCGGGTAGACCTGGTTCTTGCCGTGGGCGTAGTGCGGGTCGAGTCCCATCTCCTGCGGGCCGCCGCCGGGGAAGTGTTTCATCGTCAGCGCCACGGCCGAACTCGGCGACACCGACGTGCCGTCCTTGAGCGACGTGCCCTGCAGGGTCTGCACCAGCGTCTTCATGATGTCCGCGTTGAGGTCGGCGTCCTCGGTGAAGGTCTCGTGCACGCGGTACCAGCGCGGTTCGGTCGACAGGTCGGCCATGTAGCCGTACATGCCACGCAGGCCGATGGACTTCCACTCGTTGCCCATGACGGTCGCGAAGTTCTTGATCAACGACATGTCGCCGGCGCCCAGCGACGCGGCGGCAAGGCCGGCCTCCTTCGGGAATTCGGTGAACGCGCCGGCAGCCTCGTTGATGCCGACACGCGCGTCCTTCTCGTAGTGGTTGCGGGCGTTCGACTTGAACAGCGACGGGATGCCGAGGCGGCTGGCCTCGCTCATCGCCTGCACGGCGTTCGTGAACTCGGCGGCCTGCTGCGGGGTCACCTGGCCGGCCGCGGGCGTGGCAGTCACGACGCTGCGGAAGATGAAGCGCCGCATCTGCTGCGTCTGCACGAAGTTGGTGGCGTTCGCGGGCAGGGCGCCCGCGGTGCCCGCGTTCATCGTGTCGATGAGCATCAGGCCGGCCTTTTCGTCGAGGGTCATCAGCGACACGAGGTGGTCGATGCGCTCCTGCAGCGGACGGCGCCAGTCCTCGTACACGTCGAGCGTGCCGTTGCCGTTGGCGTCCTTGAACTGCTTGCCGTCGACGGTCAGCACGGCCTTCGTGCGCACACCGATCACGGGCTGCGGGGTCTCGGCCACGGTGTCGTCGTCCCCGCAGCCGGCCAGCAGCGATGCGCCGAGGGCACCGGTCAGCAGGATCTTCAAGGCGACGGGGCTCGGCGCCATGCGGCGGCGCGAGCGAATCAGGAATTCGTTCATGAGGTACTCCAGAACATCGGGGTTCCTGTCGCGGCCGCAACAGAGCAGAGGGCGGCCAACACCGTGTGTTAACGTTATCTTCGATGAGTTTCTGAAGATTGCTGATGGGGATATCCCTGTGAGAAATTTCCTACGCGTGGTGTTTGCGTATCGTTAACATGCCCCGCCCGCGGCCGCCGTTCAACCGGCGCGGCGCAGCTGGATGTGCACGCGCAGGCCGCGGGGGATGCGGCTGTGCAGTTCGACGCGGCCGTCGTGGCGTTCGACGATCTCCTTCACGATCGCGAGGCCGAGGCCGCAGCCGCTGCCCTCGTGGGTCGCGCGGAAGAAGCGTTCGAACACCGCCTGATGGTGTTCCGGCAGGATGCCGGGGCCGGAGTCCTCGACCTCCACGATGGCCTTCTGGTCCTGCGCGAGCACCCGCACCGTGACCTCGGCGCCGCGCCCGGCGTAACGGATCGCGTTGTCGACGACGTTGACCACCGCCTCGCGGATCAGCAGCGCGTTGGCGTCCACCATCACGGGTTGCGGCGACGTGGCGCCGGGGTCGGCCATGCCGAGGTCGATGCCCGCGGCGAGCGCGCGGGGCACCATCTCGGCGGTGGCTTCCTCCACGGTGCGGCGCAGGTCGAAGCGCGAGCGGCCCATGCTGTTCGTGGACTCGGGCTCGGCGCGCGCAAGCGTCAGCAGCTGGCTCACGAGGTGGGCGCTGCGCGTGGCGCTGTCGTGCACGCGCTGCAGCCGGGCCTTGAGCGCCGGGTCGTCGGTCTCCTTCAGGGCCAGCTCCGTCTGGCCCTTGAGGCCGGCGAGCGGCGTGCGCAGCTGGTGGGCGGCGTCGCTGATGAAGCGCCGCTGGCCCGCCACGCTGTGCTGCACCGCGTGCAGCAGCTCGTTCAGCGCGTTGACGAGCACCCGCACCTCTTCGGGCGACGTGGCGAGCTGGATGGGCGTGAGGTTGTCGGGGGCGCGGTCGACGACGGCGTCGCGCAGGCGCGCGAGCGGCGCGAGGCCGGCGCGGATCCCGGCCCACACGATCACCGACATCAGCAGCACGAGGCCGCTGAGGGGCAGCGCCATGTCGACGAGGATCTGGCCGGCGAGCGCATCGCGGCTCGCCCGGCTCTTGGCCACCTGCACGAGCATGGTCTGCGGCGTGTCGTCCTCGCCCCAGCCCACGTAGAGCGCGGCGATGCGCACCGACACCGGCGTGCCGTTCTGGTCCGCGACGGTGGCGTTGTAGAACACCGGGTCGTTGTACGGCGGCATGGTGGCGCCATTGGGCGGCAGCGGCAGCTTGTGGTTGCCGAGGATGAACTCGCCGGGGGGCGAACTCACCATGTAGTAGACCTTGTCGTCGGGGTCGGACTCGATGATGTCGCGCGCCGCGCGCGGGAAGTCGATCAGCAGCCCGTTGCCGAGCGGCTTGACCTGGCGCCCGAGCGCCTGCGACGACTGGTACAGGTTGCGGTCGATCGCGAGGTTGGCGTAGCGCGCGGCGACGTTGTAAGTGATGAAGGCGGCCGCGGCCCACAGCACGAGCTGCGGGATCAGCAGCCACACGAGCAGGTGCGTGCGCAGCGAGCGCGAGCCGGGCGTGAGCCACGGCACGATGCGCAGGGATTGGGAGAGGCGCTCGATGGGCATCCGCGCGTCACCCAACCGCCCGGTCATCCCGGCCAACGCCGGGATCCACCGCCGCCGAAGCGCGCCTTGACCGCAGTGGGCCCCGGCGTTCGCCGGGGTGACCCGAGAGGGAAATCATCCCGCCGCTTCGAGCAGGTACCCGAGCCCCCGCACCGTGCGGATCCCGAGGCCCGACCCTTCGAGCTTGCGCCGCAGCCGGTGGATGTAGACCTCCAGCGCGCCGGCGACCGTGCCCGGCTCGTTGCCTTCGCCGGCCCAGGCCTGGCCGATCTGGTCCTTCGTGACGACCTTGCCCTCGTGGGAGAGCAGCAGGTCGAGCAGCAGCCATTCGCGCGGGGACAGGTCCACCGGGGCCCCGCCGATCGCGGCGCGACGGCCCTCGCGGTCGAAGCTCAGCTGGCCGCTGGTCTGCACCGGCTGGCGCGCCGGCGTGCCCACGAGGCGGGCGCGGCGCAGCAGCGCGCCGACACGGGCTTCCAGTTCGGGGAAGTCGAACGGCTTGGTGAGGTAGTCGTCGGCCCCGGCGTTGAGGCCGGCCACGCGGCTCTCCAGGCTGTCGAGCGCGGTGAGGATCAGCAGCGGCAGCGCGGGGCGCGCGGCGTGGGCGCGCTTGAGGACCGTCAGCCCGTCGACCATCGGCAGGCCGAGGTCGATGATGCCGAGGTCGAACGGCTGATTGAGCAGCAGGTACTCGGCGACCGCCCCGTTGTCCGCATGGACCACCTCGAAGCCGGCCTGCCGCAGGTTCGCCGACAGGGCGTCGGCGAGCGTGGGATCGTCTTCGGCGAGGAGGAGTCGGGTCGGCGTGCTCACGCGGCGGATTGTGGCACGGGGGCGGAATCAGCCGATGTGGGAGATCCAGACCCCGGGCGCCGGGTTCGCCTGGCCGTCGCCGTTGCCCGTGGTCGGCGCCGTGGCCTCCGGCATGCGCCGCACCGCGAGGCCCACCGACACCATGTCCACCACCAGCAGGTGGAGGATGCGGGAGATCATCGCGACGAAGGTGGAGCTGTCCTCGTCGTGGTCCACCGCGACGCACACGTCGGCCTTCTTCGCGAGCGGCGACTGGGTCGACGTGATGGCGACGATGGCCGCGCCGCGGTCCTTCGCGGCGTCGGCCGCGCGCACGAGCTCGGGCGTCTGCCCCGAGCTGGAGATGAACACCGCCACGTCCTTCGGCCCCAGCACCTCGGCCGCGATCGAGAACACCGACGGGTCGGACCGCGCGACCACCGGGATGCGGAAGCGGAACAGCTTGTGCTGCGCGTCGAGGGCCACCATCGCCGAGTTGCCCACGGCGAACAGCTCGACGCGCGAGGCCTCGCGCAACAGGCCGATGGTGCGCTCGATGGTCTCGACGTTGAGGCTCTCGCGGAACTGCACGATCGACGAGATGGTGTTGTCGAGCACCTTCGCGCACAGGTCCGACATGGCGTCCTGCCGGCGCACCTGCGTGCGCTGGAACGGCACGGTGCCGGTCAGGCCCGAACCCAGCTTGAGCTTGAAGTCGGCCAGGCCCTCGAAGCCGAGCGACCGGCAGAAGCGGATCACGGTCGGCTGGCTGACCTCGGCGCGTTTGGCGATCACGCCCACCGCGTCGTTCAGCACCGCGCGCGGGTTCTCGAGCACGACGTTGGCCACGCGCCGCTCGGCCGGGGACAGGCCCTCGCGGGCGTGGCGGATGCGCTCGAGCAGCGGGTTGCCGCCGTCGCGGCTGGGCACGTGGTCCACGAGCAGCGTCGACACGCCGTGGAAGGCGAGGTTGTCGGCGGTCAGCACGTAGGTGGGGATGCGCGAGAGGTACGCGGAGAAGCGGCCCTTCTCCTCGAAGCGCTGGCGGAACGGCGACTTGAGGAACAGGTCGCCCAGGCGCGGGACGATGCCGCCGCCCACGAAGATGCCGCCGGTGGCGCCGAGCGTCAGTGCGAGGTCCGCCGCCACGGTGCCCAGCATCGCGCAGAAGCAGTCGATGGTCTCGGCGCACAGCGCGCTCTCGCCTCGCTGGGCGCGGCGCACCACCTCGGCGGTGGCCAGGCCCGACGGATGGGCCGGGTCGCCGTCGCGCAGCGCCTCGTAGATCAGCTCGATGCCGGGGCCCGACACGAGGCGTTCGGCCGACACGTGCGACATCGATTTCCACACGTGGCGCAGCACGCGCAGCTCGCGTTCGTCGATGGGCGAGAAGCTGGTGTGGCCGCCTTCGCTCGCGAGGCTGACGTAGCGGTCGTTCGCGGGAATGAGTGCGGACACGCCGAGGCCGGTGCCCGGTCCGAGCAGGCCGATCACGCCGTCGCTCGCGGCGGTGCCGCCGCCCACCTGCACGCGGCCGCCCTCGCCGACGCCGGGCAGCGCCATCGCGAGCGCAGTGAAGTTGTTGACGACCAGCAGCGTCGACAGGCCGAGCTGCTGCTGCACGTCCTGGATCGAGAACTCCCAGGCGCGGTTGGTCATGCGCACGCCGTCGCCGTCGATGGGGTAGGCGATGGCGAGCGCGCCGTGTTTCGGGCGCAGGTCGGGCACCGTGTCCAGGTACGCGCGCACCATCGGCACGAACTCCGCGTAATCGTCGCACGGCAGCACGGCGATGCGCTCGAAGCGGCCGCGCACGCGTTCGATGCAGAAGCGGGCGTAGGTGGCGCCGATGTCCGCGAGCAGCCGGGGTTCGGCTTCGCCGGCGTCGAGGTCCGTTGACATCAGCTCGGCCAGGTGCGGGTCGGTGGATACGACGTACGGTTCCATGAGGGTGCAGGAGGGATCCTGCACCCACTGTACCGAACAACGGCGGGGCGCATGCCGGGGGTCAGGGCGCGCGTTCGAGCAGCACCCAGCGCCGGGCGTCGAGCGCCACGCGCCCGCCGGCCACGATGCCGGGCTGGCCGGAGTACGCGTCGCGCACCTTGGTGCCTTCGGGGAAGGTGTCGCCCGTCACGATGGCGCGGCTGCCCGCCGCGTTCATCGCCACCACCACGCGGTCGCCGCTCTCCTTGTCGATGCGGCTGAACGTGTAGGGGGCGTCGCCGAGCGCGCGGTGTTCTCCGCGGGCGAGCGCCACATGGCGCTGGCGGAACGTGCCGAGCTTGCGCCAGTGGGCCAGCAGCGCGGTGTCCATCGACGACCAGTTCATGTCCGAGCGGGTGGCCTGCTGCGGATCGGAGTCGGGCACGGGGCCGAGCGGGCGGGCCGTCTCGTCGCCGTAGAAGATCTGCACGGCGCCCGGCGACAGCAGCAGGCCGGCGCCGGCCTCCTCGAGCTTCCTGCGGTCGAACAGCGAGGTGTCGTGCGACGACAGGTAGTTCAGCGCGGTGTAGCCGGGGCGGCCGGACAGCAGCTTCGCGTAGCGGGTGAACATCGCGTCGGGCTTCGCGACGTCGGCCTGGAATTCGAAGTTGATCAGCGCGTCGAAGCCGTGGTCGTGCAGTGAATCCCGCTCGGGGCCCTTGCCCCAGTACTCGCCCACCATCCAGAAGGGCTCATCGTCGATCTTCTTGCCGGGGTTTTTCGCCTTCCACTCGGCCAGGGCCTTCGTGGACGCGGTCTTGAGCTCCGCCCACGCGGCGGGTTCCACGTGCTTGACGGTGTCGGCGCGGAACCCGTCGATGCCGTACTCGCGCACCCAGTCGGTGAGCCACGTGATCAGGTAGCCGCGGACGGTGGTGTCGGGCAGGTCGCGGGCGTTGGTGTCGGGTTTGCCGGGGTAGGGTTGCGGGGCGGGCTGGGCCGCGGCGGCGGCGGCCTTGCGCGCCTTCTTGCCTTTTGGAGCGGGAGCGGGCGGCGGCGGGGTGAACGGCTGGCGCTTCTGCAGGAAGGCCGGCAGCTTCACGAACTCCGTGCTTTCGGTGCGGAAGTCGGGCAGGTAGGCGAGCTGCATCGTCTGGTCGTCGCGGCCGCCGTCGATGTAGCCCGGCAGGCCGGCGCGCACCCAGTCGCGGCCCCACCACTGCGTGAAGTTGAAGTTGTTGTAGTCGATGTAGCCGTGGTAGTCGGCGAGGGTCGCCTTCTCCGAGTCGGGCCACAGCACCTTGAGGCCCAGGTCCTTCGCGCTCTGGATGTCGAGGTAGCCGGGGTGGTTCATCACCACGTCGAACAGGATGCGGATGCCTTGCGCGTGGGCCGTGTCGACCATCTCGCGCAGCTCCTCGGGTGTGCCCATCGACTGGTCGAGCGTGGTGAAGTCGAGCGCGTAGTAGCCGTGGTAGGCGTAGTGCTTGAACTCCTTGTTGCCACCCACCACCCAGCCGTGGATCTGCTCGTACGGCGCGGTGATCCAGATGGCGTTGACGCCGAGTTCCTTGAACCAGCCCTGCTTGAGCTTGTTCGTCACGCCCTTCAGGTCGCCGCCGTGGAACGTGCCGATCTCGTCCTTGCCGTCCTTCTGCCGCCCGTAGGCGTGGTCGTTCGACGGGTTGCCGTTCTCGAAGCGGTCGGTGATCAGGAAGTAGATGATCGGGTTGTCCTTGAAGCGGCCCGGCACGGCGGCCGGGGGCTTCGCGGCGGCCGAGGCCTGTGCGGCGGCCAGCGGCTCCTGCACCGGAGCGGGGGTGGAACACGCCGTGGCCAGCGTCGCCAGCACGGAGGCGGCGACGAGCCGCAGGGAGGGGCGGAAAATCACGGCGTGTCGTTCCCGTCGGTGGATCAGTTGCAGGGTTTGGCTTCGCGGGCCTTCTTGGCGTCTTCCAGCGACGTGTAGATCTTGCGGTCACCGCTGTTGACCCAGATCTCCTTGGTCGTGCTGGCGTCGAACGCCATGTCGCGGCCGCCCTGTTCCTTCGAGTCGCCCTTGTGGATGATGTAGTTCACACGGCCCTTCGTGAAGTCGTCGACCTTCACGGTCCAGAACACCCCGAAGTCGTTCTTGCCCGAGACGGGCATGGGCTTCTGCCACTCGATGCCGGCCAGCGGAATGCCGCCGTCCTTCCACAGGTGCGCACCCCACCCGTCGTAGGCGTTGTCGCAGCGGTTGTAGTTGATGGTGGCGGTCTGGGCCTGGGCACCCAGGGCGCAGGCGGCCAGGGCGGCGGCCACGGCGATCTTCAGGGTCGAGCGGATGTCTTTCATGGATGAGACCTCGAGTTCAACGTGATGGAACGGGGCAACCGCCCCGGGCTGGGGGAATCGTTGGACGGAGTCCGGCTCAGCCTTTGATGCCACCAGCCGTGAGGCCGGAGATCATCCATTTCTGCGCCAGGATGAAGACGACGGTGATGGGCAGTCCCGAGAGGATGGCCGCGGCCGCGAAGTCGCCCCACAGGTACTTCTGCTCGTAGAGGAACAGCTTCGAGCCGACGGCGAGCGTGAGCTTGGCTTCCTCGTGCAGCAGGATGGAGGCGACGGGGTATTCGATGATGGCCCCGATGAACGCGAGCAGGAACACCACCATCAGGATGGGCACCGCCATCGGCAGCAGCACCAGGCGGAAGGCCTGCCACGGCGTGGCGCCGTCCACCTTCGCGGCCTCCTCGATCTCCACCGGGATCGTGTCGAAGTAGCCCTTGATGGTCCACACGTGCAGCGCGATGCCGCCCGAGTACGCGAGCAGCAGCGACCAGTGGCTGTCGATGCCGAAGGTGGGGAACACGTTGCCGATGCGGTCGAAGATCGCGTAGATGGCGACCAGGGCCAGCACCGACGGGAACATCTGCATCAGCATCAGGCCCGCGAGCGAGGCCTGCTTGCCGCGGAACTGCATGCGCGCGAACGCGTAGGCCGCGGTGGTCGAGAGGAACAGCGTGATGATGGCGGTGAGGCCCGCCACCTTGACCGAGTTCCAGAGCCACAGCAGCACCGGGAAGTCGGGCTTCACGAGGCGTCCGTCCTCCGCGGTGTACGAGATGCCGAGGGCGAGCTTCCAGTGCTCGAAGCTGATCTGCTCGGGGATCAGGCTGCCCGCGGCGAAGTTGCCGGGCCGCAGCGAGATCGAGAGGATCATCAGGAACGGGAAGATCACCACGAGCACGAGGCAGATCAGGAACACGTGCGCGAGCACGACGCGCCAGCGGTGGGATTTGTCGACGACGATGGCCATGGTCTTGTCTCCTCAGCGCGTTTCTTCGCGGGCGATCTTCGTGAAGCGCATCTGCACGAGCGAGATGACGGCCACCATGGCGAAGATCACGGTCGAGATGGCGGCGGCCAGGCCGAACTGCTGGCCGGAGTCCTGGAACGCGATGCGGTACGTGTACGACACCAGCAGGTCGGTGGTGCCCGCGGGCACGCTGGTGTCGAGGAAGTCGGGCCGGCCGCCGGTCAGCAGCGCGATCAGCACGAAGTTGTTGAAGTTGAACGCGAACGCGGAGATCAGCAGCGGCGTGAGCGGCTTGAGGATCAGCGGCAGCGTGATGCGGAAGAAGTTCACGAGCGGGCCGGCACCGGCGACCGCCGAGGCCTCGTACAGGTCGGCGGGGATGGCCTTGATGAGGCCCATGCACACCACCATCATGTACGGGTAGCCGAGCCACACGTTGACGATCAGCAGCATGATCTTCGCGAGCGTCGGGTCCGAGAACCACGCCGGCTTGATGCCGAACAGCGCGTGCAGGATCAGGTTGATCTCGCCGAAGTTGTTGTTGAACAGGCCCTTGAACACGAGGATCGAGATGAACCCCGGCACCGCGTAGGGCAGGAACAGCATGATGCGGTACACGCCCTTGAACTTCAGCGCGTCCCAGTTGAACAGCACGGCCAGCAGCATGCCCAGCGCCGCGGCGAAGAACACCGTGAGCGCCGAGAACATGACCGTCCACACGAAGATGCGGATGAAGGGCTCGCGGAACGCGCTGTCGGTGAAGATGCGGCGGTAGTTGTCGAGGCCCACGTTGACCTGGAAGCCCGGCTGGATGCGCTCGCCGCGCTGGTTCTCGTAGAAGCCGGTCTTGAAGTTCGCGGTGAGGACGTCGCCGTTCTCCTTGTTGAGCAGCGTGCCGTCGCCGCGCGGCTCGTACAGCGGCTCCACGGGTCCGAACTGGCGCAGCCCGGTCATGCGCAGCTTGCGGCCGTCCGGCGTGACGAAGGTGAGGGCCTTGAGGGCGGCCTGGCGCGGAATCAGGTCGCGCAGCTGCAGCGGCTCGCCCAGCGGGATCTTCACGTTCTCGGCGGGCTCCACGGCCAGCTCGAGCGGGTTGGTGTTCTTGAGCGCCAGGGGGCCGGAGACGAAGGCGGCCTGGGTCTCGGGGTTCTCGAAGCGGGCGCGGAACTCGGCGCCGTCGGCGTGCAGCGTGAACTGCAGGCTCTGGCCCTCGACCTGGTGCGTCTCGTCGATCAGGTACTGGGTGGCGCGGGGGAACTTCAGCAGGTTCTTCGAGCTGTGGTTCGTGAAGCCGATGCCCATCGTGTAGACCATCGGGAACACGACGAAGATCAGCGCCGCCCCGATGCCCGGGAACAGGTAGCGGTACGCGTAGGCCTTCGACGACGAATAGATCCACGCGGCCAGCGCGACGATCACGAGGATGGTGCCTGCCAGCAGCGTCTCGCCGGCGGCATGCACGGCCACCACGACGTACAGCGCGGCCAGCAGCACCGCGGCCAGGAGGACCGGAGGCAACCAGCGGGACAGGGACATCTTCAAGCTCATGGGGTCAATCAGGAAATCGAAAGCCCGCCGGGGCTCGTGGCTCCGGCGGGTGGGGTCACGAACGGGTTACTTCGTGGTGATGCGCTTGGCCGCGCCGTCCAGCGCTTCCTTCGGCGACTGGCGGCCTTCGGTCATGTTCTGCAGGGCCGACTGCATCGACGACCAGAAGCGGCCCATTTCCGGGTTGTTCGGCATCGGCGCGCCGTCCTGCGCGCTGGCCATCGTCGCCTGGATGTTGGGGTTCGCCTTCAGCTCGGCGTACAGCGCCTTGCTGGCCGGGGTGCCCAGCGGCACGTCGTCGTTGATCTTCTTCAGGCCGTCGACGCTCAGCATGTAGTTCTCGATGAACTCCACGGCCACGTCGCGGTTCGGCGAAGCCTTCGAGACCATCGCGCCCAGCACGCCCACGAACGGCGCGGCCTTCTTGCCGGCGACGGTCGGGATCTTGGCGACGCCGTAGTCGATCTTGGCCTTCTTCAGGTTGTCCCACGACCACGGGCCGTTGATCATCATCGCGACCTTGCCCTGGGCCATGCCGGCTTCCATCTCGGCGTAGCCGGCACCCTTGGTCATCACGCCGTCCTTGACGTACTTGGCCAGCAGGTCGGCGCCCTTGAGCGCGCCGGCGTTGTTCACGCCGGTGTCGGCCGGGTCGTACGTGCCGTCAGGCTTCAGCTTGAACGCGTAGCCGCCGTTGGCAGCCAGCAGCGGCCAGGTGAAGTACGTGTTGTTGTAGTCCCAGAGGATGGCCTTCTTGCCGCCGGCGGCCAGCTTCTTGTCGAGCGCGGCGATTTCCTCGAAGGTCTTCGGCGGGTTCGGCACGAGGGCCTTGTTGTAGACGAGCGCGACGGCTTCGATCGAGAGCGGGTAGCCCCAGGTCTTGCCACCCACCGTGAAGGCCTTCCAGGCCAGCGGGTCGATGTCGGACTGGACCTTCTTGCCCGGGGTCACGGTCTGCAGCAGGCCGCCGGCGATCCACTCGCCGATGCGGTCGTGCGGCCAGATCCAGATGTCCGGACCCTTGCCGGCGGCGGCCGCCTGCTGGAACTTGCCCGGAGCGTCTTCCGGGTGCTCGACGACGACCTGCACGCCGGTCTTCTTCGTGAATTCCTCGCCGACCTTGGCCAGGCCGTTGTAGCCCTTGTCGCCGTTGATCCAGATCAGCAGCTTGCCGGGCTCGGCGGCCTGGGCGTGCAGCGCGAAGCCGCTGCCGAGGGTGAGGGCCGCCGCGGCGGCCAGCAGTTTGATCTTCTGGCGTTGGATCTTCATCTTCAGTTCTCCTTCAGTGGATGCCTTGGCAGGGGTAACGCGTCAGGGCAGGGTGTGCCCCTGTTCGTCGAACAGGAAACAACGTTGGGGCGGGAAAGTGAGCCAGGCGGTGTCGCCGGTGTTGAGGGGGTTGTCCGGGTCGGTGCGCACCGTCAGCGGCTCGGGCGAATCGCCCACGGTCACGTGCAGGTACGTGGTGTCGCCCAGGTGCTCGGCCAGCTGCACGAAGGCCTTGACGGCTTCCTCGGTGCGCGTGCCGGTGGCGACGATGTGTTCGGGGCGCACGCCCAGCGTGACCTTGGCACCCGTGGCGAGCCGGCTGGTGTCGGCCTGCACCGAGACGCAGGTGCCGTCCTTCAACCGCACGTGGCCGCCGTCGTGCAGCACGCCGTCGATGAAGTTCATCTTCGGCGAGCCGATGAAGCCCGCGACGAAGCGGTTCACCGGCTTGTGGTACAGCTCCATCGGCGTGCCGACCTGCTCGATGCGGCCGGCGCTGAGCACCACGATGCGGTTGGCGAGGGTCATCGCCTCGACCTGGTCGTGGGTGACGTAGATCATCGTGGTCTGCAGCTCGCGGTGCAGGCGCGACAGCTCCACGCGCATCTGCACGCGCAGCGCGGCGTCGAGGTTCGAGAGCGGTTCGTCGAACAGGAAGACGCCCGGCTTGCGCACGATGGCGCGGCCGATCGCGACCCGCTGGCGCTGGCCGCCGGACAGCGCCTTCGGCTTGCGCTCGAGCAGGTGCTCGATCTGCAGGATCTGCGCCGCGCGGGTGACGGCCGCCTTCATCGCGTCCTTCGTGAAACCGGCGAGCCGCAGGCCGAACGCCATGTTCTCCGCGACGCTCATGTGCGGATAGAGCGCGTAGCTCTGGAACACCATCGCGATGCCGCGCTTGGCGGGCGGCACCTCGTTCACCTGCTGCTCGCCGATCCACAGCTCTCCGGCCGTGATCTCCTCCAACCCCGCGATGCAGCGCAACAGCGTGGACTTGCCGCAGCCCGACGGGCCCACGAACACCACGAACTCGCCGTCCTGGATCTCGAGGTCGATGCCGTGCAGCGTCTCGACCTCGCCGTAGGACTTGCGCAGTCCCTTCAACTTCAGATGTGCCATGTGTGTACCGTCCGCGGGATCAGGCCGCGATCTCGCCGAAATAGAAGCCGTGGCCGGGCAGGGTGAACCGCTGGCCCTCGCGCTGCCCCTGCAGTGCCGGGTCGAGGTGGGTCGCCACCGCGAGACTGTCGGGCACCGCGAGCGTCAGGTCCACCGGGTCCGCCCCGAGGTTGAACACGCACAGGAGGGTCGCCCCGTCGCCGCCGTGTTCGGGCGAGCGCACCAGGGCCAGCACGGGTTCCGGCGCGTCGACGAAGCGGATGTCGCCGGTCAGCAGCGCGGGTTGCGTGCGGCGCCAGGCGAGCAGGCGCCGCATGAAGTTCAGCGGCGAGGCCGGGTTGGCCTCGTTGACGTCGACGGCGCGGCTGGCGTGCTCCGGCGGCACGGGCAACCACGGCTCGACGTCCACGCCCCGGCTGAAGCCGGCGTGCGGCTGCGCCTGCACCCACGGCATCGGCGTGCGGCAGCCGTCGCGTCCCTTGAAGTCGGGCCAGAAGGTGATGCCGTACGGGTCCTGGATCTTCTCGTAGGGGATGTCGGCCTCGGTCAAGCCCAGTTCGTCGCCCTGCCACCAGCACACGCTGCCGCGCAGCGACACCAGCATGGCCATCGCGACCTTGCTGTAATCGGTGCTGGCGCCCGGGCCGCCCCAGCGGGTCAGCACGCGAGCCACGTCGTGGTTGCCGTACGACCAGCTGGCCCAGCCGTCGTGCATCTGCGCCTCGAGCTCTTCCACCTCGTTGCGGATGTGGCCCGCGGTGTTGTCGCTGGTCAGCAGGTTGAAGCTGTAGGCCATGTGCAGGCGGTCGCCGCCGCGGGTGTACTCGGCCATGATCTTCAGCGAGTCGTCGTCCCCGATCTCGCCCACGCTCGCCGCGCCGTACTCGTTCAGCAGCGCGCGGATGCGCTTCAGGTACGGCACGTTCTCGGGCTGCGTCTTGTCGTACAGGTGGCGCTGCATGCCGTACGGGTTGCTCTCGCCGACGCTGCGCGTGTCGCGCTTCTCGGCCGGCGGGTTGTCGCGCAACTGGCGGTCGTGGAAGTGGAAGATGCAAGCGTCGAAGCGGAAGCCGTCCACGCCGCGCTCCAGCCAGAAGCGGATGTCCGAGAGGATCTGGTCCTGCACTTCCGGGTTGTGGAAGTTCAGGTCGGGCTGGCTCGTCAGGAAGTTGTGCAGGTAGAACTGGCGGCGGCGGGCGTCCCACTGCCAGGCCGAGCCGCCGAACACGCTCAGCCAGTTGTTCGGAGGCGTGCCGTCGGCCTTCGGGTCGGCCCAGACGTACCAGTCGGCCTTCGGGTTGGTGCGGCTCGAGCGGCTTTCCTTGAACCATTCGTGCTGGTCGGACGTGTGCGACAGCACCTGGTCGATCATCAGCTTCAGGCCCAGCTCGTGGGTGCGGGCGATCAGGCGGTCCATGTCGGCCAGCGTGCCGAACAGCGGGTCCACGTCGCGGTAGTCGGCGATGTCGTAGCCGAAGTCCTTCATCGGCGACTTGAAGAACGGGGAGACCCAGATCGCATCGACGCCGAGGCTGGCGATGTAGGGCAGCCGGTCGATGATGCCGGCGATGTCGCCCACGCCGTCGCCGTCGTGGTCGGCGAAGCTGCGGGGATAGACCTGGTAGATCACGGCGCCACGCCACCAGGTGGTGTCGGCAGCGGGAGCGAGTCGGGAGGTAGAGGTGTTCACGGGACGGGACTCGGCGTCGGGAGGGTCAAACAGTGGAACTCGAGCGATCGAAAGCACAGGCCTTCAATGCCATGGGCGCCGCGCGAAGGCGGCGCACATGGCGCTGAAGGCAGATCCGGCGGGCTCGTGACCCGTGGACCTGCCAGGCGTGAGGGCGGCGAAACGGCAGCATGCTCCTTGGAAGGATTCCTGCCAACCGTTCCGTCAACCTCGGTGGATCACCACCAGGACTCGACTTGCAGGCCGTACGTCAGGCCGTTGGTCTTGTCGCCGAAGACGCCGTTGGCGATCTTGTTGCCGCCGAGCGTGTTGGCGTCGTTCCACTTCGCATAGGTGACGAAGCCGCGGAAGACCGGGCGCGACCAGAAGCCCTTGGAGAGCGTCAGTTGCGGGGCGATCGTCAGCTTGGCCAGCTTGGCGGTGGGTTCCGAGCCGCTCTTGGCCTGGTCGTAACCGGCTTCGACGGCGAGGCTCACGTTGTCGTTGAAGTTGTACTGCGGGCGGATGCCGATGCTGGCCCACTGCGAGTCGGCGCCGCCGGCGTTCGCGAACACCTTGCCGTACGAGGCCGTGGCCATGCCGCTCACGTTCGTGCCGGCCAGGTCGAAGTAGAACTGGTCGTGGATGCGGTAGGACCAATCGTTCTCGGCGGCTTCGGCGCCACCGACGTACGTGGGCACGAAGCTCCAGTTGGCGCCCAGGCCTTCGCCCAGCACCACGGCGAACTTGTTGAAGCCGCCACCCATGACGTTGCTCTGGGTGTGCTCGAGGAACAGCTGCGTGCCCTTGCCTTCCGGCGCGGCGGTGGCCGTCTTGTTGGCGGTGCTGCCGAAGAGGTACAGCAGTTCGCCTTCGAGCTTGCCGTCCTTGTTGGTCGGGATCTCGTACAGGCGGGCGCTGAGGTGCTTCGACGTCATGTTCGCCGAGTCGTGGCCGTTGCCCGTGCCGCCGTCGCTGTTGCGCTGCTGGTAGGCGAAGGCGAACTTGACCGTGCCGAACGAGATGTCCTCGATGCCGGCACCGGGGCCGCTGTTGCTCCAGTAGTAGTAGTCGTTGATGTGGATGTCGTGGCGGTTGTAGTAGCGCTTGCCGACCCACACCTTGGCGTCGCCGAAGGTGGCGCTGTCACCGAAGAAGCCCCCGCCCTGGAAGAAGTTCTGGCGGCTGGCGACGTTGAAGCTGTTGCCGTTGGTGCCTTCGAAGTCCTGGGCGTTGTTTTCCTGGAGCGCGAGCATCAGGTTGTACTTGGCCCAGGCGCCGTCGGCTTTGCCGAACGGGGCCACGACCATGGCTTCGCCGTACGAGTCGCACTCGTTGCCGAGGCGGTACTTGGCCTGGGCGCCGCGTGCCTGGAAGCACTGCAGGCCGCCGCCTTCACTCGTGGCGCCGACTTGCGTGCGCATGTAGCCGTGGAACTCGATGCCCTGGGCGAACGCCGAGGGCGCACCAAACGCGCCGGCCGCGGCGGCTGCCACGGCCAACATCTTGAACTTCTTGATCATCACGGAGGGACTCCTCGTCTAGTTGCTGCTCGATACCGACAGCGAACCTCAATGGGTTCTTGTGCGTCGGCGGTTGGGGGAAACGGTTCCGGCACGACAGGCCACCCGGAGCGCGCGCCGCGGCCCACGCCTGGAAGGCGGCCTGCGGGGGTTCGACGGGAAGGATGTAGTGCGACATGAATGAGGTGTGCGGTGCAGCACCCGTCAAAAGTAGCTTGACTACAGAATCAGGTGCCATTTGCGACTGGGGTGGACTTTAGGGTTCGTACTGAATCGAGAAACAGCGGGATAACCCTAGTGTTGCTTCGGGCCAAACCCTAATGGTGTTGGTCCCTGGTTGACGTTTGTGGACGTTCTCCAGGCCATCGCATACGATGCCGCCATGTAGTCTGAGTACAAAAAAGACTGCAAATAGGCGGCCATCGTGTCGACAGGACGCCACATTTCCATGACCAGGGACCTTGTTTTGAACCAGCAATTCACGTATCCGCGCCTGCTGGGCGACATCGGCGGCACCAATGCCCGCTTCGCATGGCAGGAGGCCGAAGGGGCCCCGCTCACCGACATCGCGACCCTTCCGTGTGCCGATTTCGCAACGGTGCTCGACGCAATCAGGGAATACCTGAGGGCCCACGGCAAGGCCCAGCCGCGCTGGTCCGCCATGGGCATCGCCAACCCGATCACGGGTGACCGCGTGCAGATGACCAACCACCACTGGTCGTTCTCGATCTCCGAGGTGCAGCGCGACCTGGGCCTCGACCGCTTCCTGCTGATCAACGACTTCACGGCCCTCGCGCTGTCGCTGCCCGCGCTCGAGCGCGGGCAGCTGCGCCAGGTGGGTGGTGGCGATGCGGTGGCCGGTGGCCCCATCGCACTGCTCGGCGCGGGCACCGGTCTCGGTGTGTCGGGCCTGCTGCAGACCGCGGGCGGGCAGAGCGTGCCGCTGAATGGCGAGGGCGGGCACGTCACGCTCGGGGGTGTCGACGCGCGCGAGGACGCGGTGATCGCGGTGCTGCGCCGCCGCTACGGCCACGCCTCGGCGGAGCGGGCGCTGTCCGGCCCCGGCATCGTGGCCCTGTACGAGGCGCTGTGCGAACTCGACGGCGTGGCGGTGCAGCCGATGACGGCCGCCACGATCACTGCCGCGGCCCAGGCCGGGCAGGATGCGCAGGCCGTCGAAACCGAGGCCATCTTCTTCTCGCTGCTCGGCACCGTGGCCGGCAACCTCGCGCTGTCGCTCGGCGCACGGGGTGGGGTTTACATCGGGGGGGGTATCGTCCCGCGCCTCGGTGACCGTATCCTCTCGTCCACCTTCCGCAGCCGGTTCGAGAGCAAGGGGCGGTTCCAGCCGTACCTCGCGTCGATTCCGGTGTTCGTCGTGGCGGCCGAGGTCTCGCCGGCCTTGATCGGTGCGGCCCGCGCCCTCGACGTCCTTTGATGACCTGATCGTCCTTCCTGGAGACCCATCGATGACCCACCCCACCGCGTTCCGCCGAGCGACCGCCAGCGCCCTGCTCGGGCTCGCCCTCGCCCTGCCCGCGTACGCCCAGAAGCCGCTCGACTGGGTCCTTGGCGGCACCCCGCCGAAGGAGGCGCAGGGCGAGAAGCTCGCGTTCCGCATCGGCGAGTCGGGCGGGCTGGAGCTGGTGCCGCGCGAGAATGGCGCCGCGCCCAACGACCAGCCGCGCACCGTCGACCCGGCCGTGCTTCGCCAGCAGTTGATGCTGCTCACCTACGTGACCCCGAAGGGCGCCGTGGAGCCGCTGTTCTCCGACGACGAAGCCGGTGACATCTCGGGCCCGCTCGCCAAGGCGTTCGCCATCGCCAAGCCCACGCAGGACGTGCTGCTGTTCTCGTCCTATCGCCGTGACTCTTACTTCGTGCCGCCCCTCGGCTTGACGGCTCGCCTGTTCCTGCTCGGCGACAAGCTCAACGTGATCGTCGGGCAGCCGCGCATCGAGTACTACGGGCAGTGGCGCATCAACGCGAGCGTGCGTCCGTCGCTCGTGTTCGGCTCGCGCACCACCGCTGGCAAGGCGAAGCTCCAGGCGCCGGAGGGTGTGCTGGCCCGCAGCGACTGGGGTGTGCTGCCGCTGGTGGCCGTGGCCGCCGCGCCGGCCCGCACCGCGCCGCCGGCCCTTGCGCCGGCGCCGCTGCCCGTGCCGGCCCAGACTGCCCCGGCTGCAGCGCCTGCACCTGCGCCGGCCGCTGCGCCGTCGACCGATCCGGAAGCCCGCCTGCGCACCCTCAAGCGCCTGCGCGACGGCGGCCTGATCAGCGAGGAAGAGTTCCAGCAGAAGAAGGCGGAGATCCTGAAGACGCTGTGAAGCGTCGGCGCGCGGTGGTCACCCCGGCGAACGCCGGGGCCCACGCGGCGCCTGACCTCGGTGGATCCCGGCGTACGCCGGGATGACGGCGGGGGTCAGGACTCCGGCGTGCGCTTCTCCTGCAGCACGGCCTTCGAGCGGCGCAACTGCGCCACCAGTTCGGGGCCGCGCGCGAGCGCCACCGACACGGCCAGCACGTCCAGCACCGCCAGGTGCGCGAGGCGCGAGGTCATCGGGGCATAGACGTCCGGATCCTCTGGCACGTCCACGTTCAGCGAGATGTCGCAGGCGCGCGCCAGCGGCGAGGCCGGCACCGTGAGGCCGATGGCCGTGGCGCCGGCCTCGCGGCCGATCTCGACGCTGCGGATCACGTCCCGCGTGCGGCCGCTGCCCGAGATGGCGACGAGCACGTCGCCCGGCTCCAGCAGCGAGGCGGACATCGCCTGCACGTGCGTGTCCGACAGGGCCGCCGTGGGCACGCCCAGGCGGAAGAACTTGTGCTGTGCATCCATCGCGACGATGCCCGAGTTGCCGACGCCGTAGAACTCGATGCGGCGTGCGGTGCACAGCGCCTCGACGGCGCGCGTGAGCGACGACGGGTCGAGGTGGTTGCGCACCGTGACCAGCGCGGCGATCGCGCGGTCGAACACCTTCGCGCCCACCTCCGCGGAGGAGTCCTGCGCATTGACGTCGTGGTGGATGTACGGCAGCCCGGTGGCCAGGCTCTTGGCCAGGCGCAGCTTGAACTCGCGCAGGCCGCTGAAGCCCAGTGCGTTGCAGAAGCGCGCGATGGTGGGCTGGCTCACGCCGGCGCGCGTGGCCAGTTCCGCGAACGACAGGTCGATCACCTCGTTCGGGTGCTGCAGCACGTAGTCGGCGGCCTGCTGTTCGGACGGGCGCAGCTCGTCCCGCGCGGCCTCGATGCGTTGCAGCAGCGTGGCGGTGGCGGGCGAGGGGTCGGGGGTCTTGGGGGTGGCGCGGGAGCGGGGCATCGGGGGCGGGGACTCAGGGACTCCAGTACATCCTAAGCGGTCGCGTCCGGTGGGCCATCAAGGCATCGATCGGCAGCGGGTTGCCGGCGCGGGCGGCCCGGGCTTCCGTCGTCAGCATCGCGCCCTTCTGCGTGCCCTGCACGAGCAACGCGACGTGACTGGCCGCCAGCAGTGCGGCGAGGTTCATGCCGAGCCGCGCATGGGGCGCCACCGGCGGCTCGATCGCGACGAGCGAGGGGGCGGTGGCCGGGTCCAGCGCTTCGGCCAAGCCGCGGGCGCGCGGGAACAGCGAGGCGGTGTGGCCGTCCTCGCCCATGCCCAGCACCACGGCGTCGGCGCCGGCGAGCAGGGCCTGGAGCGTGCGGGAGCGCTCCTCCACGGCTTCGGCCGGGTGGTCGGCGCGGGTCTTCAGCGGCACGAACGTGGCGGCCGCGGCGTGGCGGGTCAGCAACCGCTCGCGCACGAGGCGCTCGTTGCTGTCGCCCGAGGCCGGGTCCACCCAGCGTTCGTCGACGAGGGTCACGGTCACGCGCGACCAGTCGATCCGCGAGCGAGACAGTTCGTCGAACAGCAGTCCCGGGCTGCGGCCGCCCGACACCGCGAGCGTCGCCGCGCCCCGGGCCTGCAGTGCGGCCGCGAGGATGCCGACGAGTTCGTGCGCGAGGGTCTGGGCCGCCTGCAGCGGGTTCTCGAAGGTCGCGAGATCCGGCTCGCGGAGGGAATTCGGGGTCATGGTGGTGGCTCGGTAGTTTCGCTACAGATCGGGTGACGGCTGCACGCCGGTCCGAAGTGTGATTGCAGTGTTTATAGGGTCAATCAGGGGAGTCGAGGCTGGAAATTCGTTTTGGAACCGTGTAGCATTCCTACAAGAGTTTCGAAGTATCGCCCAAAACATCGATTCAGATCGATCCGGACACATGTCACTTCATCCCGTGGTCGCGCGAGTGACCGACCGGGTGCGCGCCCGCAGCGCCACCCTCCGCGCCGACTACCTCCACACCGTGGCCGCCAGCAAGTCCGCTGGCGTGGCCCGGGGCGCCGTGGCATGCACGAACCTCGCGCATGCCATGGCTGCTCACCCCTCGCATGAAAAGCTGGTGTTGCGTGAGGCCCACCGGCCGAACGTGGCCGTCGTCACGTCGTACAACGACATGCTGTCGGCCCACCAGCCTTATGCGGACTATCCCGCGCGCATCAAGCGCGCCCTGCATGGCGCAGGCGCCGTCGGCCAGGTGGCCGGCGGCGTGCCGGCCATGTGCGACGGCGTCACGCAGGGCCAGCCCGGCATGGAGCTGTCGCTGTTCTCGCGCGACGTGATCGCGATGTCCACCGCCGTCGCGCTGTCGCACGGCGTGTTCGACGCGGCGATGTGCCTCGGCGTCTGCGACAAGATCGTGCCGGGCCTGCTGATCGGTGCGCTGCACTTCGGCCACCTGCCGGTCGTCTTCGTGCCGGCCGGGCCCATGTCCACCGGCATGAGCAACGACGAGAAGGCGAAGGTGCGCCAGCTGCACGCGAAGGGCCAGGTCGATCGCGCCGCGCTGCTCGAGGCCGAGAGCAAGGCGTACCACGGTGCCGGCACCTGCACGTTCTACGGCACGGCCAACAGCAACCAGCTGCTGATGGAAGTGATGGGCCTGCACCTGCCGGGCGCCGCCTTCATTCCGCCCGACTCGCCGCTGCGCGGCGCGCTGACCGAAGCCGCCGCCGTGCGCGTGGCGTCCCTCACCGCGCAGGGCAGCGAGTACACGCCGCTCGCGCAGGTGGTCGACGAACGCACCATCGTCAACGCCATCGTCGCGCTGCTGGCCACGGGCGGTTCCACGAACCACACGATCCACCTCGTCGCCATCGCCCGCGCCGCCGGCATCGTGATCGACTGGAGCGACTTCGACGAGCTGTCGAAGGTCGTGCCGCTGCTCACGCGCATCTACCCGAACGGCACGGCCGACATCAACCACTTCCACGCCGCCGGCGGCATGGGCACGCTGATCGGCAACATGCTGTCCGAGGGCCTGCTGCACGAGGACGTGAGCACGGTCGCCGGCCCGGGCCTCGCCCGCTACGCCGAGGAGCCGGTGCTGACCGAGTCGATGGGCGTGAGCTGGCGCGCCGCGCCGGCCGCGAGCCACGACACGTCGGTGCTGCGCCCGGTGGCCGACCCGTTCAGCGCCGACAGCGGCCTGCGCATGCTGAGCGGCAACGTCGGCCGCGCCGTCATCAAGGTGTCGGCCGTCAAGCCGCAGCACCGCCGCGTCGAGGCGCCGGCCGTCGTGTTCGGCAGCCAGGCCGAGTTCCTGCAGCGCTACAAGGCGGGCGAACTCGACCGCAACTTCGTCGCCGTGCTGCGCTTCCAGGGCCCGAAGGCCAACGGCATGCCCGAGCTGCACCAGCTGACGCCGGCGCTCGCCAACCTGCAGGACAAGGGCTTCGCGGTCGCGCTCGTGACCGACGGGCGCATGTCCGGCGCGTCCGGCAAGGTGCCGGCGGCCATCCACATCACCCCCGAGGCGCTGGGCCAGGGCCCGATCGGCAAGGTGCGCGACGGCGACATCGTGCTGCTCGACGCTGACCACGGCGTGCTCACCGTGCACGTGCCGGCCGGCGAATGGGCGGCTCGCCCGCTCGCCACCGCGCCCGCCGGCGCCCAGCGCGGCATGGGCCGCGAACTCTTCACCGCGGCACGTGCCGCCGCCGGCACGGCCGAGGAGGGTGCCTGCACCTTCGGCTGGGCCGCTGTCTCCTCCAAGGACCTGACGCATGAAAACGCCTGACATCCTCGCCCTCTCGCCGGTGATGCCGGTCATCGCCCTCGAACGTGTCGCCGACGCGGTGCCGCTGGCCCGTGCGCTCGTGAAGGGCGGCATCCGCCTGCTCGAGGTCACGCTGCGCACACTCGTCGCGCTCGAATGCGTGCGCGCCATCGCGGCGGAGGTGCCCGAGGCGGTGGTGGGCGTGGGCACCATCACCACGCCGGCCGACCTGGACGCCTCGGTGCGCGCCGGCGCCGTGTTCGGCGTGAGCCCGGGCGCCTCCGCCTCGCTGCTCAAGGCCGCCGCGGCCGGTCCGCTGCCGTTCGTGCCGGGTGTGATGACCCCGTCGGACGTGATCAACGCCGCCGAATCGGGCTTCAACACGCTGAAGCTGTTCCCCGCGGCCCAGGCCGGCGGCCTCGAGATGCTCAAGGCGATGGGTGGGCCTTTCCCTCATGTTCGCTTCTGCCCCACGGGTGGTGTCACACTGCAGTCCGCCCCGGCGCTGCTCGCGTTGAAGAACGTGGTGTGTGTCGGAGGCTCGTGGCTGACCCCGAAGGCGCTGATCGACAGCGGCGACTGGGCGGCGATCGAAACCCTGGCCCGCGACGCCGCGGCCCTCCGCTGACCTCGACACCGAGACCGACATCACCATGTTCGATCACCAATCGACCCCCTGCCGCAGCCTGGTGCTGTTCGGCGCCACCGGCGACCTCGCGCGCCGCATGCTGTGGCCGTCGCTCTACGCGCTGCACGCCGACGGCCTGCTGCCCGAGCAGTTCGCGCTGATCGGCGCGGCGCACTCGAAGCAGGAGCCGGCGAAGTTCGCCGAACTCGTGCGCAACTCGGTGCTGGGCTCGGCCAACGCGGCGATGTTCGACGAGGCGAAGTTCGCCTCCTTCATCGCCCGGGTGAGCTACGTGTCGGTCGACGCCTCGAGCGAGGCCGGCATGCAGCCCCTTCGCGACGCGCTCGCGCCGCACGAGGGCGGCACGATCTTCTACCTGTCGACGTCGCCGCACATGTTCGGCCCCATCTGCCGCACGCTGGGCGCCTGGGGCGTGCACCCGGACAGCCGCGTGGTGGTCGAGAAGCCCATCGGCACCGACGAGAAGAGCGCGAACGCCGTCAACGACGCCATCGCCTCGGCCTTCGCCGAGCCGCAGGTGTTCCGCATCGACCACTACCTGGGCAAGGAAGCGGTGCAGAACCTGCTGGCGCTGCGCTTCGCCAACGCCATCTTCGAGCCGCTGTGGAATGCCAACGCCATCGAGCAGGTGCAGATCACCGTCGCCGAGACCGTGGGCGTCGAGGGCCGCTGGGGCTACTACGACGGCGTGGGCGCGCTGCGCGACATGGTGCAGAACCACCTGCTGCAGCTGCTGTGCCTGGTCGCCATGGAGCCGCCCGCGAGCTTCACGCCGTCGGCCGTGCGCAACGAGAAGGTGAAGGTGCTGTGGTCGCTGCGGCCCATCAACGGCACCAACGTGCACACGCACACCGTCACCGGCCAGTACACCGAAGGGTTCGCCGGCGGCCAGTCCGTGCCGGGCTACCGCGACGAGGCGGGTGCCAACAAGGTCAGCGACACCGAGACCTTCGTGGCCCTGCGCGCCGAGATCGACAACTGGCGCTGGGCCGGCGTGCCGTTCTACCTGCGCACCGGCAAGCGCATGCAGCGCCGCTCGAGCGAGATCGCGATCCACTTCAAGAGCGCGCCGTACAACATCTTCTCCGGCATCGGCGCCACGCTGCAGCCGAACGTGCTGCTGATCAAGCTGCAGCCGGAGGAAATGATCACGCTGAGCCTGATGCACAAGCTGCCGGGCCGCAACGACATGCAGCTGGGCCAGGTGGGCCTGAACCTGTCGCTTGGCGACAAGTTCACGCAGACCCGCCGCCGCATCGCCTACGAGCGCATGCTGATCGACGTGCTGGCGGGCAACCCGTCGCTGTTCGTGCGCCGCGACGAGGTCGAGGCCGCATGGAAGTGGATCGACGGCATCGTCGACGGCTGGCGCCAGACCGCCCAGAAGCCCAAGCCGTACGGCTCGGGCTCGTGGGGCCCGAGCGCGGCCATCGGCCTGCCGGAGCGGTTCGGGCATTCCTGGAACGAGTGACTCCTTGATGAGATGATGTCGGGATGCCCACGCCCGACACCCTCCTCGCGTTTTTCGGCATCGCCGTGCTGCTCTGCCTGAGCCCCGGCCCGGACAACGTCTTCGTCCTCTTCCAGTCCGCCCTCAACGGCCGCGCTGCCGGCTTCGCCGTCGTGCTGGGCCTGTGCACCGGCCTGCTCGGCCACACTGCCGCCGTGGCGCTGGGCCTGGCCGCGCTGGTCGCCGCGTCCGAAACCGCTTTCACCGTGCTCAAGCTCGCGGGCGCCGCCTACCTCGTGTGGCTCGCGTGGCAGGCCTTCCGGGCGCCAGTGGGGCCGCTTTCCGCGCAGGCCGAGGCCGCGCCGCTCGGGCGCATGTACCTGCGGGGTGTGGTGATGAACCTCACCAACCCGAAGGTCACCATCTTCTTCCTCGCCTTCCTGCCCCAGTTCGTCGACCGCGCCCGGGGCGAGACCGGCGTGCAGGTGCTGTGGCTCGGCGCCGTGTTCATCGTGGCCACGCTGCTGACCTTCGGCGCCATCGCGGTGTTCGCGGCCACCTTCGGCCGCGTGCTGCAGCGCTCCGAACGCGCGCAGCGGGTGCTGAACTGGGGCGCCGGCACGGTGTTCCTGGGGCTGGCCGCCCGGCTGGCGTTCGCCCAGCGCTGAGAATTCAATCGCAAGAGTCGGGGTGATGGCCGGCAGGGCTGCCGGCACCATGGGGTCTCCGTTAGATTCAAGAGGCCGTGACCATGAAACGAGACCTTCCCCCGACCTTCGCGACCGACGACGCCCGCTGGGCCGCGGTCGCGTCGCGTGACCCGTCCGCCGACGGGCAGTTCTTCTATGGCGTCGCCACCACGGGCGTCTACTGCCGCCCCTCGTGTGGCGCGCGGTTGCCGCTGCGCGGCAACGTGAGTTTCCACGCCACCCCTGAAGCCGCCAAGGCCGCAGGCTTCCGGCCGTGCCGGCGCTGCCGGCCGGACGGGCCCACGAAGGCCGAGCGCCAAGCCGAACTGGTGACCGCGGCCTGCCGCACCATCGAATCGGCCGACACCCCGCCGGACCTCGAGACACTGGCCGCGGCGGCCGGGCTGAGCCCGCACCACTTCCACCGCGTGTTCAAGGCCGTGGCGGGCGTGACCCCGAAGGCGTATGCGAAGGCTCGTCGCGCGGGCCGCGTGCGTGACGAACTGACCCGCGCCGGCACCGTCACCGAGGCGCTGTACGACGCGGGCTACGCGTCGAGTGCACGCTTCTACGACGACGCGTCGGGGGTGCTGGGCATGGCGCCGCGCGCCTACCGGCAGGGCGGGGCCGACGCGGTGATCCGCTTCGCCGTCGCGCAGTGCAGCCTGGGCGCGCTGCTCGTCGCGGCGACGGGCAAGGGGGTGTGTGCCATCGCGCTGGGCGACGATCCCGAGCCGCTCGTGAAGGAACTCCAGGACCGATTCCCCCGAGCCGAACTGCAGGGCGGTGACACCGCCTTCGAGGCGATGGTCGCGGCGGTGGTGGGCGCCGTCGAACGCCCGGGGGCCGCGCTCGACGTGCCGCTCGACATCCGCGGCACCGCCTTCCAGCAGCGCGTGTGGCAGGCCCTGCGCGAGATCCCGCCCGGCCGCACGTGCAGCTACACCGAGGTGGCCGAGCGCATCGGCTCGCCCACGTCCGTGCGCGCGGTGGCCGCGGCCTGCGCCGCGAACACGCTCGCGGTGGCCGTGCCGTGCCACCGGGTCGTGCGCAGCGATGGCGGCCTGTCGGGCTACCGATGGGGGGTCGAGCGCAAGCGCGTGCTGCTCGCCCGCGAGGGGGAGGGCGCGTGAACCTCGACGCCATCGACTGGGGCCGTGTCGAACACGACCTCGACGCGCAGGGCCAGGCCGTGCTGCCCGGCCTGCTCGACGCGGCCACCTGTGGTGACGTGGCCGCGATGTACGCCCAACGCGAGCGCTTCCGCAGCCGCGTGGTGATGGACCGCTACGCCCTCGGCCGCGGCGAGTACCAGTACTTCGCGTACCCGCTGCCCGAGCCGCTCGCGGCGCTGCGGCCCGCGCTGTACGCGCGGCTGCAGCCCGTCGCGAACCGGTGGAACCGTGCGATGGACATCCCGGTGTCGTACCCCGCCCGCCACGAGGACTTCCTGGAACGCTGCCACGCCGCGGGCCAGGTCCGGCCCACGCCGCTGCTGCTGCAGTACGGCGCGGGCGACTACAACTGCCTGCACCAGGACCTGTACGGCGACCACGTGTTCCCGCTGCAGGTGGCCGTGCTGCTGTCCACCCCGGGGCGCGACTTCACCGGCGGCGAGTTCGTGATGACCGAGCAGCGGCCGCGCATGCAGTCGCGGCCCATGGTGGTGCCGCTCGGGCAGGGCGATGCCGTGGTGATGGCCGTGCACCACCGGCCGGTGCAGGGCACGCGCGGGCCGTACCGCGTGCAGCTGCGCCACGGCGTGAGCGAGGTGCGCTCGGGCCACCGCCACACGCTGGGCGTGATCTTCCACGACGCGACATGACGGCCGGGCTGTTCGACGAACCGCGGGAGCCGCTCGGCGACGGCGCCGTGTTGCTGCGCGGCTTCGCACTCGGCGAGGCGGAGGCGCTGTACGAGGCGGCGCAGGGCGTGATCGCCGAGGCTCCGCTGCGCCACATGGTCACGCCCGGGGGGCTCGCGATGGCCGTCGCGATGACCAACTGCGGTCCGCTCGGCTGGGTGTCCGACCGCCGGGGCTACCGGTACCAGGACACCGATCCACTGTCCGGCCGAACGTGGCCCGCGATGCCCGGCGTGTTCCGTGCGCTCGCGAAACGGGCCGCGGCGGACGCGGGGTTCGAAGGCTTCGTGCCCGACGCCTGCCTCGTCAACCGCTACGTGCCCGGCACGCGGCTGTCGCTGCACCAGGACCGCGACGAGACCGACTACGGCGCGCCCATCGTGTCGGTGTCGCTCGGGCTGCCGGCGGTGTTCCTCTGGGGCGGAACGAAGCGGGCCGACCGGCCGCACCGCGTGCCGCTGGCGCACGGTGACGTGGTGGTGTGGGGCGGACCGTCTCGGCTCGTGTTCCACGGGGTGGCGCCCCTCGCGGCAGGCGAGCACGAACAGCTGGGTGCACAGCGCGTGAACCTGACCTTCCGCAAGGCCGGTTGATCTCGGGTATCGTCCCGCGATGACCTCGACGACAGCCCCTTCCGCGACGCGTGTGGCCGTGGCGGGCCTGTTGTCCCTGGCCGTCGCGATGGGCATCGGCCGCTTCGCGTTCACGCCGCTGCTGCCGGTGATGCTGGGCGAACACGCCGTCGACCTGACGGGCGGCAGCTGGCTCGCCACCGCGAACTACATCGGCTACCTGCTCGGCGCGCTGATGTGCACGGCGCAGCCCACGTTGTGGGCGCGCTGGCAGCGCCCGCCCATCGACGCGGCCCGCTGCGTGCGCAGCGGGCTGGTGGCCACCGCGCTGCTCACCGCGGGCATGGCCTTGCCGCTCCCCGCGCTGTGGCCCCTGCTGCGTTTCCTCGCCGGCGTTGCGAGTGCGGTGGTGTTCGTCTACACGTCCGGCTGGTGCCTCGGGCGCCTCGCGGGCCTGGGCAAGCCGGCGATGGGCGGCGTGATCTACGCGGGACCCGGCGTCGGCATCGCGGCCAGCGGCCTGCTCGTGGGCGCGGTGATGGCGGTGGGCGGGTCGTCCCCGGTGGGCTGGGTCGTGTTCGCCGCGCTCGCGGCGGCGCTGACGCTGACCGTGTGGCCCACGGTGCGCGGCGCGGCGCACACGTCGGCCGCGACGTCGGCGGCGCCGGGTCCGTTCACCGCGGAGAAGGGCTGGTTCGTGCTGGGCTACGGCCTCTCGGGCTTCGGGTACATCATCACCGCGACGTTCCTGCCGGTCATCGCGCGCGAGACGCTGCCGCCCACGGCGTGGCTCAACTGGTTCTGGCCGCTGCTGGGCTTCGGCGTGGTGGTGGGGGCGCTGCTCGCGACGCGCGTGCCGCGCCGCATCGACTTCCGCGATGCCCTCGCCGCCTGTTTCGTGATCCAGGCAGTCGGCGTGGTGATCGGCGTGTGGGTGCCGGGGGTCGCGAGCTTCGCGCTGGGCAGCCTGCTCGTGGGGCTGCCGTTCACGGCGATCAGCTTCTTCGGCATGCAGGAGGCCCGGCGCTTGTCGCCAGCGGCGCCCGCCGGGTTGATGGGCCTGTCCACCGCCGTGTACGGCGTGGGGCAGATCGCCGGGCCGCCCGTCGCGGCCTGGCTGATCGCGCACAGCGGCACGCGGGCCCAGGGCTTCGCGTGGGCGCTGGACGCGGCCGCCGCATCCCTCGTGGCGGGCGCGGTGATCCAGCTCGTGCTGGCGCGGGCGCACCCGCGCCCGGCCGGTCAGTGAATGCGGATCGAACCCAGCCCGAAGATGCCGATGAGGCCGATCGCGATCAGGTAGATCGCGACGATGAAGTTCAGCAGCTTCGGCATCACGAGGATCAGGATGCCGGCGATGAGCGAGATCAGCGGGGTCAGCGACAGGTGGATGTTCAAGGGCAGGCACTCCAGGGTTGAAAACGACGGGGCACTGTAGCGCGGTTCACTCGCGCAGTTCGGCGAGGGTCACGTCCACCTTGCGCACTTTGCCCGCACGCGACACGGTCAGTGTCACCCGGTCGCCCGGCTGGAAGCGTTCGAGCGCGGTGAGCATGTCGTCGAGGTCGGAGACCGCTTCGCCGTCCACCGCCTGGATCACGTCGCCCTGCACGATGCCGCCTTCGGCCCCGCGCTGGAACGGCACGAGGCCGGCCTTCGCGGCCGGGCCGCCCGGGGCCACGCGCACGAGCGGCAGGCCCTTCGGCAGGCCGAGGGTGCGGCCCATGCCTTCGGGGCCGGACGTCACGCCGAGCGAGGGCCGCACCATGCGGCCGTCGCGGATGAGTCGCGGCACGATGCGGTTGACCTCGTCCACGGGGATCGCGAAGCCGATGCCGGCGCTGGCGCCCGACGGGCTGTAGATCGCGGTGTTCACGCCGATCATGCGGCCGGCCGAGTCGAGCAGCGGGCCGCCCGAGTTGCCGGGGTTGATCGCCGCGTCGGTCTGGATCGCGCCGCGGATGCTGCGGCGGGTCACCGACTCGATCTCGCGGTCGAGCGCGCTGACGATGCCCACCGTGAGCGTCTGGTCGAGCCCGAACGGGTTGCCGATCGCGTAGACGCGCTGGCCCACGAGCAGGTCCTTGCTGGTGCCGATGGCGATGGGCGGCAGCTTCGCGCGCGGGGCGTCGATCTTCAGCACCGCGATGTCGCGGTCGGGGAACACGCCGACGAGCTGGGCCTTGTGGCTGCTCTGGTCCGACAGCGTGACCCGCGCGCCGTTCGCCCCCTGGATCACGTGGTAGTTGGTGACGATGTGGCCGCGGTCGTCCCACACGAAGCCGGTGCCGGTGCCCTGCGGGACCTGGTGGGTGCGGGCCGAGAAGAAATCGCGCTCGATGCCGAGGGCGGTGATGTTCACGACCGAGGGCGACGCGCCCTTGAAGACGGCGATGTGGTTCTGCTCCTCGGCGGTCAGGGGCCCGCGCGGGGCGACGGCCCGCGGCGGCGCGTCGGGGCGCGCGACGGCGGCGAACGTGCTGGACAGCAGAACGGCGCTCACGAGGAGGGCGCGGGGCGAGGGCAGGGGCATGGCGAGGGCGGGGTCGAGTGGCGTCCGGCGCCCATGTTAAGCAAGGCCCGAGTCGGCACGATTGCACGGCGAGGGATGTCGCGCGGCGTTGCAACGCGGCTACGATGCGCCACCTCCACGGCCGGCCCGACCATGAACCCCGTCACCACCGCCAGCTTCGTGTTCCTGGCCGCGCACCTCGTCGCGCTCGTCGTGCGCGGGTACGACGACACCACCCTCGCGCTCGTCGTCAGTTCGCTGCTGATGTTCGCGTGCTGCCTCGCGAACGCCGTGCACCTGCTGGGCGTGAAGGCGGCGCTGAAGTTCGTCGCCATCGCCGTGGTGCTGGGCTGGTTCGCCGAACAGATGGGGGCGTCCCAGGGCTGGTTCTTCGGCGAGTACGACTACACCGACGTGCTCGGACCCCGCCTCGGCGAGGTGCCGGTGGTGATCCCGCTGATGTGGTTCTCGCTCACGTACATGGGCTACGTGATCGCGAACCTGATCGTCTGGCGCGCGCCCGTCGACGGCTCGCCAAGCGGGTTCGACGCCGTGGTGCTGTCGCTGCTGGCCGCGATGGTGGTCACCGCGTTCGACCTCGGCGCCGACCCGTACTTCGTCTACACGCTGAAGGCCTGGATCATGGTCGAGAAGGACGGCTGGTGGTTCGGCGAGACGGTGCAGGGCTTCTTCGGTTGGATGTTCGTGTCCTTCTGCATCGTCTTCCTGTTCCGTCTGACGCTGCGCCACACGCCGTCGTTGCCGTGGAGCCCGGTGAACCGGCGCCATGCGCTGGTGCCGGTGCTGATGTACGCGGGCTTCATGGTGTTCCAGATGTGCGTGAGCCACCCGATGGAGCTGCGCACCATCGCGTTCTTCGCGATGGGCATGCCGATCCTCAGCGCGCTGGCGGGCTGGCAGCACTGGCTGCCGTCGCGGAAGGCCGCACGATGAACGGCCCCGACCTCGACCGCATGCAGCACGTCGCCGACCCGCTGGCCGACGACACCGTGGCCGGCGTGCTGGGGCCGTGGGCCGACGTCGGCATCACCGAGCGGCTCGAGCGCATCCGCGTGATGAACCGACTGATCGGCGGCTGGAAGACCAACGGCGACCTCGTGGGCTGGCGCGCGACGGGCGAGGGCGTGACGCCGGGCATCGCCGCGCCGCTGGAGGCCTACGTGCAGGCGGGGCGCGAGCTGCCCCGCTGGATGGACAAGGACCGGATCGCCCGGGCCGAGCAGCTGTTCTTCGCGCAGGGGCCGCTGTCGTGCCTGCTGCTGTTCTGCCGCAGCCTGCCCGAGTGCTACGTGGTGCCCGACCTCGCGGCCGTGCTGCAGGTGTCGGGCCAGCTCACGCAGCACACGGACTACCGCGTGCGGTCCACGGCCGCGATGATCTTCCCGGTGATGATGCAGGGCGGCCTCACCACGCCGGAGGGCGGCGGCATCGCGCAGACGCTGAAGGTGCGGCTGATCCACGCCACGATCCGCCACCTGATCCTGCACGCCAACCCGTCGGACGCCTCGGGTGTCGTGGCACCCCTCGCGCTGAACGGGCCGCCGAAGTCCATGCACGAGGCGCTGCTGGGACATGGCTGGAACATCGACGCCGACGGCTTGCCGTGCAACCAGGAGGAACTGGCGTACACGCTGCTGACGTTCAGCCACTGCTTCCTGTCGAGCCTGCACCGGCTGCACCTCGGGCTCGGTCCGGACGAGGAGGCGGACTATCTGCACGCCTGGAACGTCGTGGGCCACGTGCTCGGCATCCGCGAGGAACTGATGGTGCAGGACACCCCGCAGGCCCAGGCGCTGTTCGAGGTGATGCAGGCCCGCGGCCGGGCCGACCCGGTGTCGCCCGACCCGCGGCCCGCGTTGGGGGCGGCGCTGATGAACGCGATGTCCGCGGAGATCCCGTTTCGCGTCGCCAAGCCGATGCCCGTGCTGATGACCCGCCACCTCTGCGGCCCGGCCACGTCGGCCGACCTCGGGTTGAATGGCCGCGTGTCGTGGCTGTCGCGCACGCTGTTCGCGCTGGGCATGGGCGTCGTCGGCGTGATCGACCGCGTGGCGCGCCTCGTGTGGCCGGACTTCTCGCTGTCGCGGTTCGTCGTGCGGGTGCTCGGCTACCACGTGGTGACGAAGCTGCTGATGGACCAGACGCGGCCGCTGCAACTCCCCGACCACCTGCTCTCGCGGGTGCGCGACGTGGTCGCGACGTGGAGCGACGATCCCAAGGCGCCGCGCTGGCTGAACGTGATGGAAGACCGGTTTACCACGATCGGTACGTGGAAATCCGTGGTTCGCCGGTGATGCCGGGCGGGGTGTCCCCCCGATAATGGCGCGCCGCTCCGGCATGGCGCCGAGCGGCCCTGCAGTTCCACCATCCCATGCATTCCCGCCGCGCCCGGTCGCTCCTCCTCTGGTGCCTTGCCTTCCTGATCGGCGGGCTGCTTTGCGCCTCCGGCCTCCGTGCGCAGCCCGTCGCCGGGCGGGCCCTCGTGCTCGATGGCAGCGCCGAGACGGTGGACGCCTGGTCGGCCGCCACGCTGCGTTTCGACGCCACGCGGGCCCAGACCCTCGACGACGTGCTGGCCGACCCGGCGGGCTTCAAGGCCCCGGCGTCCGACTTCCCCACCTTCGGCGTGCGCAAGGATGCGCTGTGGGTCCGCGTGCCGCTCGACGTGCGCTGCCAGAAGCGGTGCCCCTGGGTGCTCGACATCGACTACACGGCCATCGCCTACATCGACGTGTTCCTGCTCACCGAGGGCCGGCTGGTGCAGCGCATCGAACTCGGCAACCTGCGGCCGTTCGCCGACCGCCCGCTCGGCGCCCGCACGCACGCCGCGGTGCTCGACCTGCGCCCCGGCAGCCGGCAGGAGCTGGTGCTGCGCATCGAGACCAAGGGCGCGATGATCGTGCCGCTCACGCTCAACACGCCGTCGCAGTTCCACTCGCGCGCGCTGAACGAGCAGATGCTGCAGGGCCTGCTGTCGGGCCTCGGCATCTGCCTGCTGCTCTACAGCATCGCGCAGGGCATCGGCCTGCGCGAGCGCCTGTTCCTGAAATACGCGGTGATGATCTCGGGCAGCATCCTGTTCTCGCTGCTGCAGTTCGGCATCGGGGCGCAGTACCTGTGGACCGACAGCCCGTGGGTCGAGACCCACATCGGGCCGCTGTCGGCGCTCATCGCGTCGGTGGGCTCGTTCCTGTTCATCGAGCAGGTGCTGGCCGGCCCCGACACCAGCCGCATGTTCAGCCGCGTGATGAAGGGTGGCGCGGTGTTCGCGGCGGTCACCGCGGCCGCCTACGTGGCCGGTGTGGTCGACACGCGCATCGTCAGCGGCATCGTCAGCATCCTCGCGCTGATCCCGGTGCTGATGGGCATTCCCGGCGCGGTCAAGCGGGCGATCCGCGGCGACCAGGTCGGCGTGTGTTTCCTGATCGCGTGGGCGGTCTACTTCTTCGCCACCGCGGTGATGATCATGGTGATCAACGGCCGCGCGCCGGTGAACTTCTGGACCCTGCACTCGTTCCAGTTCGGCGCCACGGTGGACATGCTGCTGTTCATGCGCGTGCTCGGCCTGCGCATGAAGGACATCCACACGCAGGCGCGCCACGCCACGCTCGAGCGCGACGCCATGCGCTCGCTCGCCCACACCGACCCGCTCACGGGCCTGCCGAACCGGCGCGGGCTCAACGCCGCGCTGAACGCCGCGCTGGCGCGGTCGGGTGACAACCGCCACGTGGCCGTCTACATGCTCGACCTCGACGGCTTCAAGCCCGTCAACGACCGCCATGGGCACGACGTGGGCGACGAGCTGCTGATCGCGGTCGCGGCCCGCCTGCTGTCGAGCGTGCGCCGTGGCGACACCGTGGCCCGGCTCGGGGGCGACGAGTTCGTCGTGATGTCCGAGCAGCTCGCCGGCGAAGACGATGCCCTGCTGTTCGGCGAGCGGCTGCTGGCGGCCTTCGCCACCCCGTTCGACATCGACCCCCACAGCTTCCGCGTGGGCGGCACCATCGGCTACGCGCTGGCCCCGGCCGACGCCTCCGATGCCGTCACGCTGCTCAAGTTCGCCGACGCGGCCATGTACCTCGGCAAGGAGTCCGGCAAAGGCTGCATCCGCCGGGGCGGGGCGGCCGTGCTGCGTGAAGCCTCGTCGCCGGACGCGGGCCTCGCCTGGCCCCAACCCCCCGAAGGACAACCCACTGCGTAGATCCCACTACGGGTTTTCCGGTTGTTGACGGCACTTCCGTTAACGTTAACAATTCAGGCCTCCGATCCTTGTGGGTCGACTGGAGAGTTCGATGAAGACCTGGTTCCGTTCCTTTGCCGCCCTGGCCGTTTCGGCCGTGATCGCGTCGCCCGCGTTCGCCTGGCCCGACAAGCCCGTGACGCTGCTCGTGCCGTTCCCGCCCGGCGGCTCCACCGACAGCCTCGCCCGCACCCTCGGCGCGAAACTGCAGACCGACTGGAACCAGACCGTCATCGTCGACAACAAGCCGGGTGCCACGGGCACCATCGGCGCCGGCCAGGTCAAGCGCTCGGCCCCCGACGGCTACACCGTGCTCGTCTCGTCGCTCGGTCCGTTCGTGATCGCGCCGCACCTGATCAAGAACGTGCCGTACGACGCGTCCAAGGACTTCGACCTGCTGATGGTCGCCGTGCAGGCGCCGAACGTGCTGGTCGTGCCGGCCGTCTCGCCGCACAAGACCGTGGCCGACGTGCTCGCCGCGCTCAAGAAGGACCCGGGCAAGATGAGCTTCGCCTCCTCCGGCAACGGCTCCTCCGACCACCTGACCGCCGAGCTCTTCTGGCAGCAGACGCACACCGAAGGCCTGCACGTGCCGTACAAGGGCGGCGCGCCCGCCATCAGCGACCTGCTGGGCGCACAGGTCGACGCCTCGTTCCAGAACATCAACGCCGTGATCTCGCAGATCCAGGCCGGCAAGCTGCGCGCGCTGGCCGTCACCGGCGACAAGCGCTCGGCGCTGCTGCCGCAGGTGCCGACCCTCTCCGAATCCGGTGTCAAGGGCGCCGACGTGTACTCGTGGCAGGCCATCGCCGCACCGAAGGGCCTGCCGGCCGACGTGCGCGCGAAGCTGCACAAGTCGCTCGTCGTCGCGCTGCAGGACCCGGCCGTGCACAAGAAGCTGACCGACGTCGGCTTCGAGATCGTGGCCAACACGCCCGAGCAGTTCGCACAGTTCCAGGCCGCCGAGTTCGCGCGCTGGAAGAAGGTCATCGAGACCGGCAAGATCACCGCCGACTGAGCCGGCTTCACATTTCCCCAGGGAGTTATTCCATGTCCACACCGAAGGTCGTCGACCTCAAGGTCATCCCCGTCGCAGGCCGCGACGGCATGCTGCTCAACCTCAGCGGCGCGCACGCGCCGTTCTTCACCCGCAACATCGTCATCCTCACCGACAGCGACGGCCACACCGGCGTCGGCGAGGTGCCGGGCGGCGAGAAGATCCGCCAGACGCTCGAAGACGCACGCCCGCTGCTGATCGGCCAACCCATCGGCGACCACCTGCGCCTGCTGCAGGAAGCCCGTGCCGCGTTCGCCGACCGCGACAGCGGCGGCCGCGGCCTGCAGACCTTCGACCTGCGCATCGCGATCCACGCGGTGACCGCGATCGAGTCCGCCCTGCTCGACCTGCTGGGCCAGCACATGGACCTGCCGGTCGCCGCCCTGCTGGGCGAAGGCCAGCAGCGCGACCGCGTCGAGATGCTGGGCTACCTGTTCTTCGTGGGCGACCGCACGAAGACCGGCCTGCAGTACCTCAACCCGGGCGACGAACCCGACGAGGCCGACGGCTGGAAGCGCGTGCGCCACGAGACCGCGATGACGCCCGAGTCCGTCGTGCGCCTGGCCGAGGCCGCGTACGCGCGCTACGGCTTCAACGACTTCAAGCTCAAGGGCGGCGTGCTGTCCGGCGAGGCGGAGGTCGAGGCCGTCACGGCGCTGCACGAGCGCTTCCCGAAGGCACGTGTCACGCTCGACCCGAACGGCGGCTGGCTGCTGAAGGATGCGGTCCGCCTGATGCGCGACATGCACGGCATCCTCGCGTACGCGGAAGACCCGTGTGGTGCGGAAGAGGGCTTCTCGGGCCGCGAGGTGATGGCGGAGTTCCGCCGCGCGACGGGCCTGCCCACCGCGACGAACATGGTGGCCACCGACTGGCGCCAGTTCCAGCACGCGCTGTCGCTGCAGTCCGTCGACATCCCGCTCGCCGACCCGCACTTCTGGACCATGGCGGGTTCGGTGCGCGTGGCGCAGACGTGCCGCGACTGGGGCCTCACGTGGGGTTCGCATTCGAACAACCACTTCGACATCTCGCTCGCGATGTTCACGCACGTGGGCGCCGCCGCCCCGGGCCGCGTGACCGCCATCGACACGCACTGGATCTGGCAGGACGGCCAGCGCCTCACGAAGGACCCGCTGCAGATCAAGGGCGGGTTCGTCGAAGTGCCGAAGAAGCCGGGCCTCGGTGTCGAACTCGACATGGCCGAGGTCATGAAGGCCAACGCGCTGTACCAGCAGCACGGCCTGGGCGCACGCGACGACGCGATGGCAATGCAGTTCCTGATCCCGAACTGGAAGTTCGATCCGAAGCGGCCCTGCCTCGTGCGCTGACCGCCCGAAAAATCCCCCCCGGATCGCGGGAGGCCCCCCGCCCGAAGCCCCCGATCCGGGTGATTTTTCACAAACATCCCCGCAGGTCGGGGGACCGTCCCGATGCGTGTTGTCACACAGCGGGCGTACAGTGGGAACCAGACGGCGGTGCGGCGTATCCGCTCATCCGCACCAAGAAGACCGGCAATGTCTCGTGACCGGCGCCGTCGCCATCTTCACGTGCCCACGACCCCGCCGTCGTGGCGCCTCACCACCACGGTGGCCGACCTGGGCCGGCCGCCGTCGGGCCAGCGCGAATGCAACGACGGCCAGGCCGGCTCGTTGCGCGCAGCCACCGGGCTCTCGCCGGGATGCTGGATGTTCACGAACAGCGTGCGCAGGTCCGGCGTCGACGTCACCCCCGTCACTTCGCATTGCCTCGGTCCCGTGAGGAAGCGCCGCACCTCGCCCGTGGCCGGGTCCGCCGCGAGCATCATGTTGTTGCCGCAGGTGCCGGTGGACGACGAGTTGTCGGTCTGGATCCACAGCACGCCGCGCGGGTCGATCCACAGGCCGTCCGGACTCGCGAAGAGGTCGCCGCGCACCGTGCCGCCGTGTTCGGGGGCTCCCGCGAGCACGAAGTGCGACCACGTGAACGTGGTGCCGTCGAAGTCGCCGTCCTCCTTCCAGCGGATCACCTGGCCCCACGCGTTGCGCGCCCGCGGGTTCGCGGCGTCCACGTCCGGCTGGCCGGGTGTACCACGCTTGCTGTTGTTGGTGAGCGAGCAGTAGACCTCGCCCGTGGACGCGTCCACCGCGATCCATTCGGGCCGGTCCATCTTCGTCGCACCGAGCAGGTCGCTCGCCTGGCGGGTCTTCACGACCACCTCGCCCTGATCCGAGAACCCGGCTTCCGCGGTGAGCGGACCGTGCCCCGCGACGAGGGGCAACCAGCGGCCCCGGCCGTCCGCATCGAAGCGTGCGGCGTACAGCGTGCCGTGGTCCAGCAGCGTGCGGTTCGCCGCCGCGCCGCCGGGGGCGATGCGGTCGCGGCTGACGAACTTGTAGACGTACTCGAACTGCGCGTCCTCCCCGGAGTACACCACCGCGCGGCCGTCGCGGGTCACCGCCACCGTGGCGCCTTCGTGGGCCGCGCGGCCGAGGGCCGTGCGCTTCACCGGTGTCGACGTGGGGTCCATCGGGTCGATCTCGACGACCCAGCCGAAGCGGTTCGGTTCGTTGGGGTGCCGCACGGCGTCGAACCGTTCGTCGTGGTCGGCCCAGCGCATGCCCACGCCGCGGCGGCTCAGTCCCCAGCGGGCCGCGTGCGCGTCGGGCCGGTCGGGGCCGTTGAAGTAGATGATGAAATTCTCTTCACCCGTGAGGTAGGTGCCCCATGGCGTGATGCCGCTCGCGCAGTTGTTCAGCGTGCCGATCACACGTTGCCCCGACGGGTCGGCGGCCGTGCGCATCAGCGGATGGCCCGCGGCCGGCCCCGACACGGCGACGGGTGTGAGCGTGCTGATGCGCCGTGCGTAGCGGGACGGGCGCACGACGTTCCAGCGGTCGCCCTCGCGGGCCACCTCGATCACCGAGACCCCGTGCGCGGCCTGGCCCTTGCGCACCTTCTCCGCGCTCCAGTTCGCCGTGCCGTCGGGGTGCAGCAGGCCATCGTCGACGTACTCGTGGTTCATCACGAGCAGGCCGCGGTCGGAGCCGTCCAGCGCGAAGTAGTGCATGCCGTCGTGGTGCATGCCCATCTGCGCGGCCTGCTCGTCGGCGGTGTTGCCGGCATCGGGGCGGAACGCGGGCATGGCACCGGCCAGTCCCACGGGGTCGCCCCACGGCGCGATCACCTGGGCCGTGTAGCCGGGGGGCACGACCACGGCGTCGGCGGTGGACACCGGCACGGACTCGAAGCCCAGCGGGGAGGACGGCCCGGCGGGCACCTGCCGGCACGCCGCCATCGGCCCGAGCAGCGCGCCCACCGTCAGTCCCACGCCACCGCGCAGCACCGTGCGGCGCCCGGGGTCGGAGACGTCGTGGATCGACGGGTTCGCCGACCGGTTGCTGTCTTCCATCGTGTCGAAGTCTTTGGCCATGCGCGATTCTGTGCCATGCTCGCGCGATCACAACACCGGGGATCCCATGTCCACTGTCGCCCACATCGTCGTGGCCCTCATCGGCCTGCTGCACATCTACATCCTCGTGCTCGAGATGTTCCTGTGGACGAAGCCCGCAGGCCTGCGCGCATTCGGCCAGAAGCCCGAGATGGCGGAGTTGACGAAGGTGCTCGCGGCCAACCAGGGCCTCTACAACGGCTTCCTCGCCGCCGGCCTGCTGTGGGGCGTGTGGCTCGGCCCGGCCGGCAACCCCATCAAGGTGTTCTTCCTGCTGTGCGTGCTGGTCGCGGGTCTGTATGGCGCGGCCACGGCGTCGCGCAAGATCCTGTTCGTGCAGGCCGTGCCGGCGCTGATCGGCCTCGCGCTCGTCGCGCTGTCGTAGTCCCATCCCTACGCGCATCAGCGGGCCGCTCCGATGGGCCCCGCGTGCGTTCGTTGGTGCAATGAAGGCTCAGTGAACATCCCTCGAAGGAGAAGCACCATGGCCTACGACAAGCACTCACCCGAACGCGATGCGAACCTCGACCCGATCACCCGCGAGCCGGGCGCCCACCCCGTGGGCACCGGTGTGGGCGCTGCAGCGGGCGGCATGGCCGCCGGTGCGGCCGTCGGCACCGTGGCCGGCCCCGTCGGGTCGGTGGTCGGCGCCGCCGTGGGGGCCGTGCTCGGCGGCCTCGCCGGCAAGGGCATCGCCGAGGCGATCGACCCCACGGTGGAGGACGACTACTGGCGCGCGAACTACCGCGCCCGCCACTACGTCGACACCGCCGAAACCTACGACGACTACGGCCCCGCGTACCGCTACGGCGTGGAGCGCTACGCGCGCGCCGAAGGCCGCTCGTACGACGAAGTCGAGCCCGAGTTGTCCCACGACTGGGGCGCGGCCCGCGGCGGCTCGCGCCTCGACTGGGAGCGGGCGAGTCCCGCCACCCGCGACGCGTGGAGCCGGCTCGACGCCAACCGGTGACGGAGGCCGTCATGCTGAACACCGTCTCGGACCGCTACCACGCCTTGCGGGAGGAACTCTTCCGCCTGCAGGCCCAGGACGTGCGTGACATGCCGGCGATCGAGCGCGTGCTCGACGCACTGTCGGCGGAGTACCGCCGCCTCAAGAGCGAGGATGGCCAGCATGGCAACAACCCGCTCGAGTGGCGGCACGGCGAACCGCCGGTGCTGACTCTGGACGCCGAGGACGTGCTGCCACTCCCGTGACATCCTGCGGCGGGGGGATGTGGTGCAATCTGCCGCCACGTCCGTCCATGCCGCATGTCCGCACCACCCCCTTCGTCCCGTGACGCCGCCATCACCGCGTGGGTGACGGCGTTGCGCGCCGGGGCCGACGCGGCGGCGCTGCGGGCGCTGCCGGAACTCACGCCGGACGAATCGGCGCGGGTGATGGAGGCGATGCGCGTGGCCGGGCAGGTCGACACGCCGCCCACCGACGGCCCGCGCTTTCGCCCCCGCCTCACGCTGCAGACGCTCGGCCGTGGCGAAGGCCTGCTGGGCATGCGCCCCTCGGGCCCGTTCGGGCCGCGCGGCACCGCGGTCACGGTGGCCTTCGTCGACTGGGTCTACACGATGCCCTCGGGCGCGGTGGTCGAGGTCTCCGCGCCCACGTCCGTGCTCAACAGCCGTGCCCCGGCCCGCATGTCGACCAGCGACACCGAAGGCCGTGCGGTGACGCTGCGCCGCGACGCGCGTGCCGAGGCCGATGCGATGGACCAGGTGTGGGGCCTCGGCCTGCACCCCCTCGACGCGTCGACGCTGCAGTGGCGCGACCGCGCCTACGTCTCGCCGGGCGCGGCCCTCTGGTCGCTCGAACAGGAGGCCCGTTTCGCCGACCTGTGGGCCGATGCACTGCCGGGCCTGCGCGCGAGCGGCTGGCGCATCGTCGTGCGCCCCGGCTTCGCGCACGAAAGCGCCCAGGTGCAGGCCTGGCGGCTCGTGCTGGACCCGGTGAGCGGCGAGGTGCTCGGCAAGGAGGTGGCGGGGCCGATGTCGCCGCGGCCCGTGGCGGTGGGCGCGCTGCGCCAGCCGAAGCGGGAAGGGTCTTTCATGCTGAGCCTCGGCGTGGAGATCGAGGGCGAGACCTGGGACCTCGCGCCGCTGCTGTGGGACCTGCTGCGCCGCGACCGCCGCTGGCTCGATGCGCGCCAGATCGCGGCCATCCCCGACGAGGCGGTCGTCACGCTGCGGGCGCCGGGCGGCCGCCGCGTGGACGCCCCCGCCGCGCCGCTGAAGGCCATCGTCGGCACGATGGTGGACCTGCTGACGGGGCCCGAGGCGCCATCGGGCCCGCTGCGCCTGTCGGCATGGGACACCCGCCGCCTCGACGCGCTGCGCGCGAGCCTGCTCGACACGCAGGTGGAGCGGGCCGGCGCCCACGGCCGCTGGGCGCTGACCGGCGACCTCGGCCTGCGCGACCTCGCGGCCCGCCTGACGCACACCACCGAACCCGCGGCGGTCGCCGACCCGCCCGGCCTCGCCATCACGCTCCGCGACTACCAGCGCCGCGGCGTCGCCTGGCTGCAGTACCTGCGCGATCAGCACCTCGCCGGCATCCTCGCCGACGACATGGGCCTCGGCAAGACCGCGCAGGCGCTGGCCCACCTGCTGATCGAACGCGACGCCGGCCGGCTCGCGGGTGCCCCCGCGCTGGTCGTGATGCCCACGTCGCTCGTCTTCAACTGGCAGGCCGAGGCGAAGCGCATGGCGCCGGACCTGCGTGTGCTCACGCTGCACGGCCCCGACCGCGCCGAACGCCTCGCCGACATCGCGGCGCACGACGTGGTGCTCACCACGTACCCGCTCGTGTGGCGCGACATCGACGCGCTGGAGGCCGTGCCGTTCCACCTGCTGATCCTCGACGAGGCGCAGACCGTCAAAAATCCCGCGGGCCGCGCGGCGCACGCGCTGCGCCGCCTGCGCGCCACCCACCGCCTGTGCCTCACCGGCACGCCGCTCGAGAACCACCTCGGCGAGCTGTGGGCGCAGTTCGATTTCCTGATGCCGGGTTTCCTCGGCGACCAGCGTTCGTTCACGCGCCGCTGGCGCAAGCCCATCGAGGAAAACGGCGAGACGTTGCGCGCCGAGCTGCTGCGCCGCCGCGTGCGGCCCTTCATCCTGCGCCGGCGCAAGGACGACGTGCTGGCCGAGCTGCCGCCGAAGACCGAGGTGATCGAACGCGTGGAGCTGCAGGGCCGCCAGCGCGCACTGTACGAAAGCGTGCGCGTGGCCTCCGACGAACTCGTGCGGCGCGTGCTCGTGCGCAGCGGCTTCAGCGGCGGGTTGATCTCGATCCTGGACGCGCTGCTGAAGCTGCGCCAGGTGTGCAACGACCCGCGGTTGCTGCAGGGCCGCCGCATCGCGCAGGACATCGAAAGCGCCAAGCGCGAGCGCCTGCGCGACCTGCTGTCGTCGCTGGTCGCCGAAGGCCGGCGCGTGCTGGTCTTCTCGCAGTTCACCGCGATGCTGTCGCTGGTGCAGGGCGACCTCGACGAGCTCGGCCTGCCGTGGCTCGCGCTGACGGGTGACACGCCGCCTGCACAGCGCGGCGCGGTGGTGCGTGCGTTCCAGGCCGGCGAATGCCCGCTGCTGATGCTGAGCCTGAAAGCCGGCGGCGTGGGCCTGAACCTCACGGCGGCCGATGCCGTCGTGCACATCGACCCCTGGTGGAACCCGGCCGTCGAACGCCAGGCCACCGACCGCGCGCACCGCATCGGGCAGGACAAGCCGGTGTTCGTGTTCAAGCTGATCGCGGCCGGCAGCATCGAGGAACGCATCCTCGACCTGCAGGCCCGCAAGGCCGCGCTGGCCGAGGGCGTGCTCGGCGAAGACGACGGCCTCGCGATGAAGTTCTCGCCGGCCGACCTCGACGCACTGCTGGCGCCACTGGCCTCACCCTGATTCACAACGGAGGAGACAAACATGACCCTGAAACTCGAAGGAAAGTCGATCGTCATCACGGGCGCCGCGAGCGGCATCGGCCGCGCGAGTGCGCTGCTGTTCGCGCAGGAGGGTGCGAAGCTGCTGCTCGTCGACCGTGCGGACGAGGTCGAGGCCACCGCCGCCGCGGTGCGCGCGGCCGGCGGCACCGCCGAGGCGCGTGTGGCCGACGTGTCGAACGAGGCCGACGTGGAGGCCTTCGTCGCCGCGGCCGTGTCGCGCCACGGCGCACTCGACGGCATCTTCGCGAACGCCGGCATCAGCGGGGGCGTTCGCGCCCTCGACGAACTCACCGCGGAGGATTGGCTGCGTGTGCTCAACGTCAACCTGATCGGCGCGTTCCTCGCGGTGAAGCACGCGGCGCGCGTGATGGTGCCGGCGGGCCGTGGCGCGATCGTGTGCACCGCGTCGGTGGCGGGCATCCGCTCGGGCGCGGGCGGGCTGCCGTACAGCGCGAGCAAGGCGGGTGTGATCAGCCTCGTGCAGACCACCGCGAACCAGCTCGCGGGGTCCGGCGTGCGCATCAACGCGGTGTGCCCGGGCCTGATCGAGACCGGCATGACGCAGGCCATCTTCGACCGGGCGCGGGAGCGCGGCAACGAACACAAGATCGGGCAACTCAATCCGCTGCGCCGCAGCGGCCAGGCGCACGAGATCGCGAGCGCGGCGATGTTCCTGCTGTCCGACGGCGCCTCGTACGTGAACGGGCAGGCGCTCGCCGTCGACGGGGGGCTCACGAGTTCGCTGCCGGTCGTGCCGCCGCGAGCTTGAAAGATTGGCTGTCGCCACCACAACACACTGTTGCTTGCGATTCAAGCGCCCGAAGCTCACAATGCGCTCCATGTTCAAGACCACCGCACTCACCTCCAACGCCTGCCGTCACTCGGTGGCGCGCGTGGGTGAGCGCGTGAGCTGCGTGAAGCCATAGCCTTTCGACTTCGGTCGGAGGGCTCGTTTGCCTTCCGGACCGTTCTCCGATGAACCCCGGTTGGCACTGCCCTCCGGGGTTTTTTGCATCTGGGACCTGACATGTTCAACCAACGCACCTACGACAAGCTGATCGCGACGATTCGCTCCCGCCAAACCGCGGGCGGCTTGCACTCGCGCTTTGGCCACTCCTTCCGGCAAGTGAACTGCCGGCGCTGACCCGATCTGTTTCGTGGGGGCGCCGGCCCACACGAAAGAGATCACCATGAACACCCATCCCATCCGCAACATCGGCGTCATCGCACACGTGGACGCCGGCAAGACCACGACCAGCGAACGCATCCTGTTCCACACGGGCAAGAACCACCGCATCGGTGACGTCAGCCATGGCGACACCACGATGGACTTCGACGAGCAGGAACGCCGCCGCGGCATCACGATCAACAGCGCGGCCACCACCGTGTTCTGGAAGGGCGCGCAGATCAACCTGATCGACACGCCCGGGCACATCGACTTCAACATCGAGGTGAACCGTTCGCTGCGCGTGCTCGACGGCGCGATCGTCGTGTTCGACGGCGTGGCCGGCGTGGAGCCGCAGACCGAGACCAACTGGCGCCTCGCGGACCGCTATCACGTGCCGCGCATCGCGTTCGTCAACAAGCTCGACCGCGTCGGGGCGGACTTCCCGCGCGTGGTCGCGATGATCGGCGAACGCCTGGGCGTGAAGACGGCCGTGACGCAGTGGCCCATCGGCGCGGAAGGCGACTTCCGCGGCGTGGTGGACCTGCTCTCGCTGAAGGCACTCACCTGGACGTCGGACGAGGTCGGCGGCCACCTGCACGAAGGGCCCGTGCCCGAGGACCTGCGCGCGATCGTGCAGGCCTGGCGCGCGAAGCTGATCGACCAGGTGGTCGAACAGGACGACGACGTGCTGGCTGCGTTCCTCGACGGGAACGAGCCGACCGTCGAGCAGCTGCAGGCGTGCCTCCGCAAGGGCACGCTCGCGGGTGCGTTCGTCCCGGTGCTGGCCGGCGCGGCGTTCAAGAACAAGGGCGTCGAGCCGCTGCTGGACGCGGCCGTGGCGTACCTGCCCGCGCCGGGTGAAGTGGCGGCGCAGGCGGGGCAACCCGAGGCCGATCCGGACGGGCCGCTGGCCGCGCTCGCGTTCAAGGTGGTGGCGGAGCCCACCGGCACGATGGTCTACGTGCGGGTGTACCGCGGCCGCTTGAAACCGGGCGACGTGGTGCTCAACGGCAACACCGGCAAGCGCGAACGCATCGCCCGGCTGTACGAGGTGCATGCGAAGAAGGTCGAGGAGCTGGAGGTCGTCGAGGCCGGCGGCATCGCGGCGATCGTGGGCCTGAAGGACACGGTCACCGGCCACACGCTCACCGACCCCGCGGTGCCGCTGGTGCTGGAAAGCATCACGGTGCCCGAGGCGGTGATCGACGTGGCGATCGAGCCGAAGACGCAGGACGACCAGCAGCACCTCGGCAAGGCGCTGGCCGCGATGGTGCGCGAGGACCCGAGCCTGCGCGTCCGCCAGGACGCGGAGTCGGGCCAGACGCTGCTGTCGGGCATGGGCGAGCTGCAGCTCGAGGTGTCGGTCGAGAAGCTGCGCACGCGGCACCGCGTCGAGGTGACCGTGGGCCGGCCGCAGGTCGCGTTCCGCGAGACGCTGTCGCACGCGGTGGAGGTCTCGCACCTGCACAAGAAGCAGTCGGGCGGCCCCGGGCAGTTCGCCGAGGTCGTGTTGCGCTTCGAGCCGCTGGCGCGCGGTGACGGTGTCGTGTTCGAGAACGAGAGTGTCGGGGGTGCGATTCCTCGCGAGTTCGTGCCGGCGATCGAGGCGGGCATCCGGCGTGCGGCGCAGTCCGGGGTCGTGGCGGGGTATCCCACCGTCGACTTCAAGGCGACGCTGCTCGACGGGCGTTTCCACGAACGCGACTCGTCGGCGATGGCCTTCGAGCTGGCCGCCGCCGCGGCCTTCCGCGAGGCGGCCGCGCAGGCGGGCGCCGCGCTGCTGGAGCCGGTGATGGCCGTGGAAGTGACGACGCCGGCCGAGTTCGTGGGCGACGTGCTCGGTGACCTGAGCCGGCGCCGCGGCCTCGTGCGCGGGCAGGACAGCCGCGGCAACGCCGCGGTGGTCGATGCCCACGTGCCGCTGCGCGAGATGTTCGGCTACATCGGGCACCTGCGTGCGATGTCCTCGGGACGCGCGCAGTACACGATGCAGTTCGAGCGTTACGCCGAGGCGCCGGCGTCGGTGCTGTCGGCCGTTCGCGCCGCCTGACACCCTGCCCGCGAGGGGGCGGTCCGCAAGGGCCGCCCCCTTTTTTTCATGCCGATGGATGAAGGGGATTCCACTTCCCTAGTCCGTCGTTTCACGTGTTTCAGCCCCCTACCTTGAACGTTGAACGGGGAGGGCGCAGTGACGAAAGTTCCTGGGCCGCGTGGATCGTTCGCGCGGGGTCAACCCAAGGAGGAAATCATGACGATGAAGTCACTGAGGAAGCTGATGTCGGGTCTCGTCGCCGCGTGTGCCGTCGCGGTGCCGTTCGCCACGTTCGCGCAGGCCACCACCGCGTGTGGTGAAGGGGTCAAGGCGGAGGTCATGAAGGCCATCGATGCCGCGGCCGCGCTGAGCGAGGGCGAACAGCTCAAGGTCGAGGCGCAGCTCTACGACAAGTACAAGAGCTGCGGCACCATCGACGCGGCGCAGGTGCCGGCGGCCGATCCCATCTTCACCGCGGCGCGCCAGTGCGGCGCCAAGGTGTCGATCCTCGGCAGCCTGTTCTACGAGGAGATGTCGTGTTGCGGGTACGACCCGCAGCGGCGCACGTTCGCCTGCCCGGTCAAGGTCAAGCAGCGCTTCGGCTTCGGGGGCTCGCCGCTGCCGGGCAGCCGCGAGCACGTGCTGCATTGCGTGGCGGACGCGGCCGGGGTGCTGCAGCCCGTGGGCGCCGACAGCGTGCACCTGTCCGACTCGAAGCTCGCGCCCACGTGGCAGTTCGCCGTGGTGGCCAACGCCACCGACAACCTGCCGCTGGAGCAGCCGATGAGCGGCCAGGCGCGCCGCGCCCGCTCGATCCTGTCGTGGAACCTGCGGCCCACGGGCTGCAACTACCAGCCGATCTGGGGCAACGCGCTCGACTACGCGATCCGCCTCGACCAGTGAGCGAGGTCAGCCGCCCGAGGCGGCCAGCGACTCCTTCAGGAGCTGGCGCAGTTTCTTGCGGCCGTCGGCGTTGGTGGCCCGCCAGGCCTTCAGCGCCGTCGCCAGGAACTGCTGCTCGGACGGGCTGAGGCCGGCCGGCTCGCGCTCCTCGTCGAGCCAGCCGGCCGGCTTGCCGCAGTGCTGCTCGATCTGGCGGGCGAGCTTGTCGCCGATGGGGCGCGCCGACTTGATCTGGCTCCACATGCTGGGCGAGATCTCGAGCTTGGCCGCGAAGGCCTGCTCGAGGCCTTTCGGCGGGGCGCCCGAGGCCATCGCCGTCTCGGCGAAGCTCTGGAACAGGTTCAGCGCGTTGCGGCGCCGCTCTAAGGTGGTGTTGCTCACGGGGGACTGCGAAAAAAATCTGTTGCGCGGATTGTCGCAAAGGCTTGACGCCTCGGTAAAGACTATTTACGATCGCTCCATCCAATTGCAAGACCCCCTTCCAACCCACACCCACCACCTGGAACTTCCGTGAAATTCAACTGCACCACCCCACGCATTGCGCCCGCTTCGGGCCGTGGCGTCGTGTCGCTCCGAATTTCCGCATCCACGTCGTCGGTTCTGAAGCAGGTCTCCGAGGGTCCCGGGCCAGGCTGAGTCTCAGCCTCCTCTCTGATTTTTCAGAGGCCCGGGTTCCGCAAAGGACCCGGGCCTCTTGCATTTCCACGGTGCCCCACCACGGGGCACGACGTTTCACTTCGGGTGTGTCTTCGCACTCCAGGCCGCGCAATCAGGTGCGAGCGGCTCGGGATGTGCGCGGCCGGATCCGGTCTCGTGCAGCGAGGCACCCCTTCGACGGAAGGGCTCGCGCGACGGGCACAACCGAAGTGGAACCGCGTCCATCCGGCCGGTTTTGTTCCGCTGTCGTCGACTCACGAGGGAGACTCCCATGCCAACCAGGAAGCAACCTGAAAACAAGCTCCTGCTGCAACTCGCGGCCCTGAAGCCGCGCAACCCGTTCGCGGCGCTCGGGCGCCAGCGTGCGGCAGGCAGCCACACGTCCGTCAAGCGCACCCGCGGCAAGGAGGAAAAGGACCTCGTGCAGCGGCTGCGGGAGGCCGGGCTGTGAACGCCCGCGCCCTCGCGGGAATGGCCGCCACGGTGCTGATCGCGGTGCTGGCGTTCGCGCTGCTCGTGGGCCGCTGGGCTGCACGGGACGCGGGCTTCGGGTAACCTTCGGTCCGACACCGATTCCGGAGCCGAGATGGACGACCACCCCGCCCGCGCACTGCCAGGTGCCGCTGCGGGCGGCGGTCCACAACCGGCAGGCCTCCTCGAACTCGACGGCAGCGCCGGCGAGGGCGGGGGACAGCGCCTGCGCTCGGCCCTGACCCTGTCGATGTGCACCGGCCGGCCGTTCCGGATGCGGCACATCCGGGCGGGCCGCGAGCGGCCCGGCCTGCTCCGCCAGCACGTCGCGTGTGTCACCGCGTCCCAGGCGGTCAGCGGCGGCTCCGCCGACGGCGCCGAGGTCGGCTCCACCGACGTGGCCTTCTCGCCGGGCGAGGTGCGCGCCGGCGACCACGTGTTCGGGGTCGGCAGCGCCGGCAGCTGCACGCTGGTGCTGCAGACCGTGTGGCCGGCCCTGATGGCCCTCCGCGAATCCAGCCGCATCATGCTGCGGGGCGGCACGCACAACCCGGGCGCGCCGCCGTTCCACTTCATCGACCGGGCCTACGCGCCGCTGATGCGCCGCCTGGGCTGTCCTTCCGAACTGCGGCTGCGCCGCCACGGGTTCTACCCGACCGGCGGCGGCGGCATCGAGGTGGTGCTGCCCGGTTCCCATGACGGGAAACTCACGCCGTTCGACCTGCTGGAACGCGGCGCGTTGCGCAGCGGCTACGCCGAATGCCTCGTGGCCGCGGTGCCGCGCCACGTGGGCGCCCGCGAGCTGGACACGCTCGGCCGCGCGTTGGGCTGGTCCGGCGAGCAGCTGCGCCTGCCGCTCGTGCGGCAGAACGAGGGGCCCGGCAACGCGCTGATGGTCACCCTCGAGCACGAGCACCTGGTCGAGCTGTTCACCGCCTTCGGCGAGAAGGGGGTGAGCGCCGAGACCGTGGCCCGCAACGTCGTGCGGGAGGTGCGTGCCTACACCGCGGGCCAGGCCGCCCTCGGGCCGTGGCTGGCCGACCAGTGGATGCTGCCGCTGGCCATCGCCGTGTGGCGCACGGGCGCCCCGGCCGGTTTCACCTGTTCAGGACTTTCGCCCCACGCCCGCTCCAACCTCGAGCTGATCGGGCAGTTCCTCCCCGTGACCTTCCGCACCTCGCCGGTGGACACCGGCTGGCGCGTCGACATCGGCACCTGACCCCCCGCGCCCACGGAGGAGTCCCCTTGTGCCGGAGGGGGGGCCGATCTATAAGGGATGACAGCATGCCTCCGGGGGGAGATTCCATGTCCAGGACCAGGTCCCGCGCCCGGCCAGAAGGGCCTTGCCGATGAGGGCACCCTCCCGCGTGCCGTGGTCGCCCGCCTGGTTCCGCTGGGGCTGGCTGTGGCTGGCGGCGCTCGCCGCCGGAACGGCCTGGGCCGTCGACGACCGCAATGGCGACTGGGCCGAAGCGGGCGAAACCGAACTGCGCACCAAGGCGGTCTACCTGTACCAGCTCGGCGCGTTCGTCGCGTGGCCCGCCCGGGCGTTCCCGGCCGTCGATTCCCCGGTCGTGATCGGCCTCCTCGAGGCCGAGGCCCTCGCCGACGAACTCTCCATGGTGGTCGACGGGCGCAGCCTGCAGGGGCGGCCTGTCGCGGTGCGCAAGCTGCACGTGGGCGATCCGCTGGGCGGCGTGCACGTGCTGTTCCTCGGCCGGGGCGTCGATGCCCAGGTGGTCGAGGCGATTTCGGCGCTGCGGGGCCAGCCGGTGCTGACGGTGGCCGACACGGTGGCGCCGGCCGGCGTGCGCAGCATCATCCGCTTCCTGGTGGCCGACGGCCGGCTCCGGTTCGACGTCTCGCTCAAGGCCGCCGAGCAGGCCAGCCTCGGCATCAGTGCGCGGCTGCTCGCGGTGGCCCACCGCGTCGACACGGGGACGGCGCCATGACCCCCACGGCTCCGGACGCAGGATGAACCCGCCGGTCCAGCGCACCGTCAGCCGCAAGCTGGTCAGTGTCGCGCTGCTGACCACCCTGGTCGTGCTGGTGCTGTCGATCGCGGCGCTGTGCGCGCACACCTTGCGCACCGACTACCGCCGGCTCTCGGCCGACATGCGGGTGCAGTCCGAGCTGATGGGGCACATGACCGCGCCGGCGCTCGCGTTCCACGACCGGGCGCTCGCCCGCAACAACCTGCACCTGCTGCGGCTGCGGCCCGAGGTGATCGGCGCCACCCTCTACGACCACCAGGGCCACGTCTTCGCGACGTACACCGCGCCGGAGCAGCCGGTGCGGGAGCCGGGCGAGGTCGAGCAGGACGGCGTGCGGCTGGAAGGCGGCGAGATGGTGGTGTTCTCGCGCATCGTGCAGGACAAGGACGTGCTCGGCACGCTGCACCTGCGCGTGGACCACGGCCTGTACGACCGCCTGATCGGGCAGCTCGCCATCGGCCTGCTCGTCACGGCGATCGCGATGGTGGTCGCGTACCTCCTGTCGACCCGGCTGCACCAGGCGGTGACCGCCCCCATCCTGTCCATCGCCGACATCGCCCGCGACGTCGTCGAGCGGCGCGACTACTCGCGCCGCGCGTCGAAGACCAGCGACGACGAGATCGGCCTGCTCGCGGACTCGTTCAACGACATGCTGAGCGAGATCCAACGGCGCACCGAGGCGCTCGAGCGGTCCAACCAGGAGATCGCCCGCGAGGTGGGCGAACGCACCCTCGCGCAGCAGGAGGTGATGCGGCTGAACACCCAGCTCGAGCAGCGGGTGCGCGAACGCACGCTGCAGCTCGAGGCCATCAACGAGCAGCTGGTGCTGGCGAAGGCGGTGGCCGAGAAGGCGAACCAGGCGAAGTCCGACTTCCTCTCCAGCATGAGCCACGAGCTGCGCACACCGCTGAACGCGATCCTCGGCTTCACCCAGCTGCTCGACAGCGATGCGGTGCCGATCCCCGCGGCCAAGCGACACGAGTACCTGACGCACATCCTGAAGGCCGGCAAGCACCTGCTGGTGCTGATCAACGAGGTGCTCGACCTCGCGAAGGTCGAGTCCGGCACGCTCGCGCTGTCGCTCGAGACCGTGAGCCTCGCCGAGGTGTTCCGCGAATGCCGGGAGATGATCGAGCCCACCGCGGTGCAGCGGCGCGTGCGGATGGCGTTCGCCCCGGTGAACGGCCTGCACGTGGTGGCGGACCGCACGCGGCTCAAGCAGGTGCTGCTGAACCTGCTGTCGAACGCGGTGAAGTACAACCGCGAGGGGGGCGCGGTGGCGGTGGAGGCCCGCGCGTCCGCGACGGGCCGGGTGCGTGTCACGGTGCAGGACACCGGCAAGGGCCTCGACGCCCGCCAGCGTGCGCTGCTGTTCCAGCCCTTCAACCGGCTCGGCCAGGAGGCGGGACCGGAGGAGGACACCGGCATCGGCCTCGTCGTGACGAAGCGGCTGGTGGAGCTGATGGAGGGGGAGATCGGGCTCACGAGCACGGTCGACGTGGGCAGCGTGTTCTGGTTCGAGCTGGCCTCGGGCAACGGCACGACCCTCCACGAGGCCGCGCAGGCCGGCGACACGCGGCCGGACCCGTTCTCGACGTCGCCGGCCGAGGGGCGGCGCACCGTGCTGTACGTGGAGGACAACCCGGCGAACCTGCGGCTCGTCGAGGAGATCGTGGCGCTGCGCACCGACCTGCGCCTGATCTCGGCGGCCGAGGGCGGCCTCGGGGTCACGATGGCCCAGGCGCACCTGCCGGACGTGATCCTGATGGACCTGAACCTGCCCGGGGTGGGCGGCGTGGAGGCACTCAAGCTGCTGGCCGAGGACCCGCGCACGGGCCACATCCCGGTGATCGCGCTCACGGCCAGCGCGATGCCGCGCGACGTCGACGCGGGCCTCGCGATGGGCTTCTTCCGCTACCTCACGAAGCCGCTCGACGTCGCCGTGTTCCTGGCCGCGCTGGACGACGCGCTGGCGGCCGCGAGCGGGCCGCCCTGAGTCGCAGGGCGCTCAGAGAAAACGTTCGAGCAGGCGTCGCGAGCCCTTGTCGAGCCCGAAGCGGTCGCGGATCAGGAACTGCACGCCGCGTTCGTCGGCGATCAGCAGCGCCCCCCCGCCCAGGCGGCGGATGTTTTCCTCGACCTCGAGCACGAGGCGCGTGTCGCCGCGGTCGGTCTCCACGTCCCAGGTGGTGGGCGTGGCGAACGTGGACACCGAGCGGATGCGCAGGATCACCGGCGTGAACTCGCGTTGCGCGAGTTCCTCCTCGACCAGCTGGCGGGTGCCGTCGGCGAGTTCGCTCAGCCGGTCGATCCAGGCGAGTTCGTGGCCGTCGGCCCCCACGATCGAGATGCCTTCGCCGGGCGCCGCGATGGGGAAGGCGCGCACGGGCACGCAGTGTTCCGAGCGCACGCCGTCGGCGCCGATGTGGACGAGGTGGCCGAGCGCGGAACGTTCGAGGCGGAACGCGGGCGGGGTGAGGGCGGTGTCGTTCATCGGGAGGCTCACGGGTTGCCGGCGGGATGGGCGGCGTGGGGCACGGGGGCGGCGGGCGGCAGCTCGTTGCCGTCGTCGTCCACGCGCCGCAGCTGCGCCTGGTAGAGGCGCCAGTACGCGCCCTGTTTCGCGATCAGTTCGTCGTGCGGGCCCACCTCGACGATCTGGCCGCGGTCCATCACGACGAGGCGGTCGGCCTTGCGCAGCGTGGAGAGGCGGTGCGCGATGGCGATGGTGGTGCGGCCCTGCACGAGGTTGTCGAGGGCCTTCTGGATTTCCTTCTCGGTCTCGGTGTCGACCGCGGACGTGGCCTCGTCGAGGATCAGCAGGCGCGGGTCGATCAGCAGCGCGCGCGCGATCGAGATGCGCTGGCGCTCGCCGCCGGAGAGGCCCTGGCCGCGTTCGCCCACGAGCGAGTCGTAGCCCTGCGGCAGGCGCAGGATGAATTCGTGCGCGTGGGCCGCGCGCGCGGCGGCCACGATCTCGGCGCGCGTGGCTTCGGGTTTGCCGTACGCGATGTTCTCGGCGATGGTGCCGAAGAACAGGAAGGGCTCCTGCAGCACGAGGCCGATGTTCCGGCGGTAGTCGGAGACGGCGTAGCGGCGCACGTCGTGGCCGTCGACGTGGATGGCGCCGTCGGTCACGTCGTAGAAGCGGCAGATCAGGTTCACGAGCGTGCTCTTGCCCGAGCCGCTGTGGCCCACGAGGCCGATCATCTCGCCCGGCTGGATGTCGAGGTCCAGGCCGCGGATCACCGTGCGGTTGCCGTAGCGGAAGCCGATGTCGCGCATCTCGATGCGGCCCTTCGCGTTCACGAGCGGCACCGGCTCGGCGGGCTCGGGCACGTTCGACACGTGGTCGAGGATGTCGAAGATGCGCTTGGCGCCCGAGGCGGCCTTCTGCGTGACCGACACGATGCGGCTCATCGAATCGAGCCGCGTGTAGAAGCGGCCGATGTACGCGATGAACGCGGTCAGCACACCGACGGTGATCTGCTGGTTGGCCACCAGCCAGATGCCGAAGGCCCACACCACCAGCAGCCCGATCTCGGTGAGCAGCGACACGCTGGGAGAGAACAGCGACCACGTCTTGTTGAGCCGGTCGTTGACCTCGAGGTTGTGGACGTTGGCCGTGCGGAAGCGCTGCGCTTCACGGCGCTCCTGCGCGAAGGCCTTCACCACGCGGATGCCGGGGATGGTGTCCGCAAGCACGTTCGTGACCTCGGACCACACGCGGTCGATGCGTTCGAAGCCGGTGCGCAGGCGGTCGCGCACCTTGTGGATCATGTACGCGATGAACGGCAGCGGCAGCAGCGTGACGAGCGCGAGCCACGGGTTGATGGAGAACAGGATGACGGCCGTCATCCCGATGGTCAGCACGTCGATCGCGAAGTCGAGCGCGTGCAGCGAGAGGAACACGCAGATGCGGTCGGTCTCGGAGCCGATGCGGGCGATCAGGTCGCCCGTGCGCTTGCCCCCGAAGTAGTCGAGCGACAGCTGCAGCAGGTGCTCGTACGTGGTGGTCCGCAGGTCCGCGCCGATGCGTTCGGAGACGAGCGCGAGCAGGTACGTGCGGGCCCAGCCGAGGCCCCACGCGACGAGTGCTGCGGCGAGCAGGCCGCCCAGGTACAGGCTGACCTTCCAGGGGTCGATCTGGGCGCCGTTCTGGAACGGGATCAGGATGTCGTCCATCAGCGGGATGGCGAGGTACGGCGGCACGAGCGACGCCCCGGTGGACAGCAGGGTCAGGAAAAAGCCCAGGCCGAGCTGTTTCCGGTAGGGGTGTGCGAAACGCCACAGACGCAGCAGCACCCACGTCGACGGCACGGGTTCGGCTTCCGCGGAAAACGAGGTTTCCTCATCGGGCTCGGGCGGTTCGGCGTGACGTCCCTCACGAAGTGCCTCGACCCGTTCCTCGAAGACCTTCACGAATTTCAGCGATTGGGCGTGTGCGCCGAGCGTGAACCGCCATTGCGCGAGCCGCGAGCTTGTATCGAGGAGTTCCAGCGAGGCCACGCCCGCGTGGTCGAAGGAGCGCATCGACAGGTCCGCGGACAGCGTCCAGGCCTGCCATGCGTCGCTGTTTGGCGACAAGCTCCACACGCGAGAATCTGTGATCGCCACGAGGCCAAAACCGAAGCGCAACGAGCCCGGATCGAGGTCAACCGCGAGCGTGGCGAGCACGTTCTCATTCGGGGCGAGTTCAGCTCGCAAAACCGCCAGAGCGTTCTCTGTGCGGGCTTCCAACGTCAGATCGGAATCGAGTAGTGGCATGGTGATGATGTCGTACCGCGGTGCAGTGCATGGGTCCGCTTTCCGCAGCGGGGTCGGGAATTCTCGCCGAAGCGCACCGTTTCGTGTTTCATCGGAGGGAGCCGGGCATTTCCATACGGCGCACAATTGCGGGCTGGACCGGATCCTTCCGGTCATGACCACCTTGCCCAAAAAACCGCCCAAAATGACGAAGAAGGCCGACATCCAGCTGCAGCGCATCCGCTACCTGCGGGGTCCCAACATCTGGACGTACCGCCCGGTGCTCGAGGTCTGGCTCGACCTCGGCGAACTGGAAGACCATCCCTCCAACGTGCTCCCCGGGTTCAACGAGCGGCTGCTGAAGATGCTGCCGGCCCTGATGGAGCACCACTGCGGCGTCGGTGAACGCGGCGGCTTCATCCAGCGCCTCGAAGGCGGCACGTGGGCCGGCCACATCCTCGAGCACGTGGTCATCGAGCTGCTCAACCTCGCCCGCATGCCCACCGGCTTCGGCCAGACCCGCAGCACCTCGCAGCGCGGCGTCTACCGCATGGTGTTCCGTGCCCGCGACGAAAGCGTCGCCCGCTCGGCGCTCGCCGAAGGCCACCGCCTGCTGATGGCGGCCATCAACAACGAACCGTTCGACGTCGACGCGGCCGTGGCCCGCCTGTGCGAGAAGGTCGACGACTGCTACCTCGGCCCGAGCACCGCGCACATCGTCGGCGCCGCCACCGACCGCGCCATCCCGCACATCCGCCTGAACGCCGGCAACCTCGTGCAGCTCGGCTACGGCGCCAGCCAGCGCCGCATCTGGACGGCCGAAACCGAGATGACCAGCGCGATCGCCGAAGGCATCGCCGGCGACAAGGACCTCACGAAGAAGCTGCTGGCCGCCGTCGGCGTGCCGGTGCCCGAAGGCCAGGTGGTGTCGTCCGCCTCGGAAGCCTGGGACGCGGCCGAGGACATCGGCCTGCCGGTCGTGGTCAAGCCCACCGACGGCAACCATGGCTGCGGCGTCACGATGGACCTGACCGAGCGCCGCGACATCGAGGCCGCCTACGACGTGGCCCTGAAGCAGGGCAGCGAAGTCATCGTCGAGCGTTTCATCCGCGGCCATGAGCACCGCCTGCTCGTGGTGGGCGGCCGGGTGGTCGCCGCCGCCCGCGGCGAACTCGCCACGGTCACCGGCGACGGCACCTCCACCGTCCGCCAGCTGGTCGACAGCCAGCTCAATACCGACCCGCGCCGCGGCGAGAATGAAGACTTCCCGCTCAACCGCCTCGACTACGCCGAAGACGAAACCCTCGGCATCGAGCTGCAGCGCCAGAACCTCACCCCCGACGCCGTGCCGGCCGCCGGCCGCGTCGTGCTGATCCAGCGTAACGGCAACCTGTCGTTCGACTGCACCGACCAGGTGCACGCCGACGTCGCCGACGCCGTCGTGCTCGCCGCCCGCGTGGTGGGCCTCGACATCGCCGGGGTCGACCTGGTCTGCGAGGACATCTCCAAGCCGCTGCACGCGCAGGGCGGTGCCATCGTCGAAGTCAACGCGGGCCCGGGCCTGCTGATGCACCTGAAGCCAGCCGTGGGCGCGCCCCGCCCGGTGGGCCGTGCCATCGTCGACCACCTGTTCCCCGAAACCGAAGCCGGCGCCGGCCGCATCCCCATCATCGGCGTGGCCGGTTCGCAGGACACCCACACCATCTCGCGCCTCGTCGCGTGGCTGGTGCACCTGAGCGGCCGCCGCGTGGGCCTCGCCTGCCGCGACGGCATGTTCCTCGACCGCCGCCGCGTCGAGCAGACCGACTCGGCCCGTTTCGATCCGGCCCACCGCCTGCTGATCAACCGGGCCGTGCAGGCCGCGGTGATCGAGAACGGCGCCGAATCCATCCTGCGCGACGGCCTCGCGTACGACCGCTGCCAGATCGGGGTCGTGACCGACTTCGAGGGCTGGAAGTCGCTCGCCAACTACGACGTGCAGGAAGCCGACCAGATGACCAAGGTGCTGCGCACCCAGGTCGACGTGGTGCTGCCGGACGGCGTGGCCGTGCTGCACGCCGCCGACGACCGCGTGGCGGACCTGAAGTCGCTGTGCGATGGCAGCGTGATCCTGTACGCCCTCGACGGCAAGAACGAGAAGCTCGCCGCCCACCGCGCCGAAGGCGGCCGCGTGGCGTTCATGCGCGACGACCACGTCGTGCTGGCCACGGGCCACAGCGAAACCACGCTGAACAGCCTGCGCCGCGGCCGTGTGCGCAACGACGAACAGGGCCTCGCCCGCCAGCGCGTGCAGCTGGCCGCGGTGGCCACGGCCTGGGCGATGGGCATCTCGCTCGACCTGGTGGCCGCCGGCATCGAAACCTTCGACTGGGACCTGCGCCAGGCGCGCCCGGTGGTGGCCAAGTCGGCCCGCTGATCGACCGATCTCTCTGCGAAAGCACACGCCAATGGAAGTCTCCCGCATCCGGGCCCTGCGCGGCCCGAACCTCTGGAGCCGTCACACCGCCATCGAGGCGATCGTGACCTGCGCCGTCGACGAACGCGCCAAGGCCGAGATCCCCGGGTTCGAACCGCGCCTGCGCGCGCTGTTCCCCGCCGTGGGCGAGCTGCGTCCCCGCGGCTACGTCGGCAACATCTCGCTGGCCCATGTGCTCGAGCGCGTGGCGCTCGCCCTGCAGGCGCAGGCCGGTTGTCCCGTCACCTTCAGCCGCACCTCCTCCACGCTGGAGCCGGGGGTGTTCCAGGTGGTCGTCGAGTACAGCGAGGAACCCGTGGGCCGCAAGGCCTTCGAACTCGCGCTGGCGCTGATCGACGCCGCGCGCCATGACACCGCCTTCGACGTGGCCGCAGCCATCGCCGAACTGCGCGACACCGACGAGGACGTGCGCCTCGGCCCCAGCACCGGTGCCATCGTCGACGCCGCCGTCGCGCGGGGCATCCCGTACCGCCGCCTCACCGAAGGCAGCCTCGTGCAGTTCGGCTGGGGTTCGCGCCAGCGCCGCATCCAGGCCGCGGAAGTCGACTCCACCAGCGCCGTGGCCGAGTCCATCGCGCAGGACAAGGACCTGACCAAGCTGCTGCTGCGTTCGGCCGGCGTGCCGGTGCCGCTCGGCCGCCCCGTCACCGACCCGGACGACGCCTGGGATGCCGCCCTCGAGATCGGCCTGCCCGTCGTGCTCAAGCCGCAGGACGGCAACCAGGGCAAGGGCGTCACGGTCAACATCGTCACGCGCGACCACCTGAACATCGCGTACAAGGCCGCGGCCGAGTACGGCGAGGTGATGGTCGAGAAGTTCCTGCCCGGCAACGACTTCCGCCTGCTGGTGGTGGGCGACAAGCTCGTCGCCGCCGCACGGCGCGACCCGCCGCAGGTGATCGGTGACGGCGAACACTCGGTGCGCCAGCTGGTCGACATCGTCAACCAGGACCCGCGCCGCGGCGAGGGCCATGCCACGTCGCTCACGAAGATCCGCTTCGACGACATCGCGGTCGCGCGCCTGAAGGTGCAGGACCTCGAGCCCGACTCGGTGCCCGTGAAGGGCCAGCGCGTGATCCTGCGCAACAACGCGAACCTCAGCACCGGTGGCACCGCCACCGACGTGACCGACGACGTGCACCCCGACGTGGCCGCCCGTGCCATCGAGGCCGCCCAGATGGTGGGCCTGCACATCTGCGGCGTCGACGTGGTGTGCGAGAGCGTGCTCAAGCCCCTCGAGGAACAGAGCGGCGGCATCGTCGAGGTGAACGCGGCCCCGGGCCTGCGCATGCACCTGTCGCCCAGCTACGGCAAGGGCCGCAACGTCGGCGAAGCCATGGTCGCGAACCTGTTCGGCCCCGGCGACGACGGCCGCATCCCGGTCGTGGCCGTCACCGGCACGAACGGCAAGACCACCACGGCGCGCCTGATCGCCCACATCATCGCGGGCAGCGGCATGCGCATCGGCATGACCAACACCGACGGCGTCTACGTGAACGGCCGCCAGATCGACAGCGGCGACTGCAGCGGCCCGCGCAGCGCGCGCAACGTGCTGATGCACCCCGACGTCGACGCGGCCGTGTTCGAGACCGCCCGCGGCGGCGTGCTGCGCGAAGGCCTCGGCTTCGACCGCTGCGACGTGGCCGTGGTCACGAACATCGGCGCCGGCGACCACCTGGGCCTGAACTACATCACCACGGTCGACGACCTGGGCGTGCTCAAGCGCGTGATCGTCCAGAACGTTTCCACCACCGGCTACGCGGTGCTGAACGCCGCCGACCCCATCGTGGCCGGCATGGCCGCCAGCTGCCCGGGCAAGGTCATCTTCTTCGCGGCCGACCGCCAGCAGCCCGTGATGGCCACGCACCGTGCGCAGGGCAACCGCTGCGTGTACGTCGACGGCGACGCCATCGTCGCGGCCGAGGGCCCGTGGCGCGAGAAGGTGTTCCTGCGCGACATCCCCATCACCCGCAACGGCACCATCGGCTTCCAGGTCGAGAACGCCATGGCGGCCGTGGCCGCCGCGTGGGGCCTGGGCCTGCACCCGGACACCATCCGCCGCGGCCTCGCCAGCTTCTCGAACGACGCCGACAACGCGCCGGGCCGCTTCAACGTGATGTCGTACCGCGGCGCCACGGTGATCGCCGACTACGGCCACAACCCGGACGCGATGCGTGCGCTGGTGTCCGCGGTCGACGCACTGCCGGCCAAGCGCCGCTCGGTGGTCATCAGCGGGGCGGGCGACCGCCGCGACGAGGACATCCGCGAGCAGACCATGATCCTCGGCGACGCCTTCGACGAGGTCGTGCTGTTCCAGGACGCGTGCCAGCGTGGCCGTGCCGACGGCGAGGTGCTGGCGCTGCTGCGTGACGGCCTGGCCGGTGCGAAACGCACGAAGGACGTGCACGAGGTGCGCGGCGAGTTCGTCGCCATCGACCTCGCGCTCGAGCGCCTGCAGCCGGGCGACCTGTGCCTCGTGCTGGTCGACCAGGTCGAGGAGGCGCTGGCCCACCTGGCCGCGAAGGTGGCCGAGGCCGTCGCCGAAACCGCCTGACGCTTCCACTCTCCCTCGCAACGGGCCGCTTCATGCGGCCCGTTTTCTTTTGGCGCGCGGGTGACGCGCGCGAATGCCCGTTTCCGCGGGCACCGTGATGAAAACCGATTGGTCCGCAAGGTCAACGCGCGGCCGAAGGCCGTTTCGCGTTTAATACGTACTAACCCTTGTGGATCGATAAAGATTCTCCAGAGACGGAAAACCGATTTCCGCATGAGAAAAGAATCTTCTCAGGGGTGGAGGAGCGTTTTCAACCTCGCACAAACACTCAGGGAGAGAGTTTCATGAACAAGGCAATCTGGAACGCCATCGGCTTCGGCCTGGTCGCGTGGTCAACGGTCGCAACGGCCGCCGGGGAAGTCAAGCTGCAGCAGGTCACGTCCATCGTGTCCAGCAAGTACGGCATTTCGCAGCAGAGCAGCACCTTCGAGGCGAACGTCGCTAACCTGGCGTACAACAAGCAAGTGTTCGCCCACTACAAGCGGGAAGACGGCAGCTGGGTGGACCTGCCGCTGAGCTACAACCGTTCGGTGGGTTCGGGCCGGGAGGTCTGGACCGCGTCGTACTCGCCGGCGCTCAATACCACGTCCGACCTGCAGTTCGCCCTGAAATACGTGGTCAACGGGCAAACCTACTGGGACAACCACAACGGCAACAATTATTTTGTCCCGAAGGATTCCGGCGCCCACCTCGGCCCGGGTATCAACGTCTACAACCTGTATTACCAGCCCACGGTGCGCCTCGGGGTTTCCGACGCCTACGTGTACGGCGCCGCGGCGCTGCGGAACCTCGCGGTGCTGAAGGACGTGACCGTTGTCTACTCGACCGACAACTGGGCCACCACGAAGAGCGCCACCGCCTCGTACTCGCCGAACCACTGGGCCGGCGCGTACAGCTCCGCGGCGAACCCCAACGCCGACGGCATCGAAGTGTGGCCGTTCTCGCTGAACGTGGGCGCGGGCGCCTCGCAGGTCGACTACGCGATCCGCTACACCGTCAACGGCGAGGTGCACTGGGACAACAACGGCGGCCAGAACTACCGTTCGGCCCTGGTGCGGCAGTAAGCGCGCAAGCGCGGGGCGTCAGCCCCGTGCGGGTGGGCACAGCAGGCCGATGAACATCGGGCGCAGGTACAGCTCCGCCACGTTGTCTTCGGTGACCTCGCCCACCCAGTGTTTCAGGCCCGCGGCACCGCTGATGAGCCCGGTGCCGATCTGGCCGGCGATGGCCTGGTCGATGGTGCGGATCGACCCGTCGATCATGCCGTCCACCACCACGCCGGTCTGGCGGGTGGTGAGCCGGTTCATCGTGCGGCTCACCTCTGCGCGGCGGGCCGGGTCCACCACCGCGCTGATGGCGCCCAGGCGCAGCAGCGGCCCCTCGGCCGACAGCTGGAACCGCGACAGCGCGCGGGTGCTCGCGCAGGCGCGCTCCCAGCCGTTGCCGAAGTTCCGGTCGCTGAACGCGAGCGCGGCGCGGATGATCTCGAAGGTGCGCTCGAAGCACGACCAGACGAGGTCTTCCTTGTTGTCGTTGTGGTGGTAGAACGAACCCTTCGTGACGTTCAGCTGGGCCGAGATCTTGTCCACCGAGGCGCCGCGGTAGCCGTGTTCGTTGACCATGTGCGAGGCCGCCCTGAGGAAGGACTCCGCCACCGGGTCCGCGTCGCGGCGGAACTGCCAGGCCAGCTCCTCGGGCGTGGGCGCGGTCCAGGAGGAGCCCTCGCCGGCGCTGCCGTTCACGAGGATGTCGCTCACACGCGTGGCCACGTCCTCGTACTCGACGGCCTCGTGGCGCACGATCCACGCGCGCATCCAGTGCCCCATCGACACCACGCCATAGGCCCGCGCGTTCAGGTCGGCGCGTGACAGCGCGGCCGTCTCGGGCCCGCGCAACAGCTCGCGCACCTTGCGGAACATCGCGGTGTAGGCGGCGGACACCTCCTCGAACTGCGGGCTGGGCAACGCCCGCATGTCGTTGAACAGCACGAGCGGCGGGTGTTCCCCCAGGTCCACCGAGGCGAACAACTGCGCCAGGCCGCGGAAGTAGGCGGCCACGCGCCCGGCCACCGTGCGTTCGGGCAGGGCGGCGACGGCCACCTTCGAGAACGCCTCGATGGAACGCTGGAAACACGCGCTCGCGAGGTCTTCCTTCTTGCGGTAGTAGTACGTGACGCTGTTGGTCACGAGCCCCACGCTGGCGGCGATCTCGGACAGCGTCGCGCCCTTGACCCCGTGCTGGTTGAACTGCCGGGCGGCAGCCGCGAGGATGGCCTCCCGCTTCTCCTGGTAACGCTGGGTCTGAGGGGCAGACGTCGTCGACGGCATCGGGAACTCGGGGGTTGGGCGGTGGGCCCGGATTATGCCGTCCGGGCCACCCGGCTTTCGTTGCTGCTGTGTTGCATGGGCGACGGCGCGACGGCCGAGGTGACCGGCGGGTGCACCAGGTGGCAGGCCACCGCGCGGCCGCCGCCGGTGGACGTGAGCACGGGGTCGACGGTCTTGCAGACGTCCGTGGCCATGGGGCAGCGCGGGTGGAAGCGGCAGCCCGACGGCGGGCGCAGCGCACTCGGCACCTCGCCACGCACGGGGATTCGCGGGCGGGCCCGTTCCACCTCCGGGTCGGCCACCGGCACGGCGGACATCAGCGCCTGCGTGTACGGATGCAGCGGGCGTGCATAGAGGTCGTCGCGGCTCGCGATCTCGACGATGCGCCCGAGGTACATCACCGCGATGCGGTGGCTGATGTGGCGCACCACCGCGAGGTCGTGCGCGATGAAGAGGTACGACAGGCCCAGGCGCTGCTGCAGGTCGACGAGCACGTTCACCACCTGCGCCTGGATCGACACGTCGAGCGCCGAGACGGGCTCGTCGCAGATGATCAGGCTGGGCTCGAGCGCGAGGGCCCTTGCAATGCCGATGCGCTGGCGCTGGCCGCCGGAGAACTCGTGCGGGTAGCGGTCGGCCATGGAGGGCAGCAGCCCCACGGTGGCCAGCAGGCCGGCCACACGCTCGTCGTACTCGGCCTGGCTCGACACCAGCTTGTGCACGGCCAGCGGCTCGCCGACCAGGTCGCGCACCCGCATGCGCGGGTTCAGCGAGCCGTACGGGTCCTGGTAGACCATCTGCATGCCGCGGCGCAGCGGGCGCATCCTCGCCTTGTCGAAGCCGGTGATGTCCTGGCCCTCGAAGACGATGCGGCCGCCGGTCGGCTGCAGCATGCGCAGCGCGGCGAGGCCCGTGGTGGACTTGCCGCAGCCCGACTCACCGACGAGGCCCAGCGTCTCGCCGCGCTTCAGCGAAAACGAGACGCCGTCGACGGCCTTCACGGTGGCGCGCGGCTTGCCGAAGGGCCACGAGGGGCCGACGGGGAAGTGCACGGACAGGTTCTCGACCCGCAGCACCTCATCGGTGATGGCGGGGAGGGGGGCGAGGGCGTCAGACATCGGCGAAACACGCTTTCTGGTGGCGGGGCTCGGGGCCCTGTACCACCGTGAGTTCCGGGCGCTCCGCGCGGCAGCGGTCGTGGGCAAGGCGGCAGCGCGGGGCGAACGCGCAGCCCGTGGGCAGCGCGGCGAGGTCGGGCGGCTGCCCGTCGATGGGGATCAGGCGCTGGGTGGTGTCGCTGTCGAGCCGCGGCACCGAGGCCATCAGGCCCTGGGTGTACGGGTGTTTCGGGTTCTTGTAGAGCGCCATCGCGGGCGCCGTCTCCACCACGCGGCCGGCGTACATCACCACGACGCGGTCGGCATAGCGCGCCACCACGCCGAGGTCGTGCGTGATCAGCACGAGCGCCGAGTTCGCCTTCGTGGCCAGCTCCTTGAGCAGGTCGAGGATCTGGGCCTGCACCGTGACGTCGAGCGCCGTGGTGGGTTCGTCGGCGATGATCAGCTGCGGCTCGCACGCCATCGCCATCGCGATCATCGCGCGCTGGCGCATGCCGCCCGAGAACTGGTGCGGGTATGCGTCGCGGCGCGACAGCGCGTCGGGCATGCGCACGCGGCCGATCAGGTCCACGGCCCGCTCCAGCGCCTGCTTCCACGGCGTGCGGCGGTGCAGGTTCACCGGCTCGGCGATCTGGTAGCCCACGGTCAGTGCCGGGTTCAGCGACGACATGGGTTCCTGGAAGATCATCGCGATGCGGTTGCCGCGCACCGCGCGCATCTGCGCGTCGGTGAGCTTGAGCAGGTCCTGGCCGTCGAACAGGATCTCGCCCTTCTCGATGCGGCCGGGTGGCGACGGGATCAGGCGCATGATCGACATCGCGGTCACGCTCTTGCCCGACCCCGACTCGCCCACGATGGCGACGGTCTCGCCGGCGTCGACGTCGAACGACACCCCGTCCACCGCGGTGACGTGGCCGCGGTCGGTGCGGAAGCGGGTGGTGAGGCCGCGGATGCGCAGCAGCGGCTCGGCCATCGTCAGTACCCCATCTTCTTCTTCAGGTCCTGGTCGACCCACATGCGGGCGTGGATCGGGCCGGGGCGCACGGCGCCGGCGCGCAGCTCGCCGCCGTAGTTCTTCACCCACGGCCACCAGGCGGTGTAGACGTACTGCACCGGCAGCCAGATGTAGGGCGCCTTCTCGATCACCTCGCGCGTCATCAGCTTCGTCATCGCGAGGCGGCGGCGTTCGTCGGGTTCGGTGAGCACGGCCTCGAGGCGGCGGTCGAAGTCCGGGTCGGCGTACATCGACACGTTCCACTGCTGGCCCGACACGAACTGCTTGCGCAGCGACGTGGTGGGGTTCGTGGGCGAGTTCGTCATGAAGTAGCCGGCCGCATGCTTCTTGCTGTTCATGGCCGACAGGAACGCGCCGTACTCCAGTTGCTGGATCTCCATCTTGATGCCCACCTTCGACAGGTAGCTGCCGAGCATCGCGAGCAGGTCGGCCTCGGCGGTGACGGCGGTGGCCTGCACCTTGAACGTGAAGCCGTTCGGGTAGCCGGCCTCGGCCAGCAGCTGCTTCGCCTTCGCGGGGTCGTAGGTGAACAGCTCCTTGACGGCGGGGCCCATCGCATCCAGCCCTTCGTACGAGCCGATGTAGTCGGGGTGCTGGGGGTAGCCCATCATCTCGGCGTGGCCGCCGAAGTACGACTTCAGGATCTCCTGCTTGTTGACCGCGAGGTTCATTGCCCGGCGCACGCGGATGTCGTCGAACGGTTTGGTGTCCATGCGCATCGCGAGGAAGGTGCTCGACATGCCGAGCCAGCGCGACCACTGCAGCTTCGGCGCGCTCTTCTTCAGCTCGTCGACGGCGCTCCAGCGCACGGCCTCGAGCACGTCGATCTTGCCGGTGCGCAGGCCGGTGAGCCAGGTGGCCTCGTCCTTGATGGTGCGGTAGACGATCTTGTCCGCGAAGGGCAGCTTGTACTTCTGGCCGCCGATGGTTTCGGTGTCCCAGTAGTTCGCGTTCTTCGTGTACGTGTAGGAGTTGTTCTGCACGTAGTCGGTCAGCATGAACGGACCGGTGCCGTTGGCGTTTTTCCAGTTGTTGGCGCCGGCGGCCACCACCTCCTTCGGCACGATGCCGGAGTAGTAGCCCCAGCCGAAGCGGTAGTCCCACTCGGCGTTGTACGCGTTGAGCGTGAACACCACGGTGTGCTTGCCCGTCGCCTCGACCTTCTCGACGTGGTCGAAGTAGTTCGGCACCTTCTTCGGGCTCTTGTTCAACCGCTCGTAGGCGTACACCACGTCGTCGGCCACCAGCTCGCGTGCTTCCATCACGCCCGCCTTGGCCGGGAACATCACGCCCTTGCGCAGCTGGATCTCGACGCGCAACGGGTTCTGCTTCATTTCCCACTTCTCGGCCAGCTCGCCGCGCAGCGCGTCGGGTGGCAGCCAGGCGTCGGCGTAGAACGGGTACTTGCCGCCGTTGCGCTTCGATTTCGACAGGTCGGCCGAGAACAGCTGCTCGTACACGAGGCCGGTGTCGACGTTGTGCTTCCAGTTGAAGTCGGCCGGATCCCACGAGAGCGCGCCGATGGTGATGTAAGGCGTGCCGATGGTCAGCTGGCCACCGTATTGCGGCTTGGCGGGCTGCGCCAGCACGGCGGCGGGCAGGGCGGCCAGGGCGAACGCGGCGATCAGGGGGCGGAGGGCCATGGGAGAGTTCCTTTCCGTGGAGGCTGCGGGAGGGATCGGTCGATGGGTCAGCGGCTGCCGCGCATGCGCGGGTCGAGCAGGTCGCGCAGGGCGTCGCCGAACACGTTGGTGGCGTAGACGACGAGGGTGAGGCACAGGCCGGGTGCGAGCGCCAGCCACGGGCCCTGGAACATGAACTGGCGGCCGGTGCCGGTCAGCATGCCGCCCCAGGTGGGGGCCGGCGGCGGCACGCCGAGGCCCAGGAAGGCGAGGCCCGATTCGGCGAGGATCACTGCGCCGATGCGTGTGGTGAACAGCACGATCACCGGCGGCAGCACGTTCGGCACGATGTGCTTCCAGAGGATGCGCGGCGTGGACGCGCCGATGGACTGCGCCGCGTGCACGTACATGTTCTCGCGCACCGACACCACCGCGCTGCGCACGATGCGCGAGCCGCCGATGCCCAGCAGCAGGCCCAGCGTCAGGATGACGGTGCTCATGCTGGGGCCCATCACGGACACCACGACGATCAGGATGACGAGGTCGGGGAAGCTCATCCACGCGTCGACGAACCGCTGCACGAGCATGTCGGCCTTGCCGCCGAGGTAGCCGCTCACGACCCCGATCAGCAGCGACACGAGCGTGGCGAGCGTGGCCGCCGACAGGCTGATGATCACCGACAGCTGCGCGCCGTAGAGGCAGCGCGACAGCACGTCGCGGCCCAGGTTGTCGGTGCCGAACGGGAATTCCCACGACGGGGCCTTGAGCCGCTCGATGGGGTTGATCTCGTTGAAGTCGTGCGGCGCCAGCACGTCGGCGAAGATGCCGCAGAACAGGAACACGAGGAACAGCACGCCGCCCGCGGCACCGAGCGGCTTCTCGCGGAACATGCGCGTGGTCAGGCGCCAGACGCGGTGCGCGAGCCGCGCGCCGGGGAACACGCGGCGGCGCGGCGCGGCCAGCGTGGCGGAAGGGGAGGTCTGCAACGTCATCCTTGCCTCACGCGGGGATCGAGCAGGCCGTAGCTCAGGTCCACGGCCAGGTTGATGAGCATCACGGCGACGCCCACCACGAGGAACACGCCGGTGATGACGGGGTAGTCGCGCTGGCTCACGGCGTCGATCAGCAGCAGGCCCATGCCGGGGATCACGAAGATCTGCTCGATGATCACGGCCCCGCCCACGAGCAGCGGCGCCTGCAGGCCCACGAGCGTGATGACCGGGATCAGCGCGTTGCGCAGCGCATGGCGCCACACCACGCGGCGTTCGTCGAGGCCCTTGGCCCACGCGGTGCGGATGTAGTCCTGGCGCAGCACCTCGAGTGTCATCGTGCGGGTCATGCGCATCGTGACGGCCGACAGCCCCATGCCCAGCACGGCGGCGGGCAGCAGCATGTTCTTGATGTTCTGCAGCGGGTCATCGGTGAAACGCACGAACTCGACCGGCGGCGACCAGCCCCACCAGATGGACGGGAACACCATCACCATCGTGCCCACCCAGAAGCTGGGGACGGCCAGCAGCAGGATGGAGAACGAGCGGGTGATGTAGTCGCCGGCGGTGTCCTGGCGGATGGCCGAGTACACGCCGATGGGCACCGCGAGCACCAGCGCGAACACGAGGGCGATCAGGCCCAGCTCGAAGCTCACGGGCAGCCGCTGCGCGAGCTGGTCCCAGACGGAGTCGCCGGCCCACAGCGACTGGCCCAGGTCGCCGCGGCTCACGATGCCGCCGATCCAGTGCAGGTACTGCTGCCACATCGGCTTGTCGAGGCCCAGCGTGGCGAGCAGCTGCTCGCGGCTCAGCTGCTGGGCGGAGATGTCGTTCTCCGACAGCATCATGTCGATGACGTCGCCCGGGATCAGGCGAACGGTCACGAACACGATCAGGCTGGCGAAGAAGAGGGTGGGGATCAACCCCAGCAGGCGGCGGATGGCGTAGGTGCTCATCGCCCGGGACCCCTGCTCGTTTCCGATGCGTCAGGTCCGCATACCCATTCTTCGGTTTCGCGGGAATTGGTGTGCATGCTCGTCCAGTGGAGTGGGGGGCAGCGGGGCCTCGGGCCCCAGGGCATCATGTCCCAGCAGCGGCAAAACATTGCGAGGGCAAACACCTAGGCCTGTCCGAATGGCATTTCGACGCCCGGTGAGGACGCATACCGTGAGTTCTAAACGTGTCACCTAGGTGCGGCAAGTTCCATTGCATTCTGCTAACGTGACCGCACGCCCGAACCCACACCTTGAAGGAGCACCATGGATTTCTCGATGTCGCAGCGGCAGCAGCACTGGCAAGGCCGCGTGAAGGACTTCATGCAGAAGCACGTCCACCCGGCCATCCCGGTCTACACCGCGCAGATGAAGGCGTTCGGTGACAACCGCTGGCAGGTGGTGCCCGTGGTGGAAGAGCTGAAGGCCGTGGCGAAGGCCGAGGGCCTGTGGAACCTGTTCCTGCCGAAGGACTCGCTGCCGGAAGACAGCCCGTACCGCGGCGCCGGCCTCACGAACCTCGAGTACGCGCTGTGCGCCGAGGAGATGGGCCGCGTCGGCTTCGCCTCCGAAGTGTTCAACTGCTCGGCGCCCGACACCGGCAACATGGAGGTGCTGGCGCGCTACGGCTCCGAGGCCCACAAGAAGGAATGGATGGAGCCGTTGCTGCAGGGCAAGATCCGCTCGGCCTTCCTGATGACCGAACCCGACGTGGCGTCGAGCGACGCCACCAACATCGAGACGTCGATCCGCCGCGACGGCGACCACTACGTCATCAACGGCCGCAAGTGGTGGTCGTCCGGCGTGGGCGACCCGCGCTGCAGGATCGCCATCGTGATGGGCAAGACCGACCCCGACGCGCCGCGCCACGCGCAGCAGTCCCAGGTGCTGGTGCCGCTCGACACGCCGGGCATCGAGGTCGTCCGCATGCTCCCGGTGTTCGGCTTCGACGACGCGCCCCACGGCCACGCCGAGGTGGTGTTCCGCGACGTGCGCGTGCCGGTGTCCAACCTGCTGCTGGGCGAGGGCCGTGGTTTCGAGATCGCCCAGGGCCGCCTCGGCCCGGGCCGCATCCACCACTGCATGCGCTCCATCGGCAGCGCCGAGGTCGCGCTCGAGAAGATGGTGCGCCGCCTGCAGGCCCGCACGGCCTTCGGCAAGAAGCTGTCTGACCACTCGCTGTGGGAAGAGCGCGTGGCCACGGCCCGCATCGACATCGAGATGACCCGCCTGCTGTGCCTGAAGGCGGCCGACATGATGGACAAGGTGGGCAACAAGGTGGCCCGGCTGGAGATCGCGATGATCAAGGTGCAGGCCCCGCGCATGGCGCTGAAGATCATCGACGACGCCATCCAGGCCTTCGGCGCGGCCGGCGTGTCGAGCGACGCGGGCCTGGCCAAGCAGTACGCCAGCATGCGCACGATGCGCATCGCCGACGGGCCGGACGAGGTGCACAACCGCACCATCGCCCAGCTCGAATACGGCAAGTACCGGGCCTGATCGAGGCCCGGCCGGAGCGTCAGCCTTGCAGCGCCTTGCCCACTTCGTTGCGGCCTTGAACGGCGCCCGACTCGGGCACGTACTCGTCGTCGCGCGCGGAGATGGCATCGAACTGCTCGGCGATGCGCTCCGGCGTGTCGGCGTCGAGGCCCAGGTGCACGCCCTGCGTCATCGTGACGTAGGCGCGCTCGAAGGTGCCGGCGCCCGCGCAGAGGATGGTGCGGCTCGGGGCGTCCTCGCTCACGAGGTACAGCAGGCCCGGGGTCACGGCCTCGGGCTTGAGCTTCTCGAGGATGGCCGCGGGCATCAGGCCCTCGGTCATCGCGGTGGCCGCGGTGGGCGCCAGGCAGTTGACGCGGATGTTGTCCTTCGCGCCTTCGAGCGACAGCGTCTGCATCAGGCCCACGAGGGCCATCTTCGCGGCCCCGTAGTTCGACTGGCCGAAGTTGCCGTACAGGCCGGACGACGAGGTCGTCATCACGATGCGGCCGTAGCCCTGCGACTTCATCAGGTCCCACACGGCCTTCGTGCAGATGGCCGCGCCCATCAGGTGCACGTCCACCACGAGGCGGAAGTCGTCGAGGGTCATCTTCGCGAAGCTCTTGTCGCGCAGGATGCCGGCGTTGTTCACGAGGATGTCCACGCGGCCCCAGGCGGCCACGGTGTCGGCCACCATCGCGGCCACGGCGTCCACGTCGGTCACCGACGCGTTGTTCGCGCGCGCTTCGCCGCCCGCGGCGACGATTTCGCGCACCACGGCTTCGGCCGGCGTGTCGCCGCCTTCGGCGGGCGGGCGCCCGAAATCGTTCACCACCACCTTCGCGCCACGGGCCGCGAGGGCCAGCGCGTGCTGGCGGCCGAGGCCGTTGCCCGCGCCCGTGACGATGGCGACCTTGCCGTCAAAACGAATGCTCATGTTGCTCTTCCAGTGATCCGGGTGGGTTGTGCAGGAACCGAGCAGGCGCTCGGTCCGGAGGCCGACACCCTATCAGATGCCGGTGTCGCACGGTGTTCACCCCGAGACACCGGATCCCGCTTTCCAATTCTTTTTCACACGCACTTCAAAGGAGACATCCTCATGACCACCCTTTTCTCGCTGGCCGGCAAGGTCGCCATCGTCACCGGCTCGTCGCGCGGCATCGGCAAGGCCATCGCCGAACGCATGGCCGAACACGGCGCCAAGGTCGTGATCTCGTCGCGCAAGCCCGAGCCGTGCGCCGAAGTGGCCGCCGCCATCAACGCGAAGTTCGGTGCGGGCAGCGCGATCTCCGTGCCCGCCAACATCTCGTCGAAGGACGACCTCAAGCACCTGGTCGACGAGACCACGCGCCAGCTGGGCCAGGTCGACATCGTCGTGTGCAACGCCGCGTCGAACCCGTACTACGGCCCGATGGCCGGCATCGAGGACGACCAGTTCCGCAAGATCCTCGAGAACAACGTGATCGCCAACCACTGGCTGATCAACTTCGCCGCACCGCAGATGATCGAGCGCAAGGACGGCGCGATCATCATCGTCTCGAGCATCGGCGGCCTGCGCGGCTCGCCGGTGATCGGCGCGTACAACATCTCGAAGGCCGCGGACTTCCAGCTGGCGCGCAACCTCGCCGTCGAGTACGGCCCGCACAACATCCGCGTCAACTGCATCGCCCCGGGCCTCATCAAGACCGACTTCGCGAAGGCGCTGTGGGAGAACCCCGAAACGCTCAAGCGGGCCACGTCCACCACACCGCTGCGCCGCATCGGCGAGCCCGACGAGATCGCCGGCGCGGCCGTGTTCCTCGCCTCGCCGGCGGGTTCGTTCCTGACGGGCCACGGCCTCGTCGTGGACGGCGGCGCCACCATCTGACCTCGAACCCTCTCCGCCGCACGATGAACGACCTCACCGACTTCCGTGCCCGCACGCGGGCGTGGCTCGAACAGAACTGCCCGGCGGAGATGCGCCGGCCGCTCACGAGCGAAGACGACACCTGCTGGGGCGGCCGCCGCTGGACCTTCGCGTCGCCGGCCCAGCGCACGTGGCTCGAACGCATGGCCGAACGCGGCTGGACCGTGCCCACGTGGCCGCGCGAGCATGGCGGCGGCGGGCTCTCCGGCGAGGAGGCCAAGGTGCTGCGCCAGGAGATGCGCGCGCTCGGCTGCCGCTCGCCGCTCGACAGCTTCGGCATCTGGATGCTGGGCCCGGCGCTGCTGAAGTTCGGCACCGAAGCGCAGAAGCTCGAACACCTGCCGAAGATCGCCCGCGGCGAGATCCGCTGGTGCCAGGGTTACTCGGAGCCCGGCGCGGGCTCCGACCTCGCGTCGCTGCAGACACGGGCCGAAGACCGCGGCGACCACTTCGTCGTCAACGGCCAGAAGATCTGGACCTCGTACGCCGACCAGGCCGACTGGATCTTCTGCCTCGTGCGCACCGACCCCGGCGCGCGCAAGCACACCGGCATCAGCTTCGTGCTGTTCGACATGGCCACGCCCGGCGTGTCGGTCAAGCCCATCGTGCTGATCTCGGGCAAGTCGCCGTTCTGCGAAACCTTCTTCGACGACGTGCGCGTCGAAAAGCACAACCTCGTGGGCGCGCTCAACGGCGGGTGGGACATCGCCAAGTACCTGCTGACCCACGAGCGCGAGATGATCGGCGGCATCGGCGACCGGGCCAGCGCCCGGCCGCTCGGGGCGACCGCCGCGTCCCTGCTGGGCGTGGACGACCGCGGCCGCCTCGACGACCCGCTGCTGCGCGCGCGCATCGCCGAGTTCGAGGTGGACGAGGCCGCGTTCCGCGCCGCGATGGAACGTGCCGGTGACCTCGCCCGCGCGGGGCGGGGCAACCCCGCCTTCTCGTCGGTGCTCAAGTACCTCGGCGCCGAACTCAACAAGCGGCGGCAGGAGCTGCTTGTCAGCGCCGCCGGCAGCGACGCACTCGACTGGGAGAGCGACCGCACGCGGCACGGCGCGCTCGCACGGGCCTGGTTGCGCAGCAAGGGCAACTCCATCGAGGGCGGCACGAGCGAAGTGCAGCTCAACGTGATCGCCAAGCGCATCCTGAACCTGCCTGGAGCCTAAGAAGCTGTGAACGAATCAGCCACACCCGCTCGTGCCGCCAGAGCGCGCCCCCTCTGCGTTGCAAATGCTCGCCGTAGCCCGGGCTACGGCTGCGCTTTGCGCCTTGACGGGACGCCCTCTGGCGACCCGCTCGGGCGCGTCCGATTCATTCACAGCTTCTGACCTATGCCTCTCGTTCTCACCGAGCAACAAGGGCAGCTGCGCGACAGCGCCCGCGATTTCCTCTCCGACCGCTCGCCGGTCTCCCGCCTGCGCGCGTTGCGCGACCAGCGCGACGAACGGGGCTTCGACCCCGCGCTGTGGACGCAGTTCGCCGAGATGGGCTTCACCGGCATGTGTGTGCCGGAAGCCTTCGGCGGCCTCGGGCTCGGCCAGGTCGAGGCCGGGGTCGTGACCGAGCAGATCGGCCGCCACCTCACCGCGTCGCCGTTCCTCGCGTCCTCGGTCGTCGCCGCCGCCGCGCTGTCGCTGGCCGGCAGCGAGGCGCAGAAGGACACGTGGCTGCCCCGCATCGCGAGCGGCGAGGTCATCGCCACGCTCGCGGTCGACGAGGCCGGCAAACACCGGCCGTCCGCCATCGCCTTGAAGGCCACGGCCGACGGCACGCACGTCGTGCTCGACGGCCACAAGACCTTCGTGCCCGACGGCCACATCGCGGGCCTTCTCGTGGTCGCCGCGCGCACGGCGCAAGGCGTGTCGCTGTTCCTCGTCGAACCGGGCACGCCCGGCCTGCGCATCGAGCGGTCCGGCATGGTGGATGCGCACAACGCCGCCCGCCTCGTGTTCGAGAGGGTGCGGGTGCCCGCCACGGCGGTGCTCGGCGCCGTCGACGCGGGAACCGCGGTGCTCGAGGCCGTGCTCGACATCGGCCGTGTCGCCGTGGCCAGCGAACTGGTGGGCATCGCCGACGAGGTGTTCGAACGCACCGTCGCGTACCTGAAGGAACGCCAGCAGTTCGGCAAGGTGATCGGCGAGTTTCAGGCGCTCCAGCACCGCGCCGCGTTCCTGTTCTGCGAGATCGAGCTGGCCCGCGCGGCCGTGCTCAAGGCGCAGCAGGCGATCGACGAAGGCCTCGCCGGCGCGCCCGAACTGGTGGCCGTGGCCAAGGCCAAGGCTGGCTCCGTCGCCACGCTCGCCGTGCAGGAGGGCGTGCAGCTGCACGGCGGCATGGGCATGACCGACGAGTTCGAGCTGGGCTTTTTCATGAAACGCGCCCGTGTCCTGCAGGAGCTGTTCGGCGACGCCTCGTTCCACGCCGACCGCCTTGCCCACTTCAGGAAGTACTGAGATGACCGATCCGAAACCCTGGCCCGTGATGTCGATCGAGCGGGCCCATGAACTGATGACCGCGCCCGGCTCGGCCTTCGAGATCGAGGAACGCGTGATCCGCGGCGTGCCGCTGCGCGTGTGGAAGAACGCGCCGGCCACGATGCGCGAGGTGTTCCTCGTGGGCCGCGCGCACGGCGCTTCGACGTTCCTCGTCTACGAGGACGACCGCGCCACGTTCGAGGGCTTCGCCCGCGCCACGCTGGTGTTGGCGGAACGCCTGCAGCAGCAGGGCGTGGTCAAGGGGGACCGCGTGGCCATCGCGATGCGCAACGTGCCCGAGTGGCCGGTGGCGTACTTCGCCGCGCTGCTGGTGGGCGCCATCGCCACGCCGCTGAACGCCTGGGGCACCGGCAACGAACTCGAGTTCGGCCTGAGCGACTCCGGCGCGAAGGTGGCCATCGTCGACGCCGAACGCTGGGACCGCATCGAGCCGCACCTGCCGCAGTGCCCGGCGCTCGAGCGTGTCTTCGTCGCACGCGTGAAGGGTTCGGTGTCGAACCCGATCGCCACGCCGCTCATCGACGTGATCGGCCCGGTCCACGGCTGGTCGGACCTGCCCGCGCGGCCGATGCCGGCGGTGCCGCTGGACCCCGAGGACGACGCCACCATCTTCTACACGTCCGGCACCACCGGCCGCCAGAAGGGGGCGCTCGGCACCCACCGCGCGTCGATCAGCACGGTGCTCGCCAGCAGCTTCTCGGCGCAGCGCAACTTCTGGCGCAAGGGCGAGCCGGTGCCCAAACCCGAGGACCGCAAGTTCCAGCGCGCGGTGCTGCTCGCGATTCCCTTCTTCCACACCACCGGCTGCCAGGCGATCCTGTGCGCGGCCGTGTACGGCGGCACGAAGATCGTGTGCCTGCACCGCTGGGACGTCGAGCAGGCGATGGCGCTGATCGAACGCGAACGCTGCACGCAGGCGGGCGGCGTGCCCACCATCGCGTGGCAGATCATCGAACACCCCGAGCGCCACAAGTTCGACCTCTCGAGCCTCGAGAGCGTGTCGTACGGCGGCGCACCGGCCTCGCCCGAACTCGTGCGGCGCATCAAGGAGGTGTTCCCGCTGTCGGCCCCGGGCCTCGGCTGGGGCATGACGGAAACCTCCGCCACGTTCTCGAGCCACGGCGGCGAGGACTACGTGCGCAAGCCCGACAGCAGCGGCCCGGCACTGCCCATCTGCGACATGAAGATCGCCGACGACGACGGCCACGCACTGCCGCCGGGCACGGTGGGCGAGCTGTGGGCCCGAGGCCCGAACGTCGTGAAGGGCTACTGGAACAACCCCGAGGCCACGGCCGCGACGTTCGTCGACGGCTGGGTGCGCACCGGCGACCTGGGCTACATGGACGAGGAGGCCTTCCTCTTCATCGTCGACCGCAAGAAGGACATGCTGATCCGCGGCGGCGAGAACATCTACTGCACCGAAGTGGAAGACGCGCTGTACGCCCACCCCGCCGTGATGGACGCTGGCGTGGTGGGCCGACCCCACCGCACGCTCGGCGAGGAGCCGGTGGCCGCGGTCACGCTGAAGCCGGGCCAGTCGGTGTCCGAGGCCGAGCTGCGTGCGTTCGTGGGCGAACGGCTCGCGGCGTTCAAGGTGCCGGTGCGGATCCATTTCAACGCCGGCATGCTGCCGCGCAACGTCAATGGCAAACTGCTGAAGCCCGAGATCAAGAAGCTGTTCCCGCAGGAGGCGGCATGACCCAGAAGGAACCCACCCCGAACATGAAGGCGCCGCTCGCTCCGCTCGCGGGGGCGGTGCCACCCCGTCCGGCGTGGTTCGAGGCCGCGCTGGCGCGGGCGCCGGAACGCGCCGTGGTCGAGGTGCTGGGCACCGGCATCGAGGTGCTCACGTGGGGCGAACGCGGCCGACCCGGCCTGCTGTTCCTGCACGGCAACCGCGCGCACGCCGACTGGTGGAGCTTCATCGCGCCGTACTTCGCCGACACGCACCGCGTGGTCGCGATGTCGTGGTCCGGCATGGGTGGCTCCGGCTGGCGCGACACCTACTCGATGGCCACGCTCGTCGAGGAGATGGACACCGTGGCCCAGGTCACGGGCCTGTTCGACGGCCCGGTCAAGCCGGTGGCCGTGGCGCACTCGTTCGGCGCGTTCGTCGCGCTGCGCTACGCGGCCGACCGCGGGCGCAAGTTCGGCGGTGTGGTCACGGTCGACATGCCGATGACCAAGCGGCCCGACGGCCCGCGCGAACGCGCGAACGAGCTGCGCGACAACGCCGTGTACCCCGATGTGGCCTCGGCCCTCGCGCGCTATCGCTTCGCGCCACTGCAGCCCTGCGAAAACCTCTTCATCGCCGACCACATGGCGCGCCTGTCGCTGAAGCCGGCGGCCGATGGGGCGGGTGTCACGTGGCGCTTCGACCCCTACATCTGGCGCGAGCTGCGCATCGGCAGCCCGGGCCAGGACATGGTGGCCAGCCAGTGCCCCGTGGCCGTGATGTGGGGCGGCGACTCGGTGCTGATCGACAAGCCCCACCTCGATCATGTGCGCTCGAAGTACGCGTCGGGCATGCCATGGATCGAGATCCCGTCGGCGGGCCACCACGTGATGGTGGACCAGCCGCTCGCGTTCGTGACGGCGGTGCGCGGGCTGCTGGCGGGCTGGCCGCGCTCGCGTGAACGTGCTTCGACCGACGCCGCGGCGCGGGTCACCCCTCAGTCCTGAACCTCGCCCAGCAACACCATCAGCCGCCGCGCCGCCGGCGACAGGTAGGCGTTGCCGCGGTGGGTGACGACGAGGCGGCGCAGCATCGTCGTCTCCTTCAGCACTACCTCGCGCAGCGGCAGCCGCAGCCCGTGTTTGCCGAGGTGGCGGCGTGAGATGAAGCTCAGCAAGCCCGTCTCGGCGATCAGGTCGGGCAGCATCAGCAGCATGCTGCTCTCCACCTGCACGACGGGGCGGGGCAGGCCCTTGCGGTCGAAGGTGTGGTCGAGCCAGTCGCGGGTGGGGGCGCCGGGCGACTGCAGCACCCAGCGGTAGCGGCCCAGGTCCTTCAGCGTGGGGCGGGGCACCGAGAAGATCTCGTGGGACGCGTGGGCCGCGACCACGATCGGGTCCTCCGCCAGGCGGTGCGACACGAAGCCGGCCTGGGCCGGGCTTTCCGTACCCACCACGAGGTCGAGTTCGCCGGCGTTCAGCATCGGCCGCAGCACGTCCACCAGCGCCACCGTCGTCTTCAGCGTCACGTCGGGCGCCTCGCCCAGCAGGCGGCGCACGGCCTGCGGCAGCAGGAACTGCGCGGCGGTGGGCACGATGCCCACGCGGATCTCGCCGGCCAGACCGTGTCCGAGGTCGCCGATCTCGCGGCGGGCGTCTTCCACGTCGAAGCGCAGCCGCTGCGCCCACCGCAGCATCACCTGGCCCGCCGCCGTGAGGCGGATGCCGCGGCCCGACCGTTCGAACAGCGGGGCGCCCGCTTCGCGTTCCAGCCGGCGGATGGCGCCGGTCAGCGCGGGCTGGGTGCGGTGCAGGCGTTCGGCGGCCTGGCCCACGTGTTCCAGTTCGGCGATGGTTTCGAAGTAGCGGAGGTCGCGCAGGTCCATGCTCGAATCCAAAAGCAGGAATGATGGATCGCAAAGAATAATCGATTGGACCCTTGGGCAGGGCCGCCCAATACTTCGCACATTCCCGCTGACCGGGGAATCTGATGGAGACACCGATGGGCTTTCTTTCCCGCACCCTTCCCGCCGTGATGGCCACCACGTTCTGCCTCGCCGTCCAGGCGCAGGCGTACCCCACGAAGCCGATCCGCGTGTTCGTGCCGTTTCCCCCCGGCGGCGGCACCGACAACATCGCCCGCGAGGTGACGCAGGCCATGGCCGCGAACACGAAGTGGACGTTCGTGATCGAGAACCGCCCCGGCGCAGGTGGCAACCTCGGCGTCGACGCGGTGGCGAAGTCGCCGGCCGACGGCTACACGCTCGTGATCGGCCAGTCGAGCAACATGACCATCAACCCGTGGCTGTACGCCCGCATGCCGTACGACCCCCAGAAGGACCTCGTGCCCATCGGCCTGATCGGCGAGGCCCCGCTGGTGCTCGTGACGAGCGCGGCGTCGCCGTACAAGACCGTGGCCGACGCCGTGGCCGCGGCGAAGGCCAAACCCGGGGTGATCAACTACGCCTCGGCCGGCAACGGCACGGTCGCCCACCTCGCGGCCGAACGGTTCCAGAAGGCCGCGGGCGTGAAGTACCAGCACGTGCCGTACAAGGGCGTGGCCCAGGCGCTCACCGACGTGGTGGGGGGCACCGTGGAGCTGTACTTCGCGACCACGCCCACGCTGATGGGCCAGATCAAGCAGGGCAAGCTGCGGCCGCTGGCCGTCACCGCCGCCCAGCGCCTGCCGGACCTGCCGCAGGTGCCCACGCTCGCCGAAGCCGGCTACAAGGGCGCCGAGTCGTCCACGTGGTTCGGCCTGCTCGCGCCGGCCGGCACGCCGCCCGACATCGTCGCCCGGCTCAACAGCGAACTGACCAAGGCGCTGCAGCAGCCCGCACTGGTGAAGAAGCTCGAAGGCGAGGGCACCCGCGTGCTCGGCGGTTCGGCGCAGCAGTTCGCCACGACGATCAAGGACGACACCGCCCGCTGGGGCCGCGTCGTCAAGGAGTCGGGCGCGCGCATCGAATGACGCGCCCGGTCCCTTCCCGTTCCCCACGTTCCTCCAGGAGATTCTCATGAGTCAAGCCGCTGCATTGCCCGACGTCGTCCGGGACATCGAGCGCACCGCCGCCGACATCGTGGCGCAGGCCGCGGCCTACCCGTCGTCCATCCTCGCCGACGTGGCGGGGCGCCGCGGCGCGCTGCATGGCCGCATCCAGCCGCTGTCGCCGTCGATGCGCTTCGCGGGCACCGCCATCACGGTGGACGTGCGCCCCGGCGACAACCTGATGATCCACGCGGCGATGGCGATCGCCCGGCCCGGCGACGTGATCGTCGTGGACGGCAAGGGCGACCTGTCGAGCGCGCTGATGGGCGAGATCATGTCGCAGCAGTGTGTGGCGCTCGGCGTGGTGGCGGTGGTCATCGACGGCGCCGTGCGGGACAGCGAGGCCATCCGCGAACTGGGGTTCCCGATGTTCGCCGCGGGCCTGAACCCCAACGGCCCCACGAAGTCGATCTCGGGCCGGCTGAACCATCCGGTCTCGATCGGTGGCGTGACGGTGCACCCGGGGGACCTCGTCGTGGGCGACTGCGACGGTGTCACCGTGATCGAACGCGCCAAGGCCGCCTCGCTGCTGCCGCTGGCCGCGGAGAAGGTCGCCGCCGAGACGAAACGCATCGCCGGCATCCGCAACCGGGAAGCCCTGCGGCCCGCGTGGCTCGACGGCGCGCTGCGCGCGGCCGGCGTGATCCGCGAAGGGGAGACGCTGTGAGCACCATCCTGGTCACCGGCGCCGACCTCGCGCCGCAGGCGCTGGCGCTGCTCGAGGGCTACGAGGTGGTCTACGCCGGCAGGACGCCGACCGCCGAGGACATCACGGCCCTGTGCGGCCGGCACGACCCCGTGGCGATCATCGTGCGCTACAACGGCGTCGGTGAGGCCGCGATGGCGGCCGCACCGTCGCTGAAGGTCATCGCCAAACACGGCAGCGGCACCGACACGATCGACAAGGCCGCCGCGGCCCGACGTGGCATCCAGGTGCTGGCCGCCGCCGGTGCCAATGCCACGGCCGTGGCCGAGCAGGCCCTGGCGCTGCTGCTCGCGTGTGCCAAGAGCGTGGTGACGCTCGACGCGCGTTTGCGCGCCGGCCATTGGGACAAGGCCACGCACAAGGGCATCGAACTCGAAGGCCGCACGATCGGCCTGGTGGGCCTCGGCGCCATCGGGCAACGCTTCGCGCGCATGGCCCATGCGATGGACATGCGCGTGCTGGGCCACGACCCGTACGCGAAGGACGTGCCCGCGTTCATCGAACGCGTGGACCTCGACACGCTGTGGCGCGAGTCGCACGCGATCTCCCTGCACTGCCCGCTCATGGCCGACAACACGAAGCTGCTCGACGCCCGCGTGCTCGCGGCGTGCCGTCCCGGTGTGATCGTGGTCAACACGGCGCGCGGCGGGCTCATCGACGAGGCCGCCCTGCTGGCTGCCGTGCGCAGCGGCCACGTGGCCGGCGCCGGCCTCGACAGCTTCGCGGTGGAACCGATGGTGGCGGACCACCCGTTCCTCGCCGAACCCCGCATCGTGCTGAGCCCGCACATCGGCGGGGTCACGGCCGATGCCTACGTGAAGATGGGCCTGGCCGCGGCCCACAACGTGCTCGGCGTGCTCAGTCCGCAGTGACCTTGGCGCGGCGGATCACCTCGCCCCACTTGGTGGTCTCGGCCGCGATGAACCGCTCGAACTCCTCGGGCGTGTTGCCCACGGGCACCGTGCCCATGCCTTCGAGCCGCGCGCGCACGTCGTCCAGGCGCACGATGCGCGCGACCTCGTCGGACACCCGCTTGACGACGTCCTTCGGGGTGCCCGCTGGCGCCAGCACGCCGGCCCACGTGCTGCCGGTGAAGTTCGCGAGGCCCTGCTCGATGAACGTGGGCACGTCGGGCGCGGCGGGCAGGCGCTTGTCGCTCGCCACGCCGATCAGCCGCACCTTGCCGGTCTTGCCCGGGTTGATGAGGCCGGAGGCCGCGTCGAAGAACAGTGACACCTGGCCGCCCATCAGGTCGGTGAGGGCCGCCGCCGCGCCGCGGTAGGGGATGTGGACCATGTACGTGCCGGTCTGCGCCTTCAGCAGTTCGGTGGTCAGGTGCGCGGCCGAGCCGTTGCCGCTGGACGCGAAGCTCACCTTGCCGGGGTGCGCCTTCGCGTAGTCGACCAGTTCGCGCGCGGTCTTGAACGGCGCGTCGTTGTTGACCGCGGCGATCAGCGGCGAGATGCCGATGAGCGACACCGCCGCGAGGTCCTTCCTCGGGTCGTACGGCAGCTTCGGGTACAGCGTGGTGTTGGCGGCGTAGGCCGCGATCACGACACCGAAGGTGGTGCCGTCGGGTGCGGCCTTGGCGATGGCGTCGGTGCCGATGATGCCGTTCGCGCCCGGCCGGTTGTCCACGGTGACGACCACCCCCAACCGCTCCTGCAGCTTCTGGGCAACGAGCCGCGCGGTCACGTCGGTGAACCCGCCGGGCGGGTAGGGCACCACGATGCGGATGGGTTTCGAGGGCCAGGTTTCGGCGCGCACGGCGGGCGCGGCGAGGGTGGCGGCGAGGCCCGCGGTGAAGCGGCGGCGGTCGATCATGAGCACCTCCAAAGGCGAGCGGAGCGAAGCCGCCGATCAAGCCACACGCGAGCCCGGGTTTCCCGGGCGACCCCGTGGCGCCCCCTGGGGGCAGGAGGCGCCAGCCGACTGGGGGGCCTTATTTCAGCGAGCTCAGCTTCACTTCCTTGACCTTGCCGTTTTCGATCACGGCGACGCGGGTGTCGGCCAGCGTGCCGCCCTTTTCGTCGACGCCATCGAGGCTGTTCGGGTTGTGGGCCGGGGTCAGCTGCTTGGCCGCCTTGTCGAGCGCCGCGCGGATGGCGGTGGCGTCGGTCACGGTGCCGGCGACCTTCATGGCCTCGGCGGTGAGGTACACGGCGGTGTAGTTCAGCGAGACCTCGGAACTCGGGATGCGGCCCGGGTAGGCCTTCTGGAAGCGGGCCACGAAGTTCTGCGCGTCGGGGGTCTTGTCCTCCACGAGCGGCAGCACGCCGATGGAGCCTTCGAGCGGGCCATAGCCGCCGATGACCTTGGCCATCTCGTCCATCTTCGCCTGGTCGATGATCACGAAGCCGCCCTTGAAGCCGAGTTCACGGGCCTGCTTGACGACGAGGCCGGTGGGCTCGGAGGCGCCGCCGATGAACATCACGTCGGGCTTGGCGGCCAGCGCGCGGCTCACGCCGCTGTAGAAGTCGGCCGCGCGGTTGTAGGACATCGGGTTCTCGATGACGACCTTGCCGCCGGCGGCTTCCCACGCCGGCTTGAACACGGCGGTCCAGGCCTTCGCGTAGTCGTGGTCGCCATGGGCGAACGCGAGGTTCTTGCCGTACTTGGTCATCGCGTGTTTCACGAAGGCCGGCACGTAGGAGGTGAACTCGGGCGGGATGCGCAGTGTGAGCTTGTTGCCGCGGGCGGTGATCTGCGGGACGCTGGTGTACGACAGCAGCAGGTACTTGTTCTGCTCGTTGTTCACCTGCAGGGCCAGGCCGCCACCCGAGTGCGGCACGAGGATGGCCGGTGTCTTCGATTCCTGCACCAGGCGCTGTGCGTTGATGGCGGTCTCGGACGGGTTGTACTTGTCGTCGAGCGCGACGATCTCGAACTTGTACTTCTTGCCCGCCACCTCGAAGCCGGCGGCGTTGATCTCGGCGACCGCCATCTGCATGCCGTCGAGCACGTTCTTGCCGTACAGCGCGGCACCACCGCTCAGCGGACCGGAGAAACCGATCTTCACGACCTCCTGGGCGAAGGCCGGGGCGGCGAAGACCAGGCCGAATGCCGCTGCGGCGGCGACCTGCTTCACGTTGAGTTTCACGTTCATCTGCTATCTCCTGGTGGTGGGACGGTCTGACGAAATCGTCGTGCGACGTACGCTCTTCTGGGAACGGTAGTTTGATGGCGAGGGTTGACGGGCCGATATGGGGGGAACTGCTGAGGAACCGTGCACGCAACACCCCGAATGTCCGCACCACAAACGGGTCATCCCGGCGCAGGCCGGGACCCCGGGCGTGCGAAGACGCCCAGGATCCCGGCCCGCGCCGGGATGACGGAGGAGAAGCGGAGGAAGCGGGTTACTTCAGCGCGCTGAGCTTGATCTCCTTGACCTTGCCGCCTTCGACGACCGCCACGCGCGTGTCGGCCAGCGTGCCACCCTTGTCGTCCACGCCGTCGAGCGTGTTCGGGTTGTGGGCGGGGCTGAGTTCCTTCGCGGCCTTGTCGAGCGAGGCGCGGATCGCGGTGGCATCGGTCACCGAGCCGGAGGACTTCATCGCGCCGGCGAGCAGCCAGACGGCGGTGTAGTTCAGCGAGACTTCCGAGCTGGGCACGCGGCCCGGGTAGGCCTTCTGGAAGCGGGTCACGAAGTTCTGCGCATCGGAGGTCTTGTCCTCGACCAGCGGCAGCACGCCGATGGAGCCTTCCAGCGGGCCGTAGCCGCCGGTCACCTTCGTCATCTCGTCCATCTTCGCCTGGTCGATGATCACGAAGCCGCCCTTGAAGCCGAGTTCACGGGCCTGCTTGACGACGAGGCCGGTGGGCTCGGAGGCGCCGCCGATGAACAGCACGTCGGGCTTGGCGGCCAGCGCGCGGCTCACGCCGCTGTAGAAGTCGGCCGCGCGGTTGTAGGACATCGGGTTCTCGAGGACGACCTTGCCGCCGGCGGCTTCCCAGGCCGGCTTGAACACGGCGGTCCAGGCCTTGGCGTAGTCGTGGTCGCCGTGGGCGAACGCGATGTTCTTGCCGTACTTGGTCATCGCGTGTCTCACGAAGGCCGGCACGTAGGAGGTGAACTCGGGCGGGATGCGCAGCGTGAGCTTGTTGCCGCGGGCGGTGATCTGCGGGACGCTGGTGTACGACATCAGCAGGTACTTGTTCTGCTCGTTGTTCACCTGCAGGGCCAGGCTGCCACCCGAATGCGGCACGAGGATCGCGGGCGTCTTGTACTGCTGCACCAGGCGCTGCGCATTGATGGCGGTCTCGGACGGGTTGTACTTGTCGTCCAGCGAGACGATCTCGAGCTTGTACTTCTTGCCGGCCACCTCGAGGCCCTGTGCGTTGATCTCGTTGACGGCGAGCTGCATGCCGTCGAGCACGTTCTTGCCGTACAGCGCGGCGCCGCCGCTCAGCGGGCCGGAGAAGCCGATCTTCACGACCTCCTGGGCGAAGGCGGAACCGGTGAATGCCAGGCCCAGGGCGGCGGTGGCGGCGAGGTGCTTCAGCTTGAATGTCACGGTCATCTGTCTACTTCCTGTGGGCAACGATCAAGGGACGATGGCCCCCCGCCGGCTCGTGACGGTGCCGGTGGGCGGACCCGGAAAACGTGAGAGAGGGACGGCCGCGCGAAGTTCAGGCGCCGATGTAGGCGCGGCGCACGGCTTCGTTGTTGAGCAGGCTGTCGCGGTCGCCTTCCATGACGATGTGGCCGCCTTCGATCACGTACGCGCGGTGCGCGATCTTCAGCGCGGCGAATGCGTTCTGCTCGGCGAGCAGCACCGTGGTGCCCGCGCGGTTGATCTGCTGGATCACCTCGAACACCTGCTTCACGACGAGGGGCGCGAGGCCCAGCGACGGTTCGTCGAGCAGCAGCGCCTTCGGCCGGCTCATCATCGCGCGGCCGATGGCCACCATCTGCTGCTGGCCGCCCGACAGCGAACCCGCCGGGTCGTCCTTCTTCTGCTCGAGGATGGGGAACAGCGCGAGCACCTCGTCGAGGCGCTTCTTGTTGCCCGCCGTGTCGCGGCGGTGCACGTAGGCGCCCAGCATCAGGTTCTTCAGCACGCTCATCTGCGGGAAGAGCTTGCGGCCTTCCGGGCACTGCACGACGCCTGCTTCCACGATCTGCGCGGCACGCATGCCGACCAGCTCCTGGTTGTGGAAGCGGATGCTGCCGCCCGCGGCGCGGTGGATGCCGCTCGTGGTCAGGAAGATGGAGCTCTTGCCGGCGCCGTTGGCGCCGAGCAGCACCACCAGCTCGCCTTCCTTCGCGTTGAGGCTGACGCCGTCGAGCGCCTGGAAGCTGCCGTATTTGAGCGAAACGTTCTCAAGCGTCAGCATGTTCGCTCCCGAGGTAGGCGTCGATCACGGCGGGGTTCGCGCGGATCTCGGCGGGGGTGCCTTCGGCGATCTTCTCGCCGTAGTTGAGCACCATGATCTTGTCGGCCAGGCTCATGATCATGTTCATCTTGTGTTCGATCAGGCCCACGGTGAGCCCGTGCTTGACCATCTTGCGGATGAGTTCGGCGAGGCCCACGGTCTCGTCGGGGTTCACGCCGCCGGCCGGCTCGTCGAGCAGCACGACCTTCGGGTCGGTGGACAGCGCGAGCGCGAAGGCGACGCGCTTGCGCTCCTCCTGCGAGATGTCACCGGCCATGCGGTTGGCCATGTGCGAGAGGCCCACGAAGTCGAGCGCATCGCGTGCCTTCTCGCGGCAGACCTTCTCCTCGTGCTTCAGGCGCGAGGAGCCGACCAGCACGTCCCACAGGCCCGACCGCGTGCGCAGGCGGTGGCCCACGATCAGGTTGTCGAGCACCGAGGCGTTGTCGAACAGCGCCGTGGTCTGGAAGGTGCGCGAGACACCCAGTTTCGCGACCTCGTCGGTGCGCAGGTGGGTCACGTCGGTGCCGTCGAGCAGGATGCGGCCCGAAGTGGGCTTGTGCACGCCGCTGATCAGGTTGAAGAACGTGGTCTTGCCCGCGCCGTTGGGGCCGATGATCGCGTTGATCTTGCCCTTCTCGATGGAGGTGCTGACCTCGTTGACGGCCGCGAGGCCGCCGAAGCGTTTGCTCAGGTTCTCGATCTTAAGCATGGGTCGCGCCTCCTTGCGGAGCGGTCGTGTTGACGGGCTGGGCGGCCGGCGCGGCGGCCTGCTTCTTGGCTTCGTTCGACGCGCGGCGCGCCTTCCAGGCGAGGTGGCTGCCGACGATGCCGTTCGGCACGAAGATCACGAGCAGGATGATCAGCGGGCCGAACACGACGTAGCGGTACTCCTGCAGGAATTGCAGGTGCTGCGACAGCCACGGCATGCCGATGGCGCCGAGCAGGGGGCCGAGGATGGTGCCGATGCCGCCGATCAGCATGAACGTGGTCATCTCGAACGTGTGGTGCGTGCCCGCGAGGTCGGGGCCCAGGAACCGCACGAAGCCGGCGTACAGGCCACCCGCGAGGCCGGCGTAGAACACCGACAGCAGGAACGACAGCAGCTTGTTGCGTGCGAGGTTGATGCCCAGGGACTCGGCGAGCTCGTCGCTGTTGCGGATGGCCATGAACGTGCGGCCCAGCAGCGACGTGACGATGCGGTGCATGACGAACGCGCCCACCACGAGGAAGGCGAACACCAGGTAGTACAGCGCGCGCGGCTGGTCGAACACGTAGCCGCCGAAGCCGGTGGGCGCCGGGATGCCGATGATGCCCACGGTGCCGTGGGTGAGCGACTCCCACTTCTCGATCACGAGGAACATGATGTAGCCCACGCACAGCGTGAAGATCGAGAAGTAGTGGCCCTTCAGGCGCAGCGACACGAAGCCGAGCGGCAGGCCCACGAGGGCGGTGATCACGCCGGACAGCGCGAACGCGATCCAGAACGGCACCTGGTGGTCCACCGTGAGGATGCCCACGACGTACGCGCCGAGTGCCATGAAGCCGCTGTGCGCGAGGTTGAACTGGCCGGTGTAGCCGGTGATCAGGTTCAGGCCCAGCGTGGCCAGCGCGAAGATGTACGCGGTGGACATCACCGTGAGGTGGTAGTCGTTCCCCGTGACGAACGGAAAGACGAGGCCGGCGAGGACGAGCAGCGTCCAGCCGATGCGGCCTTCGAGGTACTTCATGTCAGCGCACTCCCTTGGTGAACAGGCCCTGCGGGCGCACCGACAGGATCACCACCAGCAGCACGAAGGCGATGATGTCCTTGTAGTCGGACGAGATGTAGAACGCGCCGAAGCTCTCGGCGAAGCCGATGATCAGGCCGCCGACGATGGCGCCGGGCACGCTGCCCATGCCGCCGAGGATGATGATCACGAAGGCCTTCGTGATCACGAGGTTGCCCATCGCGGGGTACACGAGGTTGATGGGGGCGTACAGCGACGCGGCGATGGCGGCCAGCGCGCCGGCGATCGCGAAGGTCAGCATGGCGACGCGGTTCGCGTCGATGCCCACCAGCGAGGCGCCGTCGCGGTTCTGCGCCATCGCGATGATGGTGGAGCCCGTGACCGTGCGCTTGAGGAACAGGTGCAGCACGACCATCATCAGGAAGGCCGCGGCGATGATCAGCAGGCGCTGCACCGGCGCCGTGAGGCCGCCGAGTTCGACGATGCCGCTGTACGGCGACTGCATGCGCTGGAAGTCGGCGCCCCAGATCAGCTGCGCCGTGGCCTCGAGGAACAGCATCATGCCGATGGCCGCGATCATCGGGTGCAGGCCGCTGTGGTGGCGCAGCGGGTGGAACACGAGGCGTTCGGCCAGCGTGGAGAGCACCGCCACGACCGCGGCGGAGCCGGCCATCGCGAGCCAGTAGTTCACGCCGTAGCGCGTCATCAGGTGGAACGACACGAAGGCGCCGGCCATGTAGAACGCGCCGTGGGCGAAGTTCGGCACGTGCAGGATGCCGTACACGAGCGTGAGACCGAGGGCGACGAGGCTGTAGATGCCGCCGAGCGTGAGCCCGTTGAGCACCTGCTGCAGGAATTGTTGGAGGAAATCCATCGCTCAGTCCTTCCGTGCCGTGACGGTGAGGTGGCTCGCGATGGGCGTCTGCTCGGGGCTGTGGCCGCGACCCGTTCGGGCAGGCATGGGCATGTTCGTCACGCTCCTGTGTCGAGAAGAAGAGAGGTTGGCGACCGCCGGGGATGCGGTCGAGAGATCTCCCCGGGAGGGGCCAACCGCACGTTGCGCTCCATAGAACGCGTCGCGATCTTGCTGCCATGCAGAACTGCAGTCAACGCATATGTTCTGCGATGCGGAATACACAAGGGCAAACACTGAGAGGATTTTTCCGTGCTTGTCGCTTGGGAGACCTTGTGTACCGGTAACTACGTAGATGCTTCGGAATGCATTTGTCCTGTGTCCTGCGCGTGACACGGGGGCATTCGAAGATTCACCCTGTCGTTGGACCGGGTCGGACTTGCCGCTCCGCCAGACCGGCTGTATATTCCGCACTGCAGAAGCATGTTTTGCAATTGACGTGCAAGCGGAGGCCTTGCACGCTGCGTCACAGGGGCCGTGCTCGAGCTCCGTTCAACATCAAAGGTCGATTCATGAAAGTGCTGGTGGCAGTCAAGCGGGTGGTGGACTACAACGTGAAGGTTCGCGTGAAGAGCGATGGCACGGGTGTGGACATCGCGAACGTGAAGATGAGCATGAACCCGTTCGACGAGATCGCCGTCGAAGAAGCAGTGCGGCTGAAGGAGAAGGGCGTGGTCACCGAAGTGATCGCCGTCTCGTGCGGCCCGACCCAGGCTCAGGAAACGCTGCGCACGGCCATGGCCATCGGCGCCGACCGTGCCATCCTGGTCGAGAGCACCGACGAGCTGCAGCCGCTGGCCGTGGCCAAGCTGCTCAAGGCGCTGGTCGACAAGGAACAGCCCTCGCTCGTGATCCTGGGCAAGCAGGCCATCGACGACGACAACAACCAGACCGGTCAGATGCTGGCGGCACTCGCCGGCCTGCCGCAGGCGACGTTCGCCAGCAAGGTGGAAGTGGCCGCCGATGGCGCATCGGTCACCCGTGAGGTCGACGGGGGTCTCGAGACGCTGAAGCTCACGCTGCCGGCGGTCGTGACGACCGACCTGCGCCTGAACGAGCCGCGCTACGTGACGCTGCCGAACATCATGAAGGCGAAGAAGAAGCCGCTGGAGGTGGTGAAGCCGTCGGACCTGGGTGTGGACGTGGCCCCGCGCATCAAGACGCTGAAGGTCAGCGAGCCGCCCAAGCGCAGCGCCGGCATCAAGGTGCCGGACGTCGCCACGCTGGTCGACAAGCTCAAGAACACCGCCAAGGTCCTTTAACAAGACACCGTCACCCACCACCTCGTCACCCCGGCGAACGCCGGGGCCCACTGTCCCCGACTGCGCGTTCTTTCCGCAGTGGATCCCGGCGTTCGCCGGGATGACAGTGGGAGTGGGGCACATCAAGGAACAGGAACATGACCGCACTCGTCATCGCTGAACACGACAACCAATCCATCAAGGGCGCCACCCTCAACACCGTCACCGCCGCTTCGCAGCTGGGCGGTGACGTGCATGTCCTCGTCGCCGGCGCCAACGCCGCCGACGCCGCCAAGGCCGCCGCGCAGATCGCCGGCGTCGCCAAGGTGATCCACGCCGACGCCGCCGGCTTCGAACACGGCCTCGCCGAAAA
>Ga0209281_1000124_pt1 | contig 202831 bp, 181 predicted proteins | sample MedtruBG_FD_187514 | JGI IMG/M metagenome (GOLD analysis project Ga0209281, IMG submission 187514) | Root nodule microbial communities of legume samples collected from California, USA - Medicago truncatula BG (SPAdes) (version 2) | ecosystem: Host-associated > Plants > Roots > Nodule | place... | reverse complement strand
GCGATTCGTTCCCGACGATCGCTCTCTTTCGCTGCTCCCGGCAGCTCAACCCCGCCTGAGTTGGGTCATAACCGGGGGCGATGAGAGCCGGGGACAAATATTCCCCTCACCCCAGCCCTCTCCCCAAAGGGGCGAGGGAGAAAACAAAAGCTATGGGAAACATTGTTTATCCCCTCTCCCTTCCAGGGAGAGGGTTAGGGTGAGGGTAAAAATGAGAAGCGAGGTTCGGTTCCGGCTTAAATCGCCTCCGTTTTCTCTCCGACTGGCCGGGAGTCCGGGGTCTCGGGGAAGTGACGGTGACTTCCCCGAGTCGTTCACCGGTTTGGTGGTGACATGTGAAGCAGGACAGGAAGTGAACGGAACCTTAGCCAGCACTGCATAATTATGGGTATTTGTGACTAAGATAAAGCGTTCGGGGCAGAAGAGAAGAGGCTACTCCTCTTCTTCCCCGGCAACGCGGACACCGATCTTACGTACCAGGTTGTCCTCTTTCTCCGCCACCGTCCAAATCATACCGGCGAACTCAACCTGGTCACCGACAACCGGCGCGCCGCCGAGCATCCCCAGCACAAAATCACCGAGCGACTGCTGGGTATTGACCTCTTCATCCAGCGTCAGGCCGTAAATGGTCGCCACGTCGGAGAACTGGGCGCTGGCCTCCAGAATAAAGTCACCAAAGAAGCGCTGATCCAAATCCACGGGCGGCGACTGGCTAAACAGCTTACCGAGCGCGGGAAGGTCACGTTCGCGACCGATGACGCAGAGCACATCGCCCTCGCGAAGCCGGGTGCTGCCCGTCGGGTGCAGCAGCTCGTTATCGCGGAACAGCGCGGCAATACGCGTCTCCTCAGGCATATGCAGGTCACGCAGGGCGGCACCCACGCACCATTTCTCTTCGCTCAACTGGTAGACAAACTGCTCCCACGGGTTATCAGGATGGATATCCAGCCCTACGCGGGAAACCGGCCAGCCGACCGGCGGTACCACGACTTTTGCTTTTTTCGCCGCCCAGCCGAGGGAGGTTCCCTGCAGCAGCAGTGAAACCAGCACCACGAAGAAGGCGACGTTGAAGAACAGGCGGGCGTTATCCAGCCCGGCCATCATCGGAAAGACCGCCAGAATGATAGGCACGGCGCCGCGTAGCCCAACCCAGCTGATAAACACACGCTCACGCAGGTTAAAGCCCCGGAAGGGCAGCAGGCCGGCAAAAATGGACAGCGGCCGGGCAAAGAAGATCATCCACGCTGACAGCAGCAGCGCAGGCACCGCAATCGGCAGCAGGTCAGAGGGGTTCACCAGCAGGCCAAGCACCAGGAACATACCGATTTGCGCCATCCAGGCCAGCCCGTCAAAGGTTTGCAGAATACCAAAGCGGCTGCGAATAGGCCGATTGCCCATCACAAAGCCGCACAGGTAAACTGCCAGAATGCCGCTGCCGTCCAGCGCCGTCGTCACGCCAAACACCATAATGCCGCCGCTCAGCGCCAGCATCGGATACAGCCCCTGAGGCAGGGTGATGCGGTTAATCATTTGCAGCAGCAGGTAGCCGCCGCCAAGGCCAAGCACTATCCCCAGCCCGAACTGCTGAATGATATGCACCAGGAACATCCAGCTCAGGCCTGTCTGGTGCTGCTGAATCATCTCAATCAGCGTAATGGTGAGAAACACCGCCATCGGGTCATTACTGCCCGACTCAATCTCAAGCGTTGCGCCCACGCGCTCGTTGAGGCCTTTACCGCCGAGCAGCGAAAAGACCGCCGCAGCATCGGTCGAACCGACGATGGCCCCGATAAGCAGGCCGTCAATAAGGTTCAGGTTGAACAGCCAGGCTGCTGCAACACCGGTCAAGCCGGAGGTAATTAATACGCCAACGGTTGCCAGTGAAAGCGCGGGGCCGAGCGCAACGCGAAATGAACTCGCCTGCGTTCGCATGCCGCCGTCAAGCAGGATAACTGCCAGCGCCAGGTTACTGATCAGATAGGCGAAGGGATAATTATCAAACGGGATACCGCCCAGGCCGTCGATACCGGCCAGCATGCCGATAGCCAAAAAGATAACCAGAATGGGAATGCCCAGACGAGAGGAGAATGAACTTAATAAGATACTGCAAGTTACCAGAACGGAACCCAAAATAAACAGACTGACTATCGCCCCTGCGTCCAAAATCATTCATCTCCTTAATCTATGTCGCGGAATTTTAACATGTAATCTGTGGATTAAACGCCCAAAAAAGGCGCTTAAAGTGGGTTTCTTTTGCCGAGAACCGGGTGGCCGCTTAACGTCAGGCGCGCCGTTTCGCCGTCATGAATAAGCTCGCCAAACGCCCCGAGAGGCAGGGTGACGGTTTGGGGTTCGTGACCAAACGGCAGGCCGTGTAAAACAGGAACCTGTAAACGCTTCTGCAGGGTCTGGCGCATCTCTTCAAAATTATACCCTGCGTCATAGTCGGTTGCCGTCGCGCCGTTAAAACTTCCTAAAACAATCGCTTTTTGGCGAGAGAGAATGCCCGCATGGTGAAGCTGCAGCAGCATGCGCTCGACGCGGAAAGGGTGTTCGTTGATGTCTTCGACAACCAGAATGCCGCCCTCAATCGTTGGCAGCCACGGCGTACCTGTCAGCGAAATCAGCATCGCCAGATTACCGCCCCACACCGTCCCGCTTGCCTGCACGGCAGGGGCATCGCTTGCCCAACTGACGGTAAATTCAGGTTCGCTGAGCGCCTGCCAGAAGTGACGCCAGGTAAACTCGTCCATCTCTTCGGTGCCGAAATTCCCGGCGAGCATGGGGCCGCTGAAGGTGATTGTACCGCACTGCGCCAGCAGGCCTAGCTGGATAGCGGTAAAGTCGCTGTGGCCGCAGATGATTTGCGGCCTGGCTCGCAGCGCTGCGCCCAGGCGTGAGAAGTCGATGTTTTCCAGTAGGCGGCTTGCGCCATAGCCGCCGCGCACCGCGAGCACGATATCGGTTTCCGGCGGCAGCGTTGCCAGTTGATTAATCTCCGCCAGTCGTTCGCTATCCGTTCCCGCAAAACGCTGAAAACGCCTTGTGACCGCCTGCTGATTAACCACCTGATGCCCGTTCTCTTCCAGCCGGCGGATGCCCCTGGCCGCGGCCTGCTGATTAATGCAGTAACCGGATGGGGCGATTAAATGAATCAGAGACATGGCATTTCCTTGCTGAATATGAATTGGTTATCATGCCGCTATCGAGAGCGCTTGTCATCGCCGTTATGGCGAGCACATCAATAAGGATAGATGCGTGAAATTAAGATGGTTTATCGTTCTGGTGCTGTTTCTGGCCGGCTGTTCCAGCCATTCACCTCAGCAGCAGGCCCCGTGGGATCCGACTATTCCCACCCAGCGGGCGTTGAACTGGATGCCCATCACCGAGCAGTCCGGGCAGCAATGGGGCGTAAGCCCTAGATTGATAACCGCGATTATCGCGGTGGAGTCCGGCGGCAATCCGCAGCTGGTCAGCGCTTCGAACGCCATCGGGCTGATGCAAATCAAGGCCTCTACGGCGGGAAGAGAAGTATACCGCAATCAGGGCTTCAGCGGGCAGCCGTCGAACAGTGAACTGCGGGATCCTGCGCGCAACATTGATATCGGCACGGCCTACCTGAGTATTCTTGAACACGGTATTTTGCGTGGGATCAACGACCCGCAGGTGATGCAGTACGCGCTGATTGTCTCTTACGTGAACGGGGCGGGGGCGCTATTAAGAACCTTTGATTCCGACAGGCAGGATGCGATAGACAAGATAAATCGCCTGAGCCCGGACGAGTTCTATCAGCATATCGCCACCAATCATCCTGCGCCGCAGGCACCGCGCTACCTGTACAAGGTGACGCGGGCCATGAACGCTATTTAATTACTTCACGCGGTTAGCCTTTTCCCGGGCCGACCGCTCCAGCGAGAAAATAATCTTTTGCAGTTCACGTTCTACCGCCGGGTTGACGTTTAAAAAACGGAAGCTTAAGCGCGGCGTTGAAATGGTTTCATTTTTGCTGTCCACCACCTTGCGCTCCGAAACCATCACCAGCTGCATATCGAAGTAAAACTTACCCCATTCCACGAGATCCATCTCTACGCGGCCAAAACGCAGGCCGGGTGCGAGGCCTGGGGGCAATGAGCCGTCAACCAACGCGCCCATGCCGCCGAGCGACAGGTCGCAAAGCCGGAAGGCAAACTCAGAGCCATCGGCCAGTTCGGTGCGGCAGTAATACTGCGGCTGCATTGGGGCGGTAATGCGGAAGTATTCCCGGCGCTGCACGAACCACAGCGACGGCGGCAGCGGCGTAGTGAACGCCGGCAGATTTTGATATTCCGTCGCCTTCAGGCCGGGCAAGCTAAATTCAACTTTTGCCCCCTGCGTTTCAGCGATGAACTCAATGTGGGTGGCCTTTTGCACGGAAAGGTTTTCCTGCGACTGGCTACCAAAGTCCAGCACCAGGCGGTCCGCTGAGACCTCGAGAATCTTGCTGATGAACTGCCCGTTAGACCATTCCAGCCTGACGGGAACCTGCTGTTTGTGTAAGTCGCGTAGCACACCTAATACTGCCAGAGGAGACTGCTTCAGGAACTGCTCGTTATAGTGACTCAAGGCTCAAGTCCTTGTTGTGTTTTCAGGTTGTGGTATCGAAGCTTATCGGCAAAATCGGGCAAAACTTAATACAAATTTTTGAATTTTTTTGCTTGAAAATGAACATAACCAGGTGAGATTCATCACATTTTTCTGCAACCGAACTATACTCTTTTTGACAGTAGGCCGCTGGCAGGGGCGCAGAGAGCGCCAGGCGAGCCTGCTAAAGCTCACAATGTAGAAGAGGACGTTCTAAAATGGGTATCCTGGCCTGGATTATTTTTGGTCTCATCGCGGGTGTGATTGCTAAGTTTATTATGCCTGGCAAAGACGGCGGCGGCATTATCCTCACCTGTATTCTGGGGATCGTGGGCGCGGTAGTCGGCGGCTGGGTAGCGACGGCATTGCACCTTGGCGGACCGGTAACCGGTTTTAACTGGCCGAGTTTCTTTGTGGCGGTGATTGGCGCCATTATTGTGCTGGCTATTTTCAGGATGGTACGACGGTAGAAAGTCATTCATTACAAAAAAACGGCCCTTCGGGGCCGTTTTTACGTTTAGCTTTTTATGACGAGATTAGAAATCATAACCCACGGTCGCAATAACCGAACGTTCCGCACCCCAATAGCAATAGCCCGTCCCGTAGCAGCCCGCCACATAGTCACGGCCCGTCAGGTTGGTCGCATTAAGCTGTACAAACGCGCCTTTCAGCGACGGTGTCCATGCGCCCATATCTGCCCGAACCATGGCATCCAGCAGCGTTGCAGAAGGGATCCGCCGGGTATTTTCGTTGTCGGCCCACTGTTTGCCGATGTAGCGAATCCCCGCGCCCAGGCTGATACCGTAATCGGCTTTGAACGTGCTCCACAGGCTAGCCATCTGATTTGGCGTGACGTATGGCGTGTTGCCGTCGTTGCCATCAATGGCGTCTTTGTAGCGAACGCGGTTGAGGGTATAGCTGGCGATTGTCGACAGGCGTGGCGTAAGCTGAGTACGTGCTTCCAGCTCCAGCCCCTGCGAATGTACTTTGCCCGCGGGTTCAAAATATCCGCCCTGAACGTTACGGTTGCCCACGTCTTTCTGGGTCAGATCGTAAACGGCGGCGCTGTACAGATCGCTGGTGCCGGCCGGCTGGTATTTAACACCGGCTTCGTACTGTTCGGCGGTTGTAGGTTTCAGCAGCTTGCCTTCAGCATCGGAAAGCACCTGCGGCGTAACGGCCTGGCTATAGCTCACATACGGAGAAATACCGTTATCAAAAGCGTACAGCAGGGAAGCGCGGCCGCTAAAGTGGTTGTCGCTGCGGTTGTCCGTCACGTCGCTATCGATCGCCGTCGCCACCAGGTGACTTTTGGTGACCAGATGATCGTAGCGGCCAGACAGCGTCATATGCCAGCGGTCCCACTTCATTTCGTCCTGCAGGTACGCCCCGGTTTGCTCGTACTGGCGGCGGCCGGCTTTGACCAGCAGTCCCTGATTGATCGTCGCGTAGCTTAGGTCACGTGGATCGTAATAATAGTAACCGCCAATGCCGCCGGACACGCCGGTCCACGGGTTCAGTTTGGTGGTGTAGCCAGTCCCGTCCGTCAGGTCGTTGGTGAACCGGTGATATTCACCGCCAAGCACCACTTTATGCTGCAGTTCGCCGGTCGCGAAGTCGGCTTCCAGCTGATTGTCGATGGCCCAGGCGTCCAGCGAGGAGTTTTCGCTGCTGTAATAGCGCGAAAGTTCGTTGTGAGCGGTGTCCGCCCAGCCAATCTGATAGGCCTGGCGTAGCGCCACGTTAGAGTGGGTATAGCTGGCGTTCGAGCGGAACGACCAGACGTCGTCGAAGGCGTGAGCAAACTCGTAGCTGTAGATCTGCTGGTGGCGCTTGAAGGCGTCATCGCCCGGTTGCACATCAGAGAACCCGGTATCCAGCTTGCGTCCCGTAGTGGTGTAGAGGCTGCCGTCGCCCGGAACGGAACCGTGGAAGCCGCCGGACGGATCTTTTTCCAGGTAAGCTCTCAGCACCAGAGACGTAGCGTCGTCAGGTTGCCACAGCAGAGAAGGCGAAATGGCGTAGCGCTCGTCGCGCGTATTTTCATACTGCGTATCGCTATTTTTGGTCAGGCCGGTGATGCGGAAGGCCCACTGGTCGTTAATCGCGTTGGTGTAATCAAACGCCGTGCCGTTGGTATTGTGATTGCCGTACATCGCCCGCACGTGGCCTTCTTCAACAAACTGCGGGCGTTTCGAGGTTTCCATCACCAGGCCGCCCGGTACGGTCTGGCCGTAAAGTGCGGAAGAGGGGCCTTTAATGACATCAAGGCGTTCCAGGAACCACGGATCGACCTGCACGACGTTAAAGCTGCCGGCGTCGCTCATCAGGCGCAGACCATCAAGGAAAATGTTATTTACGTCACCACCGTGGAAACCGCGTAGCGCAACGGTGTCGTAGCGGGTTGCGCCGCCGGCAAAACCGGTAAAGACGCCGGGCGTGTAGTTCAGCGCGCCGTTAATGGTCTGCGCACCCTGGTCTTCCATTTGCTGGCGGGTCACCACGGAAATGCTTTGCCCGGTGGTTATCAGCGGTTCGTCGGTTTTGGTTGCACCGCGGGTGGTGGTGGCGGTGTAACCCATCGTTGGAGAGGTTGCGGTATCGGCAGGTTTGGCGGTGACAACCAGCGTTTCTTCAGCCGATGAAGAAAAAGGGGCGATGAGAGCAAGCGCGCAGAGTAAAGCGGAGCGCTTTACGGTAAAAGCCTTTATCATTTTTTTGTCCGGAAGTATTGAGGTCATCATCCTGATGGAATTCCTCCGTCGGCCTGCGACGGGAAAACGCGTTTTCTACATGCGATTTCGAATGCGAATTATTATCGTTATTATTAGCTGATACAAGCGATACCGCGCTTTTTTATGCGTGAAAGCCCATGAAATTACTGATGATTTCATGGGCTTATTGTTTTAAATGAAATGATTAAGTTGAGGTAACGGCAGCCGTAGCCGCCGTTATTTTACTGCTTTGGCTTGTCTGCCGTGGGCGGTGTGGCTGTTTTCTCTGCCGCTGATTTAACCGGATTGGTTACCGGGCCGGGGGTTGCCGAAGGCAGCTTGTCCGGGGCATTGTCGCAGGGCTTTTCTTTATCGCAGAGCAGGTCGAGCATTTTCAGCGCGACGCCGTTAGTCCAGCCGAAGCCGTCCTGTAGTGGGTATTCGCCACCGCCGCCGCCCGTTCCGCTGGTGGTGACATCGTATTTCTCAACCAGCTTTTGCTCTTTGTTGTAGACGTTCTGCACGTTGCTCAGGAACCGGAAGCTCACCTCCAGCGCCAAATCTTTGTGCCCGTAGTTTTGCAGGCCTTCGGTTGCCACCCACTGCAGCGGCGCCCAACCGTTTGGCGCATCCCATTGCTGGCTGGTTTTGACGCTGGTGGCGGCCAGCCCGCCCGCGTTGAGCAGATGCTGGCGCGTAGCCTTCGCCATTTTATCCGCTCTGTCCTGCGAGGCGACATGCACATAAAGCGGGAACAGCGCGGCGGCGGTTAGCTGATTGCGAACCGTATTGCTCTTAAGGTCGTAGTCCGCATACCAGCCTTCTTTGGCGTTCCACAGGTTTTGCTCAATGGCTTTTTGACGGTCATCGGCGGCCTGTTTATAGCGCTCTGCTGCCGCACTATCTTTTGCCAGTTCGCTGGCGTGAGAGAGCGTTTTCTCCAGTTGGTAAAGCAGCGCATTAAGGTCAACGGGCACGATACTTGTGGTTCTGACCGTACCGAGCTGCGTCGGATTGTCCATCCAGCGTGAGCTAAAGTCCCAGCCGGATGCCGCGGCGGCTCGCAGGTCGCGATAGATATCGGTTGCCGCACGTGCTGGCGTACTCTTCGCCGTGGTAACGTCGTCGAGATAAGCCTCGGTGCGCGGCGTGTCTTTATCATCCCAGTAGCGGTTGAGCAGGGCGCCATTTTTAAGCTTAACAACGCGCTCATGAGCATCGCCTGGCTTCAGGCCGTCGCTGCCCTCCATCCACCAGCTATATTCTTGCTTCAGCTGCGGCAAATAGGTTGTATACACGCTGTCGCCTTTATTCTGCGCGAGCAGTTCAACCATCATGGCGAAGAAAGGCGGCTGCGAACGGCCCAGATAATAGCTGCGGTTGCCGTTGGGTACATAACCCCAGGTATCGATTTCGTGCGCGAAGTTGTCCACCATGTTCTGCACATCGTCCCATCGGCCGCTCTCGGCCAGGCCCAGCAGGGTGAAATAGCTATCCCAATAGTAGAGCTCCTGGAAGCGGCCGCCTGGCACAACGTAGGGTTTTGGCAGCGGGAGCAGCGGGTTCCATTTGTTGGTGCTGTCGGCGGAGCGGGTCAGCACCGGCCACAGCCCGTTAATGTGTTCTCGCAGGCTTTCTCCTTCCTGCGGCTTATAGTTATCCTCGTTCTTCGGCAGGATAAAGTTCACGTCAACAAAGTGGCGCAAATCAAACCCGGATAGCCTGCGCTGCATGCGGTAATCGGCGAGGATCATCAGCGGATCGCCTTTAGGCATCGCATCAGCAAAAGTTTTCTGGTCGGGGAATAGCTTCGCTGTCTGGACATCAATAAACAAAGGCCCAAAAAGCTCGTCGGGCGTTTGAGGCTGGGGAGGGCGTTCGGTTTCCTGGGCTGCAAATGAAGCAAGCGGCGTGAGGCCAAATACGGCACCGGCAACGGCCATCTGGGCCGCAAGACATAGCGCATGAGGCCGGTGCAAAACGGGTTTTATCATCATTCCTTCTCCTTCGACGGGACGCAACACGCTACGTTGCGATCAACTCCCTGAAAACCTTAGTTGAATTTTCCGAATTTCGGGTGTCATTGACGATAAAAATGCAAAAACCAGACAATTTACCGGCGTAAAAAAGCCCCGCATAGCGAGGCGTGATGGGATGGCATTACCAGCTCAGAATTCGACCGTCCATTACCGGGCGTTTGTAGCGCACCGTAAACTGATTGGCTGGTTTATTGCCCACGATGTAGTTATCGATGTGGCCGTCCTCCTGCTTGTCTTTTTTCAGCTTCTCGAATTCGGCCTGCGAGATTCGAATGCCGAAGGTGGTCGTCTTGCGTTCCCGTCCGGTTTCACTGTCTTTTACCCAGACGGACTGCGGCACGCCCCGACTGTTTATCGCCTCGGTAATCAGGTACCAGCTGCGGCCTCCTGATTCATTGTAAGTTCGCTCCACGCCAGATTTTTCCCCGATACGATCTACGACGATGAAAGTTAGAGGTTCAACGACATACTCGTACATTTCATTCATACGATTAATTGCTTCAATCCATTCCGGAGGCGGGATTATCTCGGTATAGGCGCGTTCGGCTAAGCTACGCTCCAGCCCGCCGATAAAATCGCTAAGCGTTTTTCTGTCTTGACTGGAAAGGGGGAGCCCGAGAAGCTTATTTTTCTTTTCTGCAAAAATCTTTATCCGCTCGGCACGCGTTTTTTGCTGTTCTACGGCGGTGCTGACCTCTGCCACGGTAGCCTCTACCGTCGTGCTATTTTGCAATATAGCCTGTTTCGCTGCGTCGAATTTGGCCGCAACGTCAGAAGACTGGCTGAGGAATGTCGAGAACTGTGGATCGGCGGTAATCTCCTGCAGCGAGCCGTCAGCACGCAGCAGGCGGGTAACGTCGACGATAAGATTATTGGCGTTTTGCAGGAGATCTCTTTGTTTGTCATTCAGCGCCGTCAGCGACTGGAACTGCACCTCGCGCTGCGCACGGGCATTCTCCATTGCCAGATTTTGTGGTTGCTGGTGGATAAACTGTTCCAGCATACCGTTTACCTTATCTTCGACCTCAGCTAAAGGCTTCGTGGCCCAGACAAGTGTCGCCTTATTGGCAACATCCAGCGTCCCTTTTAGATACCGGGCAATGCCCGTCAGGTCGTGGTTTCTTTTTATCTGTAGCGAAATGCTGTTGTTCAACGCTTCCAGCTGGCTACGGGCATCATAAATCCGGTAACCCATAAACAGTGCGCTACACAGCACCAGAACGCCCAGTCCTTTTAGCCATTTGGAACTGGTCAAATAAAGGCTTGAGCCCAAGCGCTGGCCGAGGGTTAACGGCGGTGACTGGTAGCTCAAACGGTGCGTGAACCAGTTTTTCACGCCTTCTTCAATAAGCTCGTCGTTAACGGACGTACCCGACTTCTGGTAGTAATCACGTATGCGCTGGCTGATTTTCTGCCGTAAAAGCGGTAAGTCTAAATGCTCTTCAACGGCAATTTGCCGGGCATGCAGCGCGTCGATGATAGCCATCGCCCCAAGCTGATCGCTGAGTTTTACCTTATCCATCAGAAACTGTCCGTTGTCCGGTAACTGCCGCCACCGGTTGAAGAGGAAGAGCTAAAGCCTCCGCCTGAGCGCCTGCTGGAAGACGAGCCGGATGACCATGTCGTGCTGGAGGTGGCTCGACGACTGCTGCTATAGCCGCCTGTTGTTGCCGGTTTAGGACGCTTGCGGGAGGCGGCGGAGATTTTATTCATAATATCGCCCAGGCTTTGCTCGCCGTGCATATAGCGCTTGATCTGTTTATCTTCGCTATCAAGCAGGCCCCATTTAAACTCAAGGTCGGCATTATTGAAGCCATGCTGATGGAAAGAACTCTCCAGGGATTCGGCCCGATTAAGATCGTTGCGTGCCGCCTCAAGGTCGGTTTGAGCCGCTGCAATACGGCCACCAGTACTCGTCTCCTGAGGGATAAGCGTGCGTATTCTTTCGAGCATAATATCGTCTTCGGGCGAAGCGGTTTGCGTCACCAGTTCGCTGAGCTTTTGCTGCGGCAGCCGAGACATTTGTTCCGACAGGCGTCGCATAATTCGCTGAAAATTCTCACCTTCTCCGCTGGCATACTCCTGCATTTTAAGCTGCAGCTGGCTGACCTTTTGCTGGCTTACGCTCAAATTAGCTTCCAGCGCCTCAAGGCGCTGATAAAGATCGGGCAGGCCGATATTCCTTTCAATGCGGCTGACAAAAGCAGTGAAACGATCGTTACGCGCTATAGCCTGCTGCTCAAGGGTTTGTAGCTTAGTTTCGGAGGCTTTTTGCAGGGCAAAGAGCATTCGGTAATTGGCCACGTTATCGTTAAAGCGGCACAGGCCTGCAATCCAACCGTCCAGGCTGCGGCGAAGACGCCATGCGCGATATTGCTCGGTAGCATAACCTTTGTTCAGCAGGTAACTGAACAATTTCTGCTGACCGTAAACAGCCGTTTTTTCTGCGACTTCGGCCTTGAGTTCGACGTGAAGTGCCGTTTGTTTCTCTAACTCGGCCGAGAAGTTTTCCTTGTCCAGCCGCGCCTGCTCTGCTTGCGAGTCTGCGGCAAGCTGAGCGTCTCGCTCGGCTTCGTGCTGGTCTATTTGCTCATCCAGCGTGGCCAGCGCGCTTTGATGCTGCTGAAAGCGTTGTTCTTCGGCAACCAACTGCTGGCGGGTAAGGGCAATTTCGTCGTTCAACTGCTGCAGCAGAGGCTGAATGTTTTGCTCATCGACATCAACGGATGAAGATTCCTGCAAAAGCAATGTCGCCATTTTTTGATAAAGAGAGGCAATTTGCTGCTGTAGAGAGAGCTGCTGGCCGCGCAGCTCGGCCACTGAGGCTTCTACCGATGAGAGCAGCAGACGCTGGGTCGCGGTATTTTGCGCTAACGTCCTTGCCAGTTTATAGGCTTCCATTAACTCGGGTTCTCCGTAAATCGGTCCGGCATATCGGCGTTGAAACGCTGGGTATCAGCGCGTCAATTCTGCTTTAGTGACGATGCTGGTGAAGCGGCGCTTACCGTCCTCAACAACCGCAGCAAGTTCTTCAGCGTTCCTGGTGGCTTCGCCGCGCAGCTCTTCAATCATGTTATAGCTGGACTCCTGGAAACTGACGATAGCGTTAACCAGTGAACGCACTGACTCGGCTTTTATGGTTGAGCCGTAGCCGGCCTGCAGCCCGGCTTCGAGCTGTTTTGTCCCGTTTGAAGCAATAGTGTTAAGGCCTTCGTTGATGCCGGCCTTCATGGCTTCCAGCGTTTTGGTACTTTCATCGAGGCCCTGAAGTGAGGTCATCGAGGCAGAGAGCGCGGTAAAGACGATTTCGTTGGTCGCAAAGAAAGTCACCCCCTGGCGGTATACCCGTTCTTTAATCGCGTTAGTTTGCTGCAATCGGGCGAACACTGCCTCCGCTGCGTTGTAGGCGATAAGCAGGTTATCGGAGAGATCTTTGACGATTTGATAGCGCTCGTCTTCTTTTTGCATGGCGCGCAGGGCTTCATCCCTGACTAATTCACGGCGTGAACGTTCCGAGCCTTCAAGGTTCTCCGTACTGTCTGCGGCTGCCTGCGCGCTCTGCAGCGTCTGGCGGCAGTGCTCTACGCGTTGCTCTGCCAGCGTCATCAGCGCCATAGCATCCACGTGGGCTTCTTTCAGCCCAAAACGGAAGTCCTGGTAGGCGTCGAGAATAACTTTTTCGCGGGAGATTTGCTCATCAGACGCTTTGGCGACTTCGAGCCAGGTCTTTTTAATGGCGTTAAAACGATCTGGAATGGAGCCGCGGCGGAGGGTCATCCAGCCGGACTTAATTCGCTCCACCAAATCCAGTTTGCCGTCGTCCAGCCAGTCCACCATTTGCGTGGCGTCCTGGCGGATAGAGTCGAAAGCGGCGACGATTTTGGTCTGCCGGTTGGCGACGTCCATGCTTGAAATATTGTCGCGAACGACGGCGTTAAAAGCGCTTTGCTGCTGCAGCGTCCTGCCGATAGTGGTCACACGGTCGGCGTCCAGGTCCACAATAGCATCCAGCAATACAAGCACCGGCGTCTCGGCCTCTGGCGCGGGCATGATGCCCAGTTTCTGTAACTTCTGTATGGCACGGGTGGTATAGCTGGCTACGGCAGATGTCATCATCGCTTCCTTTGTTGATGTCAAAATATTTCAGCCAGCACTATACCCTGGTGTTTTGCCCCTGTAATTACCCCTGTGGATTTACCAGCCACGTGCCTGGGTTCGCCACCACAATGGTTTGCTTGCGGGATTGCTCGCCGCCGCTCAGCGTGAGCAGATATTTTCCTGCTGGAAGCTGCAGCGAGGCAAAGCCGTTGGCGGCAGGCGTGACCTTTTGCGCTTTGCCATTAACAGCCAGCTGTTCGCCTTCGTTCATACGGACATAGACGCGAGCAAGGGCACTCTCTGCAGCGGTTGCGGCGGGTGCGCCACCCACCTGCGGCGTGCTTTGGCTGGCAACAACCGGCTCGGCGATGGTCTCGGGGGCAGGAGCCGAAGTGCCACCGCCGCCAAACAGCACCGCGCCGACAATCAGGCCAGCGACGGCGCCAGCGCCAATTTGCAGGGCCGATTGATAGCGCTTCCAGAGCGGGAGAGTCGCGGTGTCTTCAGGCTCTTCTACCGGCACCAGGGCGGTACCGGTTTTCTTGTTGCTGACCAACTCCCTGACGTCGCCGACGGGGATGTCCAGCAGGGCGGCGAAGGCATCAATCGACTGAGGGCGATCCTCCGGCTTCAGCGACAGCGCTTTATCAACCGCCTTCAACAGGTTCAGGGAATAGCCTTCGGGCTGGCTTTCCGCGAGCGTAATACAGCTGTCCTGGATGCTGCGGGCCACGCTTGCAGGTGGCGCGCTGCCGGTGATGAGCGTATACAGCACGGCGCCGACGGCGTAGATGTCCGTCCACGGGCCAAGCTGGCTGGCCAGGTCCCCGGTGTACTGCTCCAGCGGCGCGAAGCCAGGGTGGAGCAGGGTGTTGCCTTCATCCAGTGACGCCTGACCGCCACGCGGCGCGCCGGTATTGAGCAAAATAGGCAGGCCGTTATCCTGAATCTGGATGCTTTTGAGGGACAGATTACGGTGAAGATGTTCAGCCGAGTGCAGCGTGGCCAGCGCGCCACACAACATCGGCAGCATGCGGCGGATCCACGCTTCATCAATCAGTCCCGGCTGCTGTTTTTGAAGTTCATCAAGCGTAATACCGTTGTAGAACAGCGTGACCACATAGGCGGTATTGTTATCGCTCCAGATGCGTAATACCTGGGGCAGATTAGGGTGATTAAAGTGGGCCAGCTGGCGCGCTTCCTGCATAAAGCTGTTCAGGCCGGTGGTGTAAACCAGGTGGTCGCGTTCGCTGTGCAGCACCAGCTCCTGCACGTCATTGCGCATGACATAGGCTTTCGGCATATATTCGCGTACTGCCACCACTCTTTCGAGCTGGTGATCCCAGGCCCGGTAAAGAATGCTGGTCATGCTGGCGTCGATAGCTTCCTGAATTTCGAATTCATCAAAGCGGTAGCCAGGCGGCAAAGCGTTGGGCACTCTTGGTATAAAATCGTTATCTATCATGATGTTCTCTGCGCGAGGTCGTGCAACATGCGACAAGTTTATTTTTGGGCGCGCCAGGCACCGGCGGCAGGGTCGCGCAGCTGCGGGTGCAGCGACTCGACCAGCAGCAGCGTAATCGCCGCATTAGGTGCCAGCCAGCCGGACCAGACTTTACGCACCTCGTTCAGCCGTGTTTGAAGACGCTGCTCGTCAAGCGCCATGTCCCGAGGCACTTCCACGGCGACGGTGCCGCTGGCTTTCCAGCCGTTAATTTCCGGGTGATAAGGCAAAATTAACCAGCTTTGCGGCGCCTGCTCGCTGCTGACGACCATGCGTTCATTGTTAACGCTGGTAATCAGCAGGCTGTCGGCATCGGCCGCCGGGTTAAGCCCGCTAACCGGGAAACCGTGTACGAAGGTCATTACGATGCGTTTTTCACCGCCGTTGCCGCGCTGAATGACCTCGCTGCTGCCGTTCAGCCAGCCGCCTTTTTCACACTTGCCGTTTTCTTTGCCGGGAATAAACAGCGCGCTGCTGCCGGCGTCACCCTGCCAGAAGGTTCGTAAATGGCAGCCGTCCTGCAGGGTAAATTCCAGCCATGGGGTGCGGTCTAGTGGGGTGGAAAGATCTTCCGGGCGTTCGTTACGGGTGGCAACGGAAGACAGCGGAGATTCAATAGCGACCTCCCAGTCGCTGGCTTTTGAGGCAGAGCCGCGGGCAAGAGAAGCGCCTTCGGTATCCTCCAGTTGCCAGCTTACGCGCTCAATTTCGCTGCACTGGTTTTCCAGCAGCGCGCCGAGGCGGGGCATAAACGTCTTGAGGATGAGCGGATTCTTATCACCGTTTGCCACAATGCGCACCGGCAGTTCGCTTCCACACCAGCTTTGCGGGGCATTGCTTTTAATATTGTCTATCCACACGTCCAGCTTCTGGGAAGGCGACTGAACGATGCGATAGTTCCCTGCCCAGACGGTAGTTGATGCCAGCAGCAACGCCATACCCGAAAGCCAGAGTTTCATAAAAATCCTTGTTAGCCTGTGTGTAAAGAGCGGCAACATTAAGCCAGTCCGGATTGCCCGGCCGGCGGCTGCCTCGCTCTTGCGGTAGTCAATGATAAAGCCCCCGAAGGGGAAGTTTAGTTAATGATCCACGTTCCGTTATCGGCGTTCTGGCAAGCTTTGCTTTTATTATCTACCGCAACGCAGGTGGATTTTTTAGCCGCGCGACGAGGGCGTGGGCGGTCTTTTTTTAACGTTTGGTTATAAAGTTCACTTTTCACCAGCGCTCTAAGCGGCACATAGCCCAGAAGTTCTGGTTGATCCTGTTCGGCGATAGCAAACCAGTGGTTCTCTACCTCGCCCAGCACGGTGTAGCTTTGGCCGTTTTCAAGCTGGGCTATCACTTTGCCGCCAAAATCAGGCTTGCTCATGATGGAGCCAGGATAAAGCGCCCGATAGTCGGCATTCACCGGCGTGAATTCTTTCGGAACTTCAACAATATAGCGGTGAGTAAGGGTGACGCCGTTTACCGTGCTGGTCACAATGGTGTCGTCGGTCATCTTTGGCGGTGGCGCTTTACAGCCGACAACCGTGGTGACAACAAGGAGGACTAACAGGCTTCGCAATTTCATTGAGACGTTCCCTGAGAAAAAGGTTAAAACCCAACCGCCGCGGGAGCAAGGAGCGCCGCACAGGAAAATTTTCCACGACGTGAGATACGCCCACGCAAAACGGTGCGGCGGCTAAGTTGCATCGCCGCGACAAGGAATTCGCGTGGTTTCAGCATAGTAGCGTGATTTTACATAGCCTGGTTAACAATTCAATGGCGATATAACACCGGAATAACCTATTACGTACACGGAGGTTTCATGATGCCCTGGCGCAGAAGAAAATTTGCCTGATGTAAAAATAATCTGATGTTCAATTAATGCGGGCAAGAAGCATGAAAATGCTGCTAATTTTTTGAATTTATTTGATAAATGTAATGTTTTCGGCGAAGTCTTATTTTTATTTTGTGGTCAATTCAGAAGGGTATCTCAGGTTTCCCTGAGGTTATTCTTAAAACAAAGAAAAAAACGGGCAGCCTGTCTATGGGCTGCCCACTCGTCAACCTGAAATCAGGCTCCGCTGGACTGTGAAAAGAGACGTAAAGCCCGCTCGCCCGGTTCATCTATCGGCAGATAGACCAGCAGCCTTGAACCATCCCGAGGCGCGGAGTACCAGTTGACCTGCTGCATGCCGAAGGTACCAATTTGCGGGTGGGTATACTGCTTAATATGGTTCTCGATATTACGGATTTCGTAGCGCTGCTCCCAGAGCGTTTTAAAAGCAGGAGAGGCGACGAAAAACGATTCCAGAAGAGCTTCCCAGCGCGGGTCACCGCGATGCTCGGTGATCCCCGCGCGGAACCAGCCAACAAACTTGGGTAATACGTCCTCGTTACAGTCTACCCGGCTGCGCCAGGTTTCATTCGTCAGATACTGATAGATGCAGTTGCGATGTTCGGGCGGTTCGTTGTCGAGATTAACGCCCATCAGCTGACAAAAATGCGAGTTGTAGCCAAGGATATCGAAGTTGGGCTTCTGAATACTGGCCGGATTAGGCATTAACGCATCAAGCATGCGGCGCGCGGCGGGGCTTAGCCCCTCACACTGAGCGGCAGCGGGTGCTTCGGAAGGGGGAAGGCCGGCCAGGATAAACAGGTGGCGGGTTTCCGCCGGGGAACACTGCAGCGCGGTGGCAATTGCCGCCATAGCGCTGGAGGAAGGATTCACTTCTCGCCCCTGTTCAAGCCAGGTATACCAGGTCACGCCGATGTCGGCGAGCAGCGCCACCTCTTCACGGCGAAGGCCTGGCGTGCGGCGCCGTCCGCTGCGCGGCAGGCCAAGACGCTGTGGGTCCAGGCTTTCGCGCCGGGTACGCAAAAACAGCGCCAGCATTTTACGGCTGTCGTCCAGCGGGCCGGGACGTAGCTCGGGCTGAGTGATGAGCATCACAAATACTCCAGAATAGTAGTGCCAGTACCAGTATAAGCAGGAACTGGTACCCGGTTAAATTATCAGGAATGCTACGTCGGTATCCTGAACTATGCAATGGAGTCCCTGATGAATAATTCGCCTGTTTCACCCGGTCGTGCTGGCCTGGTGCTGCTGTTGACGGGCCAGATGTTGCCGTTGATCGACACCTCTATTACCAACGTGGCGCTGGACTCAATCACCCAGTCCCTCGGCACCACGCCAACTCAGCTGGAGCTTATCGTTGCGCTTTACGGCGTTGCCTTTGCCGTAAGCCTGGCGGTGGGCAGCAAGCTGGGTGATAACCATGGCCGCCGCAGAACTCTGCTGTGGGGCGTGGCGCTGTTCGGTATTGCTTCCTTCCTGTGCGGGATTTCCGGCTCGGTCACCGAGCTTCTGGCCGCACGTACCCTGCAAGGCGTTGGGGCTGCGCTGATTGTGCCTCAAATCCTGGCTACGCTGCACGTTACGCTTAAGGGCACCGCTCACGCCCGCGCCATCAGCCTGTACGGCGGCATTGGCGGGATTGCTTTTATTATCGGTCAAATGGGCGGCGGCTGGCTGGTATCGGCGGATATTGCCGGCCTGGGCTGGCGTAATGCGTTCTTTATCAACGTGCCTATTTGCCTGTTAGTGCTGGTGTTGAGCCGGTTTTATATTCCTGAAACTCGCAGCGAAAGCCATTCACGCATCGACTGGCAGGGGACCGTCACGCTTGCGCTGATGCTGTGCTGCCTGCTGTTCCCGATGGCGCTTGGCCCCGATCTGCACTGGCCGTGGCCGATGCAGCTGATGCTGGTGGCCACGCTGCCGCTGGGTTACCTGATGCGCGTCGGAGCGCTAAGCCAGCAACAGCGTGGGCTACAGCCGCTGTTGCCGCCAAGGCTGTTGAAGCTGGGTAGCATACGGTTTGGCCTGCTTATCGCGCTGCTGTTCTTTACCTGCTGGTCGGGTTTTATGTTCTGTATGGCGCTGACGCTACAGTCAGGGATGGGCATGGCGCCGTGGCAGTCCGGGAACAGTTTTATTGCGATGGGTATTTCTTATTTTGTTTCAGCGTGGTTTGCGCCGAGGCTTATCGTGCGCCATTCGCTCAGCACTATTCTACTGAGCGGGATCGCGATTCAGGTTGTGGGCCTGCTGGGGCTGATATTTACACTCTACCATTTTGGCACCCACGCCAGCCCGCTGGCTATTGCGCCTGCCACGCTGGTGACCGGCTACGGGCAGGCGCTGATTGTGAACAGCTTCTATCGTATCGGCATGCGCGATATCGACCTGAACGATGCCGGAGCGGCAAGCGCCATACTGAGCACCTTGCAGCAATCGGCCCTGGGGCTTGGGCCTGCCGTGCTGGGGGCATTGTTCCTGCATCTGCAGCGCCAAAGCGGGGATTACTCGGTGGCAATGATAGGCTTCCTGGCCGCTGAAATTGTGATGATGCTGGCGCTTGCCGTGGCGGCCGTCACCCGCCGTCAGCTTTTATCCGGCGTGAAAGTCTCTTTAAGATAACGTCCCGGCGGCATGCCGATAATGCGGGTAAAAGCAGTGGTAAAGCTGCTGGCGCTTTGATAGCCCATATCATAGGCCACCCGTGTTATCGGTTCGCCGCCGATTAATTTCTCCACCGAACTGATAACCCGCATTCTCTCTCTCCAGCGCGTGAAGCTCATCCCGGTTTCGTTTTCAAACAGTCGCGCCAGCGTTCTTGGGCTGGTGAAGGCTAACGAGGCTAGCTGCTCGAGCGTCTTATTACAGGCAGGGGCTTCCCTGAGCAGGCCGGTTATTTGCTTCAGGCGCTTATCGTTTCCTTCAGGCACGAACAAGTCTGTTTTCAGCACCTGCTTGCGCAGTTGAAAATGCATCAGTTGGGCGATGAGCTCTAGCTGTTCGCCAGATCCCCGCTGAACGGCTAATGCCTCTTTTGCAAGCTCGGTCAGCAAATTTGAGGCGACGATAAGGGAACAGTGCTGCGGAAGCTGCTGTTCAAATCCTTGTCTGAAACGCAGGTTAATCAGCCGCGAGCGCTCGGTGTACAGCGCGCGGTGAAGTTCGCCCGGCGGCACCCAGATGCCGTTGCCGGGCGTTGCCAGCCACCAGCCTGATTCGGTTTGCAGTCGAAGGGTGCCCGCCAGCGTGACGCTAAGCTGCCCCTGCAAATGGCGGTGAAAAGTCACATCGTCACCCCGGAGATGCGCCATGTCGGAAGCTACAACGGCGACGGATGCGGGATCTGACATATTGGCACTCCTGAGAAGGGATTTGGCTGATTAGCGAAAGAATCATCTTATTTTTTTCCTGATAATACGTGCATCGACGGATTAAGAGGAGAACAAGATGAAAACATTACGTTTCGTAGGTATTGCAGGCAGTCTGCGCAATGACTCAGCTTCCCGCGCGTTGCTGAACAGCATTAGCGAAATGCTGCCGGAGCAGAGCCACTTTACTGCACTTGATATCGGTGCCATGGAACATTACTGCCAGGACCTGGAAAAGGGCGAATTGCCCGAGTCCGTGGCGACCGCCCGGCGGTTGGTGGCAGAGGCCGATGCGGCGATCGTTACCGTACCGGAATACAACCACGGCATGCCCGGCGTGCTGAAAAATGCGCTCGACTGGCTTTCACGGCCGGTCAGGGCCAGCTGCATGATGGACAAATACGTCTTTTTTGTGTCGCAATCTACCGGCGCGCTCGGCGGCGTCAGGGCGCAATATCAGCTGCGTGAAACCCTGGCTTCGATGCTGTGTAATATGGTGCCTTTGCCGGAGATGGCGGTCAGTTTTGCCAATCAGAAAACGGAGAACGGGCGCTTAACCGATCCGGTAACGGCGGAGTATATTCGCCGCCAGCTGAACGTCTTTATAAAGGTGGTTGAGCAAAATAGCACAAACCGCTAACGGCAAGATTATGCCCTGAGACCGCGATCGGGCAGATGAGAGAATCCATGCGCAGGCATGGATTTCTTTTGCCAATAACATCGCGATAAATAAGCGAATTACCGACAGGAATTTTGAGAATAGTGACTGTATTTTGTTGGAATATAAATTTCATCAGATTTGATTTTATTTGGTTTTTTTAATTAAAAAAATCACCGGCATTAATTGTATGGATTAATGAAGATGTGAATGAGATTTTAAAATATCGTGAAAGTGGGTTAACATAGAGGGACTTCATTCACCTGCGATGCAATATAATTATTATGCCTGCAATGAAAAAGACAATTATTTCTCTGACAACACTGGCGTTATTCGTAAGCTCTGCTAGCTACGCTAACGCGGATTCCACGCAAAAAACCGACTTCCTGCTGATTGGCGGCGGTATCATGAGCGCCTCTCTCGGGACGTGGCTCCAGGAGCTGCAGCCGGACTGGAAACAGGTCATGGTTGAGAAGCTCGACGGCGTGGCGCTTGAGTCCTCTAACGGCTGGAATAATGCCGGTACCGGGCACTCGGCAAATATGGAACTGAACTATACGCCGGAGCGCCCGGACGGTTCTATTGATGTCAGTAAAGCGCTGGAAATTAACGAACAGTTTATGATTTCCCGTCAGTTCTGGTCTGCGCAAATTCAGCGCGGTATTTTGAACGACCCTCATTCGTTTATTAATTCCACGCCGCACATGAGTTTTGTCTGGGGCGATAAAAACGTCGAGTATCTGACCAAACGTTATGACGCGCTGCAGAAAACGACGCTATTCCAGGGCATGAAATTCTCTACTAACCATGAGCAAATTAAGCAGTGGGCTCCGCTGGTCATGGCAGGACGCGATGCGAATCAAAAAGTGGCGGCCACCTGGACGCCGGTCGGCACCGACGTCAACTACGGTGAAATTACCCGTCAGCTGATCGGCAGCCTGAAAAAAAGCCAGAACTTCTCCCTGCAAACTTCTTCTGAAGTGACCGACTTCAAGCGCAATGGCGATAATTCCTGGCACGTCACCATTAAAGACGTGAATAGCGGGAAAGAACACGCCATCGACGCGAAATATGTCTTCATCGGTGCCGGCGGCGGCGCATTGAAGCTGCTGCAGGAAACCGGTATTCCGGAATCGAAAAACTATGCCGGCTTCCCGGTGGGTGGTTCGTTCCTGATGACCGAAAACCCGGCGGTAACCAGCCAGCATCTTGAAAAAGTGTACGGCCAGGCGTCCGTAGGGGCACCGCCGATGTCCGTGCCGCACATTGATGCTCGCTTTATCGACGGTAAGCGCGTGGTGCTGTTCGGGCCGTTCGCGACCTTCTCTACTAAGTTCCTGAAAAACGGTTCCTTCTTTGACCTGCTGAGCACCACCACGACCAGCAACTTTATGCGGATGACCGACGTAGGTCTGGATAACTTCGACCTGGTTAAATACCTGATTGGTCAGGTTATGCTGAGCGATGAAGACCGCTTTGAAGCGCTGAAAGAGTACTATCCGCAGGCGCGTAAAGAAGACTGGAAACTGATCCAGGCCGGCCAGCGTGTACAGATCATCAAGAAAGATGAGAACAAAGGCGGCGTGCTGAAGCTCGGTACCGAAGTCGTTGTTGACCAGCAGAAAACCATTTCTGCGCTGCTGGGCGCATCTCCAGGTGCCTCTACCGCCGCACCAATCACGCTGAACGTGCTGAAGCAGATGTTCCCGCAGCAGTTCAACTCTCCTGAATGGCAGAACAAGATCCGTGCCGTTGTGCCAAGCTACGGTCAGGCGATGAACGGCAATGCGGCGCTGACTCAGAAAGTCTGGAATGACACTGCGGCCACGCTGCAGCTGACCAAGCCGCCGGTCATTGAAATGAATGACCGGAGCGCTACGCCGGTCGCTAAACCTGCCGAAACGAAAGCCGAGGCTTCTCCACAGCACGATATGGCGCTGTAAGCTTCCCGCGTTCAATCAGTAAATCAGCCCCTGCCAGCGCAGGGGCTTTTTTTTGCCTTTTTCGTCAAGCCAGAAAAGATCGTTGAATACATTCAGCAACGCCAGTGATAAGAAGAGTTGCAAATTTTCAGCGAGGTCCTGGTTCCGGCTTAAATCGCCTCCGTTTTCTCTCCGACTGGCCAGGGGCCGGACGTCGGGAACGGCCGGAGGCTGAGAGCGTCAGGAACGCATCTCAGCCGACCCCGGACTGGGACATAAAAGGGAGGTTTGCCGCTTCAGCGGTCGATTTATTTGGCCGGGAGTCCGGGGTCTCGGGGGAATGACGGTGATTCTCCCGAGTCGTTCACCGGTTCGGTGGTGGCATATAAAACAAACCTGAAAGTGAACGGAACTACGGCCGACCCCTCATAATCAGACATCACCGTTAAAACTCTCTAATGGGGGATATTCCCCCGCTAACCGATATCTCATATTGAGAAATATGCCCTACAGTCCGCGTGTTGACTGGCGATAACGCCACTTTCAAGGAAAACACGATGACTAAACTGAATACCGGAATTTGCCTGCTTACCCTTTGCCTTGGTGCCGCCCTGCAGGTGAACGCCGCTCCCGTAACTGCGGATTGCCAGACGCTCCAGCTCGCAACATGTCCCGCTCCAACGGACACGAAACTGCCTGACGTAAAAGATATGCTGACCTGGAATCAACAGCAGCGCGTCGTGGGCTTTCGTAACGACTATCGCTCCTATGAGGGCGATGTTTTCAAAGCAGCGCAGTCTGTGCCTGTTCCACGCGCAGCAAAAGATCTTTCGGGCGTAAGCTACCAGTACGACGGGCACGATTTTAAGCTGGGGGAATACCTGAAGCGAAACAGCGTGACCGGCATGATGGTGATTAAGGACGGTAAAATCGTCTGGGATTACTACGGGGAAGGCAACACGCCGACCACGCTGTGGACATCCCGCTCGGTGGGAAAATCGGTGGTTTCCACGCTGGTGGGCGTGGCGGTAAAAGAGGGGAAAATAACCTCGCTCGACGACGAGATTGTGAAGTACAACCCTGATGTGAAAGGCACCGCCTGGGAGCACGTCACGGTGCGCCAGCTGCTGCAGCACACCTCGGGCGTCAACTGGGGTGAGGATTACACCAATCCGAAGTCCGACTTTGCCCAGTTGACGCAGTGCGAAGCGAACAGCGATACCTACAATTGCGTGAATAAGCTGGTGAAAGACCCGCAGCGTAAAGCCTACGCTAAGCCCGGCGAGGCCTGGTCTTACTCCTCCGGCGGAGCCTGGCTGTTGGGCGATACGCTGGAAAAAGCGACCGGCAAATCTTTGGCGCAAAACCTTCAGGAGGCCATCTGGCAGCCTTACGGCATGACGCACGACGGCGTGTGGCACAGCTATCAGCCAGGCAAGCATGATGTCGGCGCACATGGATTCAACGCCACGCTCGAAGACTGGGGTAAATTTGGTCTGTTTATTATGAACAACGGCGTGCTGCCGGACGGCAAGAAAATGCTGCCTGATGGCTGGGTGTCACAGGCTCGTGACTGGAATAAAGCGCAAAAATCCGTCACCGCCGCGCACCCGGACGGCAGCTACGGTTTTGAATGGTGGAACAACAGCGTTCCGGCGAATGCGGGCGATGTAGGGCCGAAGCACGGCCTGGAAAGTAAAGACTCGATGTGGGCGCTGGGGATTTTTGGGCAGATGATCATGGTGAACCAGAAAGAGAAGCTGGTGATTGTCCAGTGGTCTACCTGGCCGAAGGCCGAGCCGTCTTTCAGCGCGCAGCCGCTGGAAGCTTCCCTGATGTTCAACGCTATAGCGAACTCGCTTAAGTAACAGAAAAGCCAGCCGAAAGGCTGGCTTTTTACTTTTTTAGGCCTTACAGGCCGCGTTTATCCATCAGTAACGCAAGGTCAACAAGGCGATTCGAGAAGCCCCATTCGTTGTCGTACCAGGCCAGAATTTTGACCAGGTTACCCCCAATCACCAGCGTAGACAGCCCGTCAATAATCGAAGAGCGCGGGTCGCCCTGATAATCGCTGGACACCAGCGGTTCATCGCTATAGCCCAGAATGTTTTTCAGCGGGCCTGATTCTGCGGCCTTACGGAACGCCGCGTTCACTTCCTCCGCGGTCACATCACGTTTAAGCGTGACGGTTAAATCGACGATAGACACCACCGGCACCGGCACGCGCAGGGAATAGCCGGTCAGGCGGCCGTCCAGTTCAGGAATAACTTTGCCGAGGGCTTTTGCCGCGCCGCTGGAATAGGGCACAATCGACAGGGCTGCCGCACGCGCCCCGCGCAGGTCTTTTTCCGGCTGGTCGTGCAGCGCCTGGCTGTTGGTGTAGGCGTGGGTGGTGTTCATCAGCCCGTGTTCAATCCCAAAAGCCTGATGCAGAACCTGAGCGGCAGGGGCGAGGCCGTTGGTAGTGCAGCTGCCGTTGCTGACCACAAAGTGCTTCTGCGGATCGTAGCTGTCGTGGTTCACGCCCAGCACGATGGTCAGGTCGTCATCTTTACCTGGGGCAGAAATAATCACGCGTTTTGCGCCGCCGTGGGTAATGTGAACCTCTGCTTTTTCACGGCTGGTGAAAAATCCGGTGGCTTCAATAACGATATCTACGCCAACTTCGCGCCAAGGAATCTGCGCCGGATCTCTTTCGCTGAAGACGCGAACCGGCTTGCCGTCAACGTGAAGTTGGCCTTCTGAGGCCTCCACCGGCGCGGGTAGTTTGCCCATCAGCGAGTCGTGTTTGAGCAGGTGTGCGAGAGTTTTACTGTCCGTCAGATCGTTGATAGCAACAATCTCAATCTCCGGGTTACCCAGCGCGGCGCGCAGCACGTTACGTCCGATCCTGCCAAAACCATTAATCCCGACCTTAACCATGATTCACTCCTTCTCTTGAATGTCTGGGGTCAGAGTATGCTCAGGGGGGAATGGCGTAAATGACAAAAAAGGATCAATTCACGCCAATTTACGGCAGTGGAAGCGCTCGCGGTACTCTCCGGGCGTAAGGTGAAGCTGGCGCTCAAAAACGCGGCGCAGATTGATCGCGCTGCCAAAGCCCGCTGCAGCAGCGACCCGTTCCAGGGTGTCCGTTGACTGTTCAAGATGATGACGCGCGGCGGCAAGCCTGGCCTCTTCCACGTAGCGAGCGGGCGTAACGCCGGTTTCACGGGTAAAGACGCGGGTAAAATTCCTTGGGCTCATGGCCACGCGTTCTGCCAGTTTCTCCACCGACAAATCGTCCGCCAGGTTATCCAGCAGCCAGTCCTGTAGCTGGCCTATAGGCCCGGTGTTGGCGGCCTGGCGCAGATGATAGCGGCTGAACTGCAGCTGCCCGCCTGGGCGATGTAAATACATCACTAAATCCTGAGCGACGTCGCGGGCGAGGGTGAAACCGTAATCGGCCTCCACCAGCGCTAGCGTAAGATCGAAACCGGAACTCACGCCGCCTGACGTCCACACCGGCCCGTCCTGAATGTACAGCGGGCCAGCTTCAACTTTAATTTGCGGCCATTTGGCCTGCAGTTCCTCAAGCATTCGCCAGTGGGTGGTTGCCCTGCGGCCGTCCAGTATCCCCGCCTGGGCCAGAAGCATCGCGCCGCCACAGACGGAGGCGATGCGGTCAGCATTGGATGCCGCGCGGCGTATCCACTCCACCACGGCGCTGCCTTCATGCTCGCTTTGGCCTTTGCCGGTAATCATTATGGTATCGCGGGGCTCGTCGGGATCGAGGTCCGCCAGCCGGTGGTCGGCCAGCAGGTTGAGCCCGGACATGCCGTGCACAACGTGATGAGGCTGCGTGGTAGCGATGCTAATGCGGTAGCGAGGTTCGGCGAGGGCCTCCGTATGCAGGCGATTGGCCTGCATCAGAATGTCGGCGATACCGGCGGCTTCGAACAGCATGCCGCCGTCAGGAACGATGATCAGAATAGTTTTCATGTCCTGAAAAGTACGCTTTTAACAAATTAAGTCAAGAGGGCTAGCCGTGGTGACGTTTTCCCCAGTCCAGTGCCGTCTCAATCAGTTGGGTCAGCAAGCGCTGGAATTGCGCGCCTTTATCGTCTGACCAGGCAAAGCTCTCTTCGTCCATATAGCAGCCCTGCGCCACTTCCAGCTGCACGGCATGAATGTGTTGCTCCGGTGCGCCGTAGTGGCGAGTAATGTAGCCGCCCTTGAAGCGCCCGTTAAGCACTTTGCTGTAGCCGTTGAAATGCTCGCTGGTTTTAAGCAGTTCAGCGCTGAGCGCCGGGTCACAGCTGGCACCGTCTGCTGTACCGAAGTTAAGGTCCGGCAGGCGGCCTTCAAACAGGCGAGGAACTACGGACTTGATGGAATGTGCATCCCACAGGATCGCATAGCCGAAGGTTTCTTTCAGCCGGGCTAGTTCCTGAGCAAGCGCCTGATGATACGGCTGCCATATGTTGGTCAGGATGTCGGCTCTGGCCTGTTCGTTGGGGGATTTTCCGGCCTCAAACAGCGGCTCACCGTCGAAAAAGATGTCCGGGTACAGCCCGGTGGTGGCGGTGGTGTAAAGCGGCTTATCGTCCGACGGGCGATTCAAATCAACCACGTAGCGGGAGTAGTTGGCGCTGAGCATGCTGGCGCCCAGATCGCGTATCGGCTGGTAAAGTTTTGGAATGTGCCAGTCGGTATCTTCCAGTTTTTTTGCCCGCCCGGTCAGCCCGTTCGCCACTTCCGGCGTTAACTGTGTGCCGGGATGCGGCATGCTGATCAGCAGCGGCAGCTTACCCTGATGAAGCTCAAAGCCCTTAATCATTCCACACCTCTTTACCTTGATAGATAACCTGTTTGGAGAGCGAGCCGCCCAGCCAATAGCTGAGCTCGGCGGGATGTTCTATCTCCCAGGCAACAAAGTTTGCTTCTTTACCGGCTTCGAGCGACCCGGCTTTATCGCTAATGCCCAACGCTCGCGCCGCATTGAGCGTCACGCCCGCCAGCGCTTCTTCAGGCGTCAGGCCAAACAGCGTACAGGCCATATTCATCATCAGCCGTAGCGACTGTACCGGCGACGTGCCGGGGTTGAGATCGCTGGAAATAGCCATCGGCACGTGATGTTTACGCAGCAGCGAAACCGGCGGTTTTTGCGTCTCGCGCAGGAAGTAAAATGCTCCGGGCAGCAGGACGGCGGTCGTCCCGTGCCCGGCCATCAGCACAATATCGTCCTCGCAGAGATATTCGAGGTGGTCGGCGGAAAGCGCATTATGGCGGGCGGCAAGCCCCGCGCCGTGCAGCAGCGAAAGCTGTTCGGCGTGAAGCTTGATCGGCAGCCCGAGTTCATGGGCCTTCATAAAGACGCGTTCCACCTGCGGGACGGAAAACGCCAGATGTTCGCAAAAGGCATCCACGGCGTCGACCAGCCCTTCGTTATGCAAAGCGGGTAACCAGTTCTCGCACACCTCGGTGATAAAGTCGTCGCTACGGTTTTTGTATTCCAGGGGCAGAGCGTGTGCAGCCAGGCAGGTGCTGTAAATCGTCAGCGGCAGGTTTTGCGCCAGCTGGCGGATCACGCGCAGCATTTTGCGCTCGTCTTCAAAACTGAGGCCGTAGCCTGATTTCACTTCCAGCGTGGTTACGCCGTCTTTGCGCAGCGCATTAATGCGGCGGCCGGCGCTTTTCAGCAGGTCTGCTTCGCTCGCCTGACGCGTGGCCCTCACCGTGCTGGCGATGCCGCCGCCTGCCGCGGCAATGTCAGCGTAGGTTGCACCATTCAGGCGCATTTCAAATTCCTGGCTGCGGTTACCGCCGAATACGCTATGGGTGTGGCAGTCGATAAGACCGGGAGTGACAAGTTTGCCGTGCAGGTCGCGTTCTTCGTCATAAGGCAGGTCGGGACGCTGGCTATAGGGGCCCACCCAGGCAATTTTGCCGCCTTCGGTTAGCAAAGCCGCATCTTCGATAAGATTGTACTGGCCGTTGGCCATGGTGGTGATGTGGCAATTGCGCCATAAAATCCGCATAAGATCTCTCTCATCAGGACAGGGCGCGGCGAGTGCCGCGCCACAGAGGAACTACTTCGCCAGCATTGGCAGGTTCAGGCCGTGCTCTTTGGCACACTCAATAGCAATATCATAGCCCGCATCCGCATGGCGCATGACGCCGGTGGCCGGATCGTTATTCAGCACGCGGGCGATTCGCTCTGCCGCTTCGTCTGTGCCGTCGCAGACGATAACCATGCCGGAGTGCTGCGAGAAGCCCATGCCGACGCCGCCGCCGTGGTGCAGGGAAACCCAGGTCGCGCCGCTGGCGGTGTTCAGCAGGGCGTTCAGCAGCGGCCAGTCGGACACCGCATCGGAGCCATCCTGCATTGATTCGGTTTCGCGGTTCGGGCTTGCCACCGAGCCGGAGTCAAGATGATCGCGGCCGATGACGATAGGCGCAGACAGCTCGCCGCTTCTGACCATTTCGTTAAACGCCAGCCCCAGCCTGGCGCGCTGGCCCAGGCCGACCCAGCAGATACGCGCCGGCAGGCCCTGGAAGCTGATGCGCTCTTTGGCCATGTCCAGCCAGCGATGCAGGTGTTTATCGTCCGGGATCAGCTCTTTGACCTTGGCGTCGGTGCGGTAGATATCTTCCGGGTCGCCGGACAGCGCGGCCCAGCGGAAAGGCCCGATGCCGCGGCAGAACAGCGGGCGAATATAGGCCGGAACAAAGCCCGGGAAATCAAACGCGTTGCTCACGCCCATCTCTTTTGCCATCTGGCGGATGTTGTTGCCGTAGTCGAAGGTTGGGATACCCTGCTGCTGGAAGGCGAGCATCGCTTTCACGTGCTCTGCCATCGAAGCTTTCGCCGCCTGAGTCACCACGGCAGGCTCAACGGCGGCACGTTCGCGGTACTCTTCCCAGCTCCAGCCCACGGGCAGGTAGCCGTTGAGCGGGTCGTGGGCGCTGGTCTGGTCGGTCACCATGTCCGGGCGAACGCCGCGTTTTACCAGCTCCGGCAGAACTTCTGCCGCATTGCCGTGCAGGGCGATAGAAACGGCCTTACCTTCGCTGGTGTAGCGTTTGAGGCGGGCGAGGGCGTCGTCCAGATCTTTCGCCTGTTCGTCTACATAACCGGTGCGCAGGCGGAAGTCGATGCGTGACTGCTGGCATTCAATGTTCAGTGAACAGGCACCGGCCAGCGTGGCGGCCAGAGGCTGTGCGCCGCCCATGCCGCCCAGGCCTGCGGTCAGCACCCAGCGCCCGGTCAGTGAGCCGTTGTAGTGCTGGCGGCCCGCTTCGACGAAGGTCTCGTAGGTGCCCTGCACGATGCCCTGGCTGCCGATGTAAATCCACGACCCGGCGGTCATCTGGCCGTACATCGCCAGACCTTTAGCGTCCAGCTCGTTAAAGTGTTCCCAGTTTGCCCAGTGCGGCACCAGGTTTGAGTTAGCAATCAATACGCGCGGCGCGTTGGCGTGGGTTTTAAAGACGCCAACCGGCTTGCCGGACTGCACCAGCAGGGTTTCGTCCTCATTCAGCTCTTTCAGCGCCTCCACCATTTTATCGAAGCATTCCCAGTTTCTCGCTGCCCGACCAATGCCGCCGTAGACCACCAGCTCTTTCGGGTTCTCAGCCACATCCGGATCGAGATTATTCATCAGCATGCGCAGCGGGGCTTCCGTCAGCCAGCTTTTTGCATTCAGCTTTGTGCCGCGCGGCGCCCTGATTTCAACATCACGATAACGAGAAAACTCACTCTTCATGGGGGTTCACCTTGTTTTGAGATAACGGAGAAATGCTCACGAAAAATACCATGTCATTTTTTCGTTTGCTTGTATATACATGATTAGCATATTTGATGCCAGGCGCGACATTGAATTTATTTATATTTAAAATCAATTAATTATTGTTCTTTGTGCCAATAGTTACATCATATATCCCGCTAAAAACTCGCCTGGATGCACTCTTTTGGCGCTCTTTACAAAGCGATTGATCCTTTTTAGGGCAAAAAGAGCAGTTCAGATAGCTGGTAAACCGCTCGGAAGGCACCGTTTAATCCTGATAAAAATCACGGTTAGATCACATTTAAAATTTAATAAAATTCACATATATCTGTTTTTAAACAATAAATTGTCTTTATTTCAATGTTGCGTTTTTGTTATGGCACAGGCTTTGCAGATTGTACATACAATGCTATACATAGCTTTTTTACGCAGCCGTTCATTTCTTCGGCAGCCAGATGACCATGAGGCGTAGCGATGATTACTTTCAACAATGTGACCAAGTTTTACGACGACGGAACGGTCGTGGTGGATGGACTGAACCTGACCGCACCCGGCGGCAAAATCACCGTGCTGGTAGGCCCTTCAGGCTGCGGGAAAACGACGTCACTGCGGATGATTAATCGTCTGATTGAGCCGTCCTCCGGCGAAATCCTGCTTAACGGCGAGTCCACCGCAGAAATGGACGTGGTGCAGCTGCGTCGGCGCATCGGCTACGTTATCCAGAATGCGGGCCTGTTCCCTCACAAAAACATTATCGACAACATCGCCACCACGGCGATCCTCAACGGCATGGCCAAGGCCAAAGCCCGCACAAGAGCAGGCGAGCTGCTTGAGGTCGTTGGCCTGGCTCCGCAGCTGGCAAAGCGCTATCCGTGGCAGCTTTCTGGCGGGCAGCAGCAGCGCGTGGGCGTGGCTCGTGCGCTGGCCGCTGACCCGGAGTTTATGCTGATGGATGAACCCTTCAGCGCCGTGGACCCGGTGGTGCGCGATCAGCTGCAGGAAGAGTTCCTGCGCATTCAGAAAGAAGTCAGCAAAACCATCATTATGGTGACTCACGATATCGATGAGGCGATGAAGCTGGGCGACCTGGTGGCGGTGCTGAAGCCCGGCGGGAAGCTGGGGCAGATGGCCTCGCCGGGAGAGCTGCTTAACGCGCCACAAAGTGATTTCGTGGCCGATTTTATTGGCCGTGACCGGGGTTACCGCAAGCTGAGTTTCTACAATTCAGGGCCGCTGGCGTCGATGCAGACGGAGCCGACTGCCGAGGTCGGCACGCCGATTGAAATGGCGCGCAACATTGCGGTGCAGCGCTGGCTGCTGGTGACCCGCGAAGGTAAAGCCTGCGGCTGGTTTGACACCCATCAGCAGGTCGAGGCCGTTGTCCCCGAACACATTAATCTGGGCGCCACCTTCTACCCGCAAAGCGGCACGCTGCGCCAGATGCTGGACTCCGCGCTCAGCTCACCGTGCCACCGCGCCGTGGTGATTGACGACCGCGCCGAAGTGCTGGGCACGCTGGGGTTGGATCACGTGCTGGACGCGTGTAAATCCATGGCGCGGGAGGCGGTATGAAATTTGACTGGCTGTGGGCGCAAAGCGACAAAATCTTTCATTTACTGCTGTGGCACCTTTATCTCTCGGTCACGCCAATCCTGATTGGCCTGCTGTTGGCGATCCCGGCCGGCTGGTTGGTGAACAGCATGCCTCGCGTAAAGGGCGTCATCCTTAACCTGTTCGGGCTGCTGTACACCATCCCGTCCCTGGCGCTGTTTGTGCTGCTGCCGCCGTTGCTCAATACGCAAATCCTTGACCCGATTAACGTGGTGGTGGCGCTGACCATTTATAGCTTTGCGCTGCTGGTCAGAACGGTGTGTGACGGGCTGGACTCGGTGCCCACTGACACCCGGCAGTCCGCTTTTGCCCTCGGCTATAAGCCGATACATCAGTTTTTCCAGGTTGACCTGCCGCTGGCGGTGCCGGTCATTGGTTCCGGGATGCGCGTGGCCGTGGTTTCCAACGTCAGTATTGTTTCCGTCGCCGCGCTGATAGGTGCCCCGCAGCTGGGGTCGCTGTTTACCCAGGGGTTTCAACTGCAGTTTCTGACGCCGATTATTGCCGGCATCGTGCTGTGTATCGTGCTGGCTTTCGTCCTTGACTGCGTGGTCGTCGCCGTCACCCGCTCTTTAAGCCGCTGGCAGCCAATAAGGGGATAATGTATGTCTGACTGGTTCTTTACGCTCAGCCACTGGTATGGCGATGACGGTATTCTCCCGCTGCTGGCACAGCACATTGGCTACAGCGCCGTGGCGCTGGCGATAGCGATTGCCATTGCTTTTCCGGTGGGCTGCTACACCGGCCATACCGGTAAGGGCGAAGCGCTGCTGATTGGCACCACCAACGCGCTGCGCTCGCTGCCTTCGTTTGGCCTGATTATCCTGCTGGTTATTCTGATGGCGGGCTATTTCGAGTCGGATATGGCCTTTATTCTGCCGTGCATCATCGTGCTGGTGGTGCTGGCGCTGCCGCCGATAGCGCTCGGCGTGCATGCGGGCATCCGCTCCGTTGACCCGAGCGTGCATGATGCCGCCAAAGGCATTGGCCTGACGCCGTTCCAGGTGCTGACGCAGGTTGAGCTTCCGTGCGCCACGCCGCTCATTCTCTCCGGCATTCGCAGCGCCACGCTGCAGATTATCTCTACCGCCACCATCGCGGCCTATGTCTCGCTGGGCGGCCTTGGCCGATTAATTATCGATGGCCGTGCGGCCAACGATTTTGCGCAGATGACCGCCGGCGCGGTGCTGGTTGCCGTGCTGGCGCTGCTTGTGGATGTGTTCTTTTCCCTTTCGGTGAAGTACGTGGTTTCCCACGGTATTTCCCGACGTATCAAAACCCAGTGATGTTGAGCCCGTTAATTACACAAGGTGAACGCGATGAATATGAAGAAACGTTGTTTGACGCTGTTGAGTGCCGCGATGCTGTCCGTTGTTTCCTCCGCGTGGGCGGCGGACTCGGGCCAGAAGGTGATTATTGGCTCGGCTGATTTCCCGGAAAACCAGCTGCTGGCGACGATTTATGCCGGGGCCCTGGAAGCGCAAAACATCCCCGTGGAGAAGAAGCTGAATATCGGCAGCCGCGAAGTCTACATTCCGGCTCTGCTCGACGGCTCCATTAACGTTATCCCTGAATACAGCGGCGCGCTGCTGAGCTACCTGGACGCCAATAATAAAGCGCACAGCTCTGATGAAGTGGCGACCGCGCTGGCGACGAAGCTGCCTGCAAAAGTGAAAATGCTGAATACTGCCGTGGCACAAAACAGCGACGTTATCGCCGTGACCAAAAAAACAGCGGATAAATACCAGCTCAAAACGATTGATGACCTGAAGCCTCATGCGGCAGAACTTATCCTGGGTGGCCCGGCAGAATGGAAAACTCGCCATGAAGGCGTGCCGGGGCTGAAAGAAGTCTATGGCCTGAACTTCAAGAGCTTCAAAGTGCTGGATGTCGCAGGCCCGCTGACGCTGACCGCGCTGAAAAATAATCAAATCCAGGCGGCTGACTTAACGTCCACCACGCCGGAAATTCAGAAAGATCATCTGGTGGCGCTTGCCGATCCGAAAAACCTGTTTGCGGCACAAAACATCGTTCCGATTGTCGCCACCGCCACGCTGAACCCTACGATTGAGAACACGCTGAACAAAGTGTCTGCGCAGCTAACCACCGCAGATTTGATTGCCATGAACGGGCAGCTTGCCGAATTCGCCAGCATTGATGACGTGGCTCATCAGTGGCTGGTTAAACATGGCCTGAGCAAGTAAGGGCGCACAATGACAAGACAAACTGGCTCCTCCGCTCACCTGCATCAGGCCGTGACCCTGGGCAGAGCGCAGACCACTATCGAAGAGTTAGTGCGCATTGCCGACGGGGCTCCGGTCGCGCTGGCCGAAGAAGCGCTGGCGAATATGGACCGCGTGAGCGGCTATATTCGCCGGGCAATAGATGAAGGGCAGGTAATTTACGGGCTGACCACCGGGGTGGGTGATTTGGTGACGGAGCGCCTGTCTGCCGATCAAATTGCCAGCGTGCAGCTGAACATGCTGCGCAGCCACGCCTGTGGAATGGGGCCAGATTTGTCGGGGCGTGAAGTGCGCGCGATGATGGCAGTGATGCTGAAGTCGTTGCTGCAGGGCTACAGCGGCGTTAGCGCCGGGCTGGCGAAACGCATGGCCGAAATGCTTAACCGCCAGGTCACGCCCTGGTCGCCTGCGGGCGGCTCGGTTGGCTATTTAATTGCGACGGCGCATATCGGCCTCTCTCTCTTTGGGGAAGGGAAGTGTTGGTATCAGGGCGAGCTTTTGCCGTCCGCCGAAGCCCTGGCAAAGGCGGGCATTGCCCCTCGGATCCCTGGCCCGCGTGAAGGTCATGCCCTGATAAGCGGCACCTATGAAATCACCGGGCTGGCGTGCCTGGCCGTGCATGATTTTGAGCGCCTGTTGCCGGTGGCGGATATGGCGGGAGGCATGTGCCTTGAAGCGCTGAAGGGCAACACCCGTGGCTACGACGCAAGGCTGCACGCCCTGCGTCCGCACGACGGGCAGCAGAAAACCGCCGCGATTTTGCGCCGGCTGCTGAGTGGCAGCGAGATCTTTGCCCGCTACCGCGACCATCGGGTGCAGGATGCGCTCAGCCTGCGCTGTATTCCGCAAATCCACGGCGCGGTGCGCGACCAGCTCGCCCATTGCCGCCAGATTGTCACCATCGAGCTGAACTCGGTCACCGACAACCCGGTCTTCCTGATCGAAGACGACGCGCTGGTTATTCTTCCCGGCGGCAACGGCCACGGTGCCCCGCTGGCGCTGGCATTGGATTCTCTGGCGATAGCCATTGCCCAGATCAGCACGGCGTCTCAGGCTCGATCCGATCGTATTACCAACGTGCACCTGAGCGGCCTGCCGGCGTTCCTGGTTGGCAGAAGCGGTGCGAATTCCGGGATGATGATCCCGCCTTACGTTGCCGCCGCGCTGGCAGGGGATAACCGCAGCCTGGCCGCGCCGTCCAGCGTGCATACCGTCACCACCTGCGCCGGGCAGGAAGATCATATCAGCATGGGCGTTTCTTCGGCTCGCAAGGCGCTGCAGGCGGTGAGCAATGCGGTGGATATCGTTGCCATCGAGCTGCTGTGTGCCAGCCAGGCGCTGGAGTTCCATCGTCCGCTGCGTGCCTCCGTCGGCGCGGAGTTGACGCTGGGCATGGTGCGCGAGCTTGTGCCGTTCCGCGAGACGGACACCGCGCTGTACCCGGACATGCATGCCGTGCGGGATTTGATTGCCGAAGGCGAGCTGAGCCAAAGGCTGCTCTCCCTGATTGAGGAGTCAGAACATGAGTGAAGCTTTGCAGCCGCTAAAAGGCATCAGAGTGCTTGATCTATCCCGCGTGCTGGCTGGCCCGTGGTGCGCTTCCTTACTGAACGATCTGGGGGCCGAAGTCATCAAGATTGAGATGCCGGGCAGCGGGGATGACTCCCGCAGCTTCACCCCCCACATTGCCGGGGAAAGCAGCTACTTCATGCAGCTTAACCACGGCAAAAAAAGCGTCACCCTGGATTTAAAAGCCCCGGAGGGGTTAGCCATCCTCAAGCAGCTGGTGGCGCAGGCCGACGTGCTGGTGGAAAACTTCCGGCCGGGCGTAACCAAACGCCTCGGCATCGACTACCCGACGCTGCAGGAGATTAATCCGCGGCTGGTTTATGCCAGCATTTCCGGGTTTGGGCAGCAAGGGGCGATGGCGCACAAAGCCGCTTACGACCACATCGTGCAGGCCTATGGCGGCATTATGCAGGTCACTGGCTGGGCGGAAGGGGAGCCAACCCGAGTTGGCGATGCCATTGGTGACGTGGTCGCCGGGCTGTACGGCAGTTGGGCGGTGCTTGCCGCGCTGCTGCAGCGCGGGATCGGCGGCAAGGGGCAGCATCTTGATGTCTCGATGCTGGATACCATGGTGACGATGCAAATGGTTTCCCTCACCCAGTGGATTGGCGGCCAGCCTCCCGCCGGGCGGCTCGGGAACGCGCATCCTATCAGTGCCCCGATGGACAGCTATCCGGCGCAGGATGGCCACATCGTGATTGCGGTCGCCAACGACAAGCTGTTCCGCCAGCTTTGCTCGGCGATGGAAAAGCCCGAGCTGGCGAGCGATCCGCTGTATCTCACGGACCCGCTGCGCCTGGCTAACCAGCAGCCGCTTCGCGTAGAAATAGAGCGCTGGCTGGCTGATAAAACCGTCAATGATGCGCAGGCCATTCTCGACAACGCAGGCGTTCCGGCCTCCGCCGTTCTGCGCCTCGATCAAATCCTTACCAGTGATTATGCGCGAGAGCGCGAGCTTGTTAAGCAGGTGAAACACCCGACGGCAGGCAACATCTCTATTGTTCCGCAGCCGGTGAAAATGAGCGCCATGACGGCAGAGCCCGCGCTGGTGCCGCCTGCGCTGGGCGAACATACGGCAAGCGTGCTGCAAGAATTACTGGCGATCGACGAGGCAACGCTTAAGCAGTTAAAGGCGCAGGGCGTAATTTAACCGGCGGAGAACGTAAATGGTGCAAATAAAGAAAGTGGCGGTGGTTGGGGCCGGAACGATGGGCGCGCGAATCGCCGTTGTTATGGCGAGGGCGGGCTACCGCGTTAGCCTGTGGTCGCGTTCTGAATCAACGCTTGATAAAGCTCGAACTATTGTGGACTCGCTCGCTGCCAGCGAAAACGTGGCATTCACGACGTCGCTGGAGGCTTGCCTGGCCGACGCTGACCTGGTTTCTGAAAACGTGGCCGAGGACGTGGCGCTGAAACAGCGCGTGCTGAATGACATCGAACAGCAGGTTAGCGCTGACTGCGTGATAACCACCAACACCTCAAGCGTATCCATCACGCTGCTGGCGTCGGCCCTGAGCCAGCCGCAGAGGCTGATCGGCATGCACTGGTTTAATCCGGCGGACACCATGCCGATGATCGAGATTGTGCGCGGTGAAAACACGGCGGACGAGGTCTGCCAGCGGGTGCGGGATATTTGCCAGCAGCTGGGCAAAGAGACGATCACCGTTAATCAGGATATTCCGGGCTTTATTATCAACCGGCTGCAGTACGCGATGCTGCGCGAGGCGCTTTATCTGGTGGATGCCGGGATTGGTTCAGTGGAGGATGTCGACCGTGCGGTGCAGAGAACCCTTGCTCCGCGCTGGGCGGCGATGGGGCCGATGAAACTGATGGATTTTGCCGGGCTGGATACGGTGGAAAAAGTCGCCGGGATCTTGCTGCCCGCGCTGGATAACAGCAGTCAGTTACCTGCCTGGCTGAAAGAGAAGGTGGCCGACAACAAACTCGGCGTAAAAAGCGGCGAGGGCTTTTATGCCTGGACCGCTGAGGCAGCCTCAGCCGCAATGCGCAAGCGTGATGAAACGGTCAGGCACCTGACCGGGAGCGATGAGCATGAGTGATATTCTCTCCCGCGTGGACGGCGCTGTTGCCGTGGTCACCCTCAACAGGGCGCAAAAATATAACGCGCTAACCGCTGAAATGCTGGATGAGCTGGTCAGCACGCTAAAGGAGCTGGACGGGCGAGCGGACGTCAGGGCGATAGTTCTGTTTGGCTCCCCCAAAGCCTTCTCTGCCGGAGCGGATACCGGCACGCTGGCTTCCGCTTCGGCAACGACGCTGTGGCGCAGTGGGTTTAGCGAGAAGTGGGACAGGGTCGCCGAGATCGAAACGCCGCTGATTGCCGCCGTCTCCGGCTACGCCCTCGGCGGCGGGCTTGAGCTGGCGCTGCTGTGCGACATGATTATCGCTGACCAAAGCGCGGTCTTCGGCCTGCCGGAAAGCCACATCGGGATTATTCCCGGCGCGGGCGGCACGCAGCGGCTGGTGCGCGCCGTCGGCAAGTCGCTGGCGATGGACATGCTATTGAGCGGCAGAAGAATTGACGCGCAGGAAGCCCTGCGTGCCGGGCTTGTCAGCCGCGTGACGGATTCACTTGAGGAGCAGGCGTTAATATTGGCAAATCAGGTGGCTAAAGCCGCGCCGCTGGCGGCGATGATGATTAAAAAAGCCGTGGCGGCGAGCTATGAAATGCCGCTCAGCGCGGGCGTGGCCTACGAAAGATCGCTCTCTGCTTTGATAGCCGACAGCGAAGACAGGGCGGCCGGGCTGGCGGCGTTTAAAAATAAGCAGTCGCCTGAGTTTAAGGGGCGATAAGCTGAAGTAGAGGTGAAACCGGCAGCCAGTCTGCCGGTTTTTTATACGCTAAGGGTGACGCGCGCAAAAAGGGAAGGAGCCGCGGAAACCACGCGGATTGTCGCCGGGGCGCTAATCAACAGGCTGTCGTAGGGCTGCAACACGTGTCGTTCTCCGCTGACGTCAATCTCCAGCGATTCGCCCGCATTAAACAGCAGCTGCGTGCCCTGCTGGTGAGTCCAGGTGCCTTCCCGCAGCCAGCTGACAGCGGCTTTTGTGGTGTCTGCCTTATAGATGACGTTAAAGTCCAGCAGCGGCCCGCCCTGAATAACACAGGATACGTCGCTTTCACCGTTGAAATCGGTGGCCTGGAACGGTGGGATGAGCGGGCTCTTTTCGCCGTCGACGGTGAGATACATGCCTTCACCTTCCAGCACGCTGATGTTGCGCAGGTAGCCGGGGAAGCGAGAGAAGGGGCCGTCATGGCGGATGGTCGCCACCGAAATGCGCCAGTCGTAGTCATCCGTTGCCGGGCTGCGGTAAATCTCCCGCGTTACGCCCTGACCGTTTTTCCATGGCATTTCCGGGCATTGCTCGTAGGGCAGAAGCTGGATCATTTATGCATGCTTCCTTCGAGGCGGTAGCGCGAGCCGGGGTAAACCAGGCGCACGCTGGTGACGATTTTTTTGTTCTGCCGCCCGGTCCAGGTACGGCGATTAACCTGCAGGCAGGGCGTGTGCTCGTCGATTTCCAGATACACGCACTCTTCGCGAGGCACGTTCACCGCCTCAATAATGTGCTCGCCTTCAACGATAGGCGCGATGGACGAAAGATAGGCGTTGGGCGTGATGCGGGTGAAATCCTGCTGGAAGTAATCCGGGACGATCAGCGAGTTCACCAGGCGGTCTTCCAGCATCACCGGCACGCCGTTTTCGTAGTGGCAAATCAGCGAATGGAACAGGCGGCTGCCTTTAGGTAAATTGAACGCCATCGCCTGCTGCGCGTCGGCATAGACCTGGGTTAGCTCCAGCACGCGAGCGTGATGACGGTGCCCGCGGCTGGCGATTTCGTCGGCAATATTGTTGATTTCCAGCAGCGCGGATTGGCCACGAACTTCGGCCACGAATGTCCCGATACCCTGCATGCGAACCAGCAGGCCTTCGGCGGTCAGCTCGCGCAGGGCGCGGTTGATGGTCATGCGGCTATAGCCGAACTGATTCACCAGCTCGCTTTCCGATGGCACGCGGTAGTTTACCGGCCACAGCCCGCTATGAATGTTGGTCTTAATAATGATTTTGACTCTTTCATAAAAAGGGGCCGGCTGGTCCAGATCTTCGGTCTCTGCCGCTGCTTTAAAAACGTCGTTTTGTGCCATTCATCATTCCTCGCCCGGGTATCCTTTAAAGTTTACTCTACCCCTATTTGGATGTATATATACATGCATGTATATACAATTGATTAACATCAAACCGGGGTGCTGATATGGCGGTATATTTCGCGGCAAAAGCGCTTCTGCCGCAGGGCTGGGCGGAGAATGTCAAACTGGGCGTTTCGCCGCAGGGGGTGATTAGTTCCCTGGAATGCAACAGCGTGCCGGGGGCTGACGATATCCGGCTTGAGGGGGTTGTGGTGCCGGGCATGGCGAACCTGCATTCACACGCTTTTCAGCGGGTGATGGCCGGGCTGACGGAAGTGGTTGGCGACCCGGCGGACAGCTTCTGGACGTGGCGTGACCTGATGTACCGCCTGGTGGGCAAAATCACCCCCGAACAGCTGGAGACTATCGCCAGCTATCTGTATATCGAAATGCTGAAGGCCGGCTACACCTCGGTGGCCGAATTCCACTACCTGCACCACGACGTTGACGGTAAGGCTTACGCGCAGCCTGCCGAGCTGGCGCTGCGCATTGCCCACGCGGCAAAAAATATCGGCATTGGCCTGACGCTGCTCCCGGTGCTCTACTCGCACTCTGGCTTCGGCGGACAGCCCGCTTCGGCAGGGCAGCGCCGCTTTATAAACGATACCGACAGCTACCTGAAACTGTACGACAGCATTGCCACGGCGCTTGCCCCGGAGTCAATGCAGCGCGCAGGGCTGTGCTTCCATTCGCTGCGTGCGGTTACGCAGGAACAAATGCGCATCGTGCTGGAAAGCCAGCCGCAGCCTCAGCCGGTGCATATTCATATCTCCGAGCAGCGCAAAGAGGTTGAGGACTGTCTGGCCTGGTCCGGCCTGCGCCCTGTGGAATGGCTGTATCAAAATATGCCGGTTGATGAGCGCTGGTGCCTGATTCATGCCACCCACATCACCGAAAGTGAAACCCGCCTTATTGCTGAGTCTGGCGCCGTAGCCGGGCTATGCCTGACCACCGAGGCGAACCTGGGTGACGGCATTTTCCCAGGGCAAGCATTCCTGCAGCAGGGCGGTAACTGGGGGATCGGTTCCGACAGCCATATCAGCGTTAGCGTGAGCGAGGATTTACGCTGGTTTGAATACGGCCAGCGCCTTAATAACCGCCGCCGCAACTTGCTTCACCTCGAGGCCGAGCCTTATGTCGGCAACGTGCTTTATCAGGGGGCGCTGCACGGCGGGCGAATGGCGCTGGGGCAAAACATTGGCGAGCTGGCCGTGGGGGCAAGAGCTGACTGGATGGTGCTGGACGGCAACGATCCGTTCCTGGCGACGGCGAAAGACAATGAACTGTTGAACCGCTGGATTTTTGCCTGCTCTTCTAACCCAATAAAAGAAGTGATGACCGGCGGGAAATGGGTCATACGCGACGGAAGGCATGCCAGAGATGAAGAGGTTAAGGCCGGTTTTGCTCAGGTGCTAAAACAGCTAACGTCTTAACCGTTTTTTCATGATCGGCTGAAAAAACTCTCCAGCCCACGCTCAGGCGTGGGTTTTTTTACTCCTTCGGGAACCTGAATCTCGTCATTACCACTCAGCCTCAAATAGCCAACGAGTGGAATACCCTCAGATGAGAAACCTGCTTAATACCTTCCGTCCTGCACAGCCAGATCCGCGCCTGCAGGCGCAAAATAGCCAGCAAAGTCGGACTGCCAGAACGTCGGCCACGGCTTCTTCGTCCCGCAGCGTCAATAACCCGTCAACCCGCATGGTGCAGGACTTCGCGAAGCTAAGCGCCAAAAACCTGAGAGCAAACGTGCTGCTTAACAGCGATGACAATTCCACGCCTATTCACCATAAAAGCCCTTCGGCGCTGCTGAAGGCGATAGACGATAACATCACGAATACGGCACGAGACTGGGGAATGCCGAAGCATGAGGTGGAGGCGATGCTGGGCAGCAGCAAGCGCATCAATGAGCCAGTTTGCGGCGTCACCGCGAATAACGTGATGAAGCTGTTCCTGGATACGGACCACTTCAGCTACGCTTTTGAACACGGGCATACCATGTCTTTGTCGCAGCTTCAGCATCAACTGGCGAATTTACCTGCCCATAAGAATTTCATTTTGCGGGTGAATGATGCGGGTCTTGGGCATGCGTACGTGATAGACCTTCCCGCCAGCGCTAAACCACGGCGCGATGCGTTTATCTATCAGTCTGATTTAGGCGACGGCGCAACCCGTCCGCTTCGGCTTGACGACTGGATGAGCAAGAAAGCGTCACATCCGCTGTCGATGAATGATATCAACACGCACTTTATGAACATGTCGCAGGGCAGAGTCGACCCGGGGCATATCGCTAAGCTGTTTGACGTCGACGGTAACCCGAAGATGCTGCGCCCGGAGCGTCTTGATTTACGCAAGAACCATGGCTTTAATTTCCAGCTATCGGAATACGACCCGGCGAACCTGGAAAGAAATGTTTCGGCGATTAAAGCTCGATGCGGCTGAGAATTTGCCTGGTGTAGCGCCGAGAAAGCCCATGAAATGCGTGGGCTTTTTGGCTGGCTAACAAGGTAAGAAAAATGCCCTTTTGGCGCGTTGGGACTGGACTAACTCAATGTGATCTCTATCATATCGTGGTCACTACAGAACAAGAGAATGTGCTATGCAACATATCATCGAAGGTTTCCTTAACTTCCAGAAAGAGATTTTTCCGCAGCGCAAAGAGCTCTTTCGCAGCCTGGCGTCCAGCCAAAATCCTAAAGCGCTTTTTATTTCCTGTTCCGACAGCCGCCTGGTGCCGGAGCTGGTGACCCAGCAGGAGCCGGGACAGCTCTTCGTTATTCGTAACGCCGGTAACATCGTGCCTTCCTTCGGCCCGGAACCGGGCGGGGTCTCAGCGACTATCGAATACGCGGTTGTGGCGCTTGGCGTGACGGATATTGTGATTTGCGGGCACTCTAACTGCGGCGCGATGAAAGCCATTGCCTCCTGTCAGTGTCTGGACCCGATGCCTGCCGTGGCCCACTGGCTGCACTATTCCGATGCGGCAAAAGCGGTAGTCGAAAAGAAAACCTGGGATAACGAGACCGACAAGGTCAACGCCATGGTAGAAGAAAACGTCATCGCGCAGCTGAACAACATTAAAACGCATCCTTCCGTGGCCGTTGGCCTGCGTAATAACGGCCTGCGTCTGCACGGCTGGGTTTACGATATCGAAAGCGGCGAAATTCGCACGCTGGATAAAAACAGCAAGACCTTTGTTTCTCTGGCGGATAATCCTGACGTTTGTTTCGAATAAAATAACGCCAGCATTCTTGCAGACAAATAAATCCACGCTTTGCGTGGATTTTTTACATCTATGGATAAATAAAGGCGCCAGACGCGGGATTGTGGAGATTTCAGGGATTTACCATTCCCCTACGGTAATGCCTCTGGGCGCGGGATTATAATCGACATAAAGCGGGCCAAAGCTCGCGTTCAGCAGCAGGTCAGGAGTGTTTAAGATGAAAAAGTCTCTGTCTATTTTGGCAATGTCTGCGCTGATGATTGTCCCGTCGCTGGCGCAGGCACGCCCTGGCCCCTGGTTCGGTCATGGGCCGGGGTTCTGGTCTGGTCCTCGTTATTACGCCGGGCCGCATTACTTCTATCCGGGGCCGCGTCTGACCGTGCTGCCGGGGCTGGCAACGGCCATTATCGTCGGCGGGCTGACCTATTACGTGGTCAACGGTATTTATTACCAGCGTCAGGGTGCGGAGTACATTCGGGTTGAAACGCCGTCAAGCCCAGGGGGCGGCATCAGCGTTCTGGATTACAACGGCAAGCGTTATTACGTGCGTAACGGCAGCTATTACCAGAAGGATATTAACGGTAACTATTTCGAGGTGCCGCGCCCCGCCGGGCTGTGAATCCACAGCATAAGAAACCCACCGTCAGCGTGGGTTTCTTATGGCATGAATTTATGCCTTAATTTTCCGCTGCCCCACAACGTTGACCGTCCCCGCAACGTTCATCCTGATTTACTCCTCGCGCAGCAGCCATCGGTTTTTCATATTGGTACATCTGCACATCAATTTGGTTACATAAAATCTACAACTTAGTTCGCAAATTCATTATCAGCAGGGTGTGGAATGCGTTTTTTGCTTGTATATACATGAGTGGTCATTTGATGTGTGGTGGGTTTTCCGGCGTTTAATCAGCTTTAGCGAGGTTGTTATGTCTTCATTTTCATCCGCAGAAGAACAGTCCAGGAAAGGCTCGCGTTTGACCGAGTCCCGTTCTATCGATTACATCCCCGACGGCGAACGTCATGGGCATCCTTTCAGCCAGTTTACCCTCTGGTTCGGCGGTAATTTGCAGATAACCGCGATTGTCACAGGCGCGCTGGCCGTTGTTCTGGGCGGGGATGTGGTCTGGTCGCTGGTGGGGCTATTCGTCGGGCAGATTCTGGGCGCATCGATCATGTCTTTCCACGCTTTGCAGGGGCCACGGCTTGGCTTACCGCAGATGATTATCACCCGCGCACAGTTTGGCGTTTACGGCGCGGTGATACCGCTGGTGCTGGTGTGCATCATGTACATTGGTTTTTCCGCGAGCGGGACGGTGCTGGCCGGGCAGGCGATGGCCCGTCTGCTGTCGATAAGTGACGCCAGCGGGATGATCCTGTTCAGCGCGATTATCATCGTGATTGCGGTGCTCGGCTATCGCGTGATCCATAAGCTTGGCAAGGTCGCCAGTATTGTCGGCGTGTTGGCTTTTGCCTGGCTGTTTGGTTCGCTGCTGCTCAATACCGATCTCACGGCTATTATGCAAAATAACCATTTCTCGATGCCGATGTTTTTGCTGGCGGTGTCGCTGTCTTCCTCCTGGCAAATCGCCTTTTGCCCCTACGTTTCCGATTATTCACGCTATCTGCCGCGAAACGTCTCGGGGCCGAAAGTGTTCTTCTCGGTGTTTAGCGGCACCGTGCTGGGGACTCAGGCATCCATGACGCTGGGCGTTATCACCGCCGCCATTGCCGGGAGCGCGTTTTCCGGCCACGAGGTTGGCTACATTGTGGGGCTGGGCAAAACCGAAACCATGGCGATGCTGATTTATTTCGCGATCTGCTTCGGCAAAATCACCTTCACCACGCTGAACGCCTACGGCAGCTTTATGTCACTGACGACCATTGTTTCTGGCTTTCGCAAACAGGTTACCCTCAGCCAAAAAAATCGCATTCTGTTTGTGGTGCTGATGGTGGCTGCCTCGTGCATCATTGCGCTGCTGAGCGAACCCGCATTCCTGAAACATTTCACCCACTTCCTGCTGTTCTTACTGGCTTTCTTTGTGCCCTGGAGCGCGATTGGCCTGACCGATTACTATCTTATTTCGTGCCGCGCCGTTGATATACCCGCGCTGTTTGATGCCGATAAACGCTATGGCCGCTGGAACCTGTTTGGTATTGGTGTGTATATCGTCGGGGTACTGATTCAGCTGCCGTTTATCGAAAACCCGCTCTTCCACGGCTCGTTGACGTGGATCTTCGCCGGCAACGACGTGTCGTGGATTATCGGCTGGTTTGCTACCGCGATTCTCTATTACGGCCTGCACCGCCTGGATAAACGCGTTTTGCCGGCGGCGACGGTTTACCCTAATAGTTCGGCTCGCTGATCTTGTGCTGAAAACAAAAATCCACGCCGGAGCGTGGATTTTAGCTTCTGAGAAATAGAATGACTTAGCTGTCTTGTTTTATATGGGACTTAAGCTCGTCCATTTTCGCTATGAGCGGGCTCTTCCTGGCTTCTAGCACAGATATATAGTCATAGGATGATTTGATTTCGCCTGATGCAATTTCCTTATTCTTTTCTAATGAGCGAATGGTTTCTTGTTTAGAATTAATTCTCTGCTCAATCTCCAGTTTGGCAGAAAGGCGGTTTTCAAGCTTAACCTGATTGATATCTCTTTTATATTCATTATTAAGCTGCGATATTTCCCTTTGCAGAGCCTTAATGTTTTTTGGCGCGTTATCGAAGTTCTGCATCAGTTTTTGCCACTGTTTGCCCTCATGATTAGGCACTTTAATGAGGTCAGAATATTGACGGCGGCCTTCTTTTAAATCGTAACCGAAGTTCTTGATGGCATATTTATCGCTGCCCAAATGATCCTTCCAACTGGTGGTGCCAAACCCCGTATCTCGCTTATCATAAATATAGCCATCCTCAGCTTTTTTAAGATCCTGCTCGGCACTGCTTACACCGTGCTTTCTTGCAAAATCGAGTAGCACCGCACGACTATTTTCATGCGCGGCAATTTTTTTATTTAATGTACTGATTTCGGCATTTTGTTTGGCCACGAGTTGACTGATTTTTGCTTCAGTATTTTTTAAGCGCTCGGCATCTTTGGCCGCAAAGTCTTTCGGTGAGGTATTCTTTAACGCATCGGCCAGAGGCTTAATCTCATTATGCAGCTTTTTAATTTGCGCTTCAGCGTTGTCAATATTTCCCTGAAGTGTGGTGATCTCATTTTTTTCATGATAAATATTTTTTGAAATGAGCTGGAGACCATTGGCAAGATCTTTAATCTCGCCGTTTATTTTTGCATTGTGAGCATTTATTTCATTTTTGTGAATGTCCTGCACGACCGGAGCAAGCTTCTGTTGAATGTGTTTAAGCTTCTCTTCTTTCTTGTCATGCATTTTGGAGTCCTGTGCTTCAAGCTTGTCAAATAACTTGCTGAAAGTATCTTTCAACGCGACAGGGTCTTTTGGATATGATTCCATTTTTGTCATTAGCAGCTGGCCGACCTCAACTTTATCGCATTTATTGAGGATTCTGTTCAGCGTGTTGACATCACCTTTATGAATGCGATTGTCACTGTCGTTAAGTAAGTTTTTATAGGCTGAAATAAAGCTGTTTTGGTCGCGTATGCTTAATGAGTTAGACATTATTTAGTTCCGAGTGTCGATTTAGTAGATGATTTAACAATGTGCTAAATCGTATAGAACCCCCCAGGGACTTTCTTCTAAAAAACGCTTTTTATATATTTCGCTCGTTGGTGGGGTTGAGGCGGTTTTTGATATCAGTGATTAAAGCACTAGCGTAAATTAGATTATTCCCGTTGCGCAGTCGTGGTAACGAGGCTCTTGTGAAGAACGCTAGTAAGAAACTTATAAAGGAATGAGTAAATGCAATTAACCAAATTGGTTTGGGCCTTTGGTATGGGGGCTGCCGTACTGGCAGGCCAGGCACAGGCAAGCGATCAGGGCCACGGCACGGTTAAGTTTACCGGCAGTATTATTGATGCCCCATGTTCAATTACCCCTGAAACCATTGAGCAGACCGTCGATTTGGGTGAAATCTCCAATAAATCTCTGCTCAACGGCGGAAAGTCCAACCCACGTCCGTTTGATATCAAACTGGAAAGCTGCGATCTCTCGGGGCTTACGGATAAAACCGTCACCATTACTTTCACAGGACCGGAATCTAGCGCTCAGCCCGGCTATTTGGCTATTGTCGGCAGCAGCGCCAGCGGGGCGGCTATCGGTATTACCAACGATGAGGGTACCAACATTCCGCTTGGTACCGCCAGCTCCGCGACAAAAACACAGCAGGGTGATAACACGCTAACTTACTCTGCCTACCTCAAAGGAAACGGCGGGAGCACAGCGGTCGTGCCGGGATCCTTCACCTCGGTTGCCAATTTTACGTTGGCCTATCAGTAAGCAAGCAGCAGGCCTCCTGCGTTTTTCTATACGGTTTTCGTTTGTGAGATACCTATGAATAGCAGTGCTTCGTTTGTAGTGCCCTCCCTGTTTGTGTGGCTTGTGCTATCCCCGGCCTCTCCAGGCGCGCTGGCGAAGAATGCGGCGGATCAGGGACATGGAAAGGTAAGCATGCAGGGTTCGATCATCGACACGCCTTGCGCGATCGCCGTGGCCAGTCGGGAGCAGGCGATTGATCTGATTACTATCCCACTGGAACAAGTGATTCGTGACGGTGCTGGCCCTTCTAAGCCATTCAGTATTCATCTGGAAAATTGTGCCTTTGAGCAGCTGATTCCTAACCAGCAGGACTGGTCGCATTTCATGGTGACCTTTGATGGTCCCGTTACCGACGGCGAGCTGTTTGCCCTCCACGGTGGCGCTCGAGGTATCGGGTTAGAGATTTCTGATGCAACAGGAAACCGTATGCAGCCCGGCATTGCTTCGCAGGCGGGCCTGCTGCAGCCTGGCGCCATGCGCCTTGATTACACACTACGTTTGGTGGGCAACCATCAAAAACTACGGGCCGGGGCTTACTCCACTACCGTGCGTTTTAAACTGGATTATTTTTGATGAGGCAGGTTTTATATCAAGCTGGCGCAGGGCTGCGCCGTTGTCCTGTAGCGCTGGTGGTAGCGCTGGCTTTTCCGGGGGCAAAGGGATACGCGAAAGAGGCAATAGAATTCAATACGGATGTCCTCGATATTAGTGACCGTTCACACATTGACCTTAGCCAGTTTTCTCAGGCAGGGTACATCATGCCGGGTAAGTATCAGATGGTTATCCGTCTGAACAAAGCCGAACTGCCGGAGCAAACGTTAGCCTTTATTAAACCGGACAACGATCCTCAGGGCAGCCAGGTGTGCCTTACGCCACAGGTCATTGCTCAACTGGGTTTAAAAGCTTCTGCTTTGCGCGATCTCAGATGGTGGCACAACGGGCAATGTCTGGATACCGCGAGCCTGCCGGGGGTAACCGCACGTGCAGATCTAGGCGAAAGCGCGCTCTACCTGAATATTCCCCAGGCGTATCTGGAATATACCGCTGACAACTGGGATCCGCCTGCTCGCTGGGATGACGGTATTGCCGGGGGCATTTTTGATTACAACCTTAACGGACAGTCTTCGCGTTTTACCGGCGCGAGCCGCAGGGATGTCCAGTCGCTCAGCGGCAACGGAACCACGGGGTTTAACCTGGGGGCCTGGCGTTTTCGCGCCGACTGGCAGGGGCAGTACAACCATACCCGTGGCGCCATGAACAACACGCAGCGTGACTGGCAGTGGAGCCGCTACTACGCCTGGCGGGCGATCCCCTCGTTAAAAGCGAAGCTGATGCTCGGTGAGAACTACCTCAATTCCGGCATGTTCGACAGTTTCCGCTACACCGGAACCAGCATGGAGTCTGATGACAATATGCTGCCACCAAACCTGCGCGGTTACGCGCCGGAAGTCGTCGGTGTGGCAAAAACCAACGCTAAAGTGACCGTTAGCCAGCAGGGGCGGGTTATCCATGAAACCACGGTCGCTGCAGGGCCGTTTCGGATTCAGGACTTGAACACCGCCGTTTCAGGCACGCTGGATGTGAAGGTTCAGGAGCAGGATGGCACTTCGCACAGTTTTCAGGTGGATACGGCAAGCATTCCCTATCTTACGCGCCCGGGCAGCGTGCGTTACAAACTCGCCTTGGGTAAACCTTCAGATTACCGCCACGGTAGCCAGGGGCCGGGGTTTGCCACCGGCGAATTCTCCTGGGGGGTGAATAACGGTTGGTCATTGTACGGCGGGAGTTTGCTGGCCGACGACTATCACGCGCTGGCGGCAGGGATTGGCCGCGATTTGCTGGCGTTAGGGGCGCTTTCATTTGACGTCACTCAGTCCCATGCGGAACTGCCAGGGGACAACACCAAAACGGGCAGCTCGTGGCGTCTTAGCTATTCCAAACGTTTTGACGAATACGACAGCCAGGTCACCTTTGCGGGCTATCGCTTTTCTCAGCGCGATTTTATGAGCATGAGCGAATATCTGAACGTGCGCTATCACGGCATCGTTGGTAACAACAATAAAGAGTTGTACACCATCGCTTTTAACAAGCAGTTCCGCAGTCTGGGCCTGAGTGCCTATGCGAACTATAGCCACCAAACCTACTGGAACCGCCCGGATAACGATAGTTACAACCTCTCCCTATCGCGCTATTTCGATGCCTGGCGTTTTAAAAACGTCAGCCTCAACCTGTCGGCCTATCGAACGCTTTATAACAACACCAGCGATGACGGCATGTATCTCAGCCTGTCATTGCCGTGGGGTAACAGCAGCACGTTGAATTTCGACAGCCAGGCGGGCAGCACGGGTAATAGCACTACGGTGGGGTATTTCGACCGCCTCGATAGCAATAACAGCTATCGGGTCAAGGCCGGAGCGGGCAGCAGAGGCAATGCGGTGGGCAGCGGTTACTTCACCCATCAGGGGAATAGCGCGGAAATGAGCGTCAACGCCAGCTACGAAGGTAGCCGCTATCACTCCGTCGGCCTTTCTGCTCAGGGCGGCATCACCGGCACCACGGAAGGCGTTGCGTTACACCGTGTAAGCACAATGGGGGGAACGCGAATGATGGTCGATACCTCGGGCGTCAGCGGCGTTCCGGTGCGGGGATACGGGGGTGTTACCGAGACTAACCGGTTTGGCAAAGCCGTCGTGTCGGACATCAGCAGCTACTACCGAAGCAGCGTTAGCGTGGACGTTAACAAGCTGGCGGATAACGTTGAGGCTACGCGCTCGGTGGTGCAGGGCACCCTGACCGAAGGCGCGATCGGTCTGCGTCGCTTCGGCGTTATCGCCGGGGAAAAAGCGATGGTCACCGTCCGTCTTGCGGACGGCACTACGCCGCCGTTTGGTGCAGTAGTGATGGGGTTGGGCGGTCATCAGGCTGGGATCGTTAACGATGGCGGCCAGGTTTGGCTAACCGGAATGAATGCCGGAGAAGCGATGCGCGTGGTATGGGACGGGAAAACCCAGTGCGAGCTGAGTCTGCCGAAACCCTTGCCCACGGCTACCGACAATCTAAGGCTGCTGTGCCAAAGCGTACGGGCTTAAGCCTCCCGCTATCAGGCAAAAGCGTGAATGACAATTCGGTCGCCGCGCAAGACGGCACGGCGACATCCTGCAAAGCGAGTTTCAATTGATGAAAAACTTTTCTTATTTGACGATGACCTCCACCGCCCTGATTGCCGTACTGAGCGGCCAAAGCGCGACGGCGGCCATTGCTCTTGACCGTACGCGTGCCGTCTTTAACGGTGCAAATAAATCGATCAGTTTAAATATCACCAACCAGAATAAAATGCTGCCCTATCTGGCCCAGGCATGGGTAGAAGATGAGCAAGGTAACAAAATCACCCAGCCTCTGACCGCGCTTCCGCCGCTACAGCGAGTAGAGCCGTTGGCAAAAGGCCAGGTGAAACTGCAGCTGATAGGCAATGCCAGCACGCTGCCTCAGGATAGAGAGTCGCTGTTTTACTTTAATCTGCGTGAAATCCCGCCCAAAAGCACGAAAGCCAATACCTTGCAGATTGCCCTGCAGACGCGAATCAAGCTGTTCTATCGGCCGGAATCCATTGAAATCAATAGATCCGAAGGCGAAAGCGTGTGGCAGGGAAAAATTACGCTTAAGCGAGAAGGCGATAAATACCGCGTTATTAATCCCGGCCCCTATTACGTGACCCTGGCCGGGGCATACAAACACCCGGACGGCCCCCCGATTGCCGGCTTCGATCCGGTGATGATTGCCCCTCGTTCAGATGCTTTGTTGAACATCAAGGCATCGACGCTGGGACAGAAACCGATGCTGGCATGGATTAACGACTACGGCGGGCGACCGAAGCTTATCTTCAATTGCGCGGGCAACGTTTGCCGGGTCACCGGGAGTAAAGCCGGGTGAGGCTGATGGAGAAGCAAAACAAGTGGAATTACCACGTTCTGGTAGGGTGCAACCGCGCCGCCAGCGCCCTGGCTTTGACGCTGGTACTGCCGCAGGCGGCCTGGGCGCTGCCTGACAACTGGAACGTTGAAGGCGTAAACGGGGCACTGCATATTTCGGGCGATTTTGTCGAGGGGGCGTGCCGCCTCGACATGACTTCTCAAACTCAGGAAGTCAGTCTCGGCAACACATCGACCGAGGCGCTGCGAAACCCGGGCGATCGTGGTGAGCCGGTAGCCTTTACGCTGAGGGTGCGTGACTGCGTGCGCAGCGGGTCAGAGATGCTCAATACGCGGAGCGGGAACAGTAGCTGGGATTCGCTTCAGCCGGCCGTCAGCGTGACTTTTTTGGCCCCCGGGGATGCCGACAGCCCCGAGCTGGTGCAGGTGAACGGCCTCACCGGGCTGGGGTTGAGGATCGCCGATAGCGCCAGGCGTGACGTGCGATTAGGCGAGCGTACGCTGCCGCAGTTTGTCACCCCGACCAATGATGCACTGGTCTACTACGTGCAGCCCGAACGCACTCCGGCCCCTTTAACGGCGGGGACATGGCAGGCTACGGTCGGCTTCAGGCTGAATTATGACTAAGGATCCAAAGATGATATTTGCCCGATGGGGAGCCATGGCCCTGTTCGCAATGACGGGAATGCTGCTGGCGGGTGATGCGGCAGCGGCGGGCTCCAGTAATCTCGATGTTCGCATTACCGGCACGGTGGTGGCGACCGCATCGTGTACTTTTAGCGGATCTGACCCGATTAAGGTGGAATTCGGTGACGTCTATATCAATGAAATTATTGGTGAGGCCTATAAACAGCCTGTTCCCTATCAGGTGACCTGCAAAGGCGATCCGGACGGTAAAACGCTGCAAATGCAGATTGCCGGTAGCGCCGCCAGCTTTGATGGGAAACAGCTAAAAACCGATGCCAGCGGGCTTGGCATCAAATTGCTTAAAGGAAGCGAAACGCTGCCGGTAAATCAATGGTTCAACTTCGATAACGCCAGCCAGCCTTCGCTGTATGCCGTGCTGGAAAAACAGAGCGGCGCACGTTTTCAGGACGGACAGGCATTCAACGCCAGCGCCACGTTAAAAGTGGCTTATAACTGAGGCAATCAGGGTGAAGAACAAAGTTTACGGCGGCTGCGGAAGGAGCCTGGCGCTGGCGCTGCTGCTGTCCGGGCCAGGCGTTCAGCTCACGTCGGCGCATGCCACAGCAACCGGCGACAGTAACGACATTTCCTTTCACGGTACGCTGAGGATCCATCCGTGCCACATCAATAACGATCGCGATGTAAACATCCACTTTGACAATGTTGGCATCCATAAGGTTGACGGGGTGCGTTACCAGCAGGCTATCGCCTGGCAACTGATTTGTGACGATGTTGACCCGGCGTGGCGCCTGACCCTTGCGGTAAACGGCAGCGCAACGTCCTTTGACCGTAGCGCGCTCGCCACCAATATCCGTGGGCTAGGGATCCAGATTAAACAGAACGGTCAGCCGATGGAGATTAACAAACCCCTCGACATCCTTTATCAGCATCCGCCCACGCTTGAGGCTGTGCCGGTAAAAGATCCCGGCATCGATGAGCTGGGCGAAGGGGCGTTTTCCGCTACGGCAACGCTGCTGGCCGAGTATTTATAAGGAGCAGAAATGGGGAGTAGAACGTTAGCCGGACGCAGCGTGGGTATGCTGTTGTTTATGATGGCTTTAGCCGGGCACGCGGCGGCAGGAAACGGTGGCCTGAAAGTCACCGGCGACAACCTGAAATTTGACGGGACGCTGGTGGCCGATCCCTGCGAGCTGGATCCGAATACGACGGATATTACCCTGGATTTCGGCACGGTAATCGATACCTATTTATACCTTAACACCCGCACCCACGCGCAGCCCTTCACCCTCAGGCTTCTGGAGTGCGATCTGAGCCTGGGTAATCAGGTAGAGGTCACGTTTAAGGGGACGCAGAGCAAGGAATTACCGGGTTTTCTGGCGCTTAGCAACTCGGCCGCCAGCGGCATCGCGATTGGCCTGGAGCAGAAGGACGGCACACCTTTGCCGCTCAATAAGACCGTGACCGCTTTCACGCTCGCCGGCGGAACCAACGACCTTGTGCTGTACGGTTACGTTATTGGAGAACCTTCCGCGCTGGCCGCACATACCTTGCGTCGTGGAGCATTTGAGGCGCTGGCGACATTCGAGCTTAATTATCCCTAGGAGAATCACATTCAGATATGAAATTACCCTTATTTATTATGCTTCTGGCGGTGCATCAGGGCGCATGGGCCTACTCGTGTAATTCCATTGGCTGGAACGGCGGAGATGCTGACGTTAACGTAAACGTCAGCCCGGACGTCAATACCGGTAGAAACAAGATTGTCGATCTCCGTTCGCAGATCAGCTGCAAGAACGACTCTGTAGACGGCGGTTGGGTCGATTCCATGTGGCTTGCCAGTAACGGAATGAGCCTCAATTCCGCCATCTTCAAGGATCTTAAAGGCGGCGTTATCATTTCAGGAAAGGTTTATCCGGAACCTGTACCTGAAGTTGAGATTTTTAGTCTCAATGCCCAGGAAACTAAGAGCTTACCCGTAGAGCTTTATTTCGAGCTAACCAGCATGGGGAAGTCGTTGCAGATCAGGCGGGGAGACAGGCTTGCGCAGATTAAGTTTATCCAGAGAAATAACCACGGCGCGCAAAACTATTACATCTGGTATTTCATTGCGGCGAACGATGTTGATATAAACACGTCAACGTGCAAAATCCTCTCCGGAGAGATGTTGTTAGTTGAACTGGGAGAGCTTGAAAGAAGTGAGATTCAAAGCTCAGGAACTTCCGCACAGACGGTGGAAAAAAGCCTCAACATAACCTGTGATGTCACCCATGAAGTTGATTTTGAGGTAAAGATGAACACAACTCCTACCTCCTGGAATAATAATGCTATTACTACCAGTAACAATAATCTCGGGGTCGTCATGCGTTGGAACGGGAATATCGTTACCAATGGTAACACGCAGCAGCTCAGTGTGGTAAATGGCAGTATTTCGGTACCACTGAGTTTTACACCAGTGAAACCTACCTCGGTCAGTTATGAAGATATAAAAACAGGTGCTTTTAATGCTTCGGCAACATTGATCATCACGCAACAGTAGGATCGCTTGAAGCGTTTTTTGATAGAGCGTCCTGCCAGCGCGTGTTATTTTGCTGCCTGCAAAAAAGAGGGTGTATTAAGTATTTCCTTCTCATAATAAATATTCATATTGTTAGTTATCATTCAGGAAAAAGTAAATGTTCATGTAACGTGAAAACTTTACTTTCAGTGGCGACAGGGACGTCCTTTTCCAATGATTCTTATAAGGATGAATTGACTAAAAATATGTTCCTAAAATAAACCGAGTGATTTGTTTTGGCTATTGGCTAATATACATCGATCGTTGAAAACAATTTCACATGTTATGATTTGAATGGTACTGTATTATTGCATTCACTGTAAATTCGCATCGAGATCAATTCTGTTGTCTACATCGTGATGAAGAAGACGTTATTTCCCGCCAATTTGTTAAATTAAAGTTATCGATAGGTTGGGTTTTTGTCATCTGAAAAGTTTGGCAGGAGATATTTAAGATCATGGATTGAGAAATTCACTCATGCGTTTTCCTGAAGGTACCTTCACTCACAAAGCTAAACGCCAAAGGGATTTAAAATGAAAAAATGCGTAGTAAATGCAGGAAAAATTTACTTTCTTAATTTCACATTTAATCCAAAATCCAGAACGCTGCAACAAGACGATACCGTTATACAATTAAGGAAAAAGCAGTCAGATGTGCTTGCATTACTTTGCGCAAAATATCCTGAACCGGTTTCTCAGGCTGAATTTCTTGCTGAAGTATGGGGGGGCGGTTATGTGACTTCGCAAAGTATAGCACAGATGATCCGTTCTTTAAGAGTAAGTCTGGGAGATGATACGAAAAGTATTATTTTCACTATCCCAAAGTTGGGGTATCAACTCACAGCCGAACCCTGCTGGGAAGAGCCTGAAGCGGAACCCGATAAACCTGGCTTTGAGTCATCTTTTCCCGGAAACATCGAAGTAGATAACGTTTCTTTTTCAACCCAGTCGATGATTAACGTCATTCCCGTGAGTGCTAATTCGATGTCGGTTATCCCTTATTCTGTTCCCAGGGTGGTGCCAGACAGAAAGAAGTTTTCGCCGCAGGCGTTATTTTTAAGTGCAGTAGCTGCGCTTTTTTTTAGTCTTATTTTTGTTGCCATGACAGCAAGAAGTAACCCGTTGGATTTTATTAAAAATCATAATTATATTGACCAGATGCCATTAGCTAACCTTGTCTCGCCGGTTGGCAATAATTTTTTGTACTGTTGCAATTCGGCTGAAGGAGCAATCTGCCATCCTAAAGAGAATTTGTTAAGCGCCCAATGCGTCACGCTACAAGAAATACCTTCAAAATAATTAATAACGTTAGATATTATTGTTTTGAAATTTATTAGCAGACAACAATTAAACAGCGCAATGAACTTTTTTTGTCAGTGGTTTTTTAGTCGTTCACCTGTTGAAGTTTATCGACTTTGCTGCCTCATCATTCTGATGCAAAAACGCAAGTAAGATGCTTGCGTTATTTCTTACTCCTCGTTATCGACAGACGAAACGCTCGCGGATGCCTTCTTGTCTGGCCACTTCTATTTTATCAATGACCGCCGTTTGATGTGCAATCAGGGAAATGATTTTTTTGACATACCTGTCATGATGCAACGGCGTCTTAGAATGATAGTTACCGATTCCATCCCACGTATAGCCATAGCGCTCAATACTTTGCTTGAGCACCCAGGCACCTGAAAAAACATTAGCGCAGCTATTCTCTCGCAACAAAGTTTCATCAATGCCCAGTGACTTTAAGGCCTTAAAATGCACCGTGTTAATTTGCATAATGCCAACATCAACGGTGCTGTTTGTATTGCGATTAATAGCCTGCTGACGGTTTCTGGACTCTTGCCAAATAATAGCCTTAATCAGCAGAGGGTTAATCTGGAAGCACTGCGCGGCTTCGACAATGCAATCAACCTTTTGTGCTGTAGCAAAAGGGGAGAACAAAAGAGACAAGGTTAAAGCAACGGGCGTAAATGATTTTATTTTCATGATTTGTATGCCCGGCACTATGCCGGGATTAATAGCAAAGAAGATTATAACGACGGATCGCTGTCGGTCTCGGTAAAGCTTTTATACATCATATTATTAAAAAACATATTCACGCCGAGCAGCTGGAAGGTGCGCTTGTCCAGCACGTTGTTCGCATAATCTTTGTACTCATCGGTATTGCGCAAATAGGTATCGGAATAGAGCAACGCCTCGTTCAATTGATGCATCGATACGTTCTTATCGGGGGAAAGTGCCCGCATTTGATCCATCATATCGCTCAGCTTGTCGTCGGGCTTATTTTGCTGGAAATAGTGGAGCACTTTATCGTTAAAGCTCTCCTCCGACGATTCACCGTCTTTAACGTACGGTGAGGAAGAGGCAATACTGTTGATGCTACTCATTGTTTTCATCCTTATCTGAGTTGACGGTTTCTGAAGGCATCCGGTGGCTCATAGCGATGAGTTTCCCAGCCAGATTGCGAAGCATGTCGGGCGTCAGGTTGTTGATAGTTTCATTAAAACCGGCGGTCTTTTCATCCGCCTGCTGTAGCCACGTACGGCAAAGCGTTTCACTAGGAAAGCGCACCGCATCCATGTCATTTTGCACGGTGATGTGATTATCATCGGTATACAGGTAGTTCGAGATATCCGCGCCGTCCGGCAGTTTTACCGCTCGGGGAATAATGATGCGCAGCGCTTTCTGATGCCCGCACTGTTCCTGAAGGTGATGGATAATGCGCTCAACGATCATCGGATCGTGTAGGGACTGATTGAGCGCCGTGGCGATCTGCTGGCGAAAAACCTCCTGCCGCTTTTGCTGCTGGCGCTGATACTCGTCAAGCAGCGTCACCAGCTGCGAGAAAAATAGCTCAAAGCCGGTCTGGAACGCTTGCCTTTCACAGCTTTCACGCAGCCTGACCGTCTGTAACTCATACTCGGCATGAATTTCACTGCAGCGATTTAGGGTACGTTCCAGCGCCACGGTCATCTGCTGATGGCGGGTTCGCTCAGAAGATTTAATCACCGCGAGGCGATGCAGATCTTCGGGTAACTCATTAATAATAATGGTGCGCATAGATGAAGGCCATTCGTAGCAAATTAATGTGGTTTAGCGTTTTGGGGGCCGCGAATTGCGCAAGCGCCATGCCGAAAGGGAAGTGCAGCATCAGACGCTGTCGCAGCGCGGCAGGTAACCCTGGGAACTGCCCCAGAAGGAACGTTGCGCCGCAGGAAGCGGTATCAAACGGGGTATCGGCTTCATCAAGCGTTACCTCGTGAAGCAGCGGCAAAGAGATAAAGGCCAGCAGACGTGGATCAGACATCAGCACAGCGCCCATTTCAGGCAGTCTGTTCCGCTGCAGATAGCCACCAACCAAATGTGCAGCAAGGGGGATCAGATGCCAGTGCGAAAGCAATAGCGAACACGTGGCTTCGTCGGGCTGCCAGCGTGCGGGTAGGTCAGAGAGTTTGCCGTGCCTCAGCAGCCAGAAATTAAGTAGCCTTTCCGCTCGGATTTCACTCGCCCGGAATATCTCCGGCAGGTGGCTGCGATGCGTGTAGCTTGCCGGGGCGTATAAAATGGACATTATGCGCGGATCTCCGACTCTCATGATTTTGCGGCCTCGTCTTCAATCAATTCGGCAGTGTTATCCTGGGTTGAAGGCGGGCGGCGGCTAAGCTTATAGAGCATGAAGCCCGCCGTGCCGGCTGCGCACAAAGCCATCGCGGAAAAGAGGATAATCCACAGGGCAGGGATGCTGGCGGGTACTTTGGTCGGCGCAACGTACTGGATAACCGGGGCGGGGAACAGAACTACCGAAATATTCTCGTAGCGCACGTCATCGAAACTATTTTTGATTAACGTTTTGATCTGCGAGATAAACAAATTATCGTCAATCTCGCCTTTATAGGAAATAAGCACGCCGACGTGGCCGGTGGCTTTTTTTCCGCTCGTATCGTTATTAAAGGGGGGATAGCTGACGTGAACGCGCGCATTAACGACCTGAGCTATCATGCGCAGCGATTGCTCAAGCCGCTGCTCCTGTAATGAGAGTACGCGAGCCTGCTCGGCGTTGGGTGAAGCAACCAGAGAGCTGTCCGGAAAAGCCTGCCCTATCTGAACGTCAGCGGCCCACGGCAGCTGGTACTGATTAATGATAGACAGCGCGGCGGTACTTTCAGACTCCCCGACCGAGACGGTATAGCCAGCCTTAAGATTGCCGTCCTTTTTCGCTGAAATATTATGCTGCTGCAGAATAGCCAGAACCTGGTTGGCCTGCTCCTGAGTAAGGTTGAAGAGTAGGTTCTCGTCATTACAGGCGCTAAGCATAAAAGTTAACAGCACGGCAGCGAGGACGCGTAAATATTTGTTCATCATTATTGCGATTTTTCCAGGGTTTCTATGGTGCTCACCGCCTTGCGTGCGAGAGTACTCACCAGGGAAACGTAGTTACTGTATTCACCAATATAGTTTTGTAGCATCTGTAGCTTCTCCGGATTGCTGGTGTAATGCGGAGATTGGCTAAGGGTATTAATCACATTTTTAAACTGCGCGTCGGTTTCGCTGACTTTAGTAAACGTGCTGGACACTAAATTATTAAAATTTCGATCGTGAACGCTTACGGATAGGTTATCTTCAGGGTTGATGGTATTTGGCGAGAGCCGGGTTAATGCCGACAGGGCTTCATTAAATTGACTCATAATTACTCCACGGTAGAAAAGGGTACGAGAGCGACACGTACCCGGGTTAATTAACGGAAGTTTTGAATAATGGCCGCGCCAATATCTTTATAGGCTTTTACGGTACTTGTCTGGGCGTTACGAAACAGCGTGTATTGCTGTAGCTTCGACTGATAATTGGCCAATACGGCTGGGTCAGACGGGTCGGCTTTTAATTCAATTTCAGCTTTAGCTAATTCGTCCATCATTTTTTTAGCACCTGCTTCGAAGCCGGCAGATACTTCATCCAGATAATAGCCATTGTTATCCACAGTAGACGCGTTTGTGTTAGCCATTTAAGTCTCCTTGTTTTAGGGGAAAGTACCAATGACGAGGGTTCAAAAACAGATAGCCATTAGAAGAGTCAATATATGACTTATCCTGTAACCAGTTTTCGTCGAGATTAATTGAAAAATTAATCACGCGGTTTCCCCATTGGTGATTGAACTGTTTAATGAAATGCTGCAAAGAACGTAGAGCGCTGTCGCTCAGGGCATCACGAACCACCAAAGCATAACCGCTAGTGGAATTGATTTGGCGGTAGTAAATATGCAAACGATCAAGGCCCTGGCGAGCTTCCTGTAATAACTGAGCTTTAGTTTTTACCAGGACTTTGATGTCGAGAGCAAAAGGGATTTTTTGTAAAACAATAGCCTTGAAGTTTTTTTCTTCCTGTAGGGTTAATCCTCTGTAAAGTGCAATTGTCGGGTGCTGAGGTTTGGAATAGTCAATTTGTAAAACGGGGTAACCCGCATTCGCCAGCTGCGTAATGACTTCATTTCTTTGCTGCGTTAACCAAACAGGAACCACGCTGTCCTTGCCCTGCAATTTGAACAGTGCTTCCCGCGTCCATTCCATTGCCTGAAAGTTCTGAATAAGAACGTAGATAAGATTATTATCACGGCCACGAACAATATCCACAGGCATCGGTGCGCCCGCCAGTGCTTCATTTAATGTTAAAACCTGGCGATCGCTTTCCAGTTTTTTATACCAGATAACGCCTGCGGTAATCACAAGGAGTAAGAGAATAATTGAACCGAAAACAAGAGCATGATTTTTTTTTGCATTAAACTCTTCCAGCTTTTCCTGTTCGCTGAATTCAGCATCGAGGGTCGGGGGAAGATTGAAGTTTTTAATATCTTCAGGCCACTCATCTTCGCTACGTTTGATGGCAAAGCGGATGTGCTCATGCACGAAAACTTCATTTTCCTTTAGCAGCGCCGGGTAGCTTCTATCGACCCCCTGTACTTCAAGACGATATCCTTCTTCCGATTCTTCATCCTGGAAAAGAGCCGACAAACGCAAGATAATGTTGGGTGACGGCATATCACAGGGTAGGTAAAGCGTATTCTGCGTGTAGGCTGCGGCATGCTCTCCGGGCGACATCGTTCCCGTGGCGTTATCCTGGAGTGCAAGCCCCGGGTTGATGATGAGAAAGTAATCGTCTGCTGGAAGGTGGAGTTCACAGCCAAACATGGGTCCAAACAGCACCTTCAGGGTGAATTTTTTCAGTGCCTCTGGTACAGGCATATCATCGTTTAATTCGTTCATGTCGCTGTTCATAGAAAGGGCCATTAATAATGTAAAACAAGCAATCGTACGAGCATGACTCGTGTGATTTTATTTTAATCTGCACTACAACTTCCTAATGCTAAGCCGTTCCATTTAATAGAAACGATTTGAAAAGCAATGAAGTGCCTCGCGAATGAAAAACATTATTCCATAGCGATGGGTTTATTTGACAGTATATGGATAACACACATCCGTTCAGGTGACGCACTGTAGCGCTACTAATTATTAAACTCAATGTTGTTTGTTGATTTTTTGTTGAAGATTTCTTTATGGTGTTTATTCTTTTTTTATCTCTTTCGACTTGCGTTGACGAGCAAGAATTTTCTGATAAATTCACCGGCACTTAGAGGCGCTGTATTAGAGTGCTTAAATATTATTTCTAAACACAAACTGAGGTAAGAGAAAACTATGCTAGTTAGCAATGCTCAATGCCATCAGAAAAACATAATGCGGCAACGCGTAAATGATAGCGCAAATGCGGAAATGCCGCTTTACGTGAGTGACGCATGTATCGATTTAAATAACGGCGTGTTGTTTGCTCGACCGCTAAATAGTGAGTCCATTATGAGCGTATCTCCCTCAGGTGAACTGAGGGAGAACTATGACGATCGTCTGAATAATATTCTTCAACCCATTGTGCTATCGACCCTGGATAACATGGAGATTGCATTCCGGGGTGACTGGATGGTTGAAATACTGTCGATGTCACAGGCCACCACGCTGTTTTCATTCCTGGATTATCAGGCTAAATCTCGCAGCGTTATCACCGAGGCGCGCGTGGAGGAGACGAATACTTCGTTACTGATGCATACCGAGCGGAATCTGGCAATTTTAGTGGGCGATGAATGCAAATCGCTGATGGGGATGTTGATTTTTACATTATTAAAGCCCCAGGATCGCCGCCTGGAAAATCTCTTTTCGTTTGTCAGGAATGTCGAAAGCTATTGGATTGCCCATTTCCTGTTATCTCAGGTAATGAATGAAGATAAAGAGAGTGACAGTCATAAGATTGGTAATGCCAGTAAGATCTACGGCGTATCTGAATCCTATTTCAGGAAGCTTTGCCACCATGCTTTTACCCGGGGGCCAAAAAAACAGTTACGCCTTTGGCGAGCGGCGCACAGTGCCCTGCAGTTGATTGAAAAAGATCACTCAATTGCGGCTATCGCAGGAAATAACGGCTATGCGTCGTCGTCTCATTTTTCGAGTGAAATAAAATCACTGTTTGGCATTACGCCGAGGGAGTTTAAAAAATTGGAAGGCTTGCTTCATGAATAAGATGGTTGCGAAATTGCCGGTCCGCTATCTGCCGTATTTATTGCTGGGAGTATTGAGCTGTAATTCGGCGGTCGGCGCATTGTTGGATACCCAGGATTACTCGGGTGGCCCAGTCGATGTCCGTAACGGTTCGCGGGATGACGAAAATACCTATGTCGCCAGTAATAACAGCGTTCAACAGCTATTTTTTGTGATCGGTGGCGCGCTGAATAAACCTTTTGTTGTCAGTACCGAGGCGGCCAAAAAGCGGGTCTCAGGGAATTTCGATCTTAGTAAGCCGAAGGCGCTGTTAAATACCTTAGCGTCACGTACCGGGCTTATCTGGTATGACGATGGCAGCTCCGTGTACGTTTACGATGCCAGCGAAATCAAAAGCAGCATTGTGCGCTTGTCCTATGCGCCGTTTGACCGGCTGGTTGCATTTATCAAGTCGTCAGGGCTGTACGACGCTCGTTTCCCGCTGCGTTCAGACGGGCGTTCTGGCTCTTTTTATGTCTCAGGGCCGCCGGTCTATGTCGAACTTATCGCGGCGGCTGCAAAGTATATTGATGCAACCTATGCCCGTCCCGGCACGGGTGAAAACACGATCCGCGTGATCAAGCTTAAAAACACTTTTGTGAACGATCGCACTTTTACCCAGCGCGACAGCCCTATCACCGTGCCGGGCGTTGCGACGGTGCTGAACCAGCTGCTGAATAATTCAGGCGATAGCCGTGGCGGACGTTCAGCCCCGGCCGGGGCGAACATCACCGTAGATAATGATACGCGAGGCGCGCTTGAGGCCGCTTCGGCCACACAAAAGGGAAATTTTCCGCCGTTGCCTTCATTTAATTCGGGGTCATCGGCGAAGCGGGAGTACGAGTCAGATTCCCTCGGCCAATCGTCGATCAATATTGTCGGCTATTCGGATACCAACAGCTTGCTCATTCAGGGTTCCGAAAGGCAGGTGAGTTTTGTTGAGGATTTAGTCAGCGCAATTGATGTCCCTAAACAGCAGATACAGCTGTCGCTGTGGATCATTGATATTTCGAAGGATGATATTAACGAGCTGGGGATTCGCTGGCAGGGTGCGGCAAAAATAGGCAATACCGGGGTGACTTTTAATACCAGTTCGCTGACTCCGGAAAACAGCATTCATTTTCTGGCGGACGTATCCGCACTTGCGCAAAAAGGCAATGCGCAGGTGGTTTCACGTCCGGAGATCCTGACTCAGGAAAATGTTCCGGCGCTATTTGATAATAACAGCAGCTTTTACGCCAAGCTGGTAGGTGAGCGTAACTCCTCACTCGAAAAGATTACCTACGGCACCATGATTAGCGTATTGCCGCGTCTGGCGCAGCGCCAGCAGGAGATTGAGATGATCCTGAATATTCAGGATGGCGGCCTGCCTCTCAACTCTGAGGGTAAAACCGAAAATGTCGACAGCCTGCCAATGGTGAATAACACCCAGATAAGTACCGAGGCGCGCGTGCCCGTGGGATATAGCCTGTTGGTCGGTGGCTACAGCCGCAACCAGGATGAACATCACAGCGTGGGCATCCCGCTCCTGCGCGACATTCCTGTGTTGGGCAAGCTGTTTGATTACAGCTATACCAGCCACAAGAAAATGGTTCGCTTATTCCTCATTCAGCCAGGTTTACTGGCAAGCGGCGAAACCTGGCAGGGTCGGGGACCGGAGGAAAATAACCCCGTGCTGGGCCGAACATGGGTGGGGAACGAGGTCACGTTGAAATCGACGGTCTCCATGTTACGTGAAACGATGAAAAACAATTAAGGACCAGGTGAGTTATGGACATTCGTTCTGTTGCTGGCGTTGACTTTAATCGCATTGAACCGCAAATCCCGGAAAATCGTAGCGCCGCAGGCCAGCCCGTATTTGATGCGGGCGAAGAAGCTCTGCCTGTTAATTTGCAGGAAGAGATGAGTAATGCCGCAGAGGAAATGGCCGATCTCCTCAGCGCATTTGGTCGCTTTAGCAAAGCCGGGCGTAAAAACGACAGCACAGATAACGATTTTGTCTCCTCTATGCTTGAGGATCTGGCAGATGAAAAGCTGGACACATTAATTAAGCATGTGGCCAAACTGCGTGATCTCAATAACCTATTGAACTTCGCCCGCCAGCTTTTCCCGAATGACAGCGATTTAATGCTCGCGCTGCGTGAAATGCTGTTGAGCCGCCAGCTGTCTGAACTTCAGAAGAAGAAAATCAAAGAAGCGATCGCCGATTTAGAAAAATTTGGCGACACCAAAAAAATGCAGTCAGGAATGAACGTAGGTCGCCTGGCAAAACGGTTCAGTGACGGTAGCGGTGACAGACCGCTGTCGGCAAAGGACCTGCGCAATAGCTATCTTAATTTTCTTGAACTAGAGATGCCCGCAGGCTTTATCTACAAAGACTGGATTGATGTTTACGGTTATCAGAACAGAACGCGTTTATTGGCCTTCACGCTGTCGGCGCTGATTGCTGATATGAAGGCCAATGAACCCGGTATTCATTCTTCTGAATTTGGCCCACTCAGCGCAAAACTCTCCGATGCACGCCTGCTCCACACGCTGGACCAGCTGCTAAATGAAAGTTTTGCTAAGTTCCCATTTCGGGGACAGATGAGAAACAATCAGCTGATGCTGGGCGAGGCGGATATTGTAGGGCTTTATATAGCGGGCCTGGTGGATACTGACGACTTTAAATTGGCGTTAAAAGAGTTCAGTAAAAACTTTATGTCATTGCTGCTGCTCAAGCAGCGGTCGATGGTCATTCAAGAACTGCGCAATGTTTATAATATGACGCCTGAGTTTCTCTTCGTCGATACGCTATATCGGGAAGTTATTGTCAATCATCTGGCTGCTTTGCTGCGTAAAATGCTCGAAAAAGAGAAAAATACCGGCATCTGGAATGAATATTACAAATAGTCGCAGGCAAACTAGTTTGTCTGCCATGGATAGATGTGCAACTACTCATGCTTAGAAGATTTATTCTCGAAATTCGTAACAGGCCAGAGCTTATTATCTTAACGATAATGGTTATGGTCGTAGTGATGTTGATTATCCCGTTGCCGACATACCTGGTTGATTTCCTTATTGGACTTAACCTGACGATGGCACTGCTGATTTTTTTGGGTTCTTTTTATATTACAAGGATTTTGGATTTTTCGACTTTTCCATCAATTTTGCTCATTAGTACGATATTCCGTCTGGCAATCTCTATCAGCACCAGTCGTCTGGTGCTGGCGGATGCCGACGCCGGGGAAATTATTGCCAGCTTCGGGGAGTTCGTCATTGCGGATAACCTGGTGGTGGGCTTTGTTATCTTCTTTATCGTGACTATCGTGCAGTTTATCGTCATCACCAAAGGGTCGGAGCGCATCGCGGAAGTGGCTGCTCGCTTCTCTTTAGATGCCATGCCGGGCAAACAGATGAGCATTGATGCTGACCTCAAGGCAGGGGTTATCGATGAAAAAGAAGTCAAGCGTCGCCGCAGCGATCTTGAAGCTGAAAGCCAGTTATACGGCGCGCTTGATGGTGCGATGAAGTTTATTAAGGGCGACGCCATCGCGGGGATCATTATAATCTTCGTGAACTTATTGGGTGGAATAGCGGTAGGCACATTACAGCACGGCATGGATTTATCTCATGCGATGTCTGTGTTTACTTTATTGACCATCGGTGATGCTCTGGTTGCACAAATTCCGGCGCTGTTAATCTCCATAAGCGGCGGCCTGATCGTCACCCGCGTAAATAACAGTGAGAATACGAACCTCGGCGCAAAAATCTTGCAGGATATGTTTCATAATAAATTTATCCTGCTTGTTACGGCCGTATTGGCTATTGCTCTGGGGCTATTGCCGGGCTTTCCGTTGCCGGTCTTCGTTCTGCTGGCAGCTTTACTATTAGGCATATTCATCAAGGATAAGCTTGATGCTAAAAAAGGTAAAAAGCCGACAGTTAATTCTGTAGAGGAAGATGAAGAACCGGTACTGAGAAGCAAACCGGTGATGATCGACGGGGAGTATATTCCAGAAACGATTCCGCTCATCATTACCGCCTGGAAAGGCTACGAGGACTATTTCCAGGAGCATAATTTGTGCTCATTGCTCAAACGTAATTTCTTTATTGAGTACGGCGTTCGTCTGCCGGAAGTGGTGATGAACTACGACCAGCAAATGGTGCGCGGCAAGCTAACGGTTGCAATCAATGAAATTCAGGTTGCCACGTATGACATTTTACCGGGCATGTGCAAAGTGCTGATGCGTGGTGACGAGCTGCAGGTTATTGACTCTACCGTGCAGGCGGTAGAAACGGCTCAGGGTTTCGCTTATTGGATACCTGAAGAACGGAGTGAAACCGCCTTACAGCTTGGTTTTTATTCAAGAATGGCGATCGATGAGTTCTATGCCTGCGTCTCAACGTTGCTGGTGCACAATATTTCCGAGTTCTTCGGCATTCAGGAGGCCAAAACGCTGCTTGACGATTTGGAGAAAAAATATCCTGAGTTACTCAAAGAATGTTATCGAAATAATACCGTGCAGCGTATTACCGAAGTTTTCCAGCGGCTATTACAGGAGCGTATTTCTATCCGCAATATGCGTCTGATTCTTGAGGCCTTAGTTCAATGGGCGCCTAAGGAAAAGGACCCTATTATGCTGGTGGAGCACGTTCGCAGCGTGTTATCACGTTATATCTCTAACCGCTTTGCGGCCAACGGGCAGATTCGTACCCTGGTTATGTCGCACGATATGGAAAGCCTGGTTCGTGGTGGAATTCGCCAAACTTCTGGCGGGACATTTATCAATCTGCCGCCACCGGAAACTGAAAGTATTATCAGAAGCCTCGAGCAGTGCATTAGCAGCAATGGCGCTAACGCTCGCGATATTATTTTGATGGTGTCACTGGATATTCGTCGCTTTGTGAAAAAAATCATTGAAGGAAGCTATCCGGAAATGGAAGTGCTCTCTTATGGCGATGTTGCATCCGGCGTGGATGTTGATGTCATTGGTTCGTTAGAAAATTAATTGAGGTAATAAATGAAATACGACGTTGTTGCACTGCTTTCCACCATGCTTAACGATGCCGGGATGGCTGATATTCTGGATAGCGATCTGAGCAACCACTCAACCATCTCTCTGAATATGAAAGATGATATTCCAACTATTCACGTCAGAAGTGAAGATGATGAAGTATGGGTGTGGGCGAAAATTGTTGAGCAGGCTCCAGCCTCTTTAAGCTATTGCAGCGCGAGCCTTTTGCCGCTGATGCTTAATCATAACGAAGAGTATTTTTACACCGGACAGCCGTGTTTATACCCTGTTGACGGCAATATTGAACTGCGTGCTCAGGTGAAAGAAAAATACCTGCAGGCGCCGGATGATTTTTTATCGATGCTGGATAACTACCTGAGTATTTTGCAGGAATACCGCGCTGTACTGGTTTAATTACTGAGGTTCACACAATGGTAGCCCAATGCCTGGTTCATCTGGCGCACCCGTTGCGTATTCAGGGAAATGTGATTGAAGCGCATTTGCCGGGGACGCGCATCGGTGAGATATGCGAGATTCAGAAATCATTACTTGAACCCGAAGTGCTGGGGACGGCCCAGGTGATTGGGTTCAATAAGGAGCATACGTTACTGAGCTTGCTTAACGATAATCAGGGCTTTTCACGCAGCAATGTCCTGCTGCCGACCGGCAAGCCTTTTCGTATCGATGTTCATAAAAATATCGCCGGGGCAATCATTGACGCAACCGGTACTGTTCGCGGGCGCCTGGACAACGCCGTACAGCAGAGTTTGACCGGTGCGCAAAGCCTGGAGGCCTGCGGGGCGCCTAAAGATTTTACCCAGCGTAAGCCTATCGATGAATCTCTGGCGACCGGCGTCAGGGCAATTGATGGCCTGCTGACCTGCGGCCAGGGGCAGCGTATGGGGATTTTTGCGGCGGCGGGCTGCGGCAAAACCTCTTTGATGAGCATGATCGTTGAACATTCCGAAGCGGATATCTACGTCATCGGGCTTATTGGCGAACGTGGACGTGAAGTCACCGAGTTTGTTGAAGAGCTGAAGCGTTCGTCGCGCTGTTCACAGATCGTGCTGGTTTACGCAACGTCAGATCGTTCCTGCGTTGAGCGCTACAACGCGGCGCAAATTGCCACGACGATAGCCGAGTTCTTTAGCGAGCAGGGTAAAAACGTACTTTTGTTTATAGACTCGATAACCCGCTATGCGCGAGCGCTGCGTGATGTGGCGCTAAGTATGGGAGAGCTGCCCGCCCGAAGAGGCTACCCGGCATCCGTATTTGAGGCCTTGCCGAAATTACTGGAGCGGCCAGGACGGTTTTTAACCGGTTCCATCACCGCCTTTTATACGGTGCTGATTGAAAATGAGGAAGAGTCGGATGTCATTGGCGATGAAGTTCGCTCGATTCTTGACGGGCATATTTATCTCAGCAAAAAGCTCGCTGCGAAGGGACACTATCCGGCGATTGATATTATGCAGAGCATTAGCCGAGTATTTTTACAGGTAACCGACCCGGAACACCGTCAGCTAGCAAAACGCTTTCGTGAATATCTGGTACGTCAAAAAGAGATGCAGCTCTATCTGGATCTCGGCGAATATCGACGCGGTGAGAATCCGGAAAACGATGCCGCTTTTGATCGCAAAAACCAGATGGAAGCTTTTCTCCAACAAAGCATGGACGAAAAAACCGACATGCAGGCCTGTCTGGAAAGGTTATATGGAAGCGTGGCGTAAAGGGCGCGAATTTGTCTCCCTGCTAGAGCGCAAACAACAAATTCTGCAGGGCGATATCGTAAAAACGGAAAACCGGTTAACGGAAATAAGGCTGACAATTGCAGAGCATCAGCAGGAATGCGCGGATATCAACCAGCAGATAAAAATGTTAACCCCTTCCGGCTTACACAGCCGTGCGGATATTTATAAGGGAATAAGACAGCAGGGGTCTTTATTGACTCACCAGCAGTTGGTTCTTCATAAAATAAATCAGCTGGAAAATGAAAAATATAATCTGGAGAACAACCTTGAACAGCATCGTGTCGCAATGAGCCTGCTGGATAAAAAGCACTACAAGCTTTCCTATTATTTGCAGCCGCTGCGCCGCGAATATATACGTCGCTGCGACAATAATGCAGAAAACGAAATTCAGGAGATTGCGGGTTATGGTAGAAAAAGTTTCTGAAGTCAGTATGAGCGTTGCGATGAAGGGGGATTCAACGCCGGATGACAACGCGCTGTTAAAACATATTGCGAAAAAGAAAAAGCAGGCTGAGGGCGGTGAGAATATTTCGCTGGCCGCCATGCTACCGCCGGGGGCGCTGGTTCGGTTAACAACGCCCTTAGCGCAGGGGGGAGGCCTGCAGAAAACCGAAAAGCAGGCGGCAAAAGAAGTCGCTGCCGCCTCTTTGGGCCTTGCCGCCGATGCACGTCAGACGAAGAAGGGCGATGGCCTGCGTCGGCAGGTGGCGTTGGCCGTTGCTGGCCAGATGGCTACGCCGAACGCAGGAAAAAACTCCGTCGTCGTCCAAAAAGGTGAGGTCACCGGCCCGTTAAGCAGCAAGGCTGCGGCGAGCGCATCCAGACCCGAGGGGCAATCCACCACGCCTGTCGCCGTAAACGTTGCAACAAAACTTCATCAATCCACCACGGCTCAGCACCCTCAGGCTGCGGCCGTAGTAAACCCGGGCATCGTCACTACATCTGCCCCGGAGGCTGAAGCGGGCCGCCAGGACAAGCCGTTACGAATAAAGGAAGATTCTGGCGAAGCAAGGCCGCTTTGGCAGGGGGCGAAGCAGCCCGAGAACGTGGTGCCAAAGCAGGGCGAAACAGCGGCACAAAGCAGAAATAGCCCCGCAACGCTCCAGCAGCTGAAGACTCAGGCGGGTTTGGAAAGCGGGGTGAAAGGCGGAAACGAAGGCCAGACGCTCGAAGTGAACTACCAGTTTCAACGCTGGTCCGGCGACCATTCGGTCAGAATTTCGGTGCCAACCGAAGCACGCCGGGAAGGGAATGTCACTTTGCTTCCTTCCGATGCTCGTGCAGCGGATGTGCTGCTCCGCAATATGGGCCATTTGACGAGTCTCAGCCCCGACCTCCTACGCCCACAGCAGGATCGAGATGAACAGCAACAGCAGCGGCGGCAGCAGCAACAGCAGGATGAGGATCAGGAATGAGTTTGAGAGGTCATTTACGCAAGCTTGACGGCCGCCAGCTGGCGCTTGAGCTGTTGCGTAACCATCACCCCGGCAGCGAGATCGCTGAGTTTAGCGGGCAGGAGCGCTACCTGCAGGTGCAGCTTGAGGATAAGCAGGGCAGCCGGGCGCAGGCCTGGCTTAGCGTTGACGCCTGGCTCGAATATATGGATGCCCACCTGCCCGATATCCCCTGGTCGGAGGTTCCCCTCAACTATCTGACGCGCTGGTTAAACCATCTCGAACTGAGCTTTTTGGTCGAGGAGCAGGTGTGGGATGCGGTACATATTGCGCTACCCGCCGGCGCCCTGCCGGAAAAGGCGCTTGCGATCCCCGCAGAGCCTTGCCAACTGCTGTGTCTTGACTGGCCACAGAGCGGGGACCGCGTATTGCATGTCCCGGCCATCTCTGCCAATCAGGTGCCTTTCCAGCTGAACTACGTGTTGGGATTCAGCCAGCTCTCCCTTGCCCAGTTAGCAGACGTGGCTGCAGGGGATTTGCTGCTGATAAAACAGAAATTGCCCCACCTGGCGGTAGGCGATCGCCGACTTTTTAAACTGAGTTATTACCCCGATCGGGAGGTTATTGTGGAAGAGCAGTTAGAAGAGCAGTACCAGGAATATTATGAAGATGAGGTTTTGCACGACTGGACAAGCCTGCCCGTCAATATTGAATTTGTGCTGGATGGCCGGACGGTGACCCTGGCGGAATTAGATACAATAACGCCGGGCACGTCATTGGCGCTGACCCCAGAAGCGGAACAGAATATTAAAATCTACCTCAACAAAAAGCTATTTGCCCGCGGTGAGCTGGTAGCTCTGGAGAACGGATCTCTGGCGGTGGAGGTTAATCACGTGAACCCGACTCTGCCAGGTAACAGGGTACAGCCTGATGTTGAGTAATGATATTTCTTTAATTGCGTTATTGTCGTTTTTCACCTTATTGCCTTTTATTATTGCCGGGGGAACCTGCTTTATTAAGTTCTCCATTGTGCTGGTGATGGTGCGCAATGCCCTCGGGATCCAACAGGTACCTTCGACCTTAACCTTAAATGGTGTAGCGCTTATTTTAAGCGCTTTTGTCATGATGCCGGTGTGTCAGAAAATTTCCGGCTATATAGAAGAAAACCATATCGACTTCAATGACAGCAGTTCGGTAACGCAACTTATGGATCAGGGATTGGGAAGTTACCGGGCGTATCTGGTGAATTATTCCGATCATGACTTAATCCGCTTTTTTAATAAAGTACAGCAGCAAAGAACCGGTGAGCCGGAGCCTGAAGTGGAAGACCATGAATTAACGGACCTGCCGCTCATGACCCTGATGCCAGCCTATGCGCTAAGCGAAATTCAAAGCGCATTTAAAATTGCGTTTTATCTTTACGTCCCGTTTGTGGTCATCGATATGGTGGTTTCCAGCATCCTGCTGGCGTTGGGGATGATGATGATGAGCCCGGTGACCATTTCGATTCCTATTAAGCTCATACTGTTCGTGTCAATGAACGGTTGGAGTTTGTTAACCAAAGGACTGATCGCCCAGTACGCCGATCTGATGACATCATGAGTAATGTATTATTTATTGGCAATTCCGCGCTGCTCGTTGTGCTGAAGCTAACGGCGGTACCTATCGCCTTTGCTACCATCGTTGGCATTATCGTTGGCCTGTTTCAGACCATCATGCAAATTCAGGAACAAACGCTGCCTTTTGGGTTAAAAATGCTGGCGGTATTTGCCAGCATTTTTATGCTGATGGAGTGGTTTTCAGCCGAAATGATGAATTTCGCCACTCAGGCTTTTTATATGGCTTTTCGTTAAAACGGAAAATATATGCTGTTTGTGGCGTTCTATCTTAATTTTCAGCACAGCGTGCTGACTTTTGTCATCGTTTACGCGCGGTTGGCAATCGTCTTTTATATGCTTCCGGTACTGGGCGAACGGGTTCTATCAAATCTGATTATTAAAAACACGATTATCTCTCTGACGATTATCGGTCTTTGGCCCTGCTTTGAAACGGTAGTAAGCCCGGAGCAGGGCTGGCTTATTATTATAATTAAAGAATGTATTATCGGGTTAATTTTAGCGTTTACGCTGTGTATGCCTTTCTGGATAGTCATCGGCCTCGGTGAAATTCTTGATAACCAACGCGGCGCGACCATCAGTGACAGTATCGACCCGGTTAACGGGGTGCAAAGCTCGATATTATCGGGTTTTCTAAACTTTGCTTTCGGTGCTATTTTTTTTGCCAGCGGAGGCATGCGGCTACTTATGGAAGTGATGGTGCAAAGCTATCAAATGCTTCCACGAGGGAGTTCCTTAGAAGGTGTTCACTGGGAACAGGCCGGACACCTGCTGGTGGTATTGATGCAAAACAGCATTCTCCTTGCTGCGCCGGTGATGTTAGTGATGATGATCGCCGAAATGTTGCTCGGCGTGTTTGCGCGTTATTGCCCGCAGCTCAACCCTTTTTCACTGTCTCTAACCATTAAGAGCTTTATCGCCTTCGCAGTTTTCCTTTTCTACGGCTTTCACTCGCTGTCTGAGAAACCGCTGCACATGTTCTCGCTTTCAGGTTTTCAGCAATTCCTTCCCTGAGGAAATATTTCTATGGCAGAAAAAACAGAGCAGCCTACCAGTAAAAAGCGCAGGGACTCGTCCAAAAAGGGCCAGACGTTTAAAAGTAAGGATCTTATTACCACGGTGATACTGCTTGCCGGGATCTTTTACCTGGCCTATGGCATGAGTTTCAGTGACTTCACTCAATTTTACTCCATGACCCTGCTGTACAGCACCCAGATTGGAATAAATGATTTCCTCATGGGCTTAATGCGTATTTTCTTTCTGCTTAGCCTGCCATTTATTGCGCTCTGTGCACTTGTGGGTATGGCCGCAACCTTGCTGCAGACTGGGTTTTCTATCGCAACCGAAGCCATCAAGCTAAATTTCAAAGCGCTAAACCCGGTGGAAGGGGTAAAAAAGATCTTCAGCATGCGCACGGTAAAAGAGCTGGTGAAATCAGTTTGCTATCTCATTGTATTTGCAGTGACCTGCTATAGTCTGATTCACAACGACCTTCGCCAGGCATTAACGCTTTATCGGACCGATATAGCCGGGCTTATTGCTTGTTGGGTTTCGCTGACGGTGAAGGCCGTGCTGGTGTTTATCGGCTGGTCTGTTTTTGTGCTGATTGCAGATTTTATTGTTGAATATTTTCTCCATTTCAAAGATCTCAAAATGGATAAACATGAGGTCAAACAGGAGCGTAAAGAGAGCGACGGCAATCCACAGATTAAAAGTGCCAGACGGCGAGCGCACCAGGAGATACTTTCCGGGGAGGAAATGGCGGCGGTCAGAAATTCCGAGGTAGTGATGGCGAACCCAACGCATATCGCGATGGCGATCTATTTTAACCCGGAAGTGGCATCGCTGCCCTTTATTGCCCTACGTTGCACCAACATGAAAGCCAAAGCGGCGATTGCCTATGCGGAAAAAATCGGCGTGCCGGTAGTACGCAATATTCCGCTTACCCGCAGGCTGTATCGCACCTACAGCCAGTACAGCTTCATTTCGCTAAATGATGATGTGCTGATTGACGTTATGGACATTCTTATCTGGCTGCGTCAGGTCGAAGCCGCGGGCATGACCCAAATGGCGGTGGCCGACGTGGAGGCCGAATCTACATTACCGGAAAGTCAGCAACCGCCAACGGACCAATCGTAGCAGACACCTGTGCGGTTTTTTTGTATTAACTACCGGGGCACAACAGTATGATGACTATATCTTCTTCACTGTTCGCCTTTGGGTTAATTGGCTGTTTTTAGATGTTAACAAATAATAAGGAAAGAGGCTGCAATGGCTAATAAAAATATGTTGGATTTACTCAGCGACGAAGAAGAATTTAAAAGTGATGAGCAACTTGATGCTTATGCTGAAAGCCTGCTGGATGCCATTCAAAACGGGGCGACGCTTAAGGATGTCTATGCCGTACCTAATGACACCATGCAGGACGTTTATAAGCTGGCTTACGATTTTTATCATCATGGAAAGTTGGACGATGCAGAGTCTTTGTTCCGTTTTCTGTGCATTTATGATTTCTATAACCCTGAATATGCAATGGGTCTTGCGGCGGTCTATCAGCTTAAAAAGAATTATGCCAAAGCTATCGAATTTTATGCACTTGCTTATTCCTTATCTAAAGAAGACTTCAGGCCAATGTTTTATGCCGGTCAATGTAACCTGATGCTGCGACAGAGTGTACAGGCTCGTAAATGCTTCGATATTGTTATTAGCAGGTGTAAAGACGCGTTATTAAGTGAAAAGGCGAAAGCCTACATTTCCGCGCTTAATAAAATAAATAATGACAAGACCGATACTCCTGAAGAGGAGAAACTTAATGAGGAATAATAATGGAGATAATCAGGCAGGTGGCGCGGCCAGTCATTCTGGAGCAAGCGACCCAAGAGCCGGTAGACCAACATCAGGCGGGGATGGAAGCCGGCGATGTTGAGTTAAAAAAACAAACCACACAGGCAAAACGCCTCGGCAATGCGGAGTTAAAGAGTCATCCGCAGCTGAATTCTGTTAAGGGTGCGCTGCAAACCCTGCAGCCCGATCAACTGCTCAAACTGTTGAAATCGACTATCAATACCGTCAACGGGAATACCCCCAGGACGAACTTAGATAACCAGGACATTCCTCAGCTTAAATCTCCGGTGAGCCGCGAGCCCGCCACGGCAAAAAGCGGCAGCGAAGCGAAGCTTTCTGCTTCGGCCTGGGCGACGGCATTGCTCGGGAAAGTCATGCAGCTCACGAATGAAACGTCGATGAATAACCTGCTCGCTCAGCTGCAGGGCATCAACGCCATGATGGATGGTGCCGCGAATGCCTATTCCGAGATGGCAGCCCAGTTAGAGCAGCAGGGGACGCAGTGGGCCAGCGATGCTGATGCGCTTAAAGCTGCGCAACAGCAGGCGGATGCGCTTTCACAGGATGTTGGAAAGGCCCAATCTGCGCTTGATGACGCGCAACGAAAATTAGCCGCGCTTGAGGCCGAAGCCGCTAAACAAGACCCGGTTTCTGAAGAACTGCAGGGTAAAATTGATGCTGCTAAAACGGCGGTGAACGCTGCGCAGGCTAACCTCACCCAGGCCACAACCACCTATAACAACTTTGCTAATAAGACGTTGAATCCTGCAATAGCTGCGGAGAAAAGCTCCCGTTCGGCATTAGATGCGACGCAGGCTAAGTCGCAGAAAATGGTTGATTCGTTCAGCCCGCAACAGCAAAGCACCATTGAACAGCGGCGTAAGGAGGCAGATGCAGAGTCTAAAACCCTGACGTTCCTCATGGCCCTGATGGCGCAGCTGATTAACAAAAGTTCCAGCGACGATCTTCAGGCGTCCGCGGAGCTGAAGCAGAAATTGGCGGAAGCGGCGGCCAAGGATGCGGAGAAAAAGGCCAAGGAATACGAAGAGGAAGTGCGTAAAGCTGAAGAAATGCAGAAGACGATGGGCTGCATTGGCAAGGTTTTGGGCTGGATTGTCACGGCGGTAAGCTTTGCCGCTGCGGCATTCACCGGTGGCGCTTCTTTGGCACTGGCGGCCGTTGGGCTAGCGCTGGCCATTGGTGATGAGATAAGCCAGGCCGTGACCGGCCGTTCGTTTATGGCCGATGCGATGCAGCCGCTGATGGATGCGATCGTGAAACCGCTGATGGAGATGATGGGCAAAATATTCTCAGCCATTCTTCAATCCTTCGGGGTCGATAAAGACACGGCAGATATGGTGGGACAAATCCTCGGCGCGATCGCGGCGGCGGCGGTACTTGTCGCCGGTGTAATGGTGGCGGGTAGCGTGATGAGCAAAGTTTTTGGCACGGTGATGAAAAAGATTGGTGTCGACGTGGCAGAAGAAGCCAGCAAGACGATGGCCAAAAATGTTGCTGTTGAAGTGGAAAAAGAGGTCGTTAAGGACGTCACCAAAAACGTGGTGCGCACCGCGGTGAAGGAAGTTGCGGAAGAGGTAGCGCAAGAAGTGGCTGAAAAAGCCACAAAATCGACCATGCAAAAATTGATGGACAGTGCCATCGGCCAGGTTATTAAGCGGCTAAGCAAAGGTTTTGGCCGTTCATTGGGTGCGGACGAGCTGCAAATGGCCAAGGTGTCTAATTACAGCCAGAAGGCTGTGGTGGGTCTGAGCGTGGTCAATACCTCAAGCCAGGCGGCTGTCGGGATTGTTGCGGCCAGTATGCTGCTGGAAGCGTCGAAGATCAGAGCTGAAATGATGAAGGACGCAGCGCTTCAGGATTTACTTAACGAAATGATGAATCGCGCCATCGATAGCTTTACCCATCGAATGGAATCGGTCAGTGAGATTGTGCGCAATATCTCAACGGTTGCGGAAAACCAGGCGCAGGCCGGTAAATATATTACTAAACAGATGAGTGCAGTTGCCGGATAAACGGCGGGACTATTATTACCCGCAATAATATAAAGGAGTTTTATTAATTATGTCCGATCCAATTATTGGTACTGGTGCGTCAGAACGTTATTTACGCGTGCAGGACGTTCAGACCGAAACAAAAAGTGTTGTTATTCAGGAAGAGAAAAGAAATGTCCTGGACATGTCCGATCTCGCCAAAAAAGAGGGCATGCTGTCGTTGATGATGGAAAAACAGAGTCTGCGTACCGATACGACTCAGGCATCATCTGCGGCACAGAAACGCAAAGGGGGAGATATTGAAACTGATACCCCGGCTAAAACGGTGAAATTATCCGTCGCAGGGGAAGGGGATGCAAATAAAGCAGAGCGCCTGGCAGCCTCCGTGCCTGGCGTATTAACGTCACAGATCAATATTACGCAGCCAAATAATAAATCGGCAGATATCGGTAAAAGTGACAGTCAGTCAACCGTAAGCAACGCTTCGTCTTCCGCTGGTCAAGCTCGTTCGCAGCCCGCTGTTGAAGGCGGTACTGATATCACCGCCGCAGATGCCGCGGGACCACGGTTCATCAACGTTGTGGGTTCCATGAAGCAGCTCGAGGTGAGCAATACCATCACCACCGTAATGCTAAATGCTGAACGAGATGCCAACAAAGCGGCGGCGGCGGCAACAAACCGCAGCGTAGATGCGGCGGCTCGCGCAGGTAATAAAACCATTGAGGCTGCTCGACAGAATCTCAACGGGGCAATCACCTCCGGTGCGCTGGGTATTGCAGGCCAGGGAGCGACGACCGCGACCCAGATGAAGGCGCTAAATAAAGAAGGCACTTCCATCACCAAGAATCTGAAACCGGCCCGCAACCTTGAGCTTGGCGTTCGCGAGCATCAGACCGCGATTAAGAGTGGCAAAGATAGCATGGTTCATCAGAACAAAAAGCTGTCTGGCGATGTTGAGGCCACCATGACACATCCGCAGGCTGCTGATATGCACGCCAGCTCGCTTAAGCGCGATACCCACAATTCGGTACAGCTTGCGACGCAGAAGAGCCGTGTTACCGCCGAGTACGCTAACCAGGGCATTCGTTCCGGGCAGGGGGCTGTTGAAGGGGCATTTGGCGTATCAGCCGCTGAGAAGCAGAAAGAGGCAGAGCTGGCCCGCGCCGACCGCGATGTTAACAACGAACTGGCCAATACCCAAAGTCAAACGGCCAAGAAGGCCGCAGAGACAAATGCGGCCATCCGGAGTATGACCGACACCATACTCAACGCTAATAACAGCGCGGTATCTTCCATCGCGGAACGTACACGCTAAATCTGAAGAATAAGCAACGTATGCAGGGATACCCGGCATACGTTGCTCAAAAGGAATATCGCCATGCTTAACGTAAATAATGCTCTACCCAACCCCGTTAGTTACTATCCCGCTGATACCAACGCTACCCAGGCTGCGCCGATGGCTGAAACTCACGCAGGTTCAACTTCGGAACTGAACACGAAACTAATAAAAGAGCTTATTGCCCAGTTGGACACCCCTAATAAGGCAGATAAGTTTGATGAAATTAGGGCACTGCTTGGTCAGTATGGTTTGGATACCAGCGGCGAAGATTTTAATAACAGCAAACTGCTTGCCGCATTAGAGCGTCTCAAAACGGCCAATGACGGCGCACAACCGTCAGATGACGTTGCAGATATGGTCGCCAATCAGAAACAGCTTGTAAAGAGTAGCGCTCAGGCGTTATCGGATATCCAACGCGAGATCGTTACAAATCGTACTAAGGCGAACTATTCGTTAAGTCAGTTTTCGGCTGAGAAACAAAGAGCGGCGCAGGAACCTGCACCGGAGCCAAAGAGCGGTGATGACGAAATTTCCACCCACACCAGCTATGCCGAGCTGTGGGCCAGAATGGCCCTCGCTATTAAAGAAATTAAAGGCGATTACGTAGATTTCTATGCCGATTTGATGCAGAAGTATACGGAAATGTACGAAGCTTATAATACGCACGTGCAGGGGGCGGCATCCAAAGCCGTTTCCACAGGTGATGACGGTAATAATGTTAAGTTCGATACCACCGTCATGAAAAAAGGGTATGACGACTTCAGGAAAGAAGTTAACGGTATCGACCTGGGCAGTGTAAAAAACTGGGATAAAATGACGCCGGAAGAGCGTAAAAGTATGGAAACCACGCTTGCGCCTGCCTTTAAAGTAAACAATAGCGGTGAAATCGAATTCAACCTCGATCAGTATAGCGCCGCACCTAATTATCCATCAGGTATTAGCGGTGGCAAAGTTTCTACGGCCAGCTACCAGGCGTGGCTTGCCTCCTTTAATGCAGGCGGCAGCGCCCTGCAAAGTAATATGCAGGCTTTTGCCCAACGGTATAGCCAGGCAAACAGCACCTTCGATAATTTGAATAAAGTATTGAGTGGTGCGATCGCGTCCCTTGCGGAAAGTGCAAAAGACGTTCTTAAAGCCTTAGGTTAAAAATTTACTGAGTGGGTTATATGGACGACATCTACAGGTTCGCATCGCAAGAAAGTTTAAGACAAGATATTTATCTGACTCAGGGAGTAAATGAAACCTATGGTGCATTCGCCTGCCGCGTTTCCGGCTTGCAGGTTAGGTTTGCGGAACCAGACACTTTTTTAAGACGTATGAACAGTGTGTCGTCTAACAGCTCGCAGGGGAGTTTTAAAGACCATTTTGGCTATGCTTCTGCATTAGAAGAACATCATTCATTGCCCGGTGAAGGGGTTTGTGCCGCACAACGTTATTATTTTCATATGCGAGCAGATACCCTAAAACAAGCGTCTTCGCACAATAATGACCGTGCCGATCAAGATTTAATCGAGCAGCCTCAAATACAAAGTCGCTCTCGAGAAACGAGTGATGAGCCAAAAAAAACGGTCATTCAGCGGCTGTTAAATTTCCTAACCCGGTGCTTTATGCCCTGTATCAAAGTCAAAACATAGGACAGTTGAGGAGCTATTATTATGCCTGGATCTATTAATGGTGCAGTCAGACAGGATATTCAATCTATCCATGCCAGAGGCATGGATAGCTCTGCATGCGCGACCGACAGACCCGCTTTTATCAATCTGATTGCAGAAGGTAGAAACGATCCGATAGCCCTATTTAGACAACACCCGCATCAGACCGTTAATGCAAAACAGCTTGTTTTGCATGAGGCGCAAAAAAACCTTCCCGCCGATTTCCTTCAAAAGGATTTAAGCCCAGAAGGAAATAAGATCAGAACGCTTATCGGTGTTATCTATAAGGATGTGCAGGATAGCGGTAATGCAGACGATATAGCCAAACTTGATAAAGTTTGTAAGAAACTTGCCGAAGCTAACGGCAATGAAAATAAAGAGCAGAAGGTAACAAAGGAACTCTCAGGCCTGGTTTCAAAATACAGCGAGGGTGCTTTTGAAAAGGTCATCAACAAGTATATTGAACACTGTATGGAAGCCTGGGAAGATCATCACCAGGCGAGGTCAGTGGATACTCACGACAAGGCCATCTTCAAGCAATGTCTGGATGTTTGCAAATCTACGCTGAAGCACGACGTGGAAGGTCTGACACAGCCCGATCAGCCATGGGAAACGATGGCCCAGAAGCTGAACTTTTTCGTCAATGACTGTGCCGCTATTTCGAAAACGCTGACATTTTATGATGCGGAACCGGTGACCCCTGCACCACAAGGCCCGGAGACGCTGAATCCTAACCCCGACGGTGGTGCAGATAACCAACGAGTATTTATTCCAACCGGGCCAGGGCAGGGCGGCATTACCCTGAATATCACCAGCCAGGGGGGGAGTGTTGGCGATATTACCCATTCAGTTGGTGCGGCGAATACCGCGCCCGCGGACTCTAATTCTGCGATTGTTAAGCACATTCTCGATTCAGGTCTTACCAATATTGAAAAGGTGGGTCTCATTAAAGACCTGTTTAATGCTGGCATTGGAGGCGGGAGCAACTTCCTTGGAAATCTGGCTGGCGTACAGGGCTACAGGCAAGAGCCAGCTGTCGACACTCCGCAGCAAAACGTTGCCAGGCGGGAAATTGAAACCCAGACACCAACGCGTGAATTAAAGAGCATCGCTACTCAAACTGAGGGTGCGACTGAAACGGAAACTGTTAACGATGCGAGCCCTGGTCCTGAGCCCAAAGTTCAGCAACAGCCAACCATTGTGGTTGAACAAAACAGGCTGAAGACGGCGTTCGGCGGCGAGGCGTCCAAAATGCAGCATGCGCAAAATTTGGAAGCGGACAACGTCGATGGCGTCGTGCTGCGCGAGAAAAATGAGCCATCCGGCCGCACTTCTTTATCAAGCGGTGATTTTATTTACACCACCACGCGCAACATCGATCCGTTGAATCGCAGAACTTCAACGCCGAAGCATTTTATACCCCTTGGGCCAGAGACTACACCTGAACGGGCAAGCGCAAAAGTCGTAACGCTGGCGGATAAGTTTGAAGCTTTGAATCAAAGGGCTCCTTCAGCCTTCGCTCACCTGGATAAAAACGGTGCCGTGGCGTCTGAAGAAGAAAAGGCAAAACTAACAGCGGATCATGACGTTGAGAAGAACTTAACGGATAGCCTGATAAGGCCTGAACCTGAACCCCCACTAAATCCTCAGGTGCGCAGTGACGGTTCGGCGGCTAACAGGGCACCCGCAGGTGTCAAAACTGCCAATCCAGGCATGGATTCAACTGATGGCGGAATGCTTCGCAAGCATGGTGAAGAGGTTAGCCGTAAATCTGCAGCTGATGGTTTCCAGCCAACGCGAATTAATGCTGCCGCCGTAAATATGCCCGGGAATAGGTTTAGCAACGAGTATGTTTACACAACGGTACGCACTGTGAATTCATGGAACAGGGAGCCGAAGCCGGTGAGTTTCGTTCCTAAGGGTTCCCAATCTGACTTAGCCGAACTGGATGCGGTGATTTCGAAGTTAAGGCCAAGAGATCAATCTGAATTCGATGCTCTGGAAAATAAGAGTGTTGAGCAGGACAAAGAAAAACTTCCTTTTCAGGAAAAGTTAGCGGAGTTCATAAGCCGACGCGAGCAATAGGTTATTAACCATGAATGAAACAGTGATTGATAAAACGGTAGCTTCGCTGGTGGCTAATCTCATTTATCAGGTCAACGGCGTTCTACCAGGAAATATTAAACTGGAGGATAGTTTAATTACCGACCTGGCAATGGACTCCGTTGAGCTTATAGACCTCCTGATGCGACTAGAAGAGATAGGCGTCACGATACCGGAGTCCGATATCAGTAGCAGCCTAACCGTTGCGGATATTATCCAGCGCGTGCAGGAAAGTGCATAACGCAGTTCGTTCAATGTCGCCTGAACATGGGGAGTGCGACAGTAAATTAATAAGGAAACTATCTAATGATTACAATGCCGATTCCGCCTGCTGAACTGTACCAGGCGATGGCCAGCGCCAGTGCCAAAGCCGCCACGGCCGCAGGGAATGCCATGAATAGTGTCCAACAGGGATTTCTTTCTTGCGTGACAAAAGTATACAACTCGCTGGTAGCGATGAAAGATGCGGTCATTGCAGGTTTCCATCGCCTTAGTGAGAGGATGAGTCCCTCGGCTACTGACGCTCCTGCGTCAACATCTCCTGCGTCAACATCTCCTGTGTCAACGCCGCCTGTGGCTACGCTTAATCCTATCTCGGGAGCCGACACGAGGATATTCTGTCAGGAGTTAGTGCGGAAAATGGAAGCTGACCCTGGCTCTATAAATGGTATGTTTCGACAGAGTCCAGCGATCAAACTTAGCGAATTTAATCAGCGTTTGACCGACCAGACTGCATTTCTGGAGGCGATCAAAAGTGATGAAGTTAACAATGTTGAAGCAGGTTTTTTGATTAAGCAATGGATGGGGCAAACGCTGGCGGATAATAAATTTTCTCCTGAAGAGCGCAGGGCGCTGATGGCCAGCAAGGATAATAAAGCTGAAGTGAATAAAATTTTTGAAAGTAAATTTAATTCAGCTGATGCTAACGGCCGGGAGAATAAAGATAAATTTATTTCGCTACTTTCTGTCATGCGTTCATATAAAGAAATATCTTTAGCAAACATCAATATGGAGAGCCGTCAACACGACCCTAGCGTTGTTGGGATTATGGGTATCGCACAAACATTTGATTTGGATGTAAATCTAATGCTTGCCACAACCCCTGCAGAGATTGCGATGCGTAACAAAGAAAAAGATGAGGCATTGACGGCATTTACGGCGCTGTTGGACCATTGCCCTCCGGGCGTGCCGCCGAAACCGGTCTTTATGCGCGCCAACTAATCCCCCCGCTCTGTCAGCATACTCAAGGCCTGCTTAGCAGGCCTTTTAATTAAATATTTCAGCTTGAGAACGGATGGTGTTGTGCAGATTTATTCCTGCGATAATTATTTTATTCTTGGTGTACGTTCATTAATTGAAAAACTTGATATCAGTAATTCCTCCGGAATGATAGTTTTTGATGCGGGCAGCGAGTACGTCTATATTTTCCATGGTGATAAATTACGCCATGCAGATATCAATGATTCGTTCAGCGCTCTGGTATATTGCAGCCATGCCTTTTTAAGCAAAAATGCTACTCTCAACGCATATGCCAGTCGCCTTCAAGCGAGTCCTGAAAAGGACTTCGATGACGAGACAATGGCTATTTTGACCCGCAGAGAAGAGATGATAATTAAGGCGTTATACAAAGTCTCTAACCGTAAGCATCTTGCCGAGATGTTTAGCATCAGCGAAAAGACCGTTAGCACGCATACGAGAAGAGGGTTACATAAGCTAGGCGTGAAAAATACCAATACGCTACACCGTATTCTTCAAGCCTGGCAGGCTGTATTACCGGCAATTCTTCCGGACTCGTAATTGTAAAATCCGTCGCATTCATAAAAAAATCCACGCCGGGGCGTGGATTATTTTTATATATTATTGCTGCAAGCAATAACTTTTCTTCATGATCATACCATCATTTGATATATATTTGATTTTAAGGTTTTTTATGGATGAAGATATGAGGTTTTCATGGGTGCAATTTAAAGCCCTGCTTTTGATAGTGTTTTAATATTTATTTTTCTTGTGGGGCTATCTTTCCCAAGCATATCATCCAGTTGTGCAATGCATGAATGATATTCTTTCTTGATTTCATTTGGAATGTATCTGAACCCACCTTTAATATAGTCGGAGATTATGTTTTTTTTCACTTCATCGTCAATACATTCTAATGTATCACGCTTAAATACAAGTCCGAAATCTATGGGTTCCACGGTGCCTATTGACGTTTTCAAAAAGTTAGATGGTTTTGCATCACCCATAAAAAATCCATTTTTAAATAGATCGTTGACGCCTGTTAGTGTGTCCTGGAAATTTGGAGTCTTGCCGTTGATGAATGGCATTTCAATACGTTTTTCTACTATAGTGGCTGGTTTTTTAAAACTCTGTATTTTTATATGATATTCATTGCACATATTTGCTTCATGAAAAATTTCATTTACTGTTAAGTTTTTCGTTTTCTTTAGAATAGATTCACCATCTTTATATACAGTTCCTCTTGATCCCTTACCCAATAATTGCTTCTCATCATCAGGAATGTAATTTGTTTTTAATAATTTTTTAGCATTGACTTCCCAGGAGTGAATTTGAGAGTTGATAAATGAATCATCTTTGAAAGATTTAATGGTTTTTATTTTCTTGATTAATTTTGAAACCTCTCTGTAATTTACATTGGTACTGCAAGGGGTACCTCGGATTATAAATTCAGCCTCTCTATTTTTAAATTCATACTGAGTGTTTACTATACTCACTAACTTTTCCAACGACTTGTTAGATAGCGATGTATTGTTTGTTTTTTTATTAATGGCACTTTGTAAATTATCAGAGTGAATATTTATTTTTTCTTTAAAGAAACTAATCATATTAATATCACCTAATCATAGGTTTAGTGAATGGGAAGGATGTTAGCTTCCACCCATGATAATGGTTTTTTCGTAGATTTCTTTCAAAAAAGAGGAATGTCAAGTGCGGGCACAGCCGCTATATCAATTACCACTTGATTAAAAAATGTACTCACCTGCATACTCATATTTGATTGCGCTTCTACGAAACTGCCTGAGACGCTATGAAATGAAAAAAATCCACGCAATTGCGTGGATTCTATAGGATTTTGCCGTTGTTATGAGATTCAGTGAAACCTCATGAGACAGCAGATTTTATTTAGACGTTGAACAAGAAGTTCATCACGTCGCCGTCTTTCACAACGTAGTCTTTACCTTCGGCGCGCATTTTGCCGGCTTCTTTCGCGCCTTGCTCGCCTTTGTAGGTAATGAAGTCTTCATAGGCGATGGTCTGCGCGCGGATGAAGCCTTTTTCGAAGTCGGTGTGGATTTTACCCGCGGCCTGTGGGGCGGTAGCACCGACAGGGATGGTCCACGCACGCACTTCTTTCACGCCAGCGGTGAAGTAAGTTTGCAGGTTCAGCAGCTCGTAGCCTGCGCGGATCACGCGGTTCAGGCCAGGCTCTTCCAGACCCAGCTCGGCCATGAACTCGTCACGGTCAGCGTCGTCGAGCTCGGCGATGTCGGATTCTACCGCAGCACACACGGCAACCACGACGGAACCTTCGCCTGCGGCAATTTCGCGAACTTTATCGAGGTACGGGTTATTTTCAAAACCGTCTTCGTTAACGTTGGCGATGTACATGGTTGGCTTCAGGGTCAGGAAGCTCAGGTATTTGATGGCGGCTTTATCTTCTTCGGTCAGGTTCAGCGCGCGCAGCATACCGGCGTTTTCCAGCTGTGGCAGGCATTTTTCCAGCGCGGCCAGCTCGGCTTTAGCGTCTTTGTCGCCACCTTTGGCCTTCTTCTGCACGCGGTGAATAGCGCGTTCACAGGTATCCAGGTCAGACAGTGCCAGCTCGGTGTTGATAACTTCAATATCGTCAGCCGGATCCACTTTATTATTTACGTGGATGATGTTGTCGTTTTCAAAGCAGCGCACCACGTGGCCGATAGCTTCGGTTTCACGGATGTTGGTCAGGAACTGGTTGCCCAGGCCTTCACCTTTAGACGCGCCTTTTACCAGGCCAGCGATGTCCACGAACTCCATGGTGGTCGGCAGAATACGCTGCGGTTTAACGATTTCGGCCAGCTTGTCCAGACGCGGGTCCGGCATAGGTACAACGCCCGTGTTCGGCTCGATGGTACAGAACGGGAAGTTAGCCGCTTCAATACCCGCTTTGGTCAGCGCGTTGAACAGAGTGGATTTACCAACGTTCGGCAAGCCGACGATACCGCATTTGAATCCCATGGTTTAAATCACCTTAATTGCTTGATAATCAATGAATTTTAACGTTTTCATTGAAAAAATGTAGATAACTTTGCGCATTATACACTTAAACCGCCGTCAGCGGGCGCGGAAATCCTTTCCGGCAGGGCGGAAGAACGGATTATTGTGCTTTAAAGGCGTGCAGACGATTGGTCGCTTTTGTCAGACCTTCTTTCAGCCAGACCTCGGTGCAGCGCGCCGCTTCGTCCACGGCATCGTCAATCAGCTTCTGTTCGCTGACCGGCGGTTTTCCGAGCACGAAGCCGACAACTTTGTTTTTATCGCCCGGATGACCGATCCCAACGCGTAACCGATGAAAGTTCGGGTTATTGCCCAGTTTGCTGATGATATCTTTCAGGCCGTTATGCCCGCCGTGGCCGCCGCCAAGCTTGAATTTCGCGACGCCCGGAGGCAAATCCAGCTCGTCGTGCGCAACCAGAATTTCATCCGGCGCGATGCGGAAGAAGGTGGCCATGGCCGCGACAGCTTTCCCGCTGAGGTTCATAAACGTGGTCGGAACCAGCAGCCGGACGTCTTCACCGCCGAGGTTAATCCGGGCGGTATAGCCAAAAAACTTCGCTTCTTCTTTCAGCGACTGGTTATGACGCTCGGCCAGTAAATCCACATACCAGGCCCCGGCGTTATGGCGGGTCGCGGCGTATTCAGCGCCTGGGTTAGCCAGGCCGACAATTAATTTGATGCTCACGTTTAAATTCCTGAAAACCGTTCACAGCGGCGTAGTTTACTGCGCGACGGCGGCGTTGACAAAGCGCAATCCCCGCGCCGACACATTCTTGAATAGTTGACGATCTGAACCATTAGAATTTCAAGTAACTCAGGCGCTTATTTGTAAACTTTTGTAGAGCTTTCGTTCGTAATTGTGATCGCCCACGCACATGCTCTTTAGGGGCATTGTCTATACTTTAGTCACAAGGAAAGGGGATGTTCCCCACCGACCCGTATACTTGCGGAGGTGACATATGAAACGCAGAAACGCTTCGTTACTCGGTAATGTCCTCATGGGATTGGGACTGGTTGTGATGGTGGTCGGCGTGGGCTATTCGGTTCTGAACCAGCTCCCGCAGCTAAATTTGCCTCAATTTTTCGCCCACGGTGCAGTGATGAGCATTTTCGTCGGGGCCGTACTTTGGCTCGCTGGGGCACGTATCGGCGGGCGCGAGCAGGTTTGTGACCGTTACTGGTGGGTTCGCCACTACGACAAACGCTGCCGCCGGGATGAGCATCATCGCCACAGCTAATATTTAGCAGATTCGAAGAAACGGCTCCTTTTCAGGGGCCGTTTTTTTTATGCTTACGGGGTTGACCCTCACGTAACGTGAGGCTGCAAACTCCCCCGCAGCAGAAGCCAAAAGGAGCAGGACATGTTGTTTAAAGTAGGCGAACTGGCAAAGCGCGCCGGTATCACGGTACGCACGCTACACCATTACGAAGCGATGGGCCTGCTGCTTCCTTCTGCCCGCACCGCCGCCGGTTACCGTTTGTATAACCGGCAGGATATCACCAGGCTGCACCATATTCAGGCGCTAAGCCGAATGGGGATGAGCCTGAACGAGGTGCGCGACTGTCTTGAGCGTCAGGCGCTGTCGCTCCAGGAGATCCTGGATTCGCAGATCTCAATGCTGGACGGCCAGCTGGCGGAAATTGCCGTGCTGCGCCAGCGCCTGGTTACGCTGCGGGAAACCCTTCGCAGCGGCGCAGAACCTGACCTCGAGGAATGGCTTACTACGCTGGAGTTAATGACGATGTACGATCGCTATTTTTCAAAAGAAGAGTTACAGCGCCTGCCTTTTGCGCAGGCTGACAGCCACCGTGACGATGAATGGAAGCAGCTTGTGGGGCAAGTTGCCGCGCTTCGCCAGCAGGGCGTATCGCCTGCCGACGTGCGGGCACAGCGGTTAGCAACGCAGTGGATGGAAATGCTGGAGCGCGACACGGCGGGTGAACCTGACTTTTTGGTTCGACTGAACAAAATGCATCAGGCCGAGCCTGACATGGCCCGGCAGACGGGGATCTCAGCGGAGATGACCGACTACGTGACCCGCGCATTTGGCCACGGCAAGCTGGATATTTACCGGCGTTACCTCAACGAGGAAGAGTTTGCTTTCACCAGCAGCCACTATTTCGACCGCATGCAGGAGTGGCCGCCGCTGGTGGCGGAGGTGCGAAAGGCTAATACACAGGGCGTGAAAGCTGACTCAGAGCAGGCGCAGCAGCTTGCTCGCCGCTGGCTGGAGCTGTTTCAGTCGTTTGCCGGGACTTCACCGCTGACACAGCAAAAATTCCGTGCCGCAATGGCTCAGGAGCCCGAACTGGCCAAAGGAACCTGGATGACGCCGGAGGTGCTGGCCTGGCTGCAGCAGGCGATTGGCGCTATGTTCCAAGCCGCTGGACTAAGAAATCAACCAGGCTCCTGACCCGCAAAGAGAGATGACGGGCATGAGGATAGAGTAAAATAAACGGTCGTGAGGTGCCGCCGTGCTCCGGCAGCACCTCAATCAGTGAACCGTCGGCCAGGTCCTGTTCCACGTTGAACCTGTAGGTCTGAATCAGGCCCGCGCCGCTTCTGGCAAGCGTCACGCTGCCCAGTACATCTTCTGCGCAGGTGAAGCTGCCGTGGGTGAAAATGTCGGTATTTTTACCGTCGAGGTTGAATGTCCAGGGTACTTTGCGCCCGGTGCTGGGCAATTCAAACTGAATGCACTCGTGCAGCGCCAATTCGTCGAGCGTTTTGGGTATGCCAGCCCGAGCCAGATAGGCCGGTGAAGCAACCGTGATCAGTTCCGCGTCTTCGAGCTTACGGGCAATTAGCGAGGAATCCGCGGGCGAACGTCCGCGAATGGCAATGTCGTAACTTTCGTCGGCAAAATCGATATTACGGTTGCTGATGTGAACCTGAACGGACACGCGCGGGTGGATCTGTCTGAATTCAGGCAGCAGCGGCAGCACGCGATGGTGGGCGTAGGGAGTGGGCAGGCTTATGCGCAGTACGCCCGCAGGTTCACTCTGCGCGCCCGTCACTTCTCGCTCGGCTTCTCTGAGCTGCTGCAGCGCCTGCTGGCACTGGCGAAAGTAACGTTCCCCGCTTTCGGTTAATCTTATCTGCCGGGTGGTGCGCACGAACAGGCGTACGCCTAATCGCTCTTCAAGCCGCGCAATAGAGCGGCTGACCGCCGCGGGCGTGATGCCCATAACATTGGCAGCTGCGCTGAAGCTCAGCTGCTCTGCGGCCTGGCAAAACAGCTCCAGCGTGCCTATCTGCATCTCTTCGAACTGGCGTTTCATGGCGAGGTTTCCCGTTTATCTATTACATGAGGTATCTTGTCATGTTACGGATGGCTAATTTATTGGTCATTATGTCATAAGTATAGTGGGCTCCACACACACTCACACACTGGAGCACATCATGAACTCAACCCCAACCGTTATTGTTACCGGCGCCTCAAGCGGTATTGGCCTGGCTATTGCGCAGGCTTACCTGGCGCGAGGCTACAATGTTGTCGGCAATGGCCGCACCCTGAAGCGCTTAGAGACGGCGGCGGCAAGCCTGGGTAATCCGCAGAATTTTCTGCCGGTGGCCGGGGACATTGCGCTGAAGGCAACCGCAGAAACGCTGTTTAAGCAGGCTATCGCCGCTTTTGGACGTGTCGATATCCTGATTAATAACGCCGGGATCTTTATCCCGAAACCGGCGAGTGAGTACAGCGAGCAGGATATTGACGCGATGATTAACACCAACCTGAAAGGGTTCCTGTTTCCGTCCCAGCTCGCCGCCAGCCATATGAGCAAAAACAAAGCGGGGCATATAGTAAACATTACGGCAAGCGTGGCGATGCAGCCCAACGTCAAGGTGCCTGCTTTATTACCGGTGATGGTGAAGGGGGGCTTAAACCAGGCAACCCGGGCGCTGGCTTTAGAGCTGGCGGCGGATAATGTGCGGGTTAACGCCGTTGCGCCGGGGATTATCGAGACGCCGCTGCATAGCGATTACTCGGGTACTGCAGGTTTTCTCAGCACGCTGTCACCGAGCGGGAAAACCGGCAGCGTGCAGGATGTGGTGAACGCCGTGCTGTATCTGACGGATTCTGAATTTGTCAGCGGGACCGTCATGGCCGTCGACGGCGGCAGCACCGCTGGCGTGTGGTAACAGGAGAACCGCCATGCCTTACGTTAATATTCGCGTTACCCGGGAAGGCGTCAGCGCAGAGCAGAAGCTTGCGCTGATTGAGGGCGTGACCGATCTGCTGGAGCATGTGCTGAATAAAAAGCCTGCCGATACGTTTGTGGTTATCGACGAGGTCGACACCGATAACTGGGGCGTGAACCGTGAAAGCGTGACCAGCAGGCGGCGACGTGAGGCCGCTCAGTAGGCGTGAAACTGGCCGCTAGTCGGCGGCCAGTGCGGCCTGAACGTCAGGGAAGAAGGCCAGGCGGCCAGGTATCGGCCGTACGCCAGCCCGTGCGAGGGTGCGCAGCGGCTGGAATTCAAGGTTCGTCACCCGCAGCTCACAGCCTTCCGGCATTTTCTCTACAAACCGCTGGAAGGCATCCAGACCGCCCGCGTCGAGTACCGGCACCGCAGCCCACTGCAAAATAACCACGCGATGGCCCGGCACCTGCTGGCCTAGCTGAGTGAATAATCCTTCGGCAGCGGCAAAGAACAGCGGCCCGGTTACGCGCAGGGCAAGAACATCTTCAGGCGTATTCACGTTATTGAGCGGTGCGAGGCGGGTCATTCGGGCAATGCGGCGCATAAACAGCAGTGATGCCAGCACAATACCCACGCTGATGGCGATTACCATGTCAAACAGCACGGTCAGCGACATACAAATCAGCATCACGATGATGTCGTCTTTCGGCGCGCGGCGCAGCAGGTTCACGACTTTGTGCGCTTCGCTCATGTTCCACGCCACCATCAACAGTAGGGCGGCCATCGCAGAGAGCGGGAGCCAGGAAAGCAGAGGGGCAAGTGCCAGCAGCGCCAGGATAACCAGCAATGAGTGAATAATGGCGGCCACCGGCGAGGTAGCCCCGGCACGCACGTTAGCGGCAGAGCGGGCAATCGCGGCGGTGGCGGTAATGCCGCCGAAGAACGGAGCAATAATATTCCCCAGCCCCTGGCCAACCAGCTCGCTGTTAGCGTTATGTTTTGTGCCGGTCATGCCGTCCAGCACCACCGCGCAGAGCAGCGATTCGATGGCGCCCAGCATTGCCATAGAGAATGCCGCAGGGAGCAGGGCGCTCAGCGAGTCCCAGCTCAGCGTAAAGTCCGAATTTGGCATGTTCCACGGCAGCATTAACTGAGGCAACAGCTGGGGGATGCCGTTCCCCTGGCTTCCGTCGGCAAGAACATAATGGAAGCGTGAACCAATGGTCGCCACGTCCCCGCCCAGAGAAGTCACGATAGCCATCACGGCACAGCCCGCCAGCAGCGCAGGCAGATGCCCCGGCAGGCGAATCCCCAGGCGAGGCCAGAAAATCAGCACCGCCAGGGTGACAATGCCAATGGCGGCATCCCCCATATTAACGGTGGGTATCGCCATCGCCAGCGCGGCGACTTTATTCAGGTAGTGCTCCGGCACGTGCTCCAGCGTCAGGCCGAAGAAGTCCTTCACCTGCATGGTGGCGATGGTAATGCCTATCCCGGAGGTAAAGCCCAGCGTTACCGACAGCGGTATGTACTCGATAAGTCGGCCAAAGCGCGCCAGCCCAAACAGGATCAGGAATATGCCGGACATCAGCGTGGCGACCAGCAGCCCCGCCAGCCCAAACTGCTGTGCGACCGGGTAGAGAATCACCACGAAGGCAGCGGTCGGGCCGGAGACGCTGAAGCGCGAACCGCCGCTGAGGGCAATGACAATCCCGGCGACGGCGGCCGTATACAGGCCATATTGCGGCGCGACGCCGCTGCCGATGGCCAGCGCCATTGCCAGAGGGATAGCAATTATCCCCACGGTCACGCCGGCGATAGCATCGCGGCTAAAGCGGGACAGGGTGTACTTTTCGCGCCAGCAGGCGTCAATCAGGGCGCGGAAAGGCATTACGTGAGAAGAAGATACGGTTTTCACTTGTGATTCCATCCGTGAGCGCATCATCTGTCGTTCAGGCAGGTGAAGGAGGCATTGAAAAAGAGTAGTACAAAAACGAAAAAACCCGCCGCAGCGGGTTTTAAAAGCAACGTCGATCAGTGCTCGAACATTGCAGAGATAGATTCTTCGTTGCTGATACGACGAATAGCTTCCGCCAGCATCCCGGACAGGGTCAGGGTACGGACGTTTGGCAGGGCTTTGATTTCGTCAGACAGCGGGATGGTATCGCACACAATCACTTCGTCGATCACCGAGTTGCGCAGGTTGTGAACCGCGTTACCGGAGAAGATTGGGTGAGTAGCGTAGGCGAATACGCGTTTCGCGCCGCGTTCTTTCAGCGCTTCTGCTGCTTTACACAGGGTGCCGCCGGTATCGATCATGTCGTCAACCAGGACGCAGTCACGGCCGGACACGTCACCGATGATGTGCATAACCTGGGAAACGTTAGCGCGTGGGCGACGCTTGTCGATGATAGCCATATCGGTGTCGTTCAGCAGCTTGGCGATAGCACGGGCACGTACCACGCCGCCGATGTCCGGGGAAACCACGATTGGGTTTTCCAGGCCGATTTGCAGCATATCTTCCAGCAGAATTGGACTACCGAAGACGTTATCTACCGGGACGTCAAAGAAGCCCTGGATTTGTTCAGCGTGCAGGTCCACGGTGAGAACACGGTCAACCCCTACGCTTGAGAGGAAGTCAGCGACGACTTTCGCAGTGATTGGCACACGAGCGGAGCGCACGCGGCGGTCCTGACGAGCGTAGCCAAAGTAAGGGATAACAGCGGTGATACGACCTGCAGAAGCGCGGCGCAGGGCATCAACCATAACAACCAGTTCCATCAGGTTGTCGTTCGTTGGGGCACAGGTGGACTGGATGATGAAAATATCACCACCGCGTACATTTTCGTTGATTTGTACGCTTACTTCACCGTCGCTAAAGCGACCGACGGCGGCGTCACCAAGGGAGGTGTACAGGCGGTTGGCAATACGTTGTGCTAGTTCCGGGGTGGCGTTACCAGCAAAAAGCTTCATATCAGGCACGAGAAGAACCTCAGGCATGCGTCCAGTGGCGGATGGTTGCTACCGCATCATGTGCGGGCGGGGTAGCCCCCATCCAGGCGGTGTATTAAAGAGCACGATGCAACGTCTGAAACGAGGTGACGTTGTCACCAATGCCCAGCTTGCCCGGATATGGCCTGATGCAGCGGAGATCTATTAACGCCTCGCGCAACAAACCCATGCAGCCATTCCGGGGCTTGCTCAAGCACCTGCCGGGCGGCCTGCTCGGTGTCAAATTCAGCAAACACACAAGCGCCGGTGCCGGTCAGGCGCGACGGCGCGTATTCTAACAGCCAGGAAAGCGCTGCATCAACCTCGCGAAAACGTTTTCTTGCGATAACCTCACAATCGTTGCCAAATTCACATTTTAGCAACGTCGTAATTGACCTTATCGGTGCTTCGCGCGGCAGCTCAGGATCGCCAAAAATAAGCGGCGTCGGAATGCTGACGCCGGGATGGGCCACCAGGTACCATTTTTCTTCGGGCTCAACTGGCGTGAGAATTTCGCCTACGCCTTCGGCAAAGGCCGCGTAGCCCCTGACAAATACCGGCACGTCGGCGCCAAGGCGAATGCCCAGCGCGGCCAGCTCGTCTTCGCTGCAGCCGGTTTTCCAGAGAGAGTTTAGCGCAACCAGCACCGTTGCAGCGTTGGAGGAACCGCCGCCGAGGCCTCCGCCCATCGGCAGCCGCTTCTCAACACCCAAATCCGCGCCAGCACCAGCGGGCAGCGTGCCTTTCGCCGCGGCGTGCTCAACCAGCAGGCGGGCAGCACGTACAATCAGGTTTTCTTCATCTGGAACGCCGTCAATCGGCGTCACCAGCCGGATCACGCCGTCTTCCCGAGGTTCTATCGTTATCGTGTCGCCGTAGTCGAGAAACTGAAACAGCGTCTGCAGGTTGTGATAGCCATCCGCGCGACGGCCGGTGATATAAAGAAAAAGATTCAGTTTTGCAGGAGAAGGCCAACGAGAGATCATTATTTCACCGTCCAGCTGTCCATTTTCAGCTTGATGCGCTGGTCGCCTTCGCGCAGTTCCATATTGGAAGGCAGAGAAGGCTGGGTTTTGCTGTCGTAGTCGCTGTACACCACTTTCCAGGTTTTGCCGTCCTGGGTGTAGTTCACTTCGCGCAGGCGATACTGGTCGTCCAGCTTATAGTCGGTGGAGTCGCCCGGCAGGCCGAGGATCCACTGGCGCAGGCTGTTAAGCGGAATCGGCATCCCGGTCAGCTTGCCAATCATCTCTTCCGCGTCCTTCGCAATGTAGCGCTTGCCGTCGCGGTCGGTCAGTTGGACCTGGTCCGGCTGAGCGTTGAGCTCAAGCTCGGTGCTGCCGAGCGGGTTGGTCAACAGCAGGCGGTAGCGGTCTGGCGCAGTTTGCTGCCAGTTAAAGCGGGCATATACCTTTTGACTATCGGAGAGATAAGCAAAAGCACCGCGCGTTTGATACTGGGTGATTTTTTGCACCTGTTGCTGGTGTTCTAACCACTGCGGCGAGTCAGGGCTCTTGCCCGGGCCGCTCGGCTGGTGGACTGAACAGGCGGCCAGTACCAGGCTGGCAAGGGGCAGAAGGCGCATCAGACGGGCTTTAGGCATCAACATAGCGGCAGCAAATCCTTAAATTCATTTTGGTGGTCAACCGTTCATGCTAGCGGGCGGCAGGCAGGGCGTCTACGGTCAAGTTGTCTTAAATCATAAATCATCCACTTACTCCGCAAGGGTAAGCTCTCTTTTATTGATTCGGCTCATCCTGTATGATGCGACCAGAAATCCTTATCAACATCGGTATTACTCAGACCGCTCCATGACCCTGTTAGCGCTAGGAATTAACCACAAAACGGCTCCAGTATCGCTGCGAGAACGCGTCACGTTTTCGCCGGACACGCTCGACCAGGCGTTGGGCAGCTTGCTGGCACAGCCCATGGTCCAGGGCGGGGTCGTGCTGTCGACCTGCAACAGAACTGAGCTGTACCTGAGCGTTGAACAACAGGAAAACCTGCACGAGCGGCTGGTTCGCTGGCTGTGCGAGTACCACAACCTCAACGAAGAGGAAGTGCGTAAAAGCCTCTACTGGCACCACGACAACGACGCCGTTAGCCATCTGATGCGCGTCGCGAGCGGCCTGGATTCGCTGGTTCTCGGCGAGCCGCAAATTCTCGGCCAGGTGAAAAAAGCTTTTGCCGATTCACAAAAAGGCCATTCGCGCTCCAGCGAGCTGGAACGCATGTTCCAGAAGTCCTTCTCCGTTGCCAAGCGCGTGCGCACCGAAACCGACATCGGCGCCAGCGCCGTTTCCGTCGCGTTTGCCGCCTGTACGCTGGCGCGGCAAATCTTTGAATCTCTTTCCTCGGTTACCGTCCTGCTGGTCGGCGCCGGGGAGACTATCGAACTGGTTGCCCGCCATCTGCGCGAGCATAAAGTTGAGAAGATGATTATCGCCAACCGTACCCGAGAACGCGCCCAGGTGCTGGCCGATGAGGTCGGGGCCGAAGTTATCAGCCTGAGCGATATCGACGAGCGCCTGGCGGATGCCGATATCATCATTAGTTCGACCGCCAGCCCGCTGCCTATTATTGGCAAAGGGATGATGGAGCGAGCGCTTAAAGCGCGTCGTAATCAGCCTATGCTGCTGGTGGACATCGCCGTTCCGCGTGATGTCGAACCGGAAGTGGGCAAACTTGCGAACGCCTATCTTTACAGCGTGGATGACCTGCAGGCCATTATTCAGAGCAACCTCGCGCAGCGTAAAGCGGCGGCGGTTGAGGCTGAAACCATCGTGGCGCAAGAATGCAGCGAGTTTATGGCCTGGCTGCGTGCGCAAAGCGCCTCCGAGACCATTCGCGAATACCGTAGCCAGGCAGAGCAGGTCAGAGACGACCTCGCTGCCAAAGCGCTGGCCGCCCTGCAGCAGGGTGGCGACGCGGAGTCCGTATTGCAGGATCTGGCCTGGAAACTGACCAATCGCCTGATCCATGCTCCAACCAAATCGCTCACGCAGGCCGCCCGTGACGGGGACGATGAACGCCTGCAAATCTTGCGTAACAGCCTCGGGCTGGATTAGCACACACAACTCTTATTACAAGGTGAACCACCGCCCATGAAGCCTTCTATTGTTGCCAAACTGGAAGCCTTGCAGGAGCGCCATGAAGAAGTTCAGGCCCTGCTTGGCGATGCATCGACCATTGCCGATCAGGACCGCTTTCGCGCTCTGTCTCGTGAATATGCCCAGTTAAGCGATGTATCGCGCTGTTTCCTGCAATGGCGCCAGGTACAGGCAGACATTGAAACCGCAGAAAGCATGCTTAGCGACCCGGAAATGCGCGAAATGGCGCAGGAAGAGCTGGCCGAAGCGAAAGCCAGCAGTGAAGAGCTGGAGCAGCAGCTTCAGGTGCTGTTGCTGCCAAAAGATCCCGACGATGAGCGCAATGCGTTTGTCGAAGTTCGTGCAGGCACAGGTGGGGACGAAGCCGCGCTGTTTGCCGGTGATTTGTTCCGTATGTACAGCCGTTATGCCGAGGCCCGCCGCTGGCGTGTCGAAATCATCAGCGCTAACGAAGGTGAACACGGCGGCTTTAAAGAGGTTATCGCTAAAATCAGCGGTGACGGCGTTTATGGTCGCCTGAAGTTTGAGTCCGGCGGCCATCGCGTGCAGCGCGTGCCGGCCACGGAATCCCAGGGGCGTATTCACACCTCCGCCTGTACCGTGGCGGTGATGCCTGAAATTCCTGAAGCGGAGCTGCCGGATATTAACCCGTCGGATCTGCGTATCGATACCTTCCGCTCCTCGGGCGCGGGCGGTCAGCACGTTAACACCACCGACTCTGCAATCCGTATTACCCACTTGCCTACCGGCATTGTGGTGGAGTGCCAGGACGAACGTTCCCAGCATAAAAACAAAGCGAAAGCGCTTTCTGTACTGGGCGCGCGTATTCGCGCTGCGGAAGTGGCAAAACGCCAGCTGGAAGAGGCGTCTACCCGCCGTAACCTGCTGGGCTCCGGCGACCGTTCTGACCGCAACCGTACCTACAACTTCCCGCAGGGCCGTGTGACCGACCACCGCATCAACCTGACGCTTTACCGTCTGGACGAAGTGATGGAAGGTAAAATCGATGCCCTGATCGAGCCGATTGTCCAGGAGTTCCAGGCCGATCAGCTCGCGGCGCTGTCCGAGCAGGATTAATGGAGTTTCAGCTATGGCTTCGCCAGGCCGTACAGCGCCTGGCGCAGAGCGAAAGCCCAAAGCGGGATGCGGAGATCCTGCTTGGGTTTGTCACAGGCAAAGCCCGCACGTTTATCCTCGCGTTTGGCGAAACAACGCTGACGCCCGTCCAGCAAAGCGAGCTTGAGGCTCTGCTGGTACGGCGCGAGCGCGGTGAACCGGTGGCACATCTTGTGGGCGAGCGCGAGTTCTGGTCGCTGCCGCTGCGCGTCTCCCCGGTTACGCTTATTCCTCGTCCCGATACCGAATGCCTGGTCGAACACGCGTTAACCAGGCTGCCGGATACGCCATGCGCAATATTGGATCTTGGCACCGGTACAGGGGCGATTGCCCTGGCGCTGGCAAGCGAGCGTCCGGACTGCGAGGTAACGGCGCTGGATGTCGTGCCGGAGGCCGTGGCGTTGGCGCAATGGAACGCTGAAAATCTTGGCATAGCCAACGTCAGGGTGCTGCAAAGTCACTGGTTTAACGCCCTCGATGCTCAGCGTTTTGCGCTGATTGTCAGCAATCCGCCGTATATCGACGAAGCCGACCCGCACCTCAGTGAAGGCGACGTTCGCTTTGAGCCGAAAAGCGCGCTGGTGGCAGGCAATCATGGCCTGGCCGATTTAGATACGCTGGTTAACGATTCGCGCCGCTTTCTCGAACCCGGCGGCTGGCTGGTGCTGGAACATGGCTGGAAGCAGGGTGAAAGCGTGCGGCTGCTGCTGCGGGACGCGGGTTTTACCGAGGTTGCAACCTACAAAGATTATGGCGACAACGATCGCCTGACGTCAGGACGCTATCTTTGACTCATTAAGGAACAGACATTTTGGCGACTTATTTCTCACTTAAATATCTGCATATTTTCACCGTCGTAATCTCAATCAGCCTGTTTGTTTTACGCTACTGGTGGCAATATCGCGGGTCTGCGATGTCCGGCAAGCGCTGGGTGCGCATCGTACCTCATGTTAATGATACTCTGCTGTTAGTCAGCGGTTTTGCGCTGGTTGCTCTCACGCATTTCTATCCTTTTACGCCGCAGGGAACGTGGCTGACTGAAAAGCTGTTTGGCGTTATCATCTATATCGCTTTAGGTTTTATCGCGCTGGGTAAACGCCCGCGCAGCCAGCAGGTTCGTTGGTTCGCTTTTCTGCTGGGGCTGGTGGTGCTCTACATCATCATAAAACTCGCCACCACTAAAATACCGATATTGGGGTAAGTATGAAGTCGTTAGCCGATTTCGAATTTAATCAGGCACCGCTCTGCGAAGGCATGATTTTAGTCTCGCAGCTGATCCGGGATGATTTCCCGACCGCAGAAGTTGAAGCGCAGCTTAAGGGGCTGGTCAGCCTGGCAAAAGAAGAAATTTGCCAGGGGACACATCCCGACCTGCAGCTGGAAAAACTGCTGGAACTCTTTTACGGCGAATGGGGTTTTAAGGATTCAGGGGGCGTTTACCGCCTGTCCGATGCCCTGTGGCTGGATAACGTTTTAAAAAGCCGGCAGGGGAGCGCCGTCTCGCTTGGGGCGATACTGCTATGGATCGCCGGGCAGCTCGATATTCCGCTGATGCCAGTTATCTTCCCGACGCAGCTTATCCTGCGCGCCGACTGGATGGATGGCGAAATGTGGCTCATCAATCCGTTTAACGGCGACACGCTGGACGAGCACACGCTGGAAGTGTGGATCAAGGGCAATATTAACCCTACGGCCGAGCTGTTCGACGAAGATCTTGACGAGTCCGACAATGCGGAAGTTATCCGCAAGCTGCTCGACACGCTCAAGTCTGCGCTGATGGAAGAGCGGCAGATGGAGATGGCGCTGCGCGCCAGCGAAGTGCTGCTGCAGTTCAATCCGGAAGACCCCTACGAGATCCGCGACCGCGGCCTGATTTATGCGCAGCTGGACTGTGAACACGTGGCGCTCAGCGACTTAAGCTACTTTGTTGAGCAGTGCCCGGAAGATCCGATTAGCGAAATGATTAAGGCGCAAATCAACTCGATTGCGCACAAGCAGATTACCCTGCATTAAGTTCACACCTGATAAGGCGAACATATGAAACAAAAAGTGGTTAACATTGGTGATATCAACGTCGCAAACGACCTGCCGTTTGTGCTTTTTGGCGGCATGAACGTGCTTGAGTCTCGTGACCTGGCGATGCGCATCTGCGAGCATTACGTCACCGTGACCCAGAAGTTGGGTATCCCGTACGTGTTCAAAGCCTCTTTTGATAAAGCCAACCGTTCATCCATTCACTCTTACCGTGGCCCGGGCCTGGAAGAGGGGATGAAGATTTTCCAGGAGCTGAAGCAGACCTTCGGCGTGAAAATCATCACCGACGTTCACGAAGCCAGCCAGGCCCAGCCGGTTGCCGACGTGGTTGACGTTATTCAGCTGCCTGCATTCCTGGCGCGTCAGACTGACCTGGTTGAAGCGATGGCAAAAACCGGCGCGGTGATCAACGTGAAGAAGCCACAGTTCGTCAGCCCTGGCCAGATGGGCAATATCGTGGATAAGTTCGCGGAAGGCGGCAACGACAAAATTATTCTTTGCGATCGCGGCACGCAGTTCGGCTACGACAACCTGGTGGTCGACATGCTGGGCTTCAGCGTCATGAAGCAGGTTTCTAACGGTGCGCCGGTGATTTTCGACGTGACTCACGCCCTGCAATGCCGCGACCCGTTTGGCGCAGCGTCAAGCGGTCGTCGTGCTCAGGTCACCGAACTGGCTCGCGCCGGGATGGCGACCGGCCTGGCCGGCCTGTTCATTGAAGCGCACCCGGACCCGGACAACGCGCGCTGCGACGGGCCTTCCGCGCTGCCGCTGGCGAAGCTCGAAGCCTTCCTGAGCCAGATTAAAGCGATTGATGACCTGGTGAAGAACTTCGCGCCGCTGGATACCAGCCACTAATTGCTGCAAAAAACAAAACCCGCTGCGGCGGGTTTTTTTATATTTGTTTCCCTCTCTTGAGGAATAGAGGGAAATGAGTGTGTAGTGGCCTGATGCCCTCACCCCGACCCTCTCCCACGTGGAGAGGGCGCAAACACTAAAGACTGCCCTTACAGGCAGTCTTGCTGTTTACTTAGGCAAAAATTGTCATCAGATAGGCGGCGAACAGCGCCAGATGCGCGGTGCCGTTAAGCACGTTGGTGCGGCCGGTCGAGAATGAAATCTGGCAAAGCACCAGCGCCGCCAGCATCACCACCATCTGCGGCATGCCCAGCGCAAAGACCAGGTCGTTACCGGTGAACCAGGCAATCAGCGTCACCGCAGGCACCGTTAGCGAGATGGTGGCCAGCACCGAACCGAAGAACAGGTTCATCGCGCGCTGTACCTGGTTGCTCAATACCGCTCTCAGCGCGCCGAGGCCTTCCGGAGACAGAATCAGCAGGGCGACCAGGAAACCGGTGAACTGCGCCGGTGCGTTCACGGCGTCCAGCAGGTGCTCAAGCGGGTTAGCGTTCATCTTGGTGACCGCGATAACCGCAATCAGGTGAACGATAAGCCAGACCGTGTGCCATGCGGAGCTGTGCGCCGAAGGCTTGCCGTGATGCGGGTCATCGCCGTCGCCTTCGTCTTCATGCTCGTACACAAACAGGCTCTGGTGCGTTTTCGTTTGAATAAGCAGGAACACGCCGTACATCGCAGCGGAAATCAATGCCACCAGCAGGGACTGGCCCAGTGAGAAGTTGCCGCCCGGCAGCGCCATTGGGAACACCAGCACGATCACCGCCAGCGGGAATAGGGCAATCAGGTACTGCTTGATGCCAAACAGGTTCATGTACTGCGTGGCAAATTTACGGCCGCCCATCAGCAGGGAGAAGCCAACAAGGCCGCCGGTGACAATCATGATGATGGAATAAAGCGTGTCGCGCATCAGGGTTGGCGCGGCGTCGCCGGTGGCCATTAGCGCGGAAATCAGGCTGACTTCAAGAATCACGACCGACAGGCTCAGAATCAGTGAGCCGTACGGTTCACCCAGACGGTGCGCCAGCACGTCCGCGTGGCGTACAACGCTAAAGGCGCTGCTGAGTATGGCTACCAGAGCCAAAATATTGATGCCGACAACCGCCGGCAGGGACTGGCTTGACCCCCACATCGCCAGTACCGCCAGCGCGAGTACCGGGAAAATGAGAGAACTCTCCTTGTGGCGGGTTTTTACCGCCTCATGTTGTGTTTTTGTCATTCAACTTCTCCATCTCTGCAGGCGATAACCTGTTTTGATCATTATAGTCAGGTTTTTGAACCCGTATAAGTTAGCAAAAAATCGTTACTTTTGCTTAAAATTTACTTAGTTTTACGGCATTATCGCGTAAAAAGTTCTAATGCACTAAAATTGTGAGTATTCTGAATTTAACTCATATAAAACATGTTGATATAAATAATATAAAAGCAAATAAACCTGTGGAATGATGCCTTTTTATCTCCTTTATTCGCGCCAAAATATCACCCCGGCGGGAAATTCACCTGTGAGTTAAAAGTGGTTGAACAGAGCAATCTCCTTTATCTGAGGATGCTGAACAAAATAACCCTCCATTATGTGCGTCTTATTTATATGATTCCCGGCACCACACGCCAGTCTTGCAAGGAAAAATGACAATTTATCTGTTTTGTGATCGTCATCAAGCTTGCCAGCGCGCGGCGAATTGCTTATGGTCTTGATATGTTGCTCTATTAGTAAGCAAAAGTTGTCAATAAAAGCCGGGAAGGCGCAGCTTGTGTAGTCGCACGGAAGCAAGCAGTGGCGGAGGTGTATCGTGTTAACGCGTGATTTCTTAATGAAAGCGGATTGTAAGACGGCTTTTGGTGCCATTGAGGAATCGTTATTGTGGACCCCTGAGCAGCGCTCGGCTTCTCTTGCCGCGACGCTTGCTTGTCGCCCAGACCAAAGTCCGGTGTGGCTCTTTGGTTACGGTTCATTAATGTGGAACCCGGCTTTTGAATTTGAAGAGTCAGCCCCCGGCATGCTGGTGGGCTGGCATCGTGCATTTTGCCTGAGATTGACGGCGGGGCGAGGGACGGCTTGCCGACCGGGGCGTATGCTCGCGCTGAAAGAGGGTGGAAGAACCACCGGCCTTGCTTATCGGCTGCCGGAAGAGATTCTGGAAGATGAACTGACGCTTGTCTGGAAGCGAGAGATGATAACCGGGTGTTATTTGCCGACCTGGTGCAAGCTCGCACTGGATGACGGCCGCACGGTCAACGCGCTGGTGTTCATCATGGACCCGCGTCATCCGCTTTATGAGGCGGATACCAGGGCAGAAACCATCGCGCCGTTAATCGCTGCCGCGAGCGGCCCGCTGGGCACCAATGCACAGTATCTCTTTTCTCTCGAGCAGGAGATGAAAAAGCACGGTATGCAGGACGATCGTATGTCCGAGCTGGCAAACCAGGTTCGCGCCTGGCTTAGCGGGCATGAGGACGAAAGCGGGCTGCAGCCCGGTTTTGCATAGTCAGAAAATGGCCACCGGAAGGTGGCCTTAGTGTTTTATGCCGGAACGTAGCTGATGGAATGCTCAAGCGACTGAGTATGGCTGTCGATCAGCACTTTCCAGGTGCCGCTGTAGGGGACGGCAATATAGGCAGACTGGCGGTTTTGCAGGCTTAAAACGTCCGCCTCCGAGCCGCCGTGTTTGTCTGAGTCACACATCAAATGGATATGGCAGTTATTCGAACAGCGAACCACCACGGTATCGCCCCCAAAAAGTTTAAGACTGGCTTTTACAACTGGCATTTTTCACTCCACTCCCGCATTAAACATGGCCTGAGGCCCCCAAAGGTGCTACACCGGTAAGTGATATTGTTCACAAATCACCCGAAGCATCACACCAGAGCGGCGGGCAGCAAATGCTGACGCTGATCAAAAAATGCCGTAACGATTCAACAATAATGACATTGTGCCTGAAACCTTTCAGCTAGCGGGCGTTTCGTTGGCAAACGCCCGTCGGCTCATCATTAAATCCGGAAATGCCCGGCGGTTTCCGCGAGTTCCCCAGCCTGACTTTGTAGCGCCCCGGCGGCGGCCGCAGATTCCACAACCAGCTCGGCATTCTGCTGCACCATGCCGTCGAGGTGGGTCACGGCGTGGTTAATTTCCTGAATGCCTTTCATCTGTTCATCGGTGGAGACGGTTATCTCACGCATGATGACCAGCACGCTCCCGACGCTCTGCTCAATCTCGTCCATGGCTTCTCCGGCCTGACGAACGTATACCGAACCGTCGGCTACGCTGGCGGTAGTGGAGTCGATCAGGCTTTTAATTTCCTTCGCCGCCTGGGCACTGCGGCTGGCAAGATTGCGTACTTCTCCGGCAACGACGGCAAAACCGCGACCCTGCTCGCCGGCCCGGGCGGCCTCAACCGCGGCATTCAGCGCCAGGATGTTGGTCTGGAAGGCGATGCTGTCAATGACGCTGGTGATGTCGCCAATCTTGCCGGAGGCAAGCTCAATGGCCTGCATTGTGGTAATGACTTTTGAGACGACTTCGCCCCCGCGTTCAGCGGCTTCACTGGCGCTGTGGGCCTGGGTATTCGCCTGGGCGGCCGAAGCCGTAGAGTTTGCGACGGACGCGGTAATTTGTTCTACCGCGCTGGCGGTTTCCCGCAGGCTTGAGGCGGCCTGTTCGGTACGGGTGGAGAGATCCTGGTTACCCGCGGCTATTTCGTTTGCCGCCACCTTAACCGACGCGCTGGAATCTCTGATCTGCATCATCACCACGCCCAGCTTGTCGCTGAACGCGTTGAAGGCGTGGGCGATTTCCGTGACCTCATCGTGGCCGGTTTCAGGTAAGCGCTGCGACAGATCGTTCGTGCCGTTGCTGATGGCTCGCATCCCATCCCGAATCGTGCCGAGGCGGCTCATCACTTTACCAATCAGAAGATGCACCACCGCGCCAGATATCAGCACCAGCACCAACAGGGCGAGGGCTGAAGCCTTCAGCAGCGAACGCATGCCGGAGGTGGCATCGCCTTCATCCAGAGCGACGACGACATACCAATGTGTGCCGGCAATAGGCGTTGCCATCAGCTGCTTGGTTTGTTCGCCAATCGTGCCGGTGGCGCGATGGCTGACGCCAAGCAACTGAGTTAAATCAGCCTGTTTAACCGCCTCAGAAAAGGGCTTCAGCGTCAACGCGGGATCCTGACCGGCAATCAGCGTGCCGTCGCTATTGATCAACAATCCGCTACTGTTTGGGGTTGGATGAATACTGCGGACGTTAGCGATCACGCTGTCCATGGCGACATCACCGGCGACCACGGCTTTCAGGCTACCATCCTGTTTAATGGGCACGGCGAAGGTCACGACGAGCTTCCCGGTCCCGGCGTCCACGTACGGGGCGGTAACGACCGGAGCATCATCTTTTACGACCTGTTGATACCACGGGCGAACCGTAGGGTCGAAATCGGCCGGAACGCCGGTAGGGTCTGAGAATTTTGCGGTTTTATTGGCATAGCCAACGTAGATGTTGGTGAAGCCTCCGGCTTTTGCCATTTGGCTGAAGACGGGGATCGGGTCTTCGCTCAGCGCGGCGCTTTCCAGGGCGCTAATCATAGACATTTTTCCGCTGACCCAGTCGCTGATGGCAACGGAATGGCTAAGGCTGGTGCTGGTTAAGGTGTCGCTGATGGACTGCTGGTTATCGCGGCTGGTGACGGCGTAGTTAATAAAAGTGTTAAGACATAAGGCGGAGACCAGGCAAACTGCCGTGACTAAAAGAATGCGTGTACGAAGAGATCTAACCATCATTATTATCCTGCTGTGTTGTCCTAAGTAAAATATCGGCAACGTCTGCAGGTAACTTGATGGCGCGGGAGGGGATATAAGCAAATAATATTCCCGCGCCGAAATAATTAGAAGGTGAGGGTCTTATCCGAGGCTAAAGTCCATTCGGCGAGTTCAACCAGCGTGCCGATGGCGACGCCCTCGATGAGCGGCAGTTCGGTGATGCCGCGTCCGTCGGTGCAGGTTTTACAGAGCTTAACGGGCACGCCCTGCGCGGTGAGGATCTCGAGCATCTGCTGGATGTTGTAGCCTTCGGCGGGCTTCTGACCACGCAGGCCGGCGGTCACCGCGTCGGACATCAGGAATAGCTTCACTTCCGGCTGTGGTTCCTGGTCGCGCAGGGCAATGGCCAGCCGCAAACTGTTGAAAAGCGATTCGCTGCCGTAGGCCGCGCCGTTGGCGATAATGACTATCTTCTGCACTTGCTTCTCCTGGGTAATGACGATGAGCGAGGCGTCCAGTGTATCTCCCTGCGCCCTGAGTGGGTATGATTTATGCCCAGAAAAGCCGGATTACTCCTGGAGTCGCGTTCAGGCTATGTATGGGCCGGGTAAAGAGCAAAACCATTATGTTATAATTTACAAATGCGTAGATTTGCCGTTCCGCTTTTGACTTTGTGCTGCCTGCTCCCTCGTCCGGGAGGGGCAATGAGTACCTCAAATAACTTTGTTCAGGCTGCCCAACACCCTTTCTCTTCCCCTTCAAATGACCTGCCGAACATGGGCCTTGCGCCAGAAACCGATGCCGCCGCGCGTAGAATTGCCGCGATGGCTAAGAAGTTTGGTGAAGACAGTATGGTGGATAACGGACTGGATGCCGGCGAGCAGGCGCAGCTTTTCGCTTTTACCAGCCTGCGGGATTTGTTAACCGACAAAGTCACCGACGAAGCCCAGGCTTTGCTTTCGCCCTGGGGGAAGGCCAGCTTCAATTTGCAGGTCGATCAGCATGGGAGCTGGAAGGGCAGCAGCGGCTCACTTTTCACGCCCTGGCAGGATAACAATCGCTACCTGACCTGGAGCCAGCTCGGGTTTAGCCAGCAGGAGAAGGGCGCGACAGGTAACCTGGGCGTAGGGCAGCGCTGGGTAGCCGGACGCTGGCTATTAGGGTACAACACCTTCTACGACAACCAGCTCACTACCCAACTGCAGCGCGCGGGTTTTGGGGCCGAAGCCTGGGGCGAATACCTGCGGCTTTCGGCCAATTATTATCAACCGCTGAGCGGCTGGCGCGGGCAAACTGAAACGCTCGAGCAGCGCCTGGCCCGGGGCTATGACGTCACGGCGCAGGCCTGGCTACCGTTTTACCGGCATATCAATACCAGCCTGAGCTTCGAACAGTATTTTGGTGACAACGTCACGCTTTTCGACAGCGATACCGGCTACCGCAATCCGCTGGCGGTGACGATGGGCATTAACTACACGCCGGTGCCGCTGATTACGTTAACGGCCCAGCATAAACAGGGGGAAAGCGGCACCGCGCAGGAGAATCTGGGGCTTAAGCTTAACTACCGCTTCGGTGTCCCGCTGCAAAAACAGCTCTCGGCAGATGAGGTGGCAACCACCAGCTCGCTGCGCGGCAGCCGCTACGATAACGTTGAGCGTGAGTCCGTGCCGGTGATGCAGTTCCGCCAGCGCAAAACGCTGTCGGTGTTCCTGGCCACGCCGCCGTGGCAGCCGCAGCCGGGAGAAACGGTATTGCTTAAGCTGCAGGTTAAAGCGACCTATGGTATCAGAAGCCTTTCATGGCAGGGCGATACGAAGGCGCTGAGCCTGACGCCGCCGGCTCAGGCGCGAAGCGCAGACGGCTGGAGCATTATTTTGCCAGCCTGGCAGGAAGGGGCCGCCAACGAATATCACCTTGCGGTCACCCTTGAGGACGAAAAGGGGCAGCGGGTAACCTCGAACGAGATCGTCCTCAAACCTGCCGCACCGCTGCTGATCAACCCGGAAAGCGACAAACGTTATTCTTTGCTGCCTGGCGAGTAGGCCGGGTTAGAAAATGCGTTCCTGATGAACCCAAACGGCGGCTTCAACCCGGGATTTGAGCTTCATCTTCTTCAGCAGGTGTTTGACGTGCACCTTCACCGTGCTTTCGGTGATGTCCAGACGTCGGGCAATCATCTTGTTAGGCAACCCCTGGGCAATCAGCTTCAGAATGTCGCGCTCGCGCGGCGTAAGCTGATTCACGTCGCGGTCAGACGTTGAGCGGTTGGCCCGCAGGCTCGCCGCCAGGACGGGCGTTAGCGCCTCGCTGAGCACCATTTCTCCCGCCGCCGCCTGCTGCAAGGCCTTGAGCAGGTCTTCCGGCTCCATATCTTTCAGCAAATAGCCGTCCGCGCCGCGCTTAAGGGCGGTCACTACATCTTCTTCATGGTTAGAAACGCTGAACACCACAATCCGCCCTGAAAGCGCTTTTTCGCGCAGGCAGTCGAGCGTCTCAAGCCCGTTCATGCCCGGCATATTGAGATCGAGCAGGATCAGATCCGGGTCGAGAGATTCGGCAAGCTGCACGCCCTGCTCGCCGCTGCCGGCTTCACCGACCACGGCCAGCTCTGGCGCCATGCTTATCAGCTGCTTAACGCCGGTACGCATCATGGGATGATCGTCTATCAGCAAAATGGTTGCTGCTTCCTGATGGCTCATTCTTCGCTCCTTGTTACGGAAGAAAGCGGTGCTTCGGGGATAAAATTGACGACCACTTCGGTGCCACCGCAGGCGCGGGGGCGAACCTGGCAGTCACCCTGCAAGGTTTGTGCGCGGTCGCGCATGATAATAAGGCCGTAATGATTACTGCGCTCGCCGCTGCCGGATATCCCCCGGCCGTTGTCCCACACTACCAGACGAACTTGATTCCCCTGGCGGGTGACGTTGATGCCGCAGGCGCTGGCGTCGGCGTGCTTTAAGCTGTTGTTCAACGCCTCGCGGGCAATCTGCACTAAATGGATCGCCTGATGGGAAGGGACGAGGCGCGGCGGGAGCTGGTAATCCAGCGTGACCGGGAAGCCAAGCTTGTCGCTGAACTCCTGGCAACTGGCTTCCAGCGCAGGCCGCAGGCCGGGCTCGGTCAGCTGCAGGCGGAAGGTCGTCAGCAGCTCTCGCAGCTGCCGCCAGGAGGTATTCAGCTCGCCGCGAATTTGTTCCAGCAGCGTGCGGCTCTCTTCCGGCAGCGCTTCGCCCTGCATTTGCAGGCAGCTGACCTGCATTTTCATACAGGAGAGCGACTGGGCGATGGAGTCGTGCAGTTCCCTGGCGATGGCGGAACGCTCCTCCATCACCACCAGCTGCTGCTGATGCTCGTACTGGCGCTCCATGGCGAGCGTGGAGGTCAGCTGTTCCATCAGGGTGGCGATAAGCTGCTGCTGGTCTTCGGTCAGTACCTTGCCAAAAGGCAGTTGAGCCAGCACCAGGCCGTAATGAATATGGTTGTCCGTGAGCCGCCATTTCAGCGTTGTGGTTTCCTGCGGCAGCGCCGCACCGGCATCCGGGCAAAGCTGGCAGCCCTGGGCATCGCAGTGCGCATCCGGCTGGAAGGTATATTCCTGGTAATTCTCTTCATCTTCGTACTCATAAACCCGCAGCACGATGCCCAGCAGCGGCGTTAATACCTGTAGCTCGCTCAGCACGGGGGAGATTCGCTGGCACAGCGGGGCCTGAGCGTGGAGGCGGCGATTCGCCTCGTAGAGGAAAGAGAGCATCTGATTTTTTTGCTCAAGACCGGCGGTTTTCTCTCTGACCCGGCGTTCGAGCACGGCGTAGCTCTGGGCCAGCTCGCTGGACATGCTGTTCAGCGCTATTCCAAGCGTGGCCATTTCGTCGCGGCCACGAACTTTCACGCGCCGGGTGAAGTCCCGCTGGCCAATGGCCGTGGCCATCGCCAGCAGCTGACGCCACGGACGGAGTAACCTTTTGCGTAACCAAATCAGGGTAAAGACGATCAATAACCCGAGTAATACCGCCATACCCTGCTGCAGCAAAATAACGTGATGCAGGCGCATCTCCGTGGTGCGGTCAAAGGAGCTGACGAGTTCATCAATGCTGGCCACGAAATGGGCGACGGCGGGTTTTACCTGCTGCGGAGTTTGGGCGGCAATCAGCGCTGGCTCCAGCGTACTTCGCCAGTACTCCTGCAGCTGCCGGAGCCGTGCCTGCTGCCCGTCCCGCTCGGCGGCAAGGTGCAGATCGTTGCTCCACGTGGTTTCCTCCATTTCGCGAAGCAGCACCTTATCCTGCTCCGTCAGCGGAATTGCCGCCAGCAGGCGATAGCTCTGCATGCGCATCGAGCCCGTTTTATTGATCGCGTGGGCATTGCCCGAAATCCCCTGAGCCAGCCAGCCGGCAGCCGCCATTCCCGCCACGCTGATAATCGCCAGCAGCACGACGACCAGCGCCAGCTGATTGACCAGCGAAAGGGGAGAAAGCAGGCGTTTTAGCATTGGCGAACGGGCTCCTGGAGCGGTAAAGGTGACGAGTGGCGTTATTTTCAGTCAACACCTGGAGTATACCCATACCCACTAAGGATTACCCCTAAATTGCCAAAGGGGGCAGAGGGTTGGATTAACCCCGCCGCTGGCTCACTCAGGGATGTGATTAATCACGGTATTTTTACGCCAGAAGATTACTCACAAAGAATGAGGGGGCATTTTTGCGCGCCGGAGAGATAGATTATCCCTTGATTTACATCAACTAATCTCCACGCAGGAACCCTAAGGTTGCGGCATTTACTCACACGAAATGAGGTGTTTATGTCACAGTCTCCCGTTACCGAGAAGTCTTCGGGCGCACTGATTACCGACTGGCGGCCGGAAGATCCGCAGTTCTGGCAGCAAAAGGGCCATCGCATCGCCCGCCGCAACCTGTGGATTTCCGTTCCCAGCCTGCTGCTGGCCTTCTGCGTCTGGATGCTGTTCAGCGCGGTGGCGGTGAATCTGAATAAAGTCGGCTTTGCTTTTACCACCGACCAGCTGTTTATGCTCACGGCGTTACCTTCTGTTTCTGGGGCGCTGCTGCGCGTGCCGTATTCCTTCATGGTGCCGGTGTTTGGTGGTCGTCGCTGGACGGCGTTCAGCACGGGGATTTTGATTATTCCTTGCGTGTGGCTGGGCTTTGCCGTGCAGGACACCAGCACTTCGTTTAACACCTTCATTTGCATCTCGCTGCTGTGCGGCTTTGCCGGGGCGAACTTTGCTTCCAGCATGGCCAACATCAGCTTCTTCTTCCCGAAGGCAAAGCAGGGCGGCGCGCTGGGAATTAACGGCGGGCTGGGCAATATGGGCGTCAGCGTGATGCAGCTGGTGGCCCCGCTGGTCATCTCCCTGTCGATGTTTGCCGTTTTCGGCGGCAAAGGCGTTGAGCAGGGCGACGGCACCATGCTGTTCCTTGAAAATGCCGCGTGGATTTGGGTGCCGTTCCTGGCCGTTTTCACCCTGGCGGCCTGGTTCGGGATGAACGACCTTTCGGCGTCAAAAGCTTCCCTGCGTGAACAGCTGCCGGTGCTTAAGCGTGGGCATCTTTGGGTTCTCGGCCTGCTGTATCTGGCGACCTTTGGCTCGTTTATCGGCTTTTCCGCCGGGTTCGCGATGCTGTCTAAAACCCAATTCCCGGACGTGAACATTCTGCACTTTGCCTTCTTTGGCCCACTGCTTGGCGCGCTGGCGCGTTCTGCCGGCGGGGCAATTTCTGACCGCCTGGGCGGCACGCGGGTCTCGCTGTATAACTTTATCCTGATGGCGATTTTCAGCGCGCTGCTGTTCACCACGCTGCCGACCAATGGCCAGGGCGGCAACTTTATCGCCTTCTTCGGCGTGTTCCTGATGCTGTTCCTGACGGCCGGGCTGGGCAGCGGCTCCACCTTCCAGATGATCTCGGTGATTTTCCGCAAGTTGACGATGGACAGAGTGAAAGCCGCCGGCGGCAGCGATGAAGTCGCCATGCGCGAGGCCGCGACGGATACTGCCGCAGCGCTGGGCTTTATCTCGGCTATTGGCGCGATTGGCGGATTCTTTATCCCTAAAGCCTTCGGCACCTCCCTGGCGCTCACCGGCTCACCGGCCGGGGCGATGAAGCTTTTCCTCGTCTTTTATATTGTGTGTGTGGTTATCACCTGGGCCGTCTACGGCCGTAAATCCACACGCTAACGCTTTAACCTTTGGGTTATCCCTTTGCGCGGCTTCGGTCGCGCTTTTTTTTGCCCGCAGCCATTTTAGGGTCGGGAGCTCGTCGTCTACCCCTTAATACCCTAACCGCGCATTTCTATAACCCCTCTTCGGCAAGTACTGCCATTTTCATATTTATATTCAGTAGGTTATGGAAATATCAGGGGTTACACTTTGGGGGTAGATGCCTGGGGCTGCCAGAAAACCACACCAGGAGCAGTTGATCGTCATCAAAAATCCCACCCTTTCTAAGGGTTAACGTTTCGGGCATCAAGCAATGTCGATTTCACCAGAAGAGCCACCAGGCTCCACATCAGGAGTATCCCGATGAGCAAGTTCCTCGACCGGTTTCGTTACTTCAAGCAGAAGGGAGAAACCTTTGCCAATGGACATGGCCAACTACTCGATACCAACCGTGACTGGGAAGAAGGGTATCGCCAGCGTTGGCAGCATGACAAGGTTGTGCGTTCCACCCACGGTGTGAATTGCACCGGTTCCTGCAGCTGGAAGATTTATGTCAAAAGCGGCCTGGTAACCTGGGAAACCCAGCAAACTGACTACCCGCGTACCCGCCCGGATATGCCTAACCACGAGCCTCGCGGCTGCCCGCGCGGCGCAAGCTATTCCTGGTATCTCTACAGCGCCAACCGCCTGAAATACCCGCAGATGCGTAAACGCCTGATCAAGCTGTGGCGTGAAGCGAAAACGCAGCATAACGATCCGGTCGACGCCTGGGCATCTATCATTAACGATCCTGAAAAAGCAAAAAGCTACAAACAGGCCCGTGGGCGCGGAGGATTTGTTCGTTCAAGCTGGGAAGAGGTTAACGAGCTGATTGCTGCCGCGAACGTCTACACCGCAAAAACCTACGGCCCGGACCGCATCACAGGCTTCTCGCCGATCCCTGCTATGTCGATGGTTTCTTACGCCGCGGGCACCCGTTACCTGTCGCTTATCGGCGGCACCTGCATGAGCTTCTACGACTGGTACTGCGACCTGCCGCCTGCGTCTCCGCAGACCTGGGGCGAACAGACTGACGTGCCTGAGTCTGCTGACTGGTACAACGCTGGCTACATCATTGCCTGGGGCTCCAACGTCCCGCAGACGCGTACCCCGGATGCCCACTTCTTCACCGAAGTTCGCTACAAAGGCACCAAGACCGTTGCCGTGACGCCGGACTATGCGGAAATCTCCAAGCTGTGCGACCAGTGGCTGGCGCCGAAGCAGGGGACGGATGCCGCGATGGCGATGGCGATGGGCCACGTCATGCTGCGCGAGTTCCACCTCGACAACCCTAGCCAGTACTTCACCGACTACGTTCGTCGCTACACCGATATGCCGATGCTGGTGACGCTGGAAGAGCGCGATGGATTCTATGCGCCAGCGAATTTGCTGCGTGCGGCAGACCTGGTCGACAGTCTTGGCCAGGAAAATAATCCGCAGTGGAAAACCGTTGCGCTGGCCGACCAGAGCGGTGAGCTGGTTGCGCCAAACGGATCCATCGGCTTCCGCTGGGGCGAAAAAGGCAAGTGGAACCTCGAGCAGCGCGACGGCAGCACCGGGGAAGAAACCGCGCTGCGCCTGAGCCTGCTGGGCAGCCACGATGAAGTTGCCGAGGTAGGCTTCCCGTACTTTGGCGGTGAAAGCACCGAGCATTTCGACAACGTCAAACTTAAAGACGTGCTGCTGCATAAACTGCCGGTTAAACGCCTGCAGCTGGCGGACGGCTCAAGCGTGCTGGTGGCAACGGTTTACGATCTCACTCTGGCGAACTACGGCCTGGATCGCGGCCTGAACGATGAAAACTGCGCCAGCAGCTACGACGAAATGAAGGCCTACACGCCGGCATGGGCCGAGCAGATTACCGGCGTACCTCGCCAGGATATCGTGCGGATTGCCCGTGAGTTTGCTGATAACGCAGACAAAACCCACGGCCGCTCGATGATTATCGTCGGTGCAGGGGTGAACCACTGGTTCCACATGGATATGGCCTATCGTGGGCTTATCAACATGCTTATCTTCTGCGGCAGCATCGGGCAGAGCGGCGGCGGCTGGGGCCACTACGTTGGTCAGGAAAAGCTGCGCCCGCAGACCGGCTGGATGCCGCTGGCATTCGCCCTCGACTGGCAGCGCCCGCCGCGCCACATGAACAGCACCTCCTACTTCTATAACCACTCCAGCCAGTGGCGCTATGAGACGGTCACGGCGGACGAATTCCTGTCGCCGCTGGCGGATAAATCCCGCTATACCGGCCACCTGATTGACTTCAACGTTCGCGCCGAACGTATGGGCTGGCTGCCTTCTGCGCCGCAGCTTGGGACTAACCCGCTGCGCATTGCTGACCGGGCGAAAGAGGCCGGGATGTCGCCGGTAGATTACACCGTCGATCAGCTTAAATCTGGCGGCATTCGTTTTGCGGCAGAGCAGCCGGACTCCGGCTATAACCACCCGCGCAATATGTTTATCTGGCGCTCCAACCTGCTGGGTTCTTCCGGGAAGGGGCATGAGTTCATGCTCAAATACCTGCTGGGCACCGAGCACGGTATTCAGGGCAAAGACCTGGGCCAGGAAGGCGGGCTGATGCCGGAAGAGGTCGAATGGGTCGATAACGGCCTGGACGGCAAGCTGGATCTGGTGGTTACCCTGGACTTCCGCCTGTCGAGCACCTGTTTGTATTCCGACATCGTGCTGCCGACCGCCACCTGGTATGAGAAAGAGGATCTGAATACTTCGGATATGCATCCGTTTATTCACCCGTTCTCCGCCGCCGTGGATCCTTGCTGGGAGTCGAAAAGCGACTGGGAAATCTACAAAGGGATCGCGAAGAAATTCTCAGAAGTTTGCGTCGGCCACCTCGGGAAAGAAACCGATGTTGTGACGCTGCCGATTCAGCATGATTCCGCCGCCGAACTGGCTCAGCCGTACGGCGTCATGGACTGGAAGAAAGGCGAATGCGACCTGATCCCAGGCAAAACCGCGCCGCACATTATTGCCGTTGAGCGCGACTATCCGTCGACGTATGAACGCTTTACCTCCGTGGGACCGCTGCTGGAGAAAATGGGCAACGGCGGGAAAGGCATCAGCTGGAATACCGAGAAAGAAGTCGAGTTCCTGCGCAAGCTCAATTACGTGAAGACCGACGGCCCGGCCAAAGGCCAGCCGATGATCAACACGGCGATTGACGCTGCCGAAATGGTGCTTAGCCTTGCGCCTGAAACCAACGGCCAGGTGGCGGTGAAAGCCTGGGCCGCGCTCGGGGAATTTACCGGCCGCGACCACACGCACCTCGCGCGACCAAAAGAAGAAGAGAAGATTCGCTTCCGCGATATTCAGGTTCAGCCGCGCAAAATCATCTCAAGCCCGACCTGGTCCGGCCTGGAAGATGAGCATGTGTCCTACAACGCCGGGTATACCAACGTTCATGAGCTGATCCCGTGGCGTACCCTGTCCGGCCGCCAGCAGCTGTATCAGGATCACCAGTGGATGCGCGACTTTGGCGAGAGCCTGGTGGTGTACCGCCCGCCAATTGATACCCGTTCCGTGGACGGCATGATGGGCCACAAGTCCAACGGCAACCCGGAAAAAGCGCTTAACTTCCTGACGCCGCACCAGAAGTGGGGCATCCACTCCACCTACAGCGACAACCTGTTGATGCTGACGCTGGGGCGCGGGGGGCCGATCATCTGGCTGTGCGAAGCCGATGCGAAAGAGATAGGTATTGCCGATAACGACTGGGTTGAAGTGTTTAACAAAAACGGCGCGCTGACGGCGCGGGCGGTGGTGAGCCAGCGCGTCCCGGCCGGGATGACCATGATGTACCACGCGCAGGAACGCATCATGAACCTGCCGGGCTCTGAAATTACCGGCCAGCGCGGCGGTATTCATAACTCGGTCACCCGTATCACGCTGAAGCCGACCCATATGATTGGGGGCTACGCGCAGCTGGCTTACAGCTTTAACTATTACGGTACGGTCGGTTCTAACCGCGATGAATTCGTGGTGGTTCGGAAGATGAAAGACATTAACTGGTTTGACGGCGAAGGCAATGACCAGGTACAGGAGAGCGTAAAATGAAAATTCGTTCACAAATTGGCATGGTGCTGAATCTGGATAAATGCATCGGCTGCCATACCTGCTCGGTGACCTGCAAAAACGTCTGGACCAGCCGTGAAGGAACGGAATACGCGTGGTTTAACAACGTGGAAACCAAACCGGGCCTCGGCTACCCGAACGACTGGGAAAACCAGGAAAAATGGAAGGGCGGCTGGATCCGCAAAATTAACGGCAAGCTGCAGCCTCGCATGGGGAACCGCGCGATGCTGCTGGGTAAAATCTTTGCTAACCCGCATTTACCGGGCATTGATGATTATTACGAGCCGTTCGACTACGACTACCAGAACCTGCACACCGCGCCGGAAGGCAGCAAAGCGCAGCCGGTGGCTCGCCCTCGCTCGCTGATTACCGGCAAGCGAATGAACAAAATCGAAGCGGGCCCGAACTGGGAAGAGCTGCTTGGCGGAGAATTTGAAAAACGCGCGCAGGACCAGAACTTCGTCAACATGCAAAAGGCGATGTACGGCCAGTTCGAAAACACCTTCATGATGTACCTGCCGCGCCTGTGCGAGCACTGCCTGAACCCGGCCTGCGTGGCGACCTGCCCGAGCGGGGCTATCTACAAGCGTGAGGAAGACGGGATTGTCCTGATTGACCAGGATAAATGCCGTGGCTGGCGGATGTGCATCACCGGCTGCCCGTACAAAAAAATCTACTTCAACTGGAAAAGCGGCAAGTCAGAGAAGTGCATCTTCTGCTACCCGCGCATTGAAGCCGGGATGCCAACGGTATGTTCCGAAACCTGCGTAGGGCGTATTCGCTACCTCGGCGTGCTGCTGTATGACGCCGATGCGATTGAACAGGCGGCAAGCACGGAAAACGAGAAAGACCTGTATCAGCGTCAGCTGGACGTGTTCCTCGATCCGAACGATCCGGCGGTCATTGAGCAGGCGCTGAAAGACGGCATTCCTCAGGGCGTGATCGCCGCTGCGCAGCAGTCTCCGGTTTACAAAATGGCGATGGACTGGAAGCTGGCGCTGCCGCTGCACCCGGAATATCGCACGTTGCCGATGGTCTGGTATGTGCCGCCGCTGTCGCCGATTCAGTCCGCAAGCGATGCGGGCCAGCTGCCGCATACCGGTATTTTGCCTGACGTCGAAAGCCTGCGTATTCCGGTTGAGTATCTGGCCAACCTGCTGACCGCAGGGGACACGGCACCGGTACTGCTGGCGCTGAAACGCATGATGGCGATGCGTCACTACAAACGTGCCGAAACGGTTGAAGGCGTTGTGGATACCCGCGCGCTGGAAGAAGTGGGATTAACCGAAGCTCAGGCTCAGGAGATGTACCGTTACCTGGCTATCGCGAACTACGAAGATCGCTTTGTGGTGCCGACCAGCCACCGCGAGCTTGCGGCAGAGACCTTCCCTGAGCACAGCGGCTGCGGCTTTAGCTTCGGCGACGGCTGCCACGGGAGCGACACTAAATTCAATCTGTTCAACAGCCGCCGGATTGACGCTATCGACGTCTCAAGCAAAACGGAGCCGCACCCATGATTGAATTGCTGATTATCTCCCGCCTGCTGGAGTATCCGGACTCTGCCCTGTGGCAGCATCACCAGGAACTTCATGAAGCCCTTGCGCAGAGCGAAACATTGACGGGCGAGCAGCGTGTCGCCCTGAAAGGATTCATCGATTCGCTGTGCCGCCGTGAGCTGCTGGATGCGCAATCAAGCTACAGCGAACTGTTCGATCGCGGCCGGGCAACGTCGCTGCTGCTGTTCGAACACGTTCACGGTGAATCGCGCGATCGTGGTCAGGCGATGGTTAACCTGATGAACCAGTATCAGCAGGCGGGGCTGGAAATAGACAGCCACGAGCTGCCGGACCATCTGCCGCTGTACCTGGAATATCTGTCCCAGCGCACGCGGGCAGAAGCACAGGGCGGGCTGCAGGACATCGCGCCAATCCTTGCCCTGCTCAGCGCCCGTCTGAAGCAGCGTGAAAGCGACTATGCGCTGCTGTTCGACCTGCTGATTGCCCTTTCTGAAAGCAGCGTCAGCGTGGAGACCGTCCGCCAGCAGATTGCTAATGAAGCACGTGATGACACCCCGCAGGCGCTGGACGCGGTGTGGGAAGAGGAGCAGGTGAAATTTATGGCCGATGACAGCTGTGGAGAGACTGAAATTACCGCGCACCAGCGTCGTTTTGCCGGGGCGGTGGCTCCGCAGTACCTGAATATAGCAGGAGGGAAATAATGCATTTTCTCAACGTCTTCTTCTTTGATATCTATCCGTACCTTTGCGGCGCCGTTTTCCTCATTGGCAGCTGGCTTCGCTATGACTACGGGCAGTACACCTGGCGGGCAGCTTCCAGCCAGATGCTGGATCGCAAAGGCATGAATCTGGCTTCAAACCTGTTTCACCTTGGGATTCTCGGCATTTTTGCCGGGCACTTCCTCGGTATGCTGACGCCGCACTGGATGTACGAGTCGTTTTTACCGCTGGAAATTAAACAGAAAATGGCCATGTTTGCTGGCGGTGCCAGCGGCGTGATGACGCTGGTGGGCGGCCTGCTGCTGCTGAAGCGCCGCCTGTTCAGCCCGCGCATTCGTGCCACCACCACCGGAGCCGATATTCTGATCCTGAGCCTGCTGATGGTCCAGTGCGCGCTGGGTCTGGGCACCATTCCGTTCTCCGCTCAGCATATGGACGGCAGCGAAATGATGAAACTGGTGAACTGGGCGCAGCACGTGGTGACCTTCCGCGGCGGTGCTTCGGAGTACCTGGACGGCGTGGCGTTTATCTTCCGTGTGCACCTGGTGCTGGGAATGACGCTGTTCCTGCTGTTCCCCTTCTCCCGCCTGGTGCATATCTGGAGCGCGCCGGTAGAGTACCTGACGCGCAAATACCAGATTGTTCGCGCCCGCCGCTAGCCCTTCTGCATCATCATAAGCCCGGTTCATGCCGGGCTTTTTTTACAGAAAACAAATTCGTTTTTTCGAATATGTATATTGACTTTATCGGCCTGAGTTTTACTATGGCGGAGTTCATTCACAGGACTCAATCATGACTGCGTTAACGCCATTACAGCTTTTTAAACATCTTTCTGAAGAGACCCGGCTTTCAATCACCCTGCTGCTTAGGGCGAAAAGCGAGCTTTGCGTCTGTGAGCTGACCGCCGTGCTGGATCGGCCGCAGCCTAAAGTTTCCCGACATCTGGCTATGCTGCGCGAGGGCGGTTTGCTGCAGGACAGAAGAGAGGGGAAATGGATTTACTACCGACTCTCGCCCCATATGCCTGCGTGGGCGGCGGCGGTCATTGAGCAAGCCTGGCAAAGCCAGGGGCATGAAATGCTGGAACGTTTGAAACGCATAGAAGCGAGCGGGTCGATGACGCTTTGTCAGTAAAAAAATTTAACTAAACACATTCGTTTTTTCGCATATGAATTTTGCAATGTTAATGGGGACTGAGTGCATATGTTTTTAGCAGGGGCAATATTTCTTCTCACCATTGTGCTGGTTATCTGGCAGCCGCGCGGGCTGGGAATAGGCTGGAGCGCGATGCTGGGGGCCGGGCTGGCGTTAGCCACCGGCGTGGTTCAGGTGGCCGATATTTCCGTCGTGTGGGCGATCGTCTGGAACGCTACCGCGACGTTTATCGCGGTGATTATTATCAGTCTGCTGCTGGACGAGTCGGGCTTTTTTGAATGGGCGGCGCTGCACGTTGCCCGCTGGGGAAAAGGGCATGGGCGGCTGCTGTTTACCTGGATTGTGCTGCTTGGCGCAACGGTGGCGGCGCTGTTTGCGAATGACGGCGCGGCGCTTATTCTGACGCCGATTGTTATCGCCATGCTGCTGGCGCTGGGTTTCAGCCCTGGCGCTACGCTGGCGTTTGTGATGGCCGCGGGTTTTATCGCCGACACCGCAAGCCTGCCGCTTATCGTCTCAAACCTGGTCAACATCGTCTCCGCCGACTTCTTCCAGATTGGGTTCAGCGAATACGCATCGGTGATGGTGCCGGTCAATCTCGCGGCGATAGCGGCGACGCTTGCCATGCTGCATCTGTTTTTCCGCAAAGATATTCCACGGGTCTACGACCTTGGGCTGCTGAAAACGCCGGCCAGCGCCATCAAAGATCCGGCTACGTTTAAGGCGGGTTGGATCGTACTTGTGCTGTTGCTGGTGGGTTTTTTTGCCCTGGAGCCGCTGGGGATCCCGGTCAGCGCGATTGCCGCAGTAGGGGCTCTGATTTTGCTGGCGGTGGCGAAAAAAGGGCATGCGATTAATACCGGTAAGGTTCTGAGCGGAGCGCCCTGGCAGATTGTTGTTTTCTCGCTGGGGATGTACCTGGTGGTTTATGGCCTGCGTAATGCAGGTTTGACGGGGCAGCTTTCCGGCGTTCTGAGCACCCTGGCCGGGCAGGGACTGTGGACGGCGACGCTGGGCACGGGTTTTATCACGGCGTTCCTGTCGTCCGTGATGAACAATATGCCCACGGTGCTGGTCGGGGCCTTATCCATTGAGGGCAGCAGCGCGGGCGGCGTTATCAAAGAGGCGATGATTTACGCCAACGTTATCGGCTGCGATCTTGGCCCTAAAATCACGCCGATCGGCAGTCTGGCTACGCTGCTGTGGCTGCACGTTCTTGCCCGGAAAAAGCTGACTATCGGCTGGGGCTACTACTTCCGCACCGGTATTGTGATGACCATTCCAGTGCTGCTGGTGACGCTGGCCGCGCTTGCCCTGCGTCTCTCTTTCTCTCACTGAGCCACCGACGATGAGCAAAATTACCCTTTACCACAATCCTGACTGCGGCACTTCCCGTAACACGCTGGCCATGATCCGCAACAGCGGCACGGAGCCCACGATTATCTATTACCTGGAAACGCCTCCGTCCCGCGAGGAACTTGCCGGGCTGCTTGCCGACATGGCGATTAGCGCCCGCGATCTACTGCGTAAAAATGTTGAGCCATATGAGAAGTTAGGGCTTGAGGAAGAGAAATTCAGCGACGAGCAGCTGATCGACTTTATGGTGCAGTACCCGCTGTTAATTAACCGGCCGATTGTGGTGACTGAGCGGGGGACGAGACTTTGCCGCCCTTCGGAACGCGTGCTGGATATTCTGCCTGAAGTGCAGCAGGGCGCGTTCAGCAAAGAGGACGGCGAGCAGGTAGTGGATGTGCGCGGCCAGCGGCTGAAACCATAAAACCCGCTTGAAACCGAAAAAGGAAAGGGTAGAATGCCTTCGCAAGGTGATGGCGTTCCACCTTCCCCAACCGCCTCGTTCGGAGGCTGATGACGCCTGGTATGACTCTTTTAATCCAAGAGGCATGTCAGGCTGGTCAACGTTTACCCCCCCGGCTCTGCATGCTTCCCTGACCGTATCGATAAGATAGTTTTGAGGAAAATATGGTTAAACCACTTTTTGCAGTTATTGTTGGTGGCTCGGCGGGGTGCGTTATTCGCTGGCTGCTTGCGTTACGTCTTAACGGCCTTTTTCCTCAGTTGCCTCTCGGCACGCTGACGGTCAACCTGCTGGCCGGGTTGATCATTGGCGGCGCGCTGGCTTTCTTTCTGCGCCAGCCGCAGCTTGATCCCACCTGGAAGCTGCTGATAACCACCGGCCTGTGCGGCGGAATGAGCACCTTCTCAACCTTTTCCGTTGAGCTATTTTCGCTGCTGCAGGGCGGAAATTATGTCTGGGCGATGGCGTCTGTCTTTGCCCACGTGTTTGGCTCGCTTCTGATGACGGCGGTGGGCTTTTTTGTGATAAATGCCGTGATGTAAAAGATACGGACTCAGGCTGCCTGAGTCCGTTCTTCCTTATCAGGTTAGTTCTGGCCGGTTAGCTTCTTCAGCCGTTCAATGCCGACAGGCTCCTCATGCTGAAGCGGCGTAAGGGCGATGCGCCTCGCGTGAACGTTTTGGATTTCCTGAATAATCGGCCTTTCCCTTTCGGCCCGGGCCTCGAGCAGCGGCGAAGTAGGCTGCGCGGCGGCAATACTGTTATTAATCACCCATGCCCAGGGTTCAATCTCCGCTCGCCGCAGATCGTCCTGCAGGTTAGCGGCCTCCAGCATCGGCGTGGTTTCCGCCAGCGTGACTATAATCACCTTCGTTTGCTCAGGATCTCGCAGTTGCATCATCGGGGTGAGATATCGCTCTTCGGTGCTGCCCATCTGGCGAACCATCTCTTTGTGATAGTTACCTGAGGCGTCCAGCAGCAAAAGCGTGTGCCCGGTCGGAGCGGTATCCATAATAACGAACCGATCGTTCGCCTCTTTAATGACGCGAGAGAAAGCCTGGAATACCGCAATTTCCTCGGTACACGGGGAGCGAAGGTCCTCTTCTAACACGGCGCGTCCTGCTTCATCGAGATCTTTGCCCTGGTTGTCCATCACAAAGCGGCGATAACGCTCGGTTTCTGCTTTAGGATCGATTCTGCTGACCGTGAGGCCGGGCATCGCATCCGCAAGGGTATAAGAAAGATGCGCGGCCGGATCGGAGGTCGTCAGATGTACGCTGTGCCCACGGCTTGCCAGCGAGACGGCAAGCGCGGCGGCAAGAGTGGTTTTTCCTACGCCGCCTTTACCCATCGTCATTACCAGGCCTTTCCCGGCGAGGCTTAATTCGTCTACTAAAGTAGACAGCGGAGGCAGGGCGAGATCGTTCGGGAGCACCACCGCGTTAAAACCGGCGATCTTCTCTTCCTCTGGATTCAGTAATGCCCTTAGCGCACCCACCCCAACCAGGTTAAACGACTTCAGCGGCAGCTTACTTTGTGGCAGAGACATAAGGTTTGCAGGCATTTCGCTCAGGGCTTTTTCTTCTCGCGCCAGAATGCTTTGCGCCAGCGGGTCGTGCTCAGATAATCGAGGCGTGAGAACGCCGTTGATGGCGAGATGCTGGTGCTTTAAGCCCAGGTGATAAAGCTCGTCGTGGGTATGTGAAACTTCTTTTAACGTGGAGGTCTGTGCGCGGGCGACTAACACCAGACGAGTCAAATTTTCATCCGCCAGGGCGGTGACAGCATCTGCATACTGATGCTGCTGTTTTTCAAGGCCCACCAGCGGGCCAAGGTTTGCCGCCGCGTCCGGGTTGGCCTCCAGATAACCGCTCCATGCGCCCGGCAGTTCGAGCATGCGGATTGTGTGCCCGGTTGGCGCCGTGTCGAAAACAATGTGCTGGTATTTCTCGCGCAATATTTCGCTGGTCAATAGCGCGGTGAACTCGTCAAAAGCGGCAATTTCGGTCGTGCAGGAGCCTGAAAGCTGCTCTTCTATGCTGCGCACAACCTCTGCCGGCATCTGGTCTCGTACCGGATTAAGGACCCTGTCGCGATAGGCCTGTGCGGCCGCGAGCGGGTCGACTTCCATCGCATCAAGGCCCGGCGCTTGTGCCACGGCAACGATTCGATGTCCGACCTGCTGATTGAACACCTGACCCACGTTTGAAGCCGGATCGGTACTTACCAGCAGCGTGCGTTTGCCGCTGTCGGCAAGCCGGACGGCGGTAGCGCAGGCCAGCGAAGTTTTGCCCACGCCGCCTTTGCCGGTAAAGAAAATAAACTGGGGTATGTCGATTAAGAAAGACATTGGCATGATTTGCTCCTGAAATAAATTATGGCAGACGGGGAATTGTGCAACAGCCGGGCTCCGCGCCGTGCTGCTCCCAGTCCTGAGAAAAAGGAACGTCTGCCCAGCGGGCCAGATCCGCTCGCGCGGGACGCTGGCCTGACATCGCCAGGACGCCATCCACCAGGACAACGGGCAGCGCGTTCGAACCCACGTCATTCAGGATGTTTTTCACGATGGGATTGTTGATAAAACTGGCGGGGTTTTTGGCCAGATTATAACGCTGGAGAGCAATTCCGTTTTGCTTCGCCCAGTCGAGGTCGGCGCTCCACTGCAGGTCTGTTTGCTGCACGTTCACGCTGCTGGTCGCGCAGCACCCGGCAGCTTCATAAATTTCAATTCTGGACATGTTGTTTGCCTCAAGAGTAAGCCACAAAGCGTGGTACTGAGGTAAACGAACGAAGAGAGGAAAGGATGCAAAAATTAATGCATTTTTTTATGGCAGCAGACGGGGGAGGTTTCATCCGCTTCAATGCCACACAACTCGACCAACTTTTCCTTCAGGCTGAGTCTCGCCCGCAGTAGCCTGGATTTAAGCGCGCTAAGCGTCAGGTTCAGTTCCTCGGCAATCTCCTGCTGAGGGCGGCGAGAAATATCGCACTGTTCAATCAGCCATGCCGCATCAGCCGGGAGAGCCTGGAGCGTTTCCGGCAGGCATGGTGCTAATAACGACACCGGCTCATCTCCGGTATCTTCGCGAGTGAGCTCTGCGGGAATTTCAACGAACGTTTTTCCCAGGCGATGCTCGTCAATCAGCAGATTTCGGGCCGCACGGTAGAGCCAGGAGAGCGGGTAATCCATCTCACAAAATGTTTCTGCGTTTGCCCGTGCTTTTAAAAACAGCTCCTGCAGGAGGTCTGCGGCTTTGTCCGGATCGGCGGTTTTTGCCAGCAGGAAGTGATAAAGCTCTGCCTGATGCTGAAGCCAGAACGGCGTCATGCAGGTGTTGAAGGCTTTTATCGCAGGCATGTTTTTTCCTCTCAACAAAGACGGAAATAGCATAACGCAGTTTGGAACGAGGCTGAAAGCAAACTGGAAGATTGTGCCAATTTAAAGGTTTGGATTTTGTTCTGGAAGATGGTGGCGGGGGAAGGATGATCGCGCGGCGCGCGTTCTCACTGGCGTGAGTCGAACCTTAATCGAAGCTTCTCGTCCTTCCCCAACGGGAATCTGGAAGATAGTGCGAATTTGAAGGTTTGGATTTTGTTCTGGAAGATGGTGGCGGGGGAAGGATGATCGCGCGGCGTGCGTTCTCACTGGCGTGAGTCGAACCTTAATCGAAGCTTCTCGTCCTTCCCCAACAGGAATCTGGAAGATAGTGCGAATTTGAAGGTCTGGATTTTGTTCTGGAAGATGGTGGCGGGGGAAGGATTCGAACCTTCGAAGTCGATGACGGCAGATTTACAGTCTGCTCCCTTTGGCCGCTCGGGAACCCCGCCAGGGGTAGTGCTTTGAATATTGAAATGGTGGTGGGGGAAGGATTATTCGTCGCTTCACTCCTCACCCTTCGGGCCGCTGCGTTAGCAGCGTTATCTCGCTTTCGCTCGATTCGAACCTTAGTCGAAGGTTCTCACCCTTCCCGATAAGTGAAAACATTGCTTCATCTCATCGGTATTACCACGTCGCTGTGGTGAATAATGGTGGTGGGGGAAGGATTCGAACCTTCGAAGTCGATGACGGCAGATTTACAGTCTGCTCCCTTTGGCCGCTCGGGAACCCCACCACGGGGTAATGCTTTTTACTGGCCTGCTTCGCTGCGGAAGCGGGGCGCATCATATCAAATGAAGCGCCGCTGTAAAGCACTCACTTTAAGAAAATGAATCGTTTGCCGATTTTTTACGCGCAGCGCCTTAAAGCTAACCAATTCATTTTCCGTGTGATTACAGAATGATCGTGCGGTTGCCATAGACGAAGACGCGCTGCGCCAGCACTTCGTACAGGGCTCGGCTCAGTACGTTTTTCTCTACGTCACGCCCGGCACGCATCATGTCATCGGCGGTGTAGGTGTGATCGACGTGAATCACGTCCTGCATGATGATCGGACCTTCGTCCAAATTATCATTAACGTAATGCGCGGTAGCGCCGATAATCTTCACGCCGCGTTCATAGGCCTGGTGATAGGGACGTGCGCCAATAAATGCCGGCAGGAACGAATGGTGGATATTGATAATCTGGTTCGGGAAACGGGCGACAAATTCAGGCGTTAGTACCCGCATGTATTTTGCCAGCACCACGTAGTCCGGTTTGTGCGCGTCAATCGCGTCGGCCATTTGCATATCATGTTCTTCGCGGGTCATGCCTTCATGGCTGACTAGCTGGAACGGGATATCAAAACGTTCCACTAAGGTACGTAGCGTTTCGTGGTTGCCGATGACGGCGGCAATTTCTACGTCCAGGCCGCCGTAGGTGGCTTTCATCAGCAGATCGCCAAGGCAGTGGGCCTCTTTGGTGACCAGAATGACAATGCGGCGGCGGCCTGCAGGCGTGAGTTCACGAATCGAACCTTCCGGCAGCGCGCTGTCCAGGTCCGCCATCAGCGTGTTGTCGTTGAAAATGCCTTCAAGCTCGGTACGCATAAAGAAGCGGCCGGTACGATGATCGACAAATTCATTGTTCTGAACGATATTGAGTTCGTGTTTGTAGCAAATATTGGTGATTCGCGCGATGAGACCCTTTTGATCGGGGCAGATTGTGCGGAGAACTTTACGTTGTAATGCCTGCATGAAGAGAGAAATCCTGTTGAACGGTGTTTGCGAAACAATAATGCTGTTATGCAGTGAAGGCTATCACCCGCAGCATTTTTTATATTTTTTACCTGAACCGCAAGGGCAGGGGTCATTACGACCGAACTGCGGGCGGAGGCCGTCGATATAATACCATTGGCCGCTTTCCCTGACGAAACGGGAACGTTCAATGATGGCGCTTTGCTTGCCGTTCTCACGAAAACGAGCAACGAAACTGACGTATCCTTCGTGGGCATCTTTGCCTTCGGCCTCTTCGTATATCGTCAGGCCGAGCCATTCCGTCTCGCCAAAACCGTTGGATATTTCTGAATTTAAGGACGGACGGCGGCAGCTTTCATGCCAGCTCGATACCAGATAGTCGGCATCTTGTTTCACAAAAGCGGTATAACGAGAGCGCATAAGCTGTGATGGGCGTTGCGGATGCTGGCCGGCGCTTAGGTAAGGCTGACAACATAAGCTATACTCCAAACCGCTGCCACAGGGACAAAGTTGCAACATTACATCTCCAGGAAAAAAATAAACGGCGTCAATAACACTACGGCAGCGCTTATGTTAACTGAGCAGTGGCGTTGGCGTCACGGAGTGATTACCGGGGAAGATTGACCGAGGCGTGATGAGACAGGTAAAGATCGGCCTGGCATTAGGGTCGGGTGCTGCAAAAGGATGGGCGCACATTGGCGTTATCAATGCGTTAAAAAAAGCAGGGATCCAGATTGATGTCGTGGCAGGGTGTTCCGTCGGCGCGCTGGTCGGTGCCGCCTATGCCAGCCAGCGGTTGCCGGTAATGGAACGCTGGGTACGATCGTTTAGCTACTGGGACGTTCTGCGTCTGATGGACCTGTCCTGGAGCCGCGGGGGCCTGCTTCGCGGTGAGCGCGTATTCAACAACGTTCGTAAAATCATCCCGGAAACGGCTATTGAAGGCTGCGGCCTGAGATTTGGCGCCGTGGCGACCAACCTCAGCACCGGGCGAGAGCTGTGGTTTACCGACGGCGATTTACATCAGGCTATTCGCGCCTCTTGCAGCATGCCGGGGCTTTTGTCGCCGGTTGCACATAATGGTTACTGGCTGGTGGACGGAGCGATAGTTAATCCTGTGCCGATTTCCCTGACTCGTGCCCTGGGCGCGGATATCGTTATTGCGGTAGATTTGCAGCATGACGCGCACCTGATGCAGCAAGATTTGCTGTCGGTGAACATGACGCCATCGGCCGATGAGCCGTTGGCGCAGGCTACTTCCTGGCGCGGCCGCCTGCGCGAGCGTCTGGGGAAAATGACGCATCGCCGGGCTAACGTGACGCCGACCGCGATGGAAATCATGACGACCTCTATTCAGGTGCTGGAAAATCGTCTTAAGCGCAACCGAATGGCTGGCGATCCTCCTGATATTCTTCTGCAACCGTTTTGCCCGCAAATCTCTACGCTTGACTTTCACCGCGCCTCAGAAGCTATTGCGGCGGGCAGTCTGGCGGTTGAGAAAAAAATGGATGAGCTATTACCTCTGGTTCGTACACATGTTTAAGTTTGTACTTAAACGATTTCTGACAGGCGCTCGTTGCGATACCGTGCCACTATTGAATTATTGCCAGGCAGAGGAAAACGCATGAGTTACCCGCTGGAAGGAAAACAAATCCTCATTGTTGAAGACGAGCCCGTTTTCCGCTCCCTGCTGGACAGTTATCTGACTTCCCTTGGGGCGGGAACGCTGCTTGCCTGGGATGGTAAAGACGCGCTCGAAAAGCTGGGGCAGGCGGTGCCGGACCTTCTGATTTGCGATCTGGCGATGCCGAGAATGAACGGCCTTGAGCTGGTAGAGCACCTGCGTAATGAAGGTAACCAGACGCCCATTTTAGTCATTTCCGCGACAGAAAATATGTCCGATATCGCCCAGGCTTTACGGCTTGGCGTGCAGGACGTTTTGCTGAAACCAATTAAAGATCTTAATCGATTAAAAGAGACGGTGTTGTCCTGTATCTATCCGACGATGTTTAATTCGCGGGTCGAAGAGGAGGAGCGCCTGTTTCAGGACTGGGATGCGCTGGCGCGGGATCCTCAGGCGGCCTCAAAGCTGTTGCAGGAACTTCAGCCGCCGGTGCAGCAGGTTATATCCCGTTGTCGAATAAATTATCGCCAATTAATATCGGTCGATCAGCCAGGCCTGGTGCTCGATATTGCACCACTTTCAGATAATGACCTGGCATTTTATTGTCTCGACGTTACCCGCGCCGGAGATAACGGTGTATTAGCCGCGCTGTTGTTACGAGCGTTATTCAACGGGCTGCTACAGGAACAACTTTCCCATCATGGGCAGCGTTTGCCGGAATTGGGTAATTTACTTAAACAGGTCAATCAGCTATTGCGACAGGCAAACCTGAGCGGGCAATTTCCGCTGATAGTTGGTTATTATCACAGCGGTTTAAAAAACCTCATTCTTGTTTCTGCCGGACTTAATGCCACGTTAAATACCGGCGAGCACCAAATTCAGGTCAGCAACGGCGTTCCGCTGGGGACGCTCGGCAACGCGTACCTCAATCAAATCAGCCAGCGGTGCGAGGCGTGGCAGTGCCAGGTCTGGGGCTCTGGTGGGCGTTTACGGCTGATGTTGTCTGCAGAATAAACAACGGAACAACTGATTACATTTAGCTTTTTTCCTGGCTCTCGGGCGGTGGTAATATCGCGACCAACTTAATCGTATTTGTCTTAAATTAGCCGCTGCCGGGGTAAACGGGGGGCGGTTTTTGTTTTTAAGCTGATATACTCAACCGCGTTTTTAAATTGACGACAAGTGTGAAACTTGAACAGTCCTGGAGGTTTTTTCAATGGCTGCCATTAATTCTAAAGTAACTAAAGCTGTTATCCCGGTTGCGGGATTGGGAACGCGCATGTTGCCGGCAACAAAGGCAATTCCAAAAGAGATGCTGCCGCTGGTTGATAAGCCGCTGATTCAGTATGTCGTTAATGAGTGTATCGCCGCCGGTATTACTGAAATCGTCCTGGTGACCCACTCTTCGAAGAACTCCATCGAAAACCACTTCGATACCAGTTTTGAACTGGAAGCGATGCTTGAGAAGCGCGTTAAGCGTCAGCTTCTGGAAGAAGTTCAGTCTATCTGCCCTCCGCACGTCACCATTATGCAGGTACGTCAGGGTCTGGCGAAAGGCCTGGGCCATGCCGTGATGTGTGCACACCCGGTTGTGGGCGATGAGCCTGTCGCCGTTATCCTGCCGGACGTTATTCTGGACGAATTTGAGTCCGATCTTTCCCAGGACAACCTGGCGGAAATGATTCGCCGCTTCGATGTGACCGGAAACAGCCAAATCATGGTTGAACCTGTTGCCGATGTGACCGCCTACGGCGTGGTTGACTGCCAGGGTGCATCGCTCTCTGCCGGTGACAGCGTGCCGATGGTCGGCATCGTTGAGAAGCCAAAAGCGGACGTTGCGCCGTCAAACCTGGCCGTTGTAGGACGCTATGTGCTGAGCGCGGACATCTGGCCGCTGTTGGCTAAAACCCCTCCAGGCGCAGGTGATGAAATTCAGCTCACCGACTCTATTGCCATGCTGATGGATAAAGAGACCGTTGAGGCTTACCACATGAAGGGCGTGAGCCACGATTGCGGCAACAAGCTGGGCTATATGCAGGCGTTTGTTGAGTACGGTATTCGTCATAAAACGCTGGGTGAAGATTTTAAAACCTGGCTTGAAGCCACCGTTGGCGCGAAGAAATAAGTCAATTCAACGCAGGATGGTAAGATGAAAGTTACCGTATTTGGTATTGGCTACGTTGGCCTGGTCCAGGCCGCCGTGCTCGCGGATGTAGGGCACGATGTCATGTGCATCGACGTAGACGCAAAGAAAGTGGAAAACCTTAAAAAAGGTGAAATCCCTATCTTTGAGCCAGGCCTTGCGCCATTGGTAAAGAAGAATTATGAAGAAGGGCGCCTGCAGTTCAGCACCAACGCTGAAGAAGGCGTTAACCATGGCGAAATGCACTATATTGCCGTGGGGACACCTCCTGATGAAGACGGATCCGCTGACCTGAAATATGTGACTGCCGTTGCGCGCACCATCGCGCAGTATATGGATTCGCATAAAGTCGTTATCGACAAATCAACGGTACCTGTTGGCACGGCGGATAAAGTGCGTGCGGTGATGGAAGAAACCCTCAAATCTCGCGGGCTGGAGATTAACTTTGATGTGGTTTCTAACCCGGAGTTCCTGAAAGAAGGTGCGGCGGTTGCCGACTGTATGCGTCCTGAACGCATCGTCATCGGGACGGATAACGAAGAGGTTGTTGACCTGCTCCGTGAGCTGTACGAGCCGTTTAACCGCAATCACGATCGTATGATTCTGATGGATATCCGCAGCGCAGAGCTGACCAAATATGCGGCCAACTGCATGCTGGCAACCAAAATCAGCTTCATGAACGAAATTGCTAACCTGGCCGAGCGGCTTGGGGCTGACGTTGAAAAAGTGCGCATGGGGATCGGCTCCGACTCCCGTATCGGCTACAGCTTTATCTATCCAGGCTGCGGCTATGGCGGTTCATGCTTCCCTAAAGACGTCCAGGCGCTGATTCGCACCGCTGAGCAGATTGGCTACACGCCACGTATTCTGCAGGCTGTGGAAGAGGTTAACTACGCCCAGAAGCAGAAACTGCCAGAGTTTGTGATTCGCCACTTCGGTGAAGATTTGAAAGGTAAGACCTTCGCACTTTGGGGACTTTCCTTCAAGCCGAACACGGACGATATGCGAGAAGCGTCCAGCCGGGTGCTGATCGAAGCGCTTTGGGAACGTGGGGCCGAAGTACAGGCCTACGATCCTGAAGCGATGGACGAAACGCAGCGCATTTATGGCCACCGCGGCGATTTAAGGCTGATGGGGACCAAAGAAGCTGCCCTACAGGGCGCTGACGCGTTAATTGTCTGTACCGAATGGCAGAGCTTCAAGGCGCCGGATTTCGATCTGATGAAGAAGTCGCTGAAGCAGCCGGTTATCTTTGATGGTCGTAACCTTTATGATCCTGAAAGACTCAACAAGCGCGGTTTTGTCTATTACGCCATCGGTCGTGGTGCATCTATTAATATCGTCTAAATAACCCCCCCCTGGTTATTTAAGGTGACCGGCACGGTAGCGCTTTCAGCAAGCCTGTACGCTGCCGGTCACGTTTCCTCTCTGGTATTCTCCCTGACTCCTTAAATCCGCTCAACTGCGTTTCTGCGCGGTATTTTAGCCTGCCTCGAGGTATGTTTTTGCTGGAGACGGCCAGCCGCTGTCTTTAATGCAGCCGGGAACGAATATGTGGCGTTCATTATTTGACCATTGGGCGTGTTGGTCGGTAAACGCAGGGTGATATGGTGATTAAAATGACCCAGGGGTTGTTTACGTCGATATTGGGATGGCGGCGGCAGTAATAAAACGCCTTAGTGGAGTCGATAAGTAAATGCGTCGTGCGTTACTTAAGGGAGGATAAAACGAACATAAGGCAGGCTCAATAATCACCCTGAGTGAGGGTTGTATACCGGGTTAACCATTATGCAGGGCGTGGATTCAACTCTTTGCGTAATGTCTCATTTTTTGTTGATAACGCTAATGGAGTATATACATCCAGGAAAAGGATTATCTCAAAGTCAGATAAATCCATTGCAGGGTTAACCCGATGATTAGCGAGCGAAATTAACTGTACTTAAGGACAGGTATTGTATCTAAAATATTTAGTCGATTCGTTAATAAAGAAAAATAAGCTGTTTTATGATTGTTTTGCTGAGGCAAGGGTATGGTGGGACAGAAAAGTGAAGATCGTCAGAAATAAAAAATCCCGCCGGAGCGGGATCTTAATAAGCAGCACTGAGAGGATTACAGCAGGAAGTCTTCCAGCTTCTTACCTTGCTCATCCATTGCTTTCTTGATAACTGCTGGCGTACGACCCTGGCCGGTCCAGGTTTTAGTTTCACCGTTTTCGTCGATGTACTGGTATTTAGCAGGGCGCGCTGCGCGTTTTGCTTTACCTGCAGATTTAACAGCAGCAATGCTGTTCAGCAGTTCATTAGGGTCAATACCGTCAGCAATCAGCATTTCACGGTACTGCTGCAGTTTACGAGTGCGCTCTTCAACTTCAGCGGCTGCCGCGTTTTCTTCTTCACGACGTTCGTTAACTACAACTTCTAATTTTTCCAGCATCTCTTCCAGAGTTTCCAGGGTGCATTCTCTTGCCTGGGCACGAAGAGTACGGATGTTGTTCAGAATTTTAAGTGCTTCGCTCATTGTAGTAATCTCAAACTTATTATTGGGGGGGTGACGTTTGAGCTAATAATAGAGCGTTATATTAAGTTCTGCAATAGCCGTGAATGTAAGGAATTCAAAATTTGCTGATATATATGCGGCGGTTTAAATACCGTTAACTTAATTTCTGGCTCCCAGGGCACGCGAAATGGCACTTTAAGACTCAAATTTTAGACAACAACCCTGGCATCAAAAGGGTTTGTTGCAGGCAGAAAAAGAGAGAAATTTTGCATTAATCATCAAATATCGGGCGATGGTATTAATGTTTATGACCACTACAGGCTGTTTACAATTTATAATAATTGAGCTGCTAAATAATTTCATGAGAGCGCGTTAAACGTGCGGGAAGGCTTCTGCCGTGGCGGTTCCATATCTTCACGTATACAACTATTACCCGCTGTATAAGCAGGATTTATTAATATATCTGATGCCATTAACCCGGATGGTTAGCAAGGTAATCGGCAATCCACCGACGCCGTACAGTGTGGTACAATCCGCCGAAACATAATTTACACTTTTGATTCAGGCTACAGGTGCAATGGCTCAACTCTATTTTTACTACTCAGCAATGAATGCGGGAAAATCGACCGCGCTGCTTCAATCCTCGTGGAATTACCAGGAAAGAGGGATGCGCACGTTGGTGTATACAGCAGAGATAGATAATCGCTTTGGTGTGGGAAAAGTCAGTTCGCGTATTGGGCTGTCGTCTCCTGCAAAGCTTTATAACGCGACAACAGACCTGTATGCCGACATTCGTGCAGAGCAGCAATCTGCGCCCGTGCACTGCGTGCTGGTGGATGAAAGCCAGTTCTTATCTAAAGAACAGGTTTATGCTTTATCTGACGTTGTCGATGAGCTTGATATCCCCGTCTTATGCTACGGCCTGCGTACGGATTTCCGCGGTGAGTTATTCAGCGGCAGCCAGTATCTGCTGGCGCTGTCAGATAAGCTGGTTGAGCTGAAAACGATTTGTTTTTGCGGGCGTAAAGCAAGCATGGTGCTTCGTCTCGATCGGGAAGGGCGTCCTTATAATGAAGGCGAGCAGGTGGTGATCGGCGGCAATGAACGTTACGTCTCGGTTTGCCGTAAACATTATAAAGAAGCGTTAATTAAAGGCTCTCTGCAAGAGATGCAGGGCAGTTAATTTAAAAGAGGGGTAACTCCATTGCCCCTGCATTAAGCGTGCTATAGCGGCTTGTACAAAGCGTCCACGCATAAAAAAACCCGCCAGAATGAGGCGGGTTTTGTGTTTTAAGAGCTAATGATTAAGCGGTTTTCTTCGCTTTTTTGTCAGCTTTTGCTGCAGGTGCGGCTTCTTTAGCCGCTGCACCTTCTACGTACTCACGGCCGTAGTAGGTATCCAGCAGAATCTGTTTCAGCTCAGAAATCAGCGGATAGCGTGGGTTAGCCCCGGTACACTGGTCATCAAACGCATCTTCAGACAGTTTGTCGACGTGTGCCAGGAAGTCTGCTTCCTGTACGCCCGCTTCGCGGATGGACTTAGGAATACCCAGTTCAGCCTTGATAGAATCCAGCCATGCCAGCAGTTTCTCGATCTTAGCCGCGGTACGGTCACCCGCTGCGGTCAGACCCAGATGGTCAGCGATTTCAGCGTAGCGGCGACGCGCCTGTGGGCGGTCGTACTGGCTGAAAGCAGTCTGCTTGGTTGGGTTGTCATTCGCGTTATAGCGGATAACGTTGGAGATAAGCAGGGCGTTTGCCAGACCGTGAGGAATGTGGAACTGAGAACCCAGCTTGTGCGCCATTGAGTGACACACGCCCAGGAAGGCGTTTGCAAACGCGATGCCGGCGATAGTCGCTGCGTTGTGAACGCGCTCGCGGGCAACCGGATTTTTAGAGCCTTCATTATAGGAAGCTGGCAGGTTTTCTTTCAGCAGTTTCAGCGCTTGCAGAGCCTGGCCGTCAGAGAATTCGCTTGCCAGGACGGAAACGTAAGCTTCCAGCGCGTGGGTCACCGCATCCAGACCGCCGAAGGCGCAGAGCGACTTAGGCATATCCATCACCAGGTTGGCATCAACAATCGCCATATCTGGGGTCAGCGCATAGTCAGCCAGCGGGTATTTCTGGCCGGTAGCATCGTCGGTAACAACCGCAAACGGTGTGACTTCAGAACCGGTACCGGACGTGGTGGTCACCGCAATCATCTTCGCTTTTACGCCCATTTTCGGGAACTTGTAGATACGTTTACGGATGTCCATAAAGCGCAGCGCCAGTTCTTCGAAGTGGGTTTCCGGGTGTTCGTACATCACCCACATGATTTTGGCTGCATCCATCGGGGAGCCGCCGCCCAGCGCGATGATAACGTCTGGTTTGAAGGAGTTTGCCAGCTCTGCGCCTTTGCGAACAACGGTCAGCGTTGGGTCAGCTTCAACCTCAAAGAAGACTTCGGTTTCGACACCAGAGGCTTTCAGCACGGAAGTGATCTGGTCCGCATAGCCGTTGTTGAACAGGAAGCGGTCGGTCACGATCAGCGCACGTTTGTGGCCATCAGTAATCACTTCGTCCAGCGCAATTGGCAGGGAGCCACGGCGGAAGTAGATAGATTTCGGAAGTTTATGCCACAACATGTTCTCAGCTCGCTTAGCAACGGTTTTCTTGTTGATCAGGTGCTTAGGACCCACGTTTTCAGAGATGGAGTTACCACCCCATGAACCACAACCCAGCGTCAGGGAAGGGGCCAGCTTGAAGTTATACAGGTCGCCGATACCCCCCTGAGAAGCCGGGGTGTTAATCAGAATACGTGCGGTCTTCATTTTGTCGCCGAAGAACTTAACGCGCTCAGGCTGGTTGTCCTGGTCAGTGTACAGGCAAGAGGTATGGCCGATGCCGCCCATCTCAACCAGTTTTTCCGCTTTGATGACGGCGTCTTCGAAGTTCTTGGCACGGTACATGGCCAGCGTCGGAGACAGTTTTTCGTGAGCGAAAGGTTCAGACTCGTCGACAACGGACACTTCGCCGATGAGGATTTTGGTGTCTGCTGGTACGGTGAACCCGGCCAGTTCAGCAATTTTGGTGGCTGGCTGACCGACGATAGCAGCGTTCAGCGCGCCATTTTTCAGGATGATGTCCTGCACGGCTTTCAGCTCTTTACCCTGCAGCAGGTAGCCGCCGTGGGTAGCGAAACGTTCACGCACTGCGTTATAAGCAGAGTCAACAACGATGACGGACTGCTCGGAAGCACATATAACGCCGTTATCGAAGGTTTTGGACATCAGAATGGAAGCAACAACACGTTTGATGTCTGCGGTTTCGTCAACCACAACCGGGGTGTTACCGGCGCCAACGCCGATAGCAGGTTTACCGGAGCTGTAAGCTGCTTTAACCATGCCTGGGCCACCGGTCGCCAGGATCATATTGATATCCGGGTGGTGCATCAGGGCGTTAGACAGTTCTACGGAAGGCTGGTCGATCCAACCGATCAGATCTTTTGGTGCACCGGCAGCGATAGCAGCCTGCAGCACGATGTCTGCTGCTTTGTTGGTCGCATCTTTAGCGCGTGGGTGTGGCGAGAAGATGATGGCGTTACGGGTCTTCAGGCTGATCAAAGATTTGAAGATAGCGGTAGACGTTGGGTTAGTGGTTGGCACGATACCGCAGATGATGCCGATAGGTTCAGCGATAGTGATGGTACCGAAGGTATGATCTTCAGACAGCACACCACAGGTTTTCTCATCTTTATAAGCGTTATAGATATATTCGGAAGCGAAGTGGTTTTTAATCACTTTATCTTCGACGATACCCATACCGGATTCGGCGACGGCTAATTTAGCCAGGGGGATTCGAGCGTCGGCAGCGGCCAGGGCGGCAGCACGGAAGATCTTATCGACTTGCTCTTGAGTAAAGTTGGCATATTCACGCTGGGCTTTCTTTACGCGCTCGACGAGGGCGTTCAGTTCCGCGACATTAGTTACAGCCATAATGCTCTCCTGATAATGTTAAACTCTTTTAGTAAATAAGCTGCGCGAGTCGACAGTATAGTCAGCAGCCACAGAATGCGTGTTTAAGACGAAACGGCACCGTACTAAATACCTGGATTCATGCGCTGATTTACTAAAAGAGCCTCATCTGAATAAGCCGTGTTAGTGGAAAACCTGCTCTTCAGATGTGTCCAAGAGTACCCACTTCTGAGTAGCTTTTTCGTGATCCAAATCACAACTATTTCATGCTGACACCATTCAGCAGGCGCTATCCAGGTGGTTGATAAATCTTTAAAAAGTTAGTCACAGCAACGTCGAAACAAAGTACCACAAATTCAACATTCGGGTAACAGTTCGTCATTGCGCTAAAATTACTTGCTGCAGACGTCGATTGCGCAGGGAAATAGCGTAGCGGTGGGGGTGTTTTTCCATTACATTACGCCTGATTTTGCTTTGTTCATTTGCGGAGTTTTGCGTGGCTCAATCCATTTTCGACCTGCCAACCTATATTAAGTTCTTTATCGGGATGTTTGCCCTGGTCAACCCGGTAGGGATTATTCCCGTTTTTATTAGTATGACCAGTTACCAGACTGCGGCGGCGAGAAATAAAACCAACCTCACGGCCAATCTGTCCGTGGCAATTATTCTCTGGACTTCACTCTTTTTGGGTGACGGCATTCTGCAAGTCTTTGGTATCTCTATAGACTCATTCCGTATCGCCGGCGGTATTCTGGTGGTCACTATTGCGATGTCGATGATAAGCGGCAAGCTGGGTGAGGATAAGCAGAATAAGCAAGAAAAGTCTGAGAGCGCCATTCGTGAAAGCGTCGGCGTTGTGCCGCTGGCCTTGCCGCTGATGGCGGGGCCGGGGGCCATCAGTTCGACCATCGTTTGGGGGAGCCGCTACCATAACTGGGGGCATCTGCTGGGCTTCTCTCTCGCCATTGCGCTGTTTGCCTTCTGCTGCTGGTTGCTGTTCCGAATTGCGCCGTGGCTCGTTCGTATGCTGGGGCAAACGGGTATCAACGTGATCACCCGTATCATGGGGCTTTTGCTGATGGCGCTCGGTATCGAATTTATTGTCACCGGAATGAAAGCTATCTTCCCTGGATTGTTAAGTTAATTCCGCTGCCACTTTCAAATGAAAAAGCAGAATCTCTTTTCTGCTTTTTTTCTTTCTGTAGAGAAAAACGCCTCCTCGTCTTGCCCTCATTTTCGCAAAAGCAAATGCGAATCTTTCATAAGAAAATGCTTTGGAAAACCGTACATTAGCGGTTGACCTTGTAACATGTTGTACAGAAAAGTGGCGATCGAAATGATATTTCGCTGCCGTTACGCAATCAGGCTTGCTGCGGGTTTATTGAGATGATATTAGTAATTCATGCCTTCCCGCAGAGGAATGTGCTAAAAAATAATCAATTGTTAATTTTTTGTGAGTGATGAAGCGGGTAAGAGACTGACCTCCCTTCCAGTGCGGTGATATCAGGTTAACTTCATGATTATCAAGATCATGATTGAGTTTTCTCTGGGCCCTGTCACGCATCGCTTTCCCCACATTCTCTCCATAAAGGAGAAATGGTTAACAAATTTGCAAATTGTATTGGCGGGTATGTGACGCTTTTGATACTTTCCGGGCAAAACAATTCGCTGAAAAACGTTTATTTTGCAGATGAGTTTGATTACGCCGCGTCATCATTACCAGCGGAATAAAAAGATTAATGGCCGTCGAACACGCAATCGGCGGTAGAACAGAATCGACGTAATGAGGCCGTCATTAGAGAACGGCCCGAAAATAAAGTCGGTGATAGCGAGAAGTAAAAGCAGCATCCCGTACGGACGCTTAACGCTCCTGCGCTGTAAGGGACCCCTAGGGGAAGAGGCTGGCTTTCGGGCCGGTAATTATAATGAGTGGAGTACCAACACAATGACAAATATCACTAAAAAAAGCCTGATTGCAGCAGGCATTTTAACTGCGCTTATTGCCGGCAATGTCGCTATGGCGGCGGACGTCCCGGCCGGTGTGCAATTGGCAGAGAAACAAGATCTGGTTCGTAACAACGGCTCAGAACCACAATCTCTTGATCCGCACAAAATCGAAGGCGTGCCAGAGTCAAACATCAGCCGTGACCTGTTTGAAGGTCTGCTGGTAAGCGACCTGCAGGGCCACCCGTCTCCGGGCGTGGCAGAATCATGGGATAACAAAGACTTTAAAGTCTGGACTTTCCATCTGCGTAAAGACGCCAAATGGTCCAACGGCGACCCTGTGACCGCACAGGACTTCGTATACAGCTGGCAGCGCCTGGCTGACCCGAAAACCGCTTCGCCTTACTCCAGCTATCTGCAGTACGGCCACCTTGCGAATATCGACGATATTATTGCCGGTAAGAAGCCGACCAGCGATCTGGGCGTGAAAGCCATCGATGACCACACTCTGGAAGTCACGCTGAGCGAGCCGGTTCCTTACTTCTATAAGCTGCTGGTTCACCCATCCGTATCTCCAGTGCCGAAAGCCACCGTTGAGAAATTCGGCGACAAGTGGACCCAGCCTGCTAACATCGTGACCAACGGTGCATACAAATTAAAAGATTGGGTGGTGAACGAACGTATCGTTCTGGTGCGTAACACCAACTACTGGAATAACGCGAAAACCGTGATTAACCAGGTCACCTACCTGCCAATCTCTTCTGAAGTAACAGACGTAAACCGCTACCGCAGCGGTGAAATCGACATGACGTACAACAACCTGCCGATTGAGTTGTTCCAGAAACTGAAAAAAGAAATCCCAACTGAAGTTCACGCCGATCCGTACCTGTGCACCTACTACTACGAGATCAACAACCAGAAAGCACCGTTTACCGATCCTCGCGTACGTGCTGCTCTGAAGCTGGGCCTGGATCGTGACATCATCGTGAACAAAGTGAAAAACCAGGGCGATCTGCCTGCTTATGGTTACACCCCACCTTACACCGATGGCGCGAAACTGACCCCGCCAGAGTGGTTCACCTGGTCTCAGGACAAACGTAACGAAGAAGCCAAAAAACTGCTGGCCGAAGCGGGTTACACCAAAGACAAGCCGCTGACCTTCAACCTGCTGTACAACACCTCAGATCTGCACAAGAAGCTGGCTATCGCCGTGGCGTCTATCTGGCAGAAAAACCTGGGCGTGAACGTCAAGCTGGAAAACCAGGAGTGGAAAACCTTCCTGGATACCCGTCATCAGGGTACCTTCGACGTGGCGCGTGCTGGCTGGTGTGCGGACTACAACGAACCGACTTCCTTCCTGAACACCATGCTGTCCGACAGCTCTAACAACACCGCGCACTATAAGAGCCCGGCGTTCGATAAAATCATTGCCGACACCCTGAAAGTGACCGATGAAGCACAGCGTACCGCGCTGTATGAGAAAGCTGAGCAACAGCTTGATAAAGACTCAGCCATCGTGCCGGTTTACTACTACGTTAACGCCCGTCTGGTTAAGCCGTGGGTGGGTGGTTACACCGGTAAAGACCCGATGGATAATGTCTACGTACGTGACTTGTACATTATCAAACATTAATGGCAATTCGTGGGGCAGGGCTCACCGGCTTTTGGCCGGTGGCTAAGTTCTGCCCCATCGTGTCTTATTTACATCGCACTGCAAAGGCACAGGCCAGAAGGTACGGGCAATGTTGAAATTTATTCTACGTCGTTGTCTGGAAGCAATTCCGACACTCTTTATTCTTATAACGATCTCCTTCTTTATGATGCGTCTCGCACCGGGGAGCCCTTTTACCGGCGAACGTACGCTGCCGCCAGAAGTAATGGCGAACATCGAAGCGAAGTATCACCTGAACGATCCGATAACCACCCAATACTTCAGCTATTTAAAACAGCTGGCGCACGGGGATTTTGGCCCGTCATTTAAATACAAAGACTATTCAGTCAATGACCTGGTTGCTTCAAGCTTCCCGGTTTCCGCTAAATTAGGCGCAGCCGCCTTCATCTTTGCCATTGTGCTGGGCGTAACGGCGGGCGTGGTTGCGGCGCTGAATCAAAACACGAAATGGGATTACACGGTAATGGGCTTTGCCATGACGGGGGTGGTCATTCCCAGCTTCGTGGTGGCTCCGTTGCTGGTTCTGGTCTTCGCGATTACCCTCAAATGGCTGCCCGGTGGCGGCTGGAACGGGGGCGCGCCGAAGTACATGATACTGCCGATGATCGCGCTGTCTCTGGCTTACATTGCCAGCATCGCGCGTATTACCCGCGGTTCAATGATTGAAGTCCTGCACTCTAACTTTATCCGCACCGCGCGCGCTAAAGGCCTGCCGATGCGTCGTATTGTGCTGCGTCATGCCCTGAAGCCAGCACTGCTGCCGGTACTGTCGTACCTCGGGCCTGCATTCGTTGGGATCATCACTGGCTCCATGGTTATTGAAACGATTTATGGCTTGCCGGGTATCGGACAGCTGTTTGTTAACGGGGCGCTGAACCGTGACTATTCACTGGTTCTCAGCCTGACCATTCTGGTCGGTGCGCTGACGATTCTGTTCAACGCGGTGGTCGACGTGCTGTATGCCGTCATCGACCCGAAAATCCGTTACTAAGCTGGAGTGGCCATAATGTTGACTAAGAAAAACAGCGAGGCGCTGGAAAACTTCAGTGAAAAACTGGAAGTTGAAGGCCGTAGCCTTTGGCAGGATGCGCGTCGCCGTTTTATCCATAACCGCGCGGCGATCACCAGCCTGTTCGTACTGACGGTGATTGCTTTGTTCGTGGCGTTTGCGCCGCTCCTGTCGCAGTTTAGCTACTTTGATACCGACTGGGGCATGATGTCGGCCGCACCCGATCTGGCGTCCGGGCACTACTTCGGTACTGACTCTTCGGGCCGTGATTTGCTGGTGCGCGTGGCTATCGGGGGGCGTATCTCCCTGATGGTCGGTATTTCTGCTGCGCTGGTTGCGGTAATCGTTGGGACGCTTTACGGCTGCCTGGCCGGTTATCTCGGCGGTAAAATCGACTCCGTAATGATGCGCCTGCTGGAGATCCTGAACTCCTTCCCGTTCATGTTCTTCGTTATTCTGCTGGTGACTTTCTTCGGGCAAAACATCCTGCTTATCTTCGTGGCTATCGGTATGGTGTCCTGGCTGGATATGGCGCGTATCGTGCGCGGCCAGACCCTGAGCCTGAAACGCAAAGAGTTTATCGAAGCGGCTCACGTGGGCGGTGTTTCTACGATTAACATCGTTCTGCGTCACATCGTGCCGAACGTACTGGGCGTGGTGGTGGTTTACGCCTCGCTGCTGGTACCAAGTATGATCCTGTTCGAATCTTTCCTGAGCTTCCTGGGCCTCGGCACGCAGGAGCCTTTGAGCAGCTGGGGCGCATTGCTGAGTGATGGTGCGAACTCCATGGAGGTATCACCGTGGCTGCTGCTGTTCCCGGCAGGCTTCCTGGTGATTACGCTGTTCTGTTTTAACTTTATCGGCGATGGCCTGCGTGATGCCCTCGACCCGAAAGATCGTTAAGGAGTCGCTCCATGAGTACGATTGAAACCTCTCCGGTGGCCGCTCCACTGAACAAATCTGAGGCATTGCTTGACGTTAAAGATCTGCGCGTGACCTTTGGCACGCCAGACGGTGACGTCACGGCGGTAAACGACCTCAACTTTAGCCTGCGTGCGGGTGAAACCCTCGGTATCGTAGGTGAGTCCGGCTCCGGCAAGTCGCAGACGGCCTTTGCCCTGATGGGCCTGCTGGCGGCCAACGGTCGCATTGGCGGCTCCGCTAAATTCAACGGCAAAGAGATCCTGAACCTGCCGGAATCGCAGCTTAACCGCCTGCGTGCCGAGCAAATTTCGATGATTTTCCAGGATCCAATGACCTCGCTGAACCCATACATGCGCGTGGGCGAGCAGCTGATGGAAGTGCTGATGCTGCACAAGAAACTCGGTAAAGCGGAAGCGTTTGAAGAGTCTGTGCGGATGCTTGATGCGGTAAAAATGCCGGAAGCGCGTAAGCGTATGCGCATGTTCCCGCATGAATTCTCCGGCGGGATGCGTCAGCGCGTGATGATTGCGATGGCGCTGCTGTGCCGGCCAAAACTGCTGATTGCTGACGAACCTACCACGGCGCTGGACGTTACCGTTCAGGCGCAGATCATGACGCTGCTGAACGAGCTGAAGCGCGAGTTCAACACGGCGATCATTATGATCACCCACGACCTGGGCGTGGTGGCCGGTATCTGCGACAAAGTGCTGGTGATGTATGCCGGGCGTACAATGGAATACGGCAACGCGCGTGACGTGTTCTACAAGCCGGTTCACCCTTACTCCATTGGCCTGCTGAACGCGGTGCCGCGCCTGGATGCGGAAGGTGAGGCTCTGCTCACCATCCCGGGTAACCCACCGAACCTGCTGCGTTTGCCGCAGGGATGTCCGTTCCAGCCTCGCTGCCAGTTTGCGATGGAAGCGTGTAATAGTGCTCCGCCACTGGAGCAGTTTGGTGATGGCCGCCTGCGTGCCTGCTTTAGACCGGTGGAGGAATTAGCATGAGCACCGTTGCGGAAGAGAGAAAAGTTCTGTTAGAAATCGCTGACCTGAAGGTGCACTTTGACATCAAAGACGGTAAGCAATGGTTCTGGCAGCCTTCAAAAACGCTGAAAGCCGTTGATGGCGTTACGCTTCGCCTGTACGAAGGGGAGACCCTCGGCGTGGTGGGCGAGTCCGGCTGTGGCAAGTCGACGTTTGCCCGCGCCATCATTGGCCTGGTGAAAGCGACCGAGGGGCGCGTGGCCTGGCTTGGCAAAGATCTTCTGGGCATGAAGCCGGAAGAGTGGCGCGACGTACGGAGCGACATTCAGATGATTTTCCAGGATCCTCTGGCCTCGCTGAACCCGCGCATGAACATCGGCGACATTATTGCCGAGCCGCTGCTGACCTATCATCCGAAAATGCCTAAGCAGGAAGTTCGCGACCGCGTGAAGGCGATGATGATGAAAGTGGGTCTGCTGCCAAACCTGGTTAACCGCTACCCGCATGAGTTTTCCGGCGGCCAGTGTCAGCGTATCGGTATTGCGCGGGCGCTGATCCTGGAGCCTAAACTCATTATCTGTGATGAGCCGGTCTCAGCGCTGGACGTTTCCATCCAGGCACAGGTGGTTAACCTGCTGCAGAAGCTGCAGCGTGAAATGGGGCTGTCGCTTATCTTCATCGCCCACGATCTCGCGGTGGTAAAGCACATCTCCGATCGTGTTCTGGTCATGTACCTGGGCCATGCGGTAGAACTCGGCACCTATGACGAGGTTTATCACAATCCGCTGCATCCTTACACCAAAGCGCTGATGTCAGCGGTACCAATTCCCGATCCGGATCTGGAAAAGAACAAAACCATCCAGCTGCTGGAAGGGGAGCTACCGTCGCCAATTAACCCGCCGTCAGGCTGCGTGTTCCGCACCCGCTGCCCGATTGCAGGCCCGGAATGCGCCAAAACGCGTCCGGTACTGGAAGGTAGTTTCCGCCATGCGGTTTCCTGTCTGAAGGTCGACCCGCTATAATCTCGCCAGGGGCCAGCACCGAGCTGGCCCTTTCTTTATGCGAGGATTGCTGTGTCAGGGAACATCTCTTCACTTCGAGCGCTGCTTTACCACTTTCTGTTTGATCAAAATACCCGTTCCGGGCGCCGGTTTGAGGCGTTTTGCGGCCTGCTGGCGTTGCTCAGCGTTGCCGTTGTATTTACCGAATCAAGCGTAGGGAACGACCCGAGGCTCACGTTCGGCGAATGGCAGCTCTTTATCTGGCTGGAAATCATCTTCACGCTGCTGTTCACCTGCGAATACCTGCTGCGAGTGTTGACCTGGCCTAAACCTGTCCGCTATGTGTTCAGCTTCTGGGGCATTATTGACCTGGCGACCATGCTGCCGCTGTATGTGCTGTGGCTGTGGCCCGAATTTGCTATTCACTACTATTTTGCCTGGCGAGCCATGCGAGCCATTCGCGTGCTGCGCATACTGAAGCTTCTGCGCTATATGCCGGCGCTCAAAAGCCTCTGGCGCAGCCTGCTTAACGCCAGCAACCAGCTGATCCTGTTCTACTCGTTTATTGCCATTGTGATGGTCGCGGCGGGCGCGCTGATGTACGGCATAGAAGGGAAGGCTAACGGCTTTACCAGCCTGGGCGTCGCGGTCTACTGGGCGGTAGTCACGGTGACAACCGTCGGCTACGGCGATATTGTGCCGCATACCGCGCTGGGCCGCTTCGTTGCCTCGCTGCTGATTTTGATTGGTTATTCGGTGATAGCTATCCCTACCGGGATTTTAACGGCTCAAATGTCACAGGATATGCAAAGAAGAAGATCGGCGAGGGAGTGTGTGCGATGCCATCAGCAGGATCATGCCGCTAACGCGCACTACTGCAAAACGTGTGGGGAGCATTTACCGCCGAATGAGAAATAATAACGCGGCCAGAAGGCCGCGTGAGGCTGCTGATAAAGTTCATTGCTCTAAAAAAGTCCGAGCCCAGGTCTAACAAAAACAATGAATAATGTTCTCTGGTTTGCCCCAAACAGTCGAAAACCACGTTTTTCGGCTGTTTGTCATCAATCTGACGCGGCCAGAAGGCCGCGTCAGATTATTGCTTCAGTATCACTCACGCCACAGGATGTGGCAAAGCTTGTGGTCTTTCTCGCGGCACAGCAGAACGCGAGCGAAGATATCGTTTAGCTCGCCGCCGTCGGTGTCGGCCAGCCCGATAACCACTTCTGCGAAGAAGTCCGGGTTCAGGTCGAAGTCGACGTGCTCCTGCCAGTCTTCGGCAGGATCAAACAGCTCAGCACCGCCGCGCTCCTCGAACTGCAGATTGAAAAGAATAATGTCGGCAGGGTCGAGGTTATCGCCCGCGAGTTCGAGAAATATGTCGTACGCCTGCTCTAAAGTCTCGTCTTCGGTCAGGCGGTTATTCAGATCCATTTCCATCTCTACATCCACTTATCGAGTGCTGATGCGCCACGTTTTACAGCAACGGACTAAAGAAGTAAAACAGTCGCTCGGTCATACGCTGCCACAGCGGGCGTTTTAGCCATAAATGCGCGTCCAACAGCCGTGAGCGGGAAATATAGTCGTCCTGTACTGCCGCTAAATCACCGGCAAAACCTTCATCATCGATGACCAGCGTAATCTCAAAGTTGAGCCACAGGCTGCGCATATCCAGGTTCACGGTGCCCACCAGGCTTAGCTGGCCGTCAACCAGCACGCTCTTGGTGTGAAGCAGGCCCCCTTCAAACTGATAAATCTTCACACCTGCGGCAAGCAGTTCGGTAAAGAAGGCGCGGCTTGCCCAGCCGACCAGTAGAGAATCGTTTTTACGCGGGACAATAATGCTGACGTCCACGCCTCGCTGAGCCGCGGTGCAAATCGCATGCAGCAAATCATCACTCGGCACGAAGTAAGGGGTAGTCATTATCAGGTATTCGCGCGCCGCGTAGACGGACGTAAGCAACGCCTGATGAATCAAATCCTCCGGGAAGCCAGGGCCAGAGGCAATGGTATGGATCGTATGACCGCTCGCTTCTTCAAACGGCATGATGTTTTCATCCGGCGGCGGAGGGAGAATGCGTTTGCCGGTCTCTATCTCCCAGTCGCAGGAGTAAACGATGCCCATTGCGGTGGCGACCGGGCCTTCCATACGCGCCATCAGGTCGACCCACTGGCCCACGTTGGCATCCTGCTTGAAGAAACGAGGATCCACCATGTTCATGCTGCCGGTATAGGCAATGTAGTTATCGATCATCACCATTTTGCGGTGCTGGCGCAGGTCCATACGGCGCAGGAAAACACGCATCAGGTTAACTTTTAGCGCCTCGACAACCTCAATGCCCGCGTTGCGCATCATGTTCGCCCACGGGCTACGGAAGAAGGCCACGCTGCCGGCAGAGTCGAGCATCAGCCGGCAGTGAATACCACGACGAGCTGCGGCCATCAGCGACTCTGCTACCTGGTCGGCCATGCCGCCAGGCTGCCAGATATAGAACACCATCTCGATGTTATGGCGCGCTAGCTGAATATCGCGGATCAGCGCCTGCATGGTGTCATCTGAGCTTGTCAGCAGCTGTAGCTGATTGCCCTTCACGCCGGCGATACCCTGGCGACGCTCACAGAGCTGGAACAGCGAGCTGGCCACCTCGCTGGTTTCTGAGGCGAAGATATGCTTGCAGTTCTTCAGGTCCTTTAGCCATTTGGCGGTTGAAGGCCACATAGCGCGGGCGCGCTCTGCACGGCGTTTGCCCAGGTGCAGTTCCCCCACCGAAAGATAGGCAATAATCCCGACCAGCGGCAGAATATAGATGATAAGCAGCCAGGCCATTGCGGAAGGTACGGCCCGGCGTTTCATCAATATTCGTAGCGTAACGCCAGCGATAAGCAGCCAGTAGCCGAGAATAACCAGCCAGCTCACCACGGTATAGAAGGTTGTCATGCCTTAAAAATCCTTTTGAAACCGAAGAGTTGAGAGTGTACGCAGAACTTTCATTGCTTAACACTAAAAGTATACGCAAAACGGATGGTTTGCCCGGCAGAAGGTTCTATAATGGCGCGTCTTTTTTGGAAAATTGAGTCATAGAAATGAGGCGTAGCAGAACGGAAGTCGGGCGTTGGCGGATGCAGCGTCAAACGCAAAAACGCAGGGCGCGTTGGCTGGAAAGTCAGTCACGGCGCAATATGCGCATTCATGCCATTCGCAAGTGCCTGGTGAACCAGCAGCGTAATTCATTGCTGTTTGCCATCCACGATCGCTGGGCATAAGCATCGGGCACCGCGTGCGGTGCCCATCAAAAAATTCTTCTCCCCCTTAGAGTAAACCAGGAAATAAGCCTTCCTTTTGGCCGGAAATTATCGTTCCAAACGGCGGAAGTTTGTTTTTAAAATGATCGTGATCATCATCCGGGCAAAAAATAACGTCATAATCCTCGCGATTTTTCTTATATCTCCAGGATGTCTGAATAAGTGATTAGTGATTTAATTAAAAAGGATTTCTCTTACTCCAGGAGAATTAACTTTCTGTTTGTTATTATTGTTGCCGTGCTAATTGTTTTTAGCTCAATAATCTCCTATGTAAGTTATAATCACCAGAAAACCACATTAAATGAAGAGAACGAGGGTTTTGTACACAATATTGCAACGTTCTACCTGGAGCAGCAGCTAAAAACCTTAGAGAATGCGCTATGGCAAAACTCTATTATGCTGAATAACAATTACGTTGAGGCACTGGTCAAGTCTGAAGACGAAGAACTGGAGAAAAAACTCACGACGTCAATCTCAATGCTGCCTGTCGTTTCAGGGTATATTATTGCTACGCGCGATGGCCGTTATAACAGTATCCCCAAATCTTACGTCGACAGTAATTATATTCTAGCGGGGCGAGACTGGTACGAACGCCTTAGTGCGAAAAACTCATTTGTTAACTACTCCCAAATTTATGCTAATGCGATAGATAAATCGCCGGTGGTGACGATTGCCAAACTGCTGCATGACGATAAAGGCGAGCGCTATGGCGTGTTTGCTATGGATCTGAATCTGATCAATATGAGCTACGTGCTGCGCCAGCTTGAGAGCCCGAGTGAAGGGCACTTCTCGATTGTCGATCGCCAGGGGCGAGCCATCCTGGATGCAGACAGCGATGCAATAGGCACCCCGACTGTCCCGCAGGCAGCCATTGAGCGAATGACCAACGGACTTGGTTCATTTCACGACAACGTCACCAGCAAGCGTTATTACTATTATTCTTTCTCTAACCCCGACTGGTTTGTCGTCTTTACCGTTAAGGATAAAGTAATAGATGAGCACACCTTCTACTATGTCTGGGTTATTTGGGTGGCATTCGCCTTCTGCCTGACCATTTATTCATTGTTGTGGGTCTTTATGCGCCATTCCATCAAATCGATGATCGTGGATATCGTTTCGATGATGCGCTTTGGTCGGCTTGAGTTAAAGAATGATGTAGATAAGCAAATTTTAAATGAGATTAATGAAAGCAGTCAGCAAATTAAAAGTGCAAAAAGTGCTTCACTAACGGATGGTCTCACCGGCCTGCTTAATCGTCGAAGCTTTGATAATGATATTAATTATTTATTAACCCGTAAAGCTCCCTTTAGCCTCGGAATTATCGATATTGATAACTTCAAAAAAATAAACGACGGATACGGTCATCTTGTTGGCGACACGGTTTTGAAAGTTATCGCTGATATGGGCATGGGGCTGCTGGACGATTACGCGAAGCTTTATCGTTACGGCGGGGAAGAAATTGCCTTTATTTACTTCTCCGATAATCAGGTTAAAGCCATGGAAATTATGGAGTGCTGGCGTAAACAGGTGGAAAGTAAAACCTGGCGTGAGCAAGGACTGACCGTCACCTTCAGCGGAGGGGTTTGCCCGTGGCGCGGAGAGGGCTACGAGGCGCTTATCGAGAAAGCTGACAGGCTGCTTTATAAGGCAAAATCCAGTGGTAAAAATAAAGTGGTTATCGCGACCAGCTAAGAAAAGCCTGCACTAAGGAGTTGTTACATGGAGAAAAGCGCTGAGTTCATCGTTAATCGCGTGATGAAGAATAACTTCAGCATGGCTTTTGAGTCGTTGCTACAGCCTATTTTCGACACATCAAGTTTTAAGTGTGTCGGAACCGAAATGCTCATCCGGGGCGTGCATCGCCGGGCCCTTGTCGCCCCGGATCTGTTTATTCACCGTCTGGAAGACAACGGCGGCATCGTTTCTTTGGGTGAGCATATTATCGCCACGGCTTTTAGCTACATGAAAGACGTCATCATGCCGCATAACAGCAGCTATTTAATGCACCTTAATCTTTCACCCGTGCAGTTGAATGACGTCGGTTTTGCCGGACGGGTTATTGCCCTCGCAGTGCAGCGCTCTGTGCCCGTGCAGCGCATCGTGTTTGAGATAACGGATAACCATCTTCCGTTAGATGACGCCGGGCGTGAAAATGCCGTTCGCCTTCGCGAGGCTGGCTTCTTGCTAGCGTGGGATGATATTCACAGCGTTGAGCAGCTGCAGGACAGGCTGGCCCAGGTGGATACGAACTTCATTAAGCTCGATCGCTCCTGTTTCAAGGCAACGTGCAGTGAGGAAACGCTGCGTATTGTCAGACGTGCGCAGGAGAGTGAAGTGGATGTTATTGCCGAAGGGGTTGAAACCTTTTCGCAGATGCAAATGCTGTTCAATAACAATGTCAGAATGGCACAAGGCTATCTTTTCTCGCGCCCCCTCGATCGGGACAGTTTTCGCCATAAGCATTTGCTGACGCCGGAAACCTGATTCACTAGTGAGCCTGCTCACGGCAGGCTCGCTTCACCGCAAATCAGAACACCTTCTTGAATGGCTTCACTGCAACATGAGCGTACACGCCTGCGGCGACATACGGGTCGGCGTCAGCCCAGGCCTTTGCCTCTTCAAGGGAGGCAAACTCGGCAATCACCGTTGACCCTGTGAAACCTGCCGCGCCAGGGTCGTTGCTGTCGACGGCTGGCATCGGGCCTGCGGTGAGCAAGCGGCCTTCATCGCGCAGCAGCTGGAGACGGGCAAGGTGAGCAGGGCGGACCGACAGACGTTTTTCCAGCGAGTCGGCAATATCTTCAGCATAAATGACGTACAACACGGGCACACTTCCTTCTTGATGTTGGGTTGTAAACCACGGTAAGTGAATGCCGTGCAGACTGCAATTGAAAGATAAACAGGATGTTAAATCCTTGAGATAATTAAGGGAAAAGTGCTTAGTGGGCAGGAAAAAATGCCTCTCAGGACGATGCGTTGTTGAATATGATTGCTATTTGCATTTAAAATTGTCGTCTCTTAAAGATACTGAAACCATTATGACGTCAATGACCCTTGATTTACCTCGCCGCTTTCCGTGGCCGACTCTTCTCTCCGTCGGGATTCATGGTGCCGTTGTGGCCGGGTTGCTCTACACCTCGGTACATCAGGTTATTGAGTCCCCAGCGCCTTCGCAGCCCATCAGCGTCACGATGGTCGCTCCGGCTGACCTTGAGCCTGCGGTTGTTCCGCCCCCGCCACAGCCGGTAGCGGAACCCGAGCCTGAACCTGAGCCAGAACCGATTCCTGAGCCGCCGAAAGAAGCCCCGGTGGTCATCCACAAGCCGGAGCCTAAACCCAAGCCGAAGCCTAAACCGGTGAAAAAAGTCGAGCAGCCGAAGCGTGAAGTTAAGCCGGTTGAGACTCGGGCGGCTTCTCCGTTTGAAAACAACGCTCCGGCACAGTCATCGCCAACCCCGGCGGCAAAACCGGCGCCAGCAGCACCGGCACCGTCGGTGAATACCGGGCCACGTGTGCTCAGCCGCGACAGGCCTCAGTACCCGGCGCGTGCCTTTGCGCTGCGCATGGATGGCAACGTACGCGTGAAGTTTGACGTGGATGCGGACGGCCGCGTGAACAACGTGGAGATTCTTTCCGCTCAGCCTGCGAATATGTTCGAACGTGAGGTTAAGCAGGCGATGAAAAAATGGCGCTACGAAAGCGGTAAGCCAGGGCAGGGCATTACCGTCAACATCAAGTTCCGCATTAGCGGCGGTGCAAGCGTGGATTAATCTCCACCCGTTCATCAAAAAGGCTGCATATGAAAATGTGTGGCCTTTTTTCTTTTCTGACTTCTTTTTATTTTATTATTGATTATTATTCGAACGATTTTTTGTTTTCTTATCATTTTTATTAAAAACAGTTGTTTAGTTATTTTCATGTCACTTATCTTAAATTTTAAAATAGACTTATCGCAAATTAATTACCAATAATAATAGGATTTTAATTTAAAATTTTTCTTATTTGAGTGTGGGCTGGCATACTTAAATGAAATGACAAAAAACTTACTTTAACTTTATGCGCCACTACCATAAAGCCGTTCTTTTGTACGCGCTATCTTATTATCCTTTGAGCTATGCCGCACCGCTAACGCCTGCCGACAGGGATACGGTTCTCCAACAGCAGCAGGATTTACTGCTGCAAAACCAGCAGCAGCGCGAAGAGATCCAGCGAAGCCTCAAGCCCCGGCTGGCAAGCCCTGCAGTGGGGCCAGAGCAGGGCCCCTGTTTTACAATCCGCCAAATCGTTATTGATAACGCCACGCTGCTTTCCGTGCGTGACCAGAACAGATTAATCACTCCCTATATTAATCAATGCCTCGGCATGGCGAAGATCAATAATCTCACGCGTGATATTTCTGACTGGTATATCAGCCGCGGATATATTACCAGTCGCGCATTTCTGACCGAGCAGGATTTGTCAGGAGGCACGCTGCATATTGCCGTGCTGGAAGGGAAGCTGCAGGCCATTCACATAGAAGGGGCTTCTTCGCGTCAGCTTAAAATTGCTTTTCCAGGGCTTGAAGAAAAAATACTCAACCTGCGCGATATTGAGCAGGGCATGGAACAAATTAACCGGCTGCGGGCCACGCCGGTACAAATTGAAATATTGCCTGGCGAGAAAGCGGGTGAGTCGATTGTTAATCTCACCGCAACCCCGGAATTCCCGCTACAAGCCGCGCTGGGATTTGATAATAGCGGGCAAAAAAGTACCGGCACCGGGCAGCTTACCGGCTCGCTGACCGCCAATAACCCGTTAGGGCTGGCCGATAAATGGTTTGTCAGCGGCGGGCGAAGCAGTGACTTTGCCAATGACTACGACGCACAAAGTTTTCAGGCCGGGGTCAGCGTGCCCTGGGGCTATAGCCTGGTCGATTACAGCTACGCCTGGAGCGACTACCTCACCACCCTCAACAACAAAGGCTATCTGTGGCGTTCCACGGGGAGAGCCGAAACGCATCGCCTGAATCTCTCGCACGTGCTTTACCGAAACGGCGATCTGAAAACCGCCGCCACCATAGGCCTGACTCACCGCCTCAGCCGTAACTACCTCAATGACGCGCCGCTGCTCAGCAGCAGCCGCAAGCTCACCAGCCTGCAGTTCGGCCTTAACCATACGCAGAAAATTGGCGGCGGCGTGGCGACCTTTAACCCGTCATTCAGTCACGGCGTGCCGTGGTTTGGTGCCGAAAACGATAATGACAAACGTGATGATGCGCCCAGGGCCGGGTTTAAAAAATGGAGCCTGAGCGGCAGCTTCCAGCGCCCTCTGACGCAAAAAATGTGGTGGCTAACCAGCGTTTATGGGCAGTGGTCACCGGACCGACTTTACGGCAGTGAACGCTTAACGATAGGCGGTGAAAGCTCCGTTCGCGGCTTTAAAGAGCAATACCTTTCCGGCGACAACGGCGGGTATCTTCGCAACGAGCTGAGCTACTCCCTGTTCAGCCTCCCTTATCTGGGCGAAGTCAGCCTGAACGCAGCAGTGGACGGCGGCTGGCTGCGCAATGACAACGACGATCGGCAGGCCTCCGGGACATTGTGGGGCGCCTCGGGCGGCATCACCGTGGCCGGGCGCTACTACTCCAGCCAGTTCACGGTTGGCTCGCCAATTCACTACCCGGGCGATCTGGCCCCGGATCATCTCGTGATTTATTACCGCCTGGGCCTGGCAATTTAAGGTAAAGATATGGATAAGCACCCCGTTGGATTAGCGAAGCGTCTGTTAAGTTACCTCATCATGTGCCTGATTGCCGGGCAGCCGGTGTTTCCGGCGGTGGCGGCGACAATTAACTCGGTTACGCCGGGCGCGCAGATGGATCAGGCCGGAAACGGCGTGCCGGTGCTTAATATTGCCACGCCAAACCAGGCGGGGATCTCCCATAACCAGTTCCAGGACTATAACGTCGGCAAAGAGGGGCTGATCCTTAACAACGCCACCGGGCAGTTGACCCAGACCCAGCTAGGCGGGCTTATCCAGAATAACCCGAATCTTAAAGCGGGCCAGGAAGCCACCGGCATCATCAACGAGGTCATCGGCGGCAACCGTTCTCAGCTGCAGGGGTACACCGAAGTGGCAGGGAAAGCGGCCAACGTCATGATCGCTAACCCTTACGGCATTACCTGTAACGGCTGTGGGTTTATTAATACCCCCAATGCCACCCTGACCACGGGCAAGCCTCAGTTTGATGCGGCCGGGAATCTGCTCGCGCTGGACGTCAGCAAAGGCAGCATCACGATAGAAGGCCAGGGCCTGGACGCCAGCAAAAGCGACGCGCTGTCGATTATTGCCCGGGCAACGGAGGTTAACGCCGGGATTCATGCCAAAGATCTCAAAGTGACCGTGGGCGCCAACCGCGTTTCATCTGGTGGTGCAGTCACGCCGATAGCCGGAGAAGGATCTGCGCCCGTGGTTGCCGTTGATACCGGTGCGCTGGGCGGAATGTATGCCAATCGCATTCACCTTGTTTCCAGCGATAAAGGCGTAGGTGTCAACCTCGGTAATCTTAACGCGCGCCAGGGCGACATTACCCTCGATGCCAACGGCAAGCTGGTGGTCAATAACAGCCTCGCGAGCGGCAACCTTACGGCACAGGCCGATAGCGTTGTGCTGAGCGGGGAGCACAAAAGCGGGGGCGCAGCGCAGGTCAATAGCCGCTCTGACATCACCGTAGCCAACGGCCAAATAGCCAGCGACCAGAACATCACGCTGAACGGTAATGGGAAGCTGGCGCTGAATAACGGCACGCTGACCGCAGGCAATAATATTCATTTAAATGCCGCAGCAATAAGCTCAGACGCTGCCAGTGAAGCTAACTCTGGCGGTGCGATTCACGCCAGCGCGGCTACACGCATGGACAATGCCGGTAAGCTGACGGCGGGCGGCGACGTTGCGTTATCTGCTGACCAACTGGCAAATAGCGGCCAACTCACCGCCAACGGCGCATTAAGCGTCAAAGCAGGGAATTTTAACGATAGCGGGAACGTGCAGGCGCAGCACAACGTTCAGCTTGAACTCGGCACGTTCAACCATAGCGGCCAGCTGCTGGCTGGCACAGGGCTTACGGTTTCAACCGGGGATGCGTGGATCGACGGCATGCTCAGCAGCGGCGGCGACCAGAACGTCAGCAGTAAAAATGCGCTGAACGTTGGCCGTAATGGTCAGCTTTTGAGTAACGGCAAGCTGGCGCTTCAGGCCGATAGCTTTAGCAATGCCGGCACGGTGAATGGCAGGCAGGATGTCTTGCTAAGCAGCAGGCTGTTTAACGGTCAACAGGGAAGCTTGCTGGCCAGCGGCGGTCATCTTCAGCTGTTTGCACAGGAAATGCAGAGTGCCGGGCAAATTACCTCGCTGGGTGGGCTGACATTCGAGGGCGACCGGTTAAAAACCCTTGCTGGCGGGCAGCTGCAGTCGCAGGGCGACATGTTGCTGCAGGCGAGGGATTCCGCCTTCCTGGCAGGAACGCAGGCCGCCAAAGGCGATCTTACGGTGAGCACTGGCACTTTTACACACGCCGGGAGCACCAGGGGAAACAACGTTTCACTGCGGGCAAAACAGCTTGAAACCAGCGGCAGTCTCCAGGCCGACGGCACAATGTCGCTTAGCGCGGACAACATTGTGCAGCAGGCTGGTGGTGCACTACTGGCTCAAAAGAACCTGCAGCTTAATGGCAACAGCTTCACCAACCGTGGCTCGCTGGACAGCGATGCCTTAACGCTAGCTATCACCGGGCACATCGCTAACCAGGGCGACGGCAGAATCACCGCCCGCCATGGCCTGACGAGCACATCAGAAACCTTCCATAACGAGGGGCAACTGGCGGCGAGCTCGCTTGATTTGTCTGTCCATAACGACCTGACCAACAACGGTAGCGTACTGGCCGAGAAGAGCCTGAGCGTAACGGCGCCGGTACTCAACAATACCGGGCAGCTCGGGGGCTCATCGCTCACGCTGGATACCACCTCTTTAGATAACAGCGGGCTGCTTCAGGGTGGGCAGATCCTGACGTTAACCGCCGCAGATCTGACTAACCGCAGCGGCGGGAAAGTCATCAGCGGCAGCGGGCTTGAGCTTAGTATTCCGCAGTTAACCAATGCCGGGCTGATTTCGGTAAAACAGGGGCTGGCTATTGAGAGCCTGATGTTAGCCAACAGCGGCAATATCGAATCGCAGGCGATGACGCTGAACGTGGGGCAGCAGTTCGACAACCTGACCGGCGGCGTGCTGCTGGCAGAAAAAACGCTGCATCTTTCCAGCGCTAATGCTAATAACGCCGGCAGTCTTCAGGGCAAAAACCTGACGATCGATGCGGGGCAATGGAATAACAGCGGTCTGGTCACCGCAAACGAGCGCTTAACGGCCAGCGTCAGCGGGGAGCTGAAGAACAGCCCGGATGGGAAAATCATCGTCGGCAAGCCAGACAGCCAGGGCGCGATTGTGGGCGGGCAGTTTGATCTGACGGCTGGGCGCGTCACGAACAAGGGCTGGCTGCAAAGCGGTGGCGGCCTGATCCTCACCGTGCAGGAACTGGCGAACGCTGGCGTGATTTCTGCCGCTCAGGCGGCGGCAATAGAAGGCATGACGCTGGGCAACCAGGGCCGTATTGAAGCGCAGGATCTGCAGCTAAAACTTCGTGAAAAAGTGAATAACTTTACCGGTGCGGTGCTGGTGGCAACGCGCAATCTGCAGCTCACCACGCCTGAGCTGGATAATACCGGCAAGCTGATTGCTGACAGCGCGGTTGTGGACGCACAAAACCTGACTAACACCGGCTTGCTGCAGGGGAATTCAACGCTAACCGCCAGAGGCGATATCTTTAATAACGCAGCTGGCGGGGAAGTACTGGCCGGGGGGACTCTGGCACTCAATGCTCGCCAGATGACTAACTCGGGCAATGTTCAGGCTGACGCTGCGACGCTAAACGCCGGTCAACTCGCCAACGGCGGCAAGCTGCTCGGCTTATCCATCCTCAATCTGACCGCCACAGACAGCGTTTCCAATACCGGCAAAATTCTTGGCAAAGACAAGCTGGCTCTAAGCAGCGGAAGCCTGGAAAACCAGGGTACGCTGGCCGCCGCAGACCTCAGCGTGGAAAGCCAGCGTAACGTGAATAATGGCCTGTTACAGGGCGAAAAATCGCTACGCCTTAACGCCACGTCGCTCAATAACCTCCAGCAAGGAAAAATCATCAGCGGCAGCGGCCTGACGCTGGCTATCCCGGAGCTGAATAACGCCGGGCTGATTTCGGTTGAACAAGGGCTGGTCATTGACGGCGCGAACCTCACCAACAGCGGCAACATTGAAGCCAGCGATACAAACCTGACCGTTGACGCCCTGGCGAACGGCGGACTCATCCAGGGGAATCAGTCTCTTCGCTATCGGGGCAATAAGCTGACGAATACCGATACAGGCCAGCTTTTAAGTGACGGAGACATCGCCGTTAGCGCTTCCAGGCTGGAGACTGCGGGGCGTGTACAAGGCAGAAATATCACGCTGACCGGTGGGGCTCACGGGGGTGAAAATACAGGGCAGATACTCGGCCGCGACGCGCTCAATATCTTGTTCGACGGCGCGTTTAACAACGGCGGTCGGCTTATCAGCCAGAACCAGTTGAACCTGAACGCGGGCCTTCTTGAGAATAGCGGCGTTATCGTGGCCGCTAAGCAGATTCAGCTGGCCGGTGAAAGCTTTAACAACTCCGGGCAAGTTATAGGTGACAACGTCACACTTCATTCCGTTAAGGGGCAAAACGACGGCCTGCTGCAGGGGGATAGCGGCCTGCAGCTCAGCGTTACGCAGTTTGGCAATGGTGCGGCTGGAAAAGTGCTGGCCGGGGGTGGGCTTGATATCAGCGGCATTCAGCTGAGCAACGACGGTGTGCTGCAGGGGCAAAGGCTTACGCTGCAAGGCGGAGATCTCACCAACGCCGGCTCGCTGTCTGGTAAAGATGCGCTTTCAATCAAGACCGATAAATCGGTCACCAACGATGGGCAGCTTCTGAGTCAGGGAGAGCTGCAGCTTTCAACCGGCCAGCTTAATAATAATGGCGTACTTGCCGCGGCAAAGGTGGGCGTTCAGGCCGACACGCTTAACAATACGGGAACGCTGCAGAGCAATAGCGCGCTGGAGCTTCACAGCGCCGCAGCGACAAACAGCGGCACGCTGCTGGCGAAGCAGGCGCTGAATCTCATCGGCACAAGCCTTAACAACAGCGGCACCGTTCAGGGCAACACGCTTTCGATTGCCGCACAAAACGGATTAACCAACCAGGCCACAGGTAAACTGCTGGCAGCCGACACGTTTGACTTCAATGGCGACGCGTTAACCAATAACGGCGTCGTTGCGGCGGATAACGCGCGTCTGGCGGTCAACATCTTCAATAACGGCGGGCTGATTCAGGGCAATAATGGCCTGTCGCTTTCCGGGGCAGAAGCAAAGCGGCCCCAGGCAATGTTTATGCGAAGTTTCGCCGTGGCTCAATCTCCGGCAGTTCGCGTCCTGAATAACCTGAGCGGTGGCAGGCTATTAAGCGGCGGCAAGCTGGACATTGCCGCATCCGATGTCAATAACACGGGATCTGTTCAGTCCCACGAAAATCTGACATTTACCGCTGACAGCCTGAATAACCAGGGCAGGCTTTCTGCCGGGAATTTGACGCTAAATATTGCCCGGCAGCTGAATAACCAAAACGGCGGCGTAGTCGCCGCGAATAATCTCGAGCTAAACAGCCGCCGGATTGATAACCAGGGCGTGCTGCAGGGCGACAATACGTTGGCGCTGAATACTCCGGAGTTCAACAACCTTGCTGGCGGCCAATTAATAACGGGGAGTTCGCTTAGCCTGACGATCCCGCAGATGGTTAACCTTGGCCTCATCTCCGTGAAGGAGGCGTTAACGCTTTCAGGCGCGAGCCTGGACAACCAGGGCACGCTGCAAGGCGGCAGCCTGACGCTGAACTTTACGGGCAGCATTCTCAACCGTAACGCGGCAAAACTCCTGGCAGAGAAAGGCCTTTCTGCGCAAACGGCAGACCTGAAAAACGCTGGCACGCTGCTGGGCGACACCGTTGAGGTTAACGCCAACACGATAAATAACGGCGGATTGCTGCAGGGTAATTCTGCGCTGAAGGTGGGCTCTGACACGTCATCAGCGCTGACGCTGACGAATCAGAAAGACGGGAGAGTGCTAACCGGCGGGCAACTGGCGATTAATGCTGACCAAATTAGCAATGCGGGCGTGATTCAGGGGCAGCAGCTGGGCGTGAAGGCCGCCAGCTGGAACAATAGCGGCAGCGCGCTTGGCATTAACGGACTGACGGCTCAGGTTGATAAGCAGCTTACTAACGGCGGACAGTTACTAAGCCAGGGCGTAAGCCGGATAACGGCGGGAACGTTAAGCAACGCCGGAGCTCTGTTGAGCGAAGGCAACCTCGATCTGACGCTGGCGTCCGGCCTGACAAATACCGGGGCGATGACGGCCAACGGTACGGTGACCGTTACTGCTCCGGTCATGCTAAACCAGGGGCAGATAGTAGCGAAAAATCTCTCCCTCAGCGGTAGCTCGCTTAATAACAGCGGCGATATCAGCGGTGTTGAAGGGCTGGGGCTCTCCTGGGCGGCAACCTGGATGTGCAAACCGGCGGAAAGCTGCTGACCAATGGTTTGTTGACGGTCGGGGCCAATGTTCTCACCAACCTGGGCCGCGTTCAGGGCAATGCAATTACGCTTAACGCTGCGGCGCTGAACAACCAGGGGCGCATTGAAGCTAATTCTGCTGTCAATGGCACGCTGCGCGGCAACCTGGATAACGGGCAAAACGCGGTTCTGCTCAGCCTGGGAACCCTGGATCTAAGTGCGCAGCAGCTAACCAATAACGGGACGATGCAGGGGAACGGCAATACCCGCATCGATCTGCGGGATCGCGGCAGTAACCAGGGGCAGCTGCTGAGCGGCGGCACGCTGACGCTCAATGCGCCTGGTTTTACCAACGGCGGTTGGGTTCAGGGCTTTGCGCTTTGGCTCAACGCGAGCTCGCTAAGCAACAGCGGAACGGTGCTGGCGCAACAGCAGGGTACGGTTGGCGGCAGCTATATCCTGAATAACGGGATGTTACAGGGCGCTAATTTAACCGTTAATCCCGGGCAACTGGATAATAACGGTACTGTCTATGCCACGCAGAATTTGGGCATTACGGCCACGCAGGTGAACAATGCTGCGGCCGCCCGATTGCTGAGTCAGGGCAACATGGGGATTAATGCCGGGAACACCAGCCTGCAGGGGCAGGTTGCGGCGCTGGGCAATCTTTCTCTTAACAGCCAGGGCAGCTATAACCAGCTGACAACGCTGGCGGCAGGCAACACTCTGGCGGTTAGTAGCCAGGGCGATATTAACGTGAATGGCCTGATGCAGGGTCAGGGCGTGCAGCTCTCCGCCGCAGGCACGTTAAACAATAATGGGCAGGTTCGTGCGGGCTATGGTGAAAGCCATCTTAGCGCCGGGCAGCTCAATCTGAACGGCTCAGGCAGCGTGCAGGCGGGCGGCACGCTGCGTCTGACCAGCCAGAACGGCATAAACAACGCGGGCTTTGTCGGCACCGCCGGTGATCTAATTGCCAGCGCGGGCGGCACGCTGCTCAACAGCGCATTGCTCTATGCGGGCAACAACATGAGCCTGTTTGCCAACAGTATCCGCAACTATCGCGGCGATATCCTCGCGGGCAGCAACCTCTGGATGCAGCGCGACGCGGCGGGCAATGCCAGCGCGGAAGTGGTGAATACCTCAGGAAGTATTGAGACCCAGAACGGCGATATTTCTATTCGCACCGGGCATTTATTGAATGAACGGGATGGTTTCACCTATTCCGAAAGCGTGCAGAATTATCCGGGTAGCGGTGAGTCTTATATAAATATTCGAGCTGGCGATATTGATCCACGTAAGCTGAAGTATAGCTACGGAGAAGTTTGTACTGGTGGCGGAGGAATAAATAACAATGAACACTGTCGTCCCTCTGTTGCTTTGGCACTTAAGTCCCAGGATCAAATTAAAAGACTGTTGAGTGAAAAAACTGTCACTGCTGTAGCTCAGGGAGGGGCAGGACGAATTTCTTCCGGGAGAGATGCTTATCTGGCAGTAAATCAGCTGGAAAATAATGCAAGTAACATTCTTGCCAGAAACAACATGCAGCTGAGCGGCGAGACATTAAATAATCTGTCTGCGGTATCTGGGAAAACCTCTGTTTATCAGGTCTATAACACACCCGTAAATACATCGTGTGTTAAAAACCCGGACACCTGCATGTCAGGATGGTCCAGTATTCCTGAAAACGGCAGCGTTTACAGTGTGACCCGTCATTACTCTGGTGCATCAGAAAAAACACTCTTTAAATACACGCTTCAGCCGGGGGTAATAACTGAAACATCCGGTGGCGATGTCACTTATCGCGCTGTGATTCAGGCTGGTGGCGCAGTCGTCGCTAACTTCAGCAACAATATCAGCAATACTTCTGTCTCAGCCAATACGCCGGGGTATACCCCAGGGAGAAGCGCTCCAGGGCTTAATTTAGCCGGTGGGCCAGGCGTAAACGGCGGTGCTCAGGCGGCCGATCTGAAAACGGGCACGAATAATAATGTGACCGCGCCGCCGGCAACGATTGATATACCCGGCAACGGTGAAAATCCTGGTGGTAACGGTGGATTAGCCGTTGTCGATAATCGTCCGAAGAGCAGCACTGACTATGGTCAGTCCGGCGGCAAGCTGGCGGAGATAAACCAGCAGAATGGTTCAGGCATTGATTTGGCAGGTAATCCGGCGGGCCTGGCTAATGGTGGCATCACCAATATTAACGGTGAGACCGTAGAGCTGACAAAACAGCAATCGGGCGAGCCAGCACGTAATAAGAATGGTGATATTGCTGCCGCGACGGCTCAGGTGATGGCGCTTTCCAGCGGGGGCAAAACGCCGCCGCCTCCGGGATACGATTATCGTCCGATCGAGCTGACGGATATTTCGGCAATTACCTCTCAGCTGACGGCCAACGGATCGCCGATTAAGCTCAGCGATTATCCGCTTCCTTCCAGTAATAACGGCTATTTCGTGGTCAATAAAGATCCGAAAAGTCCTTACCTGATCGTCACGAACCCTAAGCTGGAGGGGCTTGGAAAGCTGGATAACAGCCTGTTCAACGATCTCTATAAGCTGGCAGGCATGGCGGCGCCAAATGCTCCGCAGGAAACGCGTGCTACTTATACCGATACCAACAGGTTCCTGGGGTCGGATTATTTCCTGGCGCGCCTCAATTTACGCCCGGAATACGATTACCGTTTCCTCGGGGATGCGGCTTTTGATACTCGTTATGTCAGCAACCAGATCCTGAACCAGACCGGCAACCGTTACGTTAATGGCGTTGGTTCAGATCTGGAGCAGATGCAGTATCTGATTGACCATGCCGCTCAGGCACGCGACAAGCTGGGGCTAAAACTGGGCGTCAGTCTTTCAGCAGAGCAGGTCGCGGCGCTGGATTCCAGCATCCTGTGGTGGGAAAACGCGGTGATCGACGGGCAAAATGTCCTGGTCCCAAAACTGTATATCTCGCCGAAGGACGTCGTGGTTAATAACGGTAGCATGATCGCCGGAAACCAGACGATCCTTAACGCCGGGACTATCATCAATGACGGCAGCACGCTACAGGGGAAAACGCTGCTTAGCGCCAGTAGCCAGAATGCCATCAGCAATATTAACGGCGGTGAGATTAATTCAGGCGGCAGCCTGCAGCTCAGCGCGATGGGGGATATCAATAATATTGGCTCCACCATTGCCGGGCAGAAGGTAAGCCTTGAGAGTGTTGGCGGCAACATCATTAACCAGACGCTGACGCACCAGTGGGATACGGGCGGTAAAGCGAGTGGGCGGAACAATCCGGTTCTGGCATTTTCGAATACGGAAGTGGGTCCACTCGCTTCCATCAAGGCTACTGACAGCCTGAGCCTCAGCGCTGGCAAAGATATCCTCAATACCGGCGCTAACCTCAGCGCAGGTGGCGATATGCTGCTTAAGGCGCTGGATAATATTTCTCTTACGGGCAACCAGCTTGATGAGCGCAAGCAGGTCGGTAGTTATTTTGAACAAAACAGCGCCTACAAAGGAAGTTCAATCACTAGCGGCGGAACGCTTAGTCTGCAAGCCGGCCGCGATATTGCTGTTAAAGCTAGCAGTCTGTACGCAGAAGATAATGTGGGGCTGCAGGCCGGCCGGGACGTTAACCTGCAGTCTGCGGAGTCAACGCACAGCGACAAATACACCGCGAAGAAAAAGGTCGAAATCAACGAATCCGTGCGTCAGCAAGGTTCTGAGATCGCCAGCGGCGGAAACACCACGATTATTGCCGGGCGCGATGTTAACACCCAGGCCGCGCAGGTCACCGCTCGCGGTGATATTGGCGTGGGTGCAGGGCGCGATATAAACCTCGAAACCGCCACCGACAGCGATTATCACTACGACGAAGAAACCAAAACCAAAAAAGGGTTCCTGAGCAAGAAAACCACCCACACCATCCATGAAACCAGTTCGACTCGCGAAGCCGGGACATTGCTGAGCGGCGATAACGTGACGCTGAAAGCGGGTAACGACCTGCTGGTGAAAGGCTCGTCCGTAGTGGGCGACGGCAATGTGGCGCTTAACGCGGGTAATAACGTTGATATTGTGGCCGCGACGGACACGGATACCTCCTGGCACTTTAAGGAAACCAAAAAGAGCGGCCTGATGGGCACCGGTGGCATCGGCTTTACCATCGGCAGCAGCAAAACGGCCCATGATCTGCGTGAGCAAGGTACCACCCAAAGCCAGAGCATCAGCACCGTGGGCTCAACCGGCGGCAACGTCAGCGTGAATGCCGGTGGAATGGCGCATATTGGCGGCGCTGACCTGGTCGCAGGCAAGGATCTGTCGATATCCGGCGATAGCGTACTCATTGAGCCGGGGCACGATAAACGCACCCGCGATGAGAAGTTTGAGCAGAAGAGCACCGGGCTGACCGTGGCGCTTTCCGGGGCGGTGGGCGACGCGATCAACAATGCGGTAGAAACTGCGCAAGCGACGAAAAATGAAAGCGACGGCAGGCTGGCTGCACTGAAGGCAACGAAAACGGCGCTGGCAGGTGGGCAGGCGTATCTTAACTCTCAGCAGGCTACCGCTTCAGCAGATCCAAACAATGGTGTAGGCGTCAGCATCTCGCTCACGACACAGAAATCCAAATCTGAACAGCATATGGAGTCGGATAAGGTTAACGGCTCGAGCCTGACGGCAGGTAATAACCTTAATATTTCGGCTACTGGTAAAGGAAATAGCACTGAAAGCGGCAATATCCTGATTGGCGGCAGCCAGCTCAAAGCGGGGGGAGACACTTCTCTGGCGGCGAGCAATGATATTGTGTTGAGCGGGGCGGCCAATACGCAGCTAACGACCGGAAAAAACAGCAGCAGCGGCGGTGGCGTAGGCGTCAGCATCGGCGTGGGCAGCGGAAGCGGTGGCATCAGCGTATTTGCCAACGTTAACGCCGCTAATGGTAAAGAAAAGGGCAACGGCACCAACTGGACGGAAACTACGGTCGACAGCGGCGGCACGGTGTCCCTCACCAGCGGCCGCGATGCCATCCTGAACGGTGCCCAGGTCAATGGTAATAAGATCCGTGCCGATATTGGCCGCGATTTGTTGATCAGCAGTCAGCAGGACTCGAATAACTACGACAGCAAGCAAACCAGCGTGGCCGCTGGGGGCAGCTTCACCTTTGGCTCTATGAGCGGCTCGGGGTATATCAGCCTCAGCCAGGACAAGATGAAGAGCACCTATGACTCGGTGCAGGAACAAAGCGGTATTTTTGCCGGCAACGGCGGCTTTGACATTACCGTGGGCAACCATACTCAGCTGAACGGCGCGGTGATCGCCAGCCGGGCTGATGCAGATAAAAACAGTCTCGATACCGGGACACTGGGCTTCGCTGATATCGGCAACCAAGCCGACTATAAAGTCAGTCACAGCGGCATCAGCCTGTCCGGCGGCAGCAACATGTCGGCAGGTTCAATGCTGGCCTCTAACGGCCTCGCAAACGTCGGCACGCTGCTGGCCGGGATGAACGGTAAAGGCCACGCCGAAGGCACCACGCAATCCGCCGTGGCGAATGGTAATATCACGATTCGCGACAAGACGAATCAGCAGCAGGACGTTGCCACGCTGAGCCGCGATACCGAACATGCCAACGGCAGCATCGGGCAGATCTTTAACAAAGAGGAAGAGCAAAAACGCCTGCAGACGGCGCAGCTGGTGAGTGAAATCGGCGGCCAGATGACCAGCGTGGTGTCGACGTATGGCGATATCCAGGCGCTGGACGCGGTGCGTGCGAAAGGCAGCGATTACGCCAAAATGAGTGCGGCAGCGCTGCGTGATACGGAGGCTTATCAAAAAGCCTTCGGTGATTACGGTATCGGCGGTAAATACCAGATGGTGGCGCAGTCGGTGAGCGGGATTCTGGCGGGCGCCGCCGGGGGCGATTTCAATAAAGCCCTCGCGGATGGCCTGAACCCGGTGATGGCGCAGGCTATTAAGGGCGCGACTGAAGGCCACGAATCTGCCAACCTGATGGCGCACGCGGTCTGGGGCGCTCTGGCGGCGCAGCTTTCAGGCGGCAATGCGGCAGCAGGTGCGGCGGGAGCATTCAGCGGTGAGCTGGCGGCCAGGTATATCGCAAGGGAAATGTTCCCCGGTAAAGACCCGGGTAATTTAACCCAGGACCAAAAACAGCTGGTCAGTCTGCTCGGCACCATGGCGGCAGGGATCGCCGGCGGCGTGGTGGGGAATAGCACCGCAGCGGCGACCACGGGCGCTCAGGCCGGGAAGAATGCGGTTGAGAATAATGCGCTGAGCGCTCCGGATGAGAAGCAACGGCAGGATGCGAAATGGTCACTGCCGTACATCAAGGATGCAGGCGAAAAATCAAAAGCTGAAAAACTGGTTACTGAGCTCAATGCAAAAGATAAAGAGTTCGATACCGCACTCGATAAAGCCTGTAAAGAACTGTCTTCAGCAGCCTGTCAGGGTATGCGTCAGGAACTGGCCGCGATGGGCCAGAGCTATGACAAGCAGATGGACGGGCAGTATATCGGCACAATGGGTAGTGTGTACAAAGAGGGCGCGGATAAGATCGCCGGCCAGCAATGGCAGTACGCCACCGCAGATGCAAGAGCCCAACGTGATGCCGATGTTCAGCGTATAGATCAGAACTGGAACGTTAGCCCGAAACTGGCATCAATAATCTATGATGCAATGACTTATATTCATGCTGGGGCAGCGGTCGGGGGTGCTGCTTATGGAATGACGAAAGCTGGCAGTGTGTTAGATCACCCAAATATTTCAGGAAAAGTATTAGGCGAATACTCTGCGATAAAACCAGGCCCTCTACCTGACGTTAGAGCTGAGACATTTTCAGGCGGGCGCTATAAAGAGGTACTTTTATTTGAAGATACTTTACTTTATAGAGGGGGAACTATTGACACCCCCCTTGGTCAATTTTTTAGTTCTGATAAGCCAGCAGGTATTATTCAAACGCGTATCGATAAAGCTGTTTTACCTGTTTGGCCATCTGGTGATGCATCCCCAATTGAAACATCTTTTGGGTATAAAATACCTGCTGGTACAAAAGTGTATATAGGCGAAACAGGCTCTCAAAGCGGATTTTATATAGGTGGTACAGAGCAAATATATGTGCCAACGCCGTGGAAAATACCAGGGGTTGAAATGATATCTAAGGATTTATTGAAATGACAAACATTGATGAGATTGAGAGCATCCTTGATGAGATGTGTCGTATCTTAAAAGAGTGTAATCTTGAGCGATGGGCTAATATATTATTGGATATAAAAAAAATGGTTCGACATGACACTAAGGAAGCCAGATATTCAATAATGTCTTTGTATGGTGGTATGGGCTCTTTAAATGATCTGGTTTTATTTAAGGATGGCGTCATGCTTGTCGAGGAAAATGATGTTTTCGACGAGCTAAGAAATAGGTTATATCATCTTGGGAAGACATTGTAAGGTATAAAGAGTTCTCATCATCATGAGGAGGGGTTGCTTTTAATTCTCTCATTCGCTTTTAGAGATCTTCCGACATACTGAAAATTTCCCTTGTGGAGAGCGCTATGCGTAAGAGCAGATTCACTGAACGTCAGATTATCGCCGTTCTGAAGTCCGTCGAAGTCGACCGGTTCGTCAAAAAGTCTGCCGCATAACTTTATTCCTTCACAACAGAATAAAACGGCGCTGCCGGGTGTTCCTGCTGTAAAAAACACTTGTTTTAGTTCCATGTACTTTTTGATGGTTCCGGTTTTTCAGCCCTCAGCCGGTATTCCTCCGGCGTCAGGTTATTCAGGGATTCATGGGGACGCTCGCTGTTATATTATTTCAGCCAGCGCTTCGTGATTCCCACTGATTAATTCAATGAGCAGGACAGATAACAATCCAGAATTTGTGTCTGGTAAGTTCGATTGAAGTACGCAATAAATGCGTTCTATTTCGGCTTGCTCGGCTTGATAAATTCGAGCTGCACTCCATGTTTTTCGGTCCATTTTCTGGGGTGCTTATAAGATATTTCACAGGGATAAAAAAGCTGTAATGATGCTCAAGTTTTATCGCGAGAGAAAAATAGACAAAAATCGAATAAATGAGATTATCCCAAATGATAGAATCATAATGGAAATTCAGTGATCCCCCAAGCATGGCTGTTGTTGTTAATAAAGAAATAATTTATGCGGGAGAGTGGATCGCTTATGTATCGCATGATAACGATGATGGCGCATGGCAGTTCCATACTAATCAACCTGAAGTTGTGTTTGAAAAAAATGCTATTTTAGTCAGTCTGAAAAATATTGTTGATCTTGATCCAACAATTACTCTCCTGGCCGATCTCTTGTAAGCACTCGTGGGGAAACTCACATACCACTACCAGCAGATACAATGCCGCCAAAAAGGTAAGCTAGAAATGATTACAAATGATGAACTTCGGGAGTTTGAACAGTCGATATTTACCGGCGTTATTGTGGAGGACGGCTCTTTAGTTTTGCTATTTTCATCAGGTGCCAGAATTACAGTCCAGTGCCCGTTTCTGTGTGGAAGAATAGATAATTTAAAGGATGGGCATGGTGAAAATTTATCAACAAGTAACCTTCTTTTCCCTTTGCTTAATCAAATTGTTGAGTCATGTTCAATGCTTGATGGTGAAATATTAAGCCTGTCTTTTAGCAATGAATGTCATATACGTATTATTCCTGAATGCAATGGTTTTGAATCTTATGTGATTACGACTAGTCGGGGTGATTATCCGGTGATCTCTCACTGAGCAATATTCCAATTCAGTTGCCATCCGTTCCTCGACAACGGGGAGAATTATTATTCGAGACAGTATAAAGTCTTAACTAAAAACGCACGCTGGGGAAAAATGTTCTGATGGTAAAAACACATCAGCAAAAACATATTGAAAGGACAGGGAAAATGCCCTCGCGATATCCATGTTCGCGTCGGAGCAAGTTGTTGTTGAGAACAATAATCTGGCAGTCGTCGTGCGTCTTGGTGTCACGGCATGCACTAAGATCGCTACATGCCGTAACATGGTAGTGGAGAAATGACTGGGGGCGTTGCTGGGCATCGGCGTGGCGAAAACGGCGATGGACAATCTCTCAGATGCAGATCGCACAGTGATTCTGGCAGCGGCCATGACGGGTAAAGCCGAAGCAATAGAGCGGCTGACCCCGGAGCAACAGGCGGCGTATAAGGAAATGGTCGAGAGTCAGAAAGGCACTCTGCTTCCGTTGCCGGCGCTTGATCGGCCGCTGGCTGACAGTACGCTGACGAACCCCACCCCGGAGCAGAACAAAGGCACGACGCTGACCACACCGGATCAGCGCGATCGAAACGGCAGCAACCATACCGGGAATACTAGTGGTGTGCCTGATACGGGCGGCAACACCACGGTAACGCCGATTCAGGATGGGCCAGGTAATGATGATCTGATTTATTTATCAACAGGAAAAAATACTGTCAGGTCTAATACAAATGAATCTATTCGATTTATTGACGGTGTAACCGTCAAAGATATAAAGACAGGAGAAAATTTTAGCGGAACAGTGGATTTAAAGCCTACTCTTGACAGGATCCAGAGTAGTGGTTCATATCCACATAAGAACGATGGTTACACATTCCAGAATCGTCCTGATAGAGTTACTGGTAAAACAGGTCCCCCTCCGAAGCAGCCTGGATATTATAAAGAATATGTACATCCAACTCCAGGTATCTCAGGACCTGGCCCCCAACGAATTGTTGTTGGACAACAAGGGAAGGCATATTATACAAATGATCACTATAAGACGTTTATAAAAATCAAATAGGAGTTTAAATGACTGATTGTAATGATGTGTTTAAATTTGTTGATGGTCCGGCATCATATAATACCGGCGAGGTTTTCTTCGCCAGATTAGATCCGTTGATTGCTAGTACTGATGAGCTACTAAATTCCATCTATTATTTGCTGTGGTTTCCTGGGTATTTTGGCTTTAACTGGAATGCATTGGAAGATTGTTTGAGTGATTTTTGTTGGATAACTGAGAAAAAAATAATAATAGTTCATGATAGGTTGCCTAATATACCCGGTGATGATTTGAAAGTATATTTGGAGATATTAATGGATGTTGCCATGGATTGGAAGGGACATGAGCAACATGTCTTAGAAGTCATATTTCAAGAGAAAGACAGGGAGAATATAAAAAAAATATTGATCTCGTAGTCAATGACTACTCAGATAAAATGGTCTCGGTGGCTTTATAGCATTGGCTGATAGGCTCGGAAGAAACCTTTTTCACCTAAACTTTCATCTTTATTAGAGTAGACGTTATCAAGCATAACGTAGCAGGCGAATCAGCAGCAGGACGTTGCCACGCTGAGCCGCGATACCGAACATGTCAACGGCAGCATCGGGCAGATCTTTAACAAAGAGGAAGAGCAAAAACGCCTGCAGACGGCGCAGCTGGTGGGCGAAATTGGCGGCCAGATGACCAGCGTGGTGTCGACATATGGCGACCTCCAGGCGCTGGACGCGGCACGTGCGAAAGGAGGCGATTACGCCAAAATGAGTGCGGCAGCGCTGCGTGATACGGAGGCTTATCAAAAAGCCCTCGGTGATTACGGCATCGGCGGCAAATATCAGATGGTGGCGCAGTCGGTGAGCGCGATTCTGGCGGGCGCAGCCGGGGGCGATTTCAATAAAGCGCCTCGCGGGCGGCCTGAATCCGGTGATGGCGCAGGCTATTAAGGGAGCGACTGAAGGCCATGAACCTGCCAACCTGATGGCGCACGCGGTCTGGGACGCTCTGGCGGCGCAGCTTTCAGGCGCCAATGCGACGGCAGGTGCGGCGGGCGCATTCAGCGGTGAGCTGGCGGCGAGACATATCGGCGCAGAGATGTTCCCGGATACAAAACTTGGGGATCTGAATCAGGACCAAAAACAGCTCATTAGCCTGTTAGGCACTATGGCCGCAGGGATCGCTGGCGGCGTGGTGGGGGCCGCCTCTGCAGGTGCCGTAGGTTACAATACCCGGGGTAGTGTTGGCCGTGACGGTGAATCTTGGGACGAAGTTGGTGGCGGCTGCGAAGGAACTCGCGAGCAGTGCGCGGTGCGAGATGGAATACGCGATGGAACCCGTGGGCCAGGCCATGTAATGAATGGTGATGGCTCGGAAGAGAACAGTCAACCTAATGTCGGTAAAAGTATTGCTAAGGCAACAGATAAAGAAAAAGCTGAACTTGGCGGAACTGGCTCAGGGACGGGAACACCACCTCCGCCAGAAAACGAACCTAAACAGCAGGATGGGAAGCCTGTAGAAAAGCTTAGTCAGAAGCAAGAAAGTGCTATCAAGAAGATTGATAACACTATAAAAAATGCTCTGAAAGATCATGATATAACAGGAACTATCAAGGATATGGATGGTAATCCAGTTCCTAAAGAGAACGGAGGGTATTGGAATCACATACAAGAAATGCAAAATACTCTCAGGGGATTGAGAAACCATGCAGGTAGGTTGAAAAATGTAAATAACCCCGAAGCACAGGCTGCTTATGGCAGGGCAACCGATGCCATTAATAAAATAGAATCAGCTTTAAAAGGACATGGAAAATGATGACTTTTCGTAAATTGATAGGAAATATCAATGTAGCTAAGGAGATAAGTCAGCAATCCTCGCTTGAACAATGGTTCGAACGTGTCATTGATATACCTATCGAAGAGTTGTCCGTGGAGGATCTTTGTCGTGCGATCCGTCAGGAGTTATGCATAGCTCAACTAATGCCAAGAGTGTTGGACGTTATAACTGATGACCCATTGGCTGGTGAATATTACGATGGAGAACTAATAGCCGCGCTGTCGACAATAAAAGAAAATGATCTGAAAGAACAGCGAAATACTTTCATCCAAATCCAGCAGATTATAAATCAAATACCGTCTCAAGATATTAATGATGATTTGAAAAAAGATATATTGAAAATCAAACAGATAACTGCATGATTTTAAATGTCTAACTGAATACCACGTCTTATGGACGTGGTTAAAGGCATTTTGGCTCTGGTAGTAATGTTACTAATGGGAAAATTCGAATCCGTTATCCCCATAACTGATAAGTACTTAACCATGAGTAGGTTCGAAAAAGTATCGCATGCGTTATGGCATTGTCTATACCATATAGTCTGGACGCCCTAAATAGGTAACTGGAAGTGAGTGCTGGTGAAGTAATTTTGGATGGTTCAAACATCCTAACGGAAGCAGACTTCCATCATGCCATGTCTGAATCGTTAGATTTTGGCCCTTACTATGGTAAAAATCTTGATGCATTGTGGGATTACCTTAGTTCTGACGTAGAGAGGCCAGTAAAAATAATTTGATTAGATTCTGAGTCGTCTAAAAAATCCCTTGGGAAATGTTTTGATAAAATCATTCATATCTTTGAAAAAACTAAACAACAAGATCTAAAATTTAATTGGGATGAAAAATTTAATTATATCTTAAAATAAGACATCCTTTTTTAGGATCTTGCACCTGACTGAATCCCCGCCTTTAAAAAGCGGAGTGCACGTTAAGTCTCAGTCCTTACCACGCTTCAGGCAGTCATACCGGGAATACTAGTGGTGATAGTGCGACAAAAAACAATGGCTGGACAACAACTACACCGGTACCTAATGCTCCAACTCTGGATGATCTCTTCTATCGGAACGAGAAGATCCCCGGTCTTGAAAATGTCCGACCTGAAAACCCGGGATATCCGGCTAATCAGGGTGTGGTAGATAAAATGAACGATTCTAAATTTATTACATGGATAGAAAATGAACATTGTACTGACTGTTCTGATATTGCTCCGAAGCTTCTGGAATCTGCTGGCGGGAAAGGGAAAATAATAGAAGTTAGACCAACATTACCTAACCAGCTAAATGTCTATGAAAATGGGAAAACTGCGCATGAGCAAGCTTTTCATCAGGTTTATACCGATGGTAAGTATGTTTACGACCCAAGGCTGTCATTAAAACTGATCCCTAAGGGGGACTGGGAAAAGAATATCAAATCTATAAATCAAGGAAATGTTACGCTCTCCGACAAATTGCAGGGGTTGAAATAATGTCTCAGATAGGTAAGAAAGAAACCGTATTATTGGATTTTATCGAATCTTTAGGTGCTCTCGAGTGGCGTCGTTATCAGAGTCGGATTCAGGATGAATGGGTAAATGACCATTTTGAAAAGGTTGATCGTTCTAAGTATCCTCCTTATACCAGCTTTCGGTTTAAAGAAGAGAATCCGGAAGTTGTTGTGTTGTTAGAAGAGGCCATTAAGTCTTATAAAGGAGCAGTACAGTGGTCTATGATTAGTCAAAAAAAAGAATATGGCTCAGGAGTTAATAGATGTATCTTGCCTAAATATATTGAAGAGCTTAGTAAGAAAATGGAGTCAGGTACACATGCAATAAACGAGTATGTTAGTGAGTATTCTCCAGATTTTGGTCCGATGGCTTATGACGATCTTCAGAGCCTTACTAAACATGTACGTGAAGTGTTCAAAAATGCCGGGTATGACGTATAAATCTGTTTTGAGTATTATTTGACAAAATGAAAACAGCCCATTTTTATGGTTAAGTCGGGCTGGGTACCTCGGATGGTTAATTAGCATGATACGCTGATGCAAGTTACTGAAATCAGAAATTCCGGTTGAGAATAGCCCAGAGGCACGTATGTCTATAGAAGATGTAAATAAAATCGACATATTTACAATGACAGATGAAGGGGTTTTTCCTCCCCAAGCCATTATGGTTATTACCGACCATTTAGACTGGGTTATCGATGCTAAAGAACACCTTTTCAAACTGCAGGAAAAAATTAATAGCTATATTGCTGCTGTAGAAAGTGAGGAAATTTACAACCATTTTCCCAATGCGCGAGGGAGAAATATAGTGTTTAAAATATTCTTCCAGCATGCGGTGCCCGAAGAAAGTGTCGAGTTTTTAGCAAAGGTAAAAGATGTGCTCTCACCAATGAATATTCAGTTGCAGTATGAGGTGAGTGACTAAAAAACCGGCATTGCCGGGCTTGTTTAGAGACAATTCACCTGAGGTATAGCGCGGAGTTTGCCCGCTTTATCCACGGCTACGCAGAAAAAGATAGGTTGGAAGAGATCTTTTTAATACATATTTCCATATTGATGGTGGTAAAAAGAGCATCTTGCAATATTGACGTAGATAAAGAATAGCATATTCACAGCAATTTCTGCCGTGCAGTCCGCTAGCAAGCATCGCTAGCACCTATAATCTCTAAACTAACGAGAGCGGTAGCTGAGTAGGCATATTCTGAATATATTGGAAGTGGCGTGCAAAATTTAACTTAAAAGATAAAAATAAACTGGAGAAGACTAGTGATACAAAATAAGAAGATTAAACTTTTATTATGGCTGGTCACTTTATGGACCGTTGGCCTTTTCATTGCTCTTACAGGGGGGCGGTTGCTTATAGCTTTAGCTTCCTATTTTTTAGTGGGCGATTTTGATTTTGAACGGAGTATGCTGATGAGAGGATTTGAAATATCAATAGGATGTGGCTTTGTTATTGGTGTCGGACAATGTCTTATGTCGAAAGAAAAAGCGAACTCGCCTTCACATCACAGTTGATTATCTCTAATCCAAATTTTTATTGGTTGGGATTCTTTACTTTCTAGCTTACCTATTATTGTCTTGTCTTGTCTTGTCTTTGCACCTGGGGTGCAGGTATCATACCGCTGCTGGCGAATGCATCCGGGAGCCTGTCAATTTTGCTTTTCGGTATATACGGGAAGTATTTATATCGGGGCGTTATTGATGATGAAAATCCATTTTTTTTCATCAAGGTCTTTCTGACTAAGATTGGTTTTTCTTTTGCGGATGTGCTTCTCTGGCTGTCGCGATTTACCTATATTGCCTGGATTGTAATGGTTTTTTATAACTAAATCCTGCTGGTTCTCTGCAGTCTTAACGGTCTGGTTAATAAAAAACCCGGCATTGCCGGGCTTCTCTTAAACATTAATCTATCTGAGGTATCGCGCGTGGCTTGCCTTCTTTATCCACGGCGACATAGATAAATATCGCCTCGGTGGCTTTATAGCGCTGGCCGATAGGCTCGGAAGAGACCTTTTTCACCCAGACTTCCACATTGATGGTGATGGACGTTGTGCCGCGCTTAACGCAGCGGGCGTAGCAGCAGACCACGTCGCCTACGGCCACCGGCTTCAGGAAGGTCATACCGTCCACGCGCACGGTGACAACGCGGCCGTGGGCAATTTCTTTGGCCTGAATGGCGCCGCCCATGTCCATTTGAGCCATCAGCCAGCCGCCAAAAATATCGCCGTTGGCGTTGGTGTCCGCCGGCATTGCCAGGGTACGCAGGACTAATTCACCTTGCGGTAATTCGTTCGACATTACTTCTCTTCCTGCGGCATATGACGATAGATATACACCCCGCTCAGCAGGGTGAATACCAGCGTGAGGGCGGTGAGTCCGAAGACTTTAAAATTAATCCAGATACTTTCCGGGAGCCAGAACGCCACGTAAATATTCAGCAAACCGCAGGCGATGAAGAACAGCGCCCAGGCGATGTTAAGGCGAAACCAGACCACCGTCGGGAGTGAGATCTCTTTGCCCAGCATGCTCTGAATCAGCAGTTTGTTCATGCTGAACTGCATAAACAGTAGCGCGGCGGCAAACAGCCCGTAAATCAGCGTCACTTTCCACTTAATGAATTCCGCGTTGTGGAAGTAAAGCGTCAGGCCACCAAATACGGCAACCATCACAAAGGTGACCAGCGTGGTTTTTTCCAGCTTGCGGTATTTAAACCAGCTGTAAACCAGCGCGAGGGCGGTGGCGATGATCAGCGCCCAGGTGCCGACAAAAATGTCGTACATCTTGTAGAAAGCAAAGAAGACAATCAGGGGCAGGAAGTCGAGAAACTGCTTCATAATCTGTTCCGTAAAGAGGTGGCTCCTGACTATAACTCGCGGTCAGGAGCCGGGGAAGGTTATTGACGTATCAACATGTACAGGCGGAATAAGTAGATAAGCAGCACGGCCGATATCAGGTTGCTTATGGTGTTCGCAATCACTGCCCCAACTTCAGGCGACAGTGCGGCAAAGCTTGAGGCCAGCAGCAGTAACGCCGTTTTTGCCGCCAGCCACGCGACGACCGCCGGGGCGACCAGGCGCATGTTTGACCAGACCAAACGCAGGCTGCTGCGCATGGAGCGGAAAATGCCCGTTTTATCCTGCACCAGCATCACCGGAGCGAGGGAAAGCAGGATGGCCAGCAGCACGCCTGGCACCACGACGAGCATAATGCCGATTTGCACCAGCAGCGTGGTCAGGAAGATCAGAATGAACATTTTTGGCAGCACCGGCGCCGAGGCACCAATCGCACGCAGGGCGCTGACGCGCTGACCAGCAGAGACGATTTGCATCAGCACCATCATGCTGGCCGCCAGAATGGCGTTGCCAATCAGGCCTGAAAACGTTGAGGCAGCAGACGCTTTCAGTAACACTTGCTGCTGCTCCAGCGACATATTCTGCACTAAATCAAACAACCCAACGCTACCCGCCAGGTTATCTCCCTCACTCAATATCGCCATTTGTTCTTCGCTGGGCGAGAACGCACGGCCAATAATCACCGAAATTAAGGCGCAAAGTAACGCAATCAGCAAAATGGTAATGAACTGATTACGAAGAAAATTTCCCGTGTCACGGTATACCGAACCCGCCGTGATAGACATGCACTCTCCTTGGTGTTGCTAGCGGTTATCAATCTGCGGGCAATTGTACCCTGGATGCAGGCGCCGTGGCACCACAAAGACTTTCTCTAAGCGGTTGAATAGCGTCGATTAGGCTGCAGGTTGTACAGATATGACAGAAATTTACGAAAACTGATAATTCAATAAAATTGATCTGGTTCCGCTTTGTTGTTTTTCATGCCGTCACTAAAAATTAATCCAGATCATTGAATGTTAAATTAGAAGGCAAAGTGTGATCGGTGTTAGATCACTTTGTACTTCTTTCTGAGTATATTCAGCCCGCTGTTAAAAAACCATAACAAGGGAAGGGCTATGAAAAAACTCACTCTGGCATTACTGGCGATGGGGTGTCTGTCCGGTGCGGCTTCGGCGCATCAGGCGGGAGAATTCTTTATGCGTGCGGGTACCGCGACGGTTCGACCAACCGCCGGTTCGGACGACGTGCTCAAGATGGGGAGTTTTAAGGTTGATAACAATACCCAACTGGGGCTGACCTTTGACTACATGGTCACCGACAACATCGGTATTGAACTGCTGGCAGCCACGCCGTTCCGCCACAAGGTTGGGCTTGGGCCAACCGGCGACCTGGCGACAGTGCATCAGCTGCCGCCGACGCTGATGGCGCAGTGGTATTTTGGCGATGCGGGTAGCAAAGTGCGTCCTTATGTGGGCGTCGGCGTGAACTACACGACTTTCTTTGATGCAAGCTTCAACGACACCGGCAAAAGCGCGGGTCTGAGCGATCTGAAAGTGAAAGATTCCTGGGGGGCGGCAGGCCAGGTCGGGCTGGATTATATGGTGAATGACGACTGGCTGCTGAACATGTCCGTCTGGTATATGGACATCGACACTACGGTGAAATTTAAAGCCGCGGGTGAGCAGCAAAGTATTAAGACGCGCATTGACCCGTGGGTATTTATGTTCTCCGCAGGTTACCGCTTCTAAGAAAAAAGGCCGGGTCTCCCCGGCCTTTTACCGATCAACCGCGAGTCGCGGCTTTCATATTCTGTACAAAGACCTTCAGTTCGCTGAGCATCACCTCTGGCTGTGCCAGATTCTTCTCAATGATTTTCACCACCGCAGAGCCTGAAATTGCCCCCGCTGCGCCAGCGGAAATCGCATCGCGAACCTGAGAAGGTTCAGAAATACCAAAACCTTGCAGAGGTGGCGCGGCATGATACTCGCCCAGTTTCTCAATCAGATGGTTAAGAGGCAGCTGAGCACGAGTTTCAGTGCCGGTAACCCCTGCGCGGGAAAGCAGGTAAGTATACCCCCGGCCGTGGGACGAAATTTCACGCAGCAGCGCATCGTCGGCGTTTGGCGGACAGATGAAGATAGGCGCTACACCGTGGCGCATGGCGGCGTTACGGAACTCGGCTGACTCTTCAACCGGTACGTCGGCTACCAGTACCGAATCCACGCCCACTTTGGCACACAGCGCGTAAAACTCGTCGATACCGCGGTTAAACACCAGGTTGGCATACATCAGCAGGCCAATCGGGATTTCCGGGTACTTTTGGCGGATCGCGGCGAGCATTTCAAAGCACTGAGTTGGCGTCACGTCAGAGGCGAAGGCACGCAGCGCTGCGCCCTGAATCGTTGGGCCATCCGCCAGCGGGTCGGAGAACGGAATACCCAGCTCCAGCGCATCCGCCCCGCCTTCAATCAGCGCGTCGATAATTTTCAGCGAAAGCTCCGGGTTCGGGTCGCCCAGCGTCACAAAGGGAACGAATGCGCCTTCCTTGCGGGCCTGCAGTTGTTCAAACAGATGATGATAACGTTCCATTACATTTCCCCTCGTGCTTTCAGAATATCGTGGACGGTGAAGATGTCTTTGTCGCCGCGGCCAGAGAGGTTCACCACCAACAGCTGCTCTTTTTCAGGATTCTCGCGGATCATTTTCAAGGCATGGGCGAGGGCGTGGGAAGACTCCAGCGCAGGAATAATGCCTTCGCTGCGGCACAGCGTTTTAAAGGCGTCCAGCGCTTCGTCATCGGTAATGGACACGTAATCGGCGCGCCCGGTGCTGTTCAGATAAGCGTGCTGTGGCCCAACGGACGGGAAGTCGAGCCCGGCAGAGATAGAGTAAGACTCTTCAATCTGGCCTTCGTCGGTCTGCATCATCGGCGACTTCATGCCGAAGTAAATGCCCACGCGGCCGTGCTTCAACGGCGCGCCGTGTTCGCCGGTTTCGATCCCGTGCCCGGCAGGTTCGACGCCAATCAGGCCCACGCCGGTTTCGTCGATAAAGTCGGCAAACATGCCGATGGCGTTGGAGCCGCCGCCCACGCAGGCGATCACCGCGTCAGGCAGGCGGCCTTCTTTCTCCAGAATCTGCGCTTTGGTTTCTTCACCGATCATGCGCTGGAACTCACGGACGATGGTTGGGAACGGGTGCGGGCCGGCGGCAGTGCCGAGCATGTAGTGCGCGGTGTCATAGCTTGCAGACCAGTCGCGCAGCGCCTCGTTACAGGCATCTTTCAGGGTGGATGAACCGCTGTGTACCGGAATCACTTCGGCACCCATCAGGCGCATGCGGAAGACGTTTGGCGACTGGCGCTCAACGTCTTTGGCCCCCATATAGATGCGGCATTTCAGGCCGAGCAGGGCGCTGGCGAGCGCAGAGGCTACGCCGTGCTGACCCGCGCCGGTTTCGGCGATGATCTCGGTTTTACCCATGCGTTTGGCGAGCAGGGCCTGGCCCAGTACCTGGTTAGTTTTGTGCGCGCCGCCGTGCAGCAGATCTTCACGCTTGAGGTACAGCGTAGTGTTGGTGCCTGCCGTCAGGTTACGGCATTTCGTCAGGGCTGTTGGGCGCCCGGCGTAGTTTTTCAGCAGGTCGGTAAACTCGGCCTGGAACTCCGCATCGCTTTGCGCCGCCACGAAAGCTTCTTCAAGCTGGCGCAGGGCAGGCATCAGGATCTGCGGCACATACATGCCGCCAAATTCACCAAAATAAGGGTTCAGTAAAGTCATGGTATCTCTTCCTTAGTAAGCCCGCAGGGTCTGAAAGACCGCAGCCAGCTTGTTAGCATCTTTTATTCCCGGCGCGCTTTCCACGCCGGAGTTGAAATCCAGTCCCGCGCAGCCGGCTTTTGCCGCTTCCACGCAGTTATCCGCTCCGAGGCCGCCCGCCAGAATCACGTTTTCCAGCTTTTGTCCGGCTAACAGTCGCCAGTCAAAGCTTTGCCCGGTGCCGCCCTGGCCGTTATCGAACACGTACTTATCCACGTGTTGTAGATTGCGCTCGGGCAGCGTGTCAGCCACGCTCAATGCTTTCCAGATCTGTGTATTCGCCGGCAGCAGGGCTCGTAGCTCAGTAATGTAATCCTGGTTTTCAGCGCCGTGGAGCTGAACCGCACTGAGCGAGAATTTCTCTGCTTTCGCCACGACTTCCGCTACCGGCGTGTTTCTGAAAACGCCCACGTAGCGAAGCGAGGCGGCGGCAATCACCGCTGCGGCTTTATCATCGGTGACAAAGCGAGGTGAAGCAGGCACGAAGATCAGACCACCGTAAATAGCTCCGGCTTCCTGAGCTGCACGAGCATCTTCGCCACGCGTAAGGCCGCAGACTTTGTTCTCCCCAAACAGCACGCGGCGTACCGCAGCGTTCAGGTCATCTTCACTCATCAGCGCAGAGCCAATCAGGAAGCCGTTCGCGTAGTGGCTAAGCTCGCGAACCTGAGCGTAATTATTGATGCCAGATTCACTGATAACCGTCACGCCGTGGGTCAGGCGCGGCGCCAGCTGCCGGGTGCGATCCAGATCGATGGACAGGTCGCGCAGGTCGCGGTTGTTGATGCCGACGACTTTGGCGCCGAGCGTGATAGCACGCTCCAGCTCTTCTTCGTTGCTCACTTCGGTCAGCACGCCCATATTCAGGCTGTGGGCAACCGCGGCCAGTTGGCGATACTGTTCGTCGTCCAGCACCGAGAGCATCAGCAGGCAAGCATCTGCCTGGTAAAAACGCGCCAGATGAATCTGATAGGCGTCGATAATAAAGTCTTTGCACAGCACCGGCTGGCTGACAATCCCGCTGACGACAGGCAGAAAATCAAAGCTGCCCTGGAAGTATTTCTCGTCGGTCAGCACCGATATCGCAGAAGCATAATGCTTATAAACGCCTGCAATTCGGGCCGGATCGAAATCGTCGCGGATAACCCCTTTAGACGGGGACGCTTTTTTGCACTCAAGAATGAAGACGGTGCGGGCCCCCTGCAGCGCGTGATAGAAGTTGCGCGTGGCTGGCACTATCTCATTCTGGAAGCTCGCCAGCGGCTGCTGCTGTTTGCGGGCTTCGACCCACAGCGCTTTGTCAGCCACGATGCGGTTTAATACGGTCTCCTGCATTGCCTTATCCTCTCCCCGCGAGCGCGGTCACGCGGTCGTATGCCGCACCGCTACGTAATACATCCAGCACTTTCTGTGCGTTAGCTTTCAGGTCTTCATGGCCGTGCAGTCGCATCAGCATGGCCACGTTTGCCGCGACGGCAGACTCGTGCGCTGTCTCACCTTTACCTTGTAGCAGGCGGGTCAGAATGTCACGGTTTTCTTCCGGCGTGCCGCCCGCCAGCGCTTCCTGGTGGTAGGCAGGCAGGTCGAAATCGGCGGCGGTCAGCTGGTAGCTTTTGATTTCGCCGTGGTTCAGTTCGGCAACCAGCGTTGGCGCGTGAAGCGAAACTTCATCCATGCCGCCGCTGTGAACAACTGCCGCGCGTTTGTAGCCGAGGACGCGCAGTGTTTCAGCAATCGGCAGTACCAGCTCAGGGCTGTAAACACCGATCAGCGCCAGCGGCGGGTGTGCCGGGTTAATCAGCGGGCCTAACACGTTGAACAGGGTGCGCGTTTTCAGCTGCTGGCGAACCGGCATCGCGTGGCGGAAACCCGTGTGATACTTAGGCGCAAACAGGAAGCAGACGCCCAGCTCGTCCAGCGCTTTGCGGGAAGCGTCGGCATTCATTTCAAGGTTGATGCCAAATGCTGCCAGCAGGTCGGATGAACCGGACTTGCTGGACACGCTGCGGTTACCGTGTTTGGCGACCTTAAGCCCTACCGCTGCGGCGACAAAGGCGCTGGCGGTGGAGATATTAATGCTGTTGCTGCCGTCGCCGCCGGTACCGACGATGTCGGCAAACTCGTAACTCGGGCTTGGGAACGGCGCGGCGTGTTCGAGCAGGGCGGATGCGGCCCCGGCGATTTCGTTCGGATGTTCACCGCGCACCTTCATGCTGACCAGCGCGGCCGCCAGCTGTTCTGGCTTCAACTCACCGCGAACGATGGCGGAAAACAGCTGGTGGCTCTCTTCGCGGCTCAGGGTTTGTGCCTGATAAAGTTTGTCGAGGATCGGCTGCAGCGTATTGGCCTGCTTCAGCTTGAGCAGCGCCCAGTCGAGCGTCTGCTCAAGCAGGCGAGCCCCGTGGCTGGTCAGGATGGATTCCGGATGGAACTGGAAGCCAACAACCCGGTCAGCTTCATGACGAACCGCCATCACCATGCCCTCGAAATGCGCGTTGATGGTCAGCCCGGCAGGAATATTGCTGCCAACCAGCGAGTGGTAACGCGCCACCGGCAGCGGGTTAGGCAGCCCGGCAAACATCGCTTCGCCGTCGTGGGAAATAGAAGACGCTTTACCGTGCAGGATTTCTCCGGCCTGGCCTACGTAGCCGCCGTAAGCTTCAACGATGGCCTGGTGGCCCAGGCAGATACCGATAATCGGCAGCTTGCCGCGCATGCGGGTCAGCAATTCAGGCATACAGCCCGCTTCGCTTGGCGCTCCTGGGCCAGGTGAAAGCATCAGTACCGGGTTATCCATGGTGGCCAGGCGTTCAATCAAGGTCTGCGCCGGAACATGGTTACGGTAAATCACCACGTTGTGGCCGCTCGCGCGGAGCTGATCTGCCAGGTTATAGGTGAATGAGTCGATATTATCGAGCAGCAGAATGTCAGCCATTAGAAAGTCTCCTTCGCGTGATGCGCTGTAGCAATGGCGCGCAAAACGGCGCGGGCTTTGTTGCGGGTTTCGTCGGCTTCTGACTGCGGGTCTGAATCCAGGACAACGCCGGCCCCAGCCTGAACAGTGGCGATCCCGTCTTCAACATAGGCAGAGCGGATAACGATGCAGGTGTCGAGGTCGCCGTGGGCGGTGAAATAACCCACCGCGCCACCGTAGCTGCCGCGACGCACGCCTTCGGCACCGGCTATCAGCTGCATGGCACGCACTTTAGGTGCGCCGCTCAGGGTGCCCATATTCATGCAGGCGCGATAGGCGTGCAGCACGTCCAGATCATGACGCAGCTCGCCAACAACGCGCGACACCAGGTGCATCACGAAGGAGTAGCGGTCGACTTTGGTTAAATCAGCCACGTAGCGGCTGCCCGGCGTACAGATGCGGGCCAGGTCGTTACGCGCCAGGTCAACCAACATCAGGTGTTCAGAGAGTTCTTTGTGATCGGTGCGCATTTCCAGCTCGATGCGGCTGTCTAAATCGCGGTCCAGCGAACCGTCCGCGCGGCGACCGCGAGGCCGGGTACCGGCAATCGGGTAGATCTCAATCTGGCGGTTCGTCGCATCGTATTTCAGCGAGCTTTCCGGAGAGGCCCCGAACAGCGTGAAATCGTTATCCTGCATAAAGAACATGTACGGGCTTGGGTTGCTCTTCTTCAGCGTCTGATAGGCGGCCAGCGGCGACGGGCAGGGCAGCGAGAAGCGGCGGGACGGCACCACCTGGAAGATTTCGCCGATGCGAATAGCTTTTTGCATCTGGCGGACAACCGCGCCGAATTCTTCATCGCTCTGGTTAACGTCGCAGCTCATGTGTTCGACTTTCTGTACCGGCAGCTCGGCTGGCTGCTCGCTAATTTGCTGGCGAAGCTGTTCGGTACGTTTTATCAGGCGCTGTTTTTCGCTTTCTGACGGCGTAAAGAGGCTGGCCTGAATGCGGGTCTGCTTTTTCTGGTGATCGATAGTCAATAATGTCTCGGCCAGGTAGAAGCAGTAATCCGGGCAGCGGTTGTCCTGTTTCAGCTGCGGCAGATCTTCAAAGCCGGCCACCAGGTCATAAGCGAACAGGCCGCCGAAGAACATCGCGTTACGTTCGTCAGCAGGCACGCTCACCAGTTCCTGCATGATGCGGAAAGCGTCAAAGACCGACAGCGAGCACAGGCGTGCGTCTTCATCTAATAACGAGCTGACGCCCGGAAAGCGCAAGATACGGCCATCGGGGAAGTGTTCATTTTCGACCCCAGCCGGTAATGCTGCGTCCAGCAGCGGCAGTAAAGAGGCGCCGTTCGCGGACAGAGCCTGTAAAGTGACGGTGTCACCCAACGCCGTAATGCGCATGGCGCTGTCTACCAGCAGCAGGCTTTTTAAATCGTTTTTGCTGTCGATGTCGGCGGACTCCAGCAGCAGCGTCGCAGGGCGTGCGCCGCACAGCTGGTGGAAAAGGGCCGTTGGGTTTTCACGGTAGGCAGCTTCGCTGCTCAGGAGTGCAAGTGCCGGTTTTTGTGTTTGCATTTTAGTTCTCAAATTTTGTTCAAAAAAAAGCCCGCATCGTTGGCGGGCCTGGTATCTGCGCTGTTAAACAGCGTACGCGATCGCACCGCCCGAGTTCAGGGAGTACGCCACCAACCGTGCAGGGAATTCATCGCTTTCATTTCAGATACCTCATTATGTGAACTTGCGTACTAGTAAACTGGTTCAGGCGTGTGTTGTCAATACTGATTTTTTAAAATAGCCGAATATCGCTATCATAGGCCGCTAAATTTCTGTTTATCCATTCTGGAGCCATTTTGAGCGAGCCCACCCTGGCCACGATCCACGATTTACACAGCCACACTACCGCCTCGGACGGCCTGTTGTCTCCTGAAGCTCTTGTCAGCCGCGCGGTGGATATGCGCGTGACGGTTCTGGCTATTACCGATCACGATACCGTTGCCGGCCTGCCCGCCGCGCGTGCAGAAATCGAACGCCTGAATTTACCGCTACAGTTAATCAGCGGAGTAGAAATATCAACCGTGTGGGAAAACCACGAGATTCATATCGTGGGGCTGGGCGTTGATGAGCAGCATCCGGCGCTGAAGCTGTTTCTTGCGCAGCAGAGTGAACGCCGCAGCCAGCGCGCAGTGATGATTGCCGAGCGTCTGGATAAAGCGCGTATTCCCGATGCGTTAGAAGGCGCAATGCGGCATGCCAGCGGCGGGGCGATCACCCGCGGTCATTTTGCTCGTTTTCTGGTCGAGCAGGGCAAAGCCAGCAATATGGGCGACGTCTTCAAGAAGTATCTGGCGAAAGGGAAAACCGGATATGTTCCGCCTCAGTGGTGTACAATAGAACAAGCTATTGATGTCATTCATCATTCTGGCGGGCAGGCGGTACTGGCGCATCCAGGGCGCTACGGCCTGACCGCAAAATGGCTAAAACGACTGCTGGCGCACTTTGCCGAACACGGTGGCGATGCCATGGAAGTTGCGCAGTGCCAGCAGGCTCCCAACGAACGAACCCAGCTTGCGAGCTACGCGAAGCAGTTTAATCTGCTGGCGTCGCAGGGATCAGACTTTCATCTGCCCTGCGCCTGGATTGAGCTGGGACGCAAGCTGTGGCTTCCTGCGGGCGTTGAGCCCGTCTGGCAGCACTGGGAGCAGAGCCACATCGCGAAAGAGAGGGCAGTATGAGTCAGTTTTTTTATATCCACCCGGATAACCCGCAGCCGCGCCTGATTAACCAGGCAGTGGACATTATTCGTAAAGGTGGGGTGATTGTTTACCCTACGGATTCCGGCTATGCGCTGGGCTGTAAGCTGGAAGATAAATCGGCGATGGAGCGCATTTGCCGCATCCGTCAGCTTCCCGATGGCCACAACTTCACCCTGATGTGCCGGGATTTATCTGAGCTGTCGACCTATGCGTTTGTCGATAACGTCGCGTTCCGCCTGATTAAAAACAACACGCCGGGGAACTATACTTTCATCCTCAAGGGTACCAAAGAGGTGCCGCGCCGCCTGCTGCAGGAAAAACGTAAAACCATCGGCCTGCGCGTGCCGTCAAACCCGATTGCGCTGGCGCTGCTGGAAACGCTGGATGAGCCGATGCTGTCAACTTCGCTGATGCTGCCGGGCAATGAGTTTACCGAGTCCGACCCTGAAGAGATTAAAGATCGTCTGGAGAAGGTCGTGGATCTGGTCATCCACGGCGGTTATCTGGGCCAGCAGCCCACCACGGTTATCGACCTGACGGAAGATGCGCCAGTGGTGATGCGCGAGGGCGTCGGGGACGTTAAACCTTTCCTGTAAGGAGATGGCTATGGCCCGATTTAACATTGATGTTCTGGCTTCTCAGTGCGGCGTGACGCCAGCCAATATTCGCAGCTGGCAGCGTTACGGTTTAATCAAACCGCAGGTGGATGAGAACGGGCACCGTTTTTTCAATTTTACCCACTGTTCACGGGTCGCAGCGATTGTAGGCTGGCTTGAAAAGGGCGCCGCGTTGCCGGATATGCTGGCGCTGCTGAACGGTGAGGAAACCGGCACTCCTTCCGGCTGGCTTGAGGTTCAGGAAGCCCTGTTGGCGCAGTGCGAGGCGATGCAGCCCACGAAGCTGCGGGGGCTTATCTGGCGCTACGGCCGCGAAGTGCCTCCGGCTATTTTTATTGATGAAATTGTCCGGCCGCTGAGGCTGTGGCTCGACGCCGATGTGCAGCAGGAAATGGCCATGAGCCGCGCTATGCTGGACACCGCCCTGATTGAATACGCCACGTTCGTGCTGGCCAGCGGGCGAAAACGCCCCGGCGGCAGGCTGTTTATTCTGGCGCTTTCGCTGAAAGATCCCCTTGAGCTGTGGCTGGAAGGGATTCGTTTTGCCAGCGACGGTTTCTTCGTTGAGGTGCTGGATCGTGAAATTCCGTTCCCGGACCTCAGCCGCATCAGCGCCGATCACATTATGATTTGGACGGATAAAGCGCTGACGAGCAGCCAGCAGGCGCTGTATCAGCGGTGGCTGAGTAGCGATTTACCCGTCTTTCTTGCGGGCAGTGAAGCCGCACAGGCACAAAGAGATGTGGCAACAAGCGCTGACTGTTTACCCGTCGACCGTGCCTCGCTGCTTGCCAGCCTGAATCATTAGTATGAGTAAAACCCGGTAGACGGGTTTTAACTCCATTTGCGCTAAAATTCGTGTACTATGTGCGGCCACGAAGCTGCCCTCAGCATTTGACTGCGACCGGGCGGCGGTCCGAATCCGTATTTATACTTCATCAGGCCCATGCCTTTTGATTTCAAAGTATCTGAGACGCCTGTGAAGGCGACACCCGAGGAAGCTCAATGAGCGAAAAGTTACAAAAAGTGCTGGCTCGCGCTGGCCATGGTTCCCGTCGTGAGATTGAAACCATTATCTCTGCTGGTCGCGTAAGCGTTGATGGCAAAATTGCCACGCTGGGCGATCGGGTTGAAATTACCCAGTCGCTTAAAATTCGCATCGATGGTCATTTGATCTCGATTCGTGAGTCTGCGGAACAAATTTGCCGCGTGCTGGCCTATTACAAACCTGAAGGTGAGCTGTGTACCCGCAGCGATCCGGAAGGGCGCCCGACGGTGTTTGATCGTCTGCCGAAGCTGCGCGGTGCTCGCTGGATTGCCGTAGGGCGTCTGGACGTCAACACCTGCGGTTTACTGCTGTTCACCACCGACGGCGAGCTGGCTAACCGCCTGATGCACCCGAGCCGTGAAGTGGAGCGTGAATACTCCGTTCGCGTCTTTGGTCAAATAGATGACGATAAAGTAAAGCAGCTTTCTCGCGGCGTGCAGCTTGAGGACGGCCCTGCGGCATTCAAAACTATCAAGTTCACCGGTGGCGAAGGCATTAACCAGTGGTACAACGTGACCCTGACCGAAGGCCGTAACCGTGAGGTTCGTCGCCTGTGGGAAGCGGTTGGCGTGCAGGTTAGCCGCCTTATTCGCGTTCGTTATGGCGACATCAAGCTGCCTAAAGGCTTGCCGCGTGGCGGGTACACTGAGCTCGATCTGGCCCAGACAAACTACCTGCGTACGCTTGTCGAGCTGCCGGAAGAAACCAGCAGCAAGGTGGCGGTAGAGAAAGATCGTCGCCGTATGAAGGCGAACCAGATTCGCCGTGCCGTTAAGCGTCACACTCAGACCACCGGCGGCAATCGTCGTTCCGGCGGTCGCAGTAACGGTTAATCCCCTTCATTCCCGGTGAATCCTCGCCGGGAATGTCTCTCCTGATATTCCTGTTTGAGACAACTCTCACACTTTCGCACAAAGACAAAAAACAGGAAATAGCTCGACAAATAACGCAAAGTAATGGTTTTGCACCCTCCTTATACTGGCTGAACATTGTGTAATGTGCGGGGGGGAACATGAATTCTGTGCAGAAGTTATCGGCAAGCTATGTGGCGATCGGCTTAAAAGAAAAAGTCGGTTATGGGTTAGGGGATTTTGCCTCTAATTTATCATTTGGGTTTGTATCACTATTCTTGCTTTTCTTTTATACCAATATATATGGGATTAGCGCCGCGCAGGCCAGCGTGATATTTGTTGTGGCTCGCATCATTGATGCCATTTTTAATGTGGTCATTGGGTTTGCTATTGATAAGACGCACAGCCGCTACGGGAAGCTAAGGCCCTGGATATGCTACGGCGCGATTCCCTTAGGCTTGCTGACCGTATTGTGTTTTTTCCCCTTCGGCGGCGGCGCAAAATTCTATTTTGCCTTTATCTCTTATACGCTTTACTGCCTCGCATATACGGCAGTAAATACGCCATATTCGGCGTTAACGAACCGTATCACGCAGCATGAAGCCTCGCGTGCCTCGCTTTCGGTCTATCGATTTGTGCTGGCGATCCTGGGTTACCTGATTGTTTCAACCACGGCCGACTGGATTATATCGCCTTTTACCGATAAGCAGTACGGCTATGTCTTTGCCGTGTCATGCTTCGCACTGCTGGCTACCTTCATGTTTATGCTGTGTTTTGGCATGACGAAGGAAAGGGTCACGGAAGAGAGCACACATTCACCTGGGCTGCGTGAAATGCTCAGGGCCGTCACCGGGAATAAACCGCTTATTCACCTGTCATTGTTCACCGTATTTTTCTACATTGCCTATACGGTGTGGATGGCGATTGCTATCTATTTTATAAAATACATTATTGGTAACCAAGGGTTTACCGCGACTTTTTTCATTATTCAGTCGGCCGCTTATATTGTGGGGACGGTTTTGTGCGAAAAATTAATTACCCTAATGGGGAAAAAGAAAATGACTCTGGCAGCATTGCTACTCGGTGTGTTGGGTGTGCTAATGCAATATTTCATCGCCGGAGATAATATTTGGTTAATTATGACCGGTGTCTGCTTATACAGCATTACGCTGGGTATCGGATTTGTTGCAATGTGGTCGATGATAGCCGACACGGTTGAATATGCCGAATGGCATCATGGCGTTCGTACTGAAGGTGCTATATATGGTTTCTATAATTTTATCACCAAAATTGCGATGGCCATCGGCGGTGGCTGTGCAGGGTGGATGCTTGATTATTACCACTATGATGCCGGTAATATTAGTGCCAGCGCTATCAACGGTATCAATATTATGATGACGTTATTTCCAGGGGCGATGTTCGCACTCAGCGCGATTTTTGTTGCCTGTTATTCCCTTGATGAAAATAAATACCGCGATATCGTTCATAAACTGAGTCTGCGCAAGCAGGAAACGCTTTAACTTCTGGGGATTAGCAAAATGAATGCTGACTTTCACGCAATGCTTGCGGCAATGACGACCAATGAAAAAGTGACCTTACTGAGCGGTAGCGGCCTGTGGCGCACAGCCTCTCTGCCACAGCACGGCATCCCAGATATCGTCATGACTGATGGCACCTATGGCGTACGTTACAGCAGCGCTCAAATCGACGGCCAGCAGAAGTGGAGCATGGATGATTTTATCTCCGTGATCACGCAAACGGCCGACCGGGCAGGTGCGGCGGTAGAGGATGAACAGAAAGGAGGAAGCGAGGCCTTATTCAGCGCTTCTTTGCCTGCTACCTGCTTCCCTAACGGCTCAAGCCTGGCGTGCAGCTGGGATATTGACCTGGTGCAAATAATGGGGCAAGCGTTAGGGCTTGAGTGCCAGAAAATGGGCGTGGGGATTTTGTTAGGACCGGGAATTAATATTCGACGTACTCCGCTTGCTGGTCGGGGATATGAGTATTACTCCGAGGATCCGGTTGTCAGCGGCGACATCGCAGCGGCCCTGATTAATGGCCTGCAGGCAGAGGGCGTGGGAGCCAGCCTCAAGCATTTCGCCGCCAATAATTCAGAGTTTCGCCGTACCGAAATGGACTCAATAGTCGACGAACGTGCGCTACGAGAAATTTATCTGGCAGGATTTCAGAGAGCGATTGCCAAATCGAATCCGTGGACCGTGATGTCCTCCTACAATCGGCTAAATGGCGTTCAAACCTCTCAGGATCCTTTCTTGCTCACTAAAGTCCTTCGAGATGAATGGGGCTATAGCGGCCTGGTGATGTCGGACTGGTACGGAATTAAAGACCGTCCCGCCTCGCTGATGGCAGGCAATGATTTATCCATGCCGGAAACGGCACGGGATAAGAAAACATTGCTGGCGGCTATCGAGGCCGGTGAAGTGCCGCTAAGCGTGGTTGACAGCGCCTGTCTGAGAATGCTCGAACTCATTGATAAAGTAAAACGCCATCGGCGCAGAGATGCCGTTGCTGATTTCCCCGCACACCACGCCCTTTCGCAGAGGCTGGCGGCAGAGTCGATTGTATTATTGAAAAACGAAGACGACCTGCTTCCGTTACGGCCCGATAAAACTCCCCGTATAGCGGTGCTGGGCAAACCAGCACAACAGCCTGTTATTCAAGGATCAGGTTGCGCCACTACGGTGCCGTATTTCCTCGATCGCCCTCTCGATGAGATCTTCGCGTTGGCGGGAGAGGCGTTTACGGTTTCGTGGGCTGAAGGCACACCGGACGATATACAGGCAGATGCGCAGGCGCTTCAGGAAGCGATAACCGTCGCACGAGAAGCGGATGTCGCGGTCGTCTTTGTCAGTACCGCCGTCGGCGAAGATGGTGAAAACGGCGACCGTCAGGATCTGAATATTCTTGCTGTCCACGAGCAGCTTATCCGCGAGGTCGCTGCGGTACAGCGCAACGTCGTTGTCGTGCTGGCCAACAGCGATGCGGTGGTGATGCCGTGGCTGAGCGAATGCAAAGCATTGTTGGAAACCTTTTTTGCCGGACAGGGAATGGGGGGCGCCGTGGCGGAAATTTTGTTTGGCAAGCGTAATCCCTGCGGCAAGCTCACTGTCACCGTTCCGAATACGCTGGAAGAGACGCCGGCCTGGCTGCATTATCCGGGGGAAAATCTGCAGCACCATTACAGTGAGGGATTATTTGTCGGTTATCGCTATTATGATAAACGCCGCCTGACGCCGCTGTTTCCTTTTGGCTTCGGCCTGAGCTACACGCGTTTTGCGTATGACAGGATTGAACTTTCTACTGAGCGATTGGGTGATAATGAGACCTTAACGGTTAACGTGGATGTGACGAACTGCGGCAAATACGCCGGTAAAGAAATCGTGCAGCTTTACGTCCGTGCGCCAAAAGGGGAACTGATTCGTGAGGAAAGGGCGCTGAAAGCCTTTAGTAAAATCCTCCTTGAGCCAGGAGAAACGCGGCGTGTGAGCCTCCAGGTGCCTGTTGCCGAGCTGAGCTGCTATCATCCGGGTCTGGCAAAATGGCTAATAACGCCCGGCCGCTGGCAGGTGTATGTTGGCGGGTCGTCACGCGATTTACCGCTGAGTGCCGGGTTTAATGTTGACTGCGAGGAGCAATACATGACGCTTCGTGATGATAACTCGCTGCAGCAGTTGATTCAGCAGCCGGAAGTCTTCGATCGCGTAGTGGCGTTGGTTGCCGGGAAAAGCCTTGTGCCGCCAGAGGTTGTGCGGGAGAAGCTGACCAGGGTTGCACCGGACCTCTTTTGCGGCTTATTCATCGCGCTTACCGAGTTTCTTGGGCTGGATATTGAGCGAGATGAGTTAAACGCCGTGCTCGCCGGGGAATAATAATGAACAGCCACAGGGGGCGCCGTGTTTTCTTTTTCAGCTATTCATGCCGGGTCGGCAATAACAGAAGGGCGGCAGCTCAACGCGAGTGGCTATGAGCTGATTGCTTTCGACGCCGAAAAGCTGAATGTCTTTGCCGCTGAGGTGCGTTACTGCGAGCCTCACTGGCACCCGGCACCTGAGCTTGTCACCGTCCTTGCGGGGCGTTTTACCCTGTCCGTAGGCATGCAGTCTATTGAACTGAATAAGGGCGGAATGCTCTATATTAATGCCCAGGAGGTCCACTCGCTATGTGCGGAGGAAGAGGGCAGTACGCTGGTCACGGTGCAGTTTTCCTCGGGTCTGTTCGACGAATTACATCCGGCACCGGACATTGACTGGTGTCGCCCGGATGGGGTTACGGACAGCGCTGACAGGGTCGTTCATCAGCGACTAAAAACGCTGATTGAACACCTGATAGACGACCGTGCGCCTTTCCAGCGTATTGCTGCAATTTATTTGCTGCTGGATGCGCTTGTAACGGCAGGAAAGCCGGTGGGTCGGGTCGAGAGCGCGCAGCGTGAAGTGGCGATGATCAAGAAAGGGATTGAGTTTATTAACCAGCGATTTGATCAGCCCCTCAGCCTCGCCGAGGTCGCCAGCTATATCGGGGTCAGCTATTCATGGTTTTCGCGGCAGTTTAAGAAAGTGAGCCGCCATAACTTTAAAGAATACCTGACCCTGGTGAGGTTAAATAAAGCCCGCACGCTGCTCAAAGACACGCGTTCGCCCATCACCACCATTAGCCACGCCTGCGGTTTTCAGGAGCATAAATACCTGATTGCCGCGTTTAATAAGTATTGCGGTTTGACGCCAACGGAGTACCGAAAACGCTTTGTTTCCCGGCAAAGCGCCATCGACAGCAAGCTGGCTCTGGGGGAGGATTGTCTCTGCCTGCCGCTGAATGCGGAGCTGCTTAAGCGACTGGAATTTCAGTAATCAATACCGGGTTGCGCTTTGACCCCGGCGTCAAACGCATGCTTCACCGGGCGAAGTTCGCTTACCGTGTCGGCGATGTCCAGAATCTCGCGATGACATCCGCGTCCGGTGATAATCACCGTCTGGTTTGCCGGACGGCTAGCCAGCGCGCTTAAGACTTCTTCCAGCGGCAGATAATCATAGGCCACCATATAGGTAAGTTCGTCGAGGATAACCATATCCAGCGCGGCGTCCGCCAGCATGCGTTTACCCTGCTCCCATACCGCCAGGCACGCGGCCGTATCGGTTTCACGGTTCTGTGTCTCCCAGGTAAAGCCGGTTGCCATCACCTGAAACTCCACGCCGTGCGGCTCCAGCAGATTACGCTCGCCGTTCGGCCATTCGCCTTTGATAAACTGAATTACTCCGACTTTTTTGCCGTGGCCTACTGCACGGGTGGCGGTGCCAAATGCAGCGGTTGTTTTACCTTTGCCGTTGCCGGTAAAGACTATCAGGATCCCTCGCTCTTCCTGAGCATCCGCAATGCGGGCATCAACCTTTTCTTTTTGCCGCTGCTGTCGCTGCTGGTAACGATCCTCACTCATTCTGAAATCCCCGGTTTGCGGTTAGGCTGGGCGTCAAAACTCATGCCGGTTTTTCGGCGGCTATCGTCGCCCATCAGCCACAGATAAAGCGGCATTAAATCTCGCGGCGTTTTTAGTTTTGACGGATCTTCTGTTGGGAAGGCGCTGGCGCGCATCGCCGTACGCGTGCCGCCGGGGTTAATGCAGTTCACGCGCAGGTTGTGTTGCTTATATTCCTCGGCCAGCACCTGCATCATGCCTTCTGTGGCAAACTTCGATGCAGCATAAGCTCCCCATCCAGCGCGGCCCTGGCGGCCAACGCTGGAAGTGGTGAAGACCAGCGAGCCGGATTCGGATTTGAGTAATAAAGGAAGCAAAGCCTGAGTCAGGAAAAAGGTGGCGTTAACGTTCACCTGCATCACGGCCTGCCAGGTGTCCGGGTTCTGCTTATCCATCGGCACCACGTCGCCAAGAATACCTGCGTTATGCAGTACGCCATCGAGGCGCGGAACCAGCGTAGCGAGCTTGTTTGCCAGACCGTGGCACTCTTCCGGGGTTGCCGTTGCCAGGTCGAGCGTGAACCAGTGCGCTGGCAGCAGGCCGTGGGACTGGATTTCGCCGGCTACGGCGCGAAGCTTCTGTTCGTTGCGTCCCAGCAGAATGACCGAAGCACCGAAGCGAGCGTAGGTGAGTGCGGCGACACGGCCGATGCCATCGCTGGCGCCGGTGACTAAAATAATTCGGTTTTGCAGTAAGTTATCTTGCGGCTGGTAGTGCACGGTTTTGCTCCTCGCGTGATGCAATATGCTCACGTCTTATTTCTCATTGGGTTACCGGGCTTTATGCCTCAAAGGCGGGCGCATTTCAATCAGCCTGACGGAGACAATGCTCAGGATTAACATTTTGCAAAAGTTTCCCTGCGCCAAACCCTTTAAGGAAGCGCTCTTCCTGCCTTTATAGTTACTTACAGACGAATGTGTACCAGCTCGGGTACACTGGCAGACATTAACAATGCTTAGTGATAAAGGCGGTAAATGTGGATCTGATTGCTAACTATGGGCTTTTTCTGGCTAAAGCGGTAACCCTCGTGGTTGCGATTGCCGCCGTGGCCATTATTTTGGTGAACGTAGCGCAACGTAAGAAACAGGCGCGCGGTGAACTACGCCTGACGAATCTGAGCGAACAGTATCAGGACGTAAAGCAGGAAATGCAGGTCGCTATGCTCGATCCGCACCAGCAGAAACTGTGGCATAAAGAAGAAAAGAAAAAACTCAAGCTTGAAGCTAAGCAGGCTAAAGCGCGGGCAAAACGTGGCGAAAAAACCAGTTCGGGCAAGCCAACGCTTTACGTGCTCGACTTTAAAGGCAGCATGGATGCTCACGAAGTGAGTTCCCTGCGCGAAGAGGTTACCGCCGTGCTGTCCGTGGTGAAGCCGAAAGATGAGGTTCTGCTGCGGCTTGAAAGCCCCGGCGGCGTGGTTCATGGCTATGGACTTGCGGCATCGCAGCTTCAGCGTTTACGTGACAAAGACGTCCCGCTAACGGTTGCGGTAGACAAAGTCGCGGCCAGCGGCGGTTATATGATGGCGTGTGTGGCTCAGCGTATTGTTGCCGCGCCATTCTCCATCATCGGTTCGATTGGCGTCGTGGCCCAAATTCCTAACTTCCACCGCCTGCTCAAACGTAATGACATCGACGTTGAGCTGCACACCGCGGGGCAGTACAAACGTACCCTGACGCTGCTGGGCGAAAATACCGAACAGGGACGTGAGAAATTCAGGGAAGATCTGAACGAAACGCATCACCTTTTCAAGCAGTTTGTCAGCAGCATGCGTCCCGCGCTTGATATTGAAGCGGTGGCTACGGGCGAGCACTGGTACGGTACTCAGGCGAAGGAAAAGGGCCTGGTGGATGACGTGGCGACCAGCGATGACCTGCTGTTGGGCATGATGAAAGATTTTGACGCCGTAAATGTCCGATATCTGCAGCGTAAAAAAGTAATGGATCGTTTCACCGGAAGCGCGGCGAACAGCGTTGACCGCCTGCTGCTGCGCTGGTGGCAGCGGGGAGAAAAGCCGCTGCTCTAAAACAATTATTTTCTAAAACAAGGCTGTTCTAAGACCAAAAAAGCGAGGCCCTGAGCCTCGCTTTTCGTTTAGTCCTGCAGCGAATACTTTTCAGACAGGACGTGGGCCAGGTGCTTAAACATATTAAACACCGCCGTGCTCTTCGGCGTCGGCAAGCCCTGTTCGTCCAGGAAGTATTCTCCACTAAAGACCAGCACGCCGTTTTTCTGGGCCACGCCGGTGGCTTCCATCCCGTGCAGGAAATCCTCATGTTCACGAATGATTTTGTTCGCCTCAACGAGGAGAGATTCGCGGTCAATAGGCTGAGTTGTCTCTTGCATGATGTTCTCCTTAAAAAACTGGCGCTAGTTTACGTCCGCTTGAGGGGAAAGGGCAAATTTTCCCTGTAAACCCTGTGGCCTTAAAAAAGTTAACCGTGCTGGCGGGATCCGGTATTGCATGCTAATAAAGTTGCGTAACATATTTTATCAGGTAGAGTGTGACGCTTTCGCAAATCTGGCAACAGAATTGCTTGACATTCGACCAAACTTCCGTCGTGCTATGCCACTTGCGCGAGACTTCTGGCCTTCAATAACCGGCGAGTGAGCCGCCTGTGATGCAGGTTATTGAAAAAAAGAGTTGATCTCCTTCCACACTGCCGCAATATAAAAAAGCGCGTCGCCAGTGGAAGGTGAAAATTTGCGACGTATTCCTGGAAGAATTAAATAGGTAAAGGTGAAAATGGGTAAAGCTCTCGTCATCGTTGAGTCCCCGGCAAAAGCCAAAACGATCAACAAATATCTCGGTAATGACTACGTGGTTAAATCCAGCGTCGGTCACATCCGTGATTTGCCGACCAGTGGATCAACCACCAAGAAGAGCGCTGACTCTGCCGCCGCCAAAGGGACCAAAAAGGTCAAAAAGGATGAACGCGGAGCGCTCGTCAATCGCATGGGTGTTGATCCATGGCATAACTGGGACGCTCGCTACGAAGTGCTGCCGGGCAAGGAGAAAGTGGTCTCCGAGCTGAAATCTCTGGCAGAAAAAGCAGACCACATCTATCTCGCAACCGACCTTGACCGCGAAGGGGAAGCCATTGCATGGCACCTGCGGGAAGTTATCGGCGGCGATGAAACGCGCTATAGCCGCGTGGTCTTTAACGAAATCACTAAAAATGCGATTCGTCAGGCGTTTGAAAAGCCGGGTGAACTGAACATCGACCGTGTTAACGCCCAGCAGGCGCGCCGCTTTATGGACCGCGTAGTGGGTTACATGGTGTCGCCGCTGCTGTGGAAAAAGATTGCGCGTGGCCTGTCCGCAGGGCGCGTGCAGTCCGTAGCGGTTCGCCTGGTTGTCGAGCGTGAGCGCGAAATCAAAGCGTTCGTGCCGGAAGAGTACTGGGAAATCGACGCTAACCTGTCGACGCCGAAGGGCGATGCGCTCCCGGTGCAGGTGAGCCATCATAAAGACAAGCCTTTCCGGCCGGTTAACCGCGAGCAAACTATGGCGGCGGTTAGCCTGCTAGAAAAAGCTCGCTACACCGTTCTGGATCGTGAAGACAAGCCAACCAGCAGCAAGCCGGGTGCGCCGTTCATTACCTCCACGCTGCAGCAGGCCGCCAGTACGCGTCTTGGCTTCGGCGTGAAGAAAACGATGATGATGGCACAGCGTCTTTACGAAGCGGGCCACATTACCTATATGCGTACCGACTCAACCAACCTGAGCCAGGATGCGGTGAGCATGGTGCGCGGCTATATCGAAGAGAGCTTCGGTAAGAAATACCTGCCTGCGGACGCCAACCAGTACGCCAGCAAGGATAACTCTCAGGAAGCGCACGAAGCGATTCGTCCTTCTGATGTGTCCGTGCAGGCCGAGTCGTTGAAAGACATGGAAGCGGATGCCCAGAAGCTTTATCAGCTGATCTGGCGCCAGTTCGTGGCCTGCCAGATGACGCCTGCGAAATACGATTCCACCACGCTGACGGTGGAAGCCGGTGAATACCGCCTGAAGACGCGTGGTCGTACGCTGCGCTTTGATGGCTGGACGAAGGTGATGCCTGCGCTGCGTAAGGGCGATGAAGACCGCACTTTACCGGCGGTTAACCCGGGTGAGGAACTGACGCTGGTTGAGCTGCTTCCGGCCCAGCACTTTACCAAGCCGCCTGCACGTTTCAGTGAAGCATCGCTGGTTAAAGAGCTGGAAAAACGCGGTATTGGTCGTCCATCTACCTACGCTTCTATCATCTCCACCATTCAGGATCGTGGCTACGTGCGCGTCGAGAACCGCCGTTTCTACGCTGAAAAAATGGGCGAGATCGTGACCGACCGTCTGGAAGAAAACTTCCGCGAGCTGATGAATTACGACTTCACCGCGCAAATGGAAAACAGCCTGGACCAGGTCGCAAACAATCAGGCCGAGTGGAAAGGCGTGCTGGATAACTTCTTCAGCGATTTCAGCGGCCAGCTTGAGAAAGCCGAGCAGGATCCGGAAGAAGGCGGCATGCGCCCGAATCAGATGGTCCTGACCAGCATAGATTGCCCAACCTGCGGCCGTAAAATGGGGATCCGTACCGCGAGTACCGGCGTGTTCCTCGGCTGTTCCGGCTATGCGTTACCGCCGAAAGAGCGCTGCAAAACCACCATCAACCTGGTGCCGGAGAACGAAGTTCTTAACGTGCTGGAAGGGGATGACGCGGAAACAAACGCCCTGCGCGCCAAGCGTCGCTGCCAGAAATGCGGCACGGCGATGGACAGCTATCTCATCGATCCGAAGCGTAAGCTGCACGTTTGTGGTAACAACCCGACCTGCGACGGCTACGAAATCGAAGAGGGTGAGTTCCGCATCAAAGGTTATGACGGCCCGATCGTTGAGTGCGAGAAGTGTGGCTCAGAAATGCACCTGAGAATGGGGCGTTTCGGGAAGTACATGGCCTGTACCAACGACGAGTGTAAGAATACCCGTAAGATCCTGCGTAACGGCGAAGTCGCGCCGCCGAAGGAAGACCCGGTGCCGTTGCCTGAGCTGCCGTGCGAGAAATCCGATGCCTATTTCGTGCTGCGTGATGGTGCGGCTGGGGTATTCCTGGCGGCAAACACCTTCCCGAAATCTCGTGAAACGCGTGCGCCGCTGGTTGAAGAGCTTCACCGCTTCCGCGATCGTTTACCGGAGAAACTGCGCTACCTGGCCGATGCTCCTCAGGAAGATCCTGAAGGGAATAAAGCTTTCGTACGCTTTAGCCGTAAAACGAAGCAGCAGTATGTCGCTTCTGAGAAAGAGGGCAAAGCGACCGGCTGGTCCGCCTTCTTCGTCGACGGTAAGTGGGTTGTCGGCAAGAAATAAGCCTGCCTGCAAATGAGAAAACCGGAGCCTGTCTCCGGTTTTTTTATGCCGCTTTATATAACTCGTTTATTATCTTTTCATCCCATCTATACAAAGTAGCTATAACTGATATAGTAAGTAAAGCAATGTCAATTTTCGTATTTTCTGCGTCGTAACCCCTGCCATTGAGTGCCGGGGCCTTTGACCCTGGACGGTAAGTCATGAAATTACAGCAGCTTCGTTATATCGTTGAAGTCGTTAACCACAACCTGAATGTGTCCTCCACGGCGGAAGGGCTTTATACCTCTCAGCCGGGGATCAGTAAGCAAGTTCGTATGCTGGAAGATGAGCTTGGGATCCAAATTTTCGCCCGCAGCGGGAAACATCTGACTCAGGTGACGCCGGCAGGGCAGGAAATTATCCGTATCGCCCGGGAAGTGCTTTCTAAAGTCGACGCCATTAAATCCGTTGCCGGGGAGCATACCTGGCCTGACAAAGGCTCGCTGTATGTGGCCACCACGCATACCCAGGCTCGTTACGCGTTGCCCGGCGTGATAAAAGGCTTTATTGAGCGTTATCCGCGTGTTTCTTTGCACATGCATCAGGGCTCGCCGACGCAGATTGCAGAGGCCGTGTCTAAAGGCAATGCAGACTTTGCGATTGCCACCGAAGCGCTGCATCTTTATGACGACCTGGTCATGCTGCCGTGCTACCACTGGAACCGTTCAATCGTGGTCACGCCGGATCATCCGCTGGCCTCAAAAGAGTCGGTCACCATTGAAGAGCTGGCGCAGTATCCGCTGGTTACCTACACCTTTGGTTTTACCGGCCGTTCAGAGCTGGACACCGCCTTTAACCGAGCCGGATTAACGCCGCGTATCGTCTTTACGGCGACCGATGCTGACGTTATCAAAACGTACGTGCGTCTGGGCCTTGGCGTGGGGGTTATCGCGAGCATGGCGGTGGATCCGATTTCCGACCCCGATTTAGTCCGCATTGAAGCGCAGGGCGTATTTAGCCACAGCACCACGAAAATCGGTTTCCGTCGTAGCACTTTCCTTCGCAGTTATATGTATGATTTCATTCAGCGTTTTGCGCCGCATTTAACGCGAGATGTGGTCGATACCGCAGTGGCATTACGCTCAAATGAAGATATTGAAGCGATGTTTAAAGATATAAAATTACCGGCCAAATAATTTCCCAGGGTATCTTCGGTGAATCCGGAGATACCCACTTCATTATTAAATAAGAATTAAACGCATTTCTTCATCTATTCCCATTCCCGCCTAATAAGCCACATCGTGACAATGGTTATTGTGTCGCAATAAAGAGACACAGCTAGTAAATAAGTCGTAGTTGCGCAAATTTGGTGTTTCGATTATTTATTTCAGGTCAAAAGATTAAATCTTTTCTCTTCCCCATAGCGCAATTTTTCTGGCTTTTGAGCTAGAGTTTCTTTAGGATTAATCCCAACTGGCGATTAGTTATACCGATTGTTTGGAAATATTACGATAAGTGGTGTCGATTGTATGAGGCTAGCAATGTCATCAGGAAGTGAGCAACCGCAAAGGGATCCGGCGCTGAAACGCAAGGCGTGGACTGCGGTGTTTTTGGTGTCAGCCTTGTTCTGGCTGGTCGTGGCGCTGGTTGCCTGGAAATTTTGGGGGTAGCTATGTCTACTCGGGATAGGGTTCCTGCACCCAAAGTCGTGGCCCGCACCCGCGGCAAAACGCGAAAAGAAGTAAAAAAAGAGGAAAGCACATCGACTGAAGGCTGGGCGCTGACAAAACAGCAGCAGGCTTTTATCGATTTGTTTTCCGAAGACGACAGCAAAAAACAATAATTTCGTTATTAAACCGTTTATTTTCTCTGCGGCAAAGAAATGCATTTTATTTACCGTAGGGCAACGAATCGTTTACTGATAATTACACACAGCAATACATTCTGGTGACTGCTTAATTAAGCAGTCTTATTGCATATCGCAACATTGAGCAAAACTTATGAATAATCAACGCGCCGTGAAATACTGGTCCTGGATGGGCGCCTTTACGCTATCTGCTGTCTTTTGGGTAGAAATGTTCCGCGCCTTCGTTAATTAATCATCGCCACGTGCGGCTTACCGCCGCTGCTCTGCCGCACCAAAGACTTCTCTTTGCTTTAAATCTCGCCCTGGCTAACGCCGGGGCGTTTGTTTACTCACGGCTTATTCCCTTCGCGTCATTTATCAATTTGGGTTGTTATCAAATCGTTACGGCAGGTTTGTGTTATCTTTAATAGTGACCCTGCTGATAATCAGGGCACTCGCTATCCCTGTCATAAAGGAGGAGCTATGTCGTTAACCCTACGCGAAGCCAGTAAGGACACTTTACAAGCGCTAAACAAAACCTGGCACTACTACAGCCTGCCGCTGGCCGCAAAAGAGCTTGGGGATATCAGCCGTTTACCTAAGTCGCTAAAAGTTTTACTGGAAAACCTGCTGCGCTGGCAGGATGAAGACTCCGTCACCCGGGAAGATATTCAGGCGCTGGCCGACTGGCTAAAACAGGCCCACGCCGACCGCGAAATTGCCTATCGTCCTGCCCGTGTACTGATGCAGGATTTCACCGGCGTCCCCGCAGTCGTTGACCTCGCCGCGATGCGCGAAGCCGTGAAACGCCTTGGCGGAGATGTGGCAAAAGTGAATCCACTCTCCCCGGTTGACCTCGTAATTGACCACTCCGTGACGGTCGACCATTTTGGCGATAAAGACGCCTTCGAAGAAAACGTTCGCCTGGAAATGGAACGTAACCACGAGCGCTATGTCTTTTTACGCTGGGGGCAGCAGGCCTTTAGCCGCTTCAGCGTCGTCCCGCCGGGCACCGGTATTTGCCACCAGGTCAACCTTGAGTATCTGGGGAAAGCCGTCTGGAGCGAAGAGCAGAACGGTGAATTTATCGCTTATCCTGACACGCTGGTGGGCACCGACTCCCACACGACGATGATTAACGGTCTGGGTGTACTTGGCTGGGGCGTAGGTGGTATTGAAGCCGAGGCCGCAATGCTTGGCCAGCCCGTTTCCATGCTGATCCCGGATGTCGTCGGCTTTAAGCTCGACGGCAAATTACGGGAAGGGATCACCGCCACTGACCTGGTGCTGACCGTCACCCAGATGCTGCGCAAGCACGGCGTGGTGGGTAAATTTGTTGAGTTTTACGGCGATGGTCTTGATTCGCTGCCGCTTGCCGACCGGGCGACTATCGCCAACATGTCACCTGAATACGGCGCCACCTGCGGCTTCTTCCCGATTGACGGCGTAACTCTCGACTATATGCGTCTCAGCGGGCGCAGCGAAGAGCAGGTTGCCCTGGTAGAAGCCTACGCTAAGGCGCAGGGCATGTGGCGTAATACGGGGGATGAACCCGTGTTTACCAGCACGCTGGCGTTAAACATGAACGACGTTGAGGCCAGCCTGGCCGGGCCAAAACGTCCACAGGACCGCGTCCCGCTCGGCGGCGTACCGCAAGCATTTGCCGCCAGCAACGAGCTTGAAGTCAACGCTTCACACAAAGACCGCAACCCGGTTAGCTATACGCTTGCTGGCCGTGAGCACCAGCTGCCGGATGGCGCAGTCGTGATCGCGGCCATTACCTCCTGTACCAACACCTCAAACCCTAGCGTGCTGATGGCGGCCGGGTTGCTGGCTAAAAAGGCCGTCAGCCTGGGGCTGAAGCCACAGCCATGGGTGAAAGCGTCGCTTGCGCCGGGCTCTAAAGTTGTGTCTGACTACCTGGCAAAGGCGAAGTTAACGCCTTACCTCGATGAGCTTGGCTTCAACCTGGTGGGCTACGGCTGTACTACCTGTATCGGTAACTCGGGCCCGCTGCCGGATCCTATCGAACAGGCGATTAAAAAAGGCGATCTCACCGTGGGCGCGGTGCTTTCAGGGAACCGTAACTTCGAAGGTCGTATTCACCCGCTGGTCAAAACTAACTGGCTGGCATCGCCGCCGCTTGTTGTGGCCTATGCGCTGGCCGGGAACATGAACATCGACCTGACCAAAGAGCCGCTGGGGCACGATAAAAAAGGTGACCCGGTTTACCTGAAAGATATCTGGCCGAGCAGCCAGGAGATTGCTGCCGCCGTGGCGCAGGTGACCACCGATATGTTCCGCAAAGAGTACGCGGAGGTGTTCGAAGGCACTGAGGAGTGGCGCAATATTAAGGTGGAACGCTCGGCTACCTACGGCTGGCAAGATGACTCGACCTATATCCGACTGTCGCCGTTCTTTGATGATATGGGCATAGAGCCTAAACCTGTGGAAGATATCCACGGTGCTAAGGTACTGGCGATGCTCGGGGACTCGGTAACCACCGACCACATTTCCCCGGCTGGGAGTATTAAACCTGACAGCCCGGCAGGGCGTTATCTGCAAGGGCATGGCGTTGAGCGCGGGGATTTTAACTCCTACGGCTCGCGGCGCGGTAACCACGAAGTGATGATGCGCGGGACGTTTGCCAACATTCGTATTCGCAACGAAATGGTGCCGGGCGTGGAAGGAGGCATGACGCGGCTATTGCCGGGCGAAGAAGTGCTTTCAATTTACGACGCAGCGATGCGTTACAAAGAGCAGGGCACGCCGCTGGCGGTGATTGCCGGGAAAGAATATGGCTCCGGCTCAAGCCGTGACTGGGCTGCGAAAGGTCCCCGGCTGTTAGGCGTTCGGGTGGTGATTGCCGAATCGTTCGAGCGAATTCACCGTTCTAACCTTATCGGCATGGGCATTTTGCCGCTGGAATTCCCACCGGGCGTCACGCGCAAAACGCTTGGCTTAACGGGCGAAGAGAAGCTGGACATCAGCGGGCTTAATCAGCTCCAGCCGGGGACAGATGTTCCGGTTACGCTGACCTTCGCTGACGGGCGTAAGCAGGTGGTTGATTGCCGCTGCCGTATTGATACCGGCAATGAGCTTACCTATTTCCGTAACGATGGCATCCTGCATTATGTGATCAGGAATATGCTGAAGTAAGAAACGAAAAAGCCCCTGAATGGACTGACCCCATAAAGTTGGACAGTTCATGTTAAGCGGCTATCGGGGTCTGGGTTCGGTATTCTACCGGACTCAGGCCTTTTAATTTCAGACTGATCCGCTCGTTGTTATAGTA